>Ga0209062_1000233_pt1 | contig 206468 bp, 171 predicted proteins | sample Coa_R2_2_FD_187158 | JGI IMG/M metagenome (GOLD analysis project Ga0209062, IMG submission 187158) | Surface soil microbial communities from Centralia Pennsylvania, which are recovering from an underground coalmine fire - Coalmine... | ecosystem: Environmental > Terrestrial > Soil >... | reverse complement strand
AACAACGCCTGCGACACATCAGGTCCCGGCCGTTTCGGTGGTGGTGGTGAACTGGAATCGCCAGGTTCTCCTGCGATCCTGCTTGCAATCGCTTAACCAACAGGAGTTCGATGCACCCTTTGAGGTCGTGGTGGTCGACAATGGATCAACTGACGGGTCGGCGGATATGGTCGAAAGCGAATTCGGCTCCGGCGCTGCGTTCCGGATCAAAGTGATTCGTAACGCAAACAACCGAGGTTTTTGCGCGGCCAACAATCAAGGTTTCGCCGCGTCCGATGGCGAGCTGATCGCGCTGCTGAACAACGACGCCGAGGCGGATCCCAACTGGCTCCGCACGCTTGCTCAGATGTTCGAAGGACGGCCCGAAGTGGGAATGGCCGCGTCGAAGATCTTGGTTTATGAAGATCCGAAACGCATCGATAAAGCGGGCCATTTGGTTTATCCCGATGGGCAGAATCGCGGGCGCGGCACAGGCCAACTGGATACGGGGCAATACGACAAAATCGAAGAGGTGCTCTGGCCAGATGGATGCGCCGCCATGTACCGGCGTGCGATGCTGGACCAGATTGGAGGATTCGACGAGGATTTTTTTGCGTATGCCGACGATGCCGAGTTGGGGCTGCGCGCGCGCATCGCGGGCTGGAAGTGCCTGTATGCGCCGCAAGCTGTCGTGCGGCATCATCGCGGTTCCACGCTGGGCGTTCGATCGGCGCGCCGGATGGAGCTTATCGAGCGCAACCGTGTCCTGCTGGCTTTCAAATTGTTCCCTTGGACCCTGCTGTGGCTGAACGGCGCTTACTACCTGATGAGGTTGGCCGCGGGCGCGTGGGCGGCGATGCGGCACAAGGGCGAGGTGGGGCAGTACACGGGACTGGGCAAGCTACGATTGGCATTCGCGCTGCTGAAAGGCGATCTGCAGGCGCTGATGCTGATTCCTCGGATGCTCCGCAAGCGCCGCGAACTGGAGCGATTCCGCAAACTTTCGCCACCTCAAGTGAAGGAACTGATTCTGGCGCACCGAATTTCACTGAAGGAGCTGATGGAGCAGGGCCTCTGAACGAAGTATGCCCGAGTTGCGGCGCTGCCGACGCGCGCGCGCTTTTTCGAGCGACGGACCGTCTGTATCGAACCACGCAGAAAATGTTCCGGGTGGTGGAGTGCGAAGGCTGCGGGCTGATCCGGCTGGATCCATGCCCTTCGCCTGATGAACTGCGCGGCTATTATCCCGACGAATACTGGTTTGCGCCCAGCCAAGACGCCGCATCGCAGTTGGAAGAAGCGTACCGCCGTTTCGTACTCCGCGATCATTTCAGATTCGTATGGGAGGCCGTCCAGCATGCGTCCGGGAGTGGACTGCTTCTCGATGTGGGCTGCGGAGGCGGACTGCTGTTGCGGCTGCTTCAAGAGCGGGGCGTGCGGGTAGCCGGGTTGGAGACATCGCAGGCGGCTGCTTCGGCAGCTTGGAGGCACAACGGCGTGCGAGTGATCTGCGGAGATCTCGACCGCGCTCCGTTCGCACGCGGAAGTTGCTCGGTGTTAACGCTGTTCCATGTCGTAGAGCATCTAAGCGATCCGGTTTCCTATCTGACGGCAGCGCGCGAACTGCTCGCGAATACTGGCAGGCTGATCGTGCAGGTGCCGAACGCGTCCTGCTGGCAATTCCGGTTGCTTGGGGCGAATTGGAATGGCATCGACGTGCCGCGCCATTTAGTGGATTATCGCGAACGCGACCTCGAGCGGCTGCTCGACGGGTGTGGATTCACGGTGGTGCGCCGGAAACATTTTTCGTTGCGCGACAATCCAGCCGGGTTCGCGTCCAGCATCGCGCCGTATTTAGATCCGATGGCGCGGCGCGTTCGCAAGACGCGAGAAACGGCGGGCGCGAAGCTTGCCAAGGACCTCATGTATTTCGCGCTGGTCGTAGCGGCGCTGCCATTCACCGTGGCCGAAGCGGCCTGCGGCGCAGGATCGACCATCATGGTGGAGGCGCGTAAGAAAGCTTGATCTACCGGTCCATGGAGCGCCGCCTGCCCGGGTTTCTGCGGCGGTACCTGCTGTACTTCGAGGCCGCCATCGATTCGTCGTTGGCGCAGTTTTCTGCGGGAATGGCGCAAGGCGCGCGGGTGCTGGACGCCGGCGCGGGCGAAATGCGCCATGCCGCGTATTTCCGCAAACAACGCTACACGGGCGTGGACCTGGGTATCGGCGATGCCAGTTGGAATTACGGCAGGCTGGATGCGATTGCGGATTTAACCGCGCTGCCATTTCGAGATGCATCTTTCGATGCCTGCATCAACATCGTGACGCTGGAGCACGTGCGCGAACCTGGTTGCGCGCTGCGAGAAATGGCGCGCACGCTCGCGCCTGGAGGAAAATTGCTGCTGATCGTGCCGCAGGAATGGGAGGTGCATCAGGCGCCGCACGACTATTTCCGGTACACCCGCCACGGGATCGCGTACCTGCTGGAGAAGGCCGGGCTGCGGGAATACAAAATCGAACCTGTCGGCGGGTATTTCCGCCTATGCTCGCGGCGTTTATTAAACGGACTGCAATTTTTCCGCGGGCCGTGGTTCTTGGTGGCTGCGATTTTCCTGTCGCCGCTCGCGCTGGTGCTGCCATGGTTCGACTCCCTGGATCGCGAACGGAACTTTACACTGGGATATATATGTTTCGCAAGAAAATCCTGAACGCAACGGCGCGCGTCTTGCTGGCCTGCAGCGTAGCTGTCTGCACGGCGGCGGCGGATTTCAGCGGCACGGCAGCGCTTGAGTACACGCGCAAAGCCATCGCGTTTGGGCAGCGGCCCCCCGGATCGGCGGCTAACCAGAAGCTCCAGGCCTATATCGAAGCTCAGCTAAAGCCGTTGCATTGCCAGATGTCGTTCGATGCTTTTACGGCGCAGACGCCGGTGGGAGCGGTGCCGATGCGGAACATCATCGCGAAGTTTCCCGGCTCGTCCGGGCGCGCCATCGTGATCACCGGGCACTTCGATACCAAGCCGATGCCGGGCCGCGTGTTTTTGGGCGCAAACGACGGCGGGTCGTCCACGGGATTCCTGCTCGAATTAGCGCAGGTAGTGAACAGCACGCCGCACGCCGACGACATTTATCTGGTGTTCTTCGACGGCGAGGAAGCTTTCGGCGAATGGTCGGACACGAACGGCACCTTCGGCAGCCGGCATTTGGCGGATGTCTGGGCGCGGCAGGGCATGCTTTCGCGGATCAAGGCCCTGATCAACGTCGACATGATCGGCGATAAAGATCTCGGAATTTTGCAGGAGACGATGTCGTCGGGATCGCTCCGCCGGATGGTCTGGAAAACGGCGGAAGATATGGGCTACCGGAAGTACTTTCTCGATTTCGCCCAGGCTACCGAAGACGACCATCTCCCTTTTTTGCGGAAAGGCGTGAATGCGCTGGACCTGATTGACTTCGACTATGGCCCGCACAACGCGTACTGGCACAACGAACAGGACACAATGGACAAGCTCAGCGCGCACAGCTTCGACGTGGTGGGAAACGTTGTGGCCGCGGTGCTGAGAAAGCTGTAGCGCCGATGCAGCGCATTTACGTGATCGCGACCGGCGGAACGATCGAGAAGGTCTACTCGGAACAGACCGGCGCGGTACAAAATATCGACAGCAAAATCGATCGCTATTTCCGGCTGCTCCGTTTGCCGGACGCCGATGTCCAGATCACGCATCTGATGAACAAAGATAGCCTGGAGATGACTGGCGGGGATCGCGAGCGGGTGCTGGAAGCTGTCCGGGAGAAATTAAGGGAACCCGCGCCGGTCGTGATCACACACGGAACGGACACGATGGTAGAAACCGGGCTGCTGCTGGAGCGCGGCTTGCCCGATTTGAAATTTCCGATCGTCCTGACGGGCGCGATGACACCCCTCGGTTTCGAATCCAGCGACGGATTGCAGAACCTGACCGAAAGCCTGTTGGCGGCACGCGTGCTCGCGCCGGGGGTCTACGTTGTCATGCACAACCAGGCGTTTCCAATCGGACGCGTGCGCAAGGATCGAGAGTTGGCCCGGTTCGTCTGGAAGTAACTAATTGCCGACAACGAACAGGTGGCCATCGTTTTGCGTGTAGATGCGTCCCTGCGAATCGAGCGACGCCGGAGTGTAGGCTGCGCCGATGGCCAGTTGCTGAAAGAGTTGCTGCTGCAGCGCGCCTCCCTGTGCAATCGCATACAAGTTGCCGTCCTCGCTGTTGGCGTACACAACGCCGTTGGAATCGACCACCGGGGCGTTAACGCACCACTCGAACCCGAACGGATGATCGGACACGCATGAGAGCGTTCCGTCGGCGTTACGGCTGCAACTTTGCGTGTTTGTGTTTTGGAAGCTCCACTCGATGGACATATCGGGGCGAATCTGGCTCAGGTAATACGCTTCGGGGGAATCAGGATTGCTCGCGGTGCGGTCCGGCGGGCAGATGTTTGGATCGTCGCAATACGACCCAGTACCGCCGTAATGGTTGTTCTTCACGATTGCGGACCAGGTTCCATCGTGCGCAAAGACCGCGGGCGTAAGGTCCCATCCAAATCCGAACGCACCGAGATAATTTCCATTCGCATCGAAGTGCATGAGATGTCCTTGTTCGTAGTTGTAGCGCGTGTAGGCGCCGTAGAGGATGCTTCCATCCGGCGCTACCGTTGGGGAGGCAGACGAGCTGTCGTTGACCGCGCCGTCACCTGGGCGGTTAGTGGCCGGATCAACGCCAAGCGGAGCGCCACTGCGGCATCCACCGGGCGCGCCGTTCGGAGGAAGCCAGCCGCCGGCCGAGACCGGCACGCCGCAGCCATCGTTGAATCGCCCGCGCAGCGAAGCGACCCACTTTTTCGAGAGGTCGGGGTTAATCGCCACTAGAAAGCTGTAGCGGCTGTTGAACTGGGCCCGCGTCACGCTGTAAATGGTTCCGTCGGGCGCGATGGCGGGAGCCACATTCAAGCCGGCGCGCTGCGATCCGCAAGGCGCCGAGGGCGGCACCGCGGTCGGGCTGGGCGGCCAGGGCAGTTGTGCCGTGCTGAATTGTTCGAGGCAGGTTGTGGTTGGAGCAGGAGCTTCGGGTGAGGTGAGCGCTTTGTAGCTGGCCATGGCAAAGGAACCGTCGGGCGCGACCTTTACGAGCCAGGAGTCGGTCGCGTCGTGCGCATAAAAGCCGAGTGCCGGATCAACGACCACCTGGATGGCGTTGTAGTACAAATTGCCTTGGCGATCGGCGGTGATCGGCCCGGTTTCGTATGTGTTTGGATCGTTTCCAAACGGTGCGATGCGCAGCACTACGGCGCCGGTAGCGGCGTTGAGCTGAACGATGCTGCCATGCGCGCCGGGGACGTAGACGGACCCGTTGGCTAGCACCGCATGAAACACCGGCTCGAAGAAGTCGTTCAACGACCCGGGCGCTTTCCAGTCGCTGGCGTAGGACCAAACCGAAACGAGTTGGTTGTCCTGCCACGTATAGCGGCTCTCGCCCCAGTTTTGGGTCGCGTTATTGTTGGGATCGAAGGTGCCGCTGCGAAACGACATGTACACATCGTTCCCCTGAACCAGCGGAACTTGGTAATGCGAGAGCAGCTCGCCTGAGTATTGCTGCTCGGACGAAGCGAGCGGATCGTACACGATGTCCGCGAGGATATGGCCGAGCTTTTGCGCGGGCAGCGGTATATTTCCGGTGTGCTGCGGGTTCTGGCTCCATTGGGTCCAGTCGGTGGTGCCGATGGCGATCGCAACTCCCGCGCTGCTCGTGACACCGCCGGTCTGAATCTGAATCGATACGGCGCTCCCGGTGGGAGCATTGGGAGGCACAACGATGTTGAGCTGATCCACACCGACGAACTGCGGCGAAAGGCCGGAAAATGTGACCTGCGCGGGAACGCCGCCGATCAGAACGGTGGGAGTGGCGGACGTGGTGCGCTGCGTATCGAGAGAATTGTTCCCGGTAATGGCGGGCGGGCTCACCGGACCGAGGCCGGTAGCCAGTACCTGGAGCGTCTCGCCCGGGGAAGCGGGCCGCGACGGCAGTCCGGCTACTGCGTTCAGCGGAGCGGCGAGCATGCCGTCCTGATGAATCGCGACCGCGTGGCCATTCAAACCAAAGACGCCGGGCGAATACGGACCGGTCGCCACCGGTTGGGGCTCAGACACGGCTCCATTGTTATTCACCACGACCGTAACGCTGCCGCTCGCAGGAACCTCCCAAGGAATCTGCGCGTTAATCTGCCGGTCCGAAACAAACAGCAGCGGCGCCGCGATGCCGTTGAACTGGACGGAGACTCCTGCTAGCGATGTCGGAAGCGGAATCGCGCTGGCCGAAGAGTTGACGGGCGCCAGGTTCGAGCCGAAGATCGAGACCAGTGAGCCGGGCGAAACCGGGCTGGTGAAGCTGGCGGCGTTCACTACACCGCCCGGACTTACAGCCGGCTGCGAAAAAGCTAAGGGCGCTGCAGCGAACAGTGCAAGCAGTACGCGCGTCTGGTTCATCGCCGTGTAAGACGTTTAGCCGTTCTCATTTAGTACGATAAAAATACCCCGATACCCGCCGGCGCGCATGAATTCTTCTCATAGCGAAGTGATCCTGGATCAATTTACCCGGCAGGCATCGCCGTTCGCAAATGCACCTGCCATCCGCAACCAGGAGGCGTTGAATCGCATCGTAACGCTGGCGGAGGCGGGGCCGGACGACATCGTGCTGGACGTAGCGTGCGGGCCGGGGCTGCTGGTCTGCGCCTTCGCGAAGGTGGTGCGGCACGCAACCGGCATTGACGTGACTCCCGCTATGTTGGACCAAGCACGTATCGAGCAGCAGCGCAGCGGAGTGGACAACGTAAGCTGGCAACTCGGCAGCGTGCCGCCGCTGCCTTTCCCGGACCAGAGTTTTTCGATCGTAAGCTCGCGATTCGCGCTGCATCACATTCCGGACCCGCTGCCGGTGGTGCAGGAAATGCGCCGGGTCTGCCGGAGCGGCGGGCGCGTTGTAGTCGCCGACAGCGCCCCGGCTGCATCCAAAGCGGAGGCGTTCAACGCCATGGAGCGTCTGCGCGATCCGTCGCACGTGCGAGCGATGCCGGTGGAAGAACTTCGGGGCTTGTTTCGCCGTGCGGATCTTAGCGGGCCCCGAGAAGAATTCTACCGGCTGGAAGGTGACCTGGATGGTCTACTGGAACGTTCTTTTCCGCTGCCAGGCGACGAAGCGCGCATCCGGAAAATGTTCGAAGACTCGCTCGCGGACGATGGGCTCGACATGGCTACGCGGCTAAAGAATGGGAAGATCTATTTTGGGTTTCCGGTGGCGCTTCTTGTCGCGAGGTAGCGCACGCCCTTGTGCGCCACAATGAAAAAAATGAATTCCGTGAGCACGGCGAAATTCCACGTAGGCCTGGTGCAGATGAGCTGCGCCGTAGATCCGAATGAAAACCTCGAAAAGGCCGTTTGGAGGATCCGCGAGGCGGCCGGGCGCGGGGCACAGATTGTGTGTCTGCAGGAGCTGTTCCGTTCCCAATACTTTTGCCGCGAGGAGAATGCCGAACTGTTCGCGCTGGCCGAGCCGGTCCCGGGACCCACGACGGACACCTTGGGGCAAATCGCGCGCGAACTCGGCATCGTCATTATCGCCTCGCTTTTCGAACGGCGCGCGGCGGGTCTGTATCACAATACGGCCGCGGTGATCGGCACCGATGGGGAGGTCGCGGGGCTGTACCGCAAAATGCACATTCCGGATGACCCGCTGTACTTCGAAAAATTCTATTTCACGCCCGGCGACCTGGGGTTTGTCAACTTCGATACGCGCTTTGCGCGCGTCGGAGTGCTGGTCTGCTGGGATCAGTGGTACCCGGAGGCAGCGCGGCTTTCGAGCATCCAGGGCGCTAACATTTTGTTTTATCCGACCGCCATTGGGTGGCATCCTTCGGAAAAAGAGAAATACGGAGCTGCGCAGGTGGACGCCTGGCGCACGATCCAGCGAAGCCATGCAATCGCCAACGGCATTTACGTCGCGGCGGTGAATCGAGTGGGACACGAGGGCCCGGCCGGGGGCGGCCTCGAATTCTGGGGGTCATCGTTCATAGCCGATCCATTCGGCGGTATTGTGGCCGAGGCGGCTTCCAATAAAGAAGAGATCCTGATAGCGGAGTGCGATCCGCGCCGCATCGAAGAAGTCCGCCGTAACTGGCCCTTTTTGCGCGACCGCCGCGTGGACGCTTACTCTCCCATTTTGAACCGCTGGCTGGACTGAGTGAAGCGAACTGAGGGCACTCGATTGAAGCCGCGGCCATCGGCGCTCCGGATGCCTGCAGAATGGGAGCCGCACGAGGCGACCTGGCTGGCGTGGCCGCACGAGCGCACGGACTGGCCAGGTAAGTTCGCACCTATTCCCTGGTTGTATGGCGACATCGTGCGCTGGCTATCGCGTGCCGAAAAGGTACGCATCCTGGTGGAAGAAGAAGCCACGGAGCGAAGCGCGCGCCGGGTGCTCACGAACTCGGGCGCCGACCTGAACGCGATCGAGTTTTTCCGGCATCCCACTAACCGCAGTTGGACCCGCGACTATTGCCCCCTCTTCGTATACAACGAAAGCGGTAGCGTCAAAATCACGAACTGGATTTTCAACGGCTGGGCCAAATATGACAACTGGCGGGACGACAACCAGGTGCCCGCGTTCATCGCCAAACGTACAAGCATTGACGAGCTCGAGCCCGGAATCGTGCTGGAGGGCGGCAGCATCGACGTCAACGGCGCGGGACTGCTGATGACGACCGAGGAATGCCTGCTCAGCGACACGGTTCAGGTCCGGAATGCGGGGTTCGGACGGGCGGATTGGGAGCGCTATTTCGCAAAATACCTCGGCGTGAACCGCACCATATGGTTAAAAAACGGCATCGCAGGCGATGATACACATGGCCACATCGACGATCTGGCTCGGTTCGTGGATGCGAACACCATCGTAACGGTGGTTGAGCAGGATCGCTCGGAAGCGAATTACGAACCGTTGCGCGAGAACCTGGCGCTGCTCAAGCGTACGGGCCTGCACGTTGTGACGCTGCCCATGCCAGCGCCGGTGTGGTTTGCCGGGCAGCGGCTGCCGGCCAGTTATGCGAATTTTTATATCGCGAACGGCCTGGTGCTCGTACCTGTTTTCAACGACCCGATGGACCGCGTCGCGCTGAATACGCTGGCCAGGCTTTTTCCGAGCCGCGAAGTTGTAGGCGTTTACTGCCGCGACCTGGTGCTCGGCCTGGGAACGCTGCACTGCATGACCATGCAGCAGCCGGCGCCACGCTGACCGCGTGCTATCATCCGCTTTCGATGCATTCCATCGACTTCGTCGTGATCGCGATCTACCTGGCCGCGATCACTTGGTTCGGGGCCCGCTTCCGCACCCGCCAGCGCGGCCTGAAGGACTATTTCCTGGGCGGCCGCACCGCGCCATGGTGGGCGATTTCGTTATCCATTGTTTCCGCGGAAACGAGCACGCTGACCGTTATCGGTACTCCACCGCTGGCTTTCGCGGGTAACTTCCAATTTCTTCAGGTCGTATTCGGATATCTGCTAGCGCGGATCGTGATTTCAGCCCTGTTCCTGCCGCAATATTTCCGCGGCCAGATGTTCACCGCCTATGAGCTGATGCGTCGGCGGTTCGGCGAGCGCATCCGGAAATTGACCGCCGGCACGTTCTTACTGCTACGCGCGTTGGCCGAAGGGGTACGGGTATTCGCCATTTCTATTGTCATTGCGGTCATTCTTGGCACCGGCGAGCTGATTTCGATCCTGCTTATCGTCGCGCTGACGCTGTTCTACACCTTTGAAGGGGGCATGACCGCCGTAATCTGGACCGACGTCGCGCAAATGTTCCTGTATGTCGCGGGCGCCGTGATCAGCCTGTTTGTGATCCTGCATCAGATTCCCGGCGGTTGGGCTCACGCCTACGACGTGGCTAGCAGCGCACATAAGCTCCAGGTCTTCGACTTTCGTTTTTCCTGGACGGCGGCATTCTTTGCGCGCAGCTACAGTTTCTGGGCGGGACTGATCGGCGGCTGTTTCCTGACGACCGCCAGTCACGGCACCGAGCAACTCCTGGTGCAACGGCTGTTATCGGCTAAAGATGAACAACAGAGCCGCGCCGCGCTGCTGTCGAGCTGGGTGGTGATTTTCTTCCAGTTCGGGCTGTTCTTATGGATCGGCGCACTGTTGTTCGTGTATTACTCGGGATCGCACCTGGCCGCACCGCAGCCTCCCGAGGCGATGTATCCGCGTTTCATCTGGGAGCATCTTCCGGCCGGCGTGGCAGGCTTAGCGATCGCGGCAATCCTGGCCGCGGGAATGTCCAATTTAAGCGCGGCGCTCAACGCCCTTGCCTCCACCAGCGTGATGGACTTCTATCGGCCGCTTGAATTACAGCGGAATCCGGAGCGGCCTGAGCACTTCTTCCTGGCGATAGCACGCTGGGCTACAGTGGCGTGGGCCTTGATCCTCGTCATGGTCGGGTTGGTGGCCCGCAATTGGGGCTCAGTGCTGGAGGCAGGACTCACCATCGCGTCCATCTTGTACGGGTCGCTGTTAGGCGTTTTTTTGCTCGGATTGTTGACCAAATCCGTCCAACAGAATGCAGCCATGGTGGCGATGATTGCCGGTCTCGCCGTGATGCTGGCGGTTCGAATTTGGACACATATCGCCTTTACCTGGTACGTGCTAATCGGCACGACCGCGACGTTCGCCGCCGGATATGCTGTTTCGCTGATGGTCGAAGAAAGACAACATGACCCAACCCACTGAACATCACGCTGAGCTCAAGCGAGTTCTCGGCATCTGGAGCGCGGCAGCCATCGTAGTCGGGACAGTGATTGGAAGCGGGATCTTCCTCGTTCCTAGCACAATGGTGAAGAACGTCGGAACACCCGCTATGGTGTTCGCGGTCTGGGCCGTCGGCGGCGTTCTGACGCTGTTCGGAGCTTTGAGCTATGGCGAGCTGGCAGCGGCGATGCCCGAAGCCGGCGGCGAGTATGTCTATTTGCGTGAAGCTTATGGCCCGTTGTGGGGATTCCTCTACGGGTGGACACAAATGTGGGTTGCGAAGAGTGGATCCATAGCCACGCTGGCTTCCGGATTCTTTATTTACCTCGCGAATTTCCGCCCCGAACTAGAAAAGGTTTGGGTGCTAGTGCCACTGCCCCTGGGCGAAGGCGGCCTTCCGCTGGAGATCCGGTACGGTCAGTTGCTCGCCATGGCGGTAATTGCGGTGCTCGCATCCATCAATTATTTCGGAGTTCGAGTGGGCGGAGATGTTCAGGTGACCGTCACGCTAGTCAAAGTAGTGCTGCTAGCAGGAATTGTTGTCATTGGTCTCGGTACGGCGAAAGGCACGACAGCGAATTATCACACCGCCACAGCGGCGATCGGCGGAATCACTGGCTTTTTCGCGGCTTTGGTGGCAGCCCTGTGGGGCTACGACGGGTGGAATAACGTCGCCATGGTCGCCTCCGAAGTTCGTAAGCCGCAGCGAAATTTGCCTTTGGCGTTGATCGTCGGCACGCTGACCGTGATTGCGATCTATCTATTGACTAATTTCGCCTACTTCCGCGTGCTTCCCGCCGGTGCTGTCGCGGATACGGATCGCGTTGCTGGGGAAATGATGCGGCGGATTCTGGGTCCGTCAGGCGCGGCCGCAGTCAGTATTGCCGCGATGATCTCGATTTTTGCGGCACTGAACGGCTCCATTCTCTCCGGCTCGCGAGTGCCTTTCGCTATGGCTCGGGACTGGCTGTTTTTTCGGCCGGTCGGGTTCGTGCATCCCAGGCATCACACCCCTAGCATTTCGATCCTGGCGCTCAGCGCCTGGTCTGCTCTTCTGGTCTTGAGCGGCCGGTATGATCAGCTTTATACCTACGTAATTTTCGCCAGCGCCATCCTGTACGGAATGGCGACGGCGGCTGTAATTGTGCTGCGATTCAAGCGGCCGGACATGCCCCGGCCCTACCGTACGATCGGTTATCCATTCGTTCCGATCGTTTTCGTGCTGGCGATTGCCGGTCTGGTGGTGTCGACGCTGCTGAAATCACCCCGTGAATCGCTCATGGGACTCGCGCTGATTTCGATCGGGCTGCCGTTTTATTATCACTGGAAGAAGTTCCAGCATGCTCCGAAAAAAAGCTAGCTCTTTGGGGCTACCCCCGACGGTTTAACAGGGGTATTGGCGAGTCGGGCAGTACTTTCCGAAGGATGCCTGTTCGGTTTTCCGAACAAAAGGCTTGAAGAGGAGGTTGAAAATGCGGTACAAACAGTAGGGTAACTGCTTTAGTTTCTGTAGGGCTGTTCGCTTTTCCGAACAGAAAGCGCCTTCGAGCGTGATTTTTTGGGGAGATTCGAGCGATGGACATCAATAAAATGCTGGCTGAGTTGCGCATGGAGCGGGAGCATATTGAAGAAGCAATCATGACGCTGGAGCGCCTGGCCATGGGCCGTGGGCGGCGCCGTGGCCGACCTCCGGCCTGGATGTCGCAGATCAAGCGACGGGGCCGTCCGCCTGGCAGTAAGAATAAGCCGAAGAACGAAGCCAAATCGTCAGCGGCTAAATCGGTCGCTGCCTAGGTTTCCCGGGGGCAGCCGCGGCCCGGTACTCTTATCGGCCAAGTGTTTACTATCTGCTGGACCCACCGTAGTTGAGTGGGCCCGGGCTGCCCCTTACTTGTACAACAGGTATTTCTCTCGCTGCTTTATAAAAGCAGCGAGAGCTTCCTCCATTTTTTCGGCGGTATCGCGCGGGTCGGCACCTGACTTGATTGCGGCAACGACCTGGTGATTCCCGATCAGAAACCTGTCAGAGTCCCAGCTCATCTTCCCCGGATAGAGCTTTTCGAGCGCGTAAGCCACCTCCAGACCCAGCCGCGTGCTGTCGAATACGTTGCGGTCGGTAACCACGAATCGCACGCCTTCGATGGAGCGTCCGGAAAAATTCGACGAATCCGGGGTAAAGCGGGTGGGGTAGGCGCGCACGCCGGGAATATAGCGTCCATTTAGAAAAGCTGCGAGCTGGCGGCCCTGGATCCAATCCGCGCCGATCTGTTCGAATGGCGCATCGGTTCCGCGGCCGACCGAATAATTCGTTGAAGCTTCCAGCATCGCCAAGCCAGGATAAAGGAGCGCGGCATTCAGGCTGCGCATATTGGGCGACGGATTGATCCAGGGCAGGCCCGTAGAATCAAACCAGTCACCGCGATCCCAGCCCTGCATCGAAATAACGTGTAAATCCGCGCCCACATGCCGCTCGCCATTTTCAAAATTCGCTAACTCGCCCAAAGTCATTCCATGGCGCAGCGGAATTTCCATGCAGCCAACGAAAGACTCGAGGTCGCGATCTAAGACAGGCCCCTCGGTGTGGACGCCGGTAATCGGGTTTGGCCGATCCAAAACATAAAAGGGGAGGTGTTTCTTTGCGGTCTGCTCCATGCTCGAAAGCATCGTGCAGGAATAAGTATAAAAGCGCACGCCGACATCTTGTATATCGAAAACCACGGCGTCGATATTGTTAAACATGTCGGGCGTGACGTGACCTTTGCTGTTCTCATAGAGACTGATCACAGGAAGACCGGTCGCGGCATCCGTTGAATTGGCGATATTACTCTGATCTGCGAGCCCAGATAATCCATGTTCTGGAGAGAACAGCTTCGTGACGTGAACGCCTGCCGCGAGCATGAGGTCGATGCCGCGCTTCCCGTCCCGGCTGACACTGGTTTGATTGGTAATAAGGCCGATTCTTTTTCCCTGGAGCGGAGCGAAGTGCTGCCCGGCTAACACATCCAACCCGGTCAGGACTTTCCCGTTTCGATTGACTTCGCGATGCAAGCCCGCACCGGTGATGGTCTCGTTGTATCCAGTCAGACTGACGCCAGGTGAGGAGATACCGAACGACGCCGCCGCAATCGTCGCCACGCGGCTGCGCAGCGAGGTGAGCGATTTTCCGCGATGCGGATGAACCACGTTGGTGAGCAGGATCACGTAAGTCCCGCTAGCCGGATCGATCCAGACGGATGTACCCGTAAAACCGGTGTGTCCATAGGAGCCGACCGGGAAAAGCTCGCCGCGATTGCCGGAATAAGGAGAATCGATATCCCACCCAAGGCCGCGTAAGATCGGCTGGTCGGCGGGTGAAGCGGGCGTGGTGAACTTCTGGACCGTATCGGGGCGCAACAGGCGCACGCCGTTGCCTTGCCCGAGATCGAGCATCATCTGGGCGAATTTCGCTAAATCGTCGGCAGTCGTAAACAGGCCCGCGTGGCCAGCCACGCCTCCCATGTATCGCGCCGTGTCGTCGTGCACCACACCGCGCAGCGGCTGGCCGGTTTCCGGATCGATCTCCGTGGGGGCGATGCGCGGCTTGAGCGACGCTGGAGGTAGAAACATCGAGTCCTGCATCCCAAGCGGCTCATAAATGATCTGACGTGCATAGTCGGAGAGCATCTGGCCGCTGAGCCGGTGTACGATTTCGCCCAGCAGGATGAAATTAATATCGCTATATACGAAGCGCAGGCCGGGAGGGCGAACCGGCTTGTCGCTTAAGGCACGCTGAATACCGGTCTCGTATCCGTGCCAGGCCGGTTTCAAATCCAAGTCCGGCCGGAGCCCGGAGAAATGGGTCATCAGATCGCGGATTTCAATGTCGCTCTTGCCGCCTTGGAATTCCGGCAGATATTTCGTTACCGGGTCGTCGATACGGATTTTGCCCTGCTCGAACAGCTTCATCAACGAAGGGGTGGTAGCGATCACTTTCGTCAGCGAAGCCGCATCGAAAATCGTATCAAGGGTCATGGGCTCAGGATGAGGCAGCAACGCGCGAAATCCGTACGCTTTGCGGTAGACTTCCGCGCCGTCGTGCCCGATAACCAGCACTGCGCCAGGAATGAGACCGGAACTGACAGCCTGATCGATCTGCTCATCGATCGCGCTAGCCCCTGAAAACGCCGTCTGCGCACATAAGGAGGCGGCGAAAGCGAACGGCAGGAGCGCCTTCATTGCAGCTTCTTGGCGACTTCGTCCAACAGCTTCGCCAGCTCGACGTCCTTCGAGGTAATGCCTTGAGCGTCATGCGTTGCCAGGTCCACCACGACGCGATTGTAGACGTTGAACCACTCCGGATGATGGTTCATCTTCTCGATGCCGAGCGCGGAGGTGGACATAAATCCGAAGGCGTGGACAAAATCGGCGAAGCGGAACTCTTTATGCAGTTTGCCGTTTTCGACGGTCCAGCCCGGAAGCCCCGTGAGTGCTTCTTTGAGTTCGAGCCCCGAGAATTTCCGCATAGCCAAATGGCGCACGCTCCCCTGCCTGCCGCGCGAGCGCTTACTCCACTATTCTAGAACGGAGCACGGCGTCCGGCACGGTTATGCAATGGAGTGCTCGCCACGCCGGCTACTTCTTTTCCGACGATTCCTCGATCTTGCGCGCGCCGCCCAGAATATCGGCTTCGGCGTAATTGCCTTCGTGGCAGGCGTACTCATAGATCGGGCCTGGCACCGCATTGAACGGCAACTCGACGGTCCATGGCTTGGCCCAGGTGGATGGATCTTCCATGGTGGCTTTATACAAGAGAGTTTTATCGTCGACGCGCCTGAACCGCTCCGTGACTTTCAGGTCCTTTGACGAACCACGGAAGCGCGTCTGGTCCGTGAAATTCGTGGTTTCCACTACCAGGGTGTCGCCTTCCCAGTGCCCGATCGAATCGCCGGTCCACTGGCGAACGTTATCCGGCTTGTGTTTGGCGTTCATATGGATGATTCGCACGTCGTGGATCTCCTCCACCAGGATCATGATGGTGTCCGGCGTCTGGACAATCTGGTAGTTGTTGTTGTAAAGCGTGGGCAACATCGGCGGGCCCGCCATGGAAGTAATGATGCAGCGCTCGGAGAGACCGCGGTCTTTCACGTTGTCGGTGGTCTCCGGCCGCCGCCTGCGGTTCCGCTCGCGAGCCTCCGGCAGCATGGGTGGGATTTTGCCATCCGGTGGATCGATCACCATCGAGGTGCGCTTCACTCCGTCGACGCGCGCCAGTCCGTTTCCCATGTCATAAAAGAGGACGTTGTACGCACCGGTTCCTTCCGAGCCTTTGAGCTTATGCAGGGGGCCTTCGGAGGTGCCGTCCAGTTCTTGCCAGGCTTCGTGCTCTTTCATTTCCCAAGCTCGCGCCTCGGCATCGGTGAGCGTGGCTTTTCCGGCGAACTCGGGCGGCCGCTCCAGCGGGGTGCGGGTGGCGTTCGACCAGATACCGCTGAGGTCGGGGTGGCTATCGGCGCTCCGCGGCATCTTTCCGGCCGTTTTGTTCTGGGCCGAAACCGTAGCTATTGCAAAGAGCGCCAGCGCGCCCATGCTCGTCAGGATCCGGTGAGTCATACGTTGACCTCTGATAGAGAATACACGATCCCGGGCAGGATTACTAAGCTCGCGCCGCGCCGGCACCTCCGGCGAGCGCACGCCCGCGGAAGCCTTCCACCGGATGCGCCAGCAGTTCCTTGGCTGCTTCCAGGAATCGGACGGTGTGGGGCATGCGCGCGTGAAGTTCGAAAGCGGTCTCGTCCACCCACTCGGAATGAATCGCAAACTGGAACGGCTCGCGGACCGACTCGAAGACCTGCAGCTTCAGGCACCCGGATTCCGCGCGGCTGGGATCGATGACAGCCAGCAGCGCCTGGCGAAACTCGTTCGCTTTTCCCGGCTTCGGTTCAAACCGGACCACGAAATGCATCGACATTCGGGATCTCCTTAAAACAAGTATGCCAGGGGACTGCAGCGATGCGCCTCCGCGCCGGAGCTAAAATTATAGATCTATGCCCGCGCCCACTACTCTCGCTGATTTATTGCAGGCGGCACCCGCGCAGAACACCGCGATCGTCCTACCCGACGCTGGAGTCCAGCTCACTTATGCCCAACTCCGCGACCAGGTGATGGCGATGGCCGACGCACTGGCCGCGCTCGGCATCCAACGCGGCGACCGCGTCGCTACAGTCTTCACGAACGGTCTGCCCGCTATAGTGAGCTTCCTCGCTGCATCCATCGCGGGAACCGCGGCGCCACTGAATCCCGGGTACCATCAGGACGAATTCAGCTTCTATCTGGAAGACACCTCGGCCAAGATTCTGCTGTGCTCGCCGGAGGGGGCGGAGGAAGCTCGCAAAGCGGCGGAAGGAAAGGTCCCGGTGCACTTAACCGAAATGGACGCAAGCGGCTTGGTTCGGATCCTGGACGCCCCAAAGTCCAGCAAGTCGCCGGCCCCAGCGCCCGACGATGTTGCGCTGGTCCTTCACACCAGCGGAAGCACCGGGCGCCCCAAACGGGTACCCATTCGCCACCGGAACCTGGCTGCTTCGACGCACAACATCGTGAATCATTATGCGCTGTCGGCGAACGACGTGGCGCTGTGCGCAATGCCGCTTTTTCACGTGCATGGACTGGTTGCGTCCACCATGTCGACGCTGCTCTCCGGCGGCACGGTGGTTGTGCCTTCGAAGTTCAACCCTCTCTCCTTCTGGCGCACGGTGCGCGACAACCGCGTCACGTGGTATTCGGCGGTGCCGACCATTCATCAGCTGTTGATCGCGCGTGCCGGCAGCGAGCGGCCGGCTGGTTCCGAAGGCCTGCGCTTCATCCGCTCGTGCAGCGCGGCACTGCCGCCGGAGATGATGGCCAAAATGGAACAGCTTTTCGGCACGCCCGTGCTGGAAGCTTACGGAATGACCGAAGCGTCGCACCAGATGTGCTCGAACCCGCGTCCACCCGCGTCGCGCAAGCCGGGTTCGGTCGGCCCGGGCACCGGCGTTAAGGTCGGGATCATGGACGATGCCGGCAACCTGCTCGCCCAGGGAGAGCGCGGCGAAGTGGTGATTCAAGGTCCTAACGTGGTGGACGGCTACGAAAACAATCCCGAGGCCAACGCGAAATCGTTCACCAAAGGCTGGTTCCGCACCGGCGATCAAGGATTCCTGGACGCCGACGGCTATCTCTTGCTCACGGGCCGCATCAAAGAATTGATCAATCGCGGCGGGGAGAAAATCGCACCCCGCGAAATCGACGAGTTGCTGCTGAGGCATCCGGCAGTCGCTGAAGCCGTCGCGTTCGGAGTCCCACACAAAACGTGGGGCGAAGAAGTAGCGGCGGCCGTCGTTCTGCGCGAACCGCAGGACGAGTCCGCGATCCTTAGTTTCTGCAAGCAGCACATGGCCGATTTCAAATGTCCCAAGAAAGTCTTCATCGTCGAGGCGTTGCCGCGCACCGGCAGCGGAAAAATCCAGCGCGGCGTGGTCGCCAAAACGTTCCAAGGGTCTGAGGCTTGAGATTCCTGATCGCCGGCGCAGGAGCGATCGGCGGCTACATTGGGGCCAAGCTCGCGCAGGCGGGCCAGGATCTAACGCTGTTCGCGCGCGGCCCTCACTTGGCCGCCATGCAGTCCCGAGGCTTGCGCATCGTGAGCCCGGAGGGCGACTTCGAGACTCACCCGCGCGTCGTCGGCGATCTCAACCAAGCGGGCGAAACGGACGTGATCCTGCTCGGCGTGAAAGCCCACGGGCTCACGCAGCTCGCGCCGCAACTCAAGCCGCTCATTCGCGAAAACACCACAGTGGTCAGCACACAAAATGGTATCCCGTGGTGGTATTTCCAATTCGGCGACCACAGCAACATTCACCTGGAACGCGTCGATCCTGGCGGCGTGGTTGCGCAATCTATAGATCCGCGCCGTGTGCTCGGCTCTATCGTTTATTTTTCGACCGATATCCTCGAACCGGGCGTTATCCGCCACACCGAAGGCAATCGCATCTCGTTGGGCGAGCCGGACGGTTCGCGGTCCGAGCGAGCGCGGGAAATTGCAGAAGTTCTGGTCAAGGCCGGCCTGCGCTGTCCGGTGACTGCCCGCCTAAGGCACGAAATCTGGGTGAAGCTGCTGGGTAACGTTGCGTTTAACCCCATTAGCGCGCTCACCCGCGCTACCTTGGTAGAGATGGTCCGGAATCCGGACGTCTGTGCGCTGGTTCGGAATATAATGATCGAGGTCGAGGCGGTAGCCAATAAGCTCGGGATCGAGCTGCCCGTCTCGATCGACCAGCGCATAGCAGGCGCTGAAAAAGTGGGCGAGCACAAAACATCCATGCTGCAGGATCTGGAAGCGGGACGCCCCATGGAACTGGAGGCGATCGCGGGCGCCGTGGTTGAGCTCGGCGAGCGCCTTGACGTGTCCATGCCGCACACACGCAGCGTGTACGCCTGCACCAAATTGCTGGACGCGACCGCAAGAGGAGGTCAAAAGTGAATCGCTGGATTCGGCTCATAGGCGCGGTGGTGGCGATGATGATGATCGCCAATCTCCAATACGCCTGGACCCTGTTTGTCAAGCCGATCGTGGGCGCCACGCACTGGAAATTATCCGACGTGCAGTGGGGATTCTCGATATTTATCGCGCTCGAAACCTGGATGATGCCGTTCTCCGGGTGGTTAATCGAATGGCTGGGCCCCCGCGCGTTTATGACGGCGGCCGGCGTCATGTGCGGTGTAGGCTGGGCCGGCCTCGGGCGCGCCAAGACGCTTCCCGAGCTGTACATGCTTTACGCGTTGGCCGGTTTCGGCGCGGCGTTGGTGTACTGCGGCTCGCTCGGAATTGCGCTGAAATGGTTCCCCGATAAACGCGGCCTGGCCGCCGGAATGATCTCAGCGGGGTTCGGCTCGGGCGCGGCGCTGTTTATCCCGTTGATCGCTTATTTGATCCGCGCGCACGACTACCGCACCGCGTTCCTTTACACCGGCATCGGTCAAGGGCTGATCATTATCATTGCCGCCCAGATTTTGCAGAATCCAGCAGCCGGAGTTGTTGCGCCTGCGCCGGCGAAAGTGCAGCTGCGTAGCCAACACGAAGATTTTCACTCTTTCGAGATGCTGCGCACGCCGCAATTTTACGTGTTGTTCGCGATGGCACTGATGATGGGTATCGGCGGCCTGATGGCCACGGCGCAAGTGGCACCCATGGCGAACACGTTCAAGATTGGGACCGCGGCTCTCACGCTGTCTCTAACGCTGAACCCGCTTGCCAACGGAGCCGCCCGCGTGTTCTGGGGATGGGTATCGGATTACCTGGGACGCGAGCGGACGATGTTCATCGCCTTTCTATTACAATCCGTGGTACTGCTCGGCGTGGTTACTCTGGGCCATCTCTCCACCACCTGGTTCATCGTGACCATGGCGCTGGTGTTCTTCACCTGGGGCGAAGTCTATTCGCTATTCCCGTCCATTTGCGCGGATTGGTTTGGCGCAAAGAACGTCAGCTCTAATTACGGTTTCATCTACGCGGCTAAAGGGGTAGCCTCCATCGTCGGAGGCGGCTTGGCAGCCACCCTGTACGAGAGGACCGGCTCCTGGAATTACGGCTTCTATGCCTGCTCAGTGCTGGCGTTGATTACCGCCATGATGGCGCTCGGTTTGCGGAAAATGCCGCTGCCGCACAAAAAGCCGGCCACCTCGCGCGCCACCGCAGTGGGCGATTACGCTCGCTGAAGCAGCGGCCGAAGCTCGCGGACACTCTTCAGCTGTTCCAGGCTCAGCAGCTTATCGATCAGGCTTTCGGTGTTGGGTTTGCCCAGTACGGGCGCCATCAGGTCGCGTGATTTTGCGATCACTTCCTCGCGGCTCATCGGATTCTCGGCGGTTCCTCGCACAGCATCCACGTGTTCTGCGAGCTTGGTCCCATCCGAGAACGTGATCTCGACGGTGGCTTCGCGGCGGGGCAGCCGCCGCTCCAGCTCCGGATCGCTGATCAATTGCACTTTGGCGCGCTGGCGCTGCACCGGCGGCTCCTGCATCCGCGCTTTGTCGTGTGAGGATCTAAAGGAGGCAGTCTGGTCGAGCAGCATCACGGCGACCATGTATTGCAGACAGATATCCGGCATCTCGCGGTTGTTCACGAGCGCTGCCTCGCTGCTGGCCACGCGCACAATAACCGACTGCACCTGGCCGGCGTCGAACGGGCGCTTCTTGCGCAGGTTCTCCAGCGCGTCGAGCGGCGCTTGGATGGGCGAACCCACGCTCCATTTCTTGATGTTGGTCCGCACGACTTCAAAGCGTTCTCCGAGCTTCTCAATCAGCTTGCCTGGGTCGGCCTGCGGGGCGTAAGCCAAGAAGAAATTGTCTTGGCCTGAAAGCACGTCGTCCACGCCGGTACCGCCGGACGCGACGATTTCGACGGCGGTCATGCCGTTGCGCGCGGGCATTCCGGCAAACACGAAAGCCTTCTCGATGTGGTCCGTGTCACGCTGCCAGGCCTTGATGCCGGAGGCCTGCTGCGATGCGTAATCCAGCACCCAGCGCATCTGCCGAGCGTTGAACCCAGCGGCTGAAGCCGCTGCGGCCGCGGACCCGAACGTTCCCGCAATGGCGTGCGTGCTCAGGTGATTGCCGCTTTGAAATCCGGGGATACCGATTGCCATCGTGAAGCGCGTGCCGATGTCATATCCCAGCGCGACCGCCCGCACGAATCGCGCGCCATCGATTCCGAATTGTTCGCCAGCGGCCAGCGCCGCCGGCACAACGGAGCAGCCCGGATGCGATTGCGAAGGAGCATGCGAATCGTCGGTCTCGTCCGAGTGGGCCAGCATCGCGTTGGCAAAGGCCGCCTCGATGGCTCCGCACACCACATCCGATGCGGCTACCGCGGCGACTTTCTCGCTCGGATGAGCGCGCGCATAACGGATCGCGAACTGGCCCGGAGGCAACTCCGATCCGGATACCATCGCGGCCACAGTATCCAGAATGTGTTGTTTGGCTTTTTCCGCTGCTTCGGCCGGGAGCGCGCGCGCCGCGGCCTCACTCATGTACACGCTCAAGGCCGACATGGCCGGGCTGATTGAACTCGCGGCGGCGTGCCGTATCGCCACAGCGGCCACCGGTGCCCGGTACAACAGTTCTCTCCGCGTGAGCATCGAGTCTATTGTATTCCGGGACCGCGCCTTACCCGCCGATGCGCCTAATCCTCTGAAGGCGGAGAAGCGTGCACCAGTTCGTCCGGCTTCACCGCCGGTCTGGTAATTTCCTGCACTTTGCTCGGGCGCTCGCGTTTTTCAACTCGTTGCACCCGAACGGGGCGCCGGGTACGCGCCGATTCGATGATGGCTCGAATGATGCGCACGTCCGCCAATCCTTCCACACCCGACGGCTCCGGCTCTTTATCGTTCAGTATGCAAGCCGAAAAATATGTGAGTTCGGGACCGAATTGATCGTGCTTGCGGAATTTCTTCCGCTTCGGCTCGTCGTCTCCGATGGCCACTTCGAGCGCCAGCGGAATCTGGTAATCGTAAGCCGGTGAAAGCCGGATCCAACCTTCCGTTCCGAGCAAAGTGTACTCGGATACGGAGGCGGCCCCGAAGCTGCTTACGAAGCTCGCGAGCCGCTCGCCCGAAAAACGCATAACGGCGTTGGTCATTTCCGGCGAACCGCTGAATCGCGGCTCGTCCTTGCTCGAGGACGTAGCCAGCACCTCGATCGGCTCGTCGCGGAACAGGTAGCGCGCGGCATTAATGCAATAGATGCCCATGTCGTACACGCTTCCACCGCCGCGCGACTCCGGTTCCCGCAGGCGAACGTTCTCCGCCTTCACCTGCTGCGTGAAGCTGGAATTGAAGATCCGGAGATCGCCCAGTTTCCCCGAGGATGCAAGCTGCACTGCCTCCAGATTGGCGGGCTCGAAGTGCAAACGATAGGCGATCATGAGCTTGACCGACGCTTTCTGGCACGCTTCGATCATCTGCTCGCATTCGTGCTCGTCGACCGCCATCGGTTTTTCGCACAGGACATGGACCCCGGCACGCGCGGTACGAATTGTGTACTCGGCGTGCAAATGGTTCGGCAGACCAATATAAACCGCGTCTACTTTCCCGCTTTCGAGAAACTCATCGTACTGGCCGTACGAGATCACCGAATCGGCGGGCAGGTTGTACAGCTCGGCGAGTTCCTCGCGCTTGGTCTCGTCGCCTGTTACCAGCGCGGCGAGTTCGCTGTTCTTTGCGTTCTTGAAAGATGGCAAGAGCGCGTTTTGGCTGATGTGACCCAATCCTACAACGGCGTAACGTATCTTCCGCATGGACCTTCTCCCCCCGTTAGACTGTGCGATGCTCTCCGCGAATACTTATTCACGGTGAGAGCACCGGCCCTAGGTGTCAGAGCCAAGTTGTTTAACGTGCGGGGTCTCCGCTCCGAGCCACTCGGGATGCTGTGCGGTGCTGTCGAAGTGCGCCGTGGTCTTGAAAAGCTCGTATTCGCCCCGGCTCGCTGCCTGGACCGTTTTGCTCAGAATGGCGGATATTTGCTCGCTCGTAAGAGGTTTGAAATTACGTCCGAGCGACAGAGCTTGGTCCAGCACCGGCTGGCTGTCGATTCCCGTAATCACCACCGAGGTGGGCAACGTCAGCGCATATTCCAAACACTCCACAGGCGTAACGGTTTTGCTCTTCAGAATTACGCCGCTGCCCATGCTCTTCATGCCCAGGATGCCGAGACCCATCTTTTGCGCTTCCGGGACTACCTGGTGAGCGAAGCTACGGAAGTGCGCGTCCATTACGTTTAGGGGCATTTGCACGGTATCGAATTGAAAATTGTGCTTCCGCGCCAGCTCCAGCATATACAAGTGGACGTGGGGGTCTTTGTGTCCGGTGAACCCGATGTAGCGAGTCTTGCCGGCCGTTCGGGCCGCGACCAGTGCTTCGACGGCTCCGCCCGGCGCGAAGAAACGGTCAGGGTCGTCGAAGCGGATCGTCTCATGGAACTGCAATAAGTCGAGGTGATCTGTTTGGAGGCGCTTCAACGATTCATCGATCTGGCGCGCCGCCGAATCTTTGTCACGCCCGTCAAACTTCGTCATCAGAAAGGCTCTGGCACGGTAGCCGTCGCGCAGCGCCTTGCCCATGCGGATCTCGCTTTGGCCGCCGTTGTAGTCCCAGGAGTTATCCATGAAATTGAGCCCCTGGTCAATTGCCTGGCGGATCAGCCGGACCGCTTCGTCGTCAGACAGCTTGGGCTTGCCGATATGGGCGCCGCCCAGGCCCAAACACGACACCTTCTCGCCGGTGCGGCCCAAAATTCGCTGCTGGAAGGCGGGGCCACCCGAGAGGCCGCCCACGAGTCCAGCCGCGACGAGCCCGGTTAATGTCTCACGCCGGTTCCATTGGCCTTGGTTCATGCTGGTTCGACGCCGCGCGAGCACCGATCAGGTCGCTGAACGAGAGCCTCTTCACGGTTAGCTAATCCCCGGGAGCGTGCCCGGCGACCACCTGAGCGTGATTAAGCAGAGCGACTAACGAAACACCGCCGATTACGTTACCCAGCAGCGTAGGCAGCAAGTAGCGGACCAACCAATCCATCCAGGCGTGTGTGCCGGTCAACACCAGGAAAAGTACGTCGATGGAACCAGCGATAACGTGTGTGAACTGGGCGAGGCCGACGAAGTAGATCAGAATAACCGTTATGGCGATGTGGCCGCCGCGCGTGGCAGCGATCATCCAAACGACCAGAGCGATCAGCCAGCCGGCGAAGATGCCTTTCAAGATGGCCGCGCCCGGACCGGTGGCTGCGGCCTCTCGCCCGACCTGCGCGAAGGCTTGTTGCGCTTGCGATGAAAACACCGGGGTATCGGCGATGGCCCAAGCCGCAAGATGCGCGCCCACCAGGTTGGCAATCAGAACGATCGTCCAGAGGCGGAGCATCCGGAGTAGTGTCTCCCAATTCCGGCGCGCCAGGACCGGGATCACAGCGGTGAGCGTGTTTTCCGTGAAGAGCTGCTGGCGGGCGATAATCACGATCAAATATCCGAACGTATAACCGAAGCTGGTCAGCAAGGTGCGCCAAGGCGTATCCGGCAAACAGGAACGAATCAGCCCTTGGGCAATAAGAGAGAAGCTCATGCTCAAGCCCGCCGCCAATCCGGACCAGGCCAGGGCCCAGGCGGGCCGCCCCAATTCCTCGTCACCTTGAATACGGATCGCCTCGTGAACCACGTGCGCAGTAACAGCGACGCGCTTATCGGCCTCGCGGGCTTCCTTCGCGCTGAGGTCCGGTGTGGCGAGATTCTGATCTTCTACGGAGTTGGTTTGCACAGTTCGGTCCCACAGATTAGAATCGGGGCCGCAAAATCGGTTGCGATTCGCGCCAGGATTCCGGCAAAGCGGGATTGCGGACCTGGCACTCGGAATGCCCGGCACAACAGCATGATTCGCAAGCTTACCAATGGCAGCTACAGGCTCTATTCAAGGAAAAAGAACCCTAAGACGGGCCGGCGCAGGAATCTCGGAACGTTTGCAACGCGCGCCGCGGCCGAGCAGCACGAGCGGGCGGTGCAGTTCTTCAAGCGAGCGCATTGAGGCGGTCCGCGATGTGAGTAACATGTGACGCATCCTGGGAAAAGTGTCAGCAGTGTGTCGAATTTCCTATATCTCCGCAAATCGGCGCCCACGCCCCGGCGCTGCCCTGAAGCCTGGATTTTATGGGAAATCTGCGAATTTGGACGCGCCGGGCGTCGTGGAACGAAAACTGCCCGTCTGCTGGTGGCAGAGGGATAGTCCGGACAACAAAGGAGAACACATGCTGCTGCTGATCGTGCTGATTATATTGTTGCTTGCCGTATTTCCCGCTTGGCCCTACAGCAGGGGCTGGGGGTATTATCCAAGCGGAGGATTAGGCCTCATTCTCGTGATTTTCATTATTTTGATCCTCCTGGGCTATTTCCACTTTTGATTGACGAGACGGGGAGCGCTCGCTTTCCGAGCCTCCGGCTCTAAGTGTATTCGGCCCCGTGCCCGGCTCCTCCTTAGAGGAGCCGTTATGTACGGCGATCGACCCAGTCATAGGAGCGACGTGTGAGGATTGCACAGGTTTCACCACTACACGAGAGTACGCCGCCGCAGCTTTACGGCGGAACCGAGCGAGTTGTTTCGTATTTGACGGAGGAGTTGGTCCGGCAAGGGCACGACGTTACCTTGTTCGCCAGCGGCGATTCCGTGACGGCAGCGCGGTTGATCGCGCCCTGCGAGCGGGCGTTGCGGCTTGACACGAATTGCCACGACGCCCTGGCGTATCACATCATCATGCTGGACGAGGTATATCGTCACGCCGACGAGTTCGACGCCATTCATTTTCATATTGACTACTTGCACTTCCCGGTCTCCCGCCGGCAGCGGGTCCGCCAGGTCACCACACTGCACGGGCGTCTCGATTTGCCGGAGCTTGGCCCGCTGTACAGACAATTCCGGAACATGCCGCTGATTTCGATCTCCGACGCCCAGCGTGCGCCGATTCCATGGGCCAACTGGAGGGCGACGGTGTATCACGGCCTGCCTCCCGATCTTTACAGCTTCCAAAACGCGCCGGGCAAGTACCTGGTTTTCGTCGGCCGCGTTTCGCCAGAAAAGCGGGTCGATCGGGCGATAGAGCTAGCCAAGCGAGTCGGCATGCCCATTAAGATTGCCGCCAAGGTAGACAAAGCGGACGCGGAATACTTCGAGACGACAATTAAGCCGCTTTTGAAAGATCCCCTGGTGGAATTTATCGGCGAGGTAGGCGAGGACGAAAAACAGGAACTGATGGGCGGCGCTTACGCGATGGTGTTCTTGATCGATTGGCCTGAGCCGTTCGGGCTGGCCATGATCGAAGCCATGGCATGCGGAACGCCGGTCATTGCTTTCCGCCATGGATCGGTGCCGGAAGTGATCCGGGACGGCGTCAGCGGGTTTGCGGTCGAGTCCATGGACCAGGCGGCCGAAGCAGTCGAACGGCTCCAGTCGGTGAGTCGCGCCGGTTGCCGCCGGGATTTCGAGGAGCGCTTTACCGTGGAGCGTATGGCCCGGGATTATGTGGCCGAATACGAACGTCTACAGGTACGGAATCTCGCTGCGCCGGTTTCGGGGATGAGATGAGCGTTTCGGACCAACTGCCCCTCACCATCGACAGCAGCTATTACATCCAGGCCACCTCGGCTCCTACCGCGCACGATGCGCTAGTACTGAAACAGGACGAAACTTTCGGCGTGTTCGATGGTTATGGAGATATCGACGCGTCTCAGCGAGCCGAGGAGGGGATTTATCACCACGGCACGCGCTTTCTTTCCGTTCTGAAGCTGAGCCTGGTGGACGCCCGGCCGCTCCTGCTGAGTTCCACTGTGCGGCGCGACAACGTATTGATGGCCGTGGATCTGACTAACCCCGATGTCTTCAGCGACGGCAACTTGCTCCTGCCGCGCGGGACCCTTCACATCTACCGTTCGCAATTCCTGTGGCACGACTGGCTGTACATGAGCCTGCGCGTGCGCAACTTCGCTTTGGCCGCGGTCGAAATCGGGTTCGCGTTGGAGTTCGGCGCCGATTTCGTCGATATCTTCGAAGTTCGCGGCGAGAAGCGGAACCGCCGCGGCGTCGTGCACGGACCATTTCATCGGAACGATGAGATTTTGCTGGAATACGAGGGCCTGGATTCTGTTCTCCGCCGTACTCTTATCCGGGCGTCCCCCCGCGCGCAGGCGGCGCTGCCGTCCAGTTTGCATTTTACGCTGCGACTGCCGCCCAAGGAAGAACAGCGCGTGGAATTCGAGATCGGCTTCGAAATCAACCATCAGATCGCCAAGCGCTGCGATTACATTTCGGGCCTCAGTTCGGCGACTTCGGGCGAGACGATGGGCGCGGTAGCATCGCACATCAGCACCTCCAACGAGCAGTTCGACACCTGGCTTGAAAGATCCCGCGCAGATCTGAACATGCTGCTGACACGAGGGCCTACGGGTCTTTATCCCTACGCCGGTGTCCCGTGGTTCAGCACACCGTTCGGACGCGACGGTATCATTACGGCGCTGGAATGCCTGTGGATCACTCCTGAAATCGCGCGGGGCGTGTTGTCCTATCTTGCGGCCACCCAGGCGCGGGAATTCTCGCCTGAGCGAGACGCCGAGCCGGGCAAAATCCTGCACGAGGCACGGGAAGGCGAAATGGCCGCCACGGGCGAGATTCCGTTCGGCCGCTACTATGGCAGCATCGATTCCACGCCGCTTTTTCTGATGCTGGCCGGCGCATATTATCGGCGTACTGCCGACCTGGCTTTTATTCAGTCTCTGTGGCCCAATATCGAGCTGGCCTCCACCTGGATCGACAAGTATGGCGACACCGACCAGGACGGGTTCATCGAATATTTCCGCCACTCTTCCAAAGGCCTGACCAACCAAGGCTGGAAAGATTCGCAGGATTCGGTTTTTCACGCGGACGGCAGCCTGGCCGAAGGCCCGATCGCCCTTTGCGAGGTGCAGGCTTACGCTTACAGAGCCAAATTGTGCGTCGCGGAAATCGCGGCCGCGCTGGACAAGCACGAAATCGCAGACCGGAAGCGCGCGGAAGCGCAGAAGCTGAAGGACCTGTTCCAGCAGGCGTTCTGGTGTCCGCGCATTTCCAACTACGCTCTGGCTTTGGACGGCCATAAGCGCCCATGTGAGGTAAGAGCCTCGAATGCCGGCCACGCTTTGTTTTGCGGCATTGCGGACGAGCAGCACGCCAAGCTGGTGGGCGAACACCTCACGGGAGAAGGATTCTTCTCCGGCTGGGGGATTCGAACCGTCGCCGACAGCGAGGCCGGTTACAACCCGATGTCGTATCACAACGGCTCGGTATGGCCGCACGACAATGCGCTAGCCGCCGCTGGATTCGCGCATTACCGGCTGACCTCCCTGGCCGCCAAGGTGATCGGTGGTTTTTTCGAAGCATCCTCCATGTTTGTGCTGAACCGGCTTCCGGAATTATTTTGCGGTTTTCCGAAGCGTCCGGGAAAGAGCCCCACTCTGTACCCGGTGGCATGCTCACCGCAAGCCTGGTCGGCCGGGAGCGTGTTTCTGCTCTTGCAGGCCATTATGGGGCTGCGCATCGACGCGCTGAAAAGGTGTGTCGTGCTGACACGTCCGGTTCTGCCGGCCTTTCTCGAAAGTGTGCGCATCCGGGACATCGCAGTCGGCGATGCATCGGCCGACCTGTTGCTCTTCCGCTCCGGTAACACTGTCGCTGTAACCGTGGATCGCAGAATCGGCGCGCTCGACGTGCTGGTGGTGCAGTGAACTTCTTCGCGCGCCGTCGAAACTCTGCTTGAGTGCCCGCGTCCAACAGGTGATTCGGAAGGAGACAGCCAAACTATGGCTACACAATCAGTTCGTGAATTGTTGATCGAACAGATGAAAGATCTGTACGATGCCGAGAAGCAACTCGTCAAAGCTTTGCCCAAGATGGCGAAAAATTCGTCCAACGAGCAACTGAGGGAAGCTTTTGAAAACCACTTGGAGCAGACTCGCGGGCATGTCGAACGCCTGGAGCAAGCCTTCGAGATGTTGGAGGAAAAGGCGAAGAGCAAGCCGTGCGAGGCGATGAAAGGGCTGGTAGAAGAAGGCAAAGAAACGATGGAAGAAGATCTTTCGGAACCACTGAAGGACTCGGCCATCATCTGCGCCGCCCAAAAAGTAGAGCACTACGAGATGGCCGGCTACGGCACCGTAAAGGCCTGGGCGCAATCGTTAGGGTTGGATGAAGTCGCGGAGCTGTTCGAGTCCACCTTGAACGAAGAAAAAGAGGCTGATGAGAAGCTGAACCAGATCGCTGGCGAGGTGCTGTCCGAAGCAGAATCGGGCGAGGGCGAAGAAGAGGGTGAGATGGCTAACGCCGGTGCGGCTCCGCGGCGGGCTGCCAGCTCCCGAAGCGGCAACGGCTCCCGAAACAAGCGCCGGGCAGGTTAAAAGGTGCAGCGGTGCTGTCATGCCGAACGTTCTGAATGGTAGACGCGTAGCGATTCTATTGACCAACGGGTTCGAGCAAGTGGAAATGACCGAGCCCCGGCAGGCGTTGCAGGACGCCGGCGCGACAACGGAGTTGATTGCTCCCGCGGCGAGCGAGGTACAAGCCTGGAAGCATTTCGATAAGGGCGATAAGTTCCCGGTCGACGTGCAACTGGACAAAGCCAATCCGGAGGACTACGATGCGCTGCTGCTTCCCGGCGGCGTGGCCAATCCGGACCAGCTCCGCATGAATCCCAAGGCTGTGGAATTTGTGCGGAGCTTTTTCGACGCCGGTAAACCGGTAGCGGCGATCTGCCATGGTCCCTGGATGCTGGTGGAAGCCGGCGTGGTCAGGGGCCGCACCGTCACATCCTGGCCATCGCTTCAGACCGATCTGAGGAATGCGGGAGCCAAATGGGTCGATCAGGAAGTGGCCACGGATCACAATCTGGTCACCAGCCGCAAACCCGACGATCTTCCGGCGTTCAACCGGAAGATGATCGAGGAGTTCGCCTCCGGAGCAATGGCGGGCGCGGGCGCACGGAGCGAGCACCACCGGAATCGCTGATCGTTACGGCCGAAGCAGGCGGCTTCGGCCGCGTCTCCCTTTGCGGCGGTGAGGGAAGCGCGTCCAAGGCATCGCGAATCCGCTTAAGGTCGGCCACGAAATCGCGATACTGTGCGTGCCGCTGCTCGGCGTCCGGCGCGCGCAAGATCGCCGATGGGTGAACCGTCGCGGTGACCCGCGGAGCTTGGTCGTGCGGAAAAAACTTGCCGCGTTCTTTTGTTAAACGGAACGCGGGACCAAGCATGGCCTGCGCGGCGGTCGCGCCGAGGCAGACCACAATTTTCGGTTGAATCACGGCCAGTTCTGCATCCAGCCACGGGTAGCAGGCTTCGACTTCCGAGGCGCGCGGCTTCTTGTGCAGCCGGCGCTTGCCGCGTTCTTCGAACTTAAAGTGCTTCACCGCGTTAGTGACATAAACGTCCGACCGGTCGATCCCAGCTTCCGCTAAGGCCCGATCCAGCAGCTTTCCCGCCGGACCTACAAAGGGACGGCCTTGCAGGTCTTCATCGTTCCCCGGCTGCTCCCCAATAAACAGGATGGAAGCGTGAACCGGTCCTTCACCGAAGACAGCTTGTGTTGCGAAGCGGTACAAATCGCATCCGCGGCAGCGCTGCACGGCTTGCTGCAGTTTTGGCAATGTCGGACGTTCGGGAACAAATTCCGCGGCGCTGGTTTTGGCCGGGCGCATGGTTTACTTCTTTTTCTTGCTCGCGCCTTTCTTCGGAATCTTCGCGCCGGATTCGCGCGCCTCGTTAAGCGCGATCGCCACCGCCTGCTTTCGGCTGGTCACTTTTCGCCCGCTGCCTGACCGCAGGGTGCCGTGTTTGTGCTCGTGCATCACTTTCGCGACTTTGCGCTTGCCCCGGCTCGAGGACTTCTTCCGTGTCCCACTGCTCGAACTCTTGCGGCTCGAACTGCTCTTGCGCTGCGCCATGTATATTTCTCCTCCAGTTACTAGACCGCAGCGCTTCCTGACCGTTTCACGGGCGGCCGCATAGGCACAAGGGATGTCTCGTAACGCGCCTGCGTCCGGCGTACGTCATTCGAAGCGGGAATGCGCCGCGAGCGGAAAATTGCACGATGTAACGTTGTTCGCTTTGGCCGATTCCTGAAGTTTCTCTATACAACGTCGGCGCGCCGGTGCGAAATAGGCTCGCAAAATGAGCGATTTACCTTTGGCGCGCGTCGTGCAGTAGGCAGGCGGGGTGGTATGGGGTAGAGCAGCCGGCTTCTATGCGCGGGCCCGTCGTTGAATTGGCGCGGTGGAAGCTGATTACAGCGGCGGTGAACGATCCGCAGTTCGGGCCCTGTGCTCAGAGCCGGAGGATTCAACACTAAGACGTTGAGCAGCCGAAACAACATCCGCTCGAAAGCTGGGAATGAGAATCGGGCTCCTAAGCCCGCCAGCAGTACCTCGAGTTCTCAACCCGCTCCGCCGCCGTCCAGCCCTGAGCCACCCGCTCCGCCGCCGTCCGGTCCTGAGCCACCCGCTCCGCCGTCGTCCGGCCCTGAGCCACCGGCTCCGCCGCCGTCCGGCCCTGAGCCACCCGCTCGGCCGTCGTCCGGTCCTGAGCCACCGCCGCCGCGCAGCCGGGCGCGCCGTGTTGCTTCGTTCCTTATCGCACTCGCGATCTTTGCGATCGGGGGCTACGTGCTCTGGCCGCGAATTGGATCGGCGAGGGTGCGTCCGTCAGGCCCCAGCGCCGCGCGCAACGCTCCGGGCCGCAGAGGCGAGCAGGGCGGCGCGATACCGGTGGTAGCAGTGCGCGCCTATCGCGGCAATATCGGAGTGTATTTCACCGGGCTCGGCACGGTAACGCCTCTCAACACCGTTACGGTAAGGAGCCGCGTCGATGGCCAACTGCTAAACGTCCACTATCGTGAAGGCGATATGGTCCGCCAGGGCGATCTGCTGGTTGAGATCGATCCGCGCCCGTATCAAGCCGCTCTGACGCAAGCGCAAGGAACGCTGGCACGCGACCAGGCCGCGCTCGAGAACGCGCGCATCGACCTGGCTCGCTATCAGGTGCTGGTTCCGCAGCGGGCCGCGCCGGAGCAGCAGTTAGCCACGCAACAAGCTATTGTCCGGCAGGACGAAGGAAACGTGAAGTTCGACGAGGGATCGGTAGCGGCCGCGCAAACCAACCTCGCATACACCAAAATCACGGCCCCTATCTCAGGACGCGTCGGTCTGCGATTAGTCGACCCCGGCAATATCGTTCACGCTTCCGACACCAATGGTCTACTGGTCATCACGCAAATGGATCCCATCAGCGTCATATTCACGATTTCGGAGGACCAGCTTCCGGCTGTGCTCGCCAGAACGCGCGCGGGGCAAGTGTTGCGCGTGGACGCCTACAGCCGCGACATGACCGCCAAACTAGCGCAGGGCACACTCACAACCGTTGACAACCAGATCGACCAGACCACCGGAACGATCCGCATTCGCTCGACGTTCGCGAACAACAATAACGGGCTGTTTCCGAACCAGTTCGTGAACGCGCGGCTGCTGGTGCAGGAAAAACGAGGTGTCGTGCTGCTCCCCAACGCTGCCATTCAGCGAACGTCGGACTATCAGTTCGTATTCCTGGTGCAGCCCAATTCCACCGTGACCATTCGCAAGGTGACGCTGGGCACCACCGAAGGCGACATTACGGAGATCACCTCGGGGCTCGACCCGGACGACGTGATCGTGATGACCGGAGTGGACAAGCTGCAAGAAGGGAGCCGGGTCGAAGCGCAAATTTCCGGTGAAGCGCCGCCGCCCGGCAACGGAGAGACAGCGGTGGGCGCCGGTGGCAAAGGCGCGCGGAAATGAGTCCTTCCCGGATCTTCATTTTGCGGCCGATCGCCACCTCGCTGTTGATGGTCGGCGTCCTGCTCACAGGTCTGGTCGCGTTCCGTCAGTTGCCCGTATCAGCTTTGCCGGAGGTCGATTATCCGACTATACAAGTGGTCACGTTCTATCCGGGCGCCAGCCCGGACGTGATGGCGTCCTCGGTCACGGCTCCCCTGGAACGCCAGTTCGGCCAGGTGCCTGGCTTGCAGCAGATGACATCCACCAGCTCGGACGGAGCATCGGTGATCACGCTTCAGTTCAGCTTGAGCCTGAGCATCGACGTGGCCGAGCAGGAAGTGCAGCAAGCCATCAACGCATCCGGCACGTACCTGCCGCCGGATCTGCCGACACCGCCTGTGTACAGCAAAACGAATCCGGCCGATACGCCGATCCTGACGCTGGCTCTAACGTCCCCCACGATCCCTCTATCTCAAGTGGAAGATCTGGCGGATACGCGCCTGGCGCCGAAAATTTCGCAGCTGGGCGGGGTCGGCCTGGTCAGCATTAGCGGAGGCGAGAAGCCTGCCGTAAGGATTCAGGCGAATCCCACTCAGCTGTCGTCCTATGGGCTGAATCTGGAAGACGTCCGTACTGCGATCACCGCCGCGAATGTAAACCAGGCCAAAGGAAATTTCGACGGGCCGCACCAGTCGTATCAAATCGGCGCGAACGATCAACTGCTGTCGAGCAATGATTATGCCGGGCTGATCATCGCGTACCGCAACGGCGCGCCCGTCAAGCTGACCGACGTGGCTCGCGTCGAAGACGGTGTCGAGAACATCCGTGAGTCTGCCTGGATGAACCAGCTCCCGGCCGTCATCGTTAACATCCAGCGACAGCCAGGCGCAAACATCATTACGGTGGTGAACAGCATCAAGGCGCTGCTGCCCCAGCTCAGCGCGACGCTGCCCGCCAACGTGAAGCTCACCGTTCTGACGGACCGGACCAACACCATTCGTGCCTCCGTGAAGGATGTCGAGTTCGAGCTGATTCTCACCGTCGCGCTGGTGGTGATGGTGATCTTCCTGTTCTTGAGAAATCTCTCAGCGACCATCATTCCCAGCGTCGCAGTCCCGCTCTCGCTGATCGGAACGCTGGGTGTAATGTATCTGCTCGGCTACAGCCTGAACAATCTCACGCTCATGGCGCTGACCATTTCCACCGGATTCGTGGTGGATGACGCCATCGTCATGATTGAGAACATCAGCCGCTACATGGAAGCTGGCGAGTCGCCGCTCCAGGCGGCGCTCAAAGGATCGGCGCAAATCGGTTTCACCATCGTATCGCTGACCATTTCGCTGATCGCCGTGCTGATTCCGCTGCTGTTCATGGGCGACATCGTGGGCCGGCTGTTCCGCGAATTTGCGATTACGCTGAGTGTGACCATTCTGGTCTCGGCCGTCGTGTCCCTGACGCTCAGCCCGATGATGTGCGCCAAGCTGCTGCGCCACAAGCCGGAAGAGCAGCAAGGCCGCTTTTATCGAGTGTCCGAGCACGCCTTCCAGCGCATCATCGATTTCTATGGCCGTACTTTGGATTTCGTCCTGCGGTACCGGACCACAACGCTGCTGATCGCACTCGGAACGCTGGTGCTGACTATCGTTCTCTATATCGTTATCCCGAAGGGATTCTTCCCCATTCAGGACACCGGCATCATCCAGGGCATTTCCGAAGCTCCCCAGACAGTCTCGTTTCAGGAGATGTCGAAACGGCAGCAGGCTCTGGCTCAGGTAATTCTCAAAGATCCAGCGGTGGAAAGCCTCTCATCATTCATCGGCATCGACGGAACGAACATAACGATGAACAGCGGGAGAATTCAGATCAATCTGAAACCGCTGAATGAGCGGAGTATTAGTGCGCTGGAGGTGGTCCGGCGCCTGCAGCCGAAGCTCGCCGATGTCGCTGGAATCACGCTTTACATGCAGCCCGTCCAAGACCTGACAGTGGAGGACCGCGTCAGCCGGACGCAGTTCCAATACACGCTCGAGGATCCGAAAGCAGACGAGCTCCACGATTACGCCAACCAGATGCTGGCGAAAATGCAAGCGCTGCCCGAGCTGCGGGACGCCGCCAGCGATCAGCAAGACCAAGGTCTGAAGGCCACGCTGGTCTACGATCGTGACACCGCTTCCCGGCTCGGCATTACGCCTTCAGCCATCGACCAGACTTTGTACGACGCCTACGGCCAGCGCGAGGTCTCGGTGATGTTCACGCAGCTCAATCAGTACCACGTCGTGCTGGAACTGCTACCCGGATTCCAAAAGAGACCGCAAGAGCTAAACGATCTGTACATCCGCAGCGGAGTGAGTAACAACACTACCGCGGGCGGCTTGGCTGGCGGCAACGCAGGACTGGTGACCGGCGGTACGTCCAGCACCGGGCTCTCGCGCGGTCCGGCCAGCGCCGTAGGCAACGCGGCCACGACAATCGTAACCGGCGCCGGGGCCACTGCCGCCGGCAACGTTTTTACCGGCGCCGCGGCCTCATCGGCCGCCTTCCCGAGCGGCCAGCAGGTTCCTTTGCGCGCATTCTCGCGCGTGGACTTCTCACCCGCTCCGCTCACGGTCAATCACCAGGGCCAGTTCCCCGTGGTGACACTTTCTTTCAATCTGGCCCCAAATGCATCCCTGGGCGGCGCCATCGATGCAGTGAACAAAGCGAAAGAAGAACTGCACATGCCCGCCAGTGTACAGGCGGCCTTTCAAGGCACTGCTGAGGCGTTCCAGGCCTCGCTCGCCAACGAACCGATCCTTATCCTGGCCGCCGTAGTCACCGTGTACATCGTCCTGGGCGTCTTATACGAAAGCTACATTCACCCCATCACGATCCTTTCCACGCTGCCTTCCGCAGGCGTGGGCGCGCTGCTCGCGCTCATTCTCCTTCGCCAGGATTTCAGCATCATCGCGCTGATCGGCATCGTGCTGCTGATCGGCATCGTCAAGAAGAACGCCATCATGATGATCGACTTTGCGCTCGAAGCCGAGCGCGAACAAGGTAAGCCGCCGCGCGAAGCGATTTACCAAGCCAGCTTGCTGCGGTTCCGGCCAATCATGATGACCACCATGGCAGCGCTGCTGGCCGGCGTTCCGCTGGCCTTCGGAACCGGTACTGGATCGGAGTTGCGGCGGCCTCTCGGCATCACGATCATCGGCGGCTTGATCTTCAGCCAGATTCTGACGCTGTATACGACCCCGGTGATCTACCTATGGTTCGAAGGACTGGCGCGCCGGTTTTCGCGCCGCGCCCCTGAACGCGGCGATCATCCGCAGCCCACGGAGCAGGGATGAACATTTCCGCGCCGTTCATCCGCAGGCCGATCGCCACAACGCTGCTAACGGCTGGATTGGCGCTTTCCGGAGCTGTGGCGTTCCGGCTGCTCCCTGTCTCGCCGCTGCCCGAAGTGGATTTTCCGACTATCTCCGTAAGCGCGGGTCTGCCCGGAGCCAGCCCGGAAACCATGGCGTCCTCCGTGGCAACGCCGCTCGAGCGGCAGTTTGGCCGCATCGCGGGAGTCACGGAAATGACGTCCTCCAGCAGCCTGGGGTCGACCTCCATCACGCTGCAGTTCGAGCTGAATCGGGATATCGATGCGGCCGGACGCGATGTGCTGGCGGCGATCAATGCGGCGCGCGGCTACTTGCCATCGAATATGCCGAACAATCCCACCTACCGCAAGGTGAATCCGGCCGACGCACCGATTTTTATCGTCGCCCTGACATCCAATACGGTGAGCCAAAGCCAGATGTACGACTCGGCATCCACGGTCCTGGCGCAAGGGCTTTCGCAAGTCACAGGCGTGGGACAGGTCGTGGTTGGGGGGAGCGCGCTCCCCTCGGTGCGAATCGAGCTGAATCCGGAAGCGGTGAGCAAGTACGGCGTCGGACTGGAGCAAGTCCGCACCGCGCTGGCTAGCGCGAACGTCAACACGCCCAAAGGCCAGTTCTCTACGGGCGACCGGAACTGGGAAGTCGGCGCGAACGACCAGATCTTCAAGGCGGCCGATTACCGGCCGTTGCTGGTCGCCTATCACAACGGGACTGCGGTAAGGATCTCCGATATTGGCGAGGCCGTGGATGGAGTGGAGGACCTGCGCAACGCAGGCTATGCCAACGGAAAACCGGCCGTAATGCTGATCATCTTCCGCCAGCCCGGTGCGAATATTATCCAGGTGGTCGATCGCCTGCGCGCGATGCTCCCGCAGCTGCACGCCTCGATTCCGAAGGGCATCGAGATGCGGGTCGCGATGGATCAAACCGTGACCATTCGCGCCTCGGTGAGTGAGGTGGAGCGAACGCTCGTCATCGCGATCGCACTGGTTCTGCTGGTGGTGTTCGCGTTTTTGCGCGAGCCGCGCACCACCTTTATTCCGGGCGTGGCCGTTCCGGTGTCTTTAATTGGAACGTTCGGCGTGATGTATCTGCTGGGCTACAGCCTGGACAACCTCTCCCTCATGGCATTGACGATCTCCACCGGCTTTGTCGTGGACGACGCGATCGTGGTGATTGAAAACATCACGCGCTATCTCGAACAGGGCATGCGCCCGTTCGACGCCGCTCTCAAAGGCGCCCAGGAGATCGGATTTACGGTTCTGACCATCAGCATCTCGCTGGTTGCGGTATTCATTCCGCTGTTGCTGATGGGCGGCATCGTGGGACGGCTGTTCCGGGAGTTCGCCGTAACGCTCTCGATTGCAATCTTGATATCGATGCTGATTTCGTTGACGACCACACCCATGATGTGCGCGCACCTGCTCAAACATGAGCGCCAGCATGGCCGCCTGTACAGGCTCACCGAGCGCGGATTCAATTCCGTGGTGAATCTGTACGGGCGGGTCTTGAACTTAGTCCTGCGGCACTCCTTCGTGACGCTTCTCATTTTGCTGGCCACCATCGCTTTGAATGTATATCTGTTCGTGCGGGTGCCCAAAGGATTTTTCCCCATCCAGGACACCGGCCGGCTCAACGGCTCGATTCAGGCGGATCAGGACACGTCGTTTGAGCAGATGAATCAGACATTGGAACGATTTGTCGGCGTGGTGGATAAAGACCCCGCCGTGGATACGGTAATTGGCTTCACCGGCGGCGGCCGCGGCGGCGCAACCAACGCCGCGCGAATGTTCATCTCGCTCAAACCGCTTTCGGTACGGAAAGCAACCGCCATGGAGGTTGTTTCGCGGATCCGGCCCAAATTGTCCGGCGTGCCCGGCGCGTCGCTGTTTCTAAGCCCGACGCAGGACCTCCGCGTCGGCGGACGCATGAGCAACGCCGAGTATCAGTTCACGATGCGAGGCGACAACGTGCAGGACTTGAATGTGTACGCGCCTCGCATGCTGGAGGCGCTGCGGCGCATTCCCATCATCGCGGACGTGAACACCGATCTCGAAAATCGCGGGCTGCAGGTGTTCGTAGACTACGACCGCGGGACGGCGGCCCGGCTCGGCTTGTCTTCGCAATTGATCGACGCGACGCTGTACGACGCCTTTGGCCAGCGCCCGGTATCGACCATGTACACGCCGCTGAATCAATATCACGTCGTTATGGAAGCGGCGCCACGGTACTGGCAGAATCCGGAAATCCTGAAAGACATCTACGTGCGGTCGCCTTCCGGAGCCGCCGTGCCGCTGAGCGCGTTTGCTCATTTTGAGCCGGCAATCGCGTCGCTCTCGGTGGCACACCAAGGCTTGTTCCCGGCGGTCACGATCTCGTTCAACCTCCAGCCCGGCGTCGCCCTAGGTGACGCGGTGAACGCCATCAACGCCGCTGCACGAACGGTGCGGCTCCCGGCGACGATTCGGACATTTTTCGCCGGGACCGCGGAGGTTTATCAGCAATCGTTAAGCAATGAGCCGGTGCTGATCGCCGCCGCGCTCATCACGGTTTACCTTGTGCTCGGGATTCTGTATGAAAGCTACATACACCCGATCACGATTCTCTCCACGCTGCCCTCGGCCGGCGTAGGCGCGCTGCTGGCGTTGATCTTGACGCGCACCGATCTCACCATCATCGCCATGATCGGTATCATCCTGCTGATCGGGATTGTGAAGAAGAACGCAATCTTGATGATCGACTTCGCGCTCGCCGCCGAACGCAACGATGGCAAGAACTCGCGCGATTCAATCTACGAAGCCTGCATGCTGCGCTTCCGGCCGATCCTGATGACCACCATGGCGGCGATGCTGGGTGCGCTTCCGCTGGCGCTGGCCATGGGCATCGGCTCGGAGTTGCGCCGGCCGCTCGGCATCGCGATCATCGGCGGGTTGATTGTGAGCCAAATGCTGACTCTGTTCACCACGCCCGTCGTATACCTCTATTTCGACCGCCTCCAGCACTGGTGGAGCAGCCTACGGCTTCGCCCGGGACGGCGCACTGACCCGCTTCGTTCGGAGGGATGACAAAGTGCTAAAGCGGCGAAGTTTCTCGTGGATTGCGTTCGCCGGGATCGCGCTGGCGTCCGCCGGTTGCATGGTTGGGCCCAACTACAAGCGGCCGTCCGCGCCTGCGCCGCCCGCGTTCAAAGAGCAGCCGCCCGAGAATTTCAAAGAGGCGTCGGCCGAAGGCTGGAAACAATCGCAGCCGGGAGATGCGTATGCCAAGGGCAAATGGTGGGAGGTGTATAACGATCCCGCACTGAACGCGCTCGAGGAGCAGGTCGGCATTTCTAACCAGAACGTGCAGCAGGCCGAAGCTCTGTACCGGCAAGCCAAGGGCGCGGTTGGCGTGGCACACGCGGCGCTGTTTCCTGTGATAACGACGGCGCCTTCGATCAGCGCCTCGCAGTCGGGCGGCGGCGGATCCGGATTCGTTTCCAATGGCAACGTCGTAGGAAATGGCGCGGGCGCGGCAAGCGCTTCGTCTGCCATTCGAACTTCATACGTCTTTCCGTTCGATGTCTCCTGGGCACCGGACCTGTGGGGGAACATCCGCCGCGGGGTGACCGCCAACATCAATAACGCGCAGGCCCTGGCTGCTGACGTGGAGAATGCGCGCCTCCTATACCAAGCCGAGCTGGCGCAGGATTATTTCGGGCTGCATGGCATCGACGCGCAGGTCGCGCTGCTGGCACGCACGGAAGCATCCTACGAGGAATTTCTCACGCTCACGCGCAATCGATTTGCCGCCGGCGTTGCTTCGGGCCTGGATGTATCGCAGGCGCAGACGCAACTCTACGATCTTCAATCGCAATTGATCGACTTGGGCGTGCAGCGCGCGGCGTACGAACACGCCATCGCGATCTTGATCGGAAAGCCGCCCGCCGAGCTGACCATCCCGACCGTCGAATTGAGAACGCCGCCACCCGCCGTTCCCGTGGAGCTGCCGTCGGAGCTGCTCGAGCGCCGTCCGGACATCGCGGCAGCCGAGCGCCGCGTGGCCGCAGCCAACGAACAGATCGGGATCGCCATGGCCGCGTTCTTCCCGACGTTGAACTTAGGGGGCAGCGCGGGATTCGCCAGCTCCAGCATTGGAAAGCTGATCAGCTGGCCCAGTCGCTTCTGGTCCGTTGGGCCGCAACTGGCCGAGACATTGTTCGATGCCGGACGCCGGCGCTCCGTCGTCGCTGAGCAGCGTGCGGCATACGATGCCTCGGTTGCGGCGTATCGCCAGACGGTGCTCACAGCGTTCCAGCAGGTGGAGGACAACTTGGCCGCGCTGCGGATTTTGGAGAATGAGTCGGCCAAGGTCGGAGAGACGATCGATGCGGCCGGCCAAACATTACGGATTTCCAGCGTTCAGTATCAGGCCGGTACGGCAGACTACCTGACCGTGATTACGGCCCAAGCCAGTTTGCTCAATGCGCAGCGAACCGCCGTGGCGCTCTTGACCCGGCGCGACGTGGCGAGCGTGGCGCTAATCGAAGCGCTTGGCGGCGGATGGCGCGCGTCGGAATTGCCGAGCGCGCAGCAGGTACGCTCGAAATCCTGAGGTTCAGAAGGAGTTTCAAAGCGAGTCCCCGCGACTCGTGATACACTCTGGAAAGCAATCCCATGCGAACGGCCTCGATGGCCTGAAGCGCACGGTTTCCTCAAGAAGGGCGCGTAGCTCAACTGGCAGAGCAACTGACTCTTAATCAGTAGGTTGAAGGTTCGATTCCTTCCGCGCTCACCACTTCTCGCCGCAGGCAACGCGACTCTTTCCCTAGGAACTGTTCTCGGTAGGTCTGGCGAGCCGTGAAAAGCACGGGGGAGGTGTGACTGCGCCTTCCTCGATTTGGTGGCTACTTTTCACGGCTCACACTACTATTATCGCTCCCCCGGCTGGCTCGGCGCCGAAACGCTTCAGCTTTCGCGCCGCGCTCGTATCTACAATTCCAGGTAGCGAGGTGGCCGCACGGCCTGATCGGGCGCTCATCGTCACCGACCGGTAATCACCGGCGCGTCATCCGCGGCCTGTTAAGCTAGTGTTCTCGGGACATGTCGAAGGACCTTCGCAATGCGATGCTGCTGGCGATCATCATCGTGTTGGTCGGTCTGGCCGTGTTTACGCTATTGCCATTTTCCGCCTCGAAGCCCAACGATCTCGGCTATGTTTCCACCTGCTCCTTCGCGCCCTGGAGCACGCTAGTATTGTTGCTGGCGGCAGGCGTCGTATGGGCTGTCCGCCAGTACCTGATGACGCGCGCCGATTAGCGGACCCGGGAGCGGCGCGGAGGAGGCCTCATGGTAAGCCGGACCGAGCACTCGTTTTCAGTTTTCGCAGGCACTGTCGCGACCGTATTGCTGGCTGTCTCGCCTGCAGTCGCTCAAACCACAGCGGCGGTCCGGAACGCCGGCAGATCGGCTAACTCCGGGACACTGGCCCGAACCCCAAATGGCGAACCGGACTTGCAGGGGATTTGGACTAACGCGACCATAACGCCGCTCGAGCGGCCGCGCGATTTGGGCTCCAAGGCGCTCTTCACGCCCGAAGAAGCCACGGCACGAGAGCGGCAGTTGCTCGAGCAGCTCAGCACCGATCGGCGCGATGGTCCTGCCGAAGTCGACGTGAACCGCTCCTATAACGAGCTCTGGCGTGAGCGCGGTCATTTGCTGCTCCGGACGTCGCTCATCGTCGATCCACCCGACGGCCGGCTGCCTCCGCTGACACCGGAAGCGCAAAAACGAGAACAAAAGCAGGCTGAGGACCGGCACCGCCGAGGACCGGATCCCGCGGATTCCTGGACCGACCGCAACCTCGCCGAGCGCTGCATCACGCGCGGCGCTCCGAAGCTGCCCGGCGGCTACAACAATAATTTCCAGATCATTCAGACCCGCGACGCCGTCGCAATCATGCAGGAAATGATCCACGAGACGCGCGTGATCCGCTTGGACGGCAGCCCTCATGCCGATCCAAACATCCGGCTGTGGATGGGCGACTCTCGCGGCCACTGGGAAGGCGACACACTGGTGGTCGACACCACCAACTACAACAATAAGATTCTCACGAATTCGTTCAACTGTTGTCCCGGCGCGGGCGAGAATCTGCACGTAATCGAGCGGTTCCGCCGCGTGGATGCCGACCATATCGACTACCGCTACACCGTCGACGATCCCACCGTTTACACCCGGCCCTGGACAGCCGAGGTGCCTATGACGCGAATCGATGGCCAGCTGTATGAGTACGCCTGCCACGAGGGGAATTACGCTATGCAGGACATGCTCGCAGGGGCGCGCGCTAGGGAAGCCGCGCAAAAGCCTGGTCAAAAATAGACGCCCCGGACCACGTGCTCACCGTCGCCAAACGCGTCCCGCTCCCGGCCGCCTGCGACCTGCGTACTTCCGGCTGCCTGCCTCCGGTTTACGATCAACAGGACCTCGGAAGCTGCACCGCGAATGCGATCGCCGCGGCTGTCGATTTCGAACGCAAGAAGCAGGGTGAGCCCTTTCTCACGCCCTCGCGCCTGTTCATCTATTACAACGAACGAGTTCTGGAAGACGATCCGAGCGAGGATGGCGGCGCGGAACTGCGCGATGGAATCAAAACCGTAGTTGGCCAAGGCGTGTGCCCCGAGTCCGAATGGCCCTACGATGTATCCCGGTTGGCCACCAAGCCGCCCAAGAGCTGCTACGCTGACGCGCTCCAGTGTAAAGCGCTGCAGTACTCGCGCGTAACGCAGAATTCCTACTTCCCCCGTCACTCGCTTGCGATTCTGGGCCGTCCGGTTGCCTCGGGATCAGCGTGTTTGGCGCATTCGAGTCGGATCAGGTCGCCGCAAACGGAGTGGTGCCCATGCCTTGTCCCGACGATGCGCCGATCGGCGGCCATGCCATCTGCCTGACCGCTACGATGACGCGAAGCAGCTCTTCACCTTCCGCAACTCCTGGGGATCGAGCTGGGGCGATCAGGGCTACGGATATCTCCCCTACGCCTACGTTCTCGATCCGAGCCTGGCTAGCGACTTTTGGGTGATCCTTTCCGAGTCGTAAGCCCTGGCCACTTTGCTTCTCCCCTGCAATTCTGTGATTCTGGACGATAGCCGGACATGGCGCAGCGGCCGAGCCGCGCCCTACAGCCCGTATGTCGCTCAAGGAATATTCCCGCAAGCGGTCGTTCGACAAAACTCCCGAACCTGCGGCCGCCTCTGCGCACCCCGCATCTGCACCCGGCAACTTCTTCTGCGTTCAGCGCCACGACGCAACCCGCCTGCACTATGACTTTCGCCTGGAAATCGACGGCGTCCTGAAATCCTGGGCGGTACCGAAAGGGCCCAGCCTGGAACCGCTCTCAAAGTCGCTTGCGGTCCACGTCGAAGACCACCCGCTCGATTACGGGAACTTCGAAGGCAACATCCCCAAAGGCGAGTACGGCGGCGGCAGCGTCATGCTGTGGGACCGCGGCACGTTCGAGCTCTTGGGCGACGCGCCCGGGCAAACCCAAATCGAGCGCGGCGATCTGAAATTCCGGCTGCATGGCCAAAAACTCCGCGGCGAATTCGCGCTGGTACACATGCGCAACCGCGGCAAGGGCAACGAGTGGCTGCTCATCAAGAAGAAAGATGCGGAAGCCCAGCCCGGCTGGAACGTCGAGGACTACGCGCGCAGCGTTCTCACCGGACGCACGCAGCAGGAAATCGCCGAAAATCTGCCTGCCTCGGCCGCTCCCCACGCCGAATCGCGTTCCCTCGCCAAACTCAAAGGCGCCGTCCAGTCTCCGATGCCGCGCAGCATACAGCCCATGCTCGCCACCCTGGCCGAGCACCCTCCATCCGGTCCGGACTGGCTCTACGAAATCAAGTGGGACGGCGTTCGCGCGCTCTGCTTCATCGAAAACAATCAACTTTGCATCTATTCCCGGACTCAGAAACGCTGCGACCAGCAATATCCCGAACTCAGCGTTCTGCCGCGATTCTTGGAAGCCTCCAGCGCTATCGTGGACGGAGAAATCACGGTTCTGGATGAAAACGGCCGCGCCCGTTTCAGCTTGATCCAGCCGCGCATCGGCGTGGGGGATCCCAACTCGGTTTCGCACCTCGCGCGCTCCACTCCTGTAACGCTATTCCTCTTCGATCTGCTCTATCTCGATGGCTACGATCTGCGCGCCGTCCCGCTCGAAAAACGCAAGGAATTGCTGGCCGGGATTTTGACTCCAACCGACCGCATCCGCTTGTCCGATCACTTCGCCGCCAACGGTCCCGCGATGCTCGAAGCCGCGAGAGCCCACGGGCTGGAAGGAATTGTCGCCAAGCAACGTGCCAGCAAATACGAGCCGCGCCGCAGCCGTGATTGGGTAAAGATCAAAGTCGTTACCGCCGGCGAATTTGTGATCGGCGGCTTCACGCATGGCGAGCGCGACTATTTCAGCTCGCTGGTCCTGGGCGTTTACGAGCGCGGCAAACTGGTGCACGTCGGCCAGGTAGGCACCGGATTCAACGAAAAATCACTCAAACAAATCTGGTCGCGAATTGAACCCCTGATAGTTCCTAAAACCCCGTTCGTAGGCGCCGTCAAAGCGCTGCGCGATGTAACCTGGGTGAAGCCGGAACTCGTCGCCGAGATCAAGTACCTGGAAGTAACGCCCGACGGACTGCTCCGCGCGCCGGTGTTCCTCAACCTGCGCCTCGACAAGGACCCCAAGGAATGCGTTCGCGAAACGGAGCTTGAGGCTGAATCCGAAATCACCGAGCCGGCGGTCCAGCGCCAACCGCTCATCCCGGCGAAATCCGCGGCCGAACTTACGCTCACCGTCGACAACCATCGCTTGAAGTTCACAAATCTGAATAAAGTTTTCTATCCGGGCGAGGGGATCTCCAAACGCGACATCATCAATTACTACAATTCCGTCGCGAACCTCATCATTCCGCATCTGCGCGATCGTCCGCTCTCGCTGAAGCGCTATCCGAATGGTATCGATCAGGAGTTCTTTTTCCAGAAGAACGCCGAAGATAAGGTGCCTGACTGGGTGCGCCTCGAGGCGATCTTCTCGGAGCACAACCAGGACAAAATTCACTACATCATCTGCAACGACCGCGCCACGCTCCTGTATCTAGCCAATCTCGGATGCATCGATCAGAATCCATGGATGAGCCGGCTCGGCTCGCTCGATAATCCCGATTTCGCACTGATCGATCTGGATCCTACCGAAGGCTGCCCGTACGAACAGATCGTCGAAGCCGCGCGGCTGGTCAAGAAAACGCTCGACGCGCTGGGCATCGCTGGTTACCCCAAGACCACCGGAGGCGACGGTATGCACGTCTACATCCCGCTCGAGCCCGTCTACACCTACGAGCAGGTCCGCACCTTCGGCGAGCTGTTGTCCATCCTGGTGATCCGCGAAAAACCCGAGCTGTTCACCAGGCCCCGCACCGTCTCGCAGCGCAAAAAGGCCAAAGTGTATTTCGATTATCTACAGATATCCAGCGGAAAAACGATCGCGGCGCCGTACGTCCTGCGCGCATATCCCGGCGCGCCTGTTTCCGCGCCGCTTGACTGGAGCGAAGTGAAGAAAGGTCTCGAGCCTTCGCAATTCAACATCCACAATGCGATCGATCGCTTCGAGCGTGTCGGCGATCTATTCGCCCCGGTGCTAGCCAATCTGCAAAAGCTCGAACCCGCCCTCGAACGGGTCCGTCAGCTCGTCTGAGCTTTTGCGGTTGCCGCCGGCTTCGCCGGCGCCACTCGGCTGAAACGCCGCACCAGCGCTACGCCCGCAAAAATAACCATCATCGCGATGATCTCGCGCGGTCCGATCGTTTCGCGATAGAACAGCCATCCTAACCACAGCGCCACAATCGGATTGATATAGGTGTAAATGCTGACCACCGGCACCGGCAAATTGCTTAACGCATAAATGTAGGCGCTGTATCCTACGATGCCCCCAAAGACCGCCAGATACAGAATCGCGGCCGCTCCGCGCCAGCTCCAGGCAACCGGATGCGACCGCAGCACCACGATCGCTGGCGCCAGAAAAAACAGGCCCGTCGCCATTTGTTGCAGCGCCGCGCTGACGAACGGGTGCGCCGTCGTCGTCTGCCTCCGATGCAGGATCGATCCCAGCGACCAGCCGCAGCAGCCGATCTGAAGCAGCAGAAATCCCCGCAGCACCGGCCCGTTCAGCCCTTCATGCGCCGCGCCCGGCCCCACCAACAGCGCCGTTCCAACCACGCCCACCAGCATTCCCAGTATGGTCGGCGCGTGTAAACACTCCCCGCCCGGAATCGCCGCCTCGATGCTCACCATCCAGAACGGCTGCATGCTCACGATGAGCGCCGCCAGCCCGCTGGGGATCCACAACTCGGCGAATGCGAGCGACCCGGTGCCGATCCCGATCGTGACCACTCCAAACAGCGAGGTATGCAGCAGCTCGCGACGCGCAGGCAGACGCACATTCGTCGCAAATGCCACAGCCAGCATAACCGCGCCCGAAATCAGATAGCGCAGGCTCATCAGCTGCAGTGGATGCAGCCATTCCAACGCGATCCGGATACCCAGGTAAGTCGTTCCCCAGAAAAAACAGACCGCGCCGAGAGCCAGATAAGCGCGCAAATGGGACCGGCTTTCCAGGAATCCAGGGTAACATTGAGAGTTGATTATCACCCTCACAATCAATCCATCCGTGGACCGCACGGTGATGGTGGATCGGCTGGTCTTCGAGGACCGCGCCTATATCCTGTCGCGCAGCGATTCGGCCGGCGGGCGTGGCATCAACGCTTCGCGCGTGCTGCACTCCTTCGGCGCCAAAACTCTCGCCATCGTCACCTCCGGAGGCCCGAACGGCGACAAGTTCACCAAGCTGCTAGGCAAGTGGGGCTTTCCTGTAAAGGTAGTCGCGATCCAGAACGAGATCCGCACCAACCTCACCATCGTCGACCGCCAAGGCTTGACAATCAAACTCAACGAAGCCGGTCCCTCCTTGACGGCGGATGAACTCGCGCGTGTCGAAAAAGCCCTCGAGCGGCGGCTCGAGGGCGCCCAGTGGCTGATGCTGTGCGGCAGCGTCCCGCCCGGCGTTCCCGGAGATTTCTACACCAAGTTGATCCGCATGGCGCGCGGGCGCGGCGTCAAAACGCTGCTCGATACCGACGGCGATGCCCTGCTGCATGGCGTCGAGGCCTGCCCCACCGTCGTCACACCCAACCAGCAGGAAGCCGAACGCCTCCTCAATCGCGCCTTGATCACGCGCGCGCACTTCACCGAAGCGGCAACGCGCATGCGCGCCATGGGAGCCGAAACGGTGCTGCTGTCGCTCGGCAGCCGCGGCGTGGTTGCCGTGAATGAGAACCAACTCCTCGAAGCTATCCCGCCGCGCGTCGAGGCGGTTTCTCCCATCGGCGCCGGCGATGCGCTGGCTGCCGCCTACACATGGGCCGCCACGAAGAAAAAGGATTTCACCGAATGCGTGCGCTGGGCGGTCGCGTGCGGTACGGCCAGCGCGCGCCTTCCCGGCATGCAGTTTCCCGACTTAGACCAGACTAAAGAGATCTATAAGTCGGTCGAGGTTCGAGCGGTTCAGTAGCTCGCATACGCTTCTCCTGCGCGGCCGAGCGGAGCATGGTCGCGCTGGCGTACGTCACCGCCACCACAACCAGCCACCGTACCCAGTACAGCGGAAGATTCTTTACGATTAACGCCGCGATCAACACGCCCGGCAGTCCGCCTAGCGCCAGCCCGAGCGCTTGCCGGGGGCTATAGCTGTCCAGGCGAATGAATCGCGCGCTTGCCACCGGCATCAGAAACGCGCACGAGCCCATCATGATGGGAAATGCGGCCTTCGGATTCATGCCGAGCAGACTCACCAGAATCATGCACGGCGCGAACAGTCCGATACCCAGTGTCATCAGCGCGCCTAGCGCCACGCTGCCCGCAATGCCGGCCCATAGTTTCCAACCGCTCAGGACCAGCGCCGTGCCTGCGGGCACCAGCGAGATGTTCAAGTTCGACATCAGGAAGAAAAAGGCGGCGGTGAGCAGCGCGATGCCCATGCCGATCTGCACCTTGCGCCGCGGCCAGCGGCCTACAATGCCCGCGCCGAACCAGGCGCCGAAGACGGATGCCGCCATCATCGAGACCAGCGTCAGCACGTCCACCTGCACGAACGCGATGAACAGAAACGCTTCCATCAGCGTGGGCGGCGTGTGGCCCACGTTCAAAGTGCCGGGAATCTTTTCGTCCGGCACCATGCGCCGGAATTTGAAGATCGCGGTAGTCGGCGCGAATGAGCCTATGCCCAGCGTGTCGAGGAAATTGGTGCCGAAGCCCAGCAGCAGCTCGAACAGCGTCGGTACGCCGGGCGCCCGCCCTTTGCCTTGGAACCAGATCCAAATGTAGCCGAGCGAAAAAACGCCGAGAGCGACAAAAATCCAATCGCGCGCGCTCAAGCAACAAAGATATCATAAGGTCTCCAGACGGCTCGGAAAATAGCGAAGCGATATGTTCGAAACGACGGATGAACCGGGTCAGTAATCGCCCGATCTACTGTGCAACCAGCTCTTCCCGCGCGCCGATCCGCCGCAGGCACCGGTCGATCCACTGCTTCGTCAGCTTTTCCTGCACGCCGTTCTGACTCAGCCGCGTTCGCAGACTCGCAAAATCGACGTGGTCCATCTGCTGATCCTGGTTGAAGCAGGAAAACACCACCGTCTCTTCGCCGGTCAGCGGGTCTTTGTGCAGTTGTAAGCATTGCGCGCAGATTTCCTTCATCATGCACTGCATCGGGGAGTTGATGCTGGCAATCGCCTTGTGCCCCTTCTTCAGATACGGCGCAAGCACTCCATGCCGGGCGCGCTGCACGGCGTGCATCATCGCATCCGAACCGATCACCACCAGGCGATCCACCGCGCTGAACGGGATCTCCGGCTCGTCCAGATCGCCGCGCGCGTACGCTGTCATCCCATCCACGATATTGCCGACGAATGCTTTGTCCTGCACGCGGTCCGGCGTAAATCCGGGCGCCTCGTCGCAGCACCACACCACCACATCGGCAGCTCTTTCGATCTCCTCGACCTTGTAGCGGTCGATCATCTTCTTATAACCGGCGAAATAAATGGTCCGCGAGCCCGAGGCGCGCAGTTGCTGGCCGATCGAGAACAGCACCGCGTTCCCCAGCCCCCCGCCCGCCAGCAGCACCGTTTCGCGCGACGGAGTCTCGGTCGGTGTACCCGTCGGGCCCATCAGGATCACCGGCTCGCCCGGTTTGAGCAGCGTGCATAGATCGGACGACCCGCCCACTTCGAGCACGATCGTCGAAAGCAAACCCTTCTCGCGATCCACCGACGCGCCCGTCAGCGCCAAGCCTTCCATCGCAAGCGTCGTCCCGTTCACGCGCGTCGCCACCGTCTCGAAGTTTTGCAACCGGTAAAATTCGCCCGGCTGAAACGCCTGCGCGGCCATCGGCGCCCGGACCACCACTTCCACGATGGTCGGGGTCAGGCGAATCACGTTCTGCACCACCGCGCGCAGCCCGTCGTTCAAACGATCAATCAGTTCCGCCGGTGCGGGCGCGGCCGGCGGACGCCGCGACAGCACGCGCGATACCACCGGGTAGCCTTGCTTGGCGCTCGCCATGGCTTTCACCACGTTGCCCGCATACGACGGATGCAGATCGCCGAAAAAGCTGATCGCCCGCCCGTCGCGGCGCATCGATGTCAGCACACGCGCGTACTGCGGCTTCGCCACGCGCTCGGGCTGCACCGGCTTGCCCTCTTCATCGATCGCCTGGAACCACCGCCCGTCCAGGAACAGGTTCGTCGGATCTTCGCGCCCCAGCACGGTGTTGGGCTGAGTCCCCGCTGCCACCAGGATCGATCGTGCCGGCAGACGCACCGGTTCGCCGGACGGCGACATCTTCCCTCGTTCGGCATCGAACTTGTGCCGCGTCAGGTGCAGCGCCGAGGCATGGCCGAAGCGGTCCACCTCCACCTCGGCGGGCGCCAGGCACTCCGAAAACCGGATGCCTTCTTCAAATGCTTTCCAGACCTCTTCGTGATTGAGGGTATAGCTCGGCGAATCCACTAGCCGCCGCCGATAAGCAATGGTCACGCCGCCCCAGGAATTCAGCAGCCCGATCAGGTTGGGCCTGCGCCCCTCGCGCGCGGCAGCCCGCCGCTCGTCGCGAATCGCGCGCGCATGCGCGATGAACTCGGCCGCGGTCTCAGCCTCTTCTTCGCTCCAGCCGGCGCGCACCTCGCGCTCGCCCTTCTCGGCAACCAGCGTCTCATAGCGATGTAGAAACTTTTCCACCTGCACGACGTAATAGGCTAGCGACTCGGTTGCGGTGTCGATCGCCGTCAATCCTCCGCCGATCACTACGATCGGCGTACGGATTTGCAGATTCGCCACGGTGTCCGTCTTGGCTGCCCCGGTGAGCTGCAACGCCATCAGGAAATCCGATGCCTGCCGCACCCCGCGCGCGAGCCCGTTCTTCATTGGGATCACAGTTGGCCGCCCCGCGCCCGCGCACAGCGCCACGTGATCGAAACCCATCGCGAACGCGTTGTCGATGGTCAGCGCGCCGCCGAATCGCACGCCGCCGAACATCGAGAACTCGCGCCGCCGCTCTAGCAGCAGCCGGATCATTTTGAGAAAGTTCTTATCCCAGCGGACTGTAATGCCGTACTCTGCCACGCCGCCAAAACCGGCCATTACTCGATCGTCTAGCGATTCGTAAATTTCCCGAATATCGCGGATGGGGCGGAAGCGCGTGCGCGCGCCGAAAACGTCCACGCCCGAAAGCTCCTCAGGCAGCGGCTCTATCTTCAGCCCATCCACGCCTACCACCGTGTGGCCTTCGTTCATGAGGTAGTGCGCCAGCGTGAACCCCGCCGGACCCAGCCCAACGACCAGCACTTTGTAGCCGCTCTCGGCCAGCGGCACCGGCCGCGCCAGGTTCAGCGGATTCCAGCGCGTCAGCAGGCTGTAAATCTCAAAACCCCAGGGCAGCTCCAGAACATCTTTCAGCGTCCGTGTCTCGATCTGGGGAATATCAACGGGATCCTGCTTCTGATAAATGCAGGCCTTCATGCAGTCGTTGCAGATGCGGTGGCCCGTGCCCGCGGCCATGGGATTGTCGATCGTGACGATCGCCAGCGCGCCCACGCTGTGGCCCGCCTGCTTCACCACGTTCATCTCGGAAATTTTTTCGTCCAGCGGACACCCGGCCAGCGTCACGCCGAAGACGGTCTTCTTGAATTCTCCGGTCTTCTCCTTCAATCCGGTCGAACAGCTATCCTTGCCCTGGTTATGGCATTTGATGCAGTAGTTCGCCTGATCCAGCGCGCCTGCTAGCGCCATCCCGTGATCGGTGAGCTGGAATCCCTCGCGATAACGCCAGTGCCGTTCGGCAAGGCGCAGCTTGGCGATTTCGCCGCCGTTCTGAATTGTCTCCACCGGCACCAGGTGCATGGGGTCCTGTTTGTGCGGGACTTTGAAAAGAACATCGCGGTGATGCCGCTCCATTCCCGCCGGTGACAGCGCAGCCCAGGCCGCATACCGCAGCGCGCTTTGGATTTCCGGTCCGTGTGCCGCTTCGTTCTCGAGCCACGCCGCCACATGCGTGTAGAAACTGCGCTCCGTCAGCGGCTCGCGAAACAGCGATTTCAGTTCGAGGCCCAGCGCCGGACCATCCATCGCCGCCGCCTGCTCTTTCGTCACGCCGCTGATCGCGCGCTTCTGAATGAACTTGCGCTTGAACGCAAAGAACGGCGCCGATTGATTGTGACGCTCCTGCAGCGCCTCGATCTCGCGGCTGATCCCGAACAAATGTCCGACGAAATCCTCCACGTGCGGAGCAAGGGCGATCAGCAAGGCGGACAGGTCCTTCTGTGCCAACTCGCCGGGCTTTGCCCGCGCCTGTATCAGCCGGGCATGCAGAGCCCCATCGGCTTCCGCCAAGTGCCCCAGAAACCTCTCATCCACCCGCAACAGCCCTTCGCGCTGATATAGGTCCTCAAACGCGAGGCCGAAGCCGAGCACGAGTTGGTCGGAGACACTGGACATTACAGGTTCTTATGAGATGCCAGAAAAATGACGGCCGATGCGGCTGATTTGCCCCCGCGGGCTAGCCGGAAATCACTTTATATCAACATTGTAGCAAGGCCTGGCGCCCACGCCTAGGCGCCTAGTGCGCTAATGCCACAGTATTCAGGTACTGCAGCGCATAGAACCGAAAAATCGGCTTGTTAGCAGGACTTTTCAATGTATACTAGCTCAACCGTTTCGTCCACAATCGCGACAAAATCGCGACGACGAGGTGTTTGGAGGGCCTATGGCTCGCTTTGTCTTATTCGTCTGTCTTGCGTTCGCTCTCAATGCGCAAGTAAAAATCAACGAGATCCTGTTCTACAACGACCCCAGTAACCCCGATCCGAACGTCTCGACACAGTGGCTGGAGTTGGCCAACACCGGCACGGCGCCGGTGGATCTTACCGGATGGTCTATAAGCGCGTCGGATGGTGTCAATGGCGGGAGCGCCCGGGCCCTACCTTCAGTTCTCCTTCCTCCCGCCGCATATTTGGTTGTCCACTTCGCGTCCGGCACAAACAGCCTCGATTTCTTGAACAATTCCGGAGATTACTACACCTCGGACGACTCCGCCAACACGCCGTACTGGAGCATGGACGCGGGCGAAGCGGCTCTGTACTCGCCCAGCGGAATTGTAGATTTCATCAATTGGGCCCGCAAGTCCGTGACCTATCAACCAGGGCAAGCCCACAACGACGCGGTTGCAGCAGGCATCTGGACTTCCGGCTCCGTGCTCCGGCACGACGCGGTCGGTTTGAACGGCAACCAGATGCTGCGGCTGGTGGCACCCGGCGATTCCATTGGGCGGGATCCATTTTCCACCGACACGGACACGATCGACGATTTTGCTCCGTTAGGTGGCGTCTCTAGCCTCGGCCCCACCCCAGGAGCCCAGAATCTGGCCGTGATGCCGAACGTGCTTCCAGCACAGCAGAGTTCCGCGCGGCCCACGCGTCCGGAAGGCGTAGCAGCGCCGCCGCACGCGAGCTGGACAATCATCGCCTATATGAGCGCGGACAACAACCTTGAAGGCGAGTTCGTTCGGAAGATATGCCGGCTGCAACAGGCCGGCGGTTCCACCGCTGACGTGAACTTCGTCGTCATGTTGGACCTCAAGAACATACCAGACCCGGTGAGTGGAAGATCCACCACCTACCGGGGCCTGCTTGCCCCCGCCGCAGGATTCGTCAATTGCTTTTCGAACACTGTCAGCATTAATCCCGGCCTAACCGATATCGGTGAGCGCGATATGGGCGATCCGGCCGAATTGAGCGGGTTTATTGCTTACGCCAAGCAGAACTATCCGGCCACCCACTACGGCCTGCTCCTCAGCAGCCACGGCGATGGCTGGAAAGGCTTCGGGCCCGATGAGACGTTCCCGCAGGGTACCCGTGCGAAGTCGGACAGCCTGTACATGGGCGAGCTGTCCACGGCTTTGAGCGGACAATCATTTGACTGGATTGTCTTCGACGCTTGCCTGATGGCGGGGGTCGAAGTCGCCCACCAGTTGAAGCCATACGCCAATTTTATGCTGGCCTCGGAAGAGATCACCTACACCACCGACTTCCCCTATGAGAGTTTGGCCCAGCATTTGGCGGCAAATCCCGGTTGGGGCGCCCGCGAGTCCATCACCGATATTTTCAATGAATACAAAGCGCGGACGAGCGGCAGCTTTAACACCGAGATACAGAACGGATACACCGTATCCGTGATCGATCTGACCCGTGTCAATGATTTAAGCGTCAACATCCGTAGTTGGGCTGATCTGCTGGCCCCCGGCATGAGCCTGTTCCAAAGCCGCGACGATCCGTCCGACAACGTTCAAGTCCTCACGAAAAACCAATTGCCCTTTACCGAGAAGTTTAACGATCAAAACTTTCTCGATCTCTACGATTTCGCAAGCAACATGCTGAAGTCAGGTATCCCTTCTTGCCTGCTTACTCCAGTTGCCAGCATCCTGGACATCATTTCCAACCGCGTGGTCATTCTGGAATCGCATGGCACGAATCATCCCAAGGCGCACGGGCTCCACATCTATTTTCCGGACACCCGTATGTTCAACGTCGCGTTGGGCCTTGATGGTCTACTGCCCAAGAACTTCGATGGAACCACCCGGGCCTTCTACTTTTCAGCGGATCAACCGTACGATCTTCCCTATACCCGCACGTTTGATGGAACGACGCCGTTCGCTCACTACGGATTGAATGCTGACCAGTTGCCGCTAAAAGCCCGCGATCCAGAGACAGGCGTCGATTTCGATCTCCCCGGAAACGGGGCTTCGATCGTCTGGCCGCTGCCGCAATCGCCCGGCTTTTTGTTTCCTAATGACACCGGTTGGAGAAAGGTGCTCGACCGTTACTACCATCCGGCGCCCGACAACCATATCCTGCCGGTGAAGTTGGCTGACGGAACAACGGTCAACCCCCAGCAGATCGGCGGCGGCGCGTGCACGAACCCTTATGACCAAATCACGGTCCCGCTGGGCACCACTGTCACCCTGTCTGCGAGAGGATCTTCGGATGCAGATATGCCGGTCGGAATCGCGCCGCTCCACTACTTCTGGGACCTCGACGACCAAAAAAGCTGCACCGTCGGGTGCGTTTCCCCTTACGAAGTACCTGCCGGCGACGACGCAGCCACCGCGTCCACCAATATGGATGCGGATCGGGACCGCACGCTAACCTCCACCGATCAGCACGACGACGACCGCGCTACAGTGAACCGGGTGTGCGACGCCGCCCGGCAGATTAAAGTCACGCTGATGCCCTGGGACGACGATCACCTGTTCCCGTTCCACAACACGAGAAAAAACGCCGAATATGTACATCCGCAATCGGGCGTACACCAGGCCATCCTAAACTGCACCGTGCCATTGTCGACACTATTCCCGACCTCCGGAATCATGATGCTCAGTTTCACGGTAATCGCGGACCCATTTGCAAGCGATCCCTATGTGGGGCTGGGTGGATCTACCGCTATGGTGACATTCACGACATCGATGCCGTCCGGGAACGCCACACCCGGTTCCAACGCCAGTGCAAAACCAGCCGCGGCCAACGCCACCATCACGCTGCAAGGCGACCGGCCAGCGCTTCCCAACGGTACTGGAAGTTATGACACCGGCGCTGGAACTTGGAACGCCACCATCCTTTCCTCGGGCCGCATCGCCGGCTTTTCCGGCGTTGAGGTCAAGTGGATCAACATGCAATTCACAGGCGCCGGCAACAACACGGTGACGGGAACGTATGAGGTCGGCACGAACGGCAATCTAAATGGCGAGCCGCAGCCGATTCAGTATAAAGTGACCGGCACCGTCGTTCGTAAATAATCGTCAGTTCGCAGAGCCGATCGGAACCGTTGATTCGGCCGTCTGCATCAAGTGCGCCGGCGGCCGCAACAGCGTGATCGCAAGGTTGAGCGCGAACAGCGTGAACGCCGTCAGCTCCACCATGGCCGATACGGGCAGCACTGCCCAGGCTTGATGCAGGTAGCCCTCGTACGCCGGAATTTCCGATCCGACGCGCAGCGCGCACCCAAGGTTAACCAGCGCCAGTCGACGTAAACATTAGCTTAAGGGCAAGGATCCAAGGGCGCAGTGACTTCAGTCACACGTCTCACGTTTGCCGCGTACAATAAAAGTCCATGGAGCAACGCCGCCTAGGATCGCAGGGCCTCGCCGTCTCAGCCATCGGCCTCGGTTGTATGGGCATGTCGGATTTCTACGGTGCGGACCGTTCTACGGAACCCGAAAGCATCGCCACCATCCAGCGCGCGCTCGATCTCGGCGTCACTTTGCTCGACACCGGCGATTTCTACGGGATGGGCCATAACGAGATGCTGATCGGCCGCGCCATCCGCGGCCGCCGCGATCAGGCCATCCTTTCAGTAAAGTTCGGCGCGCTGCGCGATCCCAACGGCGCGTTCCTCGGATTCGACGCCCGCCCCGCGTTCGTCAAGAGCTCCATCGCATACAGCTTGCGCAGGCTGGACGTTGACTACATCGATCTCTACTATCCCTCCCGTGTCGATCCCAATGTCCCCATCGAGGACACCATCGGCGCCGTCGGCGATCTCATCCGGCAAGGAAAAGTACGCTATGCGGGCTTGTCGGAAGCGTCCGCCGCCACCGTGCGCCGCGCGCACGCCGTGCATCCCATCAGCGCCCTGCAAATCGAATATGCGCTCTGGTCGCGCGATCCGGAAGACGAAGTGATCCTCGCTTTGCGCGAGTTGGGTGTCGGCCTGGTGGCGTACGGCGCACTCTCGCGCGGCTTGTTCGCCGGCAACATCCAGAGCACTCCAGCCGACCAGCGCCGCAATTTCCCCCGGTTCCAGGGTGAGAACCTCGCCGCTAATCTCGCGCTTCTGGAAACCCTCAAGCGGCTCGCCGCTGCCAGAAACGTGACCCCCTCTCAGCTCTCCCTGGCATGGCTGCTGGCCAAAGGACCCGATATCGTCCCCATCATCGGAACGCGCCGCCGCGAGCATCTACAGGAAAATTTGGCCGCCGCGGACATTCATTTATCGCCGGCCGATCTGGCTGACATCGAACGCGAAATCCCGCGCGGCGCCGTGGCCGGAGAACGCTACCCGATCCCCATGATGTCTACCCTCAACCGCTAAAGCAGCAGTCCTCGCTACCCGACTTACCTCCGGCCTATCGCCTGATCTTCGACTCGATTAATGCCAGAAGCGCCTCCTCATTCTCGATCGTCACGCCGATCTTCAGCCAATACAGCTCCACCGAATGATCCAGGAGCAACTCCATCGATCGCGCCGGAAGGTTCATCGCGTCTTTTTCGGTGCACAGCAGCACACCCGCGCCGTGCATGCGAGCTTGCGCGGCCAGCCGGTGCAGTTCGCTCCACTTATACCGGTGGTGATCCCCGAAAGCCCACGTGAACACCGGGTCGATTCGCGCGCGCTTCAAAGTGGTCCAAAAACTCGCCGGATTCCCCAACCCGCAAAATGCCGCCGCCGGTACTTCCGGCGGATGCGCCAGCCGTGCAGTCCGATGGCTCACCCAATATCTCGGCTCCGTGCTAGCCCGGAAGATTGGCGCGTGCGGATTGATCGCCCGAAGTTGCCGGATCAATCCCGTGTACTCGCGTTCCCACGCGGCGCGCATGATAACCAGCACGTCCGCCCGTGCCAGCGCGCTCGGCGGCTCCCTTAACCGGCCCAGCGGAAAGACTGCCCCGCCCGCCATAGGATTCAAGGCGTCCAGCAACACAATATCCAGATCCCGCATCAGCTTGCGATGCTGAAATCCGTCGTCCAGCAAGAAAACATCCGGCCGGTATTTTTCTTCCAGCAGCCGTCCGGTCGACCAGCGATCGGCTCCGATCCCAGCGTGCGCATAACCTGAATGCAGATAGATTTGCGCCTCGTCTCCGGTCACGCTCGCAGGCACCGGCTCACCCGCCTCAATTACGATGCTTGGTTCAATCGAGCGCCTGCGGTACCCGCGCGTCAGGATCGCCGGATAATGCCCGCGCTCCCGCAAGCGCTCGGCCAGATAGTCCACCATCGGCGTTTTGCCCGCGCCCCCCATGCTGATCGCGCCGATGCTCGCCACCGGCGTCTCCAACCGGCGCGCGCGGGCCCGGTCCAGGCGTTGCTTCAAGGCGTCCCCGGCGATCCAGATTCCCGACAGCATCCATAACAGAGGCGCCATGACCCCGCGTGGTTTCCCGATCGGAACGAACAAATCCTGCCGGCGCAGAATTTCTTCCGCCGCCTTCGCCGTCGCACCCCGATGCCGACCCGCCAGCTCAGCAGCCCGCGCGCCTAAACGCTCGCGCCGCTGCGGATCCTCCAACAGCCCCTCCACCGCGCGCGCCAGATCGCCCGTCGTCTCGATCTCCACCATCGCGCGCTGCTCGCGAAACTCCGCAGCGATGCTCGCAAAGTTCTCCAGGTGCGGCCCGCAAACGATCGCCCGGCCGCACGCCGCCGGCTCCAGCACATTGTGACCGCCCCGCCGCGCCAGCGTCCCGCCCATGAACACTACGTCCGCCATGGGAAACACGCTCGCCAGCTCCCCGATGGAATCCAGCAGCAGCACGCAGGGCAGCGCCAGGTTCGGATCCATCATTGTTTGAGACCGGCGCTGAAACCGGATCCCCGCGCTTCGTAATTTCTCCGCTGCTGTATCGAATCGCTCCGGTTTCCGGGGCGCCAGGATCAGCAGCAGACCCGGGTTGACCCGCGCCAGAGGCAGGAACGCCCCGATCACGGCCTCATCTTCGTCGATGTCCGCGGCGTCCGCGCCCGGCATCGTGCTGGCGGCGATCCACACCGCGCTGGGATGTAGTTGATCCAACAAGTCCAGCACCGCTTGCGGCGCGCTCCCGTGCAGCGGCGCGGCGTCATACTTCAGGTTCCCGGCGACGCTCAGACGTTCCGGGGGTGCGCCACAATCCAGATACCGCTTGCGGTCCTCTTCGCTTTGCACCAGAATCGCGTCCGGCAGCGCCAGCACATGCCGGAAGAAAAACCGCCATGCGCGATACCGCGGGTACGCTCGATCCGACATGCGGCCGTTCACCACCACCAGCGCGCATCCGGCCCGTTTCACCTGCCGGTACAATGCCGGCCAGATTTCGGTTTCAAGAATTACCACCACGGCCGGCCTCAGCAGATGCAGCACGCGCCGGATCACGAACGCAAAATCGAGCGGCGCGAACACAATCCCGTCTACCAGCCCGGCGAGCTTGTCCTCAGCCAGCGCCCGCCCTGCCACCGTCCCCACCGACAAATACAATGGCACCCTGGGACTGCGCTCGCGCAGCTCTCGCGCCAGCCCCGCTGCGGTCATGACTTCCCCCACCGAAACCGCATGCAACCAAATCGAGCCGGGCGGCGTCGCTCGAAACGACCCCGGCCCGCTGCCCAATCGCTCGTGAAAATGGCGGAAATAGCTCGGCTGCCGGACGCAGCGCCAAACGAAATAAAATACTATCAGCGGCAGCGCGGAAATGCGGCATGCGGCATAAAGGAAATAGATGAAAACGCTCTGGACTTGCCTGATCGCCTTCACGGCTGCGACCCTGCTGCTGGCGGACAAGAAGAACGAAAGTAAGTTCTCGCCCGGACCCGCCTCTTCCTATCAGGCCAAGCAGACCAATGATAATGTAACCGTCGCGGTATCCGCCTTCGATACTGAAGAACTGGCTCACACGGCATTTGGGAAATTGGACCCGAATCAGTACGGTGTACTGCCCGTGCTGGTCATCATTCAGAATGACACGGACCAGGCGCTCAAGTTAGATCAGATCGAAGTTGAGTACACCACTGTCGACCGGCAGCACGTCGAGGCCACCCCGCCCTCCGACGTTCAGACCCTGGGCGGTGGCCGCCGGCCCTCTATGCCCACCGGCACACCGATCCCGCGCATTAAGCACAAGAGCCCGCTTAACGCCTGGGAAATTGAAGGCCGTGCTTTCGCAGCGAAAATGCTCCCGCCGCACGAGTCGGCGAGCGGATTTTTCTACTTTCAAACCGAGCACCGGCCGGGCGCCAAATTCTATATGACCGGCATTAAGGTCGCCTCGACCGGCAAGGATCTACTCTTTTTCGAAGTCCCGCTCGATTACCACCGCTGACGCGCGGTCTCTTTCGGCGCGGCGCCGCATGCTGCCACTTCTCGTGCGCGCAACGCCGCCTGCTGTTTACCCCGGCCAGCTCTTACTTCTTGGGCGCGGCGGCAGCGCCGCCGGTTGCCGGCAGGATTCGGGCGCTCTTGATTCTGTCGATGTTCGGAAAATTCTTGGAAATGTAGGCGTCGCCCTGGGACTGGATGCTGCCCTGATCCGGCGTTTCGCCGTACTGGCTATTGATCTTGTCCACCACGTCCATGCCTTCCACCACTTCGCCAAAGGGCGCGAATCCTTGTGAATCCAGGAACCCGTTGTCCTTGAAGTTTATGAACAGCTGTGTGGTGCGCGTGTTCGGACCCGCGGTCGCGAACGTGATGTAGCCGCGCTTGTTGCTCTGCTTCACCGGATCGTCGTGCAAATTCGCATTGCGCCACGCGGAGTTCACCGCCGGATCCGCGTTCAGCCCGAACTGGACCATGAAGTTCGGCACCACGCGGAAAAACGCCGCATTGGTGAAGAAGCCGCCCCGGACCAGATTGTAGAAGCGGTCCGCGCCGAGCGGTGCCCAGTCGCGATGCACCTCCACTACAAAATTCCCCTTGGTGGTGACGAATTCAGCCTTGAAATCCGCGGGCGCCGTGGCATGGAGCGAGGAGGGATTCAAGAGCGATCCACTCGCGGCCGCCGGTGCCTTCTTGGGCGCGGTCTTAGCCGCGGGCGTCTGCGCCACCAAGGCGGAACAAAACGCGGTCACTACGATTAGTGATTTCATAAAGCTCGATTATACTGAATGCCCCGTGGCCGTGGTAGCGCTGCGCACGCACTCGTGCCGGCGCGGCCTTGTACGACTCGCCTTTTCCTCAGGTTCGAAACGCGTGTATACTTTCCTCTACGCGACCGTGCCGCCTCACACGCAGCCCCGCGCACATATATGCGAAGCACACTTCGGATCCCGATTCTCCTAACCGCCCTGGCCGCGGCCTCGTTGGCCCAACCCAATCCCTACCATGAAGTCGAGCATTGGGCGGCGCTCCCCGCCGGCATGCAATGGGGCCAAGTCATATCCGTCGACCCGCTGCCCGGCGGCAATATCCTCGCCTTCCAACGCGCCGAGCCGCCCCTTCTGGTCTTCGATCGATCCGGAAAACTGGTGAAAAGCTTCGGCGACGGCATGTTCATCCAGCCGCATGGCCTCACCGTCGACAAACAGGGCTTCATCTGGGCCACCGACGCCGCGGCCCGCAACGGCAAAGGCGAACAGGTCTTCAAATTCTCGCCCGACGGCAAGGTTCTCATGACCCTCGGCACCGCCGGTGTCGCAGGCGAAAGCGAGACCGCGTTCAACGGTCCCACCGACGTCGCCATCGCTCCCAACGGCGACATCTTCGTCAGCGATGGCCACGTCAATAACCGCGTCATGAAATTCTCGAAGGACGGAAAATTCATCAAGGCTTGGGGCAAGAAAGGATCCGGCCCGGGCGAATTCAACGTCCCGCATACGCTCGCGTTCGACTCCCGCGGCCGCCTCTTCGTGGGCGACCGCTCCAACAGCCGCATCCAAATCTTCGATCAGGACGGCAACTACCTCGACGAGTGGAAGCAATTCAGCCGCCCCAGCGGGATCTTCATCACGCCCGACGATATTATCCTCGTAGCCGACTCCGACTCCAATACCGCTACCAACCCTGGCTGGAAACGCGGCATCCGCATCGGCAGCGTCAAAACCGGAAAAGTCACCGCGCTGATTCCCGAGATCGGCGTCGACCCCGACAGCAAAGAGCGCTGGTACCCCGGCGGCCCGCAAATCTCCGTCACCAGCGGCCCAGAAGGCGTTGCCATGGATTCCCAAGGCAACGTCTATGGCGCGGAAGTAGGTCCCCGCGCTCTAAAGAAATACGCCAAATAGCCTGTGGCGCACGCAGTCGGTGCGTTCGCACCACACCACCGCCGGCGCCGCATCCGCCCAGCTACCGCTAACACTCACTTCTTCGGCGCGTACGGCCCGACTTCCGGTTTGCCCTGCGTATCTTTCAGATCGCCCAGCTCCGCCGCCGCTCCGCGCATGATGAGCGCCGTCTCGCTCGCGTTCTGGAAACAGGTGAAGTCCGGCCGGTCCCGCCATGCAAATGGTCCGCAGAGCCGTTTCCCCGCGCTCAACGCCGCATCGTGCACGATGTTGATTAGCCGCTCATAATCCGGATCGCCCTGCTTGTACCCGGAAAAATTCCCCAAGTCTCCGCTCGCCGCGAAAATCGCCGTGACGCCTGGAATCGCCGCGATCTCACGCGCCGCCGCTGCCCCGTCCAGCGTCTCGATCATCTCGATCAGCACCACGTTCTGATTGATGGTGGCCCGGTACCCGCCCGGAACGCTGCCCCACATCTCCGGATCGAACGCCTGCCCTCCCCCCAGGCTGCGCTTGCCGAGCGGCGGAAACATGGTCCAATCCCGCGCCGCTTTCCCCTCTTCGACCGACCGCACTGTGGGTATCACGATCACCAGCGCGCCCAGGTCCATCGCGTGCTGAATCTCGCGCTCGTCCGTGTATGCCACCCGCACTCCCGGCACCGCCTTCGCGTGCGGGCACGCCTTCCACATCCGTCCTACGTTTTCCCAGTCGCGCGGGCTGTGCTGCATCTCGGTCCAGATGAAGTCATAACCGGCGTTCGCCATCGCGCAATACGTCTCCGGACTATCGCTGCTGAACACCGTTGCCCCCGTGACCTTCTCGCCCTTCATCATTTTGATCATCACCGGATTCCAAATCTTGGCATCCGCCGGAGCATCGAAGGCGCGTCCGTATTTCCATTTCGCCGGATCGAGCATCCCTGGGTTCACTGCTCCCGACGGCGGCGTGGTAATCGCGCCCGAGTCCTTGCCCGCCGGCGCCGCTAGCGGGAATTTCAACTTCCCCGCATCCGGATTGTTCGCGTACGGGTCTGCCGTCGAAGGCTGTTGCCGTTGACCCTGCGCCTGCGCCGCGAACAAAGCCAACGCAAGCCCTACAATGAGCGCCGATCGTCGATACATGGGGAACTCCTCCTGCCTTCGTTAAGGCCGTTCCATAGAGTATATGTAAACTTTGCGGCCAACGCAGCCATCCAGCTCTTGCGCTCTCGGGGTGCAATCGAGCGACCTTAACCGATATCCCTGTAATCTCGGCCTTTCTGCACCGTGTCTCCCAATCGCTGAAACTCCGAATCTAGTATCGTTGTCTAGCATCAGAGTTAAGATCGGAAACAAAGGAGGCCGCGATGAACACAGTTCTGGTAACCGGCGGCTCGGGATTCATCGGTAGCCACTCGATTCTGCAGTTGTTGGCAGCAGGCCATCGGGTCCGAACCACGGTGCGCAACCTCAAACGCGAGCCGGAGGTCCGCGCCTTGCTCAAACAAGCCGGCGCCGAGCCGGGCGATCGCTTGTCTTTCGCCGCTGCCAATCTCGAAAGCGACGCCGGCTGGCCCGAGGCAGTTGCTGGATGCGATTACGTGCTGCACATCGCTTCCCCCTTCCCCCAAGGCGTTCCCAAAAACGAAGATGAACTCATCGTGCCCGCGCGCGAAGGCACGCTCCGGCTGTTGCGCGCAGCCAGGGAAGCGGGCGTAAAACGCGTGGTGCTCACTTCCTCCTTCGCCGCCATCGGCTATGGACATCCGCCGCGGGAACAACCCTTCAACGAGACCGACTGGACCGAACCAACGGGCGCCGACGTGCTCCCCTACGTCAAATCGAAAACCGTGGCCGAGCGCGCCGCATGGGATTTCATCGCCCGCGAAGGTGGCTCGCTCGAGCTCTCCGTTGTGAACCCGGTAGGAGTCTTCGGTCCGGTTTTGGGTTCCGACTACGCCACTTCCATCCTCCTGGTCCAACGCTTGATGGATGGTGCAATGCCCGGATGCCCGCAGATCTATTTCGGCGTGGTGGACGTGCGGGACGTGGCCGATCTGCATCTTCGCGCCATGAGCCGTCCGGCCGCCAAAGGCGAGCGCTTCCTGGCCGTCGCCGGCGATTTCATGTCGATGCTCGATATCGCCAAAGTGCTCAAGAGCCGCATGGGCGCGGCCGCCAAACGCGTGCCAACCCGGGAAGTCCCGAACTGGCTGGTCCGCCTCGTCGCCCTGCGCGATCCGGCCGCCAAACAGATCCTGCCGGAACTCGGCAAAAGAAAGAACGCGACCAACGAAAAGGCGCGCCGCGTCTTAGGCTGGTCGCCGCGCCCCGGCGAAGACGCCATCGTCGCAACCGCCGAGAGTTTGCTGCGTCTCGGCCTGTTGAAGGACAGCCCCAAAAATGCCACTCGATCGGCAACGGCCGGCTGAAACCCAAGCGCGAAAAACTGACGCCTCAGTGCTTCCGATTCTGGCGCGATTCTCGCCTCTCCTGCCTTTCCTCGCGTCGTCCGCCGGCCCCTTGTTCCGCGTTCTTTTCAATCTCGGAGTTCATTTCGCCTCCCATGAGAATCGCTCCATTCGTTACGTACAGCCAAAGCAGCAGCATTACGACGCCGTTCAGATGCCCATAGCTGCGTGAGTAGTCGTTGATGTGGTTAAAGTACACGCGCGCCGTAAACGTCGCTCCCATCCAGAGAATCAGCGCGAACAGAGCGCCGGGCGTGCTCCAGCGCCATTGCGCGTCGCGGAGATTGGGCGCGAAACGGTACAGTACCGCGAACCATAATGATAGGGACGCGATTAACACCAGCCATTCCAGCACGCGCGCGGCCTTCACGCCGCGGTGGAGATGCGTCGCGAGTTCTCCGCCGAAAAAGATCAGGAACAGCGCGATACAGACCGCGATCGCCATGGCCGCCGTGAGCCCGGCGATCAGGCCCGCCAGCTCGAACCAAGAGCGGTCTTCCTCAACTTCATAGGCTCGGTTCAGACCCCACACCATCGCCCACGTTGCATTCAGGGCGGCCCACGCCGTACCTGCGCATACCGCCGCCAGATGGAAACCTGACAGCGTCCGCCCATACAGCTCCGATAACACTTGCTGCACCAGCCTTGCTGCTTCATCGGGAAGCACCTGCCCGGATAGATCCTGGAGCGCGTTCTTCACGTAATCGCCCCAATGCGGAATCGCTGTGCTGATCGCCAGCAGTACCAGCAGGGACGGGAACAGAGCCAAAAAATGATAGAACGCCATCCGGCCGCCTTGGCCGAAAACTGCGTCCTCCCACGACTCCCGCGCCGTGCGCCGCAGCAGCTCCCACACCGAGAGCCCGCCCAGCGTCCAAAGATCGCGCGCGTTGCGCTGCATCGACTGTTAGACGAGTGTCGCTGCTCGGACCGCACGCTACAATCACATCCCGCAGGTAAATATTTTTCCAGCCGAGTCAACACGGCTCGCCCGCTTCCTGCTGGAATGCCCCCCGCCTCGTGTTATCCCAAGCTCGAAAGGATCGCTCCATGCCAACCGCCATTTCCACCTCCGAGCTCGAATCCGCGCTTGATCGCGCCGCCGTCAACCGGGCCAATGCGCAACACTCCACCGGCCCCCGCACCGAGGCCGGCCGCAACCGCTCCTCGCAAAACGCCACCAAGCACGGCCTCACCAGCCGTGCGCCGTTCCTGCGCTGCGAAGATCCTGCCGCCTACCAGCTCCATTGCCGGCAATTCCACGACGAATACCAGCCGCAGACACCCACGGAAATCCAGCTGGTTCAGGAACTCGCCGACACCGCCTGGCGGCTTAACCGGATCCCCCGGCTGGAAGCCGAGCTGCTCGATATCGCGCAGCGCGAGATGCGCCGGAACGTACGCGCCCAAGCCAGCATCGCCGAAGCCGTTCGCTCCCTCGCCACCCTCGGCCAGCATAGCGCCCGCCTGTCCCGGCAGTTCAACAAGGCTCTCGTGACTCTCCGCCAGATCCAAGCCGCGCGGCTCCAGAAGGCCGCCGCCGTCGCGATGCCCAAAGCACTGCCCGCTCAAGATGTTCCCGCCCCAAATGGCTTCGTTTTTTCAGCCTGTGGCGCAGGCACTCCGGCGTGCCGCGTTCAGGCCTATGAGAACGACTTGCCGCAACAGGGCGAACCCGCCGCCGCCCCCGCCTCGTGTCACAACACCGCCACCACGCCGATGTAAAATCACATCAATGAAAAAGCGTTTCCTATTGCCGCTATTCGCCCTTCTCTCGGCAATCCTCACCGCACCGGCCCGCGCGCAGGACGGCGCCACCACCGCAAATTGGCCCTCCTACGGCGGCACCGATTTTGCCTGGCGCTACAGCGCGCTCGACCAGATCAACACCTCCAACGTGAAAAAGCTCGTTCCGGTCTGGCAATTCCAAACCGGCGACTACACCCAAGGCTTGCAGTCCACTCCCATCGTCATCGATGGCGTGCTCTATCTTTCCACCACGCACAGCCAGGTCTTCGCGCTCGACGCCGTCACCGGGAAAATGCTGTGGCAGTACAAGTACCCCATGCCGCGCGGCGCTGGTGGAAACATCCAGAATCGCGGGCTCGCCGTTGGCGGCGGCAAAGTCTACGTCGGAACCTATGACGATTACGTCGTAGCCATCGATCAAAAAACCGGCGCCGAGGCCTGGAAAGTCGCCATCGCCGACTCCAGCCAGTGCGGCTGCAGCATCACCTCCGCGCCTCTGTTGGTCAAAGATAAGGTCGTAGTCGGAATCGCGGGCGGAGATAGCGCCTTCCGCGGCTTCATCACCGCCATGGATGCAAAGACCGGACGCCTCGCCTGGCGCTTTTACACCATCCCTGCCCCCGGTGAAAAAGGAAACGAAACCTGGAAGGGCGATAGCTGGAAGTACGGCGGCGGCGCTACTTGGATGACCGGCTCCTTCGATCCCGCGCTCAACCTGGTCTACTGGGGCACCGGCAACGCGGCTTCAGATATGTATGCGGGCGATCGTTATTCCGGCGAAGGCGAGGGCGCTAATCTGTACACAGGCAGCGTCGTCGCCCTCGACGCCGATACCGGCAAGCTTAAATGGTATTACCAGGAAATCCCCAAAGACGTTTGGGATTATGACTCCGCGTACGAATGCCTGCTCATCGATCGCCAGGTCCGCGGCGTCCTGCGCAAGCTTCTGGTGCACATCAATAAGAGCGGCTATGCCTGGGTGCTCGATCGCACCAACGGCGAGTTTCTCGGCGCCTATCCCATCGTCGACAACCACACCTGGCTCACCGGCATGACCGAAGACGGCAAGATCCTGGGCCGCATCGAGCCCGTGGAAGACAAGCCCACCTTGATCTGTCCCGGCCCCGATGGCGGCAAGAGCTGGAATCAGGTTGCCTACTCGCCTCGGACCGGACTGATGTACACGCCCACGCTCGAAATTTGCAGCGATTCGGTGGCGCGCGAACAAACGCCGGTCGAAGGGCGGGGCTTCCTGGGTGGAACCTGGAGTCATCGCGGGCCTGCCAACGGCCCCGCCTATAGCCACATCGACGCTTACGATCCCGTCACCGGCAAGCGCGTTTGGTCGATGCGTTACAAATATGCGCTGCTCGCATCGATGCTCACAACCGCCGGCGACCTGGTATTCACCGGCGATCCCGAAGGAAATTTCTTCGCGCTCGACGCACGCACCGGTCAGAAGCTCTGGAGTTTTCAGACCGGCGCGGGACATCGCGGCTCGGCTATCTCCTACAGCGTGAACGGACGCCAATTCATCGCCACACCCACCGGATGGGGCTCCATCGCAGGCCGGGCGCTGACCTCCATCTGGCCGGAGGCCGAAAATTTCCGCCTTGGTTCCACCTTGATGGTCTTCGCCCTGCCGGAGGATACCAAGTAATGCGCGCGAGAATTTTGCTGCTACTTTCGCTCGCCCCTGTCGCAGCTTTTCCCCAGAACGCGCCGGCACTGATGTCGCGCGGCCTCGACGTCTACAACAAGAGCTGCGCAACCGGATATTGCCACGGCGTGAAAGGCACTCCCGGCGGTGCACCCCGCCTGGCCGCCCGCGGATTCGATGATGCCTATATCTCCCAAACCGTTCGTAACGGCATCCCCGGCACCGGCATGCCTGCGTTTGGAGCAACGCTCGATCGCGCCGACCTGTTGGCCGTCATCGCCTACGTCGACAGCTTGAACGGCGTCACTCCGCCGCCCAATCCGTTTGCCATGCAGCCCGAACCGCGCAAGCTTCCTCCTGACGCCCAGCACGGGCGGCAACTGTTCGCCGAGCAGGTCCGTGGATTCCAGCGCTGCTCCACGTGCCATCGTGTCGACGGCATAGGCATCGCGGTCGCTTTGCCGTTCTCCTCGGTTCCGGAGAACGTGGCCGCTTTGCGAGCCTTGGCGACGCCGCAGGTCGAAACCGCCACCGCGCAGGGCGATTCGTTTCCCGTTCTTCCACTCAACAAAGTCGGACCGCAAGTGAAACTCTACGACTTGAAAACGCTGCCCCCGGTTGAGCGCTCCTTCGCCAAGGGCGAAGTGACTTTCAAAGAAGGCAGCAACTGGCGGCACGAAGCGATGCTGGCAGGCTATACCGATCAGGACTTGGATGCCATTCTGGCATTCCTGCGCGCAGTGGTGAAACCGTAACTACGCTGCGTTCTTTTCGAGCGCCGCTGCCGCGCGTTCGCGCTGCCACCGCAGCTTGCCCTGAAGCTCCTGGTACAACGTGCTGAAACCAGCCCACCAGTAGCCCGCTACGAACAAAAGTAGGAACGGAATGGCCGGGAAATTCCAGGTGTCGATCGCAAACTTGACCATCAGCACGAAATAAGACCCGACTGCCAGCTCCGCGTAAGGCAGCCATCCGCTCCGCCGCCGGTACTCGCCGGCGTCGATCTTCAGCTTGCGGTTTCCCACCGCGTATTTTGCCGTCCGCGCAAACGCCGACTTAATCCCAAACAGCGCTTCCAGCACCGCCTTCGTATTCACCAGCGTCAGCGCCACGCCGGCGGCCATCAGCGCCGGCATCAGCAGCAGCGCCCGTTTCCAGTCCTTCGGAAACAGTTCATGCTGCGCCATCAGATAAAAAGCAGAGATCGACCAAAAAGACGCGATGATCAGCGGCAAATCGATCGTCAGCATCTGAAACCAGCCCATGTAGAACCGCACGATCATCACCGGCAGCGTCAGCGCCGAAATGACCAGCATCAGCGGATACGAAATGTTCGGCGTCAGGTGAAAGCAAGCCTCCACCTTCGCCCGCTTGGAAATATTGGAGCGCAGAATGGACGGCAGCAGCTTGATCGCAACCTGCGTCAGGCCTTTTGCCCAGCGCGACTGCTGCACCTGGAACGCGTAGGTCTCCACCGGCAGCTCGGACGGGCATTCGATTTCCGGCGTGTAAATAAATTTCCAACCTTTAAGCTGCGCGCGATAGCTCAGGTCCGTGTCTTCCGTAAGCGTGTCGTGCTGCCAGCCGCCCGCGTCTTCGATCATTTTGGCCCGCAGGATTCCAGCGGTCCCGTTGAAGTTGAAAAGCAAACCGCTGCCGTGACGCGCCCCGTGTTCGATGACGAAGTGGCCGTCCAGCAGCATGGCCTCTACTTCGGTAAGTAAGCTGTAATGCCGGTTTGTGTAACTCCAGCGCGTCTGCACCACGCCAACCGCGGGATCCGTAAAGTAATCCACCGTCCGGCGCAGAAAGTCGCGCGGCGGGATAAAGTCAGCGTCGAAGATCGCGATCAGCTCCCCGGTCGCGCTCTTCATTCCTTCTTGCAGCGCCCCCGCTTTGTATCCGTTGCGGTTCGTCCGGTGGTGGTACTCGATCGGCAGCCCTGCCGCTTGATACTCCGCGACCAGCGCCTGTGTGAACGGATGCGTATCGTCGGTGGAATCGTCCAACACCTGGATCTGCAGCCGGTCGGTTGGATAATCGATCTTGGATACTTCCTCGATCAGCCGCTCCACCACGTACCGTTCGTTGTACAGAGGAAGCTGAATTGTGACGCGAGGCAGAGTCTCCCAGCGCGAGGGCGGTTGAGCCTGCTTTTCCTTCTTCTGGCGCAAGTAACGCCGGATCATCTCGTAGCGATGGCAGCCGTAACACGACAGAACCACCAGGATCGCGAAATACGGGATCAGCAGCGACCAGTCAAACACATCCAGATGATATACGCCGGCGAATGTATCGTCGAAGATGCTTTGGACAATCTGATTCATCGAGCCTGCGAGCAACAGCGCGAAAGTCATGCCTAAACCGTCTAATCGTTACGAGCGGACATCCTGCGGCCGCGTAGCTAGCCGGCGCGTCGGTATGAAACCAGACATTTTCTATCGTAACCCGCCAGCATTCTGAAAGCCATCAACTCGGTTATCTACCTTTGTATGTCCGCTTACTATTTGACCTCGAGCAGTACAATCAAGGGTAAGTGCGACTCCTCTTGCTCCTCCTCTTATTTGTCAGCACAGGCTGGGCTCAGGACAATCCGGAACTAACCTGGCAAGGGCGGGTAGATGGCACGACCATTCTTTACATAACTTCCGATCATCTGGACGTCGTCACGAAAGAGGGTGCACCGGTTACCGAACAGCAGTTTCATTTTTACCATCCGCTGCCGCAAACGCGTCAGGATGCTCACCTGCGCGTCCGCGAGGGCCGCGGCTATGTTCACATCGTTGACCAGCCGCGGATTGATAACCGTTTCACACTTGCCATCGAAATCGATGATCGTCAGCCCGGAAGTGCGTTCTACTCGATTGCCGTCGATTGGAACAGTTCGGACCGTGCGTTCGAGCATTCGCGCGGCGAGGGCAGAACCGATACGCTGGTCTGGAGCGGCCGCGTGGCTGAGGATATAACCGTCAGTTGCCGGGCCCAAAGTTGCGCATCTGTTCCCGACTACGGTGCTCCCGTTGCTGCTGAAAAGTTCAAATTCACCCGCCCGCTTCCCGATCGCGCTGTCGAGGTGAAACTCGCCCGCCATGAAGGCCGCGGCGAAATACGCCTCGTCGAGCAGCCCAGCGAGCGCAATCACTATACGGCTCGGGTATCGATTCATGATCCGCAGAGCGGATCCAGCGACTATTCGTTTACCCTGACCTGGAACCGGTCGGCCGCCGCTGCGGCGCCGCCCGCTCCCTCGCGCGGTCTGCTGTGGACCGCAACCGTGGCCGGCCGCGTGCGAGTCACACTCAGCGGTGGCGCCGCATTTGCCCACGCTCTGGATAGCGGCCAAGTGTCCAATCAACGAGCCGATTTCGTCGAACCACTCCCGGCGCGCTCCGGCCTGATACCGGCTGTCAAAATTCTCCAAGGCCGCGGCCAGGCCTCCATTGTTGAAATCCCATCCGAACAAAACCACTACGAATTGGTCTTCGAGATCGACGACCCAGGCCCCGGCACGGACAATTACCAAGTCGAGGTGGACTGGTAGCTGCGGAGCACCGTGGTCTTCAGTTTAGCCGCGCTGCTTTCAAGTTCGCGCGCGATCAGCAGCCGGATTGCAAAATCGTCCGCGCCGGAATCCTAATTGTGGACGGTCAGGAACACGGTCTGCGGCAGCGGTGTCCCGTTTTGCGCGATGTGGATCTGGTAGTCGCCGTTGGACAAGCCTGCGGGTACGGTGATGTAGAACTCGTACAGGCCGACAAACGACCCCGCCAGTCCGGCATAGCTGAGCTGTGCGGGAGTTGATCCGAAAGAGAACGTTACCGGATTCACGAGCTGATTCGACTGGCTGACGACGGTGCCAGGGAGAATGGATGGCGTCACATCACCGAAGCCAACTCCGTAAGCGATGATCAAGTCTCCCGGCTTTGCGGGACGCGAGTTCAAGCCGAAACCTGCCCCCAAAGCGGTGTTCAGAACATAAGCCCCGTCCGAGGCGAACGTCGCCACTAGGTACTGCGTGCCGCCGGAGCTATAGTTGCTCGGCGCCAGCAATCCGGGCGCGAGTGTCTGGCGCGACAACATCGAGATCGAACTCGTAGCCTTGCAGTTAGTGACGCTAATAGAGACATTGCCGGTTGCCGCATCTTCGGGAGCCTGAACATTCAGCTGCGTGGGCGACAGATACCAGACGTAGGCCGGCTTGCCGTTGATAGAGACGCTGATGCCATCGAGGTTAGTGGGCGCGTTTGAACCATTGAAGTCGGCGGAGGACCACTGGCCAGAGTGAGAAGCGTTGCTGAGCCTGGGGTCGTTGGGATCGGCAAGGTTATTGCCTTTGATTTCGAGCCACGAGCCTGACGCGAAGTAGTTGTAGCCGCCATAGGCGCTGGCGGACTCTATAGACGTGATGGTGACCGGCGCCGTGTTGGCGCAGGTGAAGCCCGATCCACCTGCAATATCCAGACCAAGCACAAAGCCTCCGATGGTGAGGGTGCCGCTTGACTGCGTGGGATCACCTGTTACGACCGCGACAACGCTGCTGGTGGTGTCGGGATAAATGACGCCGTCCAGGCTACCCGCCTGCGCGCTCGTTGGGGCCGCCGCCACGTAATCCACCAGGAGTCTACCTTTCGAAGGGTCGTATGTGAATGGAGTGGAAAACGTGATCCCCATATCGAGGGGACACGGCCCCGGAGCGCTGCAACCGGGAGACGATGCCGAAATCGGGCCGTTATAGACGATCGTGGCATCCGGCCCGACATTATCCGCATACGTGCTGCTCGGCAGCGAATGATTGCCAAGCGTGTTGGGAAAGGCCTGCGTAGTTGACAGTGTCATTTTGAAGGAAGGCGAAATGAAATTAACAGGGCCTGTCCCGGGCGCTGACCGGATCCTAATCCCAGTGATCGTGATGGGCCCGGTGAACTGGCTAAACTGACCGGTGCCGATAACCTCCTGGAAGCGGGACGCCTTTTGTTTCAACGCTACGGCCAAATTGCCGGCTGCAGTCGCTAGGTTGGTGGGGACCACGAACGGGTCGGCGAAGGACACGGCGCAAATTGACATAAGCAAGAAATAGGTTCGTGACGCTCTCCCCGTCATTTGAAGACCTCCTGGTTGAAGTTGCGCGACAAAGGCTGGCCGGTTCTAAGAAACCACTCAATCCTACAGGCGATAAAACAGTCCCAAAGATGTCATTACATGCGGTTGTCCACAAACCACCGCTCGGGCCGTGGGCGGGGCTGCGTAAACGAGGCGATTATCGGGAAGCAGCGAAAGCCCGGCTGTAAGCCGGCCTCGCCGGTGCTAGAATCTTCTGAGTCGGCCGGAAAGCAGTCTTCTCCCACGCTTCCGGCTCCGCATTCAGAGTATGAACTTAGATGATGTCCGGATCCTGCTGGTGGAAGATAACCCGCTGGACGCTCGAATGTTCCGCGAGATGCTGCGCGAAGGCAGCAGCGGCAGGTTCAGCCTGGAGCACGCCGATCGCCTGGAGACCGCGCTGCGCTGCCTTAGCGACAAACCATTCGACGTAGTACTGCTCGATCTCTCGCTGCCCGACGCCCGCGGCTTGGAAACGGTCACCAGCGTCCACAGCCACGCGCCCAAGGTCCCGATTGTCGTGTTGACCTCGCTCGACGACGAAGCCATCGGAGTTCGCGCCGTTCGTGCCGGAGCCCAGGACTATCTGATCAAAGGCCGCGTCGGCGGCGACCTGCTGGTGCGATCCGTACGTTACGCCTGCGAGCGCGCCCGCTCTGTCGAGGCGCTCGAACGGCGTGAAGAACATTACCGCTCGCTCACCGAAAATTCGCTCGACCTGGTCAGCATCCTCGCCCAAAACGGCACCGTTCGCTACGCCAGCCCCTCGCATGAGCGCGTCCTCGGATACTCCACCGACGAGCTGGTCGGAAGAAACGCGTTCGAATTCGTTCATCCCGATGACTTGCCGCGCGTGCGCACCGCCACGCAGCAAAATGGCGGAACCATTGCCGTCGAGTATCGCATGCGGCACAAAAACGGCTCGTATCGAACATTGGAATCGTTCGGCCGCGATCTCACCCACTTGCCCGGCGTGGGCGGCGTGGTGGTCAATTCACGCGATGTGACCGAGCGCAAGCGCCTGGAAGAACAGCTCCACCATTCGCAGCGCATCGAGGCTATGGGACGCTTGGCCGGCGGCGTGGCGCACGATTTTAATAATCTCCTGATGGTCATCAGCGGACACGCGCAAATGCTGCTCGACAGCATGCTTCCCGGCGATCCTGCCCGCGACGATCTGGCCCAAATCGTGAAGGGCGCCCAGCGCGCTACCGATCTCACCCGGCAGTTGCTCGCCTTCAGCCGCCGCCAATCGGTGAAACCCGCGTTCCTGAACCTCAATCAATTGGTGCAGCACGCCCAGCGCATGCTCCAGCGCGTTTTGGGCGAACATGTTCGCCTGCTTTCCGATCTCGACCCCAGCCTGCAATCCGTCTACGCCGATCCCGGACAGCTGGAACAGGTGATTCTGAATTTGGCGCTCAACGCCCGCGATGCCATGCCGCAGGGAGGAACGCTCACGCTCGCAACCGCCAACATTGTCATGCCCGATCCGAATCCGGGGCAGTATGTCCTGCTCTCGGTCAGCGACACGGGAGCCGGTATCGAAAGCCAAGTGCTACCGCACCTGTTCGAGCCTTTCTTCACCACCAAGGAACACGGCACGGGGTTGGGCCTTTCGACCAGTTATGGAATCATTAAACAGGCCGGCGGCGAAATCGACGTGGACTCGAAACCAGGCGCCGGCACTACCTTCCGCATCTATCTGCCAGCCGTCGAGAAAACAGCCGACCAGAACGATCCGGCGCCCCAGAGCGTAACGCTCTCGGGAACCGAAACCATTCTGCTGGTGGAAGATGAAGAGGGCGTCCGCCGGGTGTTGGAGGCCATGCTCAAGCGTAGCGGGTACCGCGTTCTGTCTTCCGGCTCCACGGTTGAGGCGGTTAACATTGCGCAACAGCACTCGGAGCCCATCGATCTCTTGATCACCGGCATGGTGGTGCCGGGCGCAAACGGCGCCGGCGTCGCGGCCGAACTTGCGTCGCTCCATCCGAAAATGCGCGTGCTCTATGTCTCGGCCCACGGCGAACAAATCACGCCCGGCGCCGATCGCACATTTCTTCAAAAACCGTTCTCCACCGGTGAACTCGCATTGAAGATCCGCGAGGCTTTGCGCGCAAGCGCATAGCCGCCTGGTTTGTGACCCTCGACGTTCATTCCTATCGGATCCGCCTGCGGGCCCGGCAGCCGCTGGTATTTTCACACGCCGGGCCAGGCAATCTGCTGCGAGGCGCGTTCGGCAGCGCGCTGTACTCAACCAGCGCTTATCGCCGAATTTTCGCGCCCGTATCCACCCGCGGGCCCAGCGGCCTCGTCCACCCGCCGCGTCCGTTCGTTTTCCGAGTCTCGCACCTCGCCGGCCGGACGTTGGCGCCCGGTGAAATGTTCTGCTTCGATATCAATTTCTTCACTGCCCGCGAGAGCACGGCGGATTTCCTGGCAGGCGCGTTTACCGGATTTGCGAAGGCCGAACTCGATTCCGTGGAGGCGGCGGCCCGCATCTCACTTGCTCTGGAGCCCCGGGCCGAAAGCGTTCACCAGCTCCACGTCGCGTTCCTGACACCGACGCAATTGCAGCGCGAGAGCAATGCCTCCACGCGTGCGGCCGAGCCCGATTTTTCGGTGTTATTCGCCCGGGCGCGCGATCGCGTCAGCACGCTGCGATCGCTCTATGGCCCGGGCCCTCTCGATATCGACTTTCGAGCCATGGGCCATCGCGCTCGCGCAATACGAATCGCCAAATGCGACCTGCGCCGCGTTTCAGCCGTGCGCCGCAGCCGGCGCACCGGCCAGAGTCACAGCATTGGCGGATTCGTCGGCCAGGTCGAATACCAAGGCGATCTCACCGAATTTCTTCCCATCCTCGAGGCCGCGCGCTGGACCGGCGTCGGCCGCCACTGCGTGTGGGGGAACGGCGAGATCCTCGCCCGCCCGCTTTGAGAGCAGCGCCGAATCTTGCTTCCCGCCGGCTGCCTGCGCGTTATCCTGGACCCATGAAGGCACTCGCTGTCTTCCCGGTACAACGCAAAGGGCAGCTCGTCGACCATCCCGAGCCCAAGCTTTCTTCGCCTACCGAGGTCAAGGTGCGTGTGCTCGACGTGGGCGTCTGTGGCACCGATCGCGAGATTATCAACTTCCAATACGGCACACCACCGGACGGTTTCGAGTACCTGGTGATCGGCCATGAATCCTTAAGCGAAGTGGTCGAGACCGGGCCGCAGGTCTCGCGCGTCAAGCCCGGCGACCTGGTAGTGATGACGGTCCGCCGGCCGTGCCCGCACCCTTCCTGCATCGCCTGCCGTGAAGGCCGTCAGGACTTCTGCTACACCGGCGATTACACCGAGCGCGGCATTAAAAGCCGCCACGGCTTCATGACCGAATGGGTGGTGGAAGACGAACGTTATCTGAACGTGGTGCCGCGCGCGCTGCGGGACATTGGAGTTCTGGTCGAGCCGTTGACGATCGCTGAAAAATCGCTCGAACAACTCTCGCATATCCAGGAGCGGCTGCCTTGGGCTTCGCCTGTTGAACCCGGCGGACATGCCAACGCGGGCCATCGAGCCGTGGTGCTGGGCGCCGGACCTGTCGGGTTGCTCGGCGCGATGGTGCTGAAAATCTCCGGCTATGATGTGACTATTTACTCCCGCTCGCCCAACCACGAGGAGCAAAATAAGATTGCGTCTACGATAGGCGCTCGCTACATCGCCGCTGAATCGCATACCGTGGACCAGATGGCTGCCGCGGTGGGACCAATCGACGTCGTCTATGAAGCCACCGGCGCTTCGGGCGTAGCATTCGAAGTCATCGAGCATCTTGGGCCAAATGCGGTGTTCATTTTTACCGGCGTTCCGGGCCGCAAAGCGCCGATTCCGGTGGACACGGACCGCATCATGCGCGACATGGTTCTCAACAATCAGGCTATCGTTGGGAGCGTCAACGCGCCGCCGCATTGCTTCGAGGCCGCAATCAACCATCTCGGCGTATTCGCCAGCCGCTGGCCGGACGCCGCGCGGTCGCTGATTACCCACCGTTACCCGATCGAGCAAGCGCTCGAACCGCTGTCCAGCGGAGCGGGTGGCGTCAAGAACGTGATTCAACTTGCATCGTGAGCACCGAGTGGATCGACATTTCAGTTCCCCTGCATAACGGAATTGTCCACTGGCCTGGCGACGCACCGTTCCAGCGCATCCAGACATTGGCTTTGGCCGACGGCGGTCCCTGCAACCTTTCCGAGATCCGTGGCAGCGCGCATAGCGGTACCCATATGGACGCTCCGCTGCATTTTTTGGACGGCGCGCCGGCAATCGAGACCATGCCCATCGAAGCGACAGTCGGCCGCGCCCGCATCATCGAGATTCAGGACGCTCAGACGATTGGTATCGCCGAGCTGAAGCCGCACCGTCCCGAAAAAGGCGAACGCCTCCTGTTCAAGACCGCGAATTCGCGTCTTCGCTGGTTCACGCGCGACTTTCAGAAGGATTTTGTTTACATTCCGCCCGAGAGCGCGCGCTACCTGGCCGAATGCAAAGTCCGCACCATCGGCGTCGACTATCTTTCCGTGGGCCATTCCGAAAACGGCGGCGACGAAACGCATCGAATCCTGCTTGCAGCCGGCATCTGGATCATCGAGAGCCTGGATTTAGCGCACGTTGCGCCGGGCGAATACGAGTTGATCTGTTTGCCGCTCAAGATCGTGGGCAGCGACGGCGCTCCAGCCCGCGCGGTCCTACGCAAGCTGGTACTCTGATCCGTCCTGCTCGCTCTTTCCTCTCTACGATCCGTCCGGCCCGCCAATAAGCTGACGCCCGCCAGCTTCGTCGATAATGAGGTCGAGTGACGGACACAGCCATTCTGGATCACATCTCCCGGCTTCCGCACGCGCGCGCTACTTTCAAACAGCTGGTCCGTGAGCTTGGCTCGCGCGGCGAATCGCGCCAGGATGTGGACGCCGCGCTGGAACGGCTCACTGCGCGCGGCGACCTGATCGAAGTCCGCTCCGGCCACTTCATCGCCACCCGCTTCAGCCGCGAATACGCGACAGGCCGGCTCAACATGCATCGGGACGGCTATGGTTTTCTCATTTCCGACCGGCCACTCGAAAACGTCCGCGGCGACATCTACATCCCGCGCGAGTCCGCCCAGACAGCCATGCACGGGGACCGCGTGGTGGTCCACATCGCGCGTATCGAGACCGATGGGCGCGCGGATGGCGAAATCGTCAAAATCTTACGGCGCGCTCACCAGACCGTCGTGGGCGAATTTCGCGCCAGCGCCCGCGGCTGTTACGTGATTCCACACGATGAGCGCATCCGGCAATGGATCGACATTCCCGAGGGTATGGAACTGCCGCGCGCGGACTCGACGCGCCACCGCGTGGGCGTCACGCCAGTGCAGGCAAAGCACCCCGAAGACCTGGACGGCATGATTGTCAACGTGGATGTTCTCGAATTTCCGGAGGGCCGCGAGCGCGCCGCCGGACAGGTGATCGAAGTTCTCGGGTATCCCGACGATTTCGGCGTGGATGTCGAGATCGTCATCCGCAAACACCACATCCCGCACCAGTTTCCGCCACAGGTTCTCGAACAGGCGCAGAGCTTCTCGAACATCATCCGTCTGGATGAGCTGGGCGGCCGCGAGGATTTCCGCGATCTCGATATTGTCACGATAGACGGCGAGACGGCGCGCGACTTCGACGATGCGGTGTGGGTAGAGCGGCTCGCCAACGGCCACTACGCGCTCCAGGTCCATATCGCCGACGTCAGCCACTATGTCCAGCCCAGTACGCCTATCGATGAAGAGGCGTTTCTGCGCGGCACCAGCGTGTATTTTCCCGATCGCGCCGTTCCGATGCTGCCGCTCGAGCTGTCCACCGAAATTTGCTCGCTCAAACCCGGCGTTGACCGCCTGGTGCTCTCGGTGCTGCTGGAACTGGATCATCGCGGCGACGTGATCGCGCAGCGCTTTTGCCGCGGCGTGATCCGCAGCGTGGAGCGCATGACCTACACGGACGTACATGCGCTGCTCGAAGGAGACGCTCTCCTGCGAAAGCGTTATGACCGGCTGGTTGCGCGCTTCGAGTTGATGCGTGAGCTGGCTCTCATACTCAATCGGAAACGCGTTCAGCGCGGTGCGATCGATTTCGATATGCCGGAACCATTGATCGAATTCGACGAGTTTGGCGAAATGACCGGCGTCACACGCAGCCCCCGCAACATCGCACACCGGCTGATCGAGGAATTTATGCTCGCCGCCAACGAGGCCGTAGCTTCTCATTTGGAGCAGCTCGAAATTCCGTCGCTGTTCCGCATCCACGAGCAACCCGACCCCAAGCGAGTGATGGAATTTGAAGAGATCGCAGCGCATTTCGGTTACTCGCTCGGCGTTGGCGCACTGCCGGTGAAGCGTTTCCCGATGACCGTACGCGGGCGCGATGGGCGTAAAACGCAACGCGCGATCGAAAGGCCGACGGCCGATATCGCGATCTCGCCCCGCAACTATCAGAAGCTGGTCGCCAAAATCGAAGGGAAGCCGGAGGAGCGCATCTTGAGCTATCTGATGCTAAGGTCGCTGAAACAGGCGCGCTACAGCGCCGAAAATCAGGGCCACTTCGCGCTGGCAGCCGCCAGCTACACGCATTTCACTTCGCCGATCCGGCGTTATCCCGACCTGGTGGTACACCGCATTCTCGGCGCGGCATTGGACGGAAAAAGGCAAACCGTCGCGCCCGAGCGCCTGCAAGTCATCGCGGACGATTGTTCGGAAACCGAGCGCCGCGCGGCGGAGGCCGAGCGCGAGCTGGTGGAGTGGAAAAAGGCCAAGTTCATGGAGGACCGCGTGGGCGAGCAGTTCCGGGCGCTCATTATCAGCACCACGCGTTTCGGATTTTTCGTGGAGCTGGAAACCCTCTTCATAGAAGGGCTGGTCCCGATCGATTCGCTGCCGGGCGACCGCTACAGCTATCACGAGAACACGCGCAAGATCATCGGCCAGCGAACGCGCCGCCGGTTCAGCATCGGCGACTCGGTAGAAGTACTGCTGGATCGCGTGGATCCAATCGAGCGCAAACTCCAGTTCTCGCTGGCGGAGCCGGAAAAAATCCGCAGCAAGCGGAGACGCTAGCCGGCCCGCTACTCCCGCTATTGGCGCAGCGGTTTGGGTGTCGAAGGCGGATTAGGCGGCGTGGGCACCGACGGAGGCGAGGGAATGTCCGGAAACGTGACATCCTCGGACGCACCGGCTTTGCGAATGGTCAGAGAACCACGCGCCGTCTCCAGCCGGACCTCGGGCCCGCCGTTGCTTCCCTGGATGGTCGCGCCGCGATGCGTCTCATCCACGGTCAGCGGCGAGCCGTAATCGTTGTGCACCTCGCCCCGGTCGGTGGAGGCTTTCAGGTCGAATTTTGCCCCGGCCGGCAGCGCCAGATCGAGGTCGCCGGAGCGCGTCCGCGCCGTCAACTTGGGCACCGTCTTGCCGGGCCGCAGAGAGATGTCGCCGCGATCGACATTGAGGTCGAGCGACTGCGTGAAATTGGACATCTGCACGTCGCGCGAGCGCGCGCTCAGGCGGACCGGCCCCACCAAATTGTCTCCGGTGAACTCACCGAGCGACATGTGCACCTGTCCCGGCAGTTTTTCGCAATCCACAGTGATTCTGGGGTCTTCGTAGCGCAAAGGCTGGGCGAGATTGCGGAGTTGGATCTGGCCCGTGTACGTTCCTCCGACGGTGACCTGGCCGTTGATGTCCTGGAGCTCAACGTCCTGGCCGTTCCCTTTCAGGTCCACCGTGCCTTTCACGCCAGTGGCGCGGATCAGGTCGCTGCGGCGCAAGTCGACGCGCACATTGCCGCCGATATTCTCGAGCCGGACGCCCGCGTTGTCGCTGGTGATGTCCACGTTGCCGTTGACGTTCTGAATCTCGAAATCGCCATAGCGGCCGTGCGCCTCGATGGAAGCTCCCGCGGGCACACTGATCTCGAGATCGTCGGAGATCTGCATGCGATCGTTGACGCGATCCTGATTGGTCCGGACCAGTAGTTCGTCGCCTTGCTGGATCAGCTCGAGCGGAGTGTCCCGGTTGGCGCGGTCTGCATCGCTTTGTTGGAAGGAACGGATAGTTTGATGACCGCTCACTTTCACCGCGCTATCCGAGGTTCCGGCGATCCGGGCATTGCCCCGAAAACTCTCGATCATGATGCGGCAGTTGTTCCCGCACGGCTTTTCCGACCCGTTCAGCGTGTAGTCGTATGGCTCGCCCATGCCGCGCACCACGCCGCGCCACATTCCGGCGGGAAACCACGTGGTGTAGTTCCGGGCCGTGTACATCGTAGCTCCGACGATACAAATCAAGAAGACCAGCACCCACTCGCCGCCCGAAATGCCATTGCGCGGAATCGGTTTCGACATAGCGGCCCATAGCAGGATCTCGATGAGGCGAAGCACACCCCAGGCGATCAGCACGAAAGGCCAATAGCGCGAAACGATGTCGGCTAGGGGAACGTCAGGCCACAGATTCCGCATTAAGAAAAGCACGCCGATCAAGATCAGAATCAGCGGCCCAATCACTGAACCGCGCCTCATATTACGCTGCCTCCCGGAGGTTGGTTGGGTGGCGGCACCGGCTGCGGGTGCTCAGCGGCGCGCTCCAATAGCTTCAGCACACCGAATACGATGATCAGCAGAGGCCAGGTCCGGCTGAATCCGTAAATACCCATATAGTCGATCGCCACCAGCGACCCCAGCGTGATCAGCATGATGGGCCCGCGAATGGCCTGCACGAGGTTGCCGCTAATGCCGTTCATTGGCCGCCTCCTGCACGCCGGTGGGACGCTGAGTGTCACGCGGCGCCGAACCGCCGATTCGTTCGTACAGCAGATACACGCCCAACGCAATTAGCGCGAGGGGCCAGTAACGAATCAACTGACCGAAACGAATTATATCCAGATTGTTTAATAGAAACAGCAAGCCGGCGGCGATCAGAACCACCGGCGCAAGCGGAAACCTGGCCGTTTCGCCATGCCGCGGCACGATGCTCGAAAACTCATCCACCGGCTGGCCGAGCTGGCGCTTCTTGGCGGTATGGTACGCCTCGAAGGCCATGTAAAAAACCCACACCGCGATCATCATGCCGAACAGCGGTTGCAGGTTATCGGAGGTCTGGTCGCTGCTCACGATGCCGATCAAAATACCCAGCACCACCACGTGGATGAGGCCTTTCACGTATTGGCCGTTATAGATGGCTCCTACGCCGGGTATCAGCCCCAGCAAGAAGGCCAGTCCGGGAGACGCGCCGGTACTCGGGATTGCGGCGGGGGCGGGCGGCGGCGGAGGCGCCGTATAGGGCGAAGACGCGGCGGCGGCCGCGGGCGCGGGAGCGTGTTCGGGACAGTACACAGTACCGCCGGCAAGGCGCCGGCACGCCTCACATAGAGCTTTCCCGCATGTCCGGCAATAAGCTACGGCCGGTAAATCCGGGTGTGTGGTGCAATTCATCTCATTCCCTCTTGTCCTTGGTTGCGGCGGGCGTTGGCGCGGGCGCGGCTGTGCCGCCGGCTTTTTCGCGCGCTGCGCCGCCGATATCCTGCTGCGTATCTGTCTGGCTTCGAGCCCCCTCTGCCTGCTCCTGATCCGACCATTCCTTCAGACGCGACTGGACTTCGATTACCAGCCGCAGATTATCGTAATACTTCATCGCGCGATCCCAAACCCGGTGGCTATGATCGTCAACGAACTGCCACGCCTTTACCGGATCCAGATCGGACGCCCGCAAGGGGCGGAGCTCGATGTGCGCGAAGCGCGCCAGCATCGCCAACGACAGGACCGTCATCGCCATGCCCATAGCGTAGCGAGGCTGGAGTACATTCTCCACCCAACCGCCCAGGAGCTTGCGCCACCAGGGCTGCCGTTCCGGTTCTTGCGATTTTTGCGGACCGCGCGGAGCTTGGTGCACGATCCGCGTCAGCAGCTCGGCGGGCGGGTCCGCGGGAGGAACCTTCTCGAGAAAAGCCGTCGCGCTCTCGGCATCGGCCACCAGTTCCGCGCAGGCGGCGCAAGCGGCAATATGTTCTTCGAGCGCAATCCCCTGCCTGTGCGGGAGCGTGCCGTCCAGGTAATCGCACAACAAGATTTCCAGCTCGGCGCACGTCATAGGCTCGCCTTGTGCCGGCGCAGCACACGGGCCAGCTCGGCCCGCCCGCGATTCAGGCGCGACTTTACCGTTCCTTCCGGAACGTTGAGCACCTGCGCAATTTCACGATATTCCAATTCCTCGATGTCGCGAAGGATCACCGTCTCCCGCAAGTCGGGCGACAGCTTCTGCAAAGCGGTCTGCAGCAGCTCGCTCGCCTCACGCCCCGCGAGCATCCCCTCCGTGCGGGAAATCATGGCGGTTTTTTCTTCCAGCGTCGCCGCCTGGTCTTCCAGCGACTCCGTGGCACGCTCTAGACGCGTCCGCCGGTAATGATCGATCAGCAGGTTGCGCGTCAACCTGGTCAACCATACCACGAACAGTCCTTCGCCGCTGCGGAAGCTCTTGAGGTTCTTGAACACGCGCAGGAAAACTTCTTGCGTCAGATCCTGCGCTTCGGCGTCGCTGGAGGTAAAGCGGTAACAGATGGAGTACACGCGCCGGCTGTGCAACCGCACGAGCTCCTCCCAAGCGGCGTCCAGGCCGCTCAGGCACCGCTCAACGAGTTGGGCATCGGCATCCAAACGGTCACTGGTGGGCGGCTGCGAATGCGGCGCGACCCAGGTCCATTTTGCAGCCGCAATCGCTACCGTCGCCATGACTTCCTCAATCTCCTGCTTCCAGTAATGAAAACGAGGATCTATGATAAGAAGTTCGCTTGAATCCAAGCTTTACATTCTGCAAAGCACCTTTTCAAGGCCTGGCGGCGGCAAAGCCTCGGCCGGCCAGGCGAATCTGCGTTCACACCCATGGTGGTTCTTGAACCAGACCAACAACAGACCCGGCCGACGGATCGCTCTGGTGGGCATAGCCGTCGTGCTCATCGTAGGCATCATCGTATATCGAGCCCGCGGCACAACGTTCGATTGGAAGCTGTTCCTGGAGACTGTCCAACACGTCTCCTGGGGCTGGCTTTCTGTCGCTATCTTGTTGATGTTGCTGACCTATGTTGGGCGAGCGATACGGTGGGAGGTAATGCTGCGGCCCCTGGGCCGAACAGTTAGCATTGCCCGGCTCACCTCCGACACTTTCATTGGTTTCATGGCGGCCACACTTCTGGGACGGGTGGGCGAATTTGTGCGGCCCTATCTGATCTCGGTTAGCGCCGGGGTCTCGCTATCGTCCCAAATTGCAGCCTGGGCCCTGGAGCGGCTGATGGACTTAATGGCGGTGCTGTTGATCTTTGGAGTCGCCTTCGCCCGTGTCCCGTCGCGTGGCTTGCACTTGAGCTCTGGCCTCAGCTGGGCGCTCAGCGTCGGTGGATATGTGGCTGGAGGGTCCGGGGTACTCTGTTTGTGTTTGTTTTTCGCGTTCCGTAATTTCTCGGAATCGACCCGCCAGCGTCTGTCTTCGGCGCTCAGCTTTTTGCCTGCTAATTACTATATCAGTAGTATAGAAATGATCGACTCGTTTACGTTAGGCGTGGAGGCTACCCGGGATCGAGGCCTGCTGGTCCGTTTGGCGGGATTTACGGGCCTAGAATGGGCTCTTATTCTAGGGAGCTACTTCGCTCTGTTGCGTTCTTTCGCGGCGACGGATCGCCTTACAATTACAGACGTAGTAATTGTACTAGCGTTCGTCTCGTTTGGAAGCGTTTTCCAAATTCCTGGAATCGGCGGCGGGATACAAATCACTTCGATTATTGTACTTACCGAAGTCTACGGGCTATCGCTCGAGTCCGCGTCAGGCATCGCACTGTTTATCTGGATCCTGACGCTTGCAGTGATCGTGCCGATCGGGCTCGCCTGCGCCTTCCATCGCGGAATGAATTGGCATAAGATCAAGCAGTTAGCCGTGGAGAAACCAGCGGAGGAACAGCAGCACCCATGATCTGCCCCTTCTGTGGGTTTAAGCAGGATCGCGTGATCGACTCAAGAGAAAGCAAGGAGGGCGAGGTAGTCCGCCGGCGCCGCCAATGCCTTGGGTGCGAAAGGCGTTTTACCACCTATGAGCGTAGTGACGAAATCCCTTATATGGTCGTCAAAAAGGATGGCCGGAGGGAAAAGTTCGATCGGCAGAAGGTGCTGAACGGGCTGTTAAAGGCATGCGAGAAGCGGCCCGTACCGATGTCGAAGTTAGCAGAAATCGTCGACGCGGTGGAGGCGAAGCTGGCGGATAGCCCGGAGCGCGAACTAAGTACTACGGAAATAGGAGAAATGCTGATGGACAAGCTCCGGAACCTGGACAAGATCGCGTACGTGCGCTTTGCATCGGTGTATCGGGACTTTCAGGACGTGGAAGCGTTCTTAAACGAGCTCAAGAACTTAGTTCTCCAAAAGCGACCCTGAACTTACAGTATTCCGTACCGGGCGCTGTGCGCTAAGTTTCGTGTAACCAATCGTTGAGGAAAACATCTTGTATTTAGGACTTAACTTCGAAAACGTTTCGGTGCTATAATCGGTTGCTACAACATTACGGTCGGCGCGGTGGCTCGGCGCACACCGAGGCGGAAGTCTGTATTGGGCATGATCGAGAAAGAGGGATCGAACTTTCGGTGCGCGGCTGGCAGGTGAGTACTTAAGTGGACCATTTCGAAGATCAATTTTTGGCGGATAGGCATGAGCCGCTCGGGATGCCCTTCGACGAGGAGTCGAATTTCTTCCATCCCGAAGAGGTTCAGGACGAAGAGTTTCCTGCTGCGCAGCAGGCGGAAGAGTCGATTTATACCGACGACCCCGTCCGGGTGTACTTGCGTGAGATGGGCGCCGTTCCGCTGCTAACTCGGGAAGGCGAAGTCAACCTGGCGCGCCGTATGGAGCGCGGCAAGCTGCGGATGCAGAAATCGATCAGCCGGTCGGCTCTGGTGCAGTTGCGTGCAGCCGAAATTGCAGAAGTGCTGAAGCGCGGCGACGACGAACTGGACAATTACGTGGATTTGGGCGATGCCGAGGAAGGCAGCCCCGCCGATACGAAGAAGCAGGCCGACATTCGGGCGGAATTTGCCGAGATCACGGCGCTACACAAACGCTTGCAGCAACTGGAAGAGAAGCAGGAAGCGGTGCCGCTCAGCAACAAACGCCTGCGCAAGCGCTGGCTGGGAAAATTCAGCCGCGCCAAGGTTGAGACGTCTCAAGCCATCCGCCGGATCCCGTGGCTGCCTTCGCGTTGGAAGCAGTTCTCGCGGGAAATCGAACATGCAGTAGAGCAGCTCGCGCAGCTCGATCAGGATCTTCGCAAGCTGGAAGGCCGTTCGGGCGTGGCCGCTCAAGCGCGCGCGCGCGAAATTCGCAGGGAAATCCGCAAGCTGGAAACAGCGGCCGGGGCTTCGCTGAACGATTTGCGCCATAGCTTGAATGTGATCCGGCATGGTGAAATCGAAGCTGAGCGAGCCAAAAAAGACCTGGTGGAAGCGAACCTCCGGCTGGTGGTTTCGGTAGCCAAGAAGTACGTCAACCGCGGCCTGCACCTGTTGGATTTGATTCAGGAAGGCAACATCGGGCTGATGCGCGCTGCCGACAAGTTCGAGTACCGCCGCGGCTACAAATTCTCCACGTACGCGACCTGGTGGATTCGCCAGGCGATAACGCGCGCTATTGCCGACCAATCGCGCACCATCCGCATTCCGGTGCACATGAACGAGAGCATGAACAAGTTCCTGCGGGCGACGCGCGAGTTGGAGAAGGAACTGGGCCGCGCCCCGACCAACGATGAAATAGGCCGCCGGATGGACATTCCGGTGGAGAAGGTTCAGAAGCTAAAGACGATTTCGCGCGATCCGGTGTCGTTGGAAACCCCAGTCGGCCGCGACGGTGAGTCCGCGCTGGGTGATTTGATCGAGGACCGCTGGGTGGGATCGCCTGTCGATGCGGTGATCGACTCCAACGTGCGCGATGAAACGGCGAACATTCTCAAGACGCTTTCTCCCAAAGAGGAGAAGGTGATCCGGCTGCGCTTCGGCATCGGCTGCGAGCGCGAGCACACGCTTGAAGAAATCGGTCAGGAATTTGACGTAACGCGCGAGCGCATCCGCCAAATCGAGGCTAAGGCTTTGCGCCAGCTTCGTTCTCCGGAGCGGGCTCGCCATCTCCGGGCTTTACTGGCTGCCAGGTAAAGCCGCTCCTCCTCCGCGTGAAAGGCCGGGCAAGTCGCCCGGCCTTCTTTATTTTGGGACCACTCAATCGGAAGTCTCCGCACGTGCCCTCGTGTCTCAGCCTCCGAACCGAGGTGGTATGGGAAATTTGTATGGCGACCACCAAGGTTACAATCACGCTCGAAGACGAACAGCTTTCCGAAGTCCGGGCGCTGGTCGCGGTTGGAAAAGCTGGGAGTGTCTCCGCATTCGTGCAACACGCGGTCAGAGTCGCACTGTGACGAGCGACGCTGGCGATCTCAGGCGAATAGCTCCTGAGCTTAGGCTCATAGCGGTCTGATACTCATCCGTCCGCGTCCGCCAAAGCACAAACGGGCCCCAAATGTTACAATAAACACAGAGGCCCTGCGGCCCTCCCCCTCCTCCTATGGCAAGCAAACCAGCTTTTTCTCAAGGCGCTCAGATTGAACACGCGAAATACGGCTTAGGCTCCGTCCTGTCGTGCACCGAAGAGTATATCGTCATTAAATTTGACGATCATGGCGAAAAGAAATTCGTGCTCTCAATCGCGATGGCGGCTCTGAAGAAAAGCGACCGTCAGCCGCCGGTGGAAAAGCGCCGTTCTCCTCGAAAGAAAGCCACGGCTCCCGCTTAGACAGAGCGGCGCGCGTGCGCCGAGTCCTCACAACAATTTAGGAATGTCCCAGCACGGGATGCGGGCGGTAAGGCTCGCTCAGCGCTTTCAATTCTTCTTCGTCCAACTTCAGCCCACTAGCAGCGATCGCGTCATCTAAATGCTGTGTGGTGCGCGCACCGATAATCGGTGACGCAATCCCAGGCTGCGCCAGCACCCAGGCCAGCGCAACCTGCGCATTGGAGACCCCGCGCTTGGCTGCGATTTCGGTGACGCGCTGCACCACCTGAAAATCGGATTCCTGGTAGTACATGCGCTGCGCGTACTCATCGGTTCGCGAGCGTACCGTTTCTCCGAAGCCTTCTTTGCGCCGGTTGCCCATCAAGAACCCGCGCGCCAGCGGGCTCCAGGGAATCAGCCCGACGCCCTCCTGCCGGCACAGCGGATTCATTTCCCGTTCTTCCTCGCGGTATATGAGGTTGTAGTGATTTTGCATGCTGACGAACCGGGTGAAACCCAAAGCATCGGCCTTGTAAAGCATGCGCGCGAACTGCCAGGCATACATGGACGAAGCGCCGAGGTAAAGCGCTTTGCCGGCGCGCACGACGTCGTGCAGCGCTTCCAGCGTCTCTTCGACTGGCGTGGAGTAGTCGAAGCGGTGGATTTGGTACAAATCGACGTAATCCACGCCCAGCCGGCGGAGGCTGTTGTCGATGGAATGGAATATGTGTTTGCGCGAGAGGCCGCGCTGATTGGGATCGCTGCTCATCGGGCTGAACACTTTCGTGGCGATGACCAACCGCTCGCGCTCCGGCCCATAGTCCTTCAGCGCCCGGCCGAGAATCTCCTCGCTCGCGCCATGCGAATAAATGTCGGCGGTATCGAAAAAGTTGATGCCGAGTTGGAGTGCGCGCCGGATCAGCGGCCGGCTTTCTTCTTCTTCCAGAACCCATTCGCGCCACTTTTTCGAACCGTAGGTCATGGCGCCCAAACAGATACGGGAGACGTGGAGGCCCGTGGAACCGAGATTGATGTAGTCCATTGGATGTATTAGCGCCGCTTCAGCGCAAGGGCGCAGCGGCGCTCTGACAGTGTATCAATTCGCCTGATCCGAACAAGCGTTCACACGAGCGCCGACGCCACCGCCTCCTCGATCGGACCGTGCTACGGTGGCGCGGCAGGCGCAATAACGGGATGATTAGCCCTTGGCGAGCTTCTCGCGCTGTTCGCGCAGGATGGCCTTGCGGCTGAGCTTGATCTTGTTGCCTTCGAGAGCCAAGACCTTGACCAGAATCTGATCGCCTTCCTTCAACTCATCGCGAACCTGCTTGATGCGATTTTCCGAGATTTCGCTGATGTGCAGCAGGCCATCGGTGCCGGGGAAGATTTCGACGAATGCGCCGAAATCCACGATCCGGACCACCTTGCCGAGGTAGGTCTTGCCAACCTCGGCGACCGCGGCGATATCGGTGACGCGCTGGATGGCTTTCTTCGCGGATTCGCCGTCGGAGGCGAAGATGTTTACCGTACCGTCGTCCTCGACGTCGATCTTGGCGCCGGTTTCGTCGACGATGCTGCGGATCATCTTGCCGCCCGGTCCGATCAAATCGCGGATCTTGTCGGTCGGAATAGTCAGGGTATAGATTCGGGGCGCGTATTGCGACATCTCCTTGCGCGGCTCGCTGATGACGGAAGTCATTTTGTCCAGAATGAAAAGCCGCGCGCGGCGCGCTTGTTCCAGCGCTTCCTGCATAAGCTTGCTGGTGACGTTAGGGACTTTAATGTCCATCTGCAGGCCGGTAATTCCCTTGGCGGAGCCGGCGACTTTGAAATCCATGTCGCCGTAGTGGTCCTCGGCGCCCGCGATGTCAGTGAGGATGGCGTAATCCTTGCCCTCCAGGACCAGGCCCATGGCGATGCCCGCGACCGGGTCTGTGACCTTGACGCCGGCATCCATTAGCGCCAGCGTCGCGCCGCAAACGGTAGCCATCGAGCTGGAGCCGTTCGACTCCAGAATGTCGCTCACAACGCGCAGGGTGTACGGAAACTCCTTCTCATCCGGAATCACGGCGGAAATGGAGCGCTCGGCTAAGGCGCCGTGCCCGATCTCGCGACGGCCCGGCCCGCGCATGAACCCAACTTCGCCCACGCTGAACGGCGGGAAGTTGTAATGCAGCATGAAGCGCTTGGAAGTCTCGGCGGCGTCGAACATCTCGATGCGCTGCTCATCTTCCTTGGTGCCCAAGGTCACGGTAACCAGCGCCTGGGTTTCGCCGCGGGTGAACAGCGCGGATCCGTGGGTGCGCGGAAGCACGCCTACCTCGACGTCGATGGGCCGGACCTCATCGAAGGCGCGTCCATCCGGGCGCCGGCGGGCCTTGAGCATTTCGTCGCGGAAAATGCGCTCCTTCAGCCGGTCGAAAAGGTCGCCGCCTTCTTCCATTTGATCTTCGGGCAGCGGCTCGACAACTTTGTCGCGGGCATTGGCGACGCGCTGATAGCTTTCCAGCTTCTGATATTTCTTGGTGTTCAGCGCGTCGGTCAACTCCTCGCGGATCTGCTTTTCAATCTGCGCGTAGAGTTCTTTGTTGACTTCGGGAGGCGTAAACGTCCACTTGGTTTTTCCAACTTTGGCTACGAGTTGGCGGATACCGGCAGCGATCTTCTTGCAGCAATTGTGGCCGTATTCGATGGCTTCCACCACTTCGGCCTCGCTGGCATGCTGTGCGCCGGCCTCCACCATCACGATGCCCTCTTCGGTTCCGGCGACGATGATGCTGAGCTTGGCTTCGCGCGTTTCATCGTAGCTCGGGTTCGCAATCAACTTCCCGTTCACGGAGCCAACCCGGACGCCACCCAGCACGTGCTGGAAGGGAATATCGGAAATGGCGAGCGCTGCGCCCGCGCCGACGATCGCCAGCGTGTTAGGGTCGCGTTGCGGATCCGCCGAAAGCACCATGGCGATGACCTGCGTCTCGTTCATGAAGCCTTCCGGGAACAGCGGGCGGATGGGCCGGTCGATTAACCGGCTGGTGAGAATTTCTTTTTCCGAAGGTCGCCCTTCGCGCTTGATAAACCCGCCGGGAAATTTGCCGGCGGCGTAGGTATATTCTCGATAATCGACGGTGAGCGGAAAGAATCCGGCTCCCGGCTTGGGTTGGTCCGCGGCACAGGCGCTGACCAGCACCACCGAATCTCCCGAACGGACCAGCACGGCCCCATTGGCCTGTTTGGCAATCTTTCCCGTCTCGAGGGTTATCTTTTGACCATCCAGGTCGATTTCAACAGTTTGTAGCATATGGAATGTCCTTTTAATCCAGGCAAGCTGCCTCGCCTGTTTTGGATCAAGAGGAGACTTTGGAGTGAGTGAACTGAGGGAGCGCCGCCCACCGGGGCGGGACTTGGCTTCTAACGGCGAATGCCCAAGCTTTGTATCAGGTTCTTGTACCTTTCCGGGTTACGGCTTTTCAGGTATTTCAGGAGACGACGGCGGCGGGCGACCATCGACAACAATCCCCGGCGGGAATGATGGTCTTTGCTATGCGTCTTGAAATGATCCTCGAGCTGCTTAATGCGCTGGCTGAGGATTGCGACCTGGACTTCTGGCGAACCGGTGTCGGTCTTATGGACGCGGTACTTTGCAACTACTTGCTTCTTGCTGTCGGTCGCCAGGGCCATGCTCGAATCGATACTCCTCGTCTATTCTTAATCGTTTTGTACGGTAATAGGATAGCACAGTGGGCGGCGGGTGTTTTCATTGGGCTTTTCGGTCAGGTTTGGGTCAGGAATCGATGATTGTTTCGAAAGAAGGCGCCGCGCTTGAAAACCGAAATTGTGACGTGAAACGTTTTTTGGCTCCATGAGCGATGACACGATCGCCGGGAACAATTGAGAGCTTGTCTCCAGGTTGCGCCCGAGTGCTTTGCAAGCTTTTCGCGGAATGGAGATCTGATTTTTGCTGAAAGCTTCGCCTCTGCCATCACTTTACGCTTTAGGGATGTAGAGGGGGCTGTTCGAACCGGAGTGAGGCTGTTCGAGACGTGCGGGAGCGCGGGAGCATCTTGTTTCCTCTATTCCAACAACTCCAAAAACTCTGCTGTCGTATAGCCGGCCTGTTGGATGATCGAACCCAGCGTGCCACGCTTCAGGTCCCGACCATGCCAAGCAAGCGTGACCCGCAGATGCTTCTTTTCCGAGCTTAAGAACGTAGTGGCTACCGCTGACGTGGTGCACGACGAAACCTTCGCGTTCGAGCACCCGCAGGACGTCCTTGGGCTTCAACGCCGGAAACCGGCGGCTCATGCCGATTCGGGCAACAGCACACGGACTTCTTCTTTGACCGGCATTTTATCTAAGGGGATCTGCAGGTGGTCTTTCTGCAGGCTCTCGAGGTAAGCGCGGATCGCATCTTGGGCCATGGCTCGGGCTTCTTCCAGTGTGTCGCCTTCGGTGACCAGGCCCGGCAGCGCAGGACATGTCACGACGAAACCGCCTTCTTCTGCAGGCGCGAACAAGACCGTGTAGCTGTATTCCACCATTTCCAATCGCTCTTCTTCGATCATACGTCTTCGTGCTCGTCGGCTTCCAGTTTCTGCTCCAGATCGCGGCGGTCGCGTTCCAGCTTGGCTGGATGATTGGCGCAGTGGATCTCCTGCAACTGACGGATGGCGACGCGCGTGTAAAACTGCGTGGGCACCCTGAATGCCGCCGCGGCTACTTCGTTGCTTTTTCGGCCTGCTCTTTGTCCCGGAGCCGGGCGCCCTTCAGAATGTCCGTGAGCGCGTAATTCGCTTCGTGGCAGGCGTACTCGTAGATGTGCTTGCTGGTCGCCGGCCAGGTAAATTCTCCGGTCCAGGGCTTGGTCCAGGTCTCCGGATCGTCGATGGTGAACTTATACAGCAGCGAGTGCTCGTCCACGCGCGTGAAGCGCTCGATGACGTGCAGATTTTCAGTCGATCCAAAAAAGCGCGTCTTGTCGGTGAAATTCGTGGTGTCCACAACTAGGGTGTCGCCTTCCCAATGGCCGACAGAATCGCCCATCCATAGACGGTATGACTTCGGCAGGTGCGGCTTGTTCATACGGATGATTCGGGCGTCATGTACCATCTCGGTCAGAAGCATGATCGAGTCCGGTGTCTGAACGATCTGGTGGAGGTTGTTGTAGAAATAATCCGGCAGCGCGGGCGGGCCGGATGTCGAGCCAAATCCGAGAATGCAGCGCTCGCCCAGCGGACGCCGCTCGGGATCGTCGTAAGCGCCCGGCTCTTTCTCTAGACCCGGGTCATTGCTCTCCTGCGCGTCGGAGGTCGGCTGCGCCCTGGATGCCGCCATTCGTTTCTTGGCCGCGTCTGTCAGCGGAGGAATCCGCCCGTCGGCGGGATCGATAATCAAGGATGCGCGCTTCTGTCCGTCAACAACGGTGTATGTAGATCCGGGATCGAGCCAGCCGTAGTTATAGCCGCCCACGTTGCCGTACGGACCAGGCGAGCCGTCCCCGCCCTTGGGTGGGGCTTTGCGATTGGCATCGATCGGCTGATCCTCTTTTTCACGGTATGCCGCGCGTTGGGTTTCCAATTTGAGCGCTTGTTCCTTGGTCAGGACTAGCGGCGTGCCTGCAGCGCGCTGCATGGGAGTAATCGTGGCCAAGTCGTAGGTGCCCTGAAGGTCAGGGTGGCCGTCGGGCATTCGAGGCACGGAGTATTTCTTCGCGGTAGATTGTGGAGCGGTCTGAGCGAGAGCCGCGGTCGAGAGTACGAGTCCCGTGACCGCGCCTAGCCCTACCAGTAGTGTCATCCGATTACGCATATACCCTTTTCCTCCTCGTCGGTGACGGCAAGATGCTCTCCGGCCATGATATACGAGTTTCGCGTCCGGAAGGTGGCGCGGTCACGCGTGCGCGACCTGAAAATACGGGCCAAGCCTCGACACGGCTGTCGACGCCGCACGCGCAGTGCTGCGCCACGTCGCGCGCTATTTTTGCTCTTTAACTTTGTCCTCGGGGAACGAGTCGGGTGGCGGGGCGCCAGTGCCGGTCGAGCCGAGGAACACCTTGCGGCCGTCGGTGAAGGTCACATTGCGGGCATTGGCGCGCAATTCCGTGTGGTCGCGTGCCTGATAACCGTCGACGACCACCTCGGTGCCCACCGGGAAGCTGTTCTTGGTGGCGCCGCGCCGCAGCAGCGAGTTGGGGCTGCCGCCTTCCACCATCCACACTTCCTTGCTGCCGTCTTCCTTGGTGATTTCGACGTGCAGCCAGGTATGCGGATTCACCCACTCCACCTTCACGATCTTGCCCTTCAGCAGGACGGGGCGGTTGGCGTCAAATTCGGCGCCGAACGCGTGATGCGCCGCCGCCGGCACTGCCGCGCCAATCAATGCCGCTGCGGCACCCAAAATCAATGCTTGAAATCTGGTTAACATAAATCTGCTCCTAACTCTCCTCTATCTCGTAGCTTTCGACGCCTCTTCTTTTTCCCGCAGCCGCGCACCCTTCAGGATATCGGTCAGCGCGTAGTTCGCTTCGTGGCAGGCGTATTCATAAATATGGTTGGTGGTGGCGGGCCAAGTGAACTCGCCCGTCCAGGGCTTGGTCCAGGTGTCCGGATCGTCGATGGTGAACTGGTAAAGCAGCGTCTTGTCATCCACACGTGTGAACCGCTCCACCACGTGGAGGTTCTCGGTGGACCCGCGGAACCGCGTCTTATCGTTGAAGTTGGTGGTATCCACGACAAGTGTGTCGCCTTCCCAATGACCCACCGAATCACCGAACCATAGACGATAGCTCTTGGGCAGATGCGGCTTGTTCATGCGCACGATCCGCGCATCGTGGACCATCTCGGTCAGGATCATAATCGAATCCGGCGTCTGCACGATCTGGTGCAGATTGTTGTAGAAATAATCCGGTAACGCGGGCGGTCCGGAAGTCGAGCCGAAACCCAGCAGGCAGCGCTCGCCTAAGGGACGCCGTTCGGGATCGTCGTACGCGCCCGGAGTGGGATCGAGGCCCGGGTCGCTGCTCTCCTGCGCGTCCGACGTGGGTCTCGCACCGAGCCTGGCCATCCGCTGTCTGGCCGCGGGCGTAAGCGCGGGGACCCGGCCGTCGGCTGGATCGACGATCAATGACGAGCGTTTTTCGCCGTTGACTACAGTAAACGTGGAACCGGGGTCAAGCCAGCCGGAATTGTAGCCGCCGACATTTCCAGCGGCGCCGCGCGATCCATCTCCGCCTTTGGGAGGCGCCGAGCGGTTGGCATCGATGGGCGCATCCGCGCGCTCTCGCTGCGCAGCCCGCTGCGTTTCCATTTTCAGCGCCTGTTCTTTACTCAGCACCAGCGGAGTGCCGGCAGTGCGCTCCAAGGGCGTGATAGTCGCCAGGTCATAGGTGCCTTGCAAATCCGGATGGCCGTCCGGCATCCGAGGCGCGGAATATTTCTTGGCTGCCGCGCTTGATGTCTGGCCGGCTGCCGGCGCAGCGATTGAAACGATCAGGGCTGCTGCCAATACGGGCAGTCCTAGCAACACAGCGATTCGGTTCCGCATGTCAGTTCCTCCCTTACTCAGCGAGGCAGTGGGTTCTTGCGCCATTGACCGTACATCAATTCTTCGACAAATTCCGTGCACTTGAACTCGAGCAGTTGCTCGTTCTTTTCTTGACGACGGTAAAGCGGCATACTGATCTTCCATGGGCGCGTGAAGACATTGGGGTCAGTTATAGTCGCTTCGTAGGAGATGACGTCGGGACTGGTGCGAGTGTAACGCTCAACCACGTGCAGCGCGTCGCTGTGCCAGTTTCCCGTCCGGTCAAACCAAGTAGAGTCGTTAAAGCCCGTCACGTCCACCACCAGCGTGTCACCGTCCCAATGTCCGACGGATTGGCCCATCCAGGAGTCCACCGGCGCCGGTCCCGGGTCCTTCATGAAGATGTTTCGGACAGCGCCGGCGTACTGGTAGGTGATGAAGATTTGGCTCGCGTTTTGAAAGATTTGGAACGGCTGGGGCATGTAAGTGGCACGCGGCACGCCCGGCAGGTAGCATTTGATTTCAGGATCGCGATCCAGCCAATGCTCCTGGTTTTCCTTCTTCTTGGCCAGAGCATCCGGTTTGTAAGGAATCTCACCACCCTCGACGACGCCCACGCTGGGCGGCACCGAGCCCACTGCGCCGAGTGCGAGCACGGGAGCGGCGGGAACGGGTCCGTAGGGGCCGGGCCGCAGCGCCATGGCGGCTCGCGCGGTGTGGCCTTCCAGGTCGTAATTGGCTTCGTTCATGGTCTGCCAAATGCCGTTCATATCGGGTTTGCCGTCCGGCAAGCGCGGCGGCCGGTAGCCCTGCGCTCCTGCGAACATCGCGACGGCCAGAAAAGCTCCGCCCGCGAAAGCACTCTTTTTCAGCACTTCAATTGTCATTGAGATCCTTCAGGACATGATACAGGATTTGTTGCCAGGCCGCAGTTTGCGATAGCGAACGCCTGCGCCGCGCCGAGCCGGACCGGACCGGCACCTAAGGATACACCGGAGCATCACCCGACTGCGATAGGCTTGAAGCTTGGAAGCCCGGGCTAAAGAGCTCTTCCATTTCGTGCTCCTAAAGCCGTCGCATTACGACGACGACGGCTATGTCATCCAGTGGGCGCGTTCGGCGATTCCTTCCAACACCTTGGCCTGCCTGAATGGATTGGCCCTGGAGTGCAATTCGCGGCGGGTGCTCGGTGAGAACGTAGAAATTGTCGTTACCGCCTACGACGAAATGAACACGCGCATTCGGCCGCGACGGATCATTCGGCATTTGCGCGGCAAGCGCGCGCTGGTTGGCCTGGTGGGTGTGCAATCCAACCAGTTTCCGCGCGCGATGGACCTGGCGCGGCCGTTCCGCGAGGCGGGAATCGCGGTCTGCATGGGAGGTTTCCACGTATCCGGGTGCCTGGCGATGTTGCCGGAGATCCCACCCGAGCTGAAACAAGCCATGGATCTCGGCATTTCGTTGTTCGCCGGCGAAGCCGAGGGACACCTGGAGGAGGTGCTGCACGACGCCTGGAACGGCACGCTGAAACCGCTCTATAACTACATGCAGGACTTGCCAGCGCTAGAGGGCACGGCCATTCCGCTGCTTCCGGCCGCACGCATCCGGCGCACCGGCGGCAGCATGACCAGCTTCGACGCCGGGCGCGGCTGCCCGTTCCAGTGCTCCTTCTGTACCATTATTAATGTCCAAGGCCGAAAATCGCGCCACCGCTCGGCCGAGGACGTGGAACGCATTGTGCGCGCTAACCTGGCGCAAGGCATCAACCGCTTCTTTATTACCGACGACAACTTCGCACGCAACCGCGATTGGGAAAAAATTTTCGACCGCTTGATCGCGATGCGCGAAGACGAGCGTCTGAACCTCAAGTTCGTGATCCAGGTGGACACAATGTGCCACCGCCTGCCGCGTTTCATTGAAAAGGCGCGCCGCGCGGGGGTGGCCCGTGTTTTTATCGGGCTGGAGACCATTCGCACGGACTCGCTGGTGGGCGCGCGCAAAAAGCAAAACAAGATCGGCGAATATCGCCGGATGCTCCAGGAATGGAAGCGCGCCGGCGTCACCGTGTTCGCCGGATATATCGTAGGCTTCGCGAATGACACACCCGAATCGGTTCTGCGCGATATCGAGATCATCCAGCGCGAGCTGGCGATCGATCTGCTCGAGCCGCACTGCCTCACTCCGCTGCCTGGATCGGAAGATCATCTGAAGCTGTATAAAGCCGGCGCGCCGCTCGATCCGGATCTCAACAAGTATGACATCGAGCACGTCACCACGGAGCATCCGCTGATGTCGCGGGCCGAGTGGGAACAGCTTTACAAAGATTCCTGGGCGTTTTACTATTCGCGCGAGCATATGAAAACCGTGCTCCGCCGTGCCGCCGCTACGCCGGGCATGAGCGCGGGCAACATGTTTTTTCTGTTGATGTGGTTCTACACCTGCATCATTTTGGAAAAAGTGGATCCGTTGCAGGGCGGCTATTTGCGCCGCAAATACCGGCGCGACAGGCGGCCCACTTTGCCTCGCGAGAGCCCGTTTATCTTTTACCCGCGCTTTGCCGCCGAGATCGTTTCCAAGCACTTCCGCCTGGCGGCCATGGCCTGGGACCTGTACCAGCTGCGCCGCGAGTTGAAACGCGATCCAGATGCGCGGGGCTACACCGACGCGGCGCTCACGCCGGACTCGGAGACTGAGGTCGAGTCGTTAGACTTATTCAAGATCGTCGCGCGCTGAGCCGCCGTTGTGCTGCTCTGCTATCGTAAAAACAAGCTCTTGTTTGAACCTTCCGAGTCGCTAAGTACGGCCTCCTCGTCTTTGACGCGCCGGAAAATCGTGTCCCTGCTGGGCAGTGGGCTTACAGCCGCGGCGGTAAGCCGAATCGCGCGAGCGGATGAGCCCAAACCCGACATCACGCTACGCATCCAGGAATACACGCTCGATCTGGCGCCGCGCCGGGCGGTCAAAACGATTGCGTACAACGGCCAAGTTCCGGGCCCTCTGCTGCGTGCCAAGGAAGGCCAGCCCGTCATGATCGAGGTGTTCAATGAGACCAACGACGACGAGTTGGTTCACTGGCACGGCTTGCATATTCCCTCCGACGTCGACGGAGCCCACGAAGAAGGCACACCGCATGTGCCGCGCCATAGCAGCCGCCGCTATACGTTCACCCCGAATCCGGCGGGCACGCGCTGGTATCACAGCCACTTCTCGTCAGGCCGCAATTTGCACAGCGGCACATACTCCGGCCAGTTCGGGCTGCTGATCGTCGAAGCGGCAAGCGACCCGGCGGGCTACGACCAGGACGTGCCGATTATCTTGCACGATTGGGAGCCCGCATTTTCCAAAGAAGGCCCGCTCGGCGTCGAATACAAGTTTGGCTCGATCAACGGTAAGTCATTGGGCGCCGGCGAGCCGATTCGCGTCAAGCCCTCGCAGCGCGTGCTGTTCCGTATCTTGAACGCCAGCGCCACCGACCAACATCGGCTGGCCCTCACCGGACACCGCTTCAAAATCGTGGCGCTCGACGGCAACCCGGTCTCGCAGGGTATCCCAGTGGCGGCCATCGATGTCGCGCCCGGCGAGCGCGTAGACGCCATCGTCGAAATGAACAATCCCGGTGTGTGGGTTTTCGGCGAGGTGCGCGACCGCGATCGCAATCAGGGCACTGGCATCGTGGTCGAATATGCAAATCAGCAAGGAGCGCCGCGCTGGTTGCCTCCGCCCGCCGTGCCTTGGGATTACACCGCATTCGGCGGCCGGGACGCTGCTCCGGAACCCGACGGCCGGTTCCCGCTCGTGTTCAAAGCGGCCGAGAACGGGCATCACTTCACCATCAACGGCAAAGCGTACCCGCACACGGATCCGATGATCGTGAAAGCGGACCGCCGCTACCGCATGATCTTCGATAACCAGAGCGCCGATCCGCATCCCGTGCATCTGCACCGGCACACGTGGGAAATCACGAAATACGATAAGACGCCGACCTCGGGCGTTCGCAAGGACGTGGTCGTGGTCCCGGCCTGGAAAGAGGTCGAGGCCGACTTCATCGCCAGCAACCCCGGCCTGACACTGTTCCATTGCCATCAGCAGTTCCACATGGATTTCGGCTTCATGGCGATGGTCCAGTACGCCGGCTGAATCTTCGCTCGAATCGGGGGCTTGAATCGGGCGCAAAATCGCACGTGAAAATTGACGGGCGCTCGAGCGCGCGGTTACCATCCGAACATGCGCGAAGCAGTGATTCTAGATGCGGTTCGGACCCCCGTCGGACGGCGCGATGGCGCTCTCAAAGGCTGGCACCCGGTGGACCTGTTAGCCCACACGCTCAAAGCCGTGGCGCAGCGCAATAAGCTGGATCCTGCGCTGGTGGATGACGTGATCGCCGGCTGCGTGGGCCAGGTGGGCGAGCAAGCTTACAACGTGGCGCGGAACGCGGTGCTAGCCGCGGGATTTCCCGAGTCGGTGCCCGGAACCACGGTGGACCGGCAATGCGGCTCCAGCCAACAAGCCGCGCATTTCGCCGCGCAGGGCGTGCTGGCCGGCAGCTACGACATCGCGATCGCGTGCGGCGTCGAGTGCATGACGCGCGTGCCAATGGGTTCGAACGGCGCGAATGGTCCGGGCAAACCGTTCGGCCCATCGGTGGCCCGCCGCTATAATGATGTCGTTTTCAACCAGGGCATCGGAGCCGAGATGATGGCCGAGCGCTGGAAGATTAGCCGCCAAGAGCTGGATGCCTTCAGCTTGGAAAGTCATCTCAAGGCGGCGCACGCCACCGAAGAAGGCCGCTTCTGCAACGAGATCGTTCCCGTTCCCATCGAAACCGAGACCGGCCCGGCGCACATGACGCGCGATGAAGGCTTCCGCGCCAACACCAGCCTGGAAAAAATGGCGACGCTCAAGCCGGCCTTCAAACCCGATGGCGCGATCACGGCTGCCAATTCTTCTCAAATCAGCGATGGCGCCGCCGCGCTGCTCGTAATGGAGCGCGCGACCGCCGAAAGACTGAAGCTGCGGCCGCTGGCCCGCTTCGTCGCGTTCGCACTCGCCGCCGAAGATCCGGTGATTATGCTCTCGGCGCCGATTCCCGCCACGCGCAAGGTTCTCGACCGCGCGGGATTGAAGCTGAACGATATCGATCTGTTCGAGGTGAACGAGGCCTTCGCCAGCGTCCCGGTCGCCTGGCAGCGCGAGCTAGGCGCGGACCCCGCTAAGTTGAACGTCAACGGCGGCGCGGTCGCGCTCGGCCATCCGCTGGGCGCGAGCGGCGCGCGTTTGATGGCCACACTCGTTCACGAACTCCAGCGTTCCGGCGGACGCTACGGCCTGCAAACAATGTGCGAAGGCGGGGGCATGGCGAACGCTACGATTATCGAGCGTATGTAATCCGCGCTGCCGTGTTCTGCATTCGGGTCTAAAATCGGAGTATGGCGTGGCGCTGCTCAGCCGCGTTGTTCTTTCTGCTGGCGCTCATCCCTGCCGAGGCCCAGGATGAGCTTGGGCCCGGCAAACTCCTGGTGGCTGCGCGCGAGCTCGGCGACCCGAATTTCGCGCACGCCGTGGTTTTGTTGATCGATTACAACGCGGAAAAGGGCACCATGGGATTGATCGTCAACCGCCAAACGGATATGCCGGTCTCGCGTTTGCTCGCCGACGTCAAGGAAGCAAAAGGCCGGACCGATCCGATATACGTGGGCGGCCCCGTTGAGCTAACCACCGTACTGGGGCTGATGAAGACGTTGAAAAAACCAGAAAGCGCCAAACTTGTTTTTGGCGACGTGTACCTCATGAATACCAAGGACCTGCTTGAGAAGGCGCTGGCCGCCAAGCCGGACTCAAGCTCCTTTCACGTCTTTGTGGGTTACGCGGGTTGGGGTGCCGGCCAGCTTGAGCATGAGGTCGAACTGGGGGCTTGGCATGTGATGCCACCCGACGCGGGTCTGGTGTTTCATTCGGATCCGGAGTCGGTCTGGCCGCGCCTGATCCGCAGGACCGAGCAGCAGATCGCGCAGAATCATACGTATCGCCGCCGGGAACACGCGTTACTTGCACGCGCGCGGCGCGCCGAATAGTTGCGTCCGAAACACTGCCTGTCGCGTTCGGGTCTAACGTTCAGCGATGTCGTGGCGATGGTCAGCAGCACTTTTGATTCTGGCGGTGGCCGCAGCCAAGGGCGACGATGCGCTTGCACCCGGCAAGCTGTTGGTCGCTTCTCGTGACATCACGGACCCGCATTTCTCCGAGTCGGTAATCCTTCTGATCGACTATGCGCCGGATAAGGGCGCAACCGGCCTGATCGTGAATCGCCGGTCCAAAGTGCCTATATCCCGGTTGCTCGGCGACTTGAACGAGGCCAAGAACCGCAGCGATGGTGTTTACCTCGGCGGGCCCAACGACCTTTCTAACGTCGTGGCGCTCATGAAAGCCGCGAGCAAACCAGGCGACGATGATCCGGTCTTTGGCGACACTTATTTGGTTAACAGGAAAAACACGCTGCAGAAGGTGCTGGCCGCAGGGACCGGAGCGGATTGCCTACATATTTTCGTTGGTTATGTGGTTTGGCCCGCCGGCCGCTTAGAGTACGAACTGGACCTGGGCGCGTGGCGTGTAATGCCGGGCGATACCGAGATGGTTTTCCACGCTGACCCGGACTCGGTCTGGGGGAAAATGATTCGCAAGACCGAAGAACAGTTCGCGCTCGACCGGCGTTATCCGGTCCGCAATATATCTGTGGGATCCACCTTGCTGGCACGCCGCGCGGGAACATAGCACGCTGCCGCGGTCACAGCTGGTTTTTAGGGCGGCCCTTCGCGTTTCGAATCGCTCTATTTGTACGCGGCCACTCCGGTCACCCGCTCGCCGATGACCAGCGTGTGGATGTGGTCCGTGCCCTCGTATGTCTTCACCGTCTCCAGGTTGCACATGTGGCGCATGATAGGATACTCGTCCATGATGCCGTTGCCGCCCAACAGGTCGCGGCTCGAACGTGCGACCTCGAGTGCCATGCGCACGTTGTTGCGCTTCAGCATCGAGATATGTGCCGGCTCGATCTTGCCCTGATCCTTAACGCGGCCTGCATGTAGCGCCAGCAGCTGCGCCTTGGTGATCTCGGTGATCATATCAGCGAGCTTTTCCTGCACCAGTTGATGGCTGGCGATCGGCTTATCGTCGAACTGCTTCCGCAGCACCGAGTATTGGCGCGCGGTCTCATAGCAGTCCATGGCAGCTCCGATTACTCCCCATCCGATTCCATAGCGTGCCTGCGTGAGGCAGCTCAGCGGCGCTTTTAATCCTTTGGCGCACGGCAGCATGGCCGAGTTCGGCAGGCGGCAATCGGAGAACGCCAGGCTCGAGGTCACCGACATGCGCATTGACAGCTTGCCGTGAAGCTCAGAGGACGTGAACCCCGGCGTGCCTCTTTCGATCACGAATCCGCGGATGCCTTCGTCGGCGCGCGCCCACACGATGGCGACATCGGCCACAGAGCCGTTAGTGATCCAAGTCTTTTCGCCATTAAGAATCCAGTGGTCGCCATCTTTGCGCGCGCGCGTCTGCATACCGGCGGGATTCGATCCAAAACCCGGCTCCGTCAACCCGAAGCAGCCCACCGCCTCGCCGGCGCGCAACTTCGGAAGCCAGCGTTCCTTGTGCTCGTCCGAGCCGTAGGTCAGCAGCGGATACATGACCAGCGCTCCCTGGACCGACGCGAAGCTGCGCAGCCCGGAGTCGCCGCGCTCTAATTCTTGCATCACCAGACCGTATTCGACATTGCTCATGCCGGCGCAGCCGTAGCCTTCGAGATTGGCGCCCAGGAATCCCAGCCGCCCGAGTTCGGGGATCAGTTCGCGCGGAAAACGCGCTTCGCGAAAGCTATCGCGGATCAGCGGTGCTACGCGCTCGTCGACGAATTGCCGCGCCGTTTGGCGAACCAGCAGCTCCTGTTCAGAAAGGAGGGAATCGATAAGGAAATAGTCCACACCGGGGAAACGAGCCATTTTTTCATTGTATGCGGGACCGGCGCCGCGGACGAAATTTCGCAAGCGAAATTCCGCGCCCGCCGAAGGCTTCGTTCAGCGTTTCACACGCGCCGCAGGACGCGGGCCGGGAGCATGATGAGCGCGGCAACCAACTCCAACACTCCTCCCACTGCGATGCCGACCAACCGCAAAGGTAGCAACAGCAGCCAAACGATCGGATACAGAATGAGCGCCAACAAGGCTAGTGGCCAGCACAGCACGAACAGGATGCACCACAGCAGAAAGCCGAGCATGGAGGAGCCTCCACTCGTTCATACGGTGCATAATGCGGGGATGTTCCGGGCAATGGAGCGGGAGACGGGATTCGAACCCGCGACATCAACCTTGGCAAGGTTGCACTCTACCAGCTGAGTTACTCCCGCCCGGTGCGACTTTCATTGTCGCCCGCCAATCCTCGGACTGTCAAACTACAACTGCCCGCAGCAGCCAGCTTTAGCGAGGTTAACGCAACTGAAATGCTAAACCGCCCTAACATTTGAGAGCGATACTGTTTTAACTAACCAACGTGGAATCAGCTACATAGCTGCGGAAAAAAATATGGCTACCCGGTCTCCGATTTGTGCTAGACTTTGTTTTCCGTAACGCGGGTTGCGGTTTTATAGTGCCTCTCTGGTGACATTTTAAGACCGCCGAGCCCTTAACAACTCTGGACAGAATTATATTTTATCCACAGCCTGTGGAAAACTTGTGCATAAGCTGCGCCTTGTGACGAACAGATGAATACCTGGGAACGATTGAAGGATCGGATTTCCGCAAACATTAGCCAGGGAGCATTTCAGAACTGGCTATCGAAAACGGTTTTCCTCAAGATCGACGCCGGCCGCTTGCACGTGGGAGTGCCGGACCGTGAGACCAAAGATTGGATCGAGCAGGAGTATTCGGCTCAGATCGCAACGGCGATTCAGGAACTCACACTGGATGTGACGGGAGTTGTGTTCGAGATCCGCCGCAGTGAGAACAAGCCGGAAGCGGCAGAAAAAAGCGAGTTGGTATTTCAGCCCTCCATCAATTTAAACCCGAAGTTTACTTTCGAAAGCTTCGTCGTCGGTTCTTGCAATCAGTTCGCTCATGCTGCCGCTCATGCGGTAGCCACCAACCCGGCGCGCGCCTATAATCCGCTCTTCATCTACGGTGGTGTAGGAATGGGCAAGACCCACCTGATGCACGCCATCGGCCGGTCGCTGGTTGACCACTACGCCAGCATGAAGATTGTCTATACTTCCAGCGAGCGCTTCATGAATGAAATGGTCAACTGCATCAAGGGTGACCGCATGCAGCAATTCCACCGGCATTACCGCTCCGCCGACGTGCTGCTGATCGACGATATCCAGATCCTGGAAGGCAAGAACGGAACTCAGGAAGAGTTCTTTCACACGTTCAACGAGCTGTTCGAGCATCAGAAGCAAATCGTGATTTCCAGTGACTCGCCTCCGAAGAATCTTTCCGGCCTGGTAGAACGCCTGCGTTCGCGATTCGAGTGGGGCCTGATGGTGGATGTGTTGCCGCCCGATCTCGAAACGAAGATGGCAATCCTCGACAAGAAGGCCGAGCTGGAGGGCATTTCGCTGCCGGAAGAGGTTCGCATCTTCATTGCGACCCGCACCAAATCCAACGTTCGTGAGTTGGAAGGCGCGCTGGTAAAGTTAATAGCCTATTCCTCGGTAACGGCGACTCCAATAACACTCGCCATGGCGCAGCAATTGCTCCGCCATTTGAGTCCAGGGCAAGAGAAGCGCATCACAATAGAATCGGTGGCCAAGGCCGTAGCCGAAAAGTTCTCGTTGCAGCCGTCTCAGCTGAAGCAGAAGACGAACGAGCAGCGGATCGTTTATCCACGCCAGATCGCGATGTATTTGGCCAAGGAGTTAACATCTGCTTCGCTGCCGGAGATCGGACGCTGGTTCGGCAGCAAACACCACACCACGGTTTTGCACTCAATCCATAAGATTGACAAGCAGCGGCACAGAGATCCGGATTTGAACAGCCTCGTCCACAAGCTAACAGACTCAATGCATTAGACTTATAGTGTTTTCAACAGTCAGACCTCAAGAGAGCTTGTGAGTTCAGTGGACAAAACGGGGGAAACAGGTTTTTTGCGCATTTCACGGGCATGGCATCCACACCTTCCAGTGGCAGGAAGTTTCTGGATTTTGTATAATTTAGAGAGAAATCTACATTTCAACAGCGCCTACAACTACGATTCTGAATAGTATCTATTTTTGGAAGAGAGCAATAGCTAAATGGCGGCAGCCGGAGAGGTAACCAGCAAAGCGGGGGAGACGATGGAGTTTACGGTTAGCAAGGCTGACTTGGTACGGGAATTGAACCTTTCGCAGGGTGTCGTGGAGAAGAAAACCACGATTCCCATCCTTTCCAACGTTCTCGTCGAAGCGGCCGGGGACCGCATTCAGCTAACCGCCACTGACCTGGAGCTGGGAATCCGTTCTTCCTGCCCGGCGCGTGTGAAGAAGCCCGGTGCCGGAACGATTCCGGCCAAACGCCTACTCGATTACGTCCGATTGTTGCCCGATGCCGATGTCGATGTGAAGCTGCAGGAGAACCAGTGGGCCAGCCTGGTGTGCGGCCGCTCTCGTACCCGCATCGCCGGGATGTCTCGCGAGAGCTTTCCCGAGCTTCCGCAGATGCCGGCGGTGCTGGCGCAGATTCCGGTCCGCGTGCTGGCAGCCATGATCGCCAAGACTATTTTTGCGATCTCAATGGAGGAATCGCGATTTACCCTGAACGGCTCGCTGCTTTTGCTGAAGAATTCAGGACTGACCATGGTGGCCACCGATTCGCACCGGCTTGCTATGGTGGAGCACTCCCTCGATATGCCCGGTGTCTCAGGCACCTATCGCGCGCTGCTGCCGCGAAAGGCGATGGGTGAGATTCTGAAGCTCGATCAGGACGCGAGCCCGGATGCGCTGCTGCAATTCTCGGGCGACGATAACCATCTGTTCTTCCAGCTCGGCGAGCGGCTGCTGCTCAGCCGGAAGTTAACTGGGAATTTCCCGGATTTTGAGCGCGTGCTGCCCAAGGATCATCCGCATTCGGTGGTTCTGGATCGCGAGGAACTGCGCAAATCGGTGGAACGCGTGGCGCAGTTCTCCGACGAGCGTTCGCGCGCCATCAAGTTGCGCGTGCAGGATGGCGAGCTGCATATTCATTCCTCGCTGTCAGAAACAGGCGAGAGCGAGGAAAGCCTTCCCGCCGACTACGAAGGCAGTGCTGTCGAGATCGGTTTCAACGCCACCTACCTGATGGACTTCCTGCGCGCAACCACGGAAGAAAAGGTGGCGTTTTATTTCAAAGATCCGCACAGCGCCGGTGAACTGAGGCCTGCTGCGGATGGCGACTACAAATATCGGTATGTAGTAATGCCGATGCGCATTTGATACGGGCGGAAACAATGCGCGGCGCGGGTTAAGGATTGAGTTTCTAAAACATGGCTACAAAAGAAGTAGGTCCGGTAGAAGTATACGATTCCAGTAGCATCAAGGTGCTGGAAGGTCTCGAGGCGGTGCGGCTGCGGCCGGCGATGTATATCGGCTCGACCACCGAGGCCGGGCTGCATCATCTGGTGTATGAAGTCGTCGACAATTCGGTCGATGAGGCGCTCGCCGGATTCTGCGATCACATTGACGTAACGATCCATATCGACAATTCCGTCACGGTGGTAGACAACGGGCGCGGGATTCCCGTTGATGTCAAGGAAGAGTTCGGCGTATCGGCGGCAGAGGTCGTCATGACTAAGCTGCACGCCGGCGGCAAGTTCGATTCCAACAGTTATAAAGTTTCCGGCGGCCTGCATGGCGTCGGCGTGAGCTGCGTCAACGCGCTTTCCGAACTGCTGCAGCTCGAAATTTGGCGCGAAGGATACACCTGGGAGCAGGAATATCAAAAAGGCATCCCCAAAGCGCCGTTGGCGAAGGCCGGTAAAGCAGGCAAGAAGACTGGAACTAAGATCACGTTCAAGCCCGACGGGACCATCATGGACGTGATTGAGTTCAACTACGACACGCTTGCGCAGCGCCTGCGCGAGCTGGCGTTCTTGAACAAAGGTCTGACCATCACGCTCACCGACGAGCGGGTGGATCCGGTAAAACATCACGAGTTCCATTACAGCGGCGGCATCGCCGAATTTATCAAGCACCTGAATCGGGGCAAGGCGGTGCTGCACGAGAAGCCGATCTATTTCGAAGGCGAGCGCGAGCTGCCCAACGGCGGCACGCTGAGCATGGAAGTGGCGCTGCAGTACAACGACGGGTATTCAGAAAACGTCTTCAGCTTCGCCAACAACATCAACACTGTGGACGGCGGCTCGCATCTAAGCGGCTTCCGCAGCGCTCTAACGCGCACCATCAATTTCTACGGCCAGCAGGCGGGGCTGTTCAAGGACGTTAAAGAGAACCTGAGCGGCGACGACGTGCGCGAGGGCTTGACTGCCGTGGTCAGCGTCAAGCTGCCGCAGCCGCAGTTCGAAGGCCAGACCAAGGGCAAGCTGAACAGCGACATCCAGGGATTTGTCGTGCAGCTCATCAACGAAAAGCTCGGCGAACATTTCGATAAGAACCCGGCTGTGATGCGGAAGATCGTCGGCAAGGCGATCGATGCCGCCCGCGCCCGCGAGGCGGCGCGCAAGGCTCGCGACCTGACGCGGCGCAAGGGAGCGCTGGACTCGGGCGGGCTGCCGGGCAAGCTAGCCGATTGCCAGGAGAAGGATCCCGAGCGTTGCGAGCTGTTCCTGGTGGAGGGCGAATCGGCCGGCGGCACCGCGAAATCCGGGCGAGACCGCCGCTATCAGGCCATTCTTCCTCTCAAGGGCAAGATTCTGAACGTCGAGAAGGCCCGCTACGACAAGATGCTCGGCCACGAGGAAATCCGCTCGATGATCACGGCCATCGGCACGGGAATCGGGCTGACGGACTTCGACGTTACTAAGCTGCGGTATCACAAGATCATCATCATGACGGACGCCGACGTGGATGGCTCGCACATACGTACGCTGCTGCTCACGTTCTTCTTCCGGCACATGCAGGAGCTGATCAAGCGCGGCAATGTATTCGTGGCGCAGCCGCCGCTGTACCGGATCAAGAAAGGCAAGAGCGAGAAGTACATCAAAGACGACAAAGAGTTCACACGCGAGATTCTGCGGCGCGCCACCGAGAACCTGGTCGTAGAGGCGAAAGGCGGAATCAAGCTCGAGGGAGGCGAGCTGCGCAGCTTCCTGATGTCGCTGGATGAGTACCAGCAGATGTTCCGGCGCATGGAGCGGCGCATGCGCGAGTCGCGCGTCGTCGAGATTCTGGCCAATATCGATTTCAAGCTGGATGCGAAGACGGAGTTCCACGAGAAGAGCAATCTGGAGCCGGTGCTCGCGGCGTTGAAAGCCGCGAAAGTGGAAGCCAAGCTGGAGCGCGAGGAAGAGCACGAGGCGTGGAAGATCGATTACATCGATCCAACCCAAGCCACCCGCACGATCGGTGTCGATCTGCTGCAGCAACCCGAGTTCCGGCGCATGCGGGCGATCGGGCGACAGGTGGCGAAGTACAATCAGCCGCCGTTCACGGTGGTGCGCGAGGGCAAGAGCGAGACGCAGCCGGGCTGGCGCGAGCTGTTGGAGCACGTCAAGAGCGAAGGCACGCGCGAGGTCTCGATTCAGCGCTACAAAGGGCTGGGCGAGATGAATGCCGAACAGTTGTGGGCGACTACCATGAACGCCGAGACCAGGACGCTGCTCAAGGTCGACTTGCAGGACATCACCGAGACTGAAGGGATCTTTTCGACGCTGATGGGCGAGGACGTTGAGAACCGCCGCAAATTCATCGAAGAGAACGCGCTGGACGTTCGCAACCTGGACGTATAGCCGCGCTAAAGCAGGGTTCGGACTCCGGCCCGTTTAGCGGCCCTGTTCAGTGCCGTGTCTCGGGAGGCGAGCGGCAGATCGCGGCGAATTGCCACTTCCAGGTATGTTACATCATACGAGGAAAGGGCATATTTTTCTGCCAAGTCCCAAACCCGGTGGGACGCGCAAACGGGACTCTCTTCGTCAAGCTGCACCGAGAGTTGGCTCAAGTCTAAGCGGGCGCGCACGCACTGCTCAGGTGCGAGCCTGCCGCGCCGAGCCAAGGTCAAGAGGCTGTTCGTAACTTCAAGTGGCCATACTGCTGGAACGAACAGTGACGTGCCAGAAGCGACGGCATCGAGCAGCTTGTCAGTTGCTCTGCTAGCCTGCGACAGGACGACCCAAGCGATCGCGACAGAAGAATCAACGACGAAGCCCCCGTTCATGGACGGCCGCTATCGATGTCGACAGCGGTTTAAAACCCTTCTGCTCCATTTCCCGGCGCAGCGCGCGCATATCCTCAATAGCGCGCCGAACCTGATCCAAGGAGCGGTGGCCTTCTGGGACGATCCGAGCCACGGGCTTATCATGCTTAGTGATGACGATTTCTTCGCCGCGCGAAACGCGCTCGAGCAATTCGCCGAACCTGGTCTTGGCGTAAAAGGCGGTAACGGTGCTCATAATTGACTAGCTATTGACTAGATTATCGTGTCCGCCGTCCATCGAAGAACGAAGATTCGAAGTCGCGGAAGCGGTGCTCCAGGTCGAGTTGCAGGCGGGCCTTCTCGTTGGACTTGAGGTAGTCCTGGCACTCCGCGGATTTTTCGCCAAGGACACAACGTGCGTCCGCGACGCGATATGCGCCATCGCGCCAGTAGCTTCTGCCCGGCAAGAACGAATACTCCAGGCTATTGCGGACCATTTCCTTAAGATCGGCGTAGCTTAAGTCATAGGTTTGTGCGGCGCGCACAAACTCCTGCGTGAGGTGCGTGCGTGAAACGCCCTCGTCATCCGTGGAGAGGGCTAGGGGAACGCCATACTTGCGGTAGACGGGCAGGGGATGGTCTTTGCCGCGGACGCCGAGGATCAAGTCATTGCTCGTGAGATTAATCTCCACCATCACGTGGTTTTGGGCCATCCGATGGAGCAGGCGCTCGGGCGAAGTTTCGTACATGATGCTGACGCCGTGTCCGATGCGCTCGGCATGGCCCATTTCTACGGCGTCGCGGACATGGAACCGAAGGCCATCGGGCGGCACCAGGCCAGGTGCGAGCTCGCCCGCGTGCAGCGTGATGTGGACCTTGGGATAGCGGCCGTGCGCGTAATCGAGCATGCGCATGTGGAGGTGATAGTCGCGCATGGAGGTGACGCCGTCCTCTGGCTGGACGAAATTGATGCCCACCACGCGCGCATCTTCGGACGCCAGCATGAACCCAGTCATGATTTGCGCAAACACCTGCTCCTTGGGGGACTCGCGGAAGACCTGATACAGGTAGCGCACGGTGAGGCGGCAAGGGGGCGAATCCGGCTCGCTGTCGCAGGCCAGGGCGGCGCGGCGGGTGCGATCCAGTTCGTCGAGATTGGTACGCATGCCGGCGACGGCCTTGTCCATTCCCGCTGCGAGCAGCTTTTCGCGTACGGCTTCGAAGTCCTCGAAGAACCCGACCTGCGTTCCGATCGCATTGACGGGCGCTCCATTCAGCGTCATCAATTCGAGATACGACTCATTCTGCTCGGCGGCTCGCCGGACCACTTCGGCCAGCAGCTCGCCCCGGTGCTGCGGCTTGTAAGGTCCGAATTTCGCGAAGGCAGCGAAGAAGTGATCATGGCCGGATTCCCTGCCGGATACGAAGTTGCGCATGGAGAGGCTATCGATCATCGTCCCGGCCAGGGTGTTGTCGGATTGCGCGACATTGGCCTCCACTCCGTGCTCGCCGCAAAAGGTACTGCTCGGTCCAGCCGGCGGCGCCACAACGGCATGCCGCCGCAGATCCAGACAGAGGCGGTCTTCGGCGGCGATTCGCAAGTAGGTTTCGGCGTAAACCGCGCCACCCAGGTGGACGTGCAAATCGGCCCCTTTTGGCATTTTGAGCAGAAACGCGTACAGCTCGAGCGGATTTTTTCGGACGGCGGCGAAGCGCTGCTCCATGGTCGTGCCGGTAGGGGGCGCGGTGACCGTCGCGCAGAACGCCAGCGACACGACACTGGTGGTACACAAAGCCCTTAGGGCGCGCAACATCGAAAGGTCCTTTACGCCCACCTTACCATTCCTGCCGGGTGTTCGCTCGCCCGGGATTGCCGTAAGCTGTGAAATTATGGGCGAATCCGGGATGCGCGAAATATATGACCGGCGCCGGTCGCGCCAATGGCAGCATGCGCTGTACCGGCTAATCGAACCGCCGCGGCCGCTGATCATGAATCCGCGCGAGCCTAAAAATTACCCGCTGGGCCGCTGGAACCTTTACATCGGAGGGGCAGGCGCGAAGGTGCCCGGTTACGTGAACGTCGATCTGATAGTGACACCTGGCGTGGACGTGATTGCGGACGCCGAGTGCCTGCCGTTCGGCGCGAATTTATTCGAGCGCGTCGAGTGCGACGCGGTGCTGGAGCATGTGAAATGTCCCGAAGCAGTGATGCGCGAGATCGCGCGCGTGCTCGCGCCGGGAGGGTACGCGCACCTGGTGACGCCGTTCTGCCATCCCTTTCACGAGTACCCGCGCGACTACCGGCGGTTTACGCTGGACGGCTTGAAGCAATTGGCGAGCGGCAGTCTGGAGCCGTTAACAGAAGGCTGGCGGACCGGGCCGACGGCGACGATGCTGATCTTCACGCTGGAGTATGTGAAGCTCTGGTTGCCGTGGAGGGCCTGGCGCGCATTTACGCATATCGCGCTGGGCTGGCTGCTGTTTCCGCTGCGGTATTTGGATCTACTGTTCTTTCGTTCGGCGCGCGCGGGGCAACTTGGCAACCACTGCTACCTATGGCTGCGGAAGCCGGAATGTTTCAGCGTAGAGCGCCGGCCGGATTGATATTGGCAGCGCGCCGGGCCGGCAGATAACTGGCGGCGAGGGCGGCGGCGGTGAACAGCAGCGCGCTCAGCAGGAAGGTCACCGGATCGGTGGCGCTGGTGCGATAGAGCATGTTTGACAGAAGGCGCGTGGAAACGAGCGCTGCGGCGGCACCAATGAGGATGCCCCACCCGGCGAGCCGCGCGCCTTGTCCGACCACCAGCTTGAGAATGTCGGCGCGCGTGGCGCCCAGCGCGATCCGAATGCTCAGTTCGTCACTACGTTGCGCGACCGAATACGCAACCATTCCGTAAATGCCAATCAGTGCCAGGATGAGTGCGGTGGCGGAAAACGATCCTAGCACCAGCGTGGTGAACCGCCTTTGAGCATCCGATGCATCCAGGACCTCTTCCATGGTTCGCACACGCGTGACGGGCTGTTCGTCGTCCAGCGCGGCAATCTCCCTTCGGACGGCCTGGACAAGCTGGGAAACCGGCGCTGAGGCGCGCAGGTTGAGGTTCAGATGTGCCCAGGGCAACTGCGGAAACGGCAGGAAAACCTCGGGATTGGGATCGGCGGCGAGGCTGATATTTTTCACGTCGCCGAGCACGCCAATCACTTCGGCTTCGGACTGGCGGCCGACCCAGACTTTCTTTCCGATGGGGTTCTGATCCGGCCAGAAGCGCCGCGCCAACGTTGCGTTGACCATGGCCACGCGCGGCGAGCGGGCAGTATCGCGATCGTTGAGTTCGCGGCCGCGAATCAACGGAATCCGCAAGACTGCGGGATATGCGGGGCTGATGGCTTGGATGCTGACAACCGGCCGCTGCGCGAGCGGCAATTCTGGCTGTCCTTCGAACAGGACGGGGGACAAGCGAATCGGGTTTACAGGCAGCGCCGAGGAGATGGCCGCGGCTTCAATGCCATGCAGTGCGCGAACGCGGCGGAGTGCCTCGTCGTAGAAAGCTAGCATACGTTCGGACGTGGGGTATCGCGCCGGGGGGAGATCGATTTGCATGGTGAGAACACTTCGGGCGTCAAAACCAGGGCTGGCAGTCTGGAGGCGCACGAAGCTGCGCACCAGCAGGCCGGTGGCTACCAGGAGAATGACTGAGAGCGCCACTTGCCCAAGCACGAGGACACTTTGCGCGCGGTTGCGCGCGCGCGTTGCCGTGGCGCCGCGGCCTTGGTCCCGTAGCACCTCGTTGACGTCCGGCCGCGACAGGAGCAGCGACGGTATGAGTCCGAACAGGAGACCGCTGGCGAGAGAGATTGCGGCCGTGAAGGCGAGCACTCGGAAGTCCAAGTGCAGCTCGCCTTGCGGTCCGGCTTGATCGTCTCCGAAGCCGGCCAGAGCCGAGAGGCCCCAGGTGGCTAAGAGCACGCCCGCGGCGCCGCCGATCAAAGCAAGCACGGAACTTTCCACCAGCAGTTGCCGAACGATGGCGCCACGACCCGCGCCCACGGCAGCTCGCACGGCGATCTCTTTGCGGCGTGCCAACGCGCGCGAGAGCATCAAGCCTGCCACGTTGGCGCAGGCGATCAGGAGCAACAGCGCAACGGCGCCGGCCAGAAGCAGCAAGGCAGGACGAATATTGGCGACGATCTGGCTCTTGAGGTCGTCCACGGCGATGATCAATCGCGGGTCTGCGTCGGGGCGGCCGGGATAGCTTTGCCGATATCGCTGGTCGAGGACGTTCATTTCGGCTTGGGCCTGCTCGCGCGAGATGCCGGGGCGCAAACGCGCGACCGCAGTCAGAAAACCGCTCCCGCCCTGGACCTGTTGTGGGGTGATGAGGTTCAAATCAAAGACGCGCGGCGCCCAAATGTCGATGGCCCGTCCGATCGGCGCGAATTGAAAATTGGGGGGCAGGACGCCGGCGACGGTGTAATCGCGTGAATCGAGCGAGAGGTGCTGGCCCACGGCGTTGCGCGTACCCGCGAGTGTTTGAATCCAAAACGAGTGACTTACGAGGACGACATTACGGCCGCCGGGCTGATCGTCGGCGGGCAGGAAGGTTCGGCCGAGCGCGGGCCGGACGCCGAGCACGTCGAAGAAGCCCGCGCTGACGCGCGCCGAGGCGACTTGGATGGGTTCGCCGCGCCCGCTCAGGTTAAACGTTTCGTTCGTAAATGCGGCGATGCCGGTGAATGATTGGTTCTGGTCTCGAATGGTGGTGAAGTGCAGCCACGACATGGGAGTCAGGTTAGAGCGCTGGGTTGCGGACGCCGCCGAGACGTGAACCAAGCGGTCGGGATCGGCGAAAGGCAGCGGACGTAAGAGGACGCTATTCGCCACCGTGAAGATCGCAGTGTTGGCGCCGATGCCGAGCGCCAGCGTCAAGGTGGCGGCTAGCGTGAAAGCCGGCGCCTTGGCGAGCACGCGGAGCGCGTAGTGCAGATCGTGCTGGAGGGTCTTCATTGGCCGGCGTCGAGATAGATGCGTTTGACGCGTGCGTGTATGCCGCACAACACGCTGTAGGAGATGGTCCCGGCGATTCGGGCGATCTGCTGCGCGTCGATCGAGTGGCCATTTTCGGAACCGAGCAGAGTGACGGCGTCGCCCACCTGGATGGGCGGGCAGTGCGTCACATCGATGGTCGTGACATCCATGGAAACCGCACCGATGATCGGCGCGAAATGTCCCTTGACGATTACTCGGCCGCGGCCCGAGAGGCGGTGCGGGATGCCGTCGGCATAACCGGCGGCGAGAATGGCGATGCGCGTCGGTTGCGTGGTCCGATACATGCCGCCGTATCCGACCAGAGCGCCCGCAGGCAGATCCTTAATTGCTAGCACAGCGGCTTTCCAGGTGAGAGCGGGGCACACGTGCAACAGCCGCGCCGGCGGCGTTCCGGCCGCGACAGGCGAGACATATCCATAGATCGCGTGGCCCGGACGAACCATGCGCTGCCAGGCTTCGCTGCGACCGTAGGCGACGGGTGTGGTGCTGGAAAGATGTAACAGCGGCGGATTAACTCCGTTGCCGGCCAGCTCGCAGCAGAGGCGATCGAAGACCTCGATTTGCTGTTCGGTTTGTGGGCTGGCATAGTTTGCGGCGGAGGCGAGGTGGGACATGACGCCTTCCAACCGCGCGTATCGCGTGGACTCGACGGTGGCCAGGATTTCGGCAGCGGACGCGAGGGTTCCGAGGCGTCCCATGCCGCTATCGATTTTCAAATGATAAGAGGCCTGAACACCGCGTGCGGCACAGAGGCGGTCCCACTCACGCACGTCTTCGAGGGAATGGATGACCGGCGTGAGGTCGTAATCAAACAGGCCGGCGCGCTCGCTGGGAAGAAAGTCGGCCATGACGAGGATGCGGGCATTGATACCGCGGTCGCGCAGGATGGCGCCTTCCTCGACATTGCTTACTGCGAGCCAACGCGCTCCGGCGCCCATCAGCGTGCGCGAGACCTCGACCGCGCCGTGGCGGTAGGCATCGGCCTTGACCACCGGCATCACTTCGACGTTGGGTCCGACGACCGAGCGGACGGCGTTGAAGTTGTCGGCGATCTGCTGAAGCGAGATCTCGACCCAGGAGCGGTAGGCGAACGGGCCCATGATTTATGGTACCGGGAGGGCAGGGCGGTATTCGATTGGCTTCGTTTTGCACCTTCACATTTGTACAAGCCACAAGAGGCACTGATTTATCAGAATCAGTGCCTCTACTGCATAGGATAGATTAAGCGCTGGCGCGTTTTCGTCGCATGAAGAAGACCATCGCGAGCAGCGCGCTAGCAAGGAAAGCGTATGAATTAGGCTCAGGGACCGTACTGGTGTTCAGCGTACTAACACCAACCAACCCAGTGCAAGCACTCCCACCATTAGCTCCGCAGGCCTTGTCAAAAACATCCGCGACAATCGCCTCCTCCGGTGGGAGTCTCGATCAGCTGCTGAATGGAACTGAATGTATTGCTGCCGGTTCGGCTGAGCACGAAAGTGAGGGTACTAATCGCGTCAGAGCTTCCGGCGTGAGGTCCGGTGGTCGCTGCGGCATCGTCGAAATACCCGAAGCCACCAAAGTGGAGATCGTTCGCGTTGGTATCGGTACCTCCATTGTTCGCCGATCCGCTGTAATGAGTGCTGCTGAACGACCCCGCCGTAATGTCACCAAGCCCAATACTGTCATTGAACCCAAAAGTGCCTGGAAAGCCTGTGTTGATCAGGACCAGGTCGGGATTCATTGTGAGAGTTACATCGATTTTCCCGCTAACGAGCGCTAGCTCAACAGTCCGGAACCGGGAAGTGTGATACCGCTGAAGCCACTGTTGTGGATGTCGAACGTAAAGATGCAATCCGATGCGGATGTGCATGTAGATGCAAGCGCGCCTTGAACGGCTAACGCGCTCAATGCCAATATACTGCCGGAAAAGCGCATTCTCATATTCTTCTAATCTCCAAGTATCTGTGTGTTCCTGAGGAGAGTATAGGGAATTTTTCGAATTATACGGCGGGCCTACAGTTCCAACCTAAGTCGCTGAATGTACTGGTACCAGCGTTCAACAAACTTTGGACCATGACATAGCCGCCTGATTATTGAGAAATGCCACCCTGCCGGCGTTTACACTTGTGAACGCGGAACGCTGAAGTGCGCCGCTTATTGCGGGACGTGGAACTTTCTCAGGAACCACATAGCAGGGCACCAGTTGGTGAAGGCGCTTTGGAACAGGTTCAGGCCGACAAAGGCGGTGAACAGGAACCAGTAGGGGCTTACGAAATGGCCCAAGGCGAGGCTGAGCAGGACGAAAAAACCAGCCATCAGGAGCAGATAGCGATCCACTGTCATGAGAGTTTGCTCCTTTGATTCGCGACGAAGAACAATACCGGCACGGTCATGCGCGAGAGCAGCAGCGAAGCGACTTCGCCGGCCATCAGCGCAATGGCCAAGCCTTGGAAGATAGGATCGAACAGGATCACCGACGAGCCGACCACGACTGCGGCCGCGGTCAGCATCATGGGACGGAAGCGCACCGCGCCCGCATCGATGACGGCTTGGTCGAGCGGCATGCCCTGCGAGAGGCGCAGTTGGATGAAGTCGACCAGGATGATAGAATTCCGCACCACGATGCCGGCGCCTGCGATGAAGCCGATCATCGAAGTGGCGGTGAAGAACGCATGCAGCAGCCCGTGTGCGGGCAGAATGCCGACGAGCGAAAACGGAATCGCGGCCATGATGACTACCGGCGTCAGGAACGAACGGAACCAGCCGACCACCAGGATGTAGATCAGGATCAGAACGGCGCCGAACGCCAGGCCCAGATCGCGGAAGACCTCGTAGGTGATGTGCCACTCGCCGTCCCACTTCATGGCGTAGCGCGAGGCGTCAGTGGGCAGATGGGAGGTGTACTGCTCGATCGCGTAGCCCTCAGGGCTGGCGATTTTCGAAATCTCGGGGCCGAGCTTAAGGATCGCGTACACCGGGCTTTCCATGGCGCCCGCCACGTCGCCGATGACATACGTCACCGGCATGAGGTTCTTGTGATAGATGCTCTTGTCTTCATTGATGGTGCGCGCGGTCACCAGCTCGCGCAGCGGAACAAGCGAGCCGGAGCGATCGGAGATTTTCAGGTTTTGAAGCTGATCCACTGAGGAGCGCTCCGGACGGCTCAGGCGGACCAGGATGGGTATATCTTCCTTTTCGGAATCGACGTGCAGCAGGCCGGCCGATTCGCCCGCGGACGCGATTCGGAGCGTGCGGGCAACCTGGTCCTCGGTGATGCCGTGCAGCGACGCTTTCTCTTCGTCGACGCGAAGTTGAACCTTGGGACGGTCGTCTTCGACGTACCAGTCGGTATCGACGACGCCGTCGGTTTTGCGGAACAGATCGCGGACCTGGCGCGCGATTGCGATTCGCTCCGATTCGCTGGGGCCGTATACTTCGGCGACCAAGGTTTCGAGCACCGGTGGGCCGGGCGGTACTTCGGCGACTTTGATGCGCGCTCCGTTGGCGTTTGCGATGGGTTGGAGCGCGGCACGCACCATCTTCGCGATCTCGTGGCTTTGGCGTTTGCGGTCGCCCCTGGATTGGAGATTGACTTGAATGTCGGCGATGTTCGAGCCGGAGCGCAGGTAGTAGTGCCGGACCAGACCGTTGAAGTTATAGGGCGACGCGGTGCCGGCGTAAATTTGCAGATTGACGACTTCGGGCTGGCGCAGCGTTTGTTCGGCGAGCAAGCGCGTGACACGCGCGGTGTCTTCAAGCGTAGTGCCGTTGGGCATGTCGAGGACAATTTGGAATTCGCTCTTGTTGTCGAACGGCAGCACTTTCACTTTGACGAAGCCGACGTAGACCAACGCCATAGAGCCCACCAGCAGGACCACCACACCGAGCAGAAATCCCCAACGCACCAGCGGACGATGGAGCAGGCCGCCCATGACACTGCGATAGAGCCGCGTGAGGCGATCTTCGCGCGCATGCTCGGGTTCGCCTTGCCGGACTGGCTTCAGGATGCGGATAGCCGCCCAGGGCGTGATCATGAACGCCACCATCAGCGAAAAAACCATGGCCGAGGACGCCCCGATCGGGATGGGGCGCATATACGGGCCCATCAGGCCGCCGACGAATGCCATGGGCAGGATGGCGGCGATTACGGTCAGTGTGGCGAGGATCGTAGGATTGCCGACTTCGTTGACCGCTTCTACGGCGACTTCGCTCAGCGGCCGGCACTGATTGGCGGGGAGACAGCGGTGGCGCGCGATATTTTCCACGACCACAATAGCGTCGTCCACCAGGATGCCGATGGAGAAGATCAGCGCGAACAGCGTAATGCGATTCAGGGTGAATCCGTAAGAGTAAAAGACGGAAAGCGTCAGCGCCAGCGTCATCGGGATGGCGACGAAAACGATCAGCGATTCGCGGAACCCGAGCACGAGGGCGATCAGCAAACTGACGGACACCACTGCGATGGCCATATGCCAGAGCAGTTCGTTGGATTTTTCGGCGGCCGTTTCGCCGTAGTTGCGCGTAGTGGCGACGTTAACGTCAGAGGGGATGAGGCTGCCCTTAAGATGATCCACACGTTCGAGCACATCGCGCGCGACATCGATGGCGTTGGCGCCCTTGCGCTTGGAGATGGCGAGCGTGACGGCGGGTTGGAAGGATGCGCCTGCCGGATTTGCGGCAGCAAACTGGACATATTGCGACGGCTCCTCGCCCGCATCCGTGATGGTCGCGACGTCGCGCACGTACACCGGCTTGGCGTTTGCCACCCCGGCAACGACTTTTCCGACATCATCGGAGCAAAGCAGAAACTCGCCGGTTTCCACCAGAAACTCGCGGTTGCTGGATGAGAACTGGCCGGAGGAGAGGCGGCGATTGGAGGCCGATAGAGCCTGGAACACCTGAAGCGGCGACAGCGAATAGGCCGCGAGCTTCGATTCGTCCAGCGTGACCGAGATCTGGCGCCGCTGCCCGCCGATCACAGCGACGGCTGAAACGTTATTGACCTGCTTGACGGTGTCATCCACCTGGGCGGCCAGGCGGCGCAGTTCGAAGCCGCTGTAGCGACTGCTGGAAAACGTCAGCGCAAGAATGGGGACGTCATCGATGGAGCGCGGTTTGATCAGCGGCTGGGAGGCCCCAGGAGGAATCAGGTCGTAGTTGGCCATCATCTTCTGATTCAGCCGGACGATGCTTTTCTCTTCGTCCTCGCCAACGCGGAAGCGCACGATCGTTAGCGCCTGGCCGGGACTGGACGTGGAATAGATATACTCGACGCCAGGAATTTCCCACAGCAGCTTCTCCATGGGTTTAGTGACACGCTCTTCCACCTCGCGCGAGGAAGCGCCCGGCATGGCGACCATGACGTCGATCATGGGCACGACGATTTGCGGTTCCTCTTCGCGCGGCAGCCGCCAGACGGAGAATAGGCCGATCAGCAGCGATGCGCCGAGCAGCAGCGGCGTCAGCTTGGAATTAATCCAAGCGCGGGCGATGCGGCCGGCGATGCCCATTTCCGACGTCACGGTTTGATCTCTACACGCGCGCCGTCGGCCAAAGCCGCGGGGCGCGGCGAGACGACGTGCTCGCCCGCGTTAACCCCGGAGAGGACCTCCACCAAGTCGCCTTGTTTTTGGCCCAGCGTGACCAGCCGCGTACGCGCGCTGCCGTATTCGACCACCATCACGGACTGAAGCTGACCTTGCTCAGCGACCGCCGCGAGCGGCACCACGACAGCCGATCGCGTGCCGCGCGAGAAGCGCGCGGCCGTAGACGCCGGAGCATAGATGCGGGACGTTGGGCAGATCGATTTTCGCGATGAAGGCGCGGGAAGCGGGATCCACTTGCGGGCCGATTTCCGAGACGCGAGCCTGGAGTGTGCTGCCCAGCGAGTCGAGCGCGACCGTGACCGGCTGGCCCACTCGCATGGAGGAAAGTAGACTTTCTTCGACTGGAACCTCCAGGCGCAACGAGCCGGCTTGCTCGATGGTAAGCAGCGGTGTTCCGGGCACGGCCATGGACCCAGGCTCGACGGGTTTTTCCGTGACGATGCCGCCGAACGGCGCGTGAATCTCGGCGTAGCCGCGCACCACTTCGGCCGAGGAAACCGCTTCGGATGCCTGCTGAATCTTGGCGCCAAGTGTCGCGCGCCGGGCGGCGGCCAGGTCGTAGCCGGCTTGGGCGGATTTAAGCTTGCTGCTCGCCTCGTCAAATTCCTGATCGGAGATGGATTTTTTTTCGTACAGCTCCTGCATGCGGCGGAAGGTGGACTTCGCGAAATCGAGATTTGCCTGCGCGGCGGCGACCGCGTGCTCGGCTTCTCCGCGCGCGCTGAGCGCTTCTTCATGCGAGGCCTGCGCCTGGCGGATGGCCCCGTCCAGGTCGCGCGAATCGATAGTGAGCAGAAGCTGGCCCGCGCCCACAGCGTCGCCGGTGCGGACCCGGACGTCACGCACTGATCCCATAATTTTGCTGGCGATGACCGCCGAGGTGCGAGCTCGCACGGTTCCGACTGCTTCGTAGTACGACGGCAGCTCGATCGAGCTCGCGGCAGCTACCCGGACTGAAGTCGCAGCAGGGTTAGCCGAGGCCGGTGCGGTCTCGGGCTCCTCCCGGCAAGCGGTAAGGCCGAGAAATAGAAGTGCTGCCGCGGCTAGCGGTCTACTTGAGCGCATCGGAGTCTCCTGAGAGCGTGCCGGCGGCCAGCTCGAGCTCGGTGGCAGCAATCCGCTGCTGATAGATGGCTTCGAGATGGCGGGTTTTAGTTTCAAGCGTTGCGGTCTCGTTGCGCAATAGCTCGGTGATCGTGGTGAGGCCAGCTTCATAGCGGTTGCGCGTGATGCGCAGGCTCTCTTCGGCCTGCGCCACCGCCGCCGAGGCGACCTCTATCTGTTCTTCAGCGCCTTTCCAGTCGGCGTAAGCTTTGCGGACTTCCAGGCGCGCGGCGGATTCGGCGCGCCTCTGTTCGGCGCGAGCGGCGGCGGCCAGATGCTCCGCCTCTTCGCGCTTGGATTTGTCGGCGAAGCCGTTGAACAGGTTCCATTCGAGCGATGCGCCGAGGAGCCAGTTGGCGCCGCCGCGCGTGGCGAACGTTCGACGGTCCGCTTCGAAGACGCCGTGGACGGAGACCTTCGGCAATAGCGCCGACCGGGCGGCTGAGGTTTGCGTATCGGCGACTTGGGCGGCCAGCAGCGCTTCGCGTGGGCCTGGCGACGCGAGCGAGGTCTTTTCCAGCGCGGCTAGATCGGTGTTGGAAAGCCGGGCTGGCACCAGGGCGGTTGAAAGCTCGTGTTGCTCTTCGAGCGGGGCGCCCAGTGCATCGTTGAGCGCGGCGGCGGCGACATCGAACGCGTAGCGCGCTTGAATCTCGCGTTGTTGCATGCCGGCCAGGTGCACGCGAACAGAGAGCACGTCGGCGTCGGTGGACATCCCGGCATGGCGCACGTTTTCGGCGCGCTGGAGATCGGCTTCCGCCGATCGGACGGCATCTTGGGCTACGGCGAGGCGCTCCTCACTCAGAATTGCGCCAAAGTACGCACCCGATAGCCCAGCAATTACGCCCATACGGGCGCCGCGTTGGTCTTCGGAGGCGATTTGGGTGCCGAGCTCGGCCGAGCGGACCTGGGCCTTAGTGGCGCCGAAGTCATAGACTGTTTGATCGACTCGGACCTGAGACTGGAAGTTGTTCAGAAAAGGCGGATTGTTCAGCAGGCCCAGGTTGAAGTTCTGCTCGGTGAACTGCCATTGTTCGAGCAGCGACCCGAAGACGAACACCGGGTTATCGCTACGCTGGAAGGCCTCAGCGTAGTTTACCTTGGGCAAGAATCCGCTCTGGGCCTGGCGGATACGGGCCCCGGACGCGGCTTTGTTGGCAGCGCTGGCCTCGATTGCGGGATGCTTTTGGAGTCCCATCCGCACCGCATCCGATAGGGACAATCGATCTTGCCCTAGCAGCGGCAGAGTCGCCGCCGCGGCCATCAGCTTCCAAATTCTCATTCAGTCGCGAAGATGCAAGCGGCTGGCCAAGGTGACAGCAGGATGAAACCCGGCCCCACCTTACGCCATGCCGTGCGTACAATCTCTTTCTGTAAGAAGCAGTTGAGAACCGTTCGGAGCACCACGATGGTAGTTTCGGCCGGCTCCGACTCCGGAGAGTCTCTGTCACCTTGGCGTGCCGATTGCATCTCTGCGAGTGAGAGACGAAACATGGAAGTCGTAACAGAGTACCTCGGGAACACGAAATTTGCGGTGTCGGCGCGGGGGCACCGGGTGATTTGCGATCAGCCGCGCGACAACCGAGGCGAGGACGCGGGGATGACGCCGCCCGAATTTCTGCTGGCGGCGCTGGGGTCCTGCGCGGGCTACTATGCCGCGGAATACCTCAACACGCGCGGGCTGCCGAGCAAAGAGCTAGTGGTGCGGGTGAGCGCGGAGAAGGCCAAGCAGCCTGCGCGGATTGGGTCGTTTCGAATTGAGGTGAGCGCGCCGGGGCTGGAAGAGCAGCACCGATTGGGAGTGATGCGGGCTGTGAAGGCCTGCCTGGTTCACAATACGCTGGCGATATCTCCGGCGATTGAGATTGAGTTCGATGCGCCGGTGCCGGTCGCCGGTTGACCCGCTTACAATCAGGACGGGTGGAGCACCTCGGCCGGGAACAAGAAGCGGAACTGGCGCGCGAGCTGATTGCCGGCTCGCCGCACGCGTTCGACCGGTTCGTCGAGCATTTCCGATCGAAGATTTTCCAATATAGCTGGCTGATGTGCGGCGACCGCGCGGATGCCGAGGAAGTCGCGCAGGAGACTTTGCTCAAGGTGTTTGAGAATTTCGCGCGGATTCGCGAGCCGGAACGCGTGCGTCCGTGGGTGTTCCGCATCGCCAAGAACGCCTGCCTGATGAAGCGCCGCAAAAGTACTTTTGCGCCGGCCGCGGAACTATCGCTGGATGAGCTGATGCCCGTCCGGAAAGATGGAGATCCGGTGCGGATCGAGATCGCCGATTGGTCGGCGCTGCCCGAAGATTTACTATTGCGGGCGGAATTACGCCAGGCGCTGGGGACGGCGATCGGTGAGTTGCCGGAAATCTACCGGTCGGTGATTTTGCTGCGCGATCTGGAGGAACTTTCGACTCAGGAAACTGCGGAGGTTCTCGAGCTGAGCGAAGACACGGTAAAGACGCGTTTGCATCGCGCACGGTTAGCGGTGCGGCAGAAGCTGGATGAGCGGCTGCGGTTGCGGCGCAGCCCGCCCATGGCGAGCCAGGAAAGGCAATAACGATGGACTCTCATCAGCACTCAGAGCGCTGCCAGGAGATATTCGCGCTGCTGTCGGATTATTTGAATCTGGAGCTGCCGCCGGATGCCTGCCAGGAGATTGAAATACATCTTGCGAGCTGTTCGCCTTGTGTGGAGTTTGCCGAAAGTGTTAGGAAAACGGTGGAATTATGCCGGAGCTATCGCCCGGCCGAGCTGCCGGCACCCATGGGCGACCGCGCGCGAGAAGAGCTTCTACAGGCCTATCGCAAGATGCTGGCGGCGCGCGCGGAAGCTAAACCGTAGTGTTGGATTTGGGCTGTTCTTCTTTTTCGCGTCGACACTCGACGCTGCAGTTGCCGGACATTCAAGTGGAAACGCCGAGCTTAGGCAGGATCCAACGCATCAGCACGATGTATCCTGCCACAAGCAGTATGACTTCGAGCCACTGGGGCATAATTTCAGTTTAGCGGGACGCCTCTAGAGGCTGTGTGCGGCGGCGGGCTAACATCGGGCGGCCCGACGGATGCATTCGCCGGACTAAAGTGACAGGATCAGGCGCAGAGCTTCAGCAGCAGGCGTTCGTAGCAGCTGGTGACAGCATCCCAGCTATAGCGCTCGGCGACACGTTCGGCCGCGCGGCGGCTCCATTGGTCGCGCTCCGTTTCGGCCATATTGAGCAGGAGCTGTAGCTGCGTAGCCAGCTCGTCGTGCTCGAAGGGGATGCCTACGCCGCCGGCGACCTCGGCATTCTCGGGCGTGTTCAAGTACAGCACTAGCGCGCCGCGGCCCATAGCTTCGATGAGGGCGGGGTGGGTGCCGCCGACCTCGGTCGCATGAATATAGGCGAAGCAGTGCGACAGCAGTTCATGGTAGCCGCGGCCGTAAATTGCGCCCGGCATGATTATGCGCGGGTCCTTCGTATCGCGCACACTTTGAATGTAGCCGTGCGCATACGGAGCGTCGCCGATGAGGGCCAGCTTGAACGGCGTGCTGATTTTTTCGAATGATTGGCGCACGAGCAGCGCATTGTTCTCCGGCTCCATGCGGCTGACATACAGGAAATAGCGGCCGGTCTCCAGGCCGAGCTCGGCGAGCGCTCCGGCGGTTTCCACTTTGCCCGTCTCAGCGCCGTAGGGAATGAACTCCGAGCGCTTGCCATAGTGCTGGAGGTAATATTCGGCTATTTTCCGCGCGTCGGTGACCATCTCAGTCGGGAAAAAAGTTGCTAGCCGCTCGGAGATGAGATACCAGGAACGCGCGAGCGAGTTCCATTTCTTGCGGAGCCGCTCCAGGCCGTCGACGTTGAGCGCCACCGGCATGCCGAACAAGCGCGGCCAGAAGGTAAATAGAGCGTTCGCAGCATTGCAGTACAGCGCGACGTCTGCGCGATGGAAGATGAGATGAAGCGTGGAGAGGAAGGTGTGCGCTAGGGTATCGAAGTACTTGTGGCGCCAGGTAGGAAGATAGACCAAATGGACGCCGCGATAAATGGGCTGCGAATACCGTTCCCGGCAATAGACGGTGAGCTGGTGGCCGCGCTCCACGAGCCGGGTAGAAAGCTCCTCGGCGAAAGTCTCGAATCCTCCGTAGCGGGCGGGGATGCCGCGCGTGCCGACGATTGCGATGCGCGCCGTTACTCAGCCCTCGCGGCCTTGGACTTCGCCAGCGCGCGCGCCGGCTTGGGCTTGGCTACCGGGGCGCTGACGGGCTCATAGCGGAACCAACCGGCGATGTATTCGTCGTCAACCCGCTTGCGAGCCATGATTTCGCGCCTCTTTGCCATGACGCGGCTCCAATTCTTCAGCACATACCCGAACGCCCGCAAGGAGGTTTGCTCGCGAATCAGACAGGCACCAATGACCACCAGATCGCGCGTGGTGATGGAGAACCAGTTGCGCCAGTACAGGTGGCCCGTCATATTCTTCATGCGCATCAGGAAACGGTTTTTCACCGAGTGCATGTTGATGACCGGCGGAAGAGCGCGCCGGTTACCCGGCAGAACGTTGCGGACATGATAGCCGCGAGCATGCGGGGTATAGATGCAGCGCCAGCCCATCAACTGCGCGCGCCAGGCAACATCGGCATCCTCGCGGTACACGAAGAAATCGGGATCGAAGAATTCGTCCGAGATCGAAACGTCCTCAATCATGCGGCGCCGGTACAGCGCAGCCGCGGCAGTGGCCCCGAACACGTATTCGTAATTGAGATAGTGGCCGTTATCGACTTCCTGGCTGCCGCGGTCCAGATGGCGCAGCATGGGCGTGAAATAGATGCCGGTGGAGTCTACCAGAGGTTTGTCGGGCAAATCGAAGGTGGCGCGGATAGTCAGCAGCTTGCCGCACACCGTGCCGATCTGCGGATCGAACTGGCCGGCATCGACCAGCGATTGAATAAAGTTCGGGAGCAGCAGCACGTCGGGGTTCAGCGTGAGGACCCATTCGGCGCTGCTTAACTGGATGGCTTGGTTTTGGGCGGCGGCAAAGCCGATGTTCTCATCGTTGTAAACCACCTGACAACGGTCCTCGAACTGTTCCAAGATGTCCACCGTGCCGTCGGTGGAGGCATTATCGATAACGATAATTTCCTTGCTGGGGTAGCGCTGAGCCAAAACCGATTCTAAGCATCGCTTGATAAAACGCCCGCTGTTATACGTGACGATGGTTACGGAAACGCTATCGCTCGAGGACATGTATGTGAGTCGTGTCTCTATTCTTTTTTATTTGACGAGCTTTCGTTAGACTATTTCCTTGCTCCAACTGTTCCAACATTGTATTTCAGCGACGCGGCCTGACAGGAAACTGCGCGCTGCGAATCGCGCAACTCTCCCGTAAATCTTGATGGGCCGGAAACTCCGCTGACGGACCACCCCTACAATAGCTCTCAGCATGGAAGCCAGCACTATAGCCGCGCTCACTCCCCGATATGCGTACGGCCGAAAGTGCTTAGACGCGTACCTTAGAAGGCTAGCATACCAATACAGCTCGCGGCTGGACAGGTCCAACTTAGCAATGCTATGGCCACCTTGGTGCCGTGCTGTAACTTCAGCGACATACTGAATCTTCATGCCTAAGCTGTGCGCGCGCCGGCAGAAATCGACATCTTCGAACCAAAGCGGATGGAATTGTGTGTCAAAACCGCCCAGTTGCTGCCACACTTGGCGCCGGAACATCAGGAAGGCGCCGGGCGGCTGATCGGCTTCCTGGCTTTGGGACAGATCCAGATCCAGGCACCGGTAGCGCCGGTTGACGGGATTGAGTGGCGCTAAACGGTTCACACCCATGACTTCGAAAATCAAAGTCAACGGCGTGGGAAAGCGCCGCAGCGTGAAGCCGGCCTGGATTTTCCCGTTCTGGTCCAGGAGTTTGCCCCCGGCAACTCCGAATCCAGGTTGCGCGCAGCCCGCTTCCAGGGCGGTCACCGGCGTCTGGAGCTGTACGTCGGGATTCACCAGGAGAACGAATTCCGTATCGACGGCAGCGACGGCTTGATTTACCGCGCCGGCGAAGCCGCAATTGATGGAATTAGCGATTAGCTTCACCGCCGGCCGTTTCCGAACCTCTGCGCAGGTGTGATCTTGAGAGCCGTTGTCGACCACGAGGACCGGCAGCGCGGCGCACGAGTCCAGGCAGCCTCCGATGACATCCGCCGAATTGTAAGTGACCACGACAACGGCGGTACGAGTCATGTCAAGGCAAAGTACAATCGCCAGTACAGATCGTAGCCGGTCAGGCTCTGCAACTCGCGGACTTGGCCTTCGCTTTGCTCGAGAATGGCAGGAATGTTGGCCGGAGGTTCTCCCCGGAGGCTTCGGAAGAGGCGCAGGGCGTCCAGCTTGCCTGCCAGATAGGCGAGGAATCTCCCGTGACGTAAGGCAGTAAATCCCCACAGCGCCTGGCCCACCAAGACGGGCCAGCCATAGCGTAAGATCCAGTTTCGGGGATAGTGTTTCGCCACGAGTAGCAACTGATTACGGGAAATTCTCCGGACCGTGTCCGGGTGCCATTTGCCTAACGTAGCACTGCCCTGATGGTAAGCGATGGCGGAAGGCACATATACTCCGGTAAGTCCTTGGGCGGCGCAGCGCAGTCCCAGGTCAACATCTTCGAGGTAAGATTCGAGGGTTTCGTCCAGAAGGCCGATGCGCTCGAAAAGGGCGGCCCGAAACAAGGCTGCGGTAAGCGGGGCAAAATGGATTGCGCGGGCTTGCCGCCAAACGTCTGAGTCAGGGCGCCCATGGCCGCAGCGCCACGCGCACGCGCCGCGGGAAATGGCATCGAAGGTTCCGTCCACGCGGTCAGGGCGGGAGGCATCCAGAAGTTTTCCGGTAGCAAACCAAGCCTCGCCGATTCCGTTCACGAGATTGCTCAACCAGTCCGGTTCCGGGAGCACGTCGTTATTTAGGATCACGATCCAGTCCGCCGCCGCGGCGGCTCGAATGCCGCAGTTCACGGCGTGGCTGAAACCCGTATTGCGGCCGAGCGGGATCAGGGTGGCGCCGGCGCGCCCGGCGACCTGGGCTGAGTTATCTGTGCTGCCGTTATCGATGACGATGACTCGATCCAAGGGATGGGTCTGCGCTTGCAGCTTTGCGAACAGCTTCTCCAGCCGCGCCGCACCGTTCCAGTTGGGGATGACGGCGGCTAGCTGAGGCATGGCTGCAGGGCCGCGGTCACGGGCGCGCCCGGGGCTCAAAACGTTTTTTGATCAGGAACAGCAGGTTGTACATACCATCCCGCCATGGGTTCAGTTTAATCTCGCCGAGCCGCGAAGAGTAAAGGATGGAAATCTCGGCGAATCGGATGCCTGAGTCCTTCAAGGCTTCGATCTTGATCTCTTCGGAGAAGGCCATGCCGTCGGAAGTGAGTCGCATGCTCTTCAGGATGGAGCGGCGAAACACCCACATGCCGGATTGCGAATCGCGGACCCAGCGGAAATAGAGAATGGACATGGCAAGCGAAAGCATCCAGTTGCCGAACTTATGTTTGAAGCTCATGGCTTGCCGGTCGCGAACCGGGAAGCGCGATGCGTTCAGGAAATCCACATTGAGGTGCAGGAGGGCTTCGAGCAGATAAGAGATCGCGTCGGGTGGATAGCTGTGGTCGCCGTCCAGAGTGACGATGATGTCGCCGGTTGCGCAGGCGAATCCACGTTTATAGCTGCGCCCGTAGCCGCGTACCGGCTCGCGGATCACTTCGGCGCCGAACTGCTGTGCTACCTCCGAGGTCCGATCTTCCGATCCGTTATCGACGACAATAATCTGGTCGACGAAATCCGGCATGCGCCCCAGGACCTGTTCGATGCCCTGCTCTTCGTTGAGGCAGGGAATGATTACCGTGATGCGCTGCGATTTGTACACGTTTCGATGCGGCAGGCGCGGCTTGGAAGGCCGGCGCTGGTACCATATTCTCATGAAGCGGTTTTCGACCTTGACGCTCGGAGTGTGGGCCATTGCGGCGTTCGCCGCGGCAGCCGTGAATCCGCAACTCAAGCAGGTCAACACGGTCTATCTTCTGTCGATGGGCGGCGGCATGGACCAATACCTGGCGACGCAGTTGACCAAGGCTGGACTGTTTCAGGTGGTCACCGATCCGCAGAAGGCGGATGCGATTCTGACGGACCATGTGGGCGAAAGTTTCGAGACGAAGCTGGATCAACTATACCCGGCGCCTCCCACGCCCGAACGGGTGAAGAACGAGGAAGCGAAAGAATCCGGCAGGCGCAACGTGGACATGAGCGGGGGTGGCGTGATGCGTGTGACATCGTCCTCGTTCAATAGAGGCAAAGGCAATTTCTATCTGGTGGACCGCAAGACCCGCGCCGTGCTGTGGTCGGCATACGAGCCGCCTAGAGACACGACGCCCAACGCACTGACCAAGACGGCGGCGAAAGTGGTGAAGCGGCTGCAGGCGGACCTGACCGAGAAGAACGCCGGCCAGTAGCTCATCCTTATCACCTCCCCGCTTGAAACCTGCGATTAACACCCCGCGTCGTACGTGTCAGCATACGTACGCCGAGCGCTGGGTTCCGCGGCGTCAGGAGGTCTGGTCTTGAAAAGAGCGAACTGGATTGCTGCATGTACGGTGGCGCTTTGCTGTGCGTCTTTCGCACACGCCCAGGCCGCACTCGATGTGAACGTGGGGTTCGGATCGGCGCACGATTCGGCCAGCGGTGCCGGGATCGACAATGGCTTATCGTTGAATGCCTTCGGGCCGTGCACGCCCGGATCGGGCGACACGTTTTGTCAGGCGACGCCGGGCTTTGATGGATTTTTTCTGGGCTTGGGCGGCGACATTATGCTGTTCAAGCGTCTGGGCGCGGGGTTCCAGTACAATGTTCAGCCGGTCCGCAGCAATTATGGACCGTTGCAGTTCCGGCAATCGTTCATCGATGTTGACGGCATTTTTGCCCCTGTAAGCACGAAACGGGCGGAATTGCGCTTGCTGGGCGGTATCGGCGCGGCGCGAACCAGTTTCGCGATTACGCAGAGCAGTTGCGTTGGAACCGCCGTGTGCTCGAGTTCGACACAGCCGGTCGGGAACGCAACTCACTTCTCGCTGCATGCCGGTGTTGGTGTTCAGTTGTTTCTGACGAACCATATCTTCATCCGACCGCAGTTCGATATGCATTACGTACCGAATCTCACGCAGCAATTTGGCAGCAATGTTGTCCCGGGCGGCAGCATCTGGCTCGGCTACAACTTCGGCGAGCGCTAGCTACTGAACCGCTAACGTGACTCCGGCCTGGGACGCGGAATTTCCAACGGTAATTTGAAGCGGAACCTTGGGTCCGGAAGGCGCGCCGGCTGGAATCTGCGCATTGATCTGAAGCGCTCCCGCCACCAATCCGGGCGCGGCTCCCGCATACTCAATCTGGCATGGAATTCCGCCCATCGTAACTGAAACGCGGGCGTTTGGCTGTGGCAATGGTGTTGCGCCGAGGAGGCCGTCAAAGCTGGCAGGAGTGGTGGCGCCGGCGCCGGTGGCGAAGATGCTGACCCAGTCGCCACGCCTGGCGGGATTCGCGCTGGAGTTGACGCTGCCGTCGCGCGCATTCAGCACCGCCGCCGGACCTCGCCCCGAACCATCCAGCACGAACACGCCTGCTGCCGTGGGCGCTACTGGGATGGTTACCGCGGGCGAGGATACGCCCAGGTAATTCACCTGGACGGTAGTAGTGGAGTGACCCGCCACCGAAAACGGAACGACGGTGTTTATCTGTCCCGCCGAGGCATAGAGGATTGGAGCGGGAACGCCGTCGAAATATACGTGCAGTCCTTGAAGCGAGTCGGCGACCAGGCGCGGATTCGTGAATGCTCCGCCCGCCGGTTGAGAGGGACCCACCGCATTGCCGAACAGCGCGACAATTTCGCCCGGCGCGACAGTTCCTGAGCTGTAGCTGGCCGCATTGACGACGCTGGTCAACATGGGAGTCGCGTTTGCCAACCGCAACAACGCGGCGCCGTAGCCAGGCAGTGTCACCTGCATCTGGGCCGCCGCCGTCAACGGCTGCGGCACCGGACCGCCGGCGGGCGTGGAAGCGTCAAAAGTGACCAGCGTTGCCGAGCGGAACGGGCCCAGCGCGGAAAGGTCCAGCGCAAACGTACGCGACAGCCCGGGGCCATTGTTGTCCGTCAGCGGCTTTGCGACGGCATGGTTTGACATCACGATCACGACTGAACCATCCACGTTGCGGAGAGCGAGCGTATGCGTATCCAGCCCCAACACGCCGCCGACGTTACTGATCCAAAGACAGCAGCCCACAGCATTGGTCTGCAGAATGTCTTGCCCTGGCGGCGACGGCAGCCAATGTGAAAGGTAGTAGTCAACCCAGTAGCTGAGATACGGGTTCGCGGCACCGTCGGTTTCGCCGTACTGTTGAGGTCCGCTGAAAGTCCAATGATAGAGCGCCTGTGTGCCCGCCTCGCCGAGCAGCTCAAAGACCAGCGAACGCCATGCGGCGAAGAAAGCGCTTGTGCCGCGTGGATCGGCGACGAAAGGCGTGCCGTTGCAGAAGCTGGTTCCATTGCCGGCGTCATAATCGGCGTTTACGTTGTTTTCGGTCACCCAGACCGGCACATTCGCGAGATTCGGCCGCGTTGCCAGTTGCGAGTAGATGTAGCTCACGTCACTCGCGAAGTTGAGCGCCGTGGGAAACAGAGTGTTGTCCGTGTCGGCGTGATTGCAACTGGAGTAGAAATGGGTGGCGAGCGCGTTCACTGGCGCAGTAACGTTCGAAACAAAGGTGGGCAGGTATGCTTCGGCGGCCTGGTTCCAATCGGAGAGCTCGAGCGCCGCGAATTTAATCGACGGATCCGCGGAGGCCATGGCTGAGGCGGTGAGGTTGTAAAGGTTCACATACTGCTGCGGCGTGAGGCCGTTACCGTTCGGCTCGTTGAAGACGCCCCACCAAGTAATCGGGTAGGGGCTCGAACTCTGGAAATGGTGGCCGGAAGCATCGAACCCGCCCGTGTTGTAATACTGCACCAGGCGGGCGCTCAGGGTTACGAAATCGGCAAAACTTCCCGGCAGGATGTGACCATTGGAGTCGTTCAGAAATGCGGGTGCGCCACCGATCTGGAATTCGAGGTTATGGTCCGCGGCGTTCTGAATGGGCGCAAGCAAAGAATCGAGCTGCGAAAAATCCCAAACGCCGGGCGCGGTGAGCGGGTTGGCTTGAGGCGTGACTTGCAGCCGAGTATGCTCCGGAGCCAGCCCGTTGAGCATCGGCAAGGCTTGCGGTGCCTGGTTGAAGAAATTGTAGCTCCAGGTAGCGAGTTGAAAAGACGTCGACATGGCCATCTGAAGCCGCCCTTTAACGCCGGCGGTTGTATTGACCTGATTCGTAATGCTGATGTTGACCGTGGAAGAAGGGGGAGCGGCGAAAGCGGTAAGGACTGCGAAAAATGAAGATACGGCGAGCCGGCACACTTGCATCGCTTCAGTTACAGACGTACCCTCGCCTATTAAAATTTCGGATTTGATAGAATCGCCGTCGTGGTTAAAGAGGTTTCATGCTGGGGTCGCGCCGCTTGGTGGGTTGCGGTGCTGGCGCTTGCGGCCGTCCAAGGTTTCGCTCAGCCGGCGTATCGCCCCACGCGCATGCCCAATGGGCATCCCGATCTGAATGGCATTTGGCAGGCCCTCAACACAGCCAATTGGAATCTGGTGGGGCATGCCGCAGGACCGGGTCTCGCGATTCAGATCGGCGCGCAGGGCGCCGTGCCGCCGGGCGTGGGTGTGGTTGAAGGCGATGCGATCCCGTATCTGCCGGAAGCGGCGGCCAAAAAGACCGAGAACTTCGCGCACCGGTTGGACCTGGACCCCGAGGTGCGCTGCTATTTGCCCGGCGTCCCCCGCGCCACATACATGCCTTATCCGTTTCAGATCACCCAGTCCGACAAATACATGCTGTTCACGTATGAATACACGGGCGCGACGCGCAACATCAATATGGACGCGCCGAAGAAAGCACCAATCGACAGTTGGATGGGCTGGTCGAACGGACACTGGGAGGGCGACACGCTGGTGGTGGATGTGACTGGATTGAACGATCAGACCTGGTTCGACCGCGCGGGCGATTTCCATAGCGATGCGCTGCACGTGGTGGAGAGATACACGCCGCGCAGCCCGGAAACGATGCGCTACGAGGCCACCATAGAAGATCCGAAGACGTTTTCACGCCCTTGGAAAATCAGTATGCTGCTGTACCGTGTCCAAGACGATAACGCCCAGCTGCTGGAATTCAAATGTGTCGAATTTGTGGAAGAATTGATGTACGGCCATCTTCGCAAGAAGACAAGCAAGTAGCCGCAAGGAGGCCCTCATGAGTCGGGGATTACCGGTTTGGGCTTTCATTCTGTGGGCGTCCGCGCCCGGATATAGCCAGCCTGCGGAGAAGACTGCGCCGCCCGCCAAGTCCTGGACGGTGCCTCGGACTGCCGACGGGCACCCGGATCTCCAAGGCTTCTGGAGCAATGCTTCCATCACGCCGCTACAGCGGCCGAAGGAGCTCGGGTCGAAAGAATTTTACACGCCTGAGGAAGCCGCAGCCGTGGAGAAACGCGAATTTAGCGAGCGCACCAGTTGGGACCGGCTGGGTAACCAGGCCGCGGTGCACTATGACATGTCCCAGTTCGGCCTGGACGTGATTCAGGCCAAGGTAGCGCTGAGCCGCCGCACTTCGCTGATCATCGGCTCTGAGGGCAGGGTTCCGCCGCTGACGCCCGAAGCGCAGAAGCGGCTGGCGGAGCGCAATGCGGCGCGGCGCGGGCACGAGTTCGACAGTTACGAGGACCGTCCGCTCCAGGAGCGCTGCATCGTTTGGACCAGCGAAGGTCCGCCGATGCTTTCGTCGGGGTACAACAGCAATCTACAGATCGTGCAAGGGCCGAAGACGGTCACCATCATGGAAGAGATGATCCACGATGCGCGCGTCATTCCGATTGACGGGCGGCCGCACCTGGCGCCAGGCATTCGCCAGTATCTGGGCGATTCGCGCGGGCACTGGGACGGCGATACGCTGGTGGTGGACACCACCAATTTCAGCGACAAGACATCTTTTATGGGATCGACCAAGGATCTGCACGTCGTGGAGCGCTTCACGCGCATCGATGAGGACACGATTCTTTACGAGTTTACCGTCGATGATCCGAACACCTGGGTGAAACCTTGGACCGCGCAGCAGCCGCTGACCAAGATCGCCGGACCCATCTTCGAATATGCATGCCATGAAGGCAATCTCGGCCTTCCCAACACCCTGAGCGGGGCGCGCGCCGCCGAACAAGCCGCGGCCGAGAAGAAGCCAGGCAAGTGAGGGACACTATGCGAACAAGGTTAGGTGTTGCATTCGCGTTGGCCGCAATGGCGATCGCGGCGATACCGGCGTGGGCGCATCATGCCTTCGCCGCCGAGTTCGACATCAACCGGCCGATCAAGCTCCGCGGAACCGTGACAAAGATGGATTGGATCAATCCGCACTCCTGGATCCACATCGACGTCAAAGATCCGGAGGGCAAGGTGACCAGCTGGATGATCGAGGGTGGAAGCCCCAATGTTCTGCTGCGCCTGGGGTTCACCAAAGACGCGCTGCCGCCAGGATCGGAGATCGTAATGGACGGCTTTCAGGCCAAGGACGGATCGAATCGCGGCGTGGGCAAAACGCTGACCTTCGCCGACGGCCGCAAGCTGTTTCTGGGGAGCTCGGCGCCGGGATCCAACGGCGAACCCGACAAGTAGACTGCGGTGAGCAACCCGATTTACCGGGGGATCATCGCTTCACTGTCACTTTGACGTCGTAAGGCGTTTCCAACATGCCGTCGCTGGCAACCGCGCGCAGCCAGTATGTTCCAGGCACGCTGAAGACTGCCTGGGTCTTGAGCTCGCTGGATTCGGCGCCCATTTGAGGCTGATTGCTTTCCGGTTCGAATTCGACGCTGCCGCCCTCGGCAGGAGCGCGGTAAAGCTCCCAACGAATTCGTAAGCCGAGCTGCGCTCGCGGGGGCGGAGTAGCGCCGGGCGGGAGCGGCATCCGCGGGGCACTGGCAGCGGCACGCGCGCGGGCGCGCGGTTTGGGAATGCCATCGTCGCTGGCTGAGGCCGAGAGCGCGACTGGTTTGCCGGCTTCTGCGGTCACCTCTGCCGCCGCACTCACCTTGGGCGCGAGATTCGGCGGATCCACGGGCGGTGCGCCGCCCGGCCCGATATTCATCTGCATTACCCCTTCGTCGACTTCCCACTCCGGCTGCAGCCAGCCGTTCGCGCTGTTGGTGTGCCCGCCGGTGGTGATGCTCCAGACCAGGTGCTTTTGTTTGTCCCAGTCTTTCGGCAGATCGACCTTGAAGACGAACAGATGCCGGCGCGGATAGAAGTGGGTCGGCTGGCCGAGATCGTCGCGCAGATCGAATTTGTTATTCGGTCCGACCGCGATATCGGGTTCCTCTTCGTAGTTCAGGTTCAAATACCCGAACCACATGGCGATATGGCCGTCCGGCATGGTCTGCCAGCCCTCGAAGAACGGCTGCACGCTTTTGCCGGCGCCGTGCGCGAAGCTGTCTTCATCCGGCAACTGATCGATTACGCGCGGCTGCGCGTACGCCGCCCAGTCTGCGGCCAGCAAGAGGGCGGGCGCAAGCGCCCAAGCATGGAAACGTTTCATAAGTACGCCTCTCCAGAACGCGGACAACGGGACGCCGCAGCAGTGCGTTTTTCGGCACGAGGCCGCTGCGGCGCCCGGTACGCTCTAGTGCAAAGTCGCGGTCAGCTTCTTCTGTTTGTTCTTGCGTTCTTCGAGCGCCTGTTTGTATTCGTCGTCCGTGAGATAGTAGAACGTCAGCCAGGAAAAGCTCATATCGTCTATGGTCCGCTGCCCGAACGCGACTGGATTGGTCGGATCGGGATTAAACTTGTTTCCGGCAGTGTTGTCGAACCACGAAGTCACGTGCAAAACAGTTCCGGCGGGCACGATGGGTTGCGCGTCTTCCTGGTAATGGTAGACGATATGCCAATCGAAGTGATACCGGTCAACGCAGCTGACGGTTTCCTTGGGTGCCCGGCCGGCGCTCTGCATGGGCGGATATATGAGCTCCAGGCACTGCGCCTGTCCGCGGTTGTGCAGATGCGGCTGGAACGCCGTGATGCGCGCCGGCCTTAACAACGTGCTGTAGCCGTCCACGCGAACATTTTTGGTGTTGGGCGGGATCACGAAATCTTCGTTGTCGCCGACGTGCTGCGAAATTTCGATGTGTTTCGGCGTGTAGCCTTCCGGATGCAGCTTGATGCCGACGGCCACGTTGGCGGGCGTATCGGTCCCGTTGGCGTGCAGGTGCAGGTTCATCATGACCTTCGCGCCTTTGGGTAGCACGCGGCCCGTTCCCTCCGAATAAATGTCGCCGAATTTGCCGACCGCGTATTCTTCCAGCAAGGATTGCTGCTCATTGCCTTGCTCGTCTTCGAACTGCATAGTCGCAACAGCATGATGCACCACCGGCGTGCCTTTGATCGGCTTCACTTCAACGGCGGCGATGTAGCGATCGATCTTGGTGCCGAGATCTTCGGTGGGCAGATCAACCCATTGATCGGGCGCCTTGGCCTTCACAAGCACGTCTTTCTTCAACGTGACGATGATGTCCGGCTTGCCGATGTGCCAGCGAGCGCCGTCATCGAATTTGCGCGGCGGCGGCATGTCGGCGGCATTGCCCATCGGGGCGCCTTCGTCGGCCCACTTGGAAAGCGTCGCGATTTCCTGATCGCTCAGCGACGGATCATTCTTGAAGCTGTGGATGCCGACCGCCCGATCGATGTACCAGGGCGGCATGTTATGCTGCACCACCTGTTGTTTGATCGCGCGCGCCCAGGGCCGCGCGTCTTGATAGGTCAGCAGCGACATCGGGCCGATGTTCCCGGGCCGATGGCAGTTCTGGCAGGATCGTTGCAGAATGGGAGCGACATCCTTGGCGAACGTCACTTGATCGTTTGCGGGCGCCTGCGCTGTACTCCATTGCGCCGAGCCGAGAAACAAGGTAGCGAGTGCAACAGCACCGCTGATACTGACTGGCCGCATCGGAACCTCCTCAACGGGGAAGATCACCCGGACATTCCAGCCAGTATACACCTGGATTAGTGGGGATGAAGGGCTGCAGCTGTGACGGCCCGCCGGCGGTGAAGGAAGAGGGCAATTGCCCTATTTAGCGCGATTACGCGCGGGCTGCCGGCGCCGCTTACGGAGTCTGTTTGTTGGGCGGGTCCTCTTTGGCTGCATCACCCACCTCTTTGAGCGCCCTTCTAAAACCGCGAATTCCTTCGCCCAAGCCTTGGCCGAGCTCCGGTAACTTCTTGGGACCAAACAGGAACAAGCCGACAGCCAGGATAACAAGCAGATGCGTGGGTTGAAACAAGCCTTCGAACATAATTGGTCTCCGGAGGGATCTAAGCATGTGACGTGCCAATATTGCACGGCGTTACGAGCGTTTTGACGACGCGTGTTATTCGGGCCCGCGTTTCCCTGCCAGTCCCCTCCATGGACCCAAACTGAAACTGCCGATAAATTCTTAAGCTTAGGATGTGCTCTTGTGACCGGCTCCGGTAAAACCCGATCTTGGTACCTCGATCCGCTGGTGGCGGAACAAAAGCGCCAGGTGATGCAGAGCTGGGTGCGACAGGCTCTGGATAGCTGGAAGCCGGAAGCTGTGATCAAGACCGATCTGTTCGAGGAAGCATATGGCCAGGACCGGATTTTCGATGATCTGTTTCCGGGAGCGCGGATCGCGGTTGGGGTGGATGTCGAGATCGAAACTGTGGCTCGCGCGGCGCGGATTCATGGCGCGTCGTTCTGTTGCACGGCATGCGATGTGCGCCGGCTGCCGTTTCCTTCTCTCAGCGTGGATCTTGTGTTGTCCCCTTCCACCCTGGATCATTTCGAGTCGCAGGCTGAACTCACGGAATCCCTCGATGAGCTGGCACGGATTCTGAGGCCGGGAGGGATGCTGCTGATCACGCTCGATAACCCGACCAACCCGCTCTACTATGCCCTGCGCTGGGGAAGCCGGCGCGGCTGGACCCCGTTCCGGTTGGGCCACACTCTTTCCAGCGGGACATTGCAACAGCTATTGCGCGAGCGCGGCTTTCGAATCGAGGGGCAGTCATTCTTGATCCATAACCCGCGAGGAGTTTCCACTGTTGTTTTTCTCGCATTGCGGAAGTTGTTAGGCCGGCACGCTTCGGCACCCATCCGCCTGCTGCTGGCCGTTTTCGCAGCCATGGGCAAGCTACCGTCGCGGCGGTTCACAGCCTGTTTTCATGCAGTGGCGGCTACCAAGATCGCGGATTAGTACGTCGCACGCCGGATGTCTATTCCGCTATTCACGGTCTTTCGGTACCAGTCCTTGGAATGCGTGAAATAGTACTTCTCCTACTTGTTCTGGCTTCAGAGAGTAATCTATTGTCATCAAGTATGCTCTCTGAGGCGCTTAAGTATGCGCAAATGTCACAGGCAGTTTTCAAGCATCTGCGCAGCCCTATAGAGTCGGATCCGGAGGGCGTGATTCGCAAATGCATGGAGCGTCGCCTCGACAATTTTCTGGCCCATGCCGCGACCTTGGCGAGCATGCCCGCGCACCCGTACGCCAAGATGTTCAAGCTGGCAGGATGTTCCTACGCAGATCTTGAGTCGTCGGTTCGCCGCCACGGCTTAGAGACAACCTTAGAGAGGCTTTTCGAAGCAGGCGTGTATCTCACCCATGACGAGTTTCGCGGGAAGAAGGAAATCATCCGCTCTGGGCAGCATATCCCCTCGTCGATTTCCATGTGGAACAACCCGGCGGTCAAGGGCGGATATGTTCAGAGCTCCAGCGGGACGTCGGGGCGTGCCGTCACTACAAAGCATAGCATCGCGGAGTCCGTAGGCCCGGGAGAAAGTCTCGGAATGGTATTCATTCGCGAATTCGGGGTCCTTCCGGGTGCGCGAGTAATGGTGGGTCCGGTTCTTCCAGGTTTTGGGCTGCTTACGGCGGTTGCTTGCGCACGCGTGGGCGTGCCCCTCGATCGATGGTATGCGACGGGCGGCGTGACTCGGGCTAATCTGCACTATCGCGTCATCACTCGTCTGCTGGTTGCGCAGATGCGGGCGCTTGGCCTGAAAGTGCCGTATCCCACTTACTTGGATCAAAACGATTTCCGCCCGGTGGCTGAGTTTCTCAGAGATGAAATGGATTCAGGCCGGCCCAGTTATATGTGTGGTTTCGTTAGCTCGATTGCTCGAGTTGCCGAGGCTGCGGCGGCGAACGGCATAGACCTGACGGGCTGCTGCGCGCTGACTTTTGGTGAAGCTTTGACGGATGCGAAGCGGCATGTGATCCAGGCCGCGGGTATGGGCGTTTATCCCTCCTACGGAACCACCGATTTCGGCGGCATCGGAATGCCGTGCTCGCAAATGACCAAAGGCAACTGCACGCATGTGATGAAGCACGGAATCGCGCTGATTTCGCGCAACCAAGCCACGTCGTGGACCGATAGTGGGGTCGATTCGCTGTATGCAACCAGTATCCTGCCGTACTCGGCCCGTATCTTCATCAATGCGGAGATCGGCGACACGGGAGTGATCGAAAAGGCGACGTGCAATTGTTTGTTTTCGCGGCTCGGGTTCGACCTGCAGGTTCGGGACATCGCGGCCATAAGCAAAGTGACGGCCCAGGGGATCACCCTCGAGCTGACCGAAGTGGTTCCGCTGTTGGAGGAGGCGCTGCCGGCTCGTTTTGGCGGGCATCCGGGTGATTACCAATTGTGCGAGATCGAGACCGGGTCGCAGACCGAGATCGTACTGCATATCCGTCCTCGCGCAACTGCGGCTACGCCGGAAGAGGTTCTGAAATATTTCCTCGGAGAAGTAAAACGGGTGTATGGCGGATCGCTCTCGGTGGTGTCGTGGCTGCACTCGGAAGGGATCCACGCCAAGATCGCTCCGCCCGTTTTAGCGAGCACCGGCAAATTTCGCGCCGTCCGGTTGCTTGGAAGCGCGAGCGCGCAAGCCGGCCGGAAACCAGTCGGCGCGGCTGAGCGCGTAGCCCGTGCGGCCGGCGCGTTGTAGGCGCGGGGCCCCTCTGCTTCTCCTCGCTTAGCGGCCGATGCTCTGCACGGCAGTTGCGGGCGCATCTTCTGGCGCGGGGTAGGGAACAATTTTCGGATCGGGCTGATCGGCTTCCAGTAGCCACACACGCCGGTCGCGAAAATACGACGTGAGTAGCCGGTTGTGTTCCGGATCCAATTCGCGTGCCCACACCACGCGCGCCTGATCGATGTCAGCTCTATTGTGCACCCATTCACGTATGGACACATGCTGTTGTGAATATCGGACAATGATCAGGTGTTTTTCTGCCGTTCGGCTGAGCTCGCCCTCTAATTCGGCGCGCTGATCCGACCAGTCAGGTGGCCATTGGGTCTGGTCGTGCCACGCTTTGACCACCTGCGCTGCCAGCACGGCAACACACATCGCTACCAAGCTTCGTGCCAGCAGCAAACCAATTCGTTGATGTGGCCGCCATATACGCAACCGCCGCCAACCTTGCGTGATCAGCAAAAACAGAGGACCGGTAATAGGCGCGGCATAGTGTGGAAGAAGCCAATACCAAAAAAGCAACAAAGCCCCGAGCACGCTTGCAATCGGGATCCAGACGAGCCAACCATTGCGGGGAGGAGCCACTAAGGCCAGGAGCAAAGGAATCGTCAGCAAAGGGTCGACGTAGAATCGCCATACAGTGTACAGCCGTTTGCCTGCCGAGGGTAATTGATTTAGAAGCGCACTCTGGTATTGCTTGAGGACTTTGGCGTTCAGGCCATAATAGCGTCGCAGGAACGGATCGCGAAAAATTGCCGGCTCGTTAAGTTGGCCGCGCCGGAACAAATTGATGGGCTCATAGGTGTCTGTATAGACCTGATACGCAGTCACGAGAGGTCTGCCAGTCTGAGTGAAATTGAAGTAGCCAAGTCCCAGTAGGAGAGCGGCTGCGCCTAAACTGAACGGAATGGCAACACGGCGGAAAAAGAGTTTACGAAACGAGTGCGTGCCTCGTATCCCGAGAACACCTAGATAGACCAAAATGGGCAAGCTCGCGGCCAAGCCTTCCATCGGTCGTGAAACGCTGAGGATGGCTAGCCCCACCAGCAGGATCACCGTGTCTCGCAGAGCGGGCTGCCGGCGCAGGCTATGGGCGGCGCCGAACACCAGCACTCCGCCCCAGGCTGCCAGCATGCCCCCCCAGTAGCTCTGGGTCCAATACGTGGCAACCCCGATCTGACAAACGCAAAACAGCGCCCCGATAAACGCTATGCCAGGCCGAAACCATCGCAGCAGCAGCCAATACATCGCCGCGCAGGTAAGCGCGCCGGTGATCCAGACACCGACGATCGGTTGCCCGAAAAGCACTTGTCCGGTCGCCAGCACAAAACCCTGGCCGGGAGGAAATTTGGAAACATAAGTCGGTTTCTGGATGACATGGAACGTATGAAAATGCTCCCACATGGGGTGAGTCGGGTTGCTTAGCCGGCCGGACGCAAACGTATCCGCAGCCAAAAGATAGGCAAACTCATCGTGGACCGAGGGCCGCGGTATGTGAGTGAGTGCCACTACGGCAGCGCTGCCACCGAAGCTTAGCGCCGCCAGCACGAGCATTGCAGCGATTCGGACCCGAGCCAAACGGAAGATCCGCACCTCGACCGCACGGATTGCTTGCGGACAAAGAATCGAACAGATCAGTACCAAAAGGCCAGCGAGCGTACCGAAAGCGATCTGGAGCAGATGCGTACGCAAAACCGCAACAATGGCCATAGCGATGGAACGCTGGAACAGGACTAATTATAGCCAGCGCCGCTTCGATTCGGCCCCAACGAGAAACTATCGCGTTCTTATGCCGTTTCGTCGAGCTGCAGTTCCGGCAGTGCATCGCCGGGGCGCGCCATCCAGACGTACAGCGTAGGGATCAGGAAAATACTCAAAAGGAGCGCTGCTATTAATCCGCCGACGATCACGATGGCAAACGGCCGCTGGGAATCCGAACCGATGCCGTGCGACATCGCGGCCGGCAGCAGCCCCAACGTGGCGACCAGGCTGGTCATTAAGATCGGACGCAGTTTCAACACCGAGCCTTCGGCCGCGGCATCCACGATGGAGTGTCCCCGGGCGCGAAGCTGGTTGATGTACTCCACCATGATCACGCCGGTTTGCACGCAGACCCCGAACAACGCCAGGAACCCGAGGCCGGAGGAGACGCTCAGATTGGTTCCGGTGATCAAAAGAGCAAGCAATCCGCCGATGGGTGCCACCAACACTGTAACCATGATCAGCAGCGCCCATTTCATCGACTTGAACATGATGTACAGGATTACGAAGATCAGCAGGACCGTAAGCGGCACGATGATGGCCATGCGCGCCTGAGCGCGCTTCTGGCTGGCGTACTCGCCCTCCCAATCGATGCGGTAGCCGCGCGGTAGCTTGACCTCGGTGCTCACTTTTCGGATGGCCTCTTCGACGGCGCCGCCCAGGTCGCGTCCGCGGACGCTGTACTTGATGGCGATGTAGCGCTGATTGCCTTCACGATACACCTCCGAGGCGCCGTCCCGCTCTTCGATGTTGCAAAGCTGAGCCAGTGAGACTCGTTCGCCCGTGGGAGCGAGCAGCCGGATGTTTTCGATGGCTTCCTTCGTATTCCGGTACTGAGGTGGATAGCGCAGGACCAGATCGTAGCGCGCCTCGCCCTGCAGCACCTGGGTCAGCGCGTTGCCCCCCACCGCGGTCTGGATCGCATTTTGCACGTCCGCTACGTTGATCTGATAGCGCGCGGCTTGTGCACGATCCACGGTGACGTTCAAGTTGGGCTGGCCGAGCACGCGGAGCACGCCCAGATCCTCGATTCCACGGACGCCGCGCATAATGCGCACGATCTCGTCGGCTTTATCCTCGAGGGTTCTCAAATCGTCGCCATAGATCTTGGTCGCGAGCTGTCCCTTGACACCGCTGACGGCTTCCTCCATGTTGTCGGCAATAGGCTGCGAGAAGCTCCAGGTCACCCCGGGAATTTTCTCCAGCTCGCGATCCATGGCGGCGATCAGATCCTCCTTGTTCTGATGGAAGCCGGGACGCCAGTCTTCTTTGGGCTTTAGTCCGACGAAGTACTCGGTGTTGAAAAAACCCGTTGTGTCGGTGCCGTCGTCCGGGCGGCCTACTTGACTGGTGCACTCAGTGGCTTCAGGAAATGAGCAGAGGATGATGCGAGCCTGGTTAGCGACGCGGATGCCTTCATCCGGTCCCGTACTCGGGGCCAGTGTCCCGCGGACCCACATCGCGCCTTCATCCAGGTGAGGCAGAAACTCCGAGCCGATCAGCGGGCCGAAGCCCAGGAACGCGGCTAGTCCAACGCCGGCCAGCCCGACGGCCACCGTCACGTAGCGCCAGCGAATCGCGAGCCGAACGGCTTTGCGGTATCCGGCGGTGATCGATGACATCACAGGGTTGTGCCACTCACGGGTTCCCTTTCGGAACAGCAAACTAGACAATGCCGGGGCGACCATCATCGAAAAGAGAATCGCACCTAGCAGCGCGAACGCCACCGTCCATGCCATCGGCTTAAACAAACGGCCCTCCACGCGTTGCAGCGTGAAGATCGGCAGGTACGCTGTAATGATCAATAGGATCGGGTAGAAGACCGGACGTTGGACTTCGTGCGCGGCATCGAAGATCTTCTCTATCACCGTTCGTTGGCTGCTGCCCTGGTGGTTCAGGTGGCGCACGATGTTTTCCACCATGACCACGGTCCCTTCCACCACCATTCCAAAGTCGAGAGCGCCAAGCGAAAGCAGGTTTGCCGGAATCGCTTTCAACTTCAGGCACGTGGCGGCGAAGAGCAGTGAAAACGGGATGGTCAGGGCCACGATAATCGCTCCGCGCACGTTTCCGAGCAGAAGGAACAACACGATCACCACCAGCAGGATGCCTTCGCCCAAATTGTGGAGCACCGTGTGAGTCGTGAAATGCACCAGGTCGTCGCGGTCCAGGAACGGCACGATCTTGACGCCCGCCGGCAGGATATGGTCGTTCAGCTCTTTCACCTTGGCATGCAGAGCGTCGAGCGTCGGCTCGGCGTCGGCGCCCTTGCGCATGGGCACCCAGGCCGACACCACGTCCGGATCGTCCACGATCTTACCGTCCTCGCGGCGGATCGCGCGCGCGAACTGGCCCAGCCGGATCTTGGGTCCTTGCGCCACCTCGGCTATATCTTTCACCTTGATCGGCGTGCCGTTCTTTGCCGTGATGACGGTGTTCTCGATGTCCCGGACGTTCCGGATCAGCCCGACTTCCCGCACGTTGATCTGCTGCAGCCCTGACTGTATGAAGCTGCCGCCGGCATTGGCGTTGCTGTTGGCGAGCTGCTGCTCGACTTGCGCGAGGTTGAGGCCGTAATCGATGAGTTTGTTGGGATCCACGCGAACCTGGTACTCGCGGGTGGGGCCGCCGAACGTCGCCACGTCGACGATATCGGGAACCGATTTGAGATTCTTCTCCACAACCCAGTCTTCGAGCGATTTCAGCTCCATCACGTCGTAGGCGGGGTTGGTGCTTTTCAGAGTAAAGAAGTAGATCTGGCCGACCGGGCTCCAGTCGGTTCCCATCTGGGGCGTCACACCCGGTGGCAGCGACACTTGCGAGAGCCGCTCCAGCACCCGTTCGCGGTTTTCGAAATTGGAGGTGTTGTCCTCGAACACCAGCTTCAAGTCAGATAGTCCGAAAATCGAGAACGAACGCAAGTGCTCAATGCCGGGAATGCCGTTCATGGCGATTTCGAGCGGAATGGTGACCTGCTGCTCGATCTGTTCGGCGGAGATACCCGGCCACTGCGTGATCACCTCGACATAGTTGTTGGCGACGTCGGGGTAGGCTTCCACCGGAAGCTGATGGAACGAGACCGCGCCCCAGGCAAACAGCAGAAGCGCTGCCGCGAGGACTACGAACCGATTGTTCAGCGCAAAATCGACCGCTTTGCGGATCATGTACTGCTTGGATCCCTTCTAAGTAGCCGAATCACTGCTCCACCGTGTTCTGGAACACGAGCGCATTCGCGATTACCTGATCGCCAGGCTGGATGCCGGAGATCACTTCCTGCATATTGTCCGGGAGCATCGCTCCGGCGGTCACTTCGGTCCGGCGGAACGTGTTATTGCCGAGCGGCGTATAGACCCACTCGCGGTCGTGCAGGTGGAGAATCGCGCTGGCGGGAACGGTTGCATGCTTTTGCGCCGACTGCCCGCGGAAGGTTGCCGTTACGAACATTCCCAAGCGCATCAGCCCGGGATTTTCGACCTCCAGCCGCACCTTCTCGGTCCGGATGTTGGGATCGACGATGGGCGAGATGTTACCGACGCGGCCTTTCAATACACGATCGGGGTAAGCGACCAAATGAATATCCGCCGAATCGCCCAGATGCACCTGCGCCATGTTGTTCTCGTATACATCGCACATGACCCACACGCGCGAAAGATCAGAAATTGTAAAGGGATTCGGCGGCGTAAGCGCTTGCACACCGGATTGATTGGTTATCTGCTGGTCCGTGATGACGCCTGAAACAGGAGCGCGGACTTCGATAATGCCGGTGGGATGTTCGGTATCGGAACCCAGGAGCCTCAAATGCTCAGCCGCCGCCTCGATGTCTACTCGCGCGTTGGCTACGGCCGTTTGGGCGGCAATTTCGTTGTTGTCGGCGGTCTCCAGAGCACTCTTTGGGATCGCCCCGTCCTCGTACAAGAGCTTGGCGCGATCCTGTTGGATTTTCGCCAGGCGTTCGTTTTCGACAGCGAGCTGCTCGTTCTTGACGGCCTTCCGATAGTCTGCATATGCACCGGATACGTCGGTGCTCCGGACTTTGAAAAGTAGCTGGTCCTTTTTCACGGTGTCGCCCAGCCGCGCGTCAATTTCGACGACGCGGCCGGTCGCGAGCGAAGGCACCGGGACCTGCCGGGACACGTCTGGAGTAACCGTGCCGGTCACGTTCAGCTCGGGCGCGGCTACGTATTGGCCCGCAGTCGCTAAGGGAAAGCGCTCCGGATGGTCGATTTTGAAATTGTTCGGATCGAATGCCGGTTGTACCGTCGCGGCCACCGGTCCCGTTTCCGCGCTCTCTCTGGCGGCAACTTTCTTGACGCAGGAAGCTGCAAACAACGACAAGCCCAGACACAGGGCCGATTCCATCACGAGTACCGGCTTCATTGCAAAATCTCCTTGCCCACGGCCATGTTCATCTGCGCCGCGGCAGTCAAATAGGAACCGATCAGATTTAAATACGCCAGGCGTGTGTCTCGATAAGCTTTCTCGGCGTCTAAAAAGTCCAGCAGAGACGCGCCACCGTTCTGGTAAGAGAACGAAATGCGGTTGCGATTGTCTTCTGCCAAAGGCAGATATTTCGTTTTATATGGCTTCAGCAGGTTCAGCGCCTGGACCAGGGTCCAGTAGGCGGATTCGACGTCGCTCAATACGGCAGCCTGCGTGGCATCCTTCAGGCGCTCGTTGCGGGTTATATCGACCTGCGTGCGCGCTTTCTCGCCCTGGTTCCGATCGAAGATTCGCAGCGGAATGCTGACGCTGCCGCCCACCGTATCGGACGCGAACGGGTTGCTGAAGGAGGGATTGTGCGAAAACCAGGCGCTGAAGGTCGGATCGGTTGAACCGTTCGCGACCGCGAGCTGGTGATTGATCTTGGCCAGCTCCACATTCTGCATGGCTGCTTTCAGATCGGGCCGCGTCTCGACGGCGGCGTTGCGATAGTCTTCCAGTGGCATCAGCTCGTCGGCGAAATCGTAAGTGCCGGTAATATCGAACTGGTCGATGGGCGTGCGATCGTTCAGCAGCGTGAGCAGCTGGATCTTCGCGGTCCGTAGATTCACCATCGCGGTTTGGAAATCGGATTCGAACTGGACTCTCTGCAGCTCCAAACGGTTCACGTCGACCAGCGCAGCGTCCCCGGCCGCCAGGCGCTTGCGATTGATATCGAGCTCCCGATCCCAATAATCCAGGTTCTCGCGCGCGTTCTGGAGCACCGCTTTGGCCTGCAAGACACCCACGAAGGCATTGCGCAGATTGAAGAGAAGAGATCGCTCCTGATCGGAGTAGGTGGATTGTGCGACGACGGTGGACTGCTGAGCGCTGTCGCGCCGCAGCTCACGCTTGTGGCGCCGCTCGTGCAGATAGCTCACAGCCGGAGTCTCCAGGACGCCGCTGAGCGGGCGCCAGACGCCTTGATTGGGCACGATTTGAAATCCGTCCGCCGTGAGCGTGAAGTCCGGATTCGGCCGGAGATAGGCCGTAATCTCGTTCGCGCGCGACTCATCGATATTGAGCTGGGCCGCTTTTAAGGTAGGGTTAACGGCGTCAAACTTGTCCTTGATCTGCTGCCAGGTGAAGGCAGCCTGGCCCCACATCCCGGCCGGCAGCAAGGCCACAACGGCAATGGCTCTGCGGATGCAGCGGGCCGCGCGTGCGTGCTGTGGGCTTCGCAACAACTTACCTCCTGTGTGGAACGTCAAAGTGTCGGGCAAGATCCACGAAAAGGCGTAAATGAACCGTCCCGGCTGGATTTTCACATAGTCGTTTACGCGGGGTTTAGATGCAGCGCTGCAGCGCAGCGCACACAACGCCCCACTTTGCAATGTACCCAGAGTCCTTGCGCCGTGTCGATTACCTTTCAGGCTTTGGCCGCCTATCTTTCGGCTATTTGGGCTGTATCTTTCGGCCACACGCTGGCGTTCTGCGAACCGGCTAACGGTAGAATGAAGGCAAGCGTAGCGCTCCCTGGAGCCGCGCCCTATCTCGGTATGCTGTTCTTTCTTCTGCGCGGCAGCCGCCGGGCTGTGCTCCTGAGAGCCGGCTTGATGATTGCCGTTATCGCTATCGCCGACTGGCGCATCGAGGATAATTTCCAGCTCGGGTTCCTGTATCTGTTCCCGATGCTGCTGATCGGCAGCGCGCTGACTCGCTGGCAGATTGCATGCGTGGCCGCCGGGTGCACGATCCTGGCCGAGTCATTCGATCCTTATCGCTGGTCGGTTGGGGCCGGACTTCCGCGCGACATCTTAATGTTTGCCGCTTTCTTCGGAATGGGGCTGTTCGTGTATGAGCTGGTGCGCAGCCGGCAGAGTGCGTTGCAGCATCTTCAGGAGATTGAGAAGGAAGCTAAGGCGCGCGAGGACGCCGAAGAGCAGCTCAAGATACTGGTGGAAAGCAGCCCGGCCGCGATTCTTACGACCGACGATCAGGGGCGGGTTCTGTTGGCCAATGACGCGTCGCACCGGCTGCTGGGCGTTCCGGCCGGGTCGCTTCCGGGTCGCTCGATCCGCTCCTACTTGCCAGCCTTAATCAATGTTCCGGCACCCGAACAGAACCGGCCATCGTTCCGCACCGTGATGCAGTGCCGCGGGCGGCGCGAAGACGGCGAAGTCTTTTTGGCCGACGTTTGGTTTTCTACCTATCGCACTAGCGCTGGACCGCGCCTGGCGGCGATGGTGATCGACAGCTCGGAGGAGTTGAGGAGCCGCGAAGAAGTCAACCTGCACCAACTTATGGCCGGGTCGCGAATCCTGGTGGGCGCGGTATCGCACGAGATTCGCAACATTTGCGGCGCCATCGCGGTGGTTCACCAGAACCTGGCGCGAAACGGGTCTTTGGCAGAGAACAAGGATTTCGAAACGCTCGGTACGCTGATTTTGGCGCTCGAGAACATTGCGGCCATGGAGCTCCGCCAGACCGGCAGCCCAGCCGCCGGCCTGGACCTGGCGAATCTGCTCGAAGAGGTGCGAATCATCGTCGAACCGGCGCTGCGCGACGAGGGCTGCGAGGTTCAGTGGGACATAGAGCCAGGCCTTCCCTCTGTCTGGGCCGAGCGCCAGAGCTTGATCCAGGTTTTCTTGAACCTGGTCAAGAACAGCGAGCGTGCGATGCGGAATCAGCCCGTTCGCGAGCTGCGCGTATGCGCGAAGACCGAGAAAGACCGGGTTACGGTCCGGGTTCAAGACACGGGCGGGGGCGTAGCGAACCCGGATCGGCTATTCCGGCCATTCCAACAGGGCGCGCAGGCAACCGGCTTAGGTTTGTATCTATCGCGTGCGTTCATGCGATCGTTTCGCGGAGATTTGCGGTACGAGCCGGAGCCGGGCGGTTCCAGCTTTATTGTCGACCTGTCGCCTTTGCTGTCCGAAATAAGAAAAGAACGCTATGGGTCAGGAGATCCGGATTCTATTAGTGGACGATCACAGTCTGTTCCGCGAGAGCCTCAGCCGGCTGCTCCAAGCCGAACCTGACCTGCGCATCGCTGCGACTTGTTCCACGGCCACGGAGGCGCTGGATGTGATCGAGCGCGAGCCCGTGGACCTGGTTCTGCTGGACTACGATCTGGGCGAGCAGCAGGGCTCGGAATTTCTGGAGGGAGCCAAATCCAGGGCATTTGGGGGGCGTATCCTGATGGTGACCGCCGGAATGCCCGACGCCGGGACGTTGCGCGCCATGGAAGCGGGCGCGGCTGGGATCTTTCTGAAGCACAGCCCGCCCGCGCAGCTCTTGGAAGCGATCTACAAAGTCATGCGCGGCGAGATGTGGCTGGATTCCGGGGCCGTGCGTTCGCTGGTGGCGGGCGCAACCGGCAAATCTGAAGAGCAGCGGACCGCGCAGCCATTCACGCAGCGCGAGCGCGCGGTGCTGAAGGGCGTGTTCGAAGGGTTTACAAACAAGGAGATTGCCGGACAGCTCCAGGTCTCCGAAGGATCGGTAAAGGCCGTGCTGCAGCAGCTATTCGATAAGACCGGCGTTCGCACGCGCAGCCAGCTGGTACGGATTGCGCTGGAAAGTTTCAACCAGAATTGGTAGCGCGTCGTTCCCCGCGTTTTTCGAGCAACACGGCGCGGTAGGTTTCGAGGAGATTGCGCGTGAGCACAGCCATGTCGCGAGTTTTCACCACGTGCTGGCGGGCGCGCCGGGCCAGCGTCCGAGCTTTCTCGGTATCGGCGAACAGCTCGAGAATTTTAGCCGCGAACCCGGCCGGATCGGCGGAAAGCGCGCAGATCTCGCCGTCGCGCGCCGTCAAGCCTTCGGCTCCCAGTGGCGTGGAGACCACCGGGATTCCCGCCGCAAACGCTTCCAACAACTTCACACGCATTCCCGAGCCGCTGAGAATCGGGCAGACGAAGACCGCGTAGCGCCCGAGCGGCTCTCGGACATCTTCGACATAGCCGCGCAGTTCAATGTTCTCAGGCAGATCGGGTAAGGAGTGCCGAGGAGGTGGCTCGGCGCCGACGATCACCAGCCGAGCGCCGGGCGACTGTTTCAAAACGCGCGGGAGAACACGCTGCACGAACCAGTCCAGCGCTTCCTGGTTGGGTAAGTGGCGGAAGCTGCCCAAAAAGAGCATCGTCTCCGGTTCCCGGCGATCTTGAACAAACTCATACCGCGATGTCGCGATGCCCGCGCGGTTATCGTCCAGTTTGTCGCGCAGTTCGGGCAGAAACGAAACGATGTAGTCGCGGTTTTCCGGGCTGCAGATTTGGATGCGATCGAATTTCGGCAGCATCTTCAGCTCGTATCGCAGGGCGCGGAGGTACTCAAAAGCAGCTTTCGATTTACGCGCGAGCCCGCGCGTACCGCCGAGACCTCGGCCGATCGACTGGAAGTAAACGTCGTGCTCGAACAGCATGCACCCCAGGCGGCCGAAATTGGCGGCGTATTGTGCCAGCGGCGTGTATTCGAGCTGTAAGATGTCGATGTCGCGCAGAAAAATTTCCCGGTGAATCAGCCATTCCAGGTCTGCGTTTGCGAACTCGCGGACAGCGAACGGAAGAATCGAACCGAATCCTTTGGGTTGGCCTTCCATGCGCACCAGGTATTCGACCGAAGCGGCTTTTTCTTCCAGTTCCCAATGGTTCCAGCGCTCCTCTTCGAGGTCCAACAAAATGATCAGGTGCAGCGAGCAAAGCGCGGCGAGTTCGATGGCCGTTTGGTACATGAAGACACCGCCGCCATGGATGGGAGGGCAGATCGGATAAGGTGAGACGAAAAGAACACGGGGTTGGCCGGGTACAGGACTGAGGGCGGAGAAGCGGTCGCGGAAGTAGCCGCCTAATGGACGGCGGAATGCTTCGGTATCGGAAACAACCGCCAGCGAGCGGGCGCGTGCCCGCGAACGGATCGCGGCGGGCAACTGGAGGAAAGCCCGCCACAGGCCCGCCAGGTTGGCTCGCTCCGGCGAATCGCCGAAGAACGCGCTCAGAACTGCGCCGCCAAACGTGAAAATGACATGCGGCCCGAGGCGCCGCCATTCGTGGACGTCCTTCCAGCAAAACAGAATGAAGTTTTTCTTGAGGACCGCGTCGATTTGCGCGCGCGTGAACTTTTTGCCAATGGTTCCGCGATGTTCGTGGTAGACGACGCTCGCCGGCTGATAGAGAACTTTCCAGCCGCGCTTCCAGGCCTGGTAGCCGAGGTCAGTATCTTCCAGATAAAACGGCCGGAAGAGCTCGTCGAATCCGCCCAGCTCGAGGAGTTTCCGGCGGTCGAAGGCGCAGGACCCACCGCCGCCGTAGAAGCAGGGAAAGGCGCGTGTGACGGCCGGATCGATACGATGGCGGACGCGCAGTGCCCCGTTTTCCCACCAGCCCTGCGTAAGTCCCGTTTCTTCCCGAAGCTTGGTTGGTTCGCTGAAGAAGATCTGGCACGACACCGCGAAGACCTTTTCGTCAGTAAATCCTTCGAGCAGGGGCGCGAGAAAGTCCGGTTGCACGCGCATATCGCTGTTCAACAGCACCACGACGTCATTTTTTGCGGCTCGAAATCCGGCATTCGAACCGCCGCCGAAGCCGAGATTGCGATCCAGCGCCAGCACCTGTACGGAGGGAAAAGTTTCGCGAATAAACTCCGCGCTGTCGTCGGTCGAGCCGTTGTCGACCACGATGATCTCGTTGTTGCTGTTGCCAGCGAGCGCTTCCATGACCGAGGGCAGATACCGCGCCAGAAGATCGCGTCCGTTCCAGTTCGGAATGACGACCGATGCGGCATCGGTGGACGGACGAGAGTCCAGCGGGAGCCTCTTTTTCCGCAATCGTGAGGCGAGATCGGTCAGCGCAAGCGCCGCCACTGCAGCGGTCAGCAATACCGGTGAAATGACCAGCAACGGCAGCGACCGGATCAGCCGCCACAGAATGGTGAGGAACGTTCTCACGAGGCGCGGTTCTCAGGATTATTCGATCTTGGGACCAAGCCTCATCTTACGGCCCAGGCGAATCCAGCGCGACGCTTGCACCAGGCCGAGCTTGGCCGAGAGCTGGTCGCGTTCGGTTTCGGTACGTTGGGCCCACAGCGTTCGTTCCACCACGGTTCGCTCAGCGGCTTCGAGCAGACGCACGCATTCGGCTAATTCGTCGCACTTGGCGGCGAGGTCATTCGTAAATCGCGCCTCGGTTTCCAGTGCCCACGCGGTTTTGGCCTGGTTCTCCTCCTCGAGCGCCAGCACCTTAGCTTGATAGCCGGCCGCGGTTGTTTCCAATTCTTCCTGTAGAGAGACGATGCGCTGCCTGGCAGCCTCCAGCTCGGCGCCAAGTGATTGGGCCCAGCGATTACTCGCCTCCAGGTCCTCTTTCAACGCTGCGTGCAGCTTTAGGATGGAGTCGCGCTCGGCTTGCGTTTGCGCCAGCCAGCTTTTGACTTGTGCAAGTTCGTCTTCCAGCAGATGAATATGCCGCTCGCGCTCGCGAAGGACGTTGGCGGCGCTAGGCACATAGACAAACGACCGGCGCTCGGGTAGCGCACCCGCCGAGCACAGGCCGATCAAGAAGTGCGCCTCGGAAGCCTTGCCGCCGCGCTCGATACGCACCTCGGCGGGCGGAGAACCGTTTTCGGAATGGAAGGCGAAAGACTCAACCCGGTTTTGGAGCAGCAAACGAACGTTAGTGAAATGGTTTTCGAGTTCGCCGACAAATTCTTCAGCTTCGAACTCATGTTCGTGGTACGGATTGGGTCCAGTTTCGGCGCGGGTTTCCGCGTAGTAAAGCCGATTCGGCGAGGAGACGATCAGGAGTCCTTCTGGCTTGAGGACTCGAGCCGACTCTTCGAGAAACGCGCGGTAATTCTGCAGGTGCTCGATGACCTCGAACGCGACCACGACCTCAACGGAGCGCGCCGCGAAGGGCATCGCGCTGCAGGCGGCCTGAAGAAACCGCGGAGCAGTGAAATGCGAGCGAGCGTATTCAACTGCATCCGGTGCGATATCGAAACCGATTACAGTGGCAGCAACACCCGCAAGCACCGAGGAGCCGTATCCTGTGCCACAGCCTGCGTCCAGCACCTGTTTCCCGGCTGCATACTGCCGCGCGAAAGCGTAGCGCGCCACGTGTTCGCTCCAGAGATCGTCACTCACCTGGCCGGGAACGACGCGCTCACCGGTAAACTCAACCAACGCGCGGCTCCGCGTGGGACAGTGCAGGTGCGGGTTTCGCCAGCGAACGGTTCAACTCCACACGGCAGGGCAGGTGTATGTAGCCGTAAACCTGGTCTTCGCCCGGCGTGGTCTGGAGCACGATGGCGTTGTCGATCCAATCGCAATTGGTGTAGCTGTGCAGCGTTCCGTCGGCGATGGCGGGCGAGAAAGAGAATGGCGATGGGTACAACTCGGGGAGCTGGACATGGAAGTCCACTGTGTAGACATCACCGGGCGACATCGGGGGGAGATCGAAATCTTCGCGAGCGGTGTTGGTACCTGCGAAGTCTAGCCCCACGTGGTTCCGCATGATGAAGCCGACAATCGGCAACATGATCTCCTCGTAGGCGCGGACACTGATGCGCACGACGATCGCGGTGGAAGGTTGCAGCAGGTACACTGGTTGGCCGCTTTCTTCGAGGATCGCGATTCCGATTACCTCCGCGCGGCCATCGCCAAAACGATGGTCCACGTTCGGGATAGTGGTGACCACTTCGGGCGCCAGCGCCTGCGCGTGTGCTTCGGAGTGCGATCTACGGTGCTCCCTGCTGACGTAGGCATTATCCTTTTGGACCATGGCAGCCGAATATTTCGCCACCACCGCGCCCGGGCTGCCGAGTTCCTTAATTCGTCCGCCTTCCAGCCAGAGGGCACGGTCGCCGATAGATTTTACTTCAGTGGGAGCGTGCGATACGAACAGGATGGTGACGCCGTTCGCGCGCAGCTCGTGGACTTTGCGCAGGCAACGCTGACGGAAATAAATGTCGCCGACTGCCAGGGCTTCGTCCACCAGCAGGATTTCGGGGTCGACGTGGATAGCCACCGCGAAAGCCAGACGAACCGCCATGCCGCTGGAATAAGTTTTGACGGGCTGATCGATGAAATCGCCGATCTCGGCGAATTCTTCAATTTGCGGGAATTTCGCGTCGATTTCGGCGCGGGATAGCCCCAGTATGGCGGCGTTCACATAGACGTTGTCGCGGCCGGTGAATTCCGGGTTAAATCCGGTGCCCAGTTCGAGCAAAGCCGCCACCCGTCCGCTGACCCGCACTTCGCCTGCAGTGGGATGGAGAATACCCGCCACCATTTGCAGCAGCGTGCTTTTGCCAGAGCCATTCTCACCGACAACACAGAACGTCTCGCCCCGGTGTATTTCAAAGCTGACGTCGCGCAGCGCCCAGAAGTCGCGGTGAAAGGATTTGCGGTTGAACAAGGCGAGCTCTTTCAGGCGCGCGCTGGGATTGGCGTAGATCGGATAGCTTTTGGAGACACCGCGAAATTCAACGACCGGAGAGGACACTAAAGACGAATCTACTGAAGGGGCGAAGGGCTGTCAAATGGGAGGCTGTGGAGAGAGTTGCCCAGCATGAATTCAGGGCGGCCGCCAAGTCCCGCTTTGCCACGTCAACAACTTCGGATGCGGTGAAACCGCCGCGAGCGGTGAGGCCTTCTTATCTCACTCTGCTTCTATCCGTGTGACGTAGCAAGTCGAGGATTCCGGTAGCCGCCCCGATGAGCAATCGTACTCTCTATAAAACCTCCTACGGTTACTGCCTTTGGAAACCAGCCTTCCATCAGCCAATCTCCATCATTAAGATAGCCTAATCTCCAAAAAGTGTCAAGAGTTTTAATCATTTAGGGCCTTTGTTTGACTTCTCCCGGTGGTGCAAAATACCCTGGAAGGAGCAAACCTGTTTGCCGGTGTAGCTCAGGTGGTTAGAGCGACGGTCTCATAATCCGTAGGTCGCAGGTTCGACTCCTGCCGCCGGCACCATCAGTCCTCCCGCGCTGTCGAAACGATCGTCTCGTAGAGGCGCTGGAGTTCTTCCTGCGAGTAGTATTCGATCTCAATCCGGCCGCGCTGTTCTGATTTTTCGACAATGCGCACGCGCGTGCCGAGGGCATTTTCGAGCTCGCCTACCGCCGCTCGGATGTTAGGGTCCTGGAGCGGCTCCTCGGTTGGCTCGCGAGGCTCGTTCATTTTCTTGACGAGCCTCTCGACTTGACGCACCGAAAAGCCCTGAGCGGCGCTCTTTTCGGCCACTTGAGTTTGAAGCTCCGGCGAGTTGAGGCCCAGGATGGCGCGCGCATGCCCCATAGAGATGCGTCGCTCAGCGACCAAGAGTTGGACGGGGCCGGGGAGCCGCAACAACCGGATCAGGTTGGTGATCGTGCTCCGGTCTTTACCCGTACGGTTGGCGATGTCCTCGTGGCTGAGGCTCATCTCGCGCGAAAGGCGGTCCAGCGCCTGGGCAGTCTCGATGGGGTTGAGGTCTTCCCGCTGGATATTTTCAATCAAAGCCACTTCGAGCAGCTTGTCGTCGGCGAAATCCTGCACAATGGCGGGGATCTCGTTGAGACCGGCGAGTTTGGCGGCGCGCAGCCGGCGCTCGCCCGCTATCAATTCGTATTTTCCGGCATGCTGACGAACCAGGATGGGCTGGATAACCCCATTTGCTTCTATTGAGTTAGCCAATTCCTGGAGGCGGGTGGCATCGAATACCATCCTGGGCTGTAAGGGGTTGGGGGCGATCTCTGAAATGGGAAGGAAAATTACTCGGTCACCGTGCAGCTCGCTAGCTGAGGCCGCAGGGACTGCAGGAGTAACTGGTTGTGTATGATGGACTACAGATCTGCTGCTTAGCAGTGCTGATAGGCCTTTACCCAAGACTTTGCGAGGTTGTGGCTTTTCCGGCATTTTGGGCACGAGCCAGGATCTCCTTTGCGAGCTGGATATAGCTTTCGGCTCCGCGGGACCGAACGTCGTAGGCCAGGATTGGTTTTCCAAAGCTGGGAGCTTCCGCCAAGCGTATGCTGCGCGGGATTACAGTCTTGAGGACGGTATCTTCGAAGAATTCCCGGAGATCTTGTTCCACCTGGCGGGTCAAGTTCATGCGGTCGTCATACATGGTTAGCAACACGCCTTCGATAGTAAGGCGCACGCCGAGCGAATCTCGCACGCGATCGATGGCGTCCATAAGCTGGGAAATACCTTCCAATGCGAAGAACTCGCACTGAATCGGGATGAGCACGGAATCTGCCGCGACCAAGGCGTTGACGGTAAGAAGGTCTAGGGCGGGCGGGCAATCGATCAAGATGTAGTCGTAGTAGGCTCGAACCGGCTCTAGCGCTTTGCGCAACCGGCTTTCCCGGTCGTCAACGTCAACCAGCTCTAAGTTCGCGGCAACCAGGTTCTTGTCGGAGGGCAGCAAATCAACGCCTTCGAATCCTGTGTGTAGGATGGTCGGCTGGAGGTCCGTCTCGCCGAGGAGCACCTGATACAGCGTTGGCTGGCCCTCGGCTTTTGAGACGCCGAGGCCAGTCGTCGCATTGCCTTGCGGGTCCGAGTCGATCAGGAGGACACGGAGGTCGTTGGCCGCTAGCGAGGCACTCAGGTTGATAGCGGTGGTGGTTTTACCAACCCCGCCCTTTTGGTTTGCGATCGCGATTACTTTTGCCAACACATACACTCCAGCGGTCCACTAGGAACACCTGCGCAACAGCACGGAAAGCGTGGATTTCGCGCACACGTTCCACGTGAAACCGTTGCGAGTGCACGGATGATCCTGACACATAGGTTCCACGTGAAACACTAAGCCCTATCAAACTCACCCCGTACACAGATCCTGCGGTCTCCCCAAGGTAACCGAATGGGCTCGTCCCACGCAATTCCCGCGATTAATTTTAGCGCGCCGAAACTCGCCTCCCCGATGAGTAAGCCAAGGCGGGGAGCTAGCCTCGGTACGTTTTGAAGCACATGCCGGGGATCCACGGCGCGTGAGACGATCCAATCGAACGAGTCCTGGATTTCTTCTGCGCGCGAGGCGATCACGCGAATATTTTTCAATTGACGCGTTGATTCCCGCAGGAATACAGCCTTCCGTTGGTTCGATTCTATAAGGGCAACCCGCATTCCAGCATGCACCACCGCAACCGGTACACCGGGAAAACCCGCGCCCGCACCAATATCGCCAATGTTTACAGCATCTTGCGGCGGAATGTGAGCGGCGAGAAATAAAGACTCAGCGTAGTGACGCATCACCAGCTCGGGTCCGGGTTCGATCGAGGTGAGACTGAGTTTCTGGTTCCAGCGCACCAACATTTCATAATGTGCGTAGAGTGCAGAGATTTGCTCAGATGACAGGGTAACCCAGGGCCTGAGCTCGCGCTCCAGCACCTCGTTGAACCAGGCTGGAGCGGCCATGCTGCTACACGAAGGCGCCTAAGCTGAGGTAAATATCGAGCACTGCGACGGCCGCAGGGGTGACGCCGGGAATACGGCCTGCTTGGCCAAGGGTGGCGGGACGAACGCGGTCAAGTTTTTGCTTCACTTCGGTAGACAGCCCAGGGATCCGCGAAAATTCGAAGCCGGATGGTATCCGACGCGAATCGGAATCGCGCAGCCGCTCGATCTGGCGTTCTTGCTGTGCAATGTAGCCCGCGTACTTCGTCTCGGTTTCGATGGTGGTTAATACACCGTTTTCCAGCTCTTCTCCCAAGCTTTTGCCGATCCAAGGTTCAAGACGCTGGATTTTGGCCTCCGGCCGGCGCAACCAGACTACCAACGTAGGGCGATCGCTCGATAAAACTTCCGGGAGCTGGAAGAGAGCTGGATCGAACCGTGTGGTTTCGAGTAGCGTATGAACCCGCCGCTTCTGTTCCTGCTTCCGCACATAATGATTCCAACGCTCGTCGGAAACCAAACCCGCGCTGCGCCCGAGGGGAGTGAGGCGCTCGTCGGCGTTGTCGATCCGCAAATGCAGCCGGAATTCCGCGCGCGACGTGAACATGCGATAGGGTTCGTCCGCACCCTTGCTCACGAGGTCATCAATCAAGATTCCTGTATATCCTTCGGTACGCCCCACGATCAGCGGTACATTACCCTTCAGCCGGCCAGCGGCGTTTAAACCCGCGATCAGACCCTGGCAAGCGGCTTCCTCGTAGCCGGAAGTGCCATTGATCTGTCCAGCCAGGAACAAATTGGCGATGGACTTGACTTCGAGGCTATGATTCAATTCCCGAGGGTCGACGGCATCGTACTCAATGGCGTAGCCCGGACGGATCATCTCTGCATTCTCAAGGCCTGGAACGGAAGCGACCATCGCAGCTTGCACGTCGATAGGCATGCTCGTGGACATACCGTTGACATAAACTTCGTACGTGTCTAAGCCTTCGGGTTCCAAAAAAAGCTGATGGCGCGGCTTGTCAGGAAACTTCACCACCTTGTCTTCAATTGAAGGGCAGTAGCGTGGACCGATACCTTCGATCTGGCCGCTGTATAGAGGTGACCGCGCAATGCTATCTCTAAGAATCTTAAGTGTTAGATGAGATGTGTAAGTTATATAACAGTCAATCTGCTCGCGTGCTATCTTGTTGGTGAGAAAAGAGAAAGGGGTGGGAACCGCATCGCCATGCTGCGGCTCAAAGCGGGCCCAATCTATAGTTCGACCGTCCAGCCGCGGGGGGGTGCCGGTCTTGAGGCGCGTCCAGGCGAGGCCCATAGTTCGCAGCTGATCGCCGAGCAGGTTGGAAGGAGCCTCGCCGCTGCGTCCGCAGCTGTACTTCATCTCCCCCACGTGCGCCAGACCATTCAGGAAAGTCCCTGTGGTAACGATAACGGCCTCGGTCGTTAGCGACCTGCCGTCCCGGAGCAGCACGCCCGTGACGCGCCGGTTTGGCACGCCGGTGATCTGGAGCTGCGCGACCTCAGCTTGAAGAATGCGCAGATTGGGCTCGCGCTCTAACACCTCGCGCATGCGCAGGCGATACTGCTTCTTGTCACACTGCGCGCGCGGCGACCAGACGGCGGGACCGCGGCTGGTGTTGAGCAGACGGAATTGAATTCCGACCGCATCGGTTACCTCGCCCATGACGCCACCGAGAGCATCGATTTCGCGCACTAAATGCCCCTTGGCAATACCGCCCACCGCGGGATTGCACGACATCTGCGCGATCAGGTCGAGGTTAATCGTGATCATGGCAGTGCGGAGTCCCATACGCGCGCAAGCTCGTGCGGCCTCGCAACCAGCGTGGCCGGCTCCCACCACGATCACATCGTATTTGCCGGGCATGACCGAATCAGTTTCTAGTTTGGCACAAGTGTGCTAGCTTCTATTTTCCGGCGAACACAAATGAAAATCCTCGTCATCGGTTCGGGCGGGCGCGAGCATGCGCTGTGCTGGAAGCTGGCGCAAAGCCCCCAGACATCGGCGTTGTATGCGGCGCCAGGGAATCCAGGGATTGCAAAAATCGCGACGTGTTTAGCGACGACTGATTACCTTGCGGCCGCAGAGTCGATCGACGCCGATTTAGCCGTAGTCGGGCCCGAAGCACCCCTAGCCGCGGGCATAGTGGATCAGTTTCGCGCGAAGGGTCGCCCGATTGTCGGTCCAACGGCTGCTGCAGCATGCCTGGAGGCCAGTAAGGTTTTCGCCAAGGAGTTCATGACGCGAGCCCAAATTCCAACAGCGCGGTTCGCTTGGGTGAATACGGCTGAGGAGGCCCGAACCGCTTTGCGCGATTTCGACTTCCCCGTCGTGTTGAAGGCGGACGGCCTGGCCGGCGGAAAAGGCGTGATCGTCGTGAACTCGGCAACAGAAGCGGAGGCCGCCTTGGCCCAGTTGATGACCGCAGATGGCCGCCTAGTGATCGAAGAGTTCCTGACGGGTGAAGAGGTCAGCTTCATCGTTCTCAGCGATGGCCTGAACGTGCTGGCGCTCGAACCCACACAGGATCATAAGACCGTTTTCGACGGCGATACAGGTCCCAACACCGGCGGTATGGGGGCATACTGCGACGGCCGAATTCTGGACGACGTCACGAAAGCTGACATCATGGCGAGGGTAATTCACCCTGCCATCGATCACATGCGCGCCGAAGGGCACGCGTTCACTGGGTTCCTTTATGCCGGCCTGATGATGACGCCGCAGGGTCCAAAGGTCCTCGAGTTTAATGCGCGGCTTGGGGACCCCGAGACGCAGGTGTTGATGCACAGGATGCAGAACGATTTCGTGGAGCCTCTATTTGCGGCGGCAAACGGCACGTTGCGAACGGCGGAGCTTAGTTGGCATGCCGAACCTTCGGTGTGCGTGGTCCTGGCAGCAGCGGGATATCCTGGATCGGTCCGGACCGGCGACGCGATTACGGGATTGGATCAAGTGGCTCGCGCGACCGTCTTTCACGCCGGAACAAAACTAAGCGACAACGCTCTGGTGACCGCTGGTGGACGGGTGCTCGGCGTGACCGCGCGAGGAGCCAGCCTGAGTCAGGCGATTCGCAATACGTACGACGATGTGGCGAAGATCCACTTCGAAGGCAGGCATTATCGAAAAGACATCGGTCGAAGAGGTCTGAAGCGCTGGTAATGCGAGGGTCGAGATGATCGCGGCGCCAGCCGTAGCGTTTGGTTTTATAGGTGGTCATAGGAAATCACAAGCCGGCCCGAATCTAGCAGGCGGCCGCGCGAGTCGAAGGGGCTGAGGAAGACAGCGCGTTGAGAATGCTGGAAATCGAGTTGATCGAAGGCAGTGACCGGCGGCCAAAGCTGTCCACGATTGGTTCACAGCGGTGTAGAGCGACCGCGCGCCTGCCGCGGCGCCGAGCAACAGAGCCGGACTTGTTCTAGGATCGTTTGAATAGGAGGTCGGGATGCCAATGCCGATCTGGAGATTCAATGTTGCGCTGTTGTGGGCCGGTCTATGCGTAGCGCAGGCGCCGCAATCGCATAAAACGTCGCCGCTGATGGATTCGGCCGAGCACGTGCGGGAAGACGCTTATCCGGTGCTGCCCGTGCCGGCCGCCGACCGCGTGTACGAAAGAATCGATGGGCATCGCATTAAAGAAAAGGATCTGGAGGTGGTCGCGATTTCGCGCCAGAGCAGGGATGCCGGCGACAAGTATTGGGGACGGATCGCGGGTACGAAGTACGAGAAATTGACCGCGCAGTGGGCCGAGGCAAAATGGCGGCAATACGGCCTGACGGACGTTCACGAACAGGAATATGAACTCGCGCCACAGTGGTTTGCGACGGACTGGAACGTCACGGCGACGGATGGAACCAAGACCCTGACGTTCAAATCGCTGAACCCCGCGCTTGGCTCGGCGCCGACTGCGCCGGGAGGGCTGGAAGCCGAAGCGGTCTGGGTAGGGCTGGGCACGGCGGCCGATTTCATGGGACGCGACGTGCGCGGCAAGGCGGTGTTGATTCTTTCGATTCTTGAACCCGGAAACATGGGCGAATCGGCGGGCTGGGAAGGCGCATGGAAGCGGGCGGCCGACTTAGGCGCGGCAGCCATATTCACCATCTGGGGCTACAATGACAACCTCGCTGTGTGGCAAGGCATGACGGCCGGACGCGGCGTCGATATCAAGGCGCCGGGGTTCTTTATGGGCTACGAAGATGGCAAGGCGCTGCGCGATCTGATCGCGACCGGCCATCCGGTTAAGCTCAAGATGAATCTGAAGACTGAAATGCGATCCGGGCTGAAGGCCGTCGCAGCGTTCGGCACGCTGCCCGGCGCAACGGACGAGAACATTTACGTTCTGGCGCACACTGACGGCTATTACGATGCGGCGCTCGACAACGCGTCTGGATTAGCGGTAATGGAGACGCTGGCGGAATATTTTTCGCAGATCCCCAAAGAGAAGCGGCGGCGCGGCATCACGTTCGTCGCAACTTCGGGGCATCATGCCGGATCGCCGACCACGCAGTACATGCACGATCACCGAGATACGATGCTGGCCAAGACGGCCGTGATTCTGAACTGCGAGCACATCTCGCATAACGATCTGCTGCAGTGGAGCACGCATCTGCGCCCATCGAACGTCATTCAGGAGCGGCGCTGGTGGGTGAATGGCAGCGACCGGTTGGTGGATATTACGCTGCGCGCATTCCGGGAGTTCGGAGTCGGCTTAGTGGCCGAAATGGACCCGAACGCGTCCGGCGACATGGGGCACATTCAGCGCGATGCGCCGTCGATCCAAGTGATCGACTCGCCGGAGATCAAGCACACAGACGCCGACGTCGCAGAGCGAGTTCCGGAGGCGGGTCTGGCCGCGGTGGCGCGCGCGTACGCGAAGATCATCGACGAGGTGAACAAGGTGGACCGGAGAGAGCTACTCCCGGCCGACACGGTTTCGACTCGCTTGCGGTAACACGCGCAAAATGGACCGCGGCCTGCTCTGGTTGATTGCAGCTTGCTAATTGTATGGCGCCGGCTGTGCGGCGCCGTTTCGCCTTTTGACTAACCGCCCACCAAACGGAGCGCGAGCGCTATATACTTGGCTTGATCGAGGCGCCCGCGCGCCGGTGCGGGTTGGCCCGGAGGCATTATGAAGACCAGTTCTTGTTTTGTGCTTTATACGCTGGGCATCGTGCTTGCGATGCCGGCAGGCGCTGCGACGGCGGGTTCGCCGGAAAAACTCTCGATCGCAGGGCTCAATGAGCCGGTGGAGGTCCTGAAAGATCGATGGGGCGTCTCGCATATCTATGCCAAGAACGAGAGCGATCTCTTCTTCGCGCAGGGCTACAACGTCGCGCGCGACCGGTTGTTCCAGCTCGAGCTCTGGCGGCGGCAGGCAACCGGAACGGTGGCCGAGATTCTGGGGCGCAGAGAACTCAAACGCGACATCGGCAACCGGCTGTTCATGTATCGCGGAAATCTCGACCAGGAACTGAACTGGTATCATCCGCGGGGCGCCGCGATCATTCAATCGTTTGTGAATGGGGTTAACGCCTACATCGCGGAAACGGAGAAGAATCCGGCGCTGTTGACGCCCGAGTTCAAGATGCTGGGGATCAAACCCGGGAAGTGGACTCCGGCGGTAGTGGTGAGCCGGTTCAACGGCTTGCTGGGCAATATCGATCAGGAAATGAATTTCGCTCTGGCCATTCAGGCAATTGGAGCCGATAAGGTCAAGGACCTGGAGTACTTTCAGCCGGCCGATCCGGATCTGAAGATGGACCCAGCCATCGACGGCTCGCTGCTCTCAAAAGAAATTCTGGAACTGTATCACGCGTTCCGAACGCCCATCAAGTTCATTCCCGATGAGCTCGCTGCCGGGTATCGGGGCAAATCGCAAGCGGTGGCGCGGCTGCAAGACGCGATTGAAGTGCCGACGGCGATCGATCTAAGCATGCGGCGCGAGGACATCGGCAGCAATAACTGGGTGGTCAGTGGAAAGCTGACGGCTACAGGTTTCCCGATGATGATGAACGATCCGCATCGGACGCAGCAGACGCCTTCGCTGCGCTACTGGGTGCACCTGGTTGCACCGGGTTGGGACGTGATCGGCGGAGGTGAACCTGCGCTGCCGGGCGTATCGATTGGCCATAACGATTCTGGCGCGTGGGGGCTAACGATCTTTGGCACCGATTCGGAAGATTTGTACGTATACGATACCAATCCATCGAATCCGCTGGAGTACAAATACGGCGGCGGATGGGAAGCCATGACTGTGATCAAAGACTCGATTCCGGTCAAGGGCGAAGGCGCCCTGGCAGTCGATTTGAAATACACGCGCCACGGGCCGGTGGTGTTTGAAGACAAAGCGCACCATAAGGCATACGCGATCCGCGCGGCCTGGCGCGAAGTGGGTGGCGCACCGTATCTGGCCAGTTTGCGCATGGACCAGGCGCGGAGTTGGGACGAATTCCGGGACGCTTGCGGCTACAGCCGCATCCCCGCCGAGAACATGGTCTGGGCGGACCGGAATGGAAATATCGGATATCAAGCGGTAGGGATCGCGCCCATGCGGCCCAACTGGAGCGGGTTGCTTCCTGTTCCGGGCGACGGGCGCTACGAGTGGAGCGGCTATCTGCCGATCAAAGCGCTGCCGCACGTCCTGAATCCTGACAAAGGATTTTTCAACACCTCGAACAATAATCTGATTCCGCCGAATTGGCCATACAAAGAGGCGCTGCACTACACCTGGGCGGATGCATTCCGCGCCGACAGCGTAGAGCAATTCCTGCGCTCCGGCCGGATGTTTACCGTCTCGGATATGATCCAGCTCCAGAACAACGATTTCTCGATTCCGGCGCGCAGCTTGGTTCCGCTGCTGCGCGATTTGAACATCGGAAATCCGGCGGCGTCGCAGGCGCAAGGGCGGTTGCTGCGCTGGAACGATGTGCTGGACAAAGACTCAGTGGAGGCCGGGATTTATGAGATGTGGCAGCGGCGGCTGATGGCGAACGTCCGGGACTTGGTGGTACCCAAGCAAGCTAAGGACTACATCGGCAATGTCGAGATGACGAAGATTATCCGCTGGCTTCAAGCGCCGGACGGCCGGTTCGGCTCGGATCCGATCGCGGGGCGGGATGCGCTGCTAATCAAGAGTCTGGAGGAAGCGACCGCGGAGCTTACCAAACGGCTCGGTCCCGAACAGGACAAGTGGAAGCTCGGCGCGTATCACCATGCTTCGATTCCCCACTTTATGACTGGGGCCCTTGGGGACGATGAGCGCAAGAAATTCGATGTAGGGGATTTACCCCGGGGTGGGGATTCTTACACCGTAACCGCGACGGGAGGCACGGACAATCAGAGCTCGGGTGGATCGTTCAAAATCATTGTGGATACGGAGGATTGGGACAGCTCGGTGGGGCTGAACAATCCGGGCCAATCCGGAGACGTAAACGATCCGCACTATCGCGACCTCTACCAGCTTTGGGCTCGCGGGAAATATTTTCCAATTTTTTATTCGCGGCCGAAGATCGAATCGGTTACGGAAAAGCGCTTTGAATTAGAGCCGGCAGGGCGCATTGTGCCTGCGACTGCACGAGTGGCGCGCTAAATTCCTGCGCGATTAGGTAAGTCCAACAAAAACGTAAGATTCCGGCTGTAACCGCCGATATACAGCTTTGGATGGCAACGCCGCAACGCCGTCTCATCTCCGCTGAGAGCTGGGACCGGTTTTCGAATAGCTGGCAATGGATTGCGTTGGCAACGGCGATCGCCAGCGCTGTGCTGGGAATCGTGCTGCTCGGCGGGGAGTGGCGGGAGCCGCTGCTGATTGCACTGGCCTGCGTGCTGGGCATTGCTACGGTGTTGTCGTTCGGCAGGCATCGGCGTGAGGCTCGGGAACGGCAAGAAACGGAGCGCGCTCTGCGGGAGAGCGAGGAGCGCTTTCGGCGGATCGCGGAACGCGCGCGTAACGCCGCCACCTCGGCAATCCATTTGACGCCGCGTGAGCCCGGCGAGACTCAAGCTATCGATGAGCCGTGGCGCGACAGCGACGCTCTGCTCACCGTTGCATCCAACCTGCCCATTATCCTTTTTGCGTTGGATCGGGATGGCGTTTTCGTGCTCTCGGAAGGTCAGGGGCTGAGCGTTTTGGGCGTTAAGCCAGGACAAGCGGTGGGCCGGTCGGTATTCGATGTGTATCGCGATGCGCCTCAGGTGTTGCGGAGTGTCCGGCGGGCGCTGGCCGGCGAGTCGTTCTCCGCGACGGTGGAGGTGGGCAGCCTGGCATTTGAGACCTGGTACAAGCCATTACGGGACGTTAGTGGAAACGTGAGCCGCGTTTTGGGCGTTGCGGTGGACATCAGCCGGCGCGTCCAAGCCGAGCAGCAGTTACGAGCTTCCGAAGAGCGCTGGCAGTTGGCTCTGCGCGGCAATAACGACGGCCTTTGGGATTGGAATGCCCGGACCAACGAGGTGTTCTTCTCACCGCGCTGGAAGCAGATGCTAGGCTTCCAGGACCACGAACTGGAGAACAGGCCGGAAGAGTGGGAGTGCCGCGTGCATCCGGGCGACTTGCCCAGGGTCCAGGAACTGATTCAGCGCCACCTCACACGCGAAACGGATTTTTATGCGGCGGAGTACCGCATGCAAGCGCGAGACGGCAGTTACCGTTGGATCCTGGCGCGCGGCCAGGCCTTATGGGACGAGCAGGGCCGGGCCGTGCGGATGGTCGGTTCGCATAGCGATATCACGGAACGGAAGCTGGCCGAAGAAGCGTTGAAACTCGCCAAGGAGCAGGCTGAGATGGCCAGTCGCGCCAAGAGCGAGTTTCTGGCCAATATGAGCCACGAGATCCGGACGCCTATGAACGGGGTGCTGGGGATGATCGATTTGGTCCTAGATACCCAGCTTTCTGGAGACCAGCGTGAATTCATGGACACGGCGAGGCATTCAGCGCGGTCCTTGCTGTCATTGTTAAACGATATTTTGGATTTATCGAAGATCGAGGCGGGGCGGCTGGAAATAGGCGCCACAGAGTTCTCCCTGCGGAAAAGCATGGACGAAGCGGTTCGAATGTTTGGCGTGGTCGCGCGGCAAAAAGGACTCGAGCTGAGTGTTGAGATTCAAGCGGAAGTGCCGGATCAGATTGTGGGCGACTCGATGCGCCTGCGGCAAGTTATTTCAAACCTGGTGGGCAATGCGATCAAATTCACAGACAGCGGCGGAATCAGCGTGAACGTGGCCGTTGACGAACGGACGTTAGATCGTGCGGCGCTGCATTTCCAGGTGCGCGACACCGGCCTTGGAATTCCGGAAGACAAGCAGGCCTGGATTTTTGAAGCGTTCCGGCAGGTAGATGGCTCCACGACGCGGCGGCATGAAGGCACTGGCTTAGGGCTGGCTATCTGCACACGGCTGGTGCATTTGATGGGTGGACGCTTGTGGGTAGAAAGCCGCCCGGGCGCGGGGAGCACGTTTCATTTCACCGCGCCATTTCGCCTCTGCGCCGCTCGTCATGAAACGGAGAGCAGCGGCGTGTTGAACGCTGGTGTAGCGAAGCTGGCTGCTGCCGTTGAGTCTGCCCCTGGCAGTGCGGTTCGAATTCTGGTGGCCGAAGATAATCCGGTCAATCAAACGCTGATTCTGAATATTTTGAAGAAGGCGGGCTACAGCGCGGTTCTGGCGGTCAACGGTACAGAAGTTCTGGCTGCGATCGAGCGCGAGCACTTCGATCTGATTCTTATGGACGTTCAGATGCCGCTCATGGACGGCTTCGACGCGACGGCGGCGATTCGCAAAGCTGAGAAAGGCACGGGCTCGCACGTGCCGGTTGTGGCTATCACCGCGCACGCGATGCAGGGTGACCGGGAGCGGTGCCTGGCGGCCGGGATGGACGATTATTTGACGAAACCGTTGGACCTCGCCAAATTGCGCGCAACCTTAAAGAAGTGGACCAGCGCAAACTCAGCGGCGCAACTTCCGCAATAGCGCAGACTAGTTCACTTCCGTCACGGGCACATTGAACGCGACGGTATTCACTACGCCTTTACGTTGGAATTGGACCCAAACGCGATGAACGCCGGCTCGAGGAAAGATCACGTCGAACTGGATCTGCGTGTACTGCTCATTGGCCGGCTCCATGACTTGGACGGGGTGATCGTGGATGAGATCGATCAGGTCGGAGCTGGCGGCGAGCATATGACCCATGGCGCCGAGCAGCGGTTCAACGCCGTCTTTGGGCGTGAGACGGAAAAACAGAAGGGTTTGCATTCCGGCGATGGGCTGGCGCGGCTCGGTAACGAGCTGGATCTCCAGGTTTTCCGAATGCTGGGGCGAGACGTCCGGCGCCAGTGCGGCCGCGGCCATGTTAAATCCGGGGCCGGGCACAAAAAGCGCGCTACTCACCAGTTGCGGGGTTCCGGAGGCGGGATAGAAGTCATTCAGAACGCGGTAGAAGCCGGGCTTCGAGAAACTCAGTTGGATCTCGAAGCTGCCGTCGGGCTGCATTTCGGGATGCTCATGCAGGAAGAACGACAAATCCTGGCTGATCACGAACAGGTGATAGAGCTTCTCGTGCACGATTTCGAAATCGCGCACTGGCTTTCGTGTTTCGGGGTCGCCGACCTGAAATTTGAGCCGGGTGGTCTGGCCCGGCTTCAAGACGTTCGGCTCAGTGGAGAGGACGACGGGATATTCGCGAAACTCCGGGATGCCCGGCACCAATTTCATCCCACAGCGCGGACACACACCCGGCGTCTTGGAGCGGATGTCCCGATCCATGGGGCAGACGTAATCGAGTGCGGGTTGTTGCGAAAGAACGGCGGCACTCCCGCGGTTGCTGGGAGGCGCGGAAAGAGGGCTGGCTCCTTCCTGAGCGGAGAGCGCCGCCGAGGTCGAAAGTAAGACCACCACAATGCAAGCAGTGTGCATCGGAAAATCGGTTATTTCCCGCCGGAGCTCCCGGCCTGGACGGTAACCTTCACAAACGCGTTCGTCCAACAGCATTGGAATCCGCGGCCGCCGTCGCCGGAGACATCGTTGGCGACCAACCGGAGCACGTACTCGCCTGGCTCGCTGAACGCGATAGACGTCGTCGCGCTTCCGGCAAAAACGGCCGGAGGAGGTGGGTTCCAATCCGTCTTTTCGACGGCTGGACGATCGGTTGTGAAGGTCACCGCACCGGGTCCTCGAAACTTGCTCCACGCCACCGACACCGGCGTGGCCTTTGCGGCGCGCGCCGGTGTACCGGGAGGCATTATGGCATCATCAGCGACCCACACGGTGATACCGAGCGGATTTGCAAGCGTTGCTGAGCGTTCCACGCTGATCGGGCTGGGCCCCTGGACCATGGGCCCATCCTTCCCGAAGCTGATGAACGGTGGCGTGTTTTTGGTTGCATCCACCAGAGGCGAAATTACCCACAGCGGATCGAGACTGAACGGAATGGACGTAGTTACGCCGTTGGCGACCAGAGTCCAAGTCAATTTGTTTTTTCCGAAATCTTTCGGCACTGTGACGGTGAACAGGCCCCACTGGCGGCCGGACATGAAGTGCGTGGGCTGGCCGCGATCGGGGCCGCCCGGCTCGATGCGGTTATTGGGACCAACCGGAATGTCGAGCTCTTGCTTGAGGTTCCGGTTGTAGTAGCCGATCAAGAAGCTATAGCTTCCGTCGGGGTTCTGGAACCAGCCCTCGTAAGCCGGCGTGATGCTCTGGCCGAAGTCGTGGTGCGGCTCCGAGGGCAGTTCTGCTGCGATCAGAGCCGCAGCCGCGACCGCTGCGATACCGAATAAAGAGATTCCCAATGGCCGTAAGCGCATGAAACGTTCTCCTATTGCGAGATTGTCCTGGAGTTGGGCGTGCGCGCCGGTTTGTGCTTGGCGGCCCAGGCGTTGTAGTCGTCGTCGGAGATGTAGGTGACGTTTACCCAGGCATGTGCCATCTCGTCGACGGTACGGTCGCCCCAGCCGACCCACTGGTTAGGATCGGGATTGCCGCGATTCTGGGCCGTGTTGTCGTGCCATGCGGTCACGTGGACGATAGTCCCTTTGGGGAGAACGGGGGCGGCGTCATCGCTGTAGATATAGTTCGTCATCCAGTTGAAGTCGAAATTGCCTACGTAGCTGATGGTCTGAGTGGATCCATCCGGCAGGATGGCTTCGAGCAGCATGGCTTTCCCGCGCAGATGCATGTGAGGCTGGAAATTCTCGAGCCGGGCGGCTTGCTTCAGTACATGGAAGCCCTGGCTGACGGCCATCGAGTTGGGTGGGATATCGAGTGGGCTGCCGCTGGACGCGGTGGCATTAAAAGCCGTCAGATAGGTGCGATACTTCGGTTCTTGTCCTTTCGGATAGAGCCAGACGCCGAGCTCGACATGGTCGCGGATTTCTTCGCCGGCGGCGTGGTAGTGGATGTCCCACCAGATATGCGACCCGGGCATCAGTAGTTTACCGGTGCCCTCGCGATACACATCGAAATTCTTGCCAACGGCCCATTCCATCAACACGCCGCCCTGCCCGTCGCCGGAGTCGGAGCCGAGCCGCAGGGCTTCGGGATCATCCTGGACCAGATGCGCGAGGGCGTGATGGGTAATTTTGCGGCCTTCCTTGGTGCCCGGCCGCATCTCGACGGCACGCACCCAGCGGGGCTCCGTGACGGGGACGTCGGCCAGCGGCTTCCACCACTGATCCTGCGACTGCGCGGGCATGGTGTAGGGTTCGGATTGGATCACGAAGTCGGGTCCGCGGCCAAACTCCTTGGCGAGCTGCCAGCCTTCATCGCTCGGCCACTGCTGTGCGGGAGGCATATCCTTGGGGTCGCCCATGGGCGCGCCGGCATCCACCCAGCGGACGATAGCGGCGATCTGGTCGTCGCTCAGCGACCGGTCGTTGGAGAATTGCTGAACGCCAACCGTTTTGTCGATCGACCAGGGCGGCATCTGCCGCATCAAGATGCGCTGTTTGATCGACCGGGCCCAGGGGCGGACCTGGTCATAGGTTTCGAGCGACATTGGCGCGGCGGTACCCGGGCGATGGCACTCGTTGCATTTTGCCTGGAAGATGCGGGCGATATCTTTGGTGAACGTGACTGGGGCGGGCGCATCGGCAGCCAGCGCGGCCAACCCGCAGGCAAGAGAAACGGCGAGAAACTTAAGCATTCAGGCCTCCCTGTTAGATCTTGTACAGCTCAGAGTTGGCTGCACATCTGCAACTTACAGGCCAGGGCGGCAAAGCAGCGGAACTCCGGGACCGGACGGTGGTTTCTGCGCATTTTGCCGCACCCAACTTGGGTGTGATCGCGCACAAAAAGACCCGCAGCACTCGCGAGCGGAAGCACTGGTCAGCGTTGGCTGAAAGTGAGGCCAACGATGGTAGGATTCCCGCGGTGAACCGCGATTTGAGCTCTGAGCTGCTCCGCTAACATACGAACCAACCGGAAGCCCAAAGAGGGAGCAGCCGTCCAATCGAAATTCTGCGGAAATCCAGTGCCGTCGTCCTGAACGGTTAAGTGGACAGTCTCGCGGGCGCACTGGAGTGTGACGTGAATCTCACCCTCGCGATTTTCGGGGAACCCGTGTCTCAAAGCATTGGTGAACAGTTCGTTGGTGATGATGCCGTAGGGGACAGCGCGCTCAAGATCCAGGAACACTTCTCCCAGGTCTACTGCCAAGCGAATCCGCCGGCCGGCGGCCTGGGCCCGTAGACGGTACTCGACGAGCTGGCGGGTATAAGCGGCGATATCGATTCGCGAAAAGTTTGGAGAATTGCAAAGGACCTCATGGATGAGAGCCATGGAATGGATGCGGCCTTGGCTATCCTCGAACGCCTGCCGCGCCGGTTCGTGAGGTACGCCGCGGGCCTGCAGCCCGAGCAAGCTGGACATTACCTGCAGGTTGTTCTTGACGCGGTGATGGATTTCACGGAGGAGAGCTTCCTTTTCGCGGATCGATTCTCGCAACTTCTCGCCGGCCTCAACCTGCTGAGTTATGTCGCGGAGGATGACCGTAAGCAACGTCCGATGGCCGGAATCGACGCGTGAAATCGACGCCTCGGCGGGGAATTCGGTGCCGTCCTTACGGCGCCCCCTGACCAACGTCCGGTCGCTCTTGCGGCGGGTTCTTTGGCCGGATTGTGCGAAGTCGGCCACTTGGGTCCGGTGCAATTGCGCCATCCGCTGCGGTAGCAAAATATCGAGCGGCTTCCCGAGCGCTTCCTCGGCGCGATAGCCGAAAATGCGCTCGGCGCCCTGATTAAACAGCACGATACGCTGATCCTCACCGATGGAAACAATGGCGTCCTCGGCGAGATCGATGATTTGCGCGAGCAACGGCGACGACGCTGCGAACGGCGGCGGGAATTGTCCGGGGGTATGGTCCACGAGCGGGTTATTTCTGCTCTCGGTCGGGTGCTGAGTAAGCAATTCGAATTCCAGTTTCCCCGGAGAATTCTGGCCGGTTCTGGCGGCCGGGTGCTAAGATCAAATCGTCTACCCCATCCGCACCCAGAATCTTGGGGCCAGGCCGCGGAAGAGCAGTGGAAGCGCTGGGCTTACAGACAGATCAACAATACAGCGGGCGCGTGCCGTTGCTATTGGTGCTGCGCATTGTGCTGTCGCTACACGTGCTGGCGGTGCTGGTGCAAGCGGTGCTGGCGGGGCAATTCCTGTCGGGACCGGAGGCTCCGGTTGTCGCTCACGCGCGAACCGCGTGGTTCATCCTGGCGTTATCGGTCGCGCAGATTATCGCGGCTGCCTGGTTCGTAAGGCGCGGCGGGCCGCTGTGGACGCTGGTTGCCAGCATTTTTGTCCTGATCGCCGAAGCTTTGCAGACCGGAACCGGCTATGGGCGGTTTCTGGGCGTACATATTCCGCTGGGAGTTTTTGTTTTCGGCGCGGTGAGCTGGATGATGTTCTGGGCGTTTCGAAAGCGCGCCGCGGGAGGAAACCGGCCGGCATGAAGTGGAGCCGCCGGGAGATTCTGAGGCTCGCGGGAAGCGCGAGCCTAGCGCTCCCACTGTTCGAAAGCGGCTGCATTGGCGGCCGTCCCCAAGCGACGTTACTCGCAAGCCGCGTGCCGCTTCCGCAGCCATTCGAGACCGCGCTGCCGATTCCTCCAGTCCTTAACGCGGACCGGAAGGACGGTTCGACAGATTACTACGATGTGAGGGTGCGGCCCGCGTCGGCCAGCATTTTACCTGGAGTTGGGACGACAGTTTGGGGATACAACGGAATTTTTCCGGGACCAACGATTGAAGCGCGACGCGGCCGCAAAGTTTCGCTTCGATTGTGGAACACTCTGCCGGTGCCGATCGTGAATCATTTGCACGGCGGCAGGACGCCGCCCGAAAGCGACGGCTATCCCACCGACCTGATTTTGCCCAATGGTTTCGATCTCCCGCACATGCATGACACACGCGCGCGTGTGGTTCAAGAACAGCGCGAGTATATTTATCCCAACGACCAGAGGGCGGCCACACTGTGGTATCACGACCACCGCATGGATTTCACGGCGCCCCAGGTCTGGCGCGGTTTGGCCGGGTTCTACATTTTGCGCGACGACGAAGAGGCACAGCTTCCTCTTCCGCGTGGGGAAAAAGAGATCCCGCTGCTGATCTGCGACCGTTCGTTCGATGCGAATGGCTCGTTTCTCTATCCGGCGCTCGATTCGTCGCTGCGCGGACAGCCCGGAGTCAGCATGGACTACATGGGCGGCGTGCTGGGGGACGTGATTTTGGTGAACGGGGCGCCATGGCCGAAGCTGGAGGTGGCGAACACGCGCTACCGTTTCCGGATTTTGAACGCCTCGAACGCGCGCCGGTACGAACTGGCTCTGGATCCAGCGCCGCCGGGTGGTCCGGCATTTGTGCAGATCGGGAGCGATGGCGGGCTTCTGGCCGCTCCGCTGGCACATCGCACGGTCCGAATTTCGCCCGCCGAGCGTTTCGATGTCGTCATCGACTTTTCGAAATACAAGGTGGGTTCACAGATCCGTTTGCTTAACCTGGCCGCCGACGGCGCGCAGAGCCAGATCATGCGATTCGATATCACGCGTCAGGAGCGGGATGAGACCGTGATTCTGCAGAAGCTCAGCCGGTTGGATTTTCCGGATCCGGGCCGTGCGGCGGTAACGCGCGTTTTCGACTTCAGCTATCGCGGCGGGCGCGGATGGCTGATCAACCGCAAGCCATTCAATCCAGCTCGCATGGACGCGCAACCGAAGCTCGACACCGTGGAGATATGGCGACTGCAGGCGGATTTCAATCATCCGCTGCACCTCCACCTGGTGCATTTCCAGGTGCTCTCGCACAGCGGCCGTCCGGGACTCTACGACGCAGGTTGGAAAGACACCATCAATCTGGGGCCTGGACAGGCGGCCGACATTTTGGTTCCGTTCACCGGCTATCGCGGCCGCTACGTGTTTCACTGCCACAATTTAGAACACGAGGACATGGCGATGATGGGAAACTTCGAGGTTATTTAATTTGGAAAACTCGAGTCGTTTGTTGCACCGGTTCGCGCTCTTGGTCGAAATCGCAGCTTTAATTCTGATCGCTTCGGGCGCGTATGTCACCAGCGGGCGCGAGGCGACCACAGGTCCGGACGTCGCCGCCGCAGCGGCGAGCCTGCCGGGAGCAGGCGTGCATCTGGTGTTCGGAATCGCCGTGGTTGTGCTGGCATTTTTTCTAGCGGGTTTGGCCTTTGTGGCGGACCGGCGCTGGCCGGTTCGCGCGTTGGCTAGCTTGACGGCCGCGGCAGGCGCATTGGATGCCTGGGTGGCGACGCCTATTCGGCTTTCGGAGGGCCGGGCGGCGCTGCACGCCGGCCTGGCGCCACTGTTCTTCGGCTGTGCGGCGGCCGTGGCGATGTTGACATCCGAGAAATGGAGCTTGCCGCAAGCCCCGGTTGGGGATCGGGGAATGCATTTCCTGCGTCCATTGGCGATTTCGGCGCCACCTCTGGTGCTGCTGCAAATTGTACTGGGGGCGCTGTACCGGCACAAATTGACGAGCGTCATGTGGCACATGGCTGGAGCCATGGTGGTATCGCTGGTGACGCTGATTACCGCCATGGTGCTGATGCAGCAGTTTCCAGACGAAAAGAGATTGCGCGGGCCGGCCATTCATCTTATGTCCGTCGTGCTGTTGCAGGTGGCGCTGGGCGTGACCGCGTTTACCATGCAGTTGCTTGAAACGGAGAACACGGTGACGCTGGCTGTGTTCACTGCGTCGCACGTGCTGGTGGGGAATTTGGTTTTTGGGGCGAGCCTGACGTTTGCGGCGGTGACGGTGCGGAATTTGCGCGCGGAAGCGGTTTCAACCGCTACGGCGTAACGACAGCCAGGGCTTGGTCACTGCGGAGAGGAAGGTAACGTTACGGCGCTGGGCGCGCGCGGAACTTCGCCCGGGCGTTCATAATATGCGATCCAGCGGCCCATCGAGAGAATTCCTACCCAAAGCACGATCGATAGCCAGGCGGCTGCTTTGGCAACTCCCGGAATCGTGGGTGCGCTGTCTAATTCTTCGGTTTTCTTGTACACGCGGGGGCGAAAGATCAACGCGTGCACGCCCACCAGCAGCAGCAGCGACAATTTGGTAATGAAATAGGGGTTGTCGTAGTACTTGTCCAGCTTTGCGCCGGCGAGCAGGATGCCCATACTGATCATGATCACGAAGCCGATGCGTTTCCAAATGCGAGTTTGCCTGACCACTTCGGTAATGGTCATGCTTTTCATGGCAAAACCGAGGATGCGCAAGTCTGTCATCAAAATCGCGCCGCCAAAAATTGCAATCGACGAAAGATGCGTCGACATCACGATCGGGTAGGGAAGCCCCGATTCGCGAAGCGCGGTGAAGAACTGGGTGTTTGCGACCCAACCGGCGAAATCAGCAATTACGGACATTTCGCGACCCCCGGGATAGATTACGTGAAAGCATAAAACAGACCCGCAAACACGATGGAGATCCAAATCAGGAGAGAAAACGTCGCGGTGACCACGCGCACGGCCGGCGGAGACGTGGCTGACTGCGCAACTTTGCGATGGATGGTGTAGTTGTAAATGATCGCGAGTACCAGCGCGATGATCTTATAGCGGAACGACCAGTTGTAGTAGTAGCGCAGGGGATCGCTGGTCCAGATCACGAAGCCAGAAGTAATTACGATGATCAGGCCGGCGAGGGTCCAGAGCGAAGTGTCCTTGAGCATCTGCCCGGACGTTTCTTTCTTAAAAGCCCAGCCGAGCAAGCGCAGATCAACCAGAGCGATGGTGCCTACCGACATCGCGAAGGTAGAGATGTGGATGCACTCGAACAGCGGAAAGGACCACTCGTTATTATTGAGCGGATTCGTTGCAGGATCGTACGCTAGAAACACGCGGTCGACGCTTCCTTTCGGCTACAGCAACAAGCAATCCTATCACCAAATGCTAGGGACGCGTGACGGCGCGAAAGCGGTACGGCTACTTCAGAAGTTTGTCGACTTCCGGGTACAGCGCTGGGCCTTCGAAGACGCCTTTGTCTTTATCCGAGTACACCCAGTCGTTCCGGATCGTGCCCTGCTTATCGATGAGGAATAAGTGCGGGAGATCTATGGAACCTTGTCCGGGCTTGGCGTTCATGTACGAAATCGTCATTTGGCCCATGTCGCACGCTATAGGAGCGGTCACACGATTGACGCTCTTGTACTTGGTCACCGTGTTCAAGTTATCGGGCGGCACGACGACCGAAAGCACGGCGACCTTATCGCCGTATTTTTTGGCCACCTTTTCGAGGGTCGTTGTGAGCAACTCGCAATGGGGGCAGGTTGTGGTCATGATGTCGATGAGCAAAACCTTCCCGCGATAATCCAGCAAGTCGTAGGAGTGCGAATAATCGCAAGAAGGTAGGGCAAAACTGGGAGCGCGACGGTTGGACAGTTCACCGGAGCCGCATAAAACGCCTGCCATCAGCACCACGCAGCACGAGACGCGACGAATCATAAGTTCCTACTGTATCAACTGGATCTTGTATTTTCCAGCTTGGCGAGGGATTCCGAATAAGGCGGCCGCGCGACGCCGCGCTCTGTAACGATCGCGGTGACGTAGCGATGGGGCGTGACGTCGAAGGCTGGGTTGGCCACCTGCGCGCCTTCGGGAGCGACCGGGACGCCTTGGACGTGGGTCACTTCGCTCGGGGCGCGCTGCTCGATGGGGATCTGATCGCCCGAAGCGAGGTTTAGGTCCAGGGTCGAAATGGGGGCGGCCACGTAGAACGGGACATTATTCTCTTTGGCGAGCACGGCGACCGAGTAGGTACCGATCTTGTTCGCGACATCGCCGTTGGCGGCGATACGGTCGGCGCCGACGATCACGCAGCCGACGCGGCCCGAATGGAGAAAATGGCCGGCCATGTTGTCGGTGATCAGCGTCGTCGGGATGCCGTCGTGCTGGAGTTCCCAAACCGTGAGGCGCGCGCCTTGCAAGAACGGGCGGGTCTCGTCGGCGAGGACATCCACTTTCTTGCCGGCCGCGATCGCCGCGCGAATCACGCCCAGCGCGGTTCCATAACCTGCGGTGGCAAGAGCTCCCGCATTACAGTGGGTCAGGATGGTTTTCCCGTCGGGGACCAGGGGAGCGCCATTGCGGCCGATGCACTCGTTGATGGCGATATCTTCCAGGCGAATCTGCCGCGCCTCGGCCACCAGGCGGGCGCGAATTTCTTCGAGCGAACAATCTTGGAATTGCGCAAAGAGGCGGCGCATGCGATCGATAGCCCAGAACAGGTTGACCGCCGTGGGGCGAGTCGCGGCCAGGGTTTCACAGATTTGTTCGAACTCTTCTTTGGATTGAGCCTGCTGGATGCCGAGCGCTACACCCATAGCGGCAGCGACACCGATGGCCGGCGCACCGCGGATGATCATGTGCCGGATGGCGTCGGCGACTTGCTGATAACTGGTGCAAGTGACGTATTTTTCCTCGCGGGGAAGGCGGGTCTGATCGATCATGACGACGCCTGCATCGGTCCACTGAATGGTTTCGATCATTGAGCTTGGGTTAGAAATGCGGCGAACTGAGTTAGATTATAGGCCGAGTGCATGAAGGTGGAAGCCGCCGTGGACGCGGTTTTGTAGCGCACCCAGCCGAAGGCTGACCCGGCAGCGGTGATCAGCAGAACGTGCCGCCAGGACCAGGAGTACTCGGGTGCGTGCAGCAATCCGAATAGCGCACCCGTCGCCACGATGCCGATGAGCGCGCCGAACGAGCGCACCAGTAGCGGCATCAGAAAGCCCCGGAACGCAAGTTCTTCGCATAGCGGCCCGACGACTACCGCGAACAGAGCGAACAGGACCACCGTCGGGCGGTTCGACAGCATTTGCTGAAAGGGCGTCTGCACGTTGGGCGTGTGCAGGAGGTAGCCCGCGTAACCGATGGCAATCGCAAGCACCGGGCCGCCGAACACGATGCCGGGCATTCCTCGGAACGGGAACCGCCAGCCCAGCGAGGGCCAGAATGGTTGGCCGTATCGGGCGCGCAGCATGACATATAGCGCGCCGAATACCAGTGCGTACCAGATGAGTTGCGCCAGCAACGCTTGGAACGCTCTTCCGAATAGCCGGGTGGGCGGAATGAGTTGGACGACTAAGACGGCGACGATGAGGGAAGGGAGCGCGAAGGCGAGGAACAACAGTACGTCTTGATAATTCCAGAACGGCTGCGGCTCGTGTGGCGTGCCGGGAGGCGGAGGCGCCGGGGGAGCTTCGATGCGCTGCTCTGAGTACGTGTCCTGAGGTTCGGCCGTAGCGGGGTCGAGCGCCGGCTCAGGCGGCCGGGATGGGTCCGGCGGACTCATGCTTCCTGATCGCGCAGCGCGGCGGCGAGCAGCGGAATCATGATCTCGTGGTGTCCGGTTAGCGAGTAGCCCTTGCCCCCGGCGCGGGCGTGAGGCCGTTCAACGACGTTGACGCGCGGCCGATAGTGCTGCAGGAAATCGAAGTTCACCGTGGTGAAGTTGGCGAGCGGGCTGCCGAGATTGCGAACGACCGAGACGGCTTTCAAGAAGACTTCGGGGAGCACGACAGCAGAGCCCACGTTGAGATAGACGCCGCCATCGTGGAGGTCTTTCACCAGCGAACAGAGCAGGCGGAAATCGTGGTGCGACGCGCGGCCGATCGCCTCGCCGGAGGCGGCAGGGTGCGCGTGCGGGGTATCGGTTCCAATTGCGACATGGACGGTGACTGGCGTCGCGTTCCGGTAGGTCTCGTAGAGCAGGCTGGCGCATGAGTAGCGCTGGTCCGCGATTTGTTCCAGTTGCCGTCCTAGCGCTTCGCCGAAACCGCCGCCGGTGGAAATCGCGGCGTTCATTTGACGGCCGGTCTCTTCGGCCATGCCGAAGCGGCCGTCCGGCAGTACGGCTTCGACGTCCTCGCTGGTCTGACCGGCGATAGCGATTTCGAAATCGTGGATGGCGGCGGCGCCGTTCAGCGCGAAGGCGCCGGCATAACCGCGGCGCATAAGATCGATGAGGATCGGCGCGAGGCCGACTTTGATGACGTGACCGCCCAGGCCCCACAGGATCATCCGCTGGCGTTGGCGAGCGGATTTGACAGCCTGGACGACGGCGCGGAGCGAATCGGCCGCGAGAATATTGGGAAGCGAATCCAGCCAGGCGGTAATGCCGCCGCTCTCATACGGTTTGGCGAAATCCTCGGCGCGGACGTTGCCGCCACGGGATTGAATGGGAATGGTGCGCAAACCGCTCAGGTCGAGCGGCTCGCGGCGGTATTTGCTCATGCAACTTTTCCGTTGCGTAACACTTTTTCGAGCGCTTTAGCAGTGTGGCTCTTCTTGAATCGCAGGATCTGCTCGGGCGTGCCGGTTGCGACGATACTGCCGCCGCGTTCGCCGCCCTCGGGTCCCATGTCGATAATCCAGTCGGCCGACTTGATCACATCCAAATGATGTTCGATCACAATCACAGTATTGCCCAGATCGGCCAGGCGCTGGAGCACGTCCAGCAAGCGCCGGACGTCTTCGAAGTGCAGGCCGGTGGTGGGTTCGTCCAGGATGTAGAGCGTGCGTCCGGTCTGGCGTTTGCTCAGCTCGCGCGCCAGCTTGATGCGCTGCGCTTCGCCGCCCGAGAGCGTGGTGGACGACTGGCCCAGATGGATGTAGCCCAAGCCGACGTCGTGCAGCGTTTGCAGTTTGGCTTGGATCTGCGGCAGATTTTCAAGCACGCCGATGGCATCTTCGACGGTGGCCTCCAGAAGGTCAGCTATCGAGTAGCCTTTATATTTCACCTGGAGCGTTTCGCTGTTGTAGCGCCGGCCCCGGCAAAGGTCGCACGTGACGTAAACGTCGGGCAAGAAATTCATTTCGATGCGTTTCAGCCCGTCGCCCTGGCAAGCTTCGCAGCGGCCGCCCTTGACGTTGAAGCTGAACCGGCCGGGCTTGTAGCCGCGCTCGCGCGATTCGGGAAGCATGGCGTACAGGTCGCGGATGGGCGTGAACAGGCCGGTGTAAGTCGCGGGGTTGGAACGCGGCGTGCGCCCAATGGGCGACTGATCGATTTCGACGACCTTGTCGATGTGCTCCAGCCCTTCCATGGACTCGTGCGCTCCGGGCTCGTCGTGCGAGCCGTAAATTGCGCGCGCCAGGGAGCGGTAGAGAATGTCGTTCACCAGCGTGGATTTTCCACTGCCCGAGACGCCGGTCACCACGATGAATGTGCCGAGCGGGAATTCGACGGTCAGGTCCTTTAGATTGTGTTCGCGCGCGCCGTGGATGACCAGCTTATTGCCGTTGCCGTGACGGCGGCCGGCGGGCGATTCGATTTTGATCGCGCCGGAGAGATATTGGCCGGTGAGAGAAGCGCTGTTGTTCTCGATCTGGCGCGGCGTGCCGGCGGCAACGAGCCCGCCACCAAGACGGCCTGCGCCGGGGCCGAGATCGATGACGTAATCGGCGCGTTCGATGGTTTCGGCATCATGCTCGACCACCAGCACCGTGTTGCCGAGATCGCGCAGACGCGAGAGGGTGTCGAGGAGGCGGTCGTTATCGCGCGGATGCAGACCGATAGACGGCTCGTCCAGCACGTACAGCACGCCGCGCAGTTTGGAACCGATTTGGGTCGCCAACCGGATACGCTGCGCCTCGCCGCCCGACAGTGTCGCGGCCGACCGTGCCAGGCTCAGGTAATTCAGCCCGACGGCGGTGAGGAACTCGAGACGGTTGCGGATTTCTTCCACTACGCGGGCGGCGATCTGTTGCTCGCGTTCGGTTAATTTCCAGTTCTTGACGACACCGAGGGCGCGCTCGGCGGACATTTCCGTCAGGTCGCCGAGGCCTGCGCCTTTCACGCGCACGGCCAGGCTGCTGGGTTTGAGGCGGCCGCCGTGGCAGGCAGGACAGGTGGCGGGCGACATGTACTCCATCAGCCACTCGCGGTAACCCGCGCCGGCGTCCTGGAACGTCTCATCGAGAATCTTGAGCAGGCCGGGGAAGCCGTTGCCGCCTTCGAGTAGCAGGGCTTGGGTTCGCTTGGGCAGATCCTCGAAGGGCTTGTCGATGGGGATGCGCAGCCGCTGGGCGCCGTCGGTGAGCTGCTGCTGCATATAAGACGAGCTGGCGCCGGGGCCGAGTCCGCCGTCGAGCAGCGGCTTGGAGGAGTCCACGATGACTTTAGCCGGATCGAAGCTCCAGGTGCTGCCGAGGCCATTGCAGGTTTCGCACGCGCCGAACGGGCTGTTGAAAGAAAAGGAGCGCGGCTCGAGTTGCGGGATACTGGCGCCGCAATTGGGGCAGGCGAGCTTCTGGGAATACAGCTTTTCTTCGCCGTTTACCACCGATACGATGACCAGACCATTGGCCAGCTTGGCGGCGGTTTCTATGGAAGCTTCGATGCGCTTCTCCGATCCGGGCTTGAGCGGCAGGCGATCGACGACGATCTCGATGGTGTGGTTTTTGCGCCGGTCGAGTGGGATATCTTCGTCGAGATTACGCAGGACACCATCGATCCGGGCGCGGAGGAAACCTTGCTTGGACAACTTTTCGAGATCTTTTTTGTATTCGCCTTTGCGGCCGCGCACGATGGGCGCCAGGATCATGATACGTTCGCCCTGCGGGAGCGCGAGGATTTGCTGCAGGATCTGTTCCGTGCTTTGGCGCGAAATTTCAATGCCGCAGTTGGGGCAATAGGGAATACCGACCGACGAATACAGGACGCGCAGGTAGTCGTAAATTTCAGTGATGGTGCCGACGGTGGAGCGTGGGCTGCGGTTGGTAGTCTTTTGCTCGATTGAGATGGCGGGGCTTAGGCCGTCGATGGAATCGACTTCGGGACGCTCCATCTGGTCCAGGAACTGGCGGGCATAGGGAGAGAGCGTTTCTACATAGCGGCGCTGGCCCTCGGCGTAGATGGTGTCAAATGCCAAAGAGGATTTGCCTGAACCGCTCAGGCCTGTAATTACGGTGAACGTGTTGCGGGGAATCTCCACGTCGATGTTCTTGAGGTTGTGCTGGCGGGCGCCGTGGACAGTAATGCGGTTGAGCATTTGGTTGGGAAATTCCATTTTACCGTGGCACAGGCACGAGCGCGCTGGAATCCACGATTGACGGGCCTGCGAAAATAGAAATAGCCCCCGAGTTGACAGCATGGACCTTCGCGAAAAAGCCAACCAACTGCCGCTGTCGCCGGGAGTGTACCTCTACAAGGACGAGCACGGGACGGTCATCTATGTCGGCAAGGCCAAGAACCTACGCTCGAGAGTCCGCAGCTACTTTAACGAGGACCGGCTGGCGGACGTCAAGACTGGGACGCTGATCGCGGAAGCGCGGGATGTCGAATACATCCTGGTCGACAACAACAAGGAAGCGCTGGCGCTCGAGAACAACCTCATCAAGCAGTGGAAGCCGCGGTTTAACATCCTGCTGCGCGATGACAAGACCTTTCCTTATATCAAGTTGACCAACGAGAAGTATCCGCGCGTGTATGTGACGCGGCGGCTGGTGAAGGACGGGTCGACATATTACGGGCCGTATTTCCCCGGCAACCTGGCGCACCGGTTGGTTTCCTTCATCCATCGTTATTTCAAGATTCCATCCTGCAAAGTGGATTTCACGCGAACACACACGCACCCGTGCCTGGAATATCACATTCACCGGTGCCTGGGGCCGTGTGTGGAGGGACTCACCACCGACGAGCAATATGCCGCGGCCGTTCGCGACGTCCGGATGTTCTTGGAAGGCCGGCTGAAAGATCTCGCAAAGGGTTTGCGCGCGCGGATGAACGATGCTTCCGAAGAAACGCGTTTTGAGGAAGCCGCGGCATTGCGCGATCTGGTCTCCACAGTCGAGGAGATGGAAGAGAAACAGAAGATCGCGGCCGCGGAGGGCGAAAACATCGACATTCTGGCCGCGTATTCCGAGCCTCCGCTGGTGGCTGCCAACCTGTTTCACCTGCGCAACGGCCGCATTGTCGACCGGCGGGAGTATTTCTGGGAAGACCTGTTCGATTACCAGGCGCCGGAGTTTTTCTCGTCGCTCATCAAGCAGATCTATCTCGATCAGCCGTACATCCCGAACCGGATCCACGTACCGGTTGATTTCGAAGATAGGGAGGAATTAGAAGATCTGCTGAGCGAGAGGCGCGGGCGCAAGGTGGAGATTCAGACGCCGCTACGCGGGCAAAAGAAGGCGCTGCTTGGGCTGGTGGAGACCAACGCGAAGCACGCGTTTCATCAGCGCTTCCGCGTGATGAAGCCGTCGTCGAAAGCGATGGCGGAAGCTTTGCAGGACGCACTGGGCTTGGCGGATCCGCCCAAGCGCATCGAGTGCTTCGATATTTCGCACATTCAGGGCACCGATAAGGTGGCCAGCATGGTGGTCTGGGAAGACGGCCGGATGAAGAAATCGGACTACCGCAAGTTCATCATTCGTACGGTGGTGGGCAACGACGATTTCGCGTCGATGCGCGAGGTGATCACGCGTCGCTACTCGCGGCTGCAGGAGGAAAAGAAGCCGTTCCCGAGCCTTGTACTCGTTGACGGCGGGTTGGGGCAGCTGCATGCCGCGGCTGCGGCGCTGGAGGCGATCGGTGTAATCAATCAGCCCCTGGCGGCGATCGCCAAACGTGAAGAAATTATCTACGTTTGCGGGCAGGAGAACGAACCCATCCAGCTCGACCATTATTCACCGGTGCTGCACGTGATCCAGATGATCCGGGACGAAGCGCACCGATTTGCGGTAACGTTCCACCGCACGCGGCGCAATGCCGCCCGCTTGACGTCCGAACTGGAGCAGGTGGACGGGATCGGCGACAAGACCATCGCGCGGCTATTGCGGGAGTTCGGGAGCCTGGAGCGGGTGCGCGAGGCGTCGGCCGAAGAACTAGCCAAGGTGGTTGGTCCAGCAGCGGCCCGCCGGCTGCGGGAATTCTATAACGCCCAAGCTGCGGCGGAACTCAAGGTACTGCAATAGGATAGACGATTAAAGCTGCGGGCCGAAGCGGACGATCTGGTCCTTATGAAGATGTCTCTTTGCGCCCTTCTGCTGCTTTCGGCGGTTGTGAGCCAGGCAGTCGCCGCAGACGCCGAAACGGCCATTCGCACCACGTTCTTTCCCAGCTATATCGAGGCGCTACGCTCGCACGATACGGCGCGCATCCGTACGTTTCTGCATCCGCAGGTGCTGGCATGCATGAACGAAAAGACACATCAATACTTCGACTACCTGACCCAGCAGGAGGCGCAGGATGACGTCGAAGGAAAATACGAGATCACGCGCGTTGCGTTGCTGAACGGTCCGGCGCCGCTGCTTGGATTGCCGGAGGATGGTTTCAGCTATCCGCTGCAGCCCACCTATGAAGTGCATGCCGAATTCAAGGGAGGCAAGTTGGAACTGATCCGGTTCCTGTCGGAAGCGCACGGCGAGTGGTTCGAAGTGTATCCCTGTCCGAACGAAAAAGGCGTCGCACTGGTGCACGACTATATCGCTCGCGGGGAGGAGCAGCGCGAGAGAGCAGCCAAGCTTGTTGCGGAGTTGAAGGATCCGCTGTTAAGCGAGCTGAAGCAGCTTGTCAAGCAGGAGCGGATCATCGACGCGGTGAAGCGATACCAGGCGGAGACGGGTATCGGCGACCTTACGATCGCCAGGATGGTAATCGGAGTTCTGGAGGCGAAGTAGGCAGGCACGCAGCCGTGCCTGCGCGCCAAACGCTTACAACGTCCGCCACCGCGGCTAATGCCGAAAGTGGCGGATGCTGGTAAAGACCATGGCCAGGCCCAGCTTGTTTGCGGCCGCGATTACATCGGCATCGCGAACGGATCCGCCGGGCTGGATGACGGCCGTGATGCCGTGCTTGGCGGCTTCCTCCACGCCATCGGGGAAAGGAAAGAAGGCGTCCGAGGCAACGACGGTGCCCTTTAGCGGCAGAACTGCTTTGATGGCGCCCACTTTCACCGAGTCGACACGGCTCATTTGGCCGGCTCCGGTGCTGATGCTCTGTCCGGCGCGCGCATAGACGATGGCGTTGGATTTGACGTGTTTGCAAACCTTCCATCCGAACTCGAGGGCGCGCCATTCCTCTTCGGATGGAGCGCGCTCGGTGACCACTTTGCACTCGGCGCGGCTGAGCCGGTGCGTATCGGGAGTCTGCACGAGGAAACCCCCGCTGATCGACTTCAGGACGGGCTCATCGGCCGGGCCGGGCGCGATTCTGAGCAACCGCAAGTTCTTCTTGGAGGCGAGCGCGTTGAGCGCGCCCGCGGTGTAATCGGGAGCGGCGACGGCTTCGACGAATAGTTTCGCGGCCTCTCGCGCGGCATCCTCGTCCAGCGCGCGATTAAATGCCAGCACGCCGCCGAACGCAGAGATCGGATCGGCTTCGAGGGCGCGCCGATAGGCCTCGGCGAGCGTGGCTGCTTCGGCGCAGCCGCACGGATTGGTGTGCTTGATGATAGCGCAGGACGGCTGGTCGAACTCCTGAATCAACTGCCAGGCTGCGTCCAGATCGACCAGATTGTTATAGGAAAGCTCTTTGCCTTGAAGTTGCTCTCCGGAGGCGACGCCGCCTTTTCGATTGGAATACAGGGCGGCCTTCTGGTGCGGATTCTCGCCATAGCGCAGGTCGAGCGCGCGCGGCGCGAGGATGTCCAGAAAAGCGGGAAGTTGGGACGATGTTTCCTGAACTCCAATCGAGGCCAAGCGGGTGCTGATGGCGCGATCGTAAGCCGCGGTCACGGTGAAAGCCTTCTGCGCCAGGCGCCACAAAGTACCTTCCGAAAGCGCTCCTTTGCATTCGTGGAGTTCCTGCAGGATGGCGGGATAGTCGTCCGGGGAAGTGACCACCGCGACATCCTGATAGTTTTTGGCGGACGCCCGGATCAGTGTTGGCCCACCGATATCGATGTTCTCGATCAGCTCGTGCAGAGGAGCGTCTCGATTGGCGGCGACTTTTTCGAACGCGTACAGGTTCACGACAACCATATCGATGGTTCCGATCTGGTGCTCGGCCAGCGACCGCATATGCTCCGGGTTGCGCCGGACGGCCAGGATGCCGCCCGCGATGCGAGGATTGATGGTTTTGAGGCGGCCATCCAACATCTCGGGAAACCCGGTCAACTCGGAGACTTCGCGTACCGCGACGCCGGTCTCCTGAATGGCGCGCGCCGTGCCTCCCGTTGAAACAATTTCTACGCCCAAGTCGCTCAGGCCGCGCGCGAAATCGGCAATCCCAGTCTTATCGGTGACACTGATCAATGCGCGTTTGATTGCAGCCATTACATACAATGGTAAACGTGTCCCACCCAGTGACGTTGATCCCCGGCGACGGCATCGGTCCCGAAGTTGCCGAGGCTACGGTTCGCGCGGTCAATGCGACGGGCGTTAGCATCGATTGGCAGCGCGCCGATTTAAACGCGAGCATCATCTCCAGGTCCGGCCAGGTTCTGCCGCCGCACGTAATCGAATCGCTCGAACGCACACATGTGGGGCTGAAAGGACCGGTCACGACGCCGATCGGCGGCGGTTTTCAAAGCGTGAATGTGGCGTTGCGCAAACAGTTCGATCTGTACGCGAATGTCCGACCCGTGCACTCGCTGCCGGGCTTGAAGACGCGCTTCACTGACGTTGTAATCGACATGATCATCTTTCGCGAGAACACGGAGGACCTCTATTCCGGACTCGAGCACGAAGTGATCAAAGACGTCGTCACCAGCCTGAAGGTGATCACCCGCACGGCATCCATACGAATCGCCGAGTATGCGTTCGAATACGCCAGGAGCTGCGGCCGCAAGAAGGTCACCGCGATTCACAAGGCGAACATCATGAAGCTGGCCGACGGCCTTTTCCTGCGATGCTGCCGCGAGGTGGCCGAACGCCACCCGGAGATCCAGTATAAGGAGCTGATCGTCGACAACGCGTCGATGCAGCTGGTGATCCGGCCGGAAACATTTGACATTCTGCTGCTGCCGAATCTGTATGGCGATATCGTCTCCGATCTAGCGGCCGGGCTGGTCGGCGGGCTGGGGGTGGTTCCTGGCGCGAATATGGGGGACACGGACGCGGTCTTTGAGGCTGTGCACGGCAGTGCGCCCGATATAGCGGGAAAAGGCGTCGCGAATCCCACTGCGCTGATACTGTCATCAGCGCTGATGCTGACGCATTTGGGTGAATCCGCCGCGGCTAAGTGCCTGCGGCGGGCGGTCGAGCGGGTGTACGCCGAAGGAAAGCATCTCACGCCGGACGTGGGCGGGAAGGCATCCACGTCCGAATTTACAGACGCTATAATCGCCAACCTGGGTTGATTCTAAGTAGTACTGTCAGATAGCGGTAACGCATCTGTCATGATTTTGTAACTGAAATCGCGGTACCTTCAGAGTAAGCGTAAACCAAAACGCGTGCCATCCATGAAGAAAATTGTTCTGATCGAGGATGACTCGGATCTTTTCGCCCTGGTGAAGTACAACCTGGAAAAGGAAGGCTTCGCTGTGGCCGGCTCGCAAACCGGCAAGGGCGCACTGGAACTTTGCCGGCGCGAGCGTCCGGATCTGGTGATCCTGGACATTATGTTGCCCGATTCCGACGGCCTGGAGATCTGCAAGAGTCTACGGAATCACCCGGATGTCGCCAATGTTCCGATCATTTTTCTGACTGCGCGGGTTTCCGAGACGGACCGGATTCTCGGGTTGGAACTGGGCGCGAACGACTACATCGTGAAGCCGTTCTTTATTCGGGAATTGATCGCGCGCATTAAGAACCAATTCCGGACACAAGGATCCCCGGCGCGAACCATGCGCGCGGGATCGCTGGAGCTAGACCGCGCAAGCTGCCGCGTGTTGTCGCACGGACAGGAAGTGGCGCTTACGGCTACCGAATTCCGGCTGCTGGAATTTCTGATGAGCCGGCCCGGCGTGGTTTACAGCCGCGAGCAGCTTCTGGATTCTGTCTGGGGGCACGATCGGGCGGTGACGGACCGCACCGTGGATGTTTATATCCTGCGGTTGAGGCAAAAGATCGAGGCCGACCCAGCGAATCCTGTGTTCATTCGCGCGGTGCGCGGGTTCGGCTACAGCTTCAACGAAACCACAATCGATACCGCTTCTAGAACCTCGGCTGCGGTCTGACCGCCGGCACTAGAGGTGCAAGCCAGCCCCGCCCAAGATCCGCCGCGAATTACGATCCTGGACGAAAACGACGATGCGGAGGTTGGAGCGGTTCCAGTCCGGCGCCAATCGCAGCGGCAGGTCGGCTTTGTATTCGGGCGATTTGCGCGCGTCAAAGCGAGCCAGGGAGGCGATGCTGCGGGCCACAGCCGCATGGCTCAGCCGGTGTCCTGCGTTCTCGCCGCGCAAGACGTTGCTGGCGAGGGAATCCTCGGTGATCGCGAGCACAATGTCCACAGTCTTGGTTCCGGGTGGAAAACGACCGGCACTGACTGCAATTTCCGAACCGCTCTTCCGCTGTAAGGTGACCAGCGCGTGCGGGGATGCCGCGGCGTCGCGAATCGCCTGAAGGGCGCTGCGGCCGTCGCTGCCGACGAAACCGGGCCGCCCGTCGACCACCATCTCGGGCGTGTAGACCTCTTCGGAAGCGAACGCGAACGCATAATCCTGCTGGCGCTGCGTGTAGAACGGCGCTGAAAAGGGGTCGCGCCAGCCTTGCTGGTCCCAGTAATCGACATGCTCTTCCATCACGAGAATGTCGGCTTGCGGAACGGGCTGCTCGGTTTCGAGGCGCGCCAGGAGACGATCTGCCGGTGGGCAACTGGAGCAGCCCTCGGAGGTGAACAGTTCCACGATCACAGGGGTACGCGCCTGGGCCGCCGCAAAACCGGTGCAGAACAGCGCGGGCACGCTGAGTGCGATAGCAAATTGGATTCGGGTCCGCACAGGAGATTAGTGCTGACGCTCGTGCAGAACCGGAGAACGTAGTTGCGCGTCCTCCAGACGCTTAGTTTCCTGATAGGTGAAGACCATGCGGTGGATCACGGTGATGTTTGCCAACACGGCAATTACCCATAATACGGGCGCCATGCGGTCAAACAGCGCTCCAATAATCAGCAGAACAACTCGCTCGGGCCGCTCCATGAAGCCGACCTTACAACTGGGGATTGAGTTCTCGGCGCGCGATCGCGTGTAGCTCACCATGACGGAGCCGGTCATCACGATCGCGGTTAGCACGACGTAAAACGGGCGATTGATGATTCCGTAGTACACCAGCAAGCCCATGAGCAGGGCCAGATCGGAGTAGCGGTCGAGCACGGAATCGAAGAAGCCGCCGAACTTCGTCACGCGATTGGTTTCGCGCGCGACCCGGCCATCCACCATATCGAAGAGGCCGGCGCCGATAATCACGAAACCAGCGGTACGAAACTGCCCCGCGGCGAGCAGAGCGCCCGCGCCGATGTTGATCACTAAACCAAGAAACGTGAGAAGGTTCGGGTTAACTTTGGAGAGCGCGAGCCCATGCACGATCAGCCGGATCACTTTGTCGCAGGCCGAACCGATGGCGCGCGTGTACGTCATGCAGGTATTAATTCTAGCTGAGCGGGACTCATTGCGGGGCCTCGTGGATGGTGACCAATTGGGTGATCTCCATCTCCCGAGTTCCGCCGGGGATCTGTACCTTCACAGAGTCACCGACCTGTTTGCCGAGTAAGGCGCGGCCAATGGGGGAAGTGGTCGAGATGCGGCCTTCGGCGACATTGGCCTCTTCGCTGGTAACCAGTTTGTAAACGATTTCCTCGTCTTTTTGCAGATCCAGTACGGTGACCGTGGACCCGAGGCCGGCACGGTCGCGCGGAATGCGCGAAACGTCGATCATCGACAGCTCGCGCAACCGGGCGCGAAGCTGCCCCAAGCGGGCGTTGACCATGCCCTGCCGCTCCTTGGCGGCATGGTACTCGGCGTTCTCGCTCAAATCGCCATGCGCGCGGGCCTTGGCAATCTCGCGAGGGAGATCGATCCGTAACTCCATATCGAGCGCGGCAATTTCCTCTTCCAGCTTTTTCTTCAGATCTTGCATTGAGGGACGGTAGAGCCGATTCCGACATCACACGGCTGCCTTCATTATAGAGTGGTGCCGCCGATTTTGGGAGTTAACGGCAGAGATCCGGTACGGCTAACGGCGGGGCAGCGGCAAGTAGCCGGATGCATTCAAGCGCCGCAGGAAGCTGGGCCAGGTTGGCGCGTTTTGGATCGCAGAACCGGAGCCGCCCACAGGGATAGATGCCTCGGTTGTGTACGAATCGGGGCCGTAGATGCCCAGGTAATTATTCCCCGCGGTGACTCCCGTTGGTATCGTGACGTTCACCTGGTACAGGCCGGCCAGCCCGGGCGCAAGGCCGGCATACGTCACGGTTGCGGTGGTCCCCGAGACATCGGCAGTAATCGTATTGGTCGTTTTACTTAGGCTAGACGGGCCCGCAGCGCCATCCGGCACGGTGGGGAACACATCGCCCAAGCCGGTCACAAAGACTGCGATCGTCTCGCCGATCTTCGCGGGGTTCTGTTGCGTAACTAGAGAAAAATCGCTCGAATGCAAAGCCGCTGCGTATCCGATTCCGCCAGCGGGCACGGTGAAAACGCCGGGCGTCGTGGAATTGACGAATTCTGTGACCGCGTTCGACGTGGCTCCGTTGTGAACCACTTGAATCTGGGCAATAGAGGTCGTGATCTCGTACGGAACAATCGCTGAGACTTGGTTTGCACTGACGTAGTAAATGGGGGCGGGGATGTTGTTGATCAATACCTGCACACCGCCAAGCGAGCTGGGAAATGGAAGCGTGGATGCAACCTGCAGATTGGTTGGGCCAAGATTGGTTCCGACCAGCGTGATCAACTCGCCGCGCGATACGCCCGCCGTGAATGGCGCGAAGCTGGCGGCGTTTAAAACGCCTGTGGGGTAGAGATAAACCGTGCCGCTAGGGGTGAAGCTTGGCGCCTGGACCGCTATCGAAACGCCGAGCGATGGGCCGATTCCGTATCCGACGCGCACGGCGCCGCCGCTGCCACTGAAGTAGTTTTGCGCGAAATACGTGTCATTATAAGTGCCGTTGGTGCCCTGCGGATACGAATCGTAGTACGTGTAGCCAGCCACCGTCCCGTTGGCCTGAAGCCGCTGGTGGCCGATGATGGCGCCGTTGTTTGCGCTGAACGATCCGTAGTAGGACGCCAATCCCACGCCGCCGGTGGCCGCGAGTTGCGAGACGTCCTCGCTCAAGCCGGCCTGGTAGTACAGGCCGCCGAAGCTGTTGCCAGACGAGCCGTTTCGCACGCCGATAATCATGTCAAAACTTTGCGGTGATCCGCCGAAAACAAAGCTGCCGTCAGGGGAAGAATATAGGTACTCAGCTCCTTGGATTAGCGCTTGACTGTTTGAACTGGTGGGGAAGGTTAATACAAACGCGTTATTGCTGACGGTATACTTCACATTCGAAATGGACTGCGGAAACGCCGTGGAGGTGGTGGAGTAGGCGCTGATGTTCACAGTGCCGATGCCACCGGCACCATTGGGGCTCATCTGGACTTGTGCATCGAAGGGAGCACCGCCCGTGATCTGCCCGGTAGGATCGATATAAGCGAGCGTATAGGAGCCCTGAAAAGTGCTGGCGCTTTGTGAGGCGATTGGCGCCGCAACGAACAGGTCGTTATAGCCGCTCTCGGTGCTGCTTCCGATGAAGATACCGTTGGAGATCAGGCCGTAAATCGGGCTGTTCAAGAGCTGACTGGAGAGGAAGCCGTACCCGCTGGCTGAAATCGAATAAGTGCCGGTTGTATTGTAGGACTGCAATGTCCCCGCATTTGTGTCGCCCTCAATGGCGGAGATGGTATACCCGCCACTGCCGTTGAAGCTAATGGAACCATACAAAACGGCAGCGAGCCCGGAGTTCAGGTTGAAGATCACCTGCCGGAAGTAATAACCTCCGTTTAATAGGTTATTGCCGGTGTTGTCGAAAACCTGTGCGGCGGCCGGTCCCGCCAATACCGCAATCCACAGGATTAAGCCGCGTGCTGTTCTGGACATTGTTCTAAGAGATTCCGCCGCAAGGCAACAGGTTCCAACCAGTGCCCGCCCCGTTTGACACAAGTATAGCTGGACCCAAACACGATTCGGCCAAATCACTTGAAAAGTTCCAAAACCTGCTTATGCCTGGCGCTTGTAGGCCACGAAGAAGTAGATAGTGACGGCAACGCTGGAAAACGCAAAGATCAGCGATGAGAAGAGACGGGCTGCCGGAAGCAAGCCGCGAACGATCGCAATAAAGTTTTGGACCAAATCGTACAACGCGAGAGCGCTCAGCAGGATCATGCCGATCGTCGCGAGGAAGGCGGCGCTCTTGAGAGTCATGATGGCCCTCCGTGTTCAGGACTGTGGATGCTGTGGCGCGAGCGCGGGGTCAATTCCGTTAGAATGCCGTGCCAGAAGCTTCGTCCGAACACACCAATGGCAAGCAAGCCGCCGAACAACGCCAGCGCTTCGAAGCTTTCGCGGCCCTCCCGCTCCCAATAGACGTCGCGCAGGTTGAGCCACAAAGCGAACTCATCGAGCGTGAGGGCAGCTGCGACCCCAAACACCATGGACGTGAGGCGCCCACTCCATTGTGAGACGGCTAGGACGCCCGTTCCGATTTCGATGAGCCAGGTATAGCCGACCAGCAACAGGAGGATGATGCCCCACACCAAATGGTGAATATGCCTGCCACGCAGCGAGACGTCGTGGAACGGCCCGAAATCGTGGTGAATCGCGAGCGTGATTACGCGCACGACGACGACGGTGGTGAAGAAACCAACCGAGGCCAGGAACAGCCGCTCTCGCCGCGATTCCGTGAAGCGATGCCTGTAGATCTTACTCAGGCGCGTTCGCGCCACGATCGCGGCGAGAAAACCCAGAACGGCCGCGAGCACGAGAGGAAGAAGCCAAAAACTCGGATGCTGAAAGAACATGGCTGCCTTCGTCGATCATACTGCTACCAGCTGCACTGCTCCAGACGGAGCCGGAAATTACTTCGATGAAGTTGCTCGTTCGTAACGAACTTGCAGTTCGTTCACGACCTGCTGAACGTTCGGAACGTTCGAAGCGACCTTTTCCGCATCGGACCGGGTGGCCTGAGAATCGACTTTTCCTGTCAACGTCACCACGCCATTTTTCACCTTGTAATGGACGTTCCGGTTGAGGTGGTCTTGAACCAGCGCGGCATCCAGATTTTTTTTGATCCCAGCGTCAAGGTCCGAATTGACTGTCTTTACGTCGTCTTTATCGTTCGGAGGAAGCACCGCGATCTCATTGGCGACAACATCGCCTTGCGCGTTCGCTTTCGCTATAGATTCCGCTTGCGCTTTGTCCGCATCAGTAGGGACATTTCCACCCAGGGTCACTACGCCTTTGTCCCGATCCTGACTGACACTTACGTTTTTCAGACCGGCCTGATCAAGGGCCTTGCTAACGTTATCACGTACGTCCGGAGTCCTTTGCGCGTGGTTGGAGCACGCACCTGAGGACAAGACCGCCGCCAGGAATAGTGAACCGATCATCGTGTTTCGCATGAAATCTCCCTGTTGATAATAGTTGTTTACTTCTCCAAAGGTGTTATTCGCAGCGCATGGCCACGAATGTGCTTCAGACACCCTCGAAAAAGACGTGCAATGGAATTACCAAGTAACCGTGACGGGGGTGAGGCCGCTATTCAGGCGGTACTGATAGCTTGGGAGACGAAAGGCTCGAACGGGACGCGCTCGAAGTTGTCTTACGCTGCTATCATGACAAAGGCTACGAGAATTTCAGGCCTCGGGGAGTAGCTCTCCACATCTGAGATGTCAGAATCCGGGCATAACAACGTAACGAATACTACTACGTCATCCAGCGGCGGAGGCGACACGCCCACCGAGGCTCAAACAACCGCTCGACCTTATGCAAGTGAAAGACTCTGGATTGTCCTGGTGGAAGACAACCCAGGAGACGTCCGGCTAGTCCGGGAGGCATTCTACGAGTCCGCGCTCGAATACGACCTGACCGTTTTGAGCGACGGCGAGAAGGCCATACGGCTGATCGAACGAATCGATCGCGAGGAGATTTCCTGTCCGGATCTTCTGCTTCTGGACATCGGCCTGCCAAGAAAGGGCGGGTTTCAGGTACTGGAGCGCGCGCGCCAGAGCGGGCGTTGCGCGCACCTGCCGGTGGTAATCCTTACTTCATCGAACGCGCAGAAGGACCGCGAGACGGCTGCCAAGCTAGGGGCGACGCGCTACATCCGCAAACCGGACCGATGGGAGGGCTATCTGCAGTTGGGGAGCGTCTTTCGCGAGGTGCTTGCGGCGGGTCGCGACGGCGACGGGCGACGGTAGGAAACGGCAGCGGCAACCCGTTCTGTCCAGAACTCCAGCTGTTTTTTCTGTGCTTCGGTCCTTATCTTTCTTGCTACACTCCAGGTCTGGATGGGATCGCGCGGCGAATGCTACCTGTCGTTGGTGCTTGCCGCCCGGAACGACGATCATGGCGGCAACATGCTGGGACGGATGCAGGGGATGCTCGATACCTGGGTCGGCCAGGCAGAGCGGTACGGGTTACCGTCTGAAATCGTGGTTGTGGAGTGGAACCCACCAGCAGAACGTCCGCGCTTAAAGGAATCGTTGCGCTGGCCCTCGCGTCCCGAACATTGCCAAGTTCGCTTTGTCGAAGTTCCGCCGGAAATCCATGTGCGGTTTAAGAACGCAGTTCCTATACCCTTGCATCAGATGATCGCAAAGAACGTGGGCATCCGGCGCGCGTGCGGTGAATTTGTGCTCGCCACGAACCTCGATATCCTCTTTTCAGCGGAATTGGTGAGGTTCTTGGCCGAACGCCGTCTCGAAAACGGTGTCATGTACAGGCTCGACCGCCACGACGTCGCCAAGGCGGTGCCCGCCAATGCATCGCTCGACGAGTTGTTGGCGTTCTGTGAAACCCACCTGCTCCGGGTCGCGGCGCGCGAAGGAGAATTTCAATTATCCGGTGATGGTCAACGCGCGCTGGACCAGCAGGACATCGTGGCTGAAGACGCCGGCGTCCGTTTCGGTACGGGATGGTCGCCGGTTCAATGTTCAGAAGGGCTGCGCTACCGCTGGCTCGAATCAGAGTCGGAGCTTCGTTTCGAGCAGCCAGCCGGGGACGCGCGTGAGCTGCTGCTTACTGCAGAGGTTGGTCCGAGCGCCGGGCGAGAGCCGGTCACTCTGGAAATTCGGAACCAGGCTGGCTCGACACTCGCAGCGGTTGCCGTAACCGATCGCTGTCAACTGCGCATCCAAATGCCTTCTGGATTCTCGGAAAACGCTCTGATATTACGAGTTCATGGTGCCGACCTGCCAATCACTCGTCAACCACGAATAGCCAATCTTCGAGTGCTTGCTTTGAAATGGGATACACCGCCGGGCCGTAAAAGATGTGCTGGCTGGAGCATAGAAGTCCTCGACACCGGTCCGGCGTTCGATTGGGCCGGGTCCTTCGATGCGGCAAGCCCTTTTTCGCAAGAAATCAGGAACGCGGCTCACCTGCACATCAGCGCCTGTGGCGACTTTACTCTGCTCTCTCGAGAAAATTGGTTTCGTCTGCGGGCCTATCCCGAATTTCCGATCTGGCCGATGCATATTGACGCGCTGCTTTGTTATACGGCTTATCATGCCGGCATTCGTGAATCGATTTTGCGCGAGCCGATGCGAATCTATCACGTCGAGCACGGCTCCGGTGCCGGCTGGACACCGGAGGGTGAGCAAGAGCGCATTGCTCGCGTCAAGTCAAAGGGAGTTTCCGAATTAACCTATGCAGGCTTCGCGAAATGGGTTGATCTCATGAGGCGATACGATTCACCCGTAATCTGTAACGGGGGAAATTGGGGGCTGGGCGACGTAGACCTGTTCGAACAGACGGTGTGGCGATGACGCCGCGAATCCAGGATATCGCTCCAACGAATTCCTTATCGCGAACGGCGACTCACGTATTCATGATTCCCAGCTTCCTTATCTGACAGCGCCAGAGTCTGCTTCAGTTGCTGAAAACCGCTCCCGATGTAACAAACGAGGTGCGTCGGACCGTGACCGATACCCATGGCTCGCAGCTTTGAGGTTTACTTCTGTCGCAAGCCCTCCAACGTCACGTGCTCTGGAAAACGAATGAAACCGTCGTCATTCGGTAAAAGGGCGATGCGGATTCCGCGAGTCCCCGGAGACAAAGCGACAATGGTCGAACGTTGCCCCTGAACACTCCCGCTATCGTAGAGGATCGAGTAATCCTGGTTCTGCAGAATCAGGTCCACGGGACCATAGGGCTCCTCAGGCCGCCGGTCGGCTACAGTAACTCGGATGGCCGCGATCTTGTCGGAAGGTGAGAGGAGTTGGATATTGGTTGCGGCATGATCCCGCGGATCCGTGATTTTTATGATCCAAGGCGGCCTTCCGCCGGAATCCTTGCGCGGAGTCCCGTATAATGCCCGGGAAGTGTGCGCCTCGAGGGCCGATTCGTCGTAGTCCATGAGCTCGCGTTTTGGAAGCAGCGTCGTTTCTGCAGGCGAGCTCGTATAGACCGTCGGGGGAGTTTCGCGCCTTGTGACTTGAACCAGGCTGATGAGAAGCTTGGCGCCTGCCACGGTGGAGGAGAGACGTTGGAGGATTCTCACCTTTATACCGCAACTTGCCAGGGCAGCGAGCGCTTCCTGCTGGATGGCTTCGTGATCATTCATAATCGCCACGTACGTGCCATGATGGAGCGCATCGACGCGCAATTTGTCGGTACTAGGTAAGGTTCGATTCAATAGCCGAGCTGCCCAAATATAGGTGGAAGCTACCGAGGTGTAATGTTCGTTACCGGGAATATATGAATACCAAAACCAAAGCGGGCCATCGCGGCTCAGCCGGGTAAGTTCTCGCGAGGTCCGATCGGCGTAAAGATATGATTCCCGGCTGATCTTGCTGCCAGCTGACTCGCGCAATTCAATATGTCCCAAACGAATCAGTACGAATCCAACGGATGCGCTGATGACAACCGCAGAAAGAAACCGAGGCCGGATGTAGGCGCCAGCAATAACGCCCGCAGCCAAGATGATTGCTAACGGCTGGGAGAACAGGACTGGCTGTGATCTAAGATTTATGTACGCTGCAGCGACAGCAGGAGAAAACAGCCGGGACATTTCGGTGCCTACGAGTAATGCAAGGAGGATTCCGGCGCCCGCCAGGGCTGCAAATTCGCGGGTCCTAAGTGCCTCCAATCTGTATCCGATGAGTGCCGCAACAGTAATAGGAAGAGAGACCGTCAAATAATCGACGTAGAAGTAAGTTTGCATCACGGGCGAGGCTGTAATCTGGATGAGCACAAAGATGCCGAGCAGTAGTGGCAGTGAACAGGCATCGAAGACTCTGATCAAAGCCTTGCGGTCCCAGCCAGATACGGGACGCGCAGAGCAGAAGTACAATACAAAAACAACGCCAACCAACGATATTGCGAATGGGACGACTAGCCACCACGCTTCGTGGAGCCAGAGCGATGGTTTTACGTACATAGGATTGGGCGCGCTCACCAAAGCGCGCGTTTCGGAGACGGAAGGAAGAAAGAACAGAAAGGGTCCACCGAGTTCCAGGCTGATGAACCCGAGCGCCGCTGTCACAATGCTGAAACCAGCGGTGCTGGCAGCAGCAACGCGTACGAACCGCTTTCCGCACCTGACGAGGCAAAAGAGCGTAATTATCGGAATCAGAACCAATAGAAATAAGTTGGAATGTATCGCGGCGGCGAGCGACATTCCACTGAATCCAGCGCGCGCGATTGACCATCTTGATGAGACGATCGCGGCCGCACCGGCTTCTTCCAAACAAAGCAATGAATACGCAATTCCTGCGCCGTCTACGTAATCCCAGCCCGCTGCCGCGAGGAAGTCAGCGTAAGAGCAAAGCAGCAAGGCAACCATCAGCGCGCAGCGAATACCGTAATTCCGCTTCACGAGAAAATGCGTAGCGAACGCGGCGGTCCAGCAGACGAACAGCCGCAGAACAGCATTTGCGGCCAGCGTCGGAAAAATTGAGTGGGCAAGGTACCCGGGCAGAATCCACGCGAGCCGGGTTCCATAGTAGCTTCCGGCAAAGGCAACGATGTGACGCTTCAAATCAATAAAGTAGCCGTGGTAGAACCATTGATCGAAGCCGTCCGGTGTAAATATCCAGGACGGCTGGGCGAGGACCTGTATAAGGGGGACCAGGAGAAGGATTCCGACCGCAATTGCATCTCCGGAGGAGAGGCGGCTGAGCAGCCTCCGATCCATCCGCGAATTTCGCCCGATGGCCAGTGAATTCAAAGAACAATGTTAACGCCGCAAGCCCCGGCCGCGGGTAGTCGCGAAATCCGGCCGAATATGGATCGACGCCGAACGTCGGCTTGAGGCTGGCACTGATGATGAAACGAACGCTAGACGCTATGATAATGAGAGTGGAAGCGGTAGCCAGGCCGAGCGAAACGTTTATTTCCGTTGCCATTCCTGTCTATAAAGCTGAAGCAACGCTCCCCCCGCTGTGTCAACGATTGAGAGCAGTGCTCTCAGGGCTGGGTACGTACGAAATCATACTCGTTGACGATCGCAGCCCGGACCGTTCTTGGGAAGTTGCCAGTGAAATGGCGCGCGACATTCCGCAAGTCGTCGCTGTGCGTCTCAGCCGTAATTTCGGCCAGCACTATGCCATAACTGCAGCGTTAGATCTGGCACGCGGACAGTGGGTGGTTCTGATGGACTGCGACCTACAGGACCTGCCAGAAGAAATCCCGCGCCTGCTCGAGAAGGCGCTCGAAGGTAACGACGTCGTGTTGGCTAGAAGATTTCAGCGTCGCGATTCGTTGCCGAAGCGCTTGGTCTCACGTGTCTTTTATCGGGTCTTCAATCTGCTATCCGGCTATCGGATGAACCCTAGCGTGGGAAGTTTTCGTATCATGCGAAAGACCGTTGTAGAAGCATATCGCACCATGCACGAGGCGGCTCGCCTGTTCGGCGGCATGGTCGAATGGCTCGGTTTCGAGACGGCGTTCGTGGACGTCAAGCATGCCCCTCGGCAGGAGGGACGTTCCACTTACACCCTGCGTTCACTATTGCGCCTGTCACTAGACGGAATGATCTCCTTCTCTAATCGACCGCTTTATATTTCGATCGCGCTCGGAGTAATGTTCTCGGGTTTAGCCGGAGGATATGGGCTGTTTCTCATCATCCGTTTTCTTATAAACCCCTACATCGCGGTGCCCGGCTGGCTCAGCACGATAACGGGTACCAGCTTCATCGGTGGGATCATGCTGCTTAACCTCGGCATTCTCGGAATTTATATTGGCCGGATTTACGACCAAACGAAAGGGCGGCCTATTTACGTAATCGATAAGATAGTAGCGAGTGGACGTGCCGATAAGCAGCCGGGTTCAGGTGAGGTGAACGCTTGCCAAAGCTCTCACGTGTAACTGCGGACGTCGCGGAGGCGATGTCCATTAAGTACAACACGATGGTCTACGACCTGCAAAGGCGCGGCCAAGAAGTGCTGGTGATGAGTTTGGGTGAAGCGTTCTTTGACATCCCATTGCTGCCAATGGATGTGCTTCCCTACCCTGCACTCAATCATTATTCGCACTCACGGGGATTATACGAACTTCGCGAAAAGCTATGTGACTATCATCGGCAGGAGTACGGCGTCCGGATTGATCCCGACCGTGAGATTATCATCACCGCTGGATCTAAGGCCGCGATTCATATGACGCTGATGTCAATCGTCAATCCCGGCGACGAAGTTTTGTATCAGGAACCCGCATGGGTAAGTTATGCCGAACAGATCAAGCTGTGCTATGGCGTGCCGGTCGGCATTCCTTATTGCAAATCGATTCGCGAACTGGAGTCGTACATCACTGCGAAGACCAGGGCAATCATAGTCAACAATCCGCACAATCCTCGGGGTTATGTTTACACGGACAGCGAGCTCAAGGAATTGCTTGCATTGGCTGAAAGGTTCGATTTATGGCTGATATGCGATGAGGCCTACAGCGACTTCGTGATTGATGGCTCTTTCGTCTCGCTCGCCAAGCTTGATCCTGACAAGAAACGCGTTGCTGTGTTCAATTCGATGTCGAAAAATTATGGAATTTCGGGATGGCGAATCGGGTACGTCATAGGCGGAGCTGGGCTTCTCGACAACGTACTTAAGGTAAACCAGCACTTGATCACGTGCCCAGCCACAATTCTCGAGTACTATTTGGCCCGCTATTTCACAGATTTAATAGAAATCACGAAGCCGCAAATCCGAGATCTACTGTGCAAGCGGGCGCGCATCGCGAGGTATATGGACGAACTTGGATTGAGATACCTTCCGGGTGCTGCAACATTCTACTTCTTTGTGTCCATCGAGCCATCCCGGCTCAACTCGGAGGAGTTTTGCACCAAGTTGCTCAAAGAAGAGCACATCAGCGTTGTGCCGGGAGTCGGTTATGGCCTCTCCTGTGACCGGTTCGTTCGCGTATCCGTCGGAACTGCCACACTCGAGGACAATATGCGAGGTGTGCGCACGTTGAAAAAGGTCATTGAGCGGACCGCCTGATCTTATCCGTGCGCAAGACCCTTCATATCCTCGGAGCGGGGCAGTGGCAGGTACCCACAATCCGGCTCGCCAAACAGCTCGGGTACCGCGTCTTCGTCACGGACATGTACGCGGAACGCCCAGGGTACCAACTGGCGGACAATTTCGCGGTCGTTGACATTTCCGATCGTGATGCAACCTTGCGGGCAGCTCGCGAGCAGCACGTAAACGGTATCGTTTGCGACACCACCGATGTGGGCGTGCCCACGATGGCCTGGGTGGCTGACCAGATGGGGCTAGCCGGTATCGGTTATGAGACTGCATTGAATTTCACCAACAAGTACCGCATGCGCAGCATCACAAGTGCTGCGGGCTTGCCGAACCCTCCTTACAAGCTGGCGCGTAAGCTGTCGGAAGCTTATCGAGCGTCCTCCGCGATCGGTTGGCCCGTCGTGGTCAAACCTACTGATAACCAGTCCAGCCGTGGCGTGCGGATCGTGGCTTGTCCTTCCCAGCTCGAATGGGCGTTTTCCGAGGCGGTTCGGCAATCACGCACAGGAGACGTACTGGTCGAGGGATTTCTGGAAGGCACCGAAGTAACCGTAGAAAGCTTCTGCTGTGATGGCACAGTGCATGTCGCGGGAATCTCAGACAAAGACCACTTTGCTCAGCGGCCGGAGGTGGCAAGCCGGTTGACCTATCCCGCGGACTTCGATCCCATCGTTCTCGAGCGAATTGAACAGGTCAATCGGAACGTTATCCGCGCGTTAGGCCTGAAGACCGGGATCTGTCACGCTGAGTATATAGTTGTCGGGGCACAACCATATCTTGTTGAGATTGCCGCGCGTGGGGCCGGTAGTCGCGTCTATTCCCACATCGTCCCGTATCTTTCGGGCGCTCCAGTACCGCAGGCATACCTACGGTTCGCGGTTGGTGAGGATATGCAAATTAAGGCCAATAAGGACTCTTCTCGTGCAGCCAACCTCGCATTTTTCTGCTTTCGGCCCGGCCGTGTACAATCCATCGAGGGCCTTGAAAAGGCGGCACAGCTTCCTGGCGTAGAGGAGATCCTGCTGGAATTTGCCGCCGGTGATATATTGCGTGAACCCACGGACGACCGGTCGCGCCCTGGCCTCGCATTGGTCTTCGGCAAGACCCGGGAAGAGGTCCTGGCTACGACGGCTGCCGTGTTCCAAGCTGTGCAGGTACGAACGATATGATCATCGACTGCCACACGCACATTTTCGAATCCGGGCGAGGCGGTCCCTTTGATTTGCCGAGCGGATCTGACGATCTTGTGCGACAGATGGACGGATACAACGTCGACGTCTCAATTGTCTTGCCTCTTCCAGGTGACGCAACCAACGAATTCGTGCACCAGGAGTGTGCACGTTTCCCCGATCGTCTCGTGGGACTTTATACACCCGAATTTAACGTGCCGAGTGAGACCATCCGACGCATGGAATCATTCTTTGAGCGGCATTGCCCAAGGGGCCTCAAGATCCATCCGCGCCGCCAAGACGTAACCGTCGAACAGCCCTTGGTTAACGAAGTGCTCGCTTGGGCGGCCGAACGGGCCCTTCCGGTACTTTTTGACGTATTTCCTTTCGGGCCCTCACTCACGAATCTCGCCACCCACCCGCTGGCCTACAGCCAGGTGGCGCAGCGATTTCCAAATTTGAAAATGGTCCTGGCCCACTCCGGTGGTTTCCGGCTTATGGATGCCTTTCTGGTTGCGAAGTCCCACCATGGCGTCCATTTGGACTTGTCCTTTACTCCGGTCTATTTCAAAGGATCGTCAGTGGCGGCCGACTGCAGTTTTCTGTGCAGGCGTCTGCCGGCGGGACGTGTTTTATACGGAAGCGATTTCCCGTCGGTACCGTTCCGCGATAGTATGGACGCGGTTCGCGCCTTGCTGGAGGGAGTAGACGCGGCTATGTGCAATGAGGTGATGGGAGACGCAGCAGCCCGACTATTCGGAATATCAAGCAGGAATGACTGAGCGAGATATCGCCGAAACACGCGCTCGTTACCGCAAGCGATGGATGGAGTACGGGTATGATCCGCGCACTCTCGGTTGGAACAAGGATTGCCAATGGGTCCGCTATGACGCTGCCCTCGAGGGCCTCCGTTCCGATGAGTTCGGGAGTATTTTCGATGTTGGGTGCGGCTTTGGCGATCTGCTCATGTTTCTGCGTTGCCGCGGCTGGAAAGGGGAATACGTCGGTATCGACCTCGTCCCTGAGTTGATCGAGCAAGCCGGGCGGCTCCATGCCCAGGACACCGGTTCGGAGTTTGTATGTGCCGACGTGGCTCAATTCTCGCGCGAACATCGGTGCGATTTGGCCATCGCGATTGGAGCTTTCAACCATCGAGTCGCCCAAGGCAATTTGAAGTTTATTCGTGAGACCATAGAGAAAATGTGGGCGATCAGTTCGCGCGCCACTGTGTGCGATTTTCTGAGTACTTTCTCCGAGCCGCAGAAGCGCGAGCAGCATCTTTACTATGCGGCCCCCACGGACATACTTGCTCTCGCGGCGCGCTACAGCCGCCGCGTCATGATCCACCATGCGTATATGCCTTTTGAATTCCAAGTCAAAATCTGGCATGACGATCAGTTTGCGGTCTCAGCGCCGGCGTTCACCCCATATGCAGGGCTTGCACAGAAACAGTCCGAATGGAGAGACACTCTCGTGTCGAAAAAAGGGCGATGACACCTCAAGAGGCAGTCGCGTTCGAACCTGCGCCCATTCCATTCAACCGTCCCTCAATAGTCGGCAAAGAGTACGAGTACATCCGGCAGGCGATCGATCAGGGCCACATCTCAGGGGACGGTAGTTTCACTAAAGCCTGCGAGCGCTGCCTGGAATCGATCCACTCTGCCGCGCGCGTGCTCTTGACTACCTCCTGCACGGACGCATTGGAGATGTCAGCTCTATTGCTGAATGTTGAACCCGGCTCCGAAGTAGTTGTGCCTGCGTTCACTTTTGTCTCAACCGCCAATGCCTTTGTATTGCGCGGAGCCCGGCCCGTGTTCTGCGACGTGCGGCCTGACACATTCAATTTGGATGAAACCGCGCTTCCTGAATTGATCACAGCTAAGACTCGAGTGATCGTGCCGGTCCACTACGCGGGTGTCGGTTGCGAGATGACGTCCATCATGAACCTGGCCGCCAAAGAGGGTTTGGATGTCGTCGAAGACAACGCCCAAGGCTTGTTAGGACACTATCATGGCCGATCTTTGGGAACGTTTGGCAAACTTTCTACTTTGAGCTTTCACGAAACTAAGAATGTGAGCTGCGGCGAAGGCGGCGCGCTCGTGATTAATGATGGGTCGCTGGTGGAAAGAGCAGAGATTCTGCGAGAGAAAGGGACAAATCGCAGCCGCTTCTTCCGAGGACAGGTGGACAAGTACACTTGGGTCGACATAGGATCGAGCTTCCTTCCTTCCGACTTGTTAGCCGCGTTTCTATACGCTCAGTTGGAGGCTCGCGAGCGGATCCAATCCGCGCGCTGCCTCCGATGGAAACAATACGCAGACGGTCTGCGGGATTGGGCGACCCGTTGCGGAGTGCGCCTTCCTTTGGTCCCCACTGAGTGCGACCAACCGTTTCACATGTTTTATCTGTTACTGCCAACACCAGAAGCAAGAGACCGGCTGATTGCTCATCTCCGGAGCCAACGCATTACTAGCGTTTTTCACTATATTCCGCTAAACGTTTCTGAAATGGGAATGCGCCATGGGGGAAGGGCCGGCCAATGTCCGGTGGCAGAGGACATCAGCCGCCGGCTAGTCAGATTGCCGTTTTATACGTCCCTTACGACAACCGATCTATGTCGCGTCATCGATGCCGTCCTCGCATTTGAGCTTTAAGTCTCAGTCGAAGTCCGTGTTCACCTATCTATTGCATCGGCTGGTCGCTTGGCCGGCGGTCTATGACGTGGTCCAGACAGCTTGTGGGGCAGGTCAGAGCCGAAAAAGAGTACGAAAACTGTTGCAGGACGTTGGCGGTGTCTCCGTTCTGGACGTTGGAGCCGGAACCGGAAACGGCCTGCGCGTGCTTCCGCCGCGGGCTCGGTATCTATGGCTCGACAATGATCCTCAAAAGCTGGCTGGCCTGAAAAGCGGCCGCGCGATCGAGGCCATCTTGGCCAGCGCGACAGCAATGCCGCTCGCATCACACAGCGTTGACGTAGTTCTTTGTATCGCAATGGCCCATCACCTGAATGATCAGGAGCTGTTGCAACTCCTGGACGAACTTTCCCGGGTTTGCAGGGACCGGCTCATATTCCTGGATCCGATCGCATCCCGCGAGTCATTCATGAGTCGCCTTCTGTGGAGATACGACCGGGGCAGCTACCCGCGCACATCCGCTGCGCTCCGGCGCTTAATTCAACAGAAGTTCAACGTTGAATACGAGGAGGAGTATTCGATCTATCATCGCTACTGGCTCTGCAGCGCCAGAATTACCCCAGAGCTCCCTGGTATAGAAGCTATTGAATGATCTGAATCGCATTGACCTTGGCTATTCCGACCAGTGCGTGAAGACCGATGGCGATTTGGCCGTTGGTGACCGTGATCGGGAAACTCGCGTCATTGGCGCGGTCGGTTTCCCCCGCAGCCGCGAATTCGTCGAATCCGGACAGAACTGTGTTTCCATTCAATGTTACGTTGAATATCCGCTGGCCCGCGCTGGTGTACCAGATCTCGGCGAACTTCAAAGTCACCGTGTAGGTGCCATTGGGAACGCTGAACTGATACCCGGAGCCCCAGTGTTCGCATTGATATAGCTTGGGATCGGCGGTGTTGGAGATGGATGCGGTGGTGCAGTAGCTGCCTCCATCCACATATCCATAATCGGCCGACCACTGTTGGCCTTGTAAGTCCGTATACGCGGCACCTCCTGAGTTCACCCGAATTGGCGTGAATGACGATTGGGACTGAGTAGTTTGCACAACTTGGATGGCATTGACCTTCGCGATGCCAACCAGCCCTTGCAAAGTGATCCCAATTTGGCTGTTGGTGACCGTGACAGCGAAACTTACATCGTAGGCCCGGTTGGCTCCGCCCGCCGCGGCGAATACGTCGAGTCGCGACAGAACTGTGTTTCCATTCAATGTTACGTTGAATATCCGCTGGCCCGCGCTGGTGTACCAGATCTCGGCGAACTTCAAAGTCACCGTGTAGGTGCCATTGGGAACGCTGAACTGATACCCGGAGC
>Ga0209062_1000232_pt1 | contig 207411 bp, 185 predicted proteins | sample Coa_R2_2_FD_187158 | JGI IMG/M metagenome (GOLD analysis project Ga0209062, IMG submission 187158) | Surface soil microbial communities from Centralia Pennsylvania, which are recovering from an underground coalmine fire - Coalmine... | ecosystem: Environmental > Terrestrial > Soil >... | reverse complement strand
TCGACCGCGCGGGGTTAATCGTGCATTCTGGTGACAGTCCATTCGATCCTCTTCCTTGAAGCCTTCGGTTTGGTCACCATCAGCTTCTCCGATCCGGGTCGAGTGGACAACCTATTGAAACTTCACAGCTAGCGGTTGGCGGCCAATTGTTTCTGTAACTCCGCCAGCAAATTCATGGCCTCGAGCGGGGTTAGGTGGTCGAGATCCAGGGCGGCGATCCGCTCGACGATCCGCTGGGTGAGCGGGGTGAAGAGCGTCAGCTGCAGCGACGCCGGCGCGGCGCCGCCGAGCTCGCCCGAGGCGCGCTGCTCGGCGCGTTCGTGGCTGGCGAGCACGGCGCGCGCGCGCGCGAGCACGGCGGGCGGCAATCCGGCCAGCTTGGCCACTTCAATGCCGTAGCTGCGGTCGGCGGCGCCGGGCTCGACTTTGCGCAGAAAGACGATGCCGGCCGGGGTGTCCTTGGCGGCGACGTGCAGATTGCGCACGCCCGGCAGTTGCTCGGCGAGCGCGGTCAGCTCGTGGAAGTGGGTGGCGACGAGCGTCTTGGCTCCGTTGACGCCGTGCAGATGTTCGACGACCGCCCAGGCCAGCGCCAAGCCGTCGTAGGTAGCGGTGCCGCGGCCGATTTCATCGAGCACCACCAGGCTGCGCGGCGTGGCGGCGTTGAGAATGACGGCGGTTTCGATCATCTCCACCATGAAGGTCGAGCGCCCGCGCGCCAGATTATCCCCGGCGCCGATGCGCGTGAAGATGCGGTCGAAGAGACAGAGCCGCGCCCGCTCGGCGGGCACGAACGAGCCCATCTGCGCCATGATCGCGATCAGCGCCACCTGGCGCAGATAGGTGCTCTTGCCGCCCATGTTGGGTCCGGTGACGATCGCCACCCGCTCGTGCGCGTCCAAATAGGTGTCGTTGGGGACGAAGCGGTCGGCGGCGGTCATCCGCTCGACCACCGGGTGGCGGCCGCCGCGAATTTCCAGCGTGTCGTCGTCCGCCCATTGCGGCCGCGTGTAGCCGCGCGTGGCGGCGAGCTCGGCGAAGTTGGCGAGCACATCGAGTTCGGCGAGGGCGGCGGCGGTCTGCCGCACCGGCGCCGCCGCGGCGACGACCTCCGCGCGCAGCTCGGCGAAGAGGCGGGCTTCCAGTTCGCGGGCTTTCTCGTCGGCGCTCAAGATCTTGACCTCGAGCTCTTTCAACTCGGCGGTGGTGAAGCGTTCGGCGTTGACCAGCGTTTGCTTGCGCTCGTAGTCGGGCGGCACGAGCGGCAGATTGGGGCGCGAGACCTCGATGAAATAGCCGAACACGCCGTTGAAGCGGACCTTCAGCGAGGCGATGCCGGTGCGCGCGCGCTCGCGCGCCTCGAGCGCCGCCAGCACGCGTTTCGCGTCGTGGCTGAGCCCGCGCAGCTCGTCGAGTTCCGCCGATACCCCGGCGCGAATGTAGCCGCCGTCGGCGGCGGTGGGGGGCGGATTCTCGATCAAGCTCGCGGCCAGGCGCGCGCGCAGCGCCGGCAGATCGTCGAGCGCCGCCGCCAGCACCGGCAGGCGGCCGGCGGCGGGCGCGGCGGCGGCCTCGCTCGCCGCGCGCGCCGCTCCCGGCACCCGGTCGAGGGAGAGGCGCAGCGCCTCGAGGTCGCGCGGCGTCGCCGTGGCCAGCGAGGCGCGGCCCAGCAGCCGCTCCAGATCGAGAATGCCGGCCAGCGCCGCCCGTACCGCGCCCCGCCGCGTCGCCGGCGCCAGCACGCTCACCGCATCCCAGCGCGCCTCGATCTCGGTGCGCTCGATCGCCGGCCGCAGCAGCCAGGCGCGCAGCAGCCGCCGCCCCATCGGCGTGAGCGTGGCGTCGAGCGCGGCGCGCAGCGTGGTCTCGCCCGCCTCGCCCGGCTGCGCCGGCTCCACGAGCTCGAGCGTGCGCACGGTGGCGGCGTCGAGCACTAGCGCGTTCTGGCGCTCGTAAAAGCCGATGCGATGGACATGCGCGATCTGGCTGCGCTGCGTCTCCTTGACGTAATGCACGATCGCGCCCGCCGCCCGCGCCGCCGCTGCGTGCCCCGCCAGCCCGTAGGCCTCGAGCGACAGCACCCCAAAGTGGCTCTCCAGCTCGTGGAGGGCGAAGTCGGCCGAAAAAATCCAGTCCTCGAGCGGCGTCAGCGTCGCGCCCGCCGGGAAGGGCGCGGCGGCCGGCCCCCCGCGTTCTCCGGCGAAGTCCAGCAGCGGCGCCTCGCTCGCGTAGAGAATTTCCTTCGGCTGCCATTGCTCGAGCTCTTCGCGGCAGCGCGCCGCCGCGCCGTCGCCGGCGAACTCCGTGGCATGAAATTCGCCCGTCGCCAAGTCGAGCACCGCCAGCCCGAAGCCGGCCTCTTCGCGTGCGACCGCGGCTAAATAGCGCGGGCCTTGCGCGTCGGCGGCCAGCGCCGCCGTGCCGGGGGTGAGCACGCGCGTGACTTCCCGCCGCACCAGCTTCTTGGCCAGCTTGGGGTCTTCCACTTGGTCGCAGATGGCGACTTTGAAGCCCTTTTGAATCAGCCGCGCAATGTAGTTCTCCGCCGCGTGATAGGGCACGCCGCACATCGGCACCGGCGCGCCTTTCTCTTTGTTGCGCGCCGTGAGAGTGATCTCCAGTTCGCGCGCTGCCGTCACGGCGTCTTCATAGAACAGCTCGTAAAAATCGCCCAGGCGGAACAGCAGCAGCGCCTCGGGATGCTGCCGCTTCACTTCCAAGTACTGCCGCATTAGCGGCGTTTGCGCCGTCTCCAGCATCTCGCTCGGCCCATTGTACGAGGTGCCCGGCGGCCGTCCGCGCGGGCGCGCCGCGGATTGCTCGCGCCGAATTGGCCCCTGCGGCCGGGTGCCGGCGGGAAGACCTAAGCCCGGGCGAGCCACCGCGGGCGCGAGGTAAGGTGGCGCGGGGGCGGCCGCGGGCCGCGCCATCCCACCGTACACTGTTGCAGATGTGGCTCATGGCCCTCGAGACGACTTCCGCGCACGGCAGCTTGGCCCTCCTTGAGGACGGGACCGAGCGCGCCGCCGTGCCGCTGGAAGCCGGCCGCTACTCCACCGAGCTCCTCGGCGCCATGGATGCCTTGGCGGGGCGCGCCGGCCTGAAGCTCGAGCAAATGGATGCCTGGGCGGTCGCCAGCGGCCCTGGTTCGTTCACCGGCGTTCGCATCGGGCTCACCGCGGTCAAAGGCTTCGTGGAAGTCTGGCATCGCCCGGCGGTGGCGGTCTCAACCCTCGCCGCCGTGGCCGAGGCAGCGGCGGAGAACGGCGAGCCGCTGCTGGCCGCGCTGGATGCCGCGCGCGGGGAAATTTACTTTGGCCTGTACCCGCCCGGCGAGGAAGGACTCGAGAGTGCCGCCGCTTTCGCGGCGCGCGCCCGGGGAAGCGGGCGGCGGGTGGCGACCCCGCATGAGACGGTCGCGGCCCTCTGCGCCGGGGCGCGCGTGCGCTTGGTGCCGCGGCAATTGGCGCCGGCCGTGGGCCGGCTGGCTTGGGAGCGGTTGCGGAACGGGGGCGGCAGCGATGCGCTCCGCCTCGACGCGAACTACGTGCGGCGCTCCGATGCCGAGATCTTTCACCGGAGCTGATGTGTCGGCGGCGGATGGCATGCGGCGCGCCGACAAGAGCGACTGGCCGGAGATCGTCAAGATCAGCCTGGAAGCGTTCGGAGCCTCCAGTTGGCCCTGGGAGCGCTGGCGCCCCGTCCTCGCGCCGGTCGCCGAAGCCCCCTCGCCCACCTGGGCGCTGGTGGCCGAGGCCCCGCGGGGGACGGAGACCGGCGCCGCGCCGCCGTTGGCGGGCTTTCTGGTTTTGCAAATCGTGCCGGGAGAGCTCGAAATCCAGGCGCTGGCGGTGGCGAACGCCTGGCGGCGGCGCGGCTGGGGCACGCGGCTGCTCGAGGCCGCTTGCCAGCGCGGCCGGGCGGCGGGTTGCGAGTCCGCCCTGCTCGAGGTGCGCCGGAGCAATTTGGCGGCGCAGGAGTTTTACCGGCATCGCGGCTTCGAGATCTATGCTCTGCGGCCGGGGTACTATCACTCGCCGGTCGAAGATGCGCTGCTGATGCGCAAACCGCTCTAACCTCGTGCTACGCTGCTCAGCGTGAATCCGCGCCCATTCTCCTCGCTGCTGGCCCTCTCCGCGTTGTTACTCGCGCCGCTGGCCTGGGCGGCGCCGGCCCCGCCGCCCCGAGCCGCCCGCGTTTCGCTGCTGCGCGCCGCCGCCTTGCTCCCCGCTCCCTCCGGTGCGGAACACCCCCGGCTCCAGCGCATCGCCGCCGCCATCGGCGCGGCCGCGCCCGCCGCCCCGGCGCCGCTCTATGACTCGCTCGGCAACCTCGTGTATCGCTTCGGCGCCGGCCGACCGGCGATGCTGGTGGTGACCGAGGTGGATGAGCCGGGCTACGTCGTCTCGGCGATCACTCCGGACGGCTATCTCCGCTTGCAGGAAGAGCGCGACCGCTTGCCCCTGCCCGCCGATCCCACCTTGTTGTTTGCCCATGCGCTGACGATCGAGACCGCTCGCGGCGACGTCACCGGCGTCGGCGCCGGCCTCTCCGTGCACTTGCAGCCCTCGCGCCAGCCCGGCACCGCGCCCGCCTACCATCTCGACAACCTCTACGTCGATCTCGGCGCCCGGGCGGCGGCCGAGGTCGCGGCGGCGGGGGTGGACGTGCTCGATCCGGTCACGCTCGAGCATGGAATCTTCAGCGCTCCCGGCGATCCGGTTTGGGTCGGCACGGCGCTGAGTTCGGTCGCTTCCGTGCCGGCGGTGGCGGAGATGGTGGCGCGGCTGTCGCGCCTGGCCTCCCCGCCTTCAATCGTGGTCGCCTTCGCCACCGAGGGCTACTTCGATCATGACGGGCTGCAGCGGCTGGAGACCGAATATGCACCCGCCGCCACGCTCTTGCTCGCCCCCGGTCCCGGCCCCGGCTGGGCGGCTGCGGCGACCCAGCCGGCGCTGGCGGCGGGCTGGCAGGCCGCGGCCGCGCCGATGGCGGCGGCGGCGGCGCTCCCACCGCCGCTGGCGCGCATGCTGGGAGCGTCGGCGCTCGTCGTCGAGATGCCGGTGCTGCACTTGCATAGCGACGCCGAGATCCTCTCTCGCAAGGACGTGGCGCTCCTGGCGCGCTACCTGCCGGATTATCTTGCCGCCGCGCTTCACCAGCCCGGGCTCGCGGCCGGCGGTGCGCCGCCGCCCTCCCTGCCGGCTCCGCCGCGCGTGCGCGCCGCCGCGCTCACCGGCGGCGTCATCGCGGACCTGCGCCGTCTGGTCGAGACCACCGGCGTCAGCGGCCACGAGGCGCCCGTGCGGGAGCTGATCCAGCGCATGATCGCGCGGGAGCTGCCGCCGGGCGCCGCAGTGCGCACCGACCCGGCCGGGAACCTGATCGTCGCCTGGGGACCCGCGCACGCGGCGAAAAGCGTGCTCTTCATCGCGCACATGGATGAGGTCGGCTGGCAGGTCGAAGGCTTCTTGCCGGATGGGCAGTTGGCGCTCAAGGCGCAGGGCTTCGGCTATGACGCGTTCTACGGCAATCATGTGGTTTTGGTGCATGCCGCCGGCGGCGCCGCCGTGCCGGGCGCGCTCACGTTCGTCGCGGGGGCGGGGGCGCGCGGCACGCCGCGGTTGGACCTCGGCATGAGCGAGGCCGAGGCGCGCGCCCTGGGCGTCGCGCCCGGCGATCCCGTTGCGATCCCCAAGAAATACCGGCCGCTGCTCAATGGCCGCGCCAGCGCCCGCTCCTTTGACGACCGCGTCGGCTGCGCCTCGCTGGTGGCGGCGCTGGGCGCCTTGCGCGGCTACCAGCCCACCGATCGCCGCGTGATCTTCGTCTGGTCCACGGGGGAAGAGCTGGGGTTAGTGGGCGCGACGGAATTGGCCCAGACTTTGCACCCCACGGCGGTGTTCGCCATTGATACCTTCGTTTCCTCCGATTCGCCGCTCGAGACGCATCGCTTTGCCGACGCGCCCCTCGGTCGCGGCTTCGTCCTCCGCGCCCTCGATAACGGCCTGATCGTGCCCCGCGCTTGGGTGGCGCGCGTGCGCGCCATCGCCGCGCGCCAAGATATTCCCGTGCAATATGGCGCGACCGGCGGCAGCACCGACGGCGTGCCGTTCTTGCGCTGGGGCAGCCAAGTGGTCGCGCTCGGCTGGCCGCTGCGCTATTCGCACTCGCCCGGCGAAGTGATCGACACGCGGGACGTCCAGGCCTTGGCGGCGATCATCCCGGCGCTCGCGCGAGAATGGTAGGCGGGGAGCCTTGGTGGCCGATTCCGAGCAGTGCGCGGTGACGTTGGCGATCACCGGCGCGAGCGGCGCCGCGCTGGGTCGCTGCGCGCTCGCCATGCTGGCCGCCGATGCGCGGGTGCGGCGCGTGGATCTGGTCGTCTCGGCGCACGCCCGCCGGGTCGCGCGCGAAGAGCTGGGCCTGGGCGAAGACGTGGCCGGGCCGGATTTCCCCCTGCGCTTGCTCGGCGCCGGCGCCGCCGGCGCCGCCAAAATTGTGAGTCACGATCCGGCCAACATCGGCGCCAGTATCGCCTCCGGCTCTTATCCCACCGCCGGCATGGTGGTGGCGCCCTGCAGCATGGGGACGCTGGCGGCCATCGCCCACGGCCTTTCCGACAACCTCATCGAGCGCGCCGCTGACGTGTGCTTGAAGGAACGGCGGCCGCTGCTGCTCGCGGCCCGCGAAACGCCGCTCAGCCTCGTGCATCTCCGCAACATGGTGGCGGCGACGGAGGCGGGAGCGCGCATCTTCCCCGTGATCCCCGCCTTCTATGACCGCGCCGCCGACTTGCAAGCCAGCCTGCGCCAGTTCGTCGCCCGCATGCTGGCGCATCTCGGTCTGCCGCAGGAGGGCGCCTTTCACTGGCAGGGCTAGCTGGCGGGGGAGAGCAGCCGGGATTGGGACGCCAGCCCTACAAGGTAAGGACGATCTTGCCGAAGCTCTGCCTGCTTTCAAGAAAGCGATGGGCCTCGGCGGCTTCCGCCAGGGTAAAGTGCTTGCCGACCATCACCCGCAGCTTCTTGCGGCGCACGTACTCGCGCAAGTCGTCCATCGCCATTTTCATTAGGTCGGCGTCGGCCACCAGCCCGCCCAGATACAGCCCGTGCAGCCCGAGGCTATTGGTCAGCAGCACGGCCGGGTCGATCATGCGGCCTTCTCCGCTGACCCGGCCATAAAGCACCATGCGGCCGAGATTGCGCAGCAGTTCCAGGCTGCGCTCGAAGACCTCGCCGCCGATCATTTCGAGCACGATGTCTACGCCCTCGTCGTGGGTCAAGCGCCGCACTTCGGCGGCGAAATCCGACTGCGCGTAGTTGATGCCGTGTTCGGCGCCGAGCGCCTTGATCCGCTTCAACTTCTCCTCGCTGCTGGAGGTCGCGAAGATCTCCGCGCCCATCTCGTGTGCGAGCTGCACGGCGGCGGTGCCCACCCCGCCCGCGGCGGCGTGAATCAGCACGCGTTCGTCGGGCTTCAGGTCGGCCATCCACAGGGCAAAATAGGCGGTGAGATTGGCGACCAGAAAGCCGGCGGCTTCCGCGCTGCTCATGCCTTCCGGTATCGGCCAGACCGCGTTCTCGTTGGCCAGCGCATATTCGGCATAGCCGCCGGCCCAGGTCAGCGCCATCACCCGTTCGCCCTGCCGCGGGCCCTCGGCGACGGTGCCGGCTACTTCCAAGCCCGGCACGAACGGTGGTTGCGGGCCGCCTGGATACACGCCCGCGCGCATCATTACGTCGGCGTAGTTGAGCGCCGCTGCTTCTACTTTGATGAGCACCATGCCGGGTGCCGGCTGCGGTGTTTCGACTTCGGTGAGCTGCAGAACTTCCGGCCCGCCCAATGCTTCTGCCGCGATTGCTTTCATGCTCGACCTTTCCAGAGACACTCGCCTTACGGACGGCCTTCCGCCGCCCGGAGGCACGGATGCCGCCGTCAGAACGGGGCGTTCACGATGCTACGGTGGAAAAAGCCTGAGGCGGTCCGCCCCGAGGCGCAACCCCATGCGATTGTAGTCTTTCCCTCCTAAGCCGCGCAAATCAGCCTCTGCCCGCGCGGGTTGACCGGAGCCAGAAGTGGGATCTGCCGCAATTTCCGGCAGCCCGCACGTTTGCCGCCTGAGCTAGCGCAGCGGAGCGCAGCGCCAGCCACGCGCTCGATCGAGCCCGAGCGGCCGCGGCCGGGACGCGCGCCGTGGGCGCTAGCGTGGCGCCGCCGGGCCATCCCTCCGCCCACATTGATACACTGGCGCTTCCGCATTCATGACCGCAGTGACGCCAGCCGAAAATTCCACGCGGAGAAAGATCAACGTGACCGTCTTGGCCTTGATTTTGGTCGCGGTGTGTCTCGAAGTCGCCGGGCAGATGCTGTACAAAGCCGGCCTCGATCGCGCCGCTCCTGTCCCCGGAAGCCTGCTGGAGATCCCCAACTTGCTGGCGTTCGCCGGCCACGCCTTGAGCAATTGGCGGGTGCTCGCCGGCTTGGGCGTCTATGCCGGCGAGGTTCTGCTTTGGTGGGTTGTGCTCTCGAAGGCCGAAGTCAGCTATGCCTTCCCCCTGACCAGCCTGAGTTATGTCTTGCTCCTGGCGGTGGCGGGATTCATCCTGCACGAGCACGTGAACTGGGAGCGCTGGCTGGGCGCGATCACGATCGTGATCGGCGTCTTCCTGATCACCCGTTCCGTTCCGCATTGAAAGGCAGTCAGATGAGTTATCTTCTCGATCTTGAATGCGTGCGCTGCGGCGCGCGTTTTCCCGCCGATCGGCCGCAAACGGTCTGTCCCCAGGATGGGGGCTGCCTCTTCGCGCGCTACGACCTCGCCGCAGTGAAGCGGCAGGTGGGTCCGGAGGTCCTCGCCCGCGATGCGACCCGGCCGCGTTCCATGTGGCGTTACCGCGAGCTCATGCCCAGCGACCAGCCCGTCAGCCTGGGCGAAGGGCTCACGCCGCTGCTGCCGGCCCGGCGGCTCGGCCGCGCGTTAGGAGGCGAAAACCTCTGGTTGAAGGACGAAGGCCTGAATCCCACCGCCAGCTTCAAGGCGCGCGGCCTGAGCTGCGCCGTGACGATGTTGCGCCAATTCGGCGTGCGCGCGGTCGCCATCCCCACCGCCGGCAACGCCGGTAGCGCCCTCGCCGCCTACGCCGCCGCCGCCGGCCTCGAGGCCCACATCTACGCGCCCGCCGACGTGCCCAAGAGCAATCTCGCCGAATATCGCTATTACGGCGCGCACGTGACGCTGGTGAACGGGCTGATCAGCGACTGCGGGCGGCAGGTGCAGCAAGCCGTCAAGGAAAAGGGCTGGTTCGACGTCAGCACCATGAAGGAGCCCTATCGCGTCGAGGGCAAAAAGACGATGGGGTTGGAGGTGGTCGAGCAGTTAGGCTGGCGCGTGCCCGACGTCATCTTTTATCCCACGGGCGGCGGCGTAGGCTTGATCGGCATGTGGAAGGCCTTCGAGGAAATGGAGCAACTGGGATGGATCGGCACGGAGCGCCCGCGCATGGTGGCGGTGCAGGCGGCCGGTTGCGCGCCGGTCGTGCGCGCCTTCGCCGCCGGTGCCAGCCGCGCTACCGCCTGGGAGAACGCCGCGACCGTCGCGGCCGGCCTCCGCGTGCCCAAGCCGTACGCCGACGATCTCATTCTTGAAATCTTGCGCAAGAGCAACGGCACCGCCGTGGCCGTGAGCGAAGACGAAGTTCGGCAAGCGGTGCGGGATTTGGCGCGAACCGAAGGCGTGTTTGCCGCGCCGGAAGCGGCGGCGGCGGTCGCCGGTGCGCGCCAGCTTTACGCCGGCGGCTGGCTGAGGCCCAAGGAGACGGTCGTTCTCTACCTGACCGGCGGCGGCTTGAAGTATCTGGAGGAGCTCGGACTGCCGGCCTGAGCCGCCTTAGCCGTTCGTGCCCGGCGGCGCGGGGGGCGCGGCGGTCACCGGCGGAAACTGCTCTTCCGGGATCAAGATCCAGCCCACGACGTAGGCAATCAGCCCGCCGGCTCCGAGAAAAATGGTGAGCACCGCCAAAATGCGCACCAGGGTGACATCCAGGTCGAGATACTGCGCAATGCCCAGGCAGACGCCCGCGATCTTGCGTCCTTGTCGCGGCCGCTCCAGCACGCGTCGTACGCGCCGGGAGGCGCCGACGGGCCGCCCGCATTGATGGCAAACATTGGCGTCTTCGGGAAGCCGGGTACCGCAGGCGTTGCAATACATGGCAGTTTCGATTCCGTGTAGATTAATACGTTGCTTGCGCCCGCAAGTTCCGGCAAATGCTCCGTGCCGGCCGGGGATGGTGAACCGATCTCAAATGCACGGTCGCGCCGCCCGGCTTTGCGCTACGGTAGAAGAAAGGCCTGATCATGGTTTGGCCACTGAGCAGCGGAACGGCGTCCCGGCTGCGCATCGGGATCGTCGCGCTCGCGCTGTGCGGCGTCTTCGCCGCCCAGCAAACGACGCCTGCCAAGCCGCCGCCGAACGCGCCCCAGGCGGCAGCGCCCGGCGGCGCGGCGCCGCTGTCCGCCTCGCCTGCGCAGGCGGCGTCCCCGCAAGCGCAGCCGCCGCCGCCGCTGGCTCGGATTGTCAGCGGGGTCACCGTGGTGGACGTGCCCATTATGGTGTTCGATCACCAGGGCCAGCCCATCCAGAACCTCACGCTCGACGATTTCACCCTGCACGATGACTACAAGAAGCAGACGCTGATCGCTCTCGACAGCCGCCCGCGCCCGGTTTCGCTGGCCATCGTCGTGGATACCAGCGACCGCGCGTCGTTGCTGCAAGCGCAGCGCGCGGCGCAAGTGATCGTGGATATGGTCATGGGCGCTACCGGCGAAGGCGCGGTGTTCATTCCCGGTCCGGAGCCGAAAGAGGTCGAGGACTTCACCACCAACGGCGACGCTATCGTCTCCGCGCTGCGCCACCTTAAGCTCACCCCTTCCGGCAGCGACATCACCGCGCCGCTGGAGTTGGCGGCCATGCGGCTGCGGCACCGTCCCCGGAGTCGCGCGCGCGCGATCTTGGTGATCACGCGGCAAAACACGAAGGAAGGCACGTTCCAGAGCGCCCTGCTGGAAGGCGCAATGAACGAGGCGATGCCGGTCTTTCGCGTGTACCCTTCGGCGCCGGCGACGCCGCCGCCGCCCGATCCGCTCTCGCCCACGGCCAATGGCACCGGCGTCGGTTCCAGCCGCGAACAGCCTTCCGTGCAACCGATGAACGCGCATGGCCAAATGCCCGAGCAGCCGGCGCAACTGCTGGACCTCGGCGCGATCGCCCAAGGCCTGCATACGATGCTGCGCTCCAAGCAATTCAGCTACGTGTACACGACCGGCGGCAAGGATTTTCATCCCGGCAATAGCGGCGATTTCGATCGCGATATATCCGAGGTCGGCAATCTGCTGCGCAGCACCTATCATCTCTACTATCATCCCGACGATCTGACCGCGGGCCCCGCCGTGCATGTCATCACCGTGCGCGTGGCCAAGAACACAGGCGTGGCCAACACCAGCTATCGGCATACCTACGTCGGCATGCGCCAGCCCTGATCGCGCGCGGGCCGCGCGCGACGGCCATGAGCCGCGACTGCGGCCAGCCACCGGCGAGCCGGCCCGGCATGCGATGATCTCGCCGCAGCGCCTGGGCGCGCGGCCCGATGCGCGGCCGGGCAGGCCCGCACCTGGCCGGTCGGCCTGTCGGACATACGCTGACAACACCCGCGCGCGAACGCCCCTTGATTACCGCAGCAAAAACCGGTTACCTTTCAGGCACGCGGATTTCCCGAGAGGCAGCATCCGGTGAGCATCAAGATCCTCCTGGCCGACGACAGCCCGCACGCGCAGCGCGACGGCAGCCGCATTCTTTCCGAGCTCGGCTACGAGGTTGCGACCGCCAGTAACGGCTCGGCGGCGTTGAAGCGGTTCGAAGAGGACCTTCCCGATCTGCTGATCGCCGACACCTCCATGCCGGGTCTAAGCGGCCTCGAGGTCTGCGAGCGCATCAAGAGCCAGCCGCAGTGGGCGCGGACGCCGGTGTTGCTGGCGCTGGCCGCATTCGAACTTTACGATGTCGAACAGGGCCGCCGGGCCGGTGCCGACGGGGTCATTCAAAAGCCCTTCATTCCCTCGGCGCTCGAAAAAGCGGTGGCGGACCTGTTGTTGAAAGCGGGCAAGACGTTGCCGAATCCGCCGCGCGAGGTCGCGGCGCCACCGGCCGGCCTGGAACCGTCGGCGCCGCCGGAGGTGGCGCTCACCGCCGCCGCGAGTTCCGGAGATGCCGCCCCCGATGCTGCTCCCGCCGAGGTGGTCTCGCAGCAGCCCTTCGAGCCCGCCAAGCCGCGCTGGCAGATCGAGGAAGTTGCTATCTCTTCGGTCCCCGAGTCGGCCGAGCCGGCCGCCGCTGACCAGCCTCCGGCTGCAGAAGCGGAGCCGGCGTGGCAGCCGTCCTCGCCTGCGCCCGCTGCGCCCTCCACCTTTAGCCCGCCGGCGCCGGCGGAGTCGCAGTCCGAGCTTCCGGCCTGGCACTGGCCCTCGGCCGGTTGGGGCGAGCCGCCGCCCGTGAGCCCGTCGGTATCGCCGTCGGCCTTCGAGCCTCAGCCGCCCGCGCCAGAGGCGCCACCGCCGCCGGCGCCGGAGACTGCGGCGCCGCCCGCCGCGATTGCCGAATCCGCTGCCGCCTCCTCGGTCGCAACTCCCGAGCCGCCGCCGGCCCCGCCCGCGCCCGCGCTCACCGCGCCCACTGAACCGGCGGGTGACGATCTTCTGCTGGATGCGCTGCGCGAAGCGGTGACGCCGCCGGCCGCCCCGCCCGAGCCCCCGCGCGTGAATTTGGCCGCGGCGCTGGCCGTAATCAGCGAAGTGCTGAACGAGTACTTGGCGCCGATGCTGGCCGACGAGGTCAAAGAGAATCTCGAGCGCCGTCTCACCGCTCTGCTCTGACCCCAATTCAACCGAAGTTTGGGCGCGTCGGTGGCGACCTGCGCTGGCGGGCCGCAATCCTCGATCTGCCGCTCGCGTCGCTGCGCTACGCCAGGCTTGTGCCGGCCCGGATCGCGTTCGCGTCCTCCGGCGTTCGCCCGCCAACCGTTAGAATCATAGTTTGCGCGGCGCCGTCCGCGCGCCGCCTTCATGTTTCCGCCACTGGAAAAGGTCTATAACCCCGGCGAGATTGAGCCCCGTTGGGCGCAAATCTGGGCTGAGAGCGATTGGTTTCACGCCGTCGCCCCCAGCGCGCGGCCGGCCTGGTCGCTGGTCATCCCGCCGCCGAACGTTACCGGCTCGCTGCATCTCGGCCACATGCTTGAGCATGCGGAAATTGACGCCATCGTCCGCTGGCGGCGCATGAGCGGCGACAACACCCTGTGGCTGCCCGGCACCGATCACGCCGGCATCGCCACCCAGTTGGTGGTCGAGCGGGAATTGGCGAAACAAGGGCTCGACCGCCGTCGCTTGGGCCGCGAGGCCTTCGTGGAAAAAGTCTGGGAGTGGAAGCGGCAAAGCGGCGGGACCATCCGGCGGCAGATGGTCCGCCTCGGCGTTTCCTGCGACTGGTCGCGCGAGCGCTTCACCTTGGATGCCGGCCTTTCCCGCGCCGTTCGCGAAGTCTTCGTATCGCTCTACGAAGAGGGCCTGATCTACCGCGGCCGCTACATGGTCAATTGGTGCCCGCGCTGCCAGACGGCGCTGAGCGATCTCGAGGTCGTTCACGAAGAGACCGTCGGCCGGCTGTTTACCATTCGCTACCCCTTTGCCGACGATCCCGCGCGGGGCCTCGATGTCGCGACCACTCGTCCGGAGACGATGCTCGGTGACGTGGCCGTCGCCGTGAACCCGGGCGACGAGCGCTACCGCGCCGCCGTCGGCCGCGGCCTGCGGCTGCCGCTGGCCGGTCGCGTGATTCCCGTCATCGCCGATGAGCTCGCGCAGCCCGAGTTCGGCACCGGCGCCGTCAAGGTCACGCCCGCGCACGATGCCAACGACTTCGCTGCCGGCCAGCGCCATGGCCTGCCGGCGATCGAGGTCATCGACGAAACCGGGCACATGACCGCGGCCGCCGGCGCCTATGCCGCCCTGGACCGCTTCGCGGCCCGCGAACGCGTGCTCGCCGACCTCGAGGCGGCGGGCGCGTTGCGCGCCACCGCCGAACATCCGCTGGCCCTCGGCCGCTGCCAGCGCTGCCAGACCATCGTCGAGCCGCGGCTCTCCGAACAGTGGTTCGTAAAAATCGCGCCGCTCGCCGCCGACGCCGTGCGCGCGGTCGAAGAGGGCCACATCAGCTTCGTGCCCGACCATTACCGGCGTATTTACCTCGAGTGGATGGCCAACATCCACGACTGGTGCATTTCCCGCCAGTTGTGGTGGGGCCACCGCATTCCCGCTTGGTATTGCCGCAGCTGCGGCGCGACGCTGGTGCTGCGCGAAGATCCCGCCGCTTGTCCCCGCTGCCAGGGCCCGCTCGAGCAAGATCCGGATGTGCTCGACACCTGGTTCAGTTCGGCCCTGTGGCCTTTTTCCACCCTGGGGTGGCCGGAGCGGACGCAGGACTTGGCGACGTTTTATCCCACGAGCCTGTTGATCACCGGCTTCGACATCCTGTTTTTCTGGGTGGCGCGGATGATCATGATGGGCGTGCACTTCCGCCGCCGCGATGGCTTTTCTCTCGCCGACAGCGTGCCCTTTCGCCAGGTGCACATCCACGGGCTCGTGCGCGACGCCGAACGGCAAAAGATGTCGAAGACCAAGGGCAACGTCATCGATCCCATGAACGTCGCCGAGCGCTTCGGCACCGACGCCGTCCGCTTCACCCTGGTGGCCATGGCCGTGCCCGGCGGCGATATCGCATTATCGGAAGGCCGCATGGAGGGCTACCAGGCCTTTGCCAACAAAATCTGGAACGCGGCCCGTTTCCTCTTTCTGACCCTCGATCGCGCCGCCGCTGCCGGTCAGTGGACGCCCCATGCCCTCCCCGCGGTGCCGCCGATGCGCCCGCAGGGCAACGATCCCGTGGATCGCTGGCTGTTTTCCCGTCTCAATGCCGTCGCTCGGCGCGTCGCCGCCGGCCTCGCCGAGTTTCGCTTCCACGACGTCGCCGACGCCCTCTATCACTTCATCTGGCACGAGTTCTGCGACTGGTACCTGGAACTGATCAAGTTGCGCCTCGCGCCCGGCGCGAGCGGCGCGCAGGCGGGCGAGGCTGCGGAGAACCTCTTCGCCGCCTTCGACGTCGTGTTGCGCCTCCTGCATCCCTTCATGCCCTTCATCACCGAGGAACTGTGGCGCACGCTGGCCGCCGGCGCCGGCGCCGCGCCGCCCGCGCCCACCCTGGCCTTGGCCGCCTGGCCGGTGGACGCCGGTTTCGCCGATGCCGCCGCCGAGTGCCAGCTCGAGCTCGTGCAAGAGGCCGTGAGCGCGGTCCGCGCCCGCCGCGCCGCGCGGCAGATCTCGCCGCGGGAGCGCCTTTCACTCCGCCTCGAAGCCCGGCGGCCGGAGGAACATGCGCCGTTGGCGGCGAATCTCGAACTGATCGAGCGCCTGGCCAACGTGAAAACGAGTCTCGCGGCCGTCGCTGATTCGGCCGACCCGCGCCTCATCTCCACCGAGCGCCTCAACTTGGTGCTGGATCTGGGACAGACCTTCGATCCGTCAGCCGAGCGCGTCCGCCTCGCCAAGCAGCGCGAGGAGGCGCGTGCGCGGCTCGCCGCTATCGTCGCCCGCCTGGCCGATCCCCGCTTCACCGAGCGGGCGCCCGCGCACGTGCGCGCCGAACAGGAACGCAAGCGCGACGAATACACCGCGCAAATCGAACAGCTCGACCATGTCCTGGCCGCGCTCGATTCCTCCGCCGCCAATTAGCCTTGCCGCCGGCCGGCGGTAAATCGTCGGGGGCAGCCTCCCGGCAGCCGGGGCAGGCGGCCGCGCAGCCGCGCCGGTCCGTCCTGCCCGCCTGCTTCAGCCAACCCAGCCGGCCCGAGCTGAATCCTACTTTGGATGGCCTCCCAAGGCCGCCGCCAGCCCGGCGCGTGGTCGCGGCCTGGGAGACTGATTGTCAGCCTGAAGCCGGTCATGACCCGTTCTCATCCAGCGCGACAGGAAGCAGGGAATCGCTGTGGCACGCGTTTGCCTTCTCCGCAGGTGAGGCGCGTTGGCGTTGCAGGCGTCGGGAATCGCAACCACGCGCCGCACCCGAATTCCACCCACAAGCGAAAGCGCTGCAATCGGTTAGGCGCCCTTCCCGAACGCCCCCGCGTCTCACCTGTACCTTCGACCAGGAGACCATTTTTAAGCTCCGCTCACACCCCTGTCGGCTCCCGCAAGTCTCTGAATCTTCGGCGCTTATCGTCATCGCCTCGGCGATCTCACGCGTCCCGGTGGTCTCCTCCCCTGGCGGACTTGAATGCCGGCACTAGGCACTATAACCATCAGAGGCTCGCTCCCGTATCGGCCCGCCGGCCTTCGATCGGAACTTGCAAGCTATGCGCGCGAGTCTGAGTCCGCGCACCTTCCATCCGCTATGTCGTGGAGAGATCGTGAACGGGCGCGCGGCCGCTTTCCGGTATCCTGTTCCCATGTCTGAGCCGGCGCCCGCCCGCTCCCGGCTGGTCGCCCCCGAGGCGGGAGATGACGAGGTCAATTTTGAGTTGCGGCTGCGTCCGCAGCGCTTAAGTGATTTCGTCGGCCAGGTCAAGGTGAAGGAGCAGTTGGCGCTGGCCATCGCCGCCGCGCGCAGCCGCCAGGAAGCGCTCGACCATGTTCTGTTGTACGGCCCGCCGGGGCTGGGGAAGACCACGCTGGCTGCGATCATCGCCGGGGAATTGGGCGTGCCCTTCCAGCAAACGGCCGGCCCGCTGCTGGCGATCAAGGGCGACCTCACCGCCATCCTCACCAATCTGCAGGCCCGGCAAGTGCTCTTCTTCGACGAAGTGCATCGCTTGCAGCCGCAGCTCGAAGAGATTCTTTACTCCGCGCTCGAGGACTACAAGCTCGACATCTTGATCGGGCAAGGACCCTCCGCCCGCACCCACACCCTGGAGTTGAAACCGTTCACCTTCGTCGCCGCCACCACCCGCCCCGGCCTGCTCAGCGCGCCGCTGCGCTCGCGCTTCGGGCTGTTGCTGCGGCTGCAATTTTACGAGCCGGCTGAGCTGGGCATCATCATTCAGCGCTCCGCGGGCATTTTAGGCGTGGCGATCGATGACGAGGGCATCGACACGCTTGCGCGGCGTTGCCGCGGCACCCCGCGCATCGCCAATCGCCTCTTGCGCCGCGTTCGCGACTTCGCCCAGGTGCGCGCGCAGGGCTGCATCACCGGCGCGGTCGCGCGCGACGCGCTCGCCTTGCTCGAGGTCGATGAATACGGCTTCGACGAGGGCGATCGCCGCCTGATGCTCACCCTGATCGACAACTACGATGGCGGCCCGGCCGGCGTCAATGCGCTCGCCGCCGCGCTCTCGGAGGATCCCGATGCCATCGAAGAGATCTACGAGCCCTTCTTGATTCAAATCGGCTTCTTGAATCGCACGCCCCGCGGCCGCATCGCCACGCCGCTCGCCTATCGCCATTTCAAGCGCGAGCCCCGCGCCCCGGCGTCTTCCGCCCAGCCGCACTTGTTCTGAATCGGCGGCCGCCGCGCGCTGAGCCGGGCGCGCCGCGGCGGGGTATCCTTGTGGGAGGAGACGACGATGGCATACGTGATTGCGGAACCCTGCATCGGTGTCAAGGACGCCGCCTGCGTGGACGCCTGTCCGGTCGACTGCATCCATCCCAAGAAGGATGAGCCGGACTTTGCCAAGGCCGACCAACTCTACATCGATCCGGTCGAGTGTATCGACTGCGGCGCCTGCGTTCCGGTGTGTCCCGTCGCTGCGATCTTCGCCCTCGACGATCTGCCCGAAAAGTGGCAGAGCTTTGCCGCCGTGAACGCCAAATACTTCGGTCGCTGAGCACCGCCATGCGCCGCCCTTTTCGTCTCATTCCCTGGCTCTTGCTGAGCGTGGCGGTGGCGGCTCTCGCCGCGCAACGCAGCGTGCCTCCGGTCAAGCTCCATGCCAAGCGCGAATCCGGCACGGCGGTGGACAAGGGCTTCGTCCAAGTCTTCAGCCACGCCGCCATCACCCTGCGCGACGCGCACAACCGCAACGCGCTGCGGACCTACACGCTTTCTCCCGAACTCCGCCAGAAGCTGACGTATCTCCACCTCGACTACGGGGAGCCGATCAAGATCACCTATCGAGTGAAGGACCACATCGCGCTGCGCGTCGACGCGAAGTGGAAGAAGGGAAGCTAGGCCGGCCCGGTCCCTAGGCTCCGGCGTCCGTCTTTTCCTCGCGCCGGCCCAAGAAGATCTCCGCCAACTCGAGGTCGGCGCTGGTGGTGATCTTCCAGTTGCGCGGCGAGCCTGAAATCACGTACACCTCGTGGCCGGCGTGTTCGAGCAAGCCGGATTCATCGCTGGCGTGGAAGCCCTCGCGTTCGGCCCGCGCCATGGCCTCGCGCAGCCAATCGTGGCGGAACGCCTGCGGCGTCTGCACCATCACCAGCTTTTCCCGCGGCAGCGTGGCCACCACCCGCGTCTGGTCGCCGCCCACGCGCTCGACCTGCTTGATCGTATCCACCGCGGGTACGGCGGCGATGGCCGCGCCGTGTTGCTCCGCCGCCGCCAGCACTCGCGCCGCGATCTCGACGTCCAGAAACGGGCGGACCGCGTCATGAATCAGCACGAACGGCACCGCTTCGGGAACCTGGCGCAGCGCCCGTGCCACCGAGTCTTGGCGGGTCTCGCCGCCTTCCACGACTTCGATCGGCAGCATCATCGGCTCCGCCGCCAGGCGCGCCGCGAGTCCGGCGCGGTCTTCCGGGCGCGCCGCCACCAGAATCTTCTCGATGCCCGGGCACCGCTGGAGCGTGCGCAGGGTGTGGATCACCACCGGCGCGCCCTGGAAAATCATCATCTGCTTGCGGCCGCCGCCGCTCGTGGTCGAGCCGGTGCGGGTGCTGAGCCCGGCCGCGGGGACAATGGCGTAAACGGACATGGGGATTTTTCCCGATCAGGCCGGACGCGCGGCTAGTTGGCCGCGCTCGACGACGCCGGTCGCGGCCCGCGGCTGGGCATGGCTTCGGCCTCCCCGTCCTTGCCCTCCGCCGCCCGCTCGTCGCAGCGGCCGAAAATCATCTTGCCGGCCGCCGTTTGCAGCACCGAGGTCACCACGACGTTGACCGTCTTGGAGATGTGCTTGCGGGCATGGTCGACGACCACCATCGTGCCGTCGTCCAGATAGGCGACGCCCTGGTTGAATTCCTTGCCTTCCTTGAGAATGAAGACGCGCATGCTCTCGCCCGGCAAGACCGCCGGCTTGAGCGCATTCGCCAAGTCGTTGACGTTCAGCACCTCGAGGCGCTGCACTTGCGCCAGCTTGTTGAGATTGAAGTCGTTGGTGACGATCTTGCATTCGTAGCGCTTGGCGATCTCGATGATCTTCTGATCCACTTCCCGCAGTTGCGGAATGTCGTCATCGATGATGATCAGGTCCGCCCGCGGCAGTTTTTGCAGCCGTTGCACCACATCCAGCCCGCGCCGGCCGCGGTTGCGCTTGCTCGAATCCGACGAATCCGCGATCAGCTGCAGCTCCCGCAGCACGAATTGCGGAATCAACAACGAGCCCTCGAGAAAGCCCGCCTCCACCACATCGGCGACGCGCGCATCAATGATGGCGCTCGTGTCGAGCAGCTTCGCGCTGCGCCGGGTCCGCTCGCCCCCGAATAAGCCCCCGAGCGCGGCCAGATTGAGCAAGTCGCCCTTTTCCGCCCCCACCACCAAGCCGACGTAAAACATGACCAGCAGCGTCGCGACGCTCAGGAACGCTCCGGTGCGCGGATTGAACCCCGTGCCGCGAATGATCAGCGAGATCAGGTACGCCCCCAGGATGCCCAGAATTGAGCCTATGGCCGCGCCGATCAGCCGCTTCAAGCTCGCCCGGCTCAGCCGCAGCTCGAAGAGGATGATGGCCCCGGCCACGCCGACCCCCAGCAATGCGGAGAGTTCCGTCGAAAGGCCGAATGGGCGCAGGTAGGCGGTGACAGCGGCCACCACCGCGACCAGAATGGAGCGGATCAGAAAAATATCGGCCACGATCCCTTTCCAGGCGCGTGGCGCGCCGGCCGAGCCTTGCCCGGTGCTCTCAGTATAGTCGCACGCCGGAAACCAGCGTGGCGGCCCGAAAACTGCGCCGGGGCGGCCGCCGCGCCGCCACCCCGTGGTTGCCAGCTATGTACCGCTGCGTTAAGATTGAAGAGATGTTTGGCGCAACGTGAAGTGGGCGCAAGCCCACTTTTTTGTTGGGCGGGAATTGGCGCTCTCGTCGGAGGCGTGGGAAATGAGTGTGGCCAGAATCGGCGGCCCCAAGAGTGGCGGCGCAGATTCTGCCGTGCGGGAGCGCATCCGTGGCTTGGCCGAGCAAATTGCGGCGGCTGCGGGCATGGATGTGGTGGACGTGGATTTCGTCGGCAGCGGGCGGCAGCGACTGCTGCGCGTCTTCCTGGACAAGCCGGCCGGCATCACCCACGGCGACTGCGAGAGCGTGAGCCGGCAATTGAGCGCCGTGTTGGATGCGGAGGAGGTCATCCCCGAAGACATCTCCTATGTCTTGGAGGTTTCCTCTCCGGGTTTAGAGCGGCGCTTGGTCAAGCGCGAGGACTTCCAGCGCTTTGCCGGGCAACGGGTGCGCCTGCAGTTGCGCTCCGCTCCGGGACGGCCGCGCCGCCGCGTGACCGGGGTGCTGGAGGGCTGGTTCGATGATCGCGTTCGCATCCGCCAGCCGGAGAGCGGTGAGGTTTGGGACTTCGCGCCGGACGAGGTCGAGCGCGCCAATTTGGCGCCCACTTGGTAGGCGCAAGCCCCGGAAGCGTTTGCAGGATTGAGGATTTATGGCGAGCCAACTGTACCAGCAGATCGAGCAACTCAGCCGCGACAAGGGGATCGACCCTCAGGTCGTGGTGAGCGCGGTCGAAGACGCCATGTCGGTGGCCACACGCAAGTACTACAAGACCCACGAGGAGCTCCAGGCCGAACTGGACAAAGACACGGGCGAGATCAACGTCTATGCCTTGCGTCTCGTGGTGGACGAGGTTGCCAACCCATTGCGGGAGATTTCCCTCGCCGAGGCTCGCCGTATCGATCCCAAGGTTGTTCCGGGCGCGGAATTGAAGATCAAGAAGGCCACCGAAGGTCTGGGCCGGATCGCGGTGCAAACCGCCAAGCAGATCATCTTCCAGAAGGTCCGCGAAGCCGAGCGGGACACCGTCTACGGCGAATATATCAACCGCGTCGGTGAAGTCGTGAACGTGATCGTCAAGCGCGCCGAGGGCTCGGACGTGATCGTGGACTTGGGCCGCGCGGAAGCGCGCTTGCCGCGGCGCGAGCAGTCGCGCTTGGAAGTATTTGCGCCGGGCGAGCGCGTGCGCGTCGTCATCAAGGCCGTGGAAAAGGCGCTGAAAGGCCCGCTGGTGGTGGTTTCGCGCGCCGATCCCGCGCTGGTGCAGAAACTCTTCGAAGCCGAGGTTCCGGAAATTTACGACGGAACCGTGGTGATCAAGGCGGTGGCGCGCGAGCCGGGCGAGCGCACCAAGATCGCCGTGTATTCCCGCGACAAAGACGTGGATTGCGTCGGCGCGTGCGTGGGCATGAAGGGCATGCGCGTGCAAAGCATCATTCGCGAATTGCGCGGGGAAAAGATCGACATCATCGAATACAGCGAGGACCCGGTGCAGTTCGCCGCCAACGCCCTCAGCCCGGCCAAGATCAGTCGCGTCGCCGTGCTCGACCCCGAAGGCCGCCAGCTCGAGGTGGTGGTGGATGACAGTCAGCTTTCCCTGGCCATCGGCAAGAAGGGCCAAAACGTGCGGCTGGCGGCCAAGCTGCTCGGCTGGAAGATCGACATCAAGAGCGAAGAGGAGAAGCGCCGCGAAGTCGAGCAGCAAATGGCCGCGTTGGTCGGTGAGAGCGGCGGCGGCGAGACGCCTTTGGCCAGCCTCACCGGCTTGGATGACAGCGTGCGCGAGGCGCTGGCCAACGCCGGCGTCGGCACTGTCGAGCAGTTGGGCGGGATGACGCCGGAGCAGTTACAGGAAATTCCGGGCATCGGTCCGGAGAGCGTCGAGCAGATTTTCGTCGCCGTCAACCGCTTCTTTGGAGCTTCCATCGAGGAGGCGGTGGCGGGCGTAGCCGCGCCGCAAGCCGATGGCGGGGATGCCAGTTCGCTGGCCCAGCGCAATAGCAGTGAAGAGCTCGGCGAGCCGCCCCTGGCGCCGGCTCCCGACGACGAGCTGACGCGCACCGCCCAGGATCTGGAAGCGGAAGAGCAGCGCGGCGTGGAAGAGGCCGCCCCCGCCGATCAGGGCGATATCGACGCGCATATGGCGCCGCGCCCGCCGCTGAACCCGGAAGGGGGCGGCACGCTGTAAGGCAAGAGTCTTTTGGCATGTCGAAGATTCGCATCAACGATTTGGCGCGTGAGCTCGAGGTCAAGTCGCGCGTGATTTTGGAGGCGCTTCCGGCCGTCGGATGCACCGAACACAAGACTCACTCCAGTGCCGTCGAGCCGGAGATCGCCGAGCGTGTGCGCAGGTATTTGCGCGGCGAGGGCGGCGCGGTGGCGGTGGAGGCTCCGCCCGCGGCCGAGCCGGAGAGCCCGGCGCCCGCGGTTCCTGAACCCCCCGAGCCTCCGGCCGTCGCCGCCGAAACGCCCGCCGCTCCGGTCGAGGCCCCCAAGACCGCGCCGCCGCCCGAGCGCCCCCGTCCCTCCTTGCGGACGGCGCCCGCGCCGCCTCCGGCGGCGCCGCTCAAGCCGCGGCTGCCCGCCGTCGGCCCTCGTCCCGTCTATGCCGCGCCTATGGCGCCCGTAGCGCCGCGTCCGGCGGCGCCGACAGCGGCGCGCCCCGCGGTCACGCCGCCGTCCGGCGCCGGCGCACCGCCAACGCCGGCTGCGCATCCGCACGCGCCTGCTCCGGCCTCGGCGGCGCCGACGCCCGCCGCCCTGGCGCCTCCACGGCCCGCGCCGCGCGTGCCCACGCTCAACGTTTCCGCCTCGCAGGCCCCCGCGGCCTCCGCTCCGCCTCCCGCCGTGCCCGGCCGTCGCGTGATCGTTCCCGTCGCTCCGCAACGTCCGGTGTACCAAGCTCCCCCGCCTGGCGCCGCTCCCGTCACCCGCGGCCCCATCGGCCGCCCTGCGCCGGGCAAGCCCATTTACCAGCGCCCCACCGTGCCTCGCCCGGGCACGGCACCCGTGGGCCGCGCCGCCACGCCCGAGGGCCGGCGTCCCATGCATCCCACCCGTCCGGCGGCCGGCCGCCCTGCCGGCCGCGCCGCTGCGCATCATGTGCGGCGGGAGCCGCGCGTCAAGGAAGGCATGCAGCGCATCGCCGCCCCGGCGCTGACCGCGCCCACCGGCCCGCTGCCGATCACGCGCGAAATCACGATCAATGAGGGCATCACCGTCAAGGATCTCTCCGAGCGCTTGCAGGCGCGCGCCCGCGACGTGATCCGCAAGCTCTTCGATCGCGGTCTCATGGTCACCGTCAACCAGGCGCTGGATGCCGAAATCGCCACCCAGATCGCACGCGAGTTCGGCGCCGATGCCAAGACCGTTTCCTTCGAGGAAGCCGCCCTGCAAGCGGTCGAGGGCGAAGCCGAAGTCCAGGCCGCCGGCCTCGTCCCCCGCGCGCCGGTGGTCACGATCATGGGCCACGTCGATCACGGCAAGACCTCGCTGCTCGACGCCATCCGCGAGACCAATATCGCCGCAGGCGAAGCGGGCGGCATCACCCAGCACATCGGCGCCTATCAGGTCGAGATTCAGGACAAGGCCTCGCCGGCCTACGGGCGCCGCATCGTCTTCATCGATACCCCCGGCCATGAGGCCTTCACGCGCATGCGCGCCCGCGGCGCGCGCGTCACCGACGTGGTGGTGCTCGTCGTCGCCGCCGACGACGGCGTCATGCCGCAAACTTTGGAGGCGATCGATCACGCCCGCGCCGCCAATGTGCCGATCATCGTGGCCATCAACAAGATCGACAAACCCGATGCCCAGCCCGACCGGGTCAAAAAGCAATTGGCCGATCGGGGCCTGCTGGCCGAGGATTGGGGCGGCACGACGGTGATGGTCAACGTCTCCGCCCGCGCGCACACCAACCTGAACCAGCTTCTGGAAATGATCCTGCTCGTGACCGACTTGCAGGAATTGAAGGCCAACCCCGAGGCGCCGGCGCAGGGTACGGTGCTTGAGGCCGAACTGGACCGCGGGCGCGGCCCGGTGGCGCGCGTTCTCGTGCAAGACGGCACGCTGCGCCTCGGCGACAACATCATCCTCGGCTCGGTGCTGGGCCGCGTTCGGGCTCTCTTCGACGACCGTGGCCGGCCGGTGGAAGAAGCTGGACCCTCTACGCCCGTGGAAGTTCTGGGTCTCGAGGGTTTGCCGGAGGCGGGCGATCGCTGGGCTGCCGTGACCGACCGCAACAAGGCGCGCCAGATCGCGCTGTATCGCGAAGAAAAAGCGCGCGAATCCGCCCTGGCCCGCGCCAGCCGCATGAATCTTGAAACGCTCAGCCAGCAAATGGCCGTCGCCGGCGGCGAGGTGAAGGAACTGCCGCTCATCATCAAAGCCGACGTCCAAGGCTCGGCCGAAGTGCTCGTGGACTCGCTCGCCAAGCTCTCTACGGACAAGGTCAAGGTACGCGTCATCCATTCCGGCGTCGGCGCCATCAACGAAAACGACGTCTTGCTGGCCTCGGCCTCCAACGCCGTGGTCATCGGCTTCAACGTTCGGCCCGACCGCAAGGCCGCCGAAATCGCCGAACGCGAAAAAGTCGAGATTCGGCTGCACTCGATCATCTACGAGCTGCTGGACGAGATGAAGAAGGCGATGTCCGGTTTGCTGGCGCCGATCGTCCAGGAGACCTCGCTGGGCCGCGCGGAAGTGCGTCAGACCTTCCGCATTCCCAAGATCGGGATGGTCGCCGGGTGCTACGTCCGCGACGGCAAGCTGACCCGCGACGCGCAAGTCCGGGTCGTGCGCGACGGCAAGGTCGTCTATACCAGCAAGATCAGTTCGCTGCGCCGCTTCAAGGAAGACGTGGCGGAGGTTCGGAATGGGCTGGAGTGCGGCATCGGCGTCGCCAATTTCAGCGACGTCAAGCCGGGCGACGTTCTCGAAGCCTTCCAAATCGAAAAGATCGCTCCGACGCTGGGCGCGTGAGGCCGTGCCTGTCGGCCGCTTCCAGATCGAAATCCACCTGCCCGGCGCGCAGTCGTTGAAAGATAAGCGCGCCGTGCTGCGCGCCCTGAAAGACCGCCTTCGCCACGATTTCAATATCTCGATCGCGGAGATCGATCATCTCGACAAGTGGCAGCGCGCCGCCATTGGGGTGGCCGCCATCGGTCCCGATTCGGTCTATTTGACCGGCTTGCTCGAGCGTGCCGCAGCCGAGGCCGAGCGGGTGCTCGCTGCCGAGGTGGCGGTGATCGGCGAGATCGAGATCATTGCGTGACACCATGACCAGCCATCGTCCTGAACGGCTCTCCGAGATGATCCGGGAGGAAATTGGGGAAATCATCGCCGGCGAATTGCGCGACCCTCGCGTCGGTTTGGTGCAGGTCACCGAAGTCAAGATGGCGCCGGAGATGCGAGTCGCTCACATCTTTGTCTCGGTCATGGGTGGCGCCGAAGCGCAGCGCGCAAGCCTCGAAGGCCTGTTGGCCGCGCGCGGGTATCTGCGCGCGGAATTGGCGCATCGCCTGAGCGTTCGCCAGATCCCCGAATTGCGCTTTGAGATCGACCGTTCTGCCGAGCTGGGCTCACGCTTGGACCGGCTGCTGCGCCGGGCCGCGAAGCGCTCCTCGCAGCCGTAAGCCCTGAGATCAGGGGCAGCCGCGCGGGTGCTTCAGCCCACGCAACAACGCCGGTTCTTATAATGGTGGGTTTGCGGCTGAGTTGAATGTCCGTAGCGGAGGCCGAAGCCGGACGCGCCCGTCTCTAGATGCGCGCGATGCGCCGGGGCTTCTTGTTGCGTTTGGTTTCTCCCCGGCGCTGGGGGTGCCCGCGAATATCTTGCGACGATGCTGACTCCACCTGCAGCGATCTTGGAGGCCTTGCGCGCGTGCTCGCGCCTGCTCCTGGTCACCCACGCCCGGCCCGATGGGGACGCGCTCGGGTCTATGCTGGGCTTGCGCTTGGCGCTTCTGGCCATGCACAAGCGCGTAGACGTTTTCTTGCGCGATTCTCTGCCGCATCCCTACGGTTTTTTGCCCGGAGCCGGAGAAATTCAAACCGCCGCATGCGCTCCCGCCGATTATGAGAGCGTCGTGATTTTGGAGTGCTCGAGCCTGGCTCGGTCCCATCTTGCCGGGCTGGAGCGGTTGCCCTCGATCAACATCGACCACCACGCCAGCGGCCGTTCCTTCGCCACGCTGAACTGGATCGAACCGACCGCCTGCGCGACCGCGGAGATGGTGTACTGGCTCATCCGCGCCCTGCCCGTGGCGCTGTCGCCGGAGATCGCAACCTGCCTTTACGCCGGCGTTTTGGCGGATACCGGCGGCTTCATCTACTCGAACACCTCCGCCCGTACGCTTTCCCTGGGCGCGGAATTGGCGCGGCTGGGCGCGGACCCGCACGGCATCGCGGCGACCATGTTCATGTCCTATCGGCAAACCAAAATGCGCGTCCTCGCCTGCGCCTTAAGCCACTTGCGCATCGAGCCGCCGCTGGCGTGGATGTGGGTGACCGCCGAAGAAATGCAGCGCCTGGGTGCGAGCTGGGAAGACGCCGAAGGCTTGGTCAATTACGCCCTCGGCATGGAAGGAATCGCCGTCGCGGCCTTTTTCCGCCCGGCCGGTCCCGGCCGCCAGCGCGCCAGCCTGCGGTCGAAGGGCTTGCTCGATGTTGCGGCCATCGCCGAAAGCTTCGGGGGCGGCGGGCATGCGCAGGCCAGCGGCTTCAGCCACGCCGGGGAGCTCGACGCCGTTCGCGAAGTCGTGCTGGGCCGGCTTCGCCGCGAAATTGCCGCCCAGGCTGGCGGCCGCGGCGCTGCGGCAGTTTCGCCGTAGCCGCGAACGTGGCGCGCCGGCGCGTCCACGCTCCGTCGACGAAAATTGCCCGGCCTCGTGCCCTAGTTTTCACCCGCCGACGCGCGCCGGGTCTTAGGACCGTCGGCCGGCGCCAAGAGCTCTGCTGCTTTCATTCGGAAGTAGAACGTGCTGCCGCGCCCGAGTTCGCTTTCCGCCCAAACCTCGCCGCTGTAGTGCTGGGCGATTTCGCGGCAAATGGAGAGCCCCAAGCCGGTGCCGCGCGGTTTGCCCAGCAGCGCGTCGCCCCCCTGGCGAAATTTCTCGAAAATCACTTCGAGATCGTCGGGAGGAATGCCCGGCCCCGTGTCCGCCACGAAGAACAGGACATCGCGGTTGTGCCGGCGGGCGCCCGCGCGCACCGTGCCGGCATCGGTAAATTTCAGTGCGTTGCCGATGAGATTCGTCAGCACTTGCACGAGCCGGTCCAGGTCGCCCAAGACGTGCGGCAGATTTTCCTCCACATCTTGGATCAGCTCGAGCCCCTTCGCTTCGGCCCAGCCGCGCAGAGGCTCGGCCGCGGCGCGTACGACTTCCGCCGGCGCCAGCAGCCGGTCGCGCCAGGGCATGCGCCCGGCCTCGATCTTGGCGAGATCGAGCACGTCGCCGACCAGCCGCGTCAGCCGGTCGCTTTCGTTTTTGATGATCTCCAGAAATTCCGTCCGAGTCTGCGGCTCTTCATCGGGATAACTCAGCAGCAGCTCGGAGAAGGAGCGGATCGAGGTCAGCGGCGTCCGGAGTTCGTGGGAGACGTTCGAGAGGAAATGCGACTTGGCCTCGTTCAAGCGCTGCAATTCCGCGTTGGCGCGCCGCAGTTCGTCGCTGGTTTCCGCCAGGTCGCGGGTCCGCTGCCGCACCAATTCCTCGAGGGTATCCTGATGCCGGCGTAGTTCCTGGCTCGTCGCCTTCAATTCGCGATTGGCCGCCGCCAACGCTGCGGAGCGCGCCGAAAGCATCCGCGCAAACTGGCTGCTCGAGTAGCCGACCACCGCGAAGGCCGCCGCCGCACCCGCCAGCTCCGCCGCCAAATCGGGCCAACCGCCCGCGGGCTGCCATCCCGCCAGCATCAGGAGCGCGAAGCAGCTCCAAGCCAACGCCGTGATCCACCCGCCATGAGGCAACGCCAGATTGGCGTAGACGATCGTGCAGCAATAGAACAAAACGGCCAGCCAGCCGGCCGCGCCCAGCGTCCAGGCGAGGCCGCTCAACAGCAGCAGCTCTACCAGGAAATAGGCGAACTCGAGGCGATGCAGCGACTCGGCCCGCCGCAGCCGCGCGCTGGCGCGCACGAACCCCACCGAGCACACCCACCAGGCCGCCAGCAGCGCCGGCACGAGTAGCGGCACCGCCGCCGGCCACACCAAACGGGCGATGACCGCCACGGCCAGCGCCGCCGCCAGCGCCACTTCCCGGTGCTGGTTGATATAGGCTAGCCGCGCTCGCGCGTCGTCCAGCTCCACGGCGGTCGGTGAAAGATTCATGAGCGCCCCGGCGCACCGGTTATCACACGGTTCCCGGCGGAGCCGAACCCGTGGCCGCAGGCGGCGGCCCCGCCGCGCGACTGGGATCCCGGAAGCGGTAACCGATGCCGCGAATCGTCTCGATGCAGTCGAAGCCGTGATCGCGGAACAAGCGCCGCAAACGCGAGAGGTGACTGTCGATGGAGCGATTGTAGCCGTCGTAGGCGTGGCCCCAAATCCGCGTGAGCAGCGCGTCGCGCGTGAAGACGCGACCGGGATGGCGCAGCAGCAGTTCCAGCACCTCGAAATCCCGGCGGGCCAGCGGCGTCAGCTCGCCGTCCACCCAAAGCTCGCGGCGCTCGCAATCCATCACCACCGGTCCCGCGCGCAGCACGGCGTCCGTGTCTTCACTGGCGGCGACGCGCCTCCGCACGGCACGGATGCGAGCCTCCAGTTCCGTCGGGCTGAACGGCTTCGCCAGATAATCATCGGCTCCGAATTCCAGTCCCGCCACACGGTCCATCTCCGAACCGCGGGCCGAGGTGATGATGATCGGCAACTTCGGATAAGCCGCGCGCACCCGCTTGCAGACCGTCAAACCATCCAGCCGGGGCAACATGATATCCAGGATGATTACTTGATAGATCCCGCGCAGCGCGCGCTGCAAGCCCTCTTCGCCGTCCGAGCAGCAGGTGACGTGATAACCCTGGCGCGAAAGCTGAAAGCTGATGCTGCGCTGGATATAACGGTCGTCTTCGACCAGCAATACCGGCACTTCTCCCTGAGAAGAGACCCCCGGAGCATTCCTCTCTTGAGCAATCATGATCGTCATCGGCCGCTTAGGCGCAGGCGGCAGTGTGGGTGGATTGTAGCAGATTGCGGCGGGCCGGAGAGCCCGCCCCGCGACGGCTCCCGGCGAGGCGACGCCAGCGCCGCTCTCTAAGCCCGGCGATGCAGTGTGAAAACCGTGACCTCCGGAGGGCAATGCAGGCGCCAGGGCAGAATCACCTTGCCCAAGCCACGGCTGATGTACATCCGCGTCTCACCCCGCTGCAAGAATCCCACGGGCCAATAGCGGTCGTACAATGCGCCTGCGAAGCGCAGATGAATTTGCCCGCCGTGAGTATGGCCCGAAAGCACCAAGTCCACCTTCGCCGCCGCCGCATCCTCCAGCGCCGCCGGGCTGTGCGCCAGCAGCAGCGTAAACGGCTGCTCTTGGCTCGGCCCGAGCGCCGCGGCCAGGTTCGGTCGCTGGCGCGAATCGTCGATGCCGGCGATCTTCACGTGGCCGCCGGGCAGGCGCAGCACACGGTGGCTGTTGCGCAACACGTGGATGCGCTGCCGCCGCAGGCCCCGCGCCACCCGCTCCGCGCCCACGCGAAAGTCATGATTGCCCAGCACCGCGTAAACGCCCAGCGGCGCCCGCAGCCGCCCCAGCAACTCGCTCACCGGCTCGATGAACTGCCGCGACGAGGTCACGAAATCGCCGGTTAACGCGATGAGATGAGGCTGCCAGCGGTTGATCATGTCCACCGCTCTTTCCGCCAAGCCGCCCGGCATGTATAGGCTGTAATGGATGTCGGAAAGCTGCGCGATCCGCAACCCCGACAGGCCGCGCGGCCAGCGCGACAAATGCAGCACGTGATGGGTGAACTGCGGGTCGCGCACCGCCCGCCGCGGCGGATGGATGATGCTGTGGACGTGCCGCAGATAGCGGCGGCGCAGCGGAATGGTGGAGGCCGACATGGCTACTTCATCGCGCGCGGCCGTACCAGATCCGGCCGGTGCTGCCGGTATTCTTCCGCCGACGGCAATTGCGGATTGCGCCCCGCGAAAATCTCCTCAAACAATTCTTGCAGTTCTTCGTGCACCAACCCGTTGCTGGCGAGCACTTCGGGACTGGCGAGATCATACTCGCCGCCGACCATATCGCTGACTCGGCCGCCGGCCTCGCGCGCGATCAACGTGCCCGCTGCCGTGTCCCACGGCTTCAAATTGAATTCCCAAAACGCTTCGAATCGGCCGCAGGCGGTGTAGCAAAGGTCGAGCGCCGCCGCCCCAAGCCGCCGCACGCCGTGGCTGCGCAGGGTAATGGCGTGATAGAAGTGGATGTTCGGGTTCTTGTGGCGCTTGTGCGTGGGGAACCCGGTCGCCACTAACGCTTCCCGCAAGCTCTGCACGCCGGAGACCTGAATCCGCTTGCCGTTCAAGCTCGCGCCCTGGCCCGCCTGCGCGGCAAACAGTTCGTCCAGCACCGGCTCGTACACGACTCCTGCCACCAGCCGCCCCTGCCGCTCGAGCGCAATGGACACGGCGAACAGAGGCAGGCCGTGCGCGAAGTTCGTCGTGCCGTCCAGCGGATCGACGTACCAGCGATATTCGGCGCCGCTTTCGTTGCCGCCGCCCTCTTCCGCCACGATGTCGTGCCGCGGATAGCGTGTCCGCAGCCGCTCCACGATCAGGGCTTCCGAAGCGCGATCGGCCGCGGTCACCAAATCCACGCCGCCTTTGTACTCGATGCGTACGCGGCCGAAGTGCTTGAGCAACAAGGCTCCGGCTTCGCGCGCCAGGCCGCCGATGAAAGGTAAATAGTCTTCGTGTGCGCCCAATCGCGTCTCCGCCGCAAATCGGACCCAGGAGTCCCGCCCATTTTGCGGCTGCTTTCTTTCAGTGTAACGGCAAACGCCGGCGGCCGGGCGGGCGCGGCGAGCTACGCATCGCGGCCTGTGCCTCGCAGCGGACTCGAGGGCGAAATCCCCGGCTCGGGCCGCTTAACGCTTGGCGGCGGGCGACGACTCGGCCTGTGCTGCGCCGGCCCCTGTTTCGGTGTCGGCTGCCGTCGGAAACTCCCCCTCCGTCCAACTGGCGCCATCCGGCGACCATTCCTTTTTCCAAATCGGCACCGACCTCTTGATAGCACTAATAGCGAAGGCTGCGGCTTCAAAGGCGGGCGCGCGGTGTGCCGCTCCGATCGCGACCAGAACGCTGGTCTCCCCGACTTGCAGTCGTCCCAAACGATGCACCAGGGCCACTGCACCGATCGGCCACTGCCGCAGCACTTGCGCCGCGATGGCTTCCAGTCGCTTGCGCGCCATGGGTTCGTAGGCCTCGTAGTCGAGCGCTTCGACCTTGCGTCCTTGATGGTGATTGCGCACGACGCCTTCGAACACCACGACCGCTCCGTGTTCGGGATGCGCGACCCGATCGCGCCATTCCGCCGCATCGATACGCGCGCGCGTCAGCGCAACGGCGAGGCTGGCCGGCGCCCCGCCGCTCATCGGCGGCAACAGCGCGATTTCGTCGCCCTCGCGCAAGACTCGCTCCGGCCCGGAAAATTCCTCGTTCACGGCCAGCAGCAGGTCCCGGCCCAGTTGGCCCAATCCTTCCCGCTCTGTCTGGTAGTGCGCGTAAACGTCGCCTGCCTGGGGTGCGCCGGGAAGCTCCAACACTTCCTCGCGCCGGCCGAGCAGTTCCGCCAGCGGCCCAAAAAATAGCACGCGCAAGCGCATGGCTTCATTGTACGGCCGCGCTTTTCAGGCCAAATTGCAGACGCTGACGCCAGACAGAGGGCGCCGGTATTGGGAAACCGGCGGGGCGGGGAAGAGCGTCGCGACAGCGGCTCCGGATCCAGCCGGAAGGCCGTGCTCGTCTTTGGCGCGGCACGCGCACAGGAGAGAACCTTCGCGCGGGCGAACTCGCAGCGTGAGCGGGCCGCCGCCGCTATTGATGCAGTTCTTCGCCGCTGGTCTCGATGTTGGGCGCGGCGACGGTTTCATTCGCCGCCAAGCCCACCAGCGGCCGCTCCAGCGCCACCTCGAGCACCTCGTCCATGGTTTCCACGAGGCGGAGGTCAAGCAGCGAGCGGATATTTTCCGGAATTTCCGCCAGATCCTTCTCGTTGTCCTTGGGCAGGATGATCTTGACAATACCCATCCGGTGCGCGGCCATCAGCTTTTCCTTGACGCCGCCGATCGGCAGCACCTTGCCCCGCAGCGTGATCTCCCCGGTCATGGCGACATCGCGCCGCACGGGAATGCGCGTCAAGCAACTTGCCAGCGATGTGGCGATGGTGATGCCGGCCGAAGGCCCGTCTTTGGGAATTGCGCCCTCGGGCACATGGACGTGCAGATCCACGTTGCGATAGAACTCTTTCGGCAAACCCAGCAGATGGGCGCGCGAGCGGATGTAACTCATCGCGGCCTGCGCCGATTCTTGCATGACATCGCCGAGCTTGCCCGTCAGAGTCAGCTTGCCCTTGCCGTCCATCAGGGTCGCTTCGGTCGCCAAGATCTGCCCGCCCATTTCGGTCCAAGCCAGGCCCGTGGCCAGCCCAATCTCGTTCCGTTCTTCGCTGCGCAGGTCGCGGAACTTGATGACCCCGAGAAAATCGCCCACGTTGCCGGCCTCGATCTTCACCTTGACCTGCTCGGCTCCCTTTTGCACGACTTGCCGCGCCACTTTGCGGCAGACGTTGCCGATTTCACGCTCGAGATTGCGCACGCCCGCCTCGCGCGTGTAGCTCTCGATGATCGCCGCCACGCCGGCGTCGGAGAATTCCAGGTTCGCGTCGCTCACTCCGGTCGCTTTGCGCTGCTTGGGAATCAAGAATCGCTTGGCGATCTCCATCTTTTCCTGCTGCGTGTATCCGCTCAGCCGGATCACCTCCATGCGGTCCTGCAACGGTTGCGGGATCGTGTGCAGCACATTGGCGGTGGTGATGAACATCACCTGCGAGAGGTCGTACTCGACATCCAGGTAATGGTCCATGAACGTCGTGTTTTGCTCGGGATCGAGCACCTCGAGCAAAGCGGCGGAGGGATCGCCGCGAAAATCCACGCTCATCTTGTCGACTTCGTCCAGCAGGAACACAGGATTGACCGTGCCCGCCTTCTTCATCATTTGCAGAATCTGTCCCGGCAGCGCTCCGATATACGTGCGCCGGTGCCCGCGGATCTCGGCCTCATCGCGCACGCCGCCCAGCGACAAGCGCACGAACTTGCGGCCGGTCGCGCGCGCGATGGACATGCCCAGCGAAGTCTTGCCCACCCCCGGCGGCCCGACAAAACAGAGGATCGAGCCCTTGGGATTTTTCACCAATTGCCGTACGGCCAGGAACTCGACGATGCGCTCCTTGATCTTTTCCAGCCCGTAATGGTCCTCGTTCAGGATCGTCTCGGCGCGGTTGATATCGCGAATCTCCTTCGAGCGCTTTTTCCACGGCACCGCCAGCATCCAATCCAAGTAATTCCGCGAGACCGTGGATTCAGCCGACATCGGCGGCATGAGCTCCAGCCGCTTCAGTTCCTGGAGCGCCTTTTCCTTCACCGCCTTCGGCATTCCCGCGGCGTCGATCTTCTTCTTCAGCTCGTCGATCTCGCTCTTTTCGCCGCGGCCCAGCTCTTTCTGGATGGCCTTGATCTTCTCGTTAAGGTAATACTCCTTTTGCGCGCGTTCCATCTGCCGCTTGACTCGGCCCTGGATGGTGCGGTCCACGTTCAGCTTCTCGATCTCGATCTCCAGCACTTCGATCAAGCGCGCCAAACGATCGAGCGGCGCGAAGATCTCCAGCAGCTCCTGCTTATCCTCCACCGGCAGGCTCATGTTCGCGGCGATCGTATCCGCCAGCCGCCCCGGCTCCTCCATGCGCACGGTATTGAGCATGGTTTCGTAGTTCAGCGCCTGGCTGAGCTTGACGTACTGTTCGAAGAGTCCGGTGACCTTGCGCATCAGCTCTTCGGTTTGCGGCGTCACCGCTTCCGTGCGGTTGGGCGCCACGCGCACGGTTGCCCGGAAAAAGCCTTCTTCATCGTTCACCTGGATGGCCTTGGCCCGCTCCAGGCCCTCCACCAGCACGCGGATGTTGCCGTCCGGCAGGCGCACGCTTTGCACGATGTTCACGATCGTTCCCACCGAATAGATTTCCTCGGCCTTGGGCTCATCCACGGCGGCGTCGTGCTGGGTGGCCAAAAAGATCTTCTTGTCCTGCGCCAGCGCTTCCTCCAGCGCTCGCACCGAGGACTGCCGTCCCACAACGAAGGGGGTCATCATGTGCGGGAAGATCACTACATCCCGAATGGGCATCATCGCCACACGGCGGATCTCGGCTTTTTCGCGGCTCGGCATAGCAGTCCTCATCTCATGGTAAACGATGGCGTTCGCCCCCGCGCCGGGCAGAGCAGCCACTCCGTCAATGTTCGGATGAGCAGGTCGGATCGGGCGGGAACGGTCGAGAGCCCCCTCCCGGGCTCGGTCCGGGCGGCAAGCGCGGAATCCTGCCGGCCAGGCAATGCGCTGTCTTGCCTGGTCCTGGGCTGCTGGCGCTGTTTCTACCCGGCTTTTTCGAGAGTGCTCAGAGCCAGGTCGCGCTTCTTGACCATTTCCTTGGTCACGACGAATTCGCGAACCCGCTTCTGCGCCGGCAGGTGGTACATCAGATCGAGCATCAGCTCCTCGAGAATCATGCGCAGCCCGCGCGCGCCCACTTTGCGCGCCAGCGCCTCATCGGCGATGGCTTCCAGCGCGTCGTCTTGGAACCGCAGCTTCACGTTCTCGAACTCGAACAGCTTCTGGTACTGCCGCACCAGCGAATTACGCGGGCGCGTCAAGATCTGGATCAGCGCCGCCCGATCGAGGTCGTCGAGCACGCCGATCACCGGCAAGCGCCCCACGAACTCCGGAATCAGCCCGAACTTGATCAGATCGCCCGGCTGCACCTGCGACAGCAGTTCGGTGTCGCGCAGCCCGTGCGTGGCGACCTGGCCCTCCGCCGTCGCCTTGTCTTCCTCGGAGCGAAAGCCCAGCGAGCGCCGCCCCACGCGGCGCGCGATCGTCTTTTCCAACCCCACGAAGGCGCCGCCGCAAATAAATAGGATATTCGTGGTATCGACCGGCGTGAACTCTTGGTGCGGATGTTTGCGGCCGCCCTGCGGGGGCACGTGCGCCACCGTCCCCTCGAGGATCTTCAGCAGCGCTTGCTGCACGCCCTCACCGCTGACGTCGCGGGTGATCGAGGGGTTCTCGTCGCGCTTCGAGATCTTGTCGATCTCATCGATATAAATGATCCCCTGCTGCGCTCGCGCCACGTCGCCGTCGGCGGCTTGCAGCAGCTTAAGGATGATGTTCTCCACGTCCTCGCCGACGTATCCGGCCTCGGTGAGCGTCGTGGCGTCGGCAATGGCGAACGGCACATCGAGCATCTTCGCCAGCGTTTGCGCCAGCAGCGTCTTGCCCGTTCCCGTCGGGCCGATCAGCAGGATGTTGGCCTTTTGCAGCTCCACCTCGCTGCTCGCGCGAGTGCGGTTCATGTGCAGCCGCTTGTAGTGGTTGTACACCGCTACCGCCAGCTTCTTCTTGGTGTGCTCTTGGCCGATGACGTAGTCGTCCAGGAAGGCCTTGACCTCGTGCGGCTTCGGCAACTGTTGCAGCCCTTGGCGCGCGGGTTCCGCGCGGTCGTCTTCGAGAATCGAGTTGCAGACGGCCACGCACTCGTCGCAGATGTATGCGCGCGGGTATTCGCTCGGGCTGGAGATAAGTTTGGTAACGGCGTCCTGCGTCTTGTGGCAGAACGAACAGCGCAAAACTTCGTCGGGACCAGTTTTAGGTCGCACGGTGGATGATTTCTCCCCCTCTTGCCAACCCTTTGCGAGCCGCGGCCGAAATCCCCCAGCCGCCGTTCCGGCGCGCGCTCCGGTCGGCGCGCCTCAGGTCTGCAAGAGGCCTCATTCCGTCCTTGTGGTTCTGCTCCCGTTCATTCTGGCATGGGCATCGTGGCGCCCTGGAAAGAAAATAGCAGCAACCAGCTTGCAAAATCTTTCGCGAGACGTTCGTTGTTCCCGTCTTCGTTTTCGAACCGAATAGCGGGATTCTAGCACTCCTCAAGGCTTTCGCCAATGGCCCTGCGGCCATCATTTGTGCTTGTAGATAATATCGTCAACGATGCCGTACTCCTTAGCCTGCTGCGCATTCATAATGAAGTCGCGTTCCACGTCCTTCTCGATGCGCTTCAGCTCTTGCCCTGTGTGCTTGGCCAGCATCTCGTTGGTAATCTCGCGCATCCGCAGGATCTCCCGCGCGTGAATGTCGATGTCCGTCGCTTGGCCGGAGAGGCCGCCCATCGAGGGCTGGTGGATCAAGATCCGCGAGTTGGGCAGCGCGAAGCGCTTGTTCGGCGCTCCCGCCGCCAGCAGCAGCGCCGCCATGCTGGCGGCCTGACCGATGCAGATCGTGGTCACGTCCGGCTTGATGAACTGCATGGTGTCGTAAATGGCCAAACCGGCGGTGATCGAGCCGCCGGGACTGTTGATGTAGAGCGAGACGTCCTTTTCCGGGTCCTCGGCCGCTAAAAACAAGAGCTGCGCGGTGACCAGGTTGGCGACGGCGTCGTCAATCGGCGTGCCGATGAAGATGATGTTGTCGCGCAACAGACGCGAGTAGATGTCGTAGGCGCGCTCGCCGCGGCTGGTCTGCTCCACCACCATCGGCACCAGCGCCCCGGTGGAGCGCGGTGCGTCGTCAGAATCGAAATGTCTCATGAGCATCAGATTATGCCGGAGGCGCTTGGGATTCAGGCGCTTCGGCGCCCAGCGCCCCGCTCTGCCGCAGCAGAAAATCCATGGTCTTCTCATTCCGCAGCCGCGTCTTGGTGCGGTCGCGAAAGCCGGTCTCCGCCATCCGCCGCAGAAACGCCTCCGTCGGCTGCTTCAGCCGCTCGGCGAGCCCGGCCAGTTCCCTGCGCACTTCCTCGTCGTCGACGCTGATGCCTTCCGCAGCCGCGATGCGCTCGAGGATCAGCGCCAGCTTGACGTCCTGGGCCGCCCGCTCCTCGTGCCGCGCTTGCCAGGCTTTCCAATCCACGTTGAGTTCCTTCGGCTGGATGCCCTGATCCGCCAACGAACGGGCCTCGCGTTCCATGCGGCTCCGCGCCTGTTCCGCGATCAGCGCCTCCGGCACCGGAAAATCGTGCATCGCCAGCAGACGCTCGGCGATCGCGTGCTCCGCCTCGCTGCGCGAGCGCTCGCGCCGCCGCGCCGCGATCGATTTTAAGATTTCGTCCTTCAACGCCTCGACGCTTTCGGCCCCGTGCTGCTTGGCGAAGGCTTCGTCCAGCTCCGGCAGCACCTTGCGCTTGACCCCCTGCACGGTAAGCGTGAAATGCACCGTCTTGCCCGCGACCTCGGGATGCCCAAAGTCTTCCGGGTAGTGCACGTCGAACTCGCGCGTTTCGCCCGCTGCCGCGCCCTCCAGGGCGCGGGAAAACTCCGGCAGCGTCTCGCTGGCGCCCACGTCGATGAGCCGTTTCTCCACGCGCTGGCTGGTGCTTTCGCCCTCGCTCCGCCGTTCGTAGGAGGCTTCCACGGTCAACCCTTCCGCCGCCCGCGCGTCCGGCCCGAGATCTTCGTACACGGCGGCTTGCTCGCGCAGATGCTGCAGCGTTTCCTCCAGCTCCGTCTCCGCGCTCTTCTCCGGCGGCGCCGGCGTGGGGACGCTCAGGCTCTTGTAGTCGCCTAGCTGGATCTCCGGCATCACTTCAAAGCTGGCCTTGAAGCGGATTGGTTCCCCCGCCTTGAAATGCAGGTTCTCGATGGCCGGCCGGGAAATCGGCTCCAAGTTTTCCCGCTCGAAGGCGGTGCGCAAGTACGCCGGCACCATGCTTTCCAGCACCTGCTCGCGGATATTGGCTTCATACCGCTGCCGCACCAGCGACAAGGGGGCCTTGCCGGGGCGAAAGCCCGGCACGCGCGCCCGGCGCTGCAAGTCGCGGGCAATGCGGCTGGCTTCACGTTCCACTTCTTCGGCCGGGATTTCCACGTCCACGGCCCGTTTGCAATCGAGCGCTGCCACTTGCGTTACGCTTTCATTTGGATTCGGCCCAAGAGCCGCGAATCGGGTGCCGGATGTTCTCGCCCCAACTCCTAGCTTACTTCGAACGCGCCGCCTGCGCCGGAACCGTGCCGGCCCCGGCCGCCCGCATCGAGCGGGAGAATCCGGTCTGCGGCGATCATCTGGTCTTGAGCGCCCGGCTGGACGCGGCCGGCGGGGTGGCCGAATTGCGGTATCTCTGTCGTGGTTGCGTGGCGGCGATGGGTTGCGCCGCTGCGTTTACGGAACTGCTCGCCGGCCAGCCGCTGGCGCGTCTGGCGGCGTTTTCCGAGCGCGATCTGCTAACGGCCGTGGGTTCGTTACCACCGGCTTCCCGCCACGCCGCCGCCTTGGTGCTCGATGCCCGGGACGCGCTTCTGGCCGCCCTCCGGCCACGCTCGCGCCCGGACGCGCAGCTCGCCGGCCCGTCCGATTCATCCAGGCCGCCGGTGGGATGCGCCGGTCGCAACTGCGGCGCTTGAGCTCCCACACCCGCCGCTTGTTGCGTCCTCCCGGCAACGCCGATCCGCCCGCCACGCGCGCCAGCACGGCTATGGGATCATAGAAATTTATCCCGCCGCAATGAGCGAAAACGAATATCGGCCGCAAGAATTCGAGCCGCGCTGGGCCCGGCGCTGGGCGGAGCAGTGGCCGTTCGCGGCGCTGCCCGCCGGCCGCGCCAAGTACTACGTGCTGGAGATGTTGCCCTACCCGAGCGGCACCCTGCACATGGGGCACGTGCGCAACTACGCCATCGGCGACGCCCTGGCGCGCTTCATGTGGATGCGCGGCTATGACGTGCTGCACCCGATGGGCTGGGATTCCTTCGGCCTGCCCGCGGAAAACGCCGCCATCAAGAACAACACCCATCCCCGCACGTGGACCCTCGCCAATATCGCCCACATGAAGCAGCAGGACCTGCGCTTCGGCTTCGCCTACGATTGGCGGCGCGAGGTGACCACCTGCCTGCCGGAGTTTTACCGCTGGAACCAGTGGTTTTTCTTGCGCTTTCTCGAGCGCGACCTGGCCTATCGCAAGAAGGGATGGGTGAACTGGTGCCCCAAGTGCGCCACCGTTTTGGCCAATGAGCAAGTGGCCGGGGGCGTCTGCTGGCGCCATGAGGACACGCCGGTCGAACGGCGCGAACTCGAACAGTGGTACCTGCGCATCACCGCCTACGCCGACCAACTGCTCCGCGACCTCGACCGGCTGCCGGAATGGCCCGAGCGTGTGCGCACGATGCAGCGCAACTGGATTGGGCGCAGCGAAGGCGCGGAGGTGGACTTCGCCGTGCTCGACGCCGCCGGCCGGCCCGGCGGCGAAGCGCTGCGCGTCTTTACGACGCGCATCGACACCATCTTCGGCGCCAGCGCGCTGCTCTTGGCGCCCGAGCATCCCTGGCTTGCCGCCCATCTCGCCCCCGAGCAACAAGCGGCGGCGCGCGCCCTCGCCGCCGATCGCAACGGCGGCTTTGATTCCGCCGCCGAGCCCGAAAAACACGGCTTCTTCACCGGCCATTGGGCGCGCAACCCTTTCAGCGGCGAGAAGCTGCCGATCTGGATTGCCAATTTCGTCTTGATGGGGTATGGCACCGGTGCGGTGATGGCGGTTCCGGGCCACGACGAGCGCGACTTCGAGTTTTGCCGCAAGTACGGCTTGCCGATCCGGCAAGTGGTCGTGCCGGAGCAAGGCGCGGCTCCGGCCGCCGCCCTGGACGCGGCCTTCACCGGCGACGGTTGGCTCATCGATTCGGGTGAGTTCAGCGGGCTGCCCAATCGCGACGCGATCGTGCGCATGACCGCGGAGGCGGAGCGCCGCGGCTTCGGCCAGGCCAAGGTCAGCTACCGCCTGCAAGACTGGGGCATTTCCCGCCAGCGTTATTGGGGCACGCCCATCCCCGTCGTTTACTGCGAACGCTGCGGCATCGTGCCCGTGCCCGACGCGCAGTTGCCGGTGCTGCTGCCCGACGATGTGCGGATCACCGGCACCGGGCAATCGCCGCTGGCCGAGGCAACGTCCTTTCTCCGCGCCGCCTGCCCGCGCTGCGGCGGCCCCGCGCGCCGCGAAACCGACACGATGGATACCTTCGTGGATTCGTCCTGGTACTTCTTCCGCTACACCAGTCCACGCGAAGAGAGCGCTCCCTTCGATCGCGCTGCCGTGGCGCGCTGGCTGCCGGTGGATCAGTACATCGGCGGCATCGAGCACGCCATCCTCCACCTCATCTACATGCGCTTCTTCACCAAGGTGATGCGCGACATGGGCATGGTGGCATTCGACGAGCCCGTGACCCGCCTCTTCACCCAAGGGATGATCACGCGCAGCGGGGCGAAGATGTCGAAATCGAAGGGCAACGTTGTGGATCCGGCGGAGATGATCGAGCGCTACGGCGCCGACGCCACGCGCATGTACGTCCTCTTCGCCGCCCCGCCGGAGAAGGATTTCGACTGGAACGATCAGGGCGTCGAGGGCCTGCATCGCTTTCTGAGCCGGGTTTTCCGCTTCGCCACCCGGCACGCCGAGCGCCTGCGCGGGCGGCTTGCGGCGCCGGAGCGCCCGCGGCCGCGCACCGCGGCGGAGACCGCCCTGCTGCGCGCCACCCATCAGCTGCTCGCCCGCGTCACGCGCGATTTCGAGGAACGGTGGCATTTCAATACCTCCATCGCGGGCGCGATGGATTTGGTGAACCGCTGGTATCTGCTCGACGGCGCGATCGCTTCGGGCGAAGTCGGCGCGGCGGTGCTCGGCGAAGTGGCCGGCATTTTCCTGCGCTTGCTGGCCCCCTTCGCCCCCTTTTTGGCGCAAGAGTTGTGGAGTGAACTGGGCGGCGCGGGCGAGATCGCGCTGGAACGCTGGCCGGAGTTCGATCCCGAACTGGCCAGGGAGGAGGAGATCGAGATTCCCGTGCAGCTCAACGGCAAACTGCGGGCGCGTTTGGTCGTGCCCCCTGCGCTCGATTCCGGCGAACTGCGCCGGCGCGCGCTGGAGGATCCGAAGATCGCCGCCGCGCTCAACGGCCGCACGCCGCGGCAAGTGATCGTGGTCGCCGGCAAACTCGTCAACGTAGTCGTCTAAATGGTCTCGATCAGCCAACCCAGGCGCCAGCGGCCACCGGTTGACTGCCCATTTCGGAAATGCCCTCCATCGTCATTCTCGACTTCGGCGGCCAATACACGCAGCTAATCGCGCGCCGTGTTCGCGAGCTGCATGTCTTCAGCGCCATCTTGCCCGGCGATGCTCCTTGGAGCGATGTTGCGGCGCTCGAACCCGGGGGCATCATTCTCTCCGGCGGTCCCGGTTCCGTCTATGACGAAGCCGCCCCGCGTCCCGACGCGGCCCTCTACTCCGCCGGGTTGCCGGTCCTCGGCATCTGCTACGGCCTGCAATTGCTCGTGCATCAGTTGGGGGGCCGGGTGCGCAACGCGCCGCGCCGCGAATTTGGCCGCGCCGAGGCGCGGCTCGATCCGGCATCGCCGTTGCTGCGCGGCTTGGGCGAGCGCGAAGCGGTCTGGATGAGTCATGGCGACGAGGCACTATCGTTGCCCGCCGGGTTTCGCGCCGCCGGCTGGAGCGGCGAAATCATCGCCGCCATCGAGGATCGCGAGCGCCGCTTTTACGGCGTGCAATTTCATCCCGAGGTGCGCCATACCGAGCACGGCCGCGAACTGCTCGCCAATTTTCTCTTCGACGTCTGCCGGCTCGAGCCGAACTGGACGCCGCGCGCCTTCATCGAGCAACAGATCGAGGCCATTCGCCGTCAGGTGGGCCCGCACGGCCGCGCCCTTTGCGCGCTCAGCGGCGGCGTGGATTCGGCGGTGGCGGCGACGCTCGTCCATCGCGCCATCGGCGACCGCCTTACCTGCGTTTTCGTCAACAACGGGCTGCTGCGCAAGAACGAGTTCGAGAGGGTGCAGCACGTGCTGCGCGACCGGCTCGGCCTGCATCTGCTGGCGCTCGACGAGAGCCGCCGCTTTTTGGAGGCGTTGCGCGGCGTCGCCGATCCCGAGCAGAAGCGCAAGATCATCGGGCGTCTGTTTATCGAAGTTTTCGAGGAGCAAGCGGCGAAGCTGGGATCGGTCGAATTCTTGGTGCAGGGCACGCTGTATCCCGACGTCATCGAATCGGTGTCGGTCCAAGGTCCCTCCGCCACGATCAAGAGCCACCACAATGTCGGCGGCTTGCCCGAGAAGATGCGTTTGAAGCTGGTCGAACCGTTGCGCGACTTGTTCAAGGATGAAGTCCGCCATGTCGGCCGCGATCTCGGCTTGGGCGACGACCTTTTGCTGCGCCAGCCCTTTCCCGGCCCGGGCTTGGCGGTGCGCATCTTGGGCGAGATCACGCCCGAGCGCATTCGGCTCTTGCAAGACGCCGACGATATTGCCGTCGAGGAGATCAAACGCGCCGGCCTTTACCATGCACTCTGGCAATCGTTCATCGTGCTGCTGCCGGTGCGCACCGTGGGCGTCATGGGCGACCAGCGCACCTATGGCCAGGCTTGCGCGTTGCGAGCTGTCGAGAGCGAAGACGGCATGACCGCCGACTGGGCCCGCCTGCCCTCCGACCTGCTGGCGACGATCTCGAACCGCATCGTAAATGAGGTTCCCGGCATCAACCGCGTGGTCTTCGACATAACCTCCAAGCCTCCCGGCACCATCGAGTGGGAGTGAGGCCGCCACCTGGCGGATGGTCCGGCGCCGGCACGGGGCGAACTGGACGCCGGACCAGGTAAACTGATGACAGTCAAGGACGAACCCAGCCCAGCCTCCGCGGCTTTCGGAAACCGGCTGGCCGGGCGGTACGTCTGGAGAGGTATGGAAGCGGTGATGCCCGGCCTCAATCTGGGCCTCGAGCGGGGTGGCACCGTGCGAGAAGTCGCACTGACCCCCGACACTCAGGCCCAATTCGAATTGATGCGCCGCTGCCAGCATGGCGAGCCGGGCGCCTTCGAGGAGCTCGTCCAGCGCTTTCAAGCCCGCGTCAGTTCCGTCGTCCACGGCATTTTGCGCAATTCCAACGACGCCGAAGACATCGCCCAGCAGGTCTTCGCCAAAGTCTATTTTTCTTTGGACAAGTTCGACTTCCGCTCCGCCGTCGGCACTTGGATCTACAAGATCACCGTCAACGAGTGCTACGACTACTTGCGCAAGCAAAAAGTGCGCAAAGCGGTGCTGCTCGCCGACTTGTCGGAAGAAGAAGCGGCGCGGGTCGAGAACCTGGACGTGGGCGGGCTGGCCGGCATCGCGGGATTGGCGCGGCGCGAAGAACTCCGCGAGCTGGCGGACAAACTTTTGGCCATGGTTTCGCCCGAGGACCGAATTCTCTTGGTGTTGAAAGAAGTTGAGGGCTATTCAATCGAGGAAGTGGCGAAGATCGTCGGGCTGAATGAAAATACCGTCAAGGTCAAGCTCTTTCGCGCCCGGCAGAAACTCATCGCCGCGAGCAAGAGGAAACGCTTATGAGTTGTCGGCAATTCCTCCGAGATCTTGAGCTGCATTGGGATCGCCATGCCGGCGAGGTCGCTCCGCGCTTGCCACGCGATCTGGCCGGTCACGCCGAGCGGTGCCGCCGCTGCGCAGGCCGTCTGCGCGAGGCGCAAGCTGCGCGCGCCCTCCTGTTCTGCCTCCGTCCCGCCGCCTCCGCCGCTCCCGGCGAGCCAGTGGCCGCCGGAGACGACACCGGCCGATTCCTTGCCGGCGTGCGGCGCCAGATCGCGCGAGCCGGCGAAAAGAGCGCCTGGATATCCTGGCCGATCAAGCGCCGGGACCTTGCCGTTGCGGGCGGCATCTTCGCGCTGACTTTGGCGTCGTTCGTTTACAACGTGCGCCGCACCGAAACCCCTGATATCAGCGAAGCGGAAGCGCTTGACGTGCCGCACGTGCATTGGCAACATCCATCCGATGATCATCAGGCCGGGGCGACGGACGTCTTCTTGAGCCTCTTGAATCCATGAGCGCCGGGAACCGAACCACTCTCTTCGTCAGCCTGATCTTCGTCAGCGGGCTTTTGGTGGGAGGCACGCTGATGAACGTGGCCGAGCATTTTTGGCTGCACGCTCATCCGCGAGAGGAATACGACATCCGGGATCATCAGCGCATTGCCGCCGAAATGCGCCGGCGCCTCAACCTGAGCGCCGATCAGCAGCGGCAAGTGGATCAGATCTTGCAGCAAACCGTCCGCGACTATCAGGCGGTGCAGAACGAAGTTGAACCGCGTTACGACCAGGTGCGGGCCGCCGGGCGCGCACGCCTGCGCGCGATCCTCGATCCCAAGCAACGCATGGCTTTTGACGCCATCGTGGCGCGCGTGGACCGCGAATACCCTGTGGATCAGCGTCCCGCCAGTATTCCCACCCCCTGTCCTGTCAGCATCGATTCCCATCGATGACGGCCCGGCGCCGGCGCGCCTAACGGTTCATAAAAATCCTTTAAGCATTTTGACCGGCGAGTTGGCGTCGGCGCCTGGCCTCCCCACTCGCCGGCTGCCGTTTGGCATCCGCCGTTTGCGGCGCGTGGAGTGGTTCGGAAGGGTCGGGGGCAGTGAGGCCGCCGAGTGCAGTGCGCGACGCCGCCTTGAAGCGCCACTTGCGGCCTCTTCGTCTGTCCCCCATTCGGGGGCGCGTTCGTTACTTCCCGGTAACCTGTCCCACTAACATTGCAATGTTTTGCGCATTTGGCCCGGAAATTTTCCTGCAATTTTTGTTCATGCTGTCTACCCTTCTCTGGCAGCGTGGAACTTGCAATGCGCCATTTCAGCGAAGAAGACTGGCTCGACTATGTCCGCCAAGTGGGCTCGGCGGAGCGCAATGCGGCGATGACGAACCACCTCGTCACCGGCTGTGTGGCGTGTTCCGGTGAAGCCGGCTTTTGGGAGCGCTTGCGCGGGGTGGCGGCGCGCATGGTGGAGACGCCGCCGCCGGTACAGGCGCCGGCATTGAGCGAAGCGCGCTGGCTGCCGAAACGGCGCGAGCGCCGCCTGCGCTTGGATCTCGTCTTCGACAGCTATTCGCAGCCGCTGGTGGCCATCGGCACGCGGGCCGCCGGGCCCGCCTGGAGCCATCCCCGGCAGATGATGTTTTTCTCCGGCGACTTGCAGCTCGATCTGCGTTTGGAACCGGTGATCGGCGTCGCCGTGCCGGGCCGAGTGGCGCTCGTCGGCCAGGTGCAGCGGCGCTCGAAACCCGAGTCGCCGCCCGCCGGCGCTTCCGTGCGCGTGATGCGCGGGCGCCGCCTCGTCGGCGAGGCGACGACCAACAATCTCGGCGAATTTCAACTGGAGTTCAATGCCGCCAGCGGCCTGACGCTTCTCTTCGGCGGCGAGCAAGGTTTCGAGGTGGCCTTGCCGGACTGACCCGGCTCGGCCATCTTGGCAGGAAATTGGGAGCTTTTTTTATGAAAATCAAAATCGCCCTCGTCACGTTGATTTTGGCCAGCGTGCTGGTTGCCCCCGCCAGCGCGCAGACCCGGCTGATCGTGCGCACGACCGGCGGCACGAACCCCATCAACGCCGTCTGCTGGTTGCTGAACTGCAAAATCCAGAAAGGCCTCGACGGCAGCCTGAACCAGTTGTTCTTGGTTTCCGTGCCTTTGCCCGGCGGCGGTTTGCTTTCGTCGCTTTTGAACCCGGTGACCGTGCTCCTGAACGCACCGGGCATCGTGGATGTCGAGCTCGACCACCCGCTTCAATTTCCTGCCCAGCAGACGGCGCCGCCGCCGGGCAATTATCCCAGCGGCCTCTACAACCGCAAGCCGGTGGACTTCTACGGCGCCACCGTTTGGGAGAGCTACGTCGAGCAGCCGGCGACGCAGATCATCGGCCTCGATACCGCGCGCCAAGACTACGGCCTGACCGGCAGCGGGATCGTCGCGATCATCGACACCGGCGTCGATCCCAACCAGCCGGTGCTGCAATCCGTGCTGCTGCCCGGCTACAACTTCATCAGCAATCAAAGCGGCGCGGACGAAACTCAAGACGTGCCGCAGCAGAGCGACCCGACCTACGATGCGCAGACCGGCCAGGTGGGCCAATCCACGGTGGGCGTACTCAATCAATCCACCGTGGGCGTGCTCAACGGCGGCGGTTACACGGCGTTCGGCCACGGCACCATGACGGCGGGCATCGTGCACTTGGTGGCGCCGACCGCGGAAATTCTGCCCCTGAAAGCGTTCAATGCCCAGGGCGTCGGCAACTTGTCCGACGTGCTGCAGGCGATCTATTACGCGGTGGCGCATCACGCCAACGTGCTGAGCATGAGCTTCGATTTTCCGCAGTATTCGGGTGAAATGGCGCGCGCCATCAATTGGGCGGCCACCAACGGCGTGGTCTCGGTGGCCTCCGTCGGCAACGACGGAATTCAAACCCAGGTGTGGCCGGCGGCGCTGAGCAACGTCATCGGCGTGGGCTCGAGCAACAACCAGAATCAACGTTCGACCTTCTCCAATTACGGCACGATGGTTTGGCTGGGCGCGCCGGGGGAAGGCATCGTGACCACGTATCCGTGGGGCGCCTGGGCCGCCGGGTGGGGGACCTCCTTCGCCGCTCCGTTTGTCGCGGGCACCGCGGACTTGGTCCGTCAGATGGATGGCGTGACGACGCAAACTGTGGCCGCCAACGCCGTTTCCCACGCGCAGGCGAGCGGCGCCAATCTTGGCCACGGCGTGCTGTACGTGCCGGCGGCGTTGAATCCTTGGCAGCTGTTCTAAGCCCCGGACATGATAGCCATGGTCCCTACCGCCCAGACCGGCACGGCGTGCGCGCGCAGAATTCGCCGCGCCGCGTCGACCATCGCGGCGTCGAGAGGTTCGCAACGGAGCGGGCCGGCGTTGCTTGAGGCGTCTTCCAACACGCAGGCGGCCGCGCCGCAGGCCGCCTTGCGCGTGAAGCGGCTCGAAGAGCGCCTAGCGGCGCAGCACACGGCAGTGATCTGCGCCTTCAATCAACTGCTCGACCTGAAAGATCTCGGCACCGGCTTGCACAGCACACGGCTGGCGGAATGGGCGGTGCGCGTCGCCGGTCACCTTGCGCAGCAGGACGAGGCGTTGGAAGAGGAGTGGCGGCGGGACCTGGAGGTCGCCGCCTTGCTGCATGACATCGGCAAGATCGGGGTCCCCGACCACATCCTCAACAAGGATGGCCCGCTCACGCCCGAAGAGCGGGCCATCATCCAAAAGCACTCCGAGTACGGCTGGACCATCTTGCGCAATTTTCCCGGGATGGAGCGCACGAGTCTGTTCGTGCTGCACCATCACGAGAACTACGACGGTACCGGGTATCCCGCGCGTCTCGCGGAGGAGGAGATTCCGCTGGGTGCCCGGATCGTCGCAGTCGTGGATAGCTTCGACGCCATGGTCTCGAACCGTCCCTACCGCGCCGGGTTGCCGGTACAAGAGGCGATGCGGCGGGTGGAGGCGGCGGCCGGCACGCAGTTCGATCCGCGCGTAGCGCAGTGTTTTCTCGCGATCGTGCAGAGCGAACTGGCGGAAGTGCAAGCCGCGACCGCGCCCCTGGACATGAGGTAGAGGCGCTCGGGGCTCCGTTCTCCGGCCCCAGGGCGGTCGCCGCTACCGGTCTGCTCCGATCCCGGCATTCAGGCAACGAGCGCCTCCGCGGCCGGCATCGCTGTTGTGTGTATTCCGCGGTGATGTGGATCGTCTGCGGCGTTTTTTTGGCGCTTTGGGTTGGTCTTTACGCCGTTGAGCGCCGCCCTGGCGGCTTGGTGCACGCCTTCTTGGTCACCGCCATCTGCGTGGCCATCATGAATTGGATCGCACACTATCGCTTTCCCGAGGACGGCGTGTGAAGCCGAACCATCGCCTTGCCTACGCTTTTTTGGCGCTGATTTATTGCAGCTGGGCCTCCGCCACGCTGGTGCGCCATTTCGCCGGCACCCCCGACCTCGGCATGCGCTTCTTGCTCTATAGTCCGATCATCGCCAGCGTCTTTGTCCTCGCCGGATTGTTGATCGAAATCGCTTGGGCGCGGCAACATCGCTTGCCTTGGGCCTATGCGCCCCGCATGATCCCGCTGCCGGTGCGCGCGCTCGAGATCGCCGGCGTCGCCTTTATCCTTTGGCGCAGCTTGTGGATGTGGTTTAGCTGGGATGGCTACTTCTACTTTCCCGCGGCATGCTTCTTGACGTTGGTGTTGTGGCGCGTCAAGCCCAGTCCCGCGCAATGGCTGGAAGCGGAGGCGCGTGGCGTGGACCTTGGCTGGGGCGTGCCGCGCGCCACCCGCTGGACGCAGGAGTATTTGCGCCGCCCTGCGCCGGAGATGCGGCCGCGCGGCCCCGGTTATCGCGAGGAGCCGGAAGCGCGCTGACGCGCCGGCCTGCCACGGCGGCGGTGCGGTGCGCCGCAGATCGCGATCGGGCGGCAAGCGGTAAGAATTCGAGCTTCAAAAACGGATTGGGCGGCGGCCGAAACCAAATCCGGCGGCCAGGGATCGTCAACCGGCGATGGCCGCGAGCCATGAGCCGTCGCGACTCGGTCGTCGGGCACGCCGATGACGCAGCGCTTCCCCACCCCGCCATTAGGCAACCAGCTCCGGCCACGGCTGCATTTAATTAACGGGGCGGACCCTTCATGTTTTTTTCGCTGCGGCATTTGTTCGCGCTGACCGCAGCGGTACTGGGCGTTTTTCTCTGGATCTTTTACTTCCAAGATCTCCCCTATCGCAGCGCCCCCAAACAGCCCATCGCGTTCAGCCATCGGGTGCATTTCGAGCGTGGCATCGCCTGCATCTTCTGCCATGCCGACGTAGCCAAGAGCGATTACGCGGGAATGCCCGCGGTCATGAAGTGCATGGGCTGCCATCGGGTGGTCATTCCTTACTATCCGCAGGTGCAGATTCTGCATCGCTACTGGAGCGAGCAGAAGCCCATTCCCTGGGTGCGGGTGTTTTGGGTGCCGCAGTACGTGCATTTTCCGCATCAGCCGCACATCCTGGCGGGCATTCAATGCGGCACCTGTCACGGTGATGTGGGTCATGAGGAGCGGGTCTCGGAGGTCGTGAACTTCAACATGGGCACCTGTATCACCTGCCACCGTAATCACGGCGCGCGCACCGATTGTTTTCAGGCCTGTCATCACTGAGGCGCGGAGCGATGGCGATGGAACGGCGGGATTTCATGAAAGCGGCGGGCATCGCAGCGGCGGGCGGCGCCGTTGCCGGTTGCCGCACGACCGGCCACATCTTGCCCTTGGTGGTGCCGGATCAGCGGTACATCGAGGGCGTTCCGGAGTACTTCGCGACCGTCTGCCGCGAATGCCCGGCGGGCTGCGGCATGCGTATCCGCGTCAACGAAGGGCGGGCGACCAAGCCCGAAGGCAACCCGCAGCATCCGGTCAACCGCGGCAAGCTCTGCATGCGCGGCCAGTCTTCCGTGCAAGGGCTCTACAGCCCCGACCGCTGGCAAGCGCCCTTGCTGCGCAACCGGCGGGGGCAGCTGGAGGAGGTGAGTTGGAAGACGGCGCTGGGCCGCCTGCAAGACGAACTCGCGCGCGTGGAGGGCGAAGCCCGCGGCGCCGACGCGGTCTGGCTCGGCCGCCTGGAGACGGGCTCGCTCGACCGGCTGATCCGCGACTGGCTCGCCGCTTTCGGCTTTCCGCCACCGCTATATTACGAGCCCTTCGGCTACGAGGCGCTGCGGGAGGCCAGCCGCTGGGCTTATGGCCAGCCGATCGTGCCCGGCTACCGATTCGACCGCGCCCGGATGATCTTGTCATTCGGCGCCGAGTTTCTCGCGGCCTGGGTGTCGAACGTCCAGTTCGCGGTGGACTTCGCGCTCACCCACAGCTATGGCCACACCCATGATCCGGCCTATTTCATCGCCGTGGGCCCGCGCGTGGATTTGACCGGGGCCAATGCCGACGAAAACTGGGGCGCCCGCCCCGGTGCAGAGGCGCTGCTCGCCTTAGCGGTGGCCGAGCGCGTGGCGGCGCGCTTGGGCCGCCCGCTGCGCCTGCCGCCGGGTCTGCCTGCCGGCACCGGCCTGGATGCGGCGCAGCTCGAGCAAGCCACCGCCGTGCCTGCCGACGTCGTGGAGCGCGCGGCAGCGCGCCTGGTGGAGCGCCGGCCGTCGCTGGTGCTCGGGCCGGGGCAGGCCAACGAAAGCTCTGCCGCGCTCACGGCTCACGCGATCTGTCATGCGCTCAACGAACTTCTGGGCAACGTCGGCGTCACCGTCTTGCCGGGCGCGCCGCACGCGCTGAGTTCGGCGGCCCGCCACGAGCAAGTCGCCGCCATGTTCGCGCGCGCCCAGGCGGGTCAAGTGCGGCTGCTGTTTCTGCATCACGCCAATCCCGCCTATGACTTTCCCGGCGCGGCCAACGTCGAGGCGGCCCTGGCGCGCATCCCCTTCATCGTGAGCTTCGGCTGGTGGCCCGATGAAACCAGCAAGCACGCGCATTTGGTCCTGCCCGACCACTATCCGCTGGAGTCCTGGGGCGATTACGAGCCTTGGGCGGGCGTGACCGGCCTCATGCAGCCGGCCATGCGCCCGGTCTTCGACACCCGCCCGGCCGCCGACGTTTTGCTTTGGCTGGCGGCGCAGGCGGGCGCAGCGCGCCAGCGCGCGCTGCTGGCGCCGCTGGCAGTTGCGCCCGCGCCGCCGCTCGATGCCGAAACCGCGCCGCCCGGCAGCAATTGGAGGCAGAGCCCGATGGGGCCGGCGCCGAATCCCGACGACTTCGCGCCGCCCGCCGAGGTGCGCACCTTCGATGCCTATCTCCGCCGCCGCTGGCAATTGCGGCTGGCGCCGGCCGGCTCCGCCGCCGAGCAGGCCGACGCCTGGCGAAATTTGTTGATGCGCGGCGTGCATTTGGAGGCGCCGGCGGCGGAAATGGTCGCCGGCCTCGACATGCCGGAGCGCATGGGTCCGCCGCTCGACACCGAGCGCCGCGCTCCGCCGCCGCCGCCGATGCCGGTGCGGACGCCGGCGGCGTTGCCGTATGTGCTGCCGGCGCCCGCGCCAGCCCCGCCCCCCTCCTGGCCGCTGGTCGCGGAACTCGAAGGGGATGGCGAGTACGTGCTTTGGCCCTATCCCACCGTGCAGTTCTTCGATGGCCGCCAGGCCAATCGTGCCTGGATGCAGGAGATCGCCGATCCACTTTCGAAGCTCGTCTGGGATAACTGGGTGCAGGTCCATCCGGACACCGGCTGGAAGCTGCAAGTCGCCGAGGGCGACATCCTGCGCCTCGATTCGCCTTACGGCCATGCCGAGTTCCCCGTGCATGTCGACCCCTACATCCGCCCGGACACGCTGGCGATTCCGCTCGGCCAGGGTCATCGCGACTTCGGCATGTTCGCGAGCGGCCGCGGCATGGCGGTCGAGATCTTGGCCTCCCCGCGCCTGACCCCGGCTGGCGGGCCGAGGCGCTTGGGCGTGCGCGTGCAAGCGCGGCATGTGGGCAAGCATCGCGACCTCGCGAACTTGCAATTGATCCATTGGCAGCGGGACAAGAAGATCGCGCTGGCCACCACCCTTGCCGAGGCCGATACGCCGGCGGCGCGCGAAAAAGAAGTACGCGCGACCTTTTACGCCTTTCACCCCCACCCCGTGCATCGCTGGGGCATGGCCATCGATCTGTCGAGCTGCATCGGTTGCAACGCCTGCCAAACCGCCTGCTACGCGGAAAACAACATCCCAATCATGGGTCGTTCCAGTTGCCTGAGTCATCGCGAAATGACGTGGCTGCGCATTGAGACCTATGGCGGCGACTCCTGGCATCCTTCCACGGCCATGAACCCCGACATCCGCTTCATGCCGATACCCTGCCAGCAGTGCGGCAACGCCCCCTGCGAATACGTCTGCCCCGTATTCGCCGCCTATCACACCGAGGAGGGATTGAACGCTCAGGTTTACAACCGCTGCGTCGGCACGCGCTACTGCTCGAACAACTGTATTTACAAGGTGCGCCGCTTCAACTGGTACACCCCGCAATGGCCCAAGCCCCTCGACCAGCAGCTCAACCCTGCGGTCACGGTGCGCGCCAAGGGCGTGATGGAGAAGTGCACCTACTGCGTGCAGCGCATCGAAACGGCGGAGTTGGCGGCCAAAGCCGAAAATCGCCCGATCCGCGACGGCGAGATTCAGACCGCGTGCATGCAAACGTGCCCCACCGAGGCCATCATCTTCGGCGACCTCAGAGACCCTGAAAGCCGCGTCTCGAAGCTGCACGATCAGTACCGCGGCTATCGCTGGTTCGCCGAGGAGAATACATTTCCCTCGATCACCTATCTCAAGCGCACCAAGTACGTTCTCAACCAGGTCTGAAATGGCCCAAGCGAGCGAACTGCGCGAAGCCGATTATGACCTCCGTCAGACCTCGGATGACCTGATCCGGCCGGTGGAGACCGGCCCCACCTTACGCTACCTCGTCAGCGTGATCTTCGCCGGCCTGGTGACTCTGATCGGCGTGGTGTGCTGGGGCCGCCAACTCTACGTCGGCATGGGCGTGACTGGGCTGATGTGGCCGGTGATGTGGGCGGTCTACATCACCAACTTCGTCTTCTGGATCGGAATCGCCCACTCGGGCACGTTGATCAGCGCCATCCTCTATCTATTTCGCGCGAAATTTCGCCCGGCATTCTCGCGCTCCTCCGAGGCGATGACGATTTTCGCGGTCGCCACCGCCGGCTTGTTCCCAATCCTGCACCTGGGCCGCGCCTGGCGCTTTTATTGGGTGCTGCCTTATCCCAACGAGCGGCGCATTTGGCCCAATTTCCGGTCGCCGCTAGTTCTCGACGTCTTTGCCATCAGCACCTATTTAACCGTCAGCTTGATCTTTTGGTATCTGGGCATGCTGCCGGATATGGCCGAACTGCGCGACCGCTCGCGCGGATGGAAGCGCACGCTCTACGGCGTCGCCTCGCTCGGCTGGACCGGCTCGCTCCGCCAGCTTTCGCCCTACATGAAGCTGTACATTTTGTTGGCCGGCTTGGCCACGCCCCTGGTGCTCTCCGTGCACACGACGGTGTCGTGGGACTTCTCGCTTTCGCTGCTGCCCGGCTGGCACGAAGAGATTTTCCCGCCCTATTTCGTCGCCGGCGCCATCTTCAGCGGTCTCGCCATGGTCTTGACGCTGGTGATTCCGCTGCGCTCGTGGTTTCGGCTGAAGGCCTACATCACGATTGACCATCTCGAACGCCTGTGCCAGTTGATCTTGCTGACCTCGAGCATTGTCACCTTCTCTTACGCCACCGAATATTTCATCGCCTGGTACAGCGGCAACACGTACGAACATTCCGCCTATTGGATGCGCGCCTTCGGCCATTACTGGAAGCCATTTTGGTTCATGATCGCGTGCAACTGTTTCGTGCCGCTGCTGTTCTTCTCCCGGCGGGTGCGCCGCAACATCAAGGGGATGTTCATCATCTCGATTTTGATCAACGTTGGGATGTGGCTGGAGCGATTCATCATCATCGTCACCACTCTGGCGTATAGCTTCGATCCCGGATCGTGGGGCATCTATCACGTGCAGTGGATCGAAATCGGAATTACGGCCGGCAGTTTCGGATGGTTCATGCTGCAGTTCCTGGGTTTCGTGAAGATCGCGCCCAGCTTGCCGGTGGCGGAGGTGCGCAAAGACATCTTGGAAGCGCGGCGGCAGAAGAAAGCGCTGATCGCCGCCGGCCTGCTCACCGCTGCCGCCGAGCCGCCGGCCGCGCCGCCCGAGGTGCCGGCATGATCCGGCGCTCGCGGCAGGAGATTTTCGGATGACGCCAGCGAATCCGCCGATGCCGCCGCCGGCGTATCGCGGCGTGGTGGGCGGCTTCCAAAACGAGGAGGAACTGCGCGGAGCCAGCGTTCTCGCCGACGCCGCCGGCCTGCGCTACGAGGCGTTCCTGCCGGCCGGCGACGAAGATCTGCTGCGCGCGCTGCGCTTTCGGACCGAGAAATCCGGCGTGCGCTTTTGGACGCTCTTCGGCGGCATCGGCGGCGGCGTCGCCGCCATGGCGCTGACCATTTGGACCATGCGCAATTGGCCGATGGTCGTCGGCGGCAAGCCCATCGTCTCGTGGCCGCCGTTCATTCAAGTGATCTTCGAATGGACGGTCCTGCTCGCCTCGTTTCTGTGCATGGCCGGTTTCTTGATCCTCTCGGGTTTGCCGAACTTGTATCTGCATCCCGCCTATCGGCCGGAATTCAACGTGGACCGCTTCGGCTTGTTCTTTCCTTGCAGCCGCGGGGAAGAAGCGCTGGCACGGGCACTGCTGGCGCGCGCCGGCGCGGAAAAGATCGAAACCGTCTGGGATCGCGGGCTCGGCCGCCTGGCGCCGCCGTCCGTGGAGCCGCCGTCATGATTGGCGCGCCCGCTCCGCCGATCGCGCCGCCAGGGACGCCGCTCATGCTGACGCGCGCTCCCGGTTCGGCCGCGCCTTGGGTGGCGCGCGCGCTCTGGATTCTGCTCGCCATCGGCGTCGGCACCTTCATCTGGCTCTTGATCGCCGACCCCATGCGCCTGTGGACCGGGTATCTGGCCGAGTTCATCTTCTTCACGGGGCTGGCGCAAGACGGGGTGCTCTTCAGCGCCGTCACCCGCGGCTGCAATGGCCGGTGGGCACGCCCGGTGCAGCCGCTCGCGGAGGCGCTCTCGGTGGTGCTGCCGGTGAGCGTATTGCTGTTCATCCCGCTGATGCTGGCACACCGCTATATCTACCCCTGGTGGGATCACATCCCCTATGGCAAGTCTCCGTGGCTCGATCACGGGTTCCTGCTGGGCCGCGATCTCGGCATTTTGATCTTCATGGCGTGGCTGAGCTGCCGGTACTGGTATTGGAACCGCCGCCGCGATATCGGAGTTCTGCTGGAGGCCGCCACGCCTGAGGAGCGGGCGCGCGCGCCCTGGCTCCAGCGTTGGTTGTCGCGGAAATGGCGCGGCGCCCAAGAAGAGCAATTGCGTGCCGAGCGCAGCCTGAAGCGGCTGTGGGTGCTGATCATCTTGGCTTACGCCTATTTTTGGGGCATCCTCGGCCTCGACCTGAACATGTCGCTCGACCCCACCTGGTACGACTACATCTACAACTGGTACTTCTGGATCGCCAACTGGTACGCCGGTCTCGCCCTCGTCGCCGTCCTCGCCACGGCTTGGCGCGACCGCATGAATGTCCGCGACGTCATCAATCGCGACGTGCTGCACGACATCGGCGAAATGCTCTTTGCGTTCTGCATCTTTTGGACCTACCTGTTCTGGGCGCAGTTCATGGTGCTGTGGTTCGCCAATCGCCAAGACGATATTCACTTGCTTTTGCTGATTTCGCGCACGCAGCCGTGGGAAACCATCGCCTGGTTCGTGCTCACCCTTGGCTTCTTTCTGCCCTTCGCGTTCGGCCTCAGCCGCGCCTTCAAGCGCCGCGGCCCGACGCTGGCGGTGATCTCCGGTTTCACGTTGGCCGGCATTTGGCTGGAACGGAATTTGATCGTCAGTGCATCGATCTGGAAGCGCGGTTTTCCGCCGCTGCTGACGTCGGCCGGAATCGGCTGCTTGTTTCTCGGGCTCTACGGCCTGATCTACCTGTGGTTGATGCGGAGAGCACCGTTGTTTCCGGTGCGCGATCCTCTGATGGAGGAGGCATTAGTGGTCAGCCTGCCGCGCCACTAAACGCCGCACTTGCCGTGCCGCGCCGTTATCTCAGCGACCAAGAGCGCAACCTCACGCTCCTGACCCGCGTCGCCTGGTGGGGCATCTTGGCGATGGTCACGTTCGTCTCCTGGTGGCTCTACCAAGGCGTCGGCTTCTTTAAGGACGAGATGTCGTTTCAAGATGTCTATTCCGCGCGCAACGGCCCGCATATTCCGCTGCCGGTCGGCACCGTCCCCAGCAACGGATTCGGCTTCGATCCGGCGGCCGTCGCGGCTCCCGGAACTCTCGTGCCGCCGCCGCCCAAGCCCAACTTAGCGCTGGGCCGCCGGCTTTATCACGACAACTGCTCGTTCTGCCACGCCATGAACGGCCGCGGCGACGCGCCGGTGGGCTTGGAGTACGACCCGCGCCCGCCGGACTTGAACGCGCGCGTACCCGCGCTTGCCGACGCCGCCCTTTTCGATCGCATCAGCAACGGCATCGCCAGCGGCCCCGGCATCGATACCTCGCCGCCGATCGTCAGCGCCTGGCACGCTTTTCGCTATTATCTCGAGCCCGATGAGCGCTGGCAGATCGTGGCCTTCTTGCGCGCGACATTCGGCCATCCATCGGCGGCAACCCCGCCGGCGGCGACGACGATCTTACATCCCGAGTACCACATCGTGGGCAATCCGCCTGCGCCACCTCAGCGACCGCGGCACTGAACGGCCCCGGGTGGAGAACCGAGCGGCCCGGGTACCCACGTAGCGCCGGCGTTGAACTCCGTGTCCCATTTCCGCTTCCTAGACGACAGCCCCGGCAGCACCGCCCGCCGCTTCATCATCTCCGGAGCGATTTGGTTCTTCGTCGCCACCGTCGTCGGTTTGGTGGCCGCCACCGAATTGGTGGCGCCTGATCTGGTCGGCGCGCGCGGCTTGCTCTTTCCCCGCATTCGCCCGGTCCACGTCAACACCAACGTTTTCGGCTTCTTGTCGATGCTGTTGGTGGGTTGCATCCTCTATGCGGTCTGCCGGCTTTCGCGCGCGCCGCTCTATAGCGAAAAGCTCGGCAACCTGGCGATGTGGATTTGGAACTTCGCCACTCTGGCCGGCTTGATCACCATCCCGATGGGCTTCACCCAAAGCCACGAATACGCCGAATACGTCTTCCCCATCGACGTCGCCATCGTGGTGGCGCTGGTGATGCTCACCTACCTTGTGTTTCGCACGCTGGCGCGCCGCACCGAGCATCTGCTCTACGTCACTTCTTGGTACGCCGTCGGCGCCTTCGTCGCCACCCTGATCGTGTACTTTCTCGGCAACGTCATGTGGCACGCCAAAACCGGCGCGCTGACCGGAATGAACGACGCCGAGTGGAGTTGGTTTTACGCCCACAACATCTTCGGCACTTGGATCACGCCGTTGGCGCTCGGCCTTTCGTATTTCTGGATTCCGCGCGAATCCGACAACCCCCTCTACAGCCATGCGTTGAGCCTGCTCGGCTTTTGGCCCTACTTCGCCTTCTACTTGCAAGTCGGCACGCATCACCTCATCGAAGCTCCGGCGCAGCCCTGGCTCAAACTGATCGCCGAGATCAACAGCGTCGGTCTGCTGATTCCCGTCTATGCGTTCTTGACCAACCAATGGCTGACGCTGCGCGGCCGCTGGTGGAAAGTGCCGGATTCGGTGGTGCTGAAGTTCATCTTCGCCGGCACGGTCATGTACTTTTTCACCTCGACCGAAGGTTCGCTCGAGGCGCTGCCGAGTTTTCAGCGCATCGCCCATTTCACGAACGTCACCGTCGGCCACGCGCACCTCGGGCTGCTGGGTTTTTCCGGCTTCATCGCCTGCGGCGCCGGTTATGGCGTGTTGCGCGAGATGTACGGCGAGATTTGGAGCGAGCGTTTGGCGCACCTTCAGTACTGGCTCATGCTGATCGGCATCGGCGGCTTCACGTTCGTGCTCACCGCCGTCGGCCTGCTGCAGGGCAGCGCCTGGCGCAACGGCGAAACCGTTTATCGCGTGCTCCCGGAAATCTTCCCTTTCTATATCGAACGCGCCGCGCTCGGCTGTTTCATCGTCACCGGCGCCGCCATCCAGGTGTACAACTACGTCCGCACCGCGCAGGCGCATCGCCAACGCTCCGAGCGCGCGCTCTACGCCGTTGACGATACGGCCATCGCGCTGCGGCGCGAGGCCGAGGTGGCTGGAGATTAGCCATGGCGATGACCCCGCGCAGCGTCGGGCTGGGGATGGCGATCCTCGCCACTTTCGCCACGTGGACGGTCCTTTTCCTGCCCGGCCTTACCGCGCCCAACACCCCCTCCGACATCGTCCGCCCGCTGACGCCCAAAGAGCGCCTCGGCCGCGTGCTCTACATCAAGAATGGCTGCATCGCCTGCCACAGCCAATACGTGCGCCCGACCGATTGGGACTACAGCGGCCTGCGCGTCTCCCAGCGCGGCGACTACATCTACGACCGCCCGCACCTGCTCGGCTCCGAGCGCACCGGCCCCGACCTGTCGCAAGAGGGCGGCCAGCACACGGACGACTGGCAGATCGCGCATTTCATAAATCCGCGTTATCCGCGGCCGGCGTCGATCATGCCCCGCTTTTCGTTTCTGTCGCCGAACGAAATGGACGCGCTCGTGGCCTATGTGCAATCGCTGGGCGGCAAGATGGCCGACCAGCGCATGGCTCGCCAGCGGCATTGGCACAAGCTGCTCGTCGCCGCCTATCACCGGGGTGCGGACTACAACGCCTCTTATCTGCGCAGCCTCGTTCCACCGCAATGGTCCACGATGCCCAATCCGTATCCGGCGACGCAGGTCGCGGTCGCCCAAGGCCGCTTCGTCTATGAGCAAATGTGCATCAACTGCCACGGACCGCTCGGCGACGGCAACGGCCCAGCCGCTGAATGGCTCGATCCCAAGCCGTTCAACTTCACCCTGCTCAAGCGGCACCGCTGGTCGGGCGGCCTAATTTACTACCAAGTGATGAACGGCATCACCGGCAGCGCCATGCCGTATTTCAAAGAGGATCTTGAATCGGCCAAGATCTGGGACGTCGCCAACTACGTCGCTGTCCATTTCATCGGCAAGAACATCGATTCCGGCAACGATCTCAACGGCATTCCTGTTTCGCGCGAGAGCGCGCCGCCCGCCGAACACGAGCCCTATCCCGGCGCCAAGCCGCATCCCGTCGCGCCCTCGCCCTATCCGCCGCCGCAGCCTCCGCTGCCGCCCCACCCGCCCTAGGAGGACCCGCCATGAGCCCGCGCGCCTGGATCATGCTTTTCATTTTGTCCGTCACCGTCAGCGGCGAGGCGCTAATTTGGGCGCTGGCCAACGGTCAATTTCACAATGTCGAACGGGGCCGCTTTTTGCCGTTGCGTCCTGCCGATTCGCCGCTGAATGCGCGCCGCCGGCATCCTGTGCGCATGGCCATCTACATGCTCGGGCTGGCTGCCGTCGCGTTGGTCTGCCTTTGGGCGGTCGGCGGAGTGCTAATCGAAGCCACCGTGATGCAGCCCTAGCCTTGGACTCTGGATCGCCGCCGCCGATCGCTGTCTGCTGACTTCCGGCTTCCAAACGCGCAGGGACAACGCCCTCGCCCGAGATCGGCATCCGCTTCTCGAGGAGCAGTGTGGCGCCATGGGCATGTGGGATTGGCTGACGAACATTCACCGCCTGGCCCTCTCTGTCTTCCTCGGCTTCGCCGCCGTGGCGTGGGTCGCAATGGCGTTCTTGGCCGGCCGCCAGCGCAATGCATATACGGATGCCGACCACGTTTGGGGGCCGATTGAGGATCACGCCGGCTGGGTGCGCGAAGGGCATGCGCCCATTCCGCTGTTCCTGTGGTACTGGATCATCCTGGTTGCGAGTTGGGCGATTGTCCTCACCGCGATTGTGATCTGGCATGGGTACTACTACTAAGCGCCGCATGCGTGTGCGCCGGATTGACCACCGCCCGTGGCGGAAGCGCTTGCATGACCATTACGTGGTTTGGGGCTTCATCCTGGGACTTTCCGCCGAGCTGATTGTTTGGGCGCTCATCGCCTATGCTTCGATCGGCAACCGGACCATCGAAGAGTTCAAATACTACATCCCAGACCCGACGCCCTCGGTCGTGCCGTACAACGAAGTGAACCATCGTACCGGCCAGCAGAGCCAATAGGAGCCAGTCTCAAATGCCCCCCGAACCGATCCCCGAATCCTATGTGATTCCACCGCGCCAAAGCACGACCGAGCTCTTGCGCGACATGGCCCGCCATGCGGTCGCATACGCCCGCGATTTGGGCAAGCTGGCTGGCGCCGAAGCGCGCGAAAAAGGACGGCATATCGGCACTCTGGTCGTCTCCGTGGCCATCGCCGGCATTTTCGGCGCGCTGGGCTTCTTCTTTCTGACCGTGGCTTTGATCGCGGCCATTGCCTATGGCCTGAATAGCTGGGGCTGGGCGGCGTTCATCGTCGGCATCGGTTATTCGATCATCGCCGCGCTCGTGCTCTTGCCGGCGGTGCATGCAGTGCAGAAAGGCGCGCTCCGCTTCGGTCTCACGGTCCAGCGTGTCAAGCAGGACGCCCAATGGGTCAAGAATAAGCTCGCCGCCTAGGCCGATCCCCATGCGGCCTCGGGTCTTTGAACTGGGATCGATTTCGCGAGAAGCCGCCGGCCATGGACCGCGAATTCCATTCTACCGACAAGCCTTCTGCCCGAACCGGCAAACGTGAACCGCGTGTCGTGGGCGCTCCCGTCCTATCGTTCCCAGCCGCCTCCGCCAACACCGAAGATCGCCGGATTGCCCGCCTGCGTCGCGCGATTACCGTTCTGAGCTTCGCCGGGGTCGCCGACAGCTCGTATTTATTGCTCTATCAGGCCGGCACGATCCGCCATCTTTGGTGCCCATTCTTCGGCCGTGGTTGCGAACGCATCAGCGGCTCGCGTCTTGCGAATCCTGCCGGCATCCCCGACGCACTCGCCGGCGTGCTCGGATACGCCGTGCTCGGCCGGCTGGCGCGCCTGGGGTCGCCCGGGCGGGCCCGCTGGCAGCCCGTCTTGCCGCTGTCGCTTTGCGCTCTCGCCGCCGGCGCCGCCGGGGTGAGCGCGATCTTGACCTGGGTGCAATTGCGCCGCTTCCGCACGTTTTGCTTTTGGTGTCTGATCTCCGCCGTCCTTACCGCTGTGATCTTTCCGCTCACGCTGCCAGAAGCCCGCCGCGCCTGGCGTGCTATGGGCGTGGTGGATTAGGAGTGCGGGCACGGACCCGCGGCCAGAAACCCCCGCTGGTCGATGCTGTAACAGAGGCGGCCGGCCGCGGGGCTGATCGGCACGGCGGAAATGCGATAGGAATCGCGGTTCGCGCGGAAATAGTGGAACACATAGCCGAAGTGACGCAAGCTGTCGTCGTTGACTCGGAGCGGCGCGCCGAGTCCCAGAGACTCATTGCCCGCGCGCAGGTCCGAAAGATGCGGCGCGAAGCCTTGCTGGGGATGCAGATCGGCGAAGGTCATTTGCGCGGCGGTGAGGATGCGTAGCGTGCTGCGGACGCTCAGCGCGATCTCCGACGCGCGAGCCTGGCGCAGTTCCGGCGCGATCCACGCGCCATAGGCGGCGCTTCCCGCCGCCGCCACGCCCAGCGCTCCGGCGAGCGCCGCCGCCATGGCCAGCAGGCGCGCCGGTCGCCGCCCCAGTCGTGCCGTGCCCCGGCCGTTCGCCACGATGTGCAAGCACCACAGCGTTCCTGCCAGGCCCAGCGCCGCTAGCGGCCCGTAAATCGCACCGCCCCCTAGGCCCGACGCTGCCAGCACCAGCGCGGCGATCGCGCCGCGGCGGTGCAAAAACGGCGCCGGCGGGGGCGGTTCCCGCCAGGCTCCGCAGGCCGGGCAGCGCGCGGTTTCCGGCGGCAGCGGCGTGGAGCAGTTGGCGCAGGGCGTTTCGATGCGCAGCGAGATCGCCATCAAACCAGCAGATGGTGCTTTGGTCCGCTCGCGTTGCTCGCTGGTTCTCAGCCTCGGCGTGATGCGTCGGGGCGCGCAACGCAGCGCAGAGCGCCCGCCGGCCAGAGCCGGCCGCGGGTCACTCTTTGAGGGCGCTGCGCAGCAACAAGATCGGCGCGCGCATGAAGTCGCACTTCTCGATCTCCTCCTGCGCGGCGCGCACGCTCGCCGCTGCCGCCGGCTCTGTCGTCACGACCCAGGACAGGCGGCTTTTTTCCATCCCCGGCTCCTGGGCGACGGCGTCAATATTGATGTCTTGCTCGGCCAGGGCGGCGGCTACGCGGGCCACGATGCCGGGGCGGTCGGCGACCGTGAGCCGCATATACCAAGGAGCCTCGGGCGGCTGCGTGCACAGCGCCATCTCGGGCACGGTGCCGAAGCCGGGCGGCGCCTTGGCTGCCAGCCGGCCGGCGGCGCGCGCGGCGGCGATCTCGATCAAGTCGCTGACCACGGCAATGCTGGTGGCGGGGCCGCCGGCGCCGGGACCGGAGAAAAGCTGCGTGCCGGTGCGCGCTCCGGTGAGCAAGACGGCATTGTTGACGCCGGTGACGCGCGCCAGCATCGAGTTGCGCGCCAGCAGCCACGGCCGCACGGAAAGATCCACGCCGCCGGGCCCGCGCTCGGCCGCCGCGATCAGACGAATGCTGCCGCCGAGCGCACGCGCATAGTGCGCGTCCACCGCAGTCACGCCGCGGATGCCTTGACGAGCAATGCGCTCCGGCTCGACGCGCGCGCCGAACGCCAGCCGCGCCAAAATGGCGAGCTTGTCGCGCGCGTCTATGCCCTCGACGTCCAAGGTCGGATCCGCCTCCGCGTAGCCGGCCCGCTGCGCTTCCCCTAGCGCCGTCTCGAACTCCAGCCCGTCTTCCTCCATGCGCGTGAGGATGTAATTGGCCGTGCCGTTGAGGATGCCGCGCAAGGCGATGAGGCGATCGCCCGCCGCGCCTTCGGCGATGGCGCGCACCACCGGCACGCCGCCGGCGACGGCGGCTTCGAAGCCCAGCGGGATATGCCGCGCCTGCGCCAGCGCGAAGAGCTCGTCGCCGCGCGCGGCCAGCAAGTTCTTGTTGGCGGTAACCACCGGCTTTCCGGCTTCAAGCGCGGCGCGGACGATCTCGGCGGCGGCCTGCACTCCGCCCACCGTCTCCACCACCACATCCACGTCCGCTGCCGCCACCACCGCGCGCCAGTCTTGCGTCGCGCACGCCCCGGCCGGAATCGCCGCCGGAGCGAGCGGCGTGCGCCGGCAGACCCACGTTACGGCCAGGCGCTGGCCGGTGCGACGGTGTATATCCTCCGCGTGCTCGGCCAGAGTCTGCGCCGTGCTCTGCCCAACGACCCCGAAGCCGACGATGCCGACGCGCAAGGGAGCGCTCATGATCTTCCTCTCCAGCTATGGCGCGCGCCGCGCGCCGCCAGCCGCGTCTCGATCAACTCGGCGCGTAGTCCCGCCGCGCGCAGCGTCGCGGCCGCCTGCCGCCGCGCCGCCGCCGCACGCCCGCGCGCCGGCACCAACAATACCGCGGGTCCGGCGCCGCTGAGGCTGACGCCGGCGATCGGCTGGCCGCCTGCCAGCGGCTTCAGCGCCGCCAGCAAGGGGCAGCGCTCGCGGCGATAGGGCTCGTGCAGGCAATCGCGCATCCCCGCTTCCAGATACTCGCGCCGGTCCTGCAGGAAGGCCGCTGCCAGCAACATTGCCGCCTGCACGTTGCCGACGGCGTCGGACCGGGCATAGCTGGCCGGCAGCAGCGCGCGCGCCACTTCCGTCGCCAGCGGCTCGCGCGGCACCGCCAGCAGCAGCGGCCAGCTCGGCGCCGCCCCGGCGAAGGTCCAGCGAGGCTCGCCATCCCCCGCCGGCGCCGCCACCGCAAACCCGCCTTGCCAGCAGGCTGCGACGTTGTCGCCATGGCCCTCCCGCCGCGCCGCCTCGGCCACGATTTCTTCCGCCCGCCAGCCCAGACCGCCGAAATGGACGGCCAATAGAATTCCCGCCAGCCGCGCCGCCGCCGACGAGCCGCAGCCCTTGCCGATCGGGATTTCGTTGCGCACGCGCAAAGCGAGCGGCACCTTCGGCGCGTTAACCTCGGCGAGCACGTCGAAATAGGTCTCGAGCAGCAAGTTGTGTTGCGGGCTGGCGCAACGCGCGCGATCGCGTCCGCGGACCAGCAACGAGGGGCGCCGCGCCGCCCGTGCTTCGATCTCCAGCCACAGCTCGAGCGCGCAGGCGGCGGCGTCAAAACCGGCGCCGAGATTCGCCGAAGTTGCCGGCAAGCGCAGCCGCAGAGGCAGCGGCGCGCTCCGCGCCGTCGTCGCATTGCGGTGCTTCCTCATGCGTGCGCGCTCTCTTGCTCCAGCCGCCGCAGGACGGCGTCGGCGTCGGCTGCGAGCGAGATCGGCGCTCGGCGCCGCGCTGCCAGCGCCCCATCCACCTCCGGCGGACGCTCCTGCGCGGCGAAGTCGCCGAGCGGCAGCGTGCCCAGATGGAAGCGCAAGGCGTAATCGGCATCCTTGAGCAGGTGTCCGGTGAGCACGAGCGCGACGCGCTCGCCCTGCTTCACGAATCCTTGCGCCCGAAGCCGTTTCAACCCTGCGAGCGTCGCCGCCGAGGCGGGCTCGCAGCCGAGTCCCTCGGCGCCGATCTCCGCCTTCGCCAGTGCGATCTCGGCCTCGCTCACCGCTAGACAAGTGCCGCGGGTCGCGGCGATGACCGCCGCCGCCTTCTTCCACGACGCCGGCTTGCCGATGCGGATCGCCGTCGCTAGCGACTCCGGCGCCAGGGGCGCCATCGTTGGGGCGCCGTCGCTTCGCCACGCCCGCGCCAGCGGGTCGGCTCCGGCCGCTTGCACCACCGAGATCTTCGGCAGTCGCGATGCCAAGCCCCAGTCCTGCAGCTCCAGCAATCCTTTGCCCAACGCCGAGCCGTTGGCCAAGTTGCCGCCGGGCACGAGCAAATGATCAGGCAAGTCGCCTTGCAACTGCTCCCATAACTCGAGCGCCGCGGTCTTTTGCCCCTCCAGGCGCAAAGGATTGACCGAATTGACGAGATAGACAGGCGCGCGGCCGACGATCTCATCCAGCACGCGTACGCAGCCGTCGAAATCGGCGTGGATTTGAAAGGTCAGGGCGCCATAGTCGAGCGCCTGGGCCAGCTTGCCCCAGGCGATCTGCCCCTCCGGCACCAGCACGAGCGCGCCCAGACCGGCCCGCGCCGCGTAAGCCGCCATGGAAGCGGAGGTATTGCCGGTCGAGGCGCATGCCACCCAGCAGCAGCCTTCCTCGCGCGCTCGGCTCACGGCCACGGTCATGCCGGTGTCCTTGAAAGACCCGGTCGGGTTCATGCCCTGGTGCTTGGCGAGCAGCGATTCTAGGCCCAGCTTCGCCGCTAGCCGCGGCAGCGCGTAAAGAGGCGTATTGCCCTCTTCCAACGTCACCACGCTCGCGGCCGCCACTAAGCCCGGCAGCGCTTCGCGGAATCGCCAGACACCACTGCGGTCGAGTGCGGTGTCCGAGCGCCGCCGTTCTCGCCACAGCGCCGGCAATGTCGCGGCTTGCGCCGGTCGCTGCGTGACCACCTCCAAGAGGTCGCCGCACGAGGCGCAACGAAACCGCCCGGTTGCCGCCCCACTGGCACTGCAGGCAATGCACCGGGTGGCGATGGCTTTGGGCTGGGACACGAGAAAATTCGATTGTACAAGCATGCCCGTTGCGTGCCAGGTACGGGAAGGGCCGGGCTAAGGCGAGAGATCGAATTTCGGATTCCGTCGCGTTCGCGCGGGCATCCGGTGATAGCAGTGGTGGGCGGCCCGCCCTGAGCTTTGGACCCGGACAGCGGAGGCGGCCCAGCGCCCAGGCGGGCGGCCTGAGGCCTGGGACTTGACACCTGACGCCTCCGCCCCCCTGCCGTCGCTATAATGTTCGAGCCGCAAACAACGTAGGCGTTGACCGCTAAGTGCACCAATGTTTGCGGGCAAGGATATTCCGTGCCGTCACTCGAAAAAACAATGAGCCAAACCGAGTCTCAACCGCGGCAGCGCGCCTTGGTCGCCCGCCTTATGGCGGCCTGCGGCGGCAGCTATTCCCCGGAAGTCCGCCGCAAGTTCCGTATCAGCGGTCCGCAATGGGCCGCCGCGTACCCTGGGCAGGCGCTCTTTCACGCGCCCACGCGCGAGCCCGTTCCGCCTGCTCGGGTGATCGAGTGCTTCGCCGCCATCGGTATCGGCTTATGGACGACGCACGACACCGACATCATCGCCACCGAAGACCTGATGACACCGAAGCAGGATGAGATTCTCGACGTCATCGACCGCGCCCTGCGGCAGAACGGCGTGAAATGCTCGATGGTGACCGGCGAAACGTTTCATCATCCGGTTTGGAGCGCCAGTCCCGCCGGCGAGCAGCCTGAGGTGCGCGCCTATGCCCGCCGCCGCCTCGAGAACGTCGTCGCAATCGGCCATCGGCTTGGCGCCGAGTTCGCCGTGTACTGGCCCGGTACGCTCGGTTACCAATTCCAGGGCGTCGTGGACGAGCCGCGCATGCTGCGCCGCTACGCGGAAGCCATCAATGCCGCATGCGACAAGGACCTGGCCCTCGCCCAGACGGAGGGCCGCCCGCCGCTGCGCCACTGCCTGGAAGCCAAACCCTTCGAGCCCCAGGCCGAGTTGCTGCTGCCGACCACCGACGCCATGCTGGCTTTTATCGACTCCGGCTTGCTCTCGCATCCGGAAATGGTCGGCGTCAACCCGGAATACTTGCACGAGCTGATGTGGGGCGGCGCGCCGCGCGCGGCCTTGGCGCGCGCGCTGCTGGCCGGCAAGCTCTGGCATTTTGACGTCAATGACGGCTATCGCCTCAAGCACGACGTCGATTTGGGCGTCGCTCTCGTCAATCCGCTCGATTGGCTGAATGTCTTGATCCTGCTGCGCTCGCATGGTTACGACGGACCCTTCAATCTCGATTACAAGCCGCCCCGCACCACCAGCAACTACGGCGTCTTTGAAGTCAGCTTTCCCTCCGCCGTGGATCGCTTCATCACCTTGTGGGAAATCGCCGGCGAGGCGCTTGCCGATCCCGTGATTGCGGAGGCCACTCGTGCCCTCGAGGCCGGGGCCGGCGAGGTCGACGCGAGTGACGCCGGCGCGATCTTCGAAGCGAATCGAGAGCTCTGGACCTTGCATGAGTTGATCGCCCACCGATTGGTGCAGATCTTGCTGGGCCTGCATCGCGGCCGCGTATTGCTGGACCTAGGCTCGTGAGCGGCGCCATGCGCCGGAGTGCGCAGCCGCCTGACCGCTGATTTACGACTTGAGTCCCCGGTTGACGGCTTACGACAGTGGTCCGATCCCTGATTCTTGGCCCCTATGCGAAACTGTGGCACTTGCACCAACCCGCGCCGGAGTCCGGATCAGCACGTCGTCGCTGATCCATCCGCCCAACCGTGAAAAACATGACCGAACTTTCCAAACTCGAAATATGGTTTGCCGCCGGCAGCCAGCATCTCTATGGCGACAGTGTGCTGAAGACAGTCGACGGGCGGGTCCGCGAGATCGCGCAGGCGCTCGCGCATTCGCCGGAGATTCCGGTCCGCATCGTGCCCAAGCCCGTGCTCGCCTCCGCTGAGGCCATCCGCGAGCTCTGCGCCGATGCCAGCCGCGACGACCGCTGCATCGGCCTGCTGCTCTGGATGCATACCTTCTCGCCGGCGCAGATGTGGATCGCCGGGCTGAATGCCCTGGACAAGCCCTTCGCCCATCTTCATACCCAGTTTCATCGCCGCTTGCCCTGGGCCACGCTGGACATGGATTTCATGAACCTGAACCAGTCCGCGCACGGCGATCGCGAGTTCGGATTTCTGACGGCGCGCATGGGACTGGCGCGCAAGGTGATTGCCGGCTTCTGGCAAGACAGCGACGTGATTGCCGAGATCGCCGCCTGGTCGCGCGCCGCGGCCGGGTGGCGCGAAGCGCGCCGCCTGCGCGTCGCCCGTTTCGGTGACAACATGCGCAACGTCGCCGTGACAGAAGGCGACAAGGTGGAGGCGCGCATGCGCCTCGGCTTTGCCGTCGAGGGCTACGGGGTCGGCGACCTCGCCGCCCGCATCGCCCAAGTCGGCGGTGCCGATGTGGACCGCCTCGTCGCCGAATATGACGACCTATACGAAGTCGCGCCGTCGCTGCGCGCCGGCGGCGAGCGCCGTTCCGCCTTGCGTGAGGCCGCCAAGATCGAATTGGGGCTGCAAGCGTTTCTCGCCGAGGGCGGCTTTCAGGCCTTCACCGATACCTTCGAGGACCTCCATGGACTTGTCCAGCTCCCCGGCGTGGCCGTACAACGCCTGATGGCGAGCGGCTATGGCTTCGGAGCCGAAGGCGACTGGAAAACCGCCGCTCTGGTGAGAATTATGAAGTTGATGAGCGCGGGCCTCTCCGGCGGCGTCAGTTTCATGGAGGACTATACATACGACCTAACCCCTCCCGGCCAAGTTCTCGGGGCGCACATGCTCGAAGTCTGCCCCTCGATTGCCGCGGCCAAGCCGTCGCTGGAAATCCATCCGCTCGCGATCGGCGGCAAGGCCGATCCCGTGCGCCTCGTCTTCACCGCCCGCTCCGGCCCCGCCGTGACCGCGTCCCTAGTGGATCTGGGCCACCGTTTCCGGCTGTTGGTCAACGAAGTGGATGCGACCGCGCCGCCCGAGCCGCTGCCGCGCTTGCCCGTCGCCCGCGCGCTGTGGACGCCCCGGCCCAGCCTCAAAGTCGCCGCCGGAGCATGGATCTACGCCGGCGGCTCGCATCACACCGCCTTCGCCCCCGCCTTGACCGCGCAACACCTTGCCGATTTCGCCGAAATCGCCGGCATTGAGTGCGTGATCATCGACGGCGCCACGCACCTCGCCGGCTTCCAGCAGGCGCTGCGCTGGAACGAGGCATACTACTCTCGGCGCTGCCGTTGAGGCGGCGCTTCGCCGATGTTGCCCGCCGAGACCGAATCCAGCGGCTTGATGACTTTCGCCTCCCGGCACTCGCTCGCGCAAACCGCTGCGTGCCTGGAGGCGCTCCTTGAGCAACACGGCCTGCGCTTGTTCGCCAAGATCGATCACGCCGCCGCCGCCGCGCGGGTCGGCCTAGCCATGCCGCCCACGCTGGCGTTGTACTTCGGCCACCCGGCGGTGGGTACGCCGATGATGCTGGCCGCTCCCAGCTTGGACCTCGATTTACCTTTTCGCGTGCTGTTGCGCCAGGATGAGGCCGGCCGCGTTTGGCTGACATATAACGCGCCCGCATATCTCGCCCGGCGTCACGCGCTGCCCCCCGCCGCGGCGGCGAAGCTCGAGGGCCTTGTCGCTCTTCTCCAGCAAGCTGACGCGTAATTTCGCCGCGTTCTTCGTTTACCGGTACGCTCCTGGCCGGGCAATGTGCCGCGCAATCATTTCCGCGGGCGCTTGCCGCTGCCTTCGGTCGCCTGCGTGGGCAACGCGGCGTTCTGCCAAGCCTTGAATCCTCCGCGCAGCACGCGGACGTCTTTGTAGCCACGCTCCGTCAATTCGCGCGCCACCCGGGCGCTCGTCTTTTCGTGGCTTCAGGTGCAATACGTAACCAGGGGGCGTCTGTGCGGCAGTTTCTTGACTGCCGCGTCCAGCGCCTTGATCGGCACATGAATGGCTCCGGGCACCTCGGCAGGATTTCTGGCCAACGCCGTCGCGCTGCGCGCGTCCACGAAAACGATATCCTTCAGATCGCGGCCGAGCTCGTCCAACCCGATCCGCTCCACGCTGACTTTCGGTTGCCGCTTCATATGCTGATCGTACGCCTGGCTGAGCCGGCCTGATTGTCATCCGCCGGCTGCCATCTGTGCCGTCGACCGGCTTGTCGTTTTACACTCCCGTCATGCAACGCCGCATCGCCCTCGCCTTGTTTGGCCTCTGGTTGTGCCTGCCTGCCCTTGGGCAGCAAGCGCCGCATCGGCGCGGCGCACAAGCTTTGGCGCTCAAGCCCCCCATGGGTTGGAACAGTTGGGATTCGTTTGCGACCTCGATCGATGAAGCGCAGGTGCGGGCCGAGGCGCTTTTCATGGCGCGCCACTTACGAGGCTACGGCTGGCGCTACGTGGTGATCGATGAGGGCTGGTATGCCTCCGGTCCGCAAGAGGGCGAAGCGGGTCGCGAACGCCTCCACCTCGATGCCTTGGGACGCTACGTCCCCGACCCGGATCGGTTTCCGTCCGCGGTCGGAGGCGCGGGACTGCGGCCGCTGGCCGCCTACGTTCACTCGCTCGGTTTGCGCTTCGGTATTCACATTCTGCGCGGCATCCCGCGGCAGGCGGTGGCGAATAATCTGCCCATCGCGAATTCGCCCTACCGCGCCGCTCAAGCCGCCGACCCGAACGACACTTGTCCCTGGAACGATTTCAATTACGGCATTAAGGCTGCCAGCGCTGCGGGCCGCGCCTACTACCGCTCGCTCGCGCGCCTTTACGCGCGCTGGGGCGTGGACTTCGTCAAGGCGGATTGCATCGCCAGCCACCCCTATAAAGGCGGCGAGATTCGCATCCTGAGCCAAGCTTTGCGGAACGCGGGCCGGCCCATGGTGCTGAGCCTATCGCCGGGGCCGGCGCCGCTGGCCGAGGCGCACGAGCTAAGCGCCAACGCTGAGATGTGGCGCATCTCCAACGACGTTTGGGATCTATGGCGCACCGGCGCCGGCTTTCCCCAAGGCGTCGCCAATCAATTCGCGCGTGCGGCCGCCTGGGAGCGCTACGCCGGCCCCGGCCATTGGCCCGATGCCGACATGCTGCCGCTCGGCCCCTTGCGGCCGCGGCCGGGCTGGGGTCGCCCCCGCGCCTCACGGCTGAGCGCCGAAGAAGCCCGCACGATGTTCACCGCGTGGTGCATGTTTCGCTCGCCGCTGATGATGGGCGGCAATCTCCTGCTGGCCGATCCCAGCACGCTGGCGCTGTTGACGAACGCCGAAGTTATTGCCGTGGATCAAGATTCGACCGGCAATCGCAATGTGCCCGTGCCCGATGCGGCGGTGACGATCTGGACGGCGCGGCCTGCGCGCGGCGGCGGCCATTACATCGCCGCCTTTAACCTGAGTGATCAGCCGCAGCACGTCGCCTATGCCTGGAGCGCTCTGGGATTGCCCGCGCGCCGCTATCGCGTCCGCGATCTGTGGCAACACCGTTGGGCGGGTGCTTCCGGCCGCTTCGACACGACGCTGGCGCCGCACGCGAGCGTGATTGACCTCGTGCGCTGAGGCCGGCGGCAGATCGCGGCGAACGGACGGCCCTGGCAGACATGGCGACATTCGGCTGCAGGCTGACAAGCGCCCTCTGCCATCCGCCCCGCCTTGCTTCCGGCTCTGGCCCTGGCCTTCGGTCTTATGCAACCGCCAACTGCCAACCGCAAACGTCGCCTTGCTACGCTTGACCGCATGAGCTATGAGCTCCCGAAGGCCGGCATGATCGCCACGCCGGCGCTGGCGATCTACGCCGAGGCGGTGCGGGAAAACATTGCGACGACTTTGCGGCTGCTGGCCGCGCCCGCCGGTTGGGATGTCACGACTGCGCCGCCCCTCGTTGGCGCGGCCGGCTTGCGTGCCGCCGCGGCGCGCTGGCGTCCGCACGTGAAGACCGCGAAGCTCGCCGCCACCGTGCGCGAACTCGTGGCGCAGGGCATCACGCAATGCAAGTGCGCGACCACCCTCGAACTTGCCGTCGCGCTCGAAGCCGGCGCCGCCGACGTGCTCATCGCCTACCCCCTGCGCGGCCCCCATATGGACCGCGTTCGCGCCTTGGCGCGCGCGCATCCGGAAGCGCGCGTCTCGGCGCTGGCCGAAGTTGAAGACGACGTGGCGCCATGGATTGGGTCAGGGGTTGGGCTGTTTTGGGATCTGAATCCCGGCATGGACCGCACCGGCGCGCCGCTCGCATCCGGGGGCGCCTTGCCGGCGCTGGCGCGCATGCGGGAGCACGGCGTCGAGTTTCGCGGTCTGCATTACTACGACGGCCACCTCGGCGCCCTGCCGCTGGCCGAGCGCACCAGCGCGGCGCGCCGGGGGTACGATGCCTTAGTCGAATTTGCCGCCGCGCTCGCCCGAGCCGGCTACCCGCCGCCGGAAGTCGTCACCGCGGGCACGCCGGCGCTGCCCTGCTCGCTCGGCTATGACGGTTTTCTCGACGCGCCCTTCGTTCACCGCGTCTCGCCCGGCACGGTGGTCTATGGCGATACCACCAGCCTGTCGCAACTGCCGGCCGCCTACGGTTATCGTCCCGCCGCGCTGGTGCTGGCGCGGGTGGTGAGCCAGCCCGCGCCGAACATCGTCACCTGCGACGCCGGCCACAAGGCGGTCTCCGCCGATTGCGGCGTGCCCAACTGCGAAGTCTGGGGCCGCTCTGACCTCACCGCGTTGCGGCCGAGCGAGGAGCATCTGCCGTTCGCCGTCGCTGCCGGCGCGCCGCCGCCGGCACGCGGCGAGCTGCTGTACCTGGTGCCGCGGCATGTCTGCCCCACCGTCAACAACTTCGATCACGCGCTTTGGATCGAGCGTGGCGGTGCTTTGCGGATCGAGCCGGTTTCCGCCCGCGGCCACGAGAAGCCGCTGGCTCGCTGAGAACGCCGGCTCTTTTTCCTGTGGCGCGGCGTAGTCCCGCGCGTGGCGTCTGGCGCCTTCCGCCTAAGCTGGTTTAGTCTAGGCGCATGCGCGAAGTTCGCAGCGCCGCCGCTGGCGGCTTCGCCCGGCGCGCCATGATGCTCGTGATCGCACCGCAATTCTCGCAGCCCCCTTGGAACGGCCGCCATCGGCGCGCTTTCCCCGCGCCGCCGCGGCGCTGACCCGCATGGCCTAGCGCGCGGCCAGCGCCGGCGCTTACCCGGCGAGGCGGCTCGCGCCTCCCACCCCGGCCTTCCGACTTGCCCGTGCAGTCGCCGATGCCCTCGGCTGCCGTCGGCTTCCGCTTCGGCCAGTCCCGCTGCGATTCGGAAGGCGGAAAAACTTGCGGCTGTTCCGCTCACGTCAGGAGACTCAAATGATGCTGAGGCTTTGGACCGAATGGTTGCGCTCTCCCGTCTTCATCGTCGCGGCCTTGGCTGTCGCCTGGGTCGCGCATCGTATTGCCTTCGCTGCCGGCGATCGCCTGAAGCGCTCCGGGGCCTCGCCATGGTGGCTGCCGCTGCGGCATTCGCGGCGACCGGCGCTCTGGACCCTGTTGGTGATCGGCGTGATGCTGGCCTTGCCGGCGCTGCGCCTGCCCGCCGCTTTGGCTGGCGGCCTTGCCCACGCCCTGGAGCTGGCGCTGATTGCGGCGCTGGCGTGGTGGATGGTAGCGTTGACTCGCATCGCCGACGACTTTGTTGCCCGGCGCTTCGACGTGCACGCGGCCGATAACTTGGCGGCGCGGCGCGTGCAGACGCAAATGCAATTGCTGCGTCGCGTGTTCTCGGTGGCCGTGGCCGTGGTCGCGCTGGCGATCATGCTTATGACTTTTCCCGCTATCCGCCAAATCGGCACGGGCCTGTTCGCCTCGGCCGGTGTTGCCGGCTTGGTCATCGGCATGGCGGCGCGTCCGACCTTGGCGAGCTTGATCGCAGGTGTGCAGGTGGCGCTGACCGAGCCGATCCGCTTGGACGATGCCGTCGTAGTCGAAGGCGAATGGGGCTGGATCGAGGAGATCGGCACCACCTACGTCGTTGTGCGCATCTGGGACCTGCGGCGGTTGGTTCTGCCTTTGACCTATTTCATCGAGAAGCCGTTCCAGAATTGGACTAGGCATACCGCGAACCTGCTCGGCAGCACCTATCTCTACGTGGACTATTCGACGCCGGTGGAGGAACTGCGGGCGGAGCTCTTGCGCATCCTGCAGTCCACGCCGCTCTGGGACGGCAAGGTGCAGGTGCTCCAAGTCAGCGATGCGACCGAGCACACGCTGCAACTGCGCGCCTTGATGAGCGCCCGCAATTCCGGTCAAGCTTGGGATCTGCGCTGTTTGGTCCGCGAGAAGCTCATCGCCTATTTGCAGCAGCAGCATCCCGAGTGCTTGCCGCGTGTCCGTGGCGAAATCATTCGGGAACGCGCCGCCGCCCGCCCAATCGCCGCTTTCTAGCAACAGCAGCGGGCTCTTCGCGCCCCTCTAAAGCTAAAGCGCGGCGCGCCGATGCCGCGCCGCGGACGGTGCCGGTCCTGGTTTTCTCCATAACGCTGCTATGGGCGGCCCTGCACGTCCAGCGCACGGTGCTTTCGACCGCCGTCCTCTTTTTGCCGGCGGGTTCAATTGCTCGGCTGGGGTGTTTTCGGGGCCGTGCCTTCGGCTCACTCGGAACTGTTGCAGATCACCGCCGAATTAGCACTCATGAGCGTGCTCTTCACCATGCGCACGCAAGGGCTGCGCGCGCGATGGCGCTCCTCATGTCGCGCGTTCTGGCGCCGGGGCTGCCCGCAACCCTCGTGGCGCTGGCCCTGCTGGCGCGCTGGCTGCTCGGCTTGCCTTGGCTGTATGACTTTCTGCCGGGAGCGGTGTTGAGCCCCACCGACCCGGTCTTCATCTCGGCGATTCTCGAGCAGCGCGCTGTCCCCGGCTTGCTGCGCAGCGTGCTCAACTTCGAAAGCGGCATCAACGACGGCCGGGTGCTGCCGGTGGTGCCTTTACCGCCCGGCGATGAATAGGCGTGTTGCGAAAGCCCGCAGGGAAACGCCCGATACATCGTCACGTCGAGGGGGAAGGCAGCGCAACCTAGCAATATTGCTCGTGCGCTCGCGCGCCGGCAGGAACGAAGTCCGGCGATCCTGATCGTCCCGCCCGCCGCCTTTTCCAGTTCATAATGGCTGGCCTATGGCTGCAGTGAGCGAAACCACACGGGTGCCCGGCGCACGGCAGGCGCTGCTGGCCGGCTTTCTCGGTTGGACGCTCGACGCCTTTGACTTCTTCGTACTGACGTTCTTGGTCGGCACCTTGGCCGCGCAATTTCGCGTAAGCAAGGCGGAGGTGATCGGCACAATCGCGGTGACGCTCGCGATGCGGCCGGTCGGCGCGCTCATCTTTGGCCTGCTCGCCGACCGCTACGGACGACGGCTGCCGCTCATCGCCAATATTCTTTTCTACTCCGTCATCGAAGCCGCTTGCGGATTCGCGCCCAGCTTCGCTGTCTTTTTCGTTTTGCGAGCGCTCTACGGCATCGGCATGGGCGGGGAATGGGGCGTCGGCGCCTCGCTGGCCATGGAAGCCGCGCCGCGCCGCCATCGCGGCGTGCTGAGCGGGTTGTTGCAGAGTGGCTATTCGGTTGGCTATTTTCTCGCCGCGCTGGCTGCGGCTTTTGTGCTGCCCCATTGGGGCTGGCGAGCGATGTTTTGGGTGGGCGGGGCGCCGGCGCTGCTAGCGCTCTACGTGCGCGCCCGGGTACCGGAGTCGGAGGCATGGCAGCGCAGCCGCGCCCCCTCGTTCTGGGCCATCCTGCGGGATGTCGGCGCCGATAGTAAGCGTTTCCTCTACCTGGTCGTGATGATGACGCTGCTGATGTTCCTCTCGCACGGCACCCAAGATCTCTACCCCGACTTTCTCCGCAGCGCCCATCACCTCGGCAACGGCGCCGTCACCGGCATCGCCATGCTCTATAACGTTGGGGCAATTTTAGGGGCGGTCGCCTTCGGCTTGGCCTCCGAACACATCGGCCGCCGCCGCGGCATGATCGCGGCGATGCTGCTGGCGCTGGTGGTGATTCCCCTTTGGGTGTTTTCGGCCGCCGCCTTTTGGCTCGCTGCAGGCGCCTTTTTGCTGCAAGCGGGCGTGCAAGGCGCGTGGGGCATCATTCCTGCGCATCTCAACGAAGTCTCGCCTCCCAGCACGCGTGGCCTGCTGCCCGGCCTCGCCTACCAGTTGGGCATCCTGATCGCCGCGCCCACCAATACTTGGGAGTACGCGCTGCGCGGGCGCTTCGGCTATGCCGGCGCCATGGCCCTCTTCGAAACCGCCGTGATCCTGGTCGGCGTCACGGTGATCGCCCTCGGCCCCGAACGCAAGGGCCGCGACTTCATGGCCGGGGTGGCCGCCCGAGCGCCCGGCTCCTGAAGGCCGGCCCGGCGATCGAGGAGCGGGGCCTTGGCGTTGACCTGGCCAAATCGCCCGCCCTATAATCCCCCTGTTCGGCGTATCCCGGCTGCTCAGAGAGACCCATCAGAGCGGTTTTGGGGTCGGTCGTCGGAGCCGGGCCGCTGCCGCGAACAAGAGAAGCGGCGTTCGGAAAAGGGGCGGCCCTGCCGTCACAAAACGATGAAACTTCAACTTGTACTTGGCCTTATTGCCGCCCTGGCTCTCGGCGCATGGGCGCAGAGCGAACAGAAGGTCGCCTACGTTGACATCCGCAAGGCCCTGCAGGAAACGCAAGAGGGCAAAAAGGCCCTCGCGGATCTAGCCACGCAATTCGAACCCAAGAAAACCGAATTGCAGAACGAGCAGAACCAAATCCAAGCGCTTCAGAAGCAGTTGCAGAATGGCGGGGACACCTTGAGTGCCGATGCCAAGGACAACCTCACCCAGACGCTGCAGACGAAGGAGCAGCAGTTCCAGCGGGACATGCAAGACGCGCAGAGCGATTTTCAAACCGCCGAAAACGCCGCTGCTCAAAGCATCTTCCGAAAGATGCTTCCCGTCATTCAAAGCTATGCGCAATCGCACGGCTACGCTCTAGTTTTGAACGCCAGCCCGCCGCAGGATCCGGTGCTGTTCGCCGCCCAAAAGATCGACATCACCGACGACATCGTGAAGCTCTACAACGAGCAGCATCCGGCTGCTACCGCCTCGGCGCCCGCCGCCAAGCCGGCGGCTCCGGGCACGAAGTCCCCACCCGGCCTCTAGCGCAGCTCGCGCGAGGCCGGGCCGCTTACGGAGAGTCTCGTGAACCAAATCTCGTCGCGCGGCGGAGCGCGCATAGCGTCCGCTGCTGCCGTCTGCGCGCTCGCTCTCGTCCTCGCCGCTCGCGCCCAATACGCCGGACCCCAGCCGGCGCCGCTGCCGCCGCCGATCCCGGCGCCGGCGGATATCGCCTATCCCGGCACGATCGCCCTGCACGTGGACCTCACCGACGTGGCGCACCGCGTGATCAGCGTGCACGAGACGATTCCACTGGCCGGCGGCCCGCTGACGCTGCTCTATCCGCAATGGATCCCCGGCAATCACTCGCCCACTGGCCCCATCGACAAGTTCGCCGGCCTGGTGGTCACGGCCGATGGCCGGCGCGTCCCGTGGCTGCGCGACCGCGTCAACGTTTATGCCTTTCACGTCACGCCGCCCGCCGGCGCCAAAACGCTCGACGTCAGCTTCCAATACCTCTCGCCGCTCGAGCGCGACGAAGGCCGCATCTCGTTCACCTCGCGCTTGGTGGACCTCTCGTGGAACACGGTGGTTCTCTATCCCGCCGGTTACTTCTCACGCCGCATCGAGTTCGCGCCTTCGGTGCGCCTGCCGCGCGGTTGGAAGTTCGCGACCGCGCTGACCGCGCAATCGCAAAACGGCGGCGACGTCGTCTTCCAGCCGGTGCCGTTGAATACGCTGGTGGATTCGCCGCTGTATGCCGGCGTGAACTACGCCCGCTACGATCTTTCCACCGGCCCCGGTAATCGCGTCTTCCTCGACGTCTTCGCCGACACGCCCGCCGAGCTCGCGGCGACCCCCGAGGAGCTGCGCCTGCATCGCAATCTCGCCCGCGAGGCTCAGAAGCTCTTCGCCTCGCATCATTACGATCACTACGACTTTCTTTTCGCCCTCAGCGATACCATGGGTGGCGAGGGCCTCGAGCATCACCAATCGAGCGAAGACGCGACCCGCGGCAATTACTTCACGGATTGGACGGCGGGCGTCGCCGGCCGCGACCTGCTGGCGCATGAATACACGCATTCGTGGAACGGCAAGTTCCGCCGGCCCTTCGATCTTTGGACGCCCAACTTCAACGTTCCCATGCAGGACGATCTGCTCTGGGTCTATGAGGGCCTGACGCAGTATTACGGCTACGTGCTGACGGCGCGCTCCGGCCTGCGCACGCCGGATGAGACGCGCGACCTCATCGCCCGCGTCGCCGCCAACTTCGAGGCCAGCCCCGGCCGCCGCTGGCGCCCGCTGCTCGACACCACCAACCAGCCGATCATTTCGCAACGGGCGCCGGTGCCCTGGACGAGCTGGCTGCGCGGCGAGGACTACTACCAGGAAAGCTTGCTGATCTGGCTCGACGCCGACACCTTGCTTCGCCAGCTCAGCGGCGGTCGCCGCTCGCTCGACGACTTCGCCAAGCGCTTCTATGGCATCGACAACGGCAGCTACGTCACCCGCACCTACACCTTCGATGACGTCGTAGCCGCCATGAACGCCGTCCAGCCCTACGATTGGGCCGAATTCTTCCGGCGGCGCGTGGATCAGCTCGCGGTTCAGCCGCCGGAGCACGGCATTGTGCGCGGCGGCTACCGCCTCGTTTATAACGACATCGAATCCGATTGGATGAAGCACGAGAGCGGCCCGCGCGGCATCACCTTCGCCTCCTCGGCGGGCTTCAGCGTTTCGCCCGATGGCGTGCTGCACGAAGTGTTTTGGGGCAGTCCGGCCTTTCGCGCCGGCATGACCCTGGGCATGCAGATCCTGGCCGTCGATGGCGAGGCCTTCACCCTGGATCGTTTGCGGGCCGCCATTCGCCAGGCGGAGCATGAGTCCGGGCCAATCCGCCTGCTCGTCCAGCGCGATGGCGAATACCTGACCGTGGCGCTCGACTACCATGGCGGCTTGCGCTATCCGCATCTGGAGCGCGTCGCGGGCACGCCCGACCTGCTCGGCGCGATTTTGCAGCCGTAGCCGCACGCGCTGGCCGTCCATCGTTGCAATACGGCGGCTTTCGAGTGGCGGCTCCGCGCGGCCATCAGGCCGCGGCAGTAACGGCTCGCCAGGCGGGATCAAACAGCGGAGACGATAAAGGCGGCGCAGAGCACTGCCCGTGCAACCGCCGAGACGCCATGCTGCGTGCGGCTCCCTGGCGCCGAACTTCGGCCTCGCGCGGGGCGGCGAGCCATGGAAATTGCGTCAAAACGCGAGCCAGGTGGGTCCGCCATCCTGGCGAACCGTAAGGGTATGATCGAGGGTCATGAAAGTCGCGAGTACACGAATGGCGTTGCTGGCGCTCGCGTTGGCGGCGGTGGCGCCCGCGCAAGCGCTGCCGCCGCCGGCGCCGATGTTCACGCTGCACCGAGTCGCGCCGTCCGTGTGGGCGGCGATCGCGGGGCCGCGCAGCAAGGCCGGCGCCAACGCCGGTTTCGTCGTCGGCCGGCGCGCGATTCTTGTCGTGGATACGTTCGAGAACGTCCAAGCGGCGCAACAGCTATTGGCCGCCATTCGTGGCATCAGCTCGCTGCCGATTCGCTACGTCGTCAACACGCATTACCACATTGACCACGTCGCCGGGAACGGCCTCTTTGCCGCCGCCGGCGCGACGATCATGGCGCAGACCAACGTTCGACGCTGGGCGCGCACGGATAATTTGAAGTTTTTCGGTCCCAATCCCACAGCCGCCCAGCGCGCCTGGGTCGCGGGAATCACGCTGCCGGACATCACCTACGACCAGGGCGTCAACATCTACCTCGGCGGAATCATGGCCGAGGTGCGCGATCGTCCGGGGCATACCGGCGGCGACTCCGTCGTGACCATTCCCGCCGCCAATGTCGTTTTCACCGGCGACATGCTGTGGAATCACATGCTCCCGAATTTGATTGACGCTTCGACTGCGCCCTTGATTGCCACGCTCGACGGCTTCCTGTGCGATCATCCCCGAGCGGTCTTCATCCCCGGCCATGGCGAAGTGGCCCATGCCGCCGACGTGAAGGCGATGCGCGATTTCCTCGCCGTGCTGCGCGCGGATGTGGGCCGGGCCGAGCGCGCGGGCAAGACCGGGGCCGCGTTGACCGATGCGGTCATGGCCGAGCTGAAGCCGGTCTATGGCGATTGGGGCCTCTGGAGCTACTTCGCGCCGCGTGACATCGCTTGGACCGCCGAGGAGTTGCGCGGCACGAAGCCGCTGCCGCACTGATCCACCGCGATGCCCAGCCCAGGCTTCAGCACGCGCGCCATTCACGCCGGCCAGCCGCCCGACCCGGCGACCGGCGCGGTCAACGTGCCGATCTACGCCAGTTCGACCTACGCGCAACCGGCCCTGGGCGAGAACAAAGGTTATGAATATTCGCGCGCCGCGAACCCCACGCGCACGGCGCTCGAGTCCAATCTCGCCAGCCTCGAGGGCGGCGCCGGCGCCGCCGCCTTCGCCAGCGGCATGGCCGCGATCGCGGGCGTGCTTGGGACGCTGGCTGCCGGCGACCATGTCGTCTGCGGCGCCAACGTCTACGGCGGAACCCGCCGCTTCTTCGACCGCCTGCTGGCGCGCCAGGGCCTGAGCTTCAGCTACGTGGATACCCGCGACGCCGCCGCCGTCGCCCGCGCCTTTCGCAACGAAACGCGCCTGCTCTGGACTGAATCGCCTACCAACCCCCTCATGGAGCTCTGCGATCTGCGCGAGATGGCGCGGCTGGCGCACACGGCAGGCGCGGCGCTGGCCGTGGACAACACGTTCATGAGCCCTTATTTTCAGCGGCCGATCGAATTGGGGGCCGATTTCGTCGTGCACTCGACCACGAAATACCTCAACGGCCACAGCGACGGTTTGGGTGGTGCGGTGGTTGCAGCCCGGCCCGACCAGATCGAGGCGGTGCGCTTCGTACAGAAGGCGGCCGGTGCGATCCTGAGTCCCTTCGAGTGCTTTTTGGTGCTGCGCGGCATCAAGACCCTGGCGGTGCGCATGCGGCAGCATGATGCCTCAGGACGCCGCGTCGCCGCGTTCCTCGCCGCGCATCCCAAGGTGCGCGCCGTGTATTACCCTGGCTTGCCCTCGCATCCCCAGCACGAGCTGGCATGCCGCCAGATGAGCGGCTTCGGCGGCATGGTCGCCTTCGAGACCGGCGGTCTGGCGCAGGCTCGGGCGGTGCTGGCGCGGCTGCGGGTGGCCGCGCTCGGGGAAAGCTTGGGCGGAGTGGAAACGCTGGTGTCGCATCCGGCGACCATGTCGCACGTCGGCATTAGCGCCGCCGAGCGCGCCGCCATGGGCGTGACGGACGGCTTGGTGCGCGTTTCGGTCGGTCTCGAAGATGTCGAGGACATCGAGGCGGACTTGGCGCAAGCGCTCGACGCGATCTGATGCGCCAGGCATCGGCGCGTTCTTTGCCTCGTCAAGGCTGCCCTTGCGATGCAGGGCGCTCCTTGCTGCCCCTCGCCCACAGCCTCCTGAGCCCGACCCAGAGGCGCAGGACGCGAGTTCGCCAAGCTCGCGTCCCGCCGCGGCATCCGCCACGCCCAGATGGCGGACGCGCACGCTCCCAACCCCCATTGGGAGCGGTCACTAAAGTACGATTCAGAAACTCACGCCCGAGTTGCCTGCCAAAGCAAGAGGTGAGCAACGCCTGCATCTCGCACTAGCTTGGCCGGCCGTCGTCTCCTTTCCTCTCCCCCGGTCTCTCGTTTGGGCTGGTACGCTGGAGGGTTGCGGCATTCGACCGCACGGGAACGAGCACGATGCAATTGGGCATGATCGGATTGGGGCGCATGGGCGCCAACATGGTGCGGCGGCTGATGCGCGGCGGCCACGAGTGCGTGGCCTTTGACCGCAACCCCGACAGCGTGCGGGCACTGGCGGCCGAAGGCGCGCATGGCGCCGCCTCCCTTGAGGACTTTGCGCGGCAATTGCGGCCGCCCCGAGCCGTCTGGATGATGGTGCCGGCCGCGGCCGTTGATGAAACCCTGGCCGAACTGGCGCCGCTGCTGGCCGTCGGCGACACGGTCATTGACGGCGGCAACTCGTACTACATCGACGACATTCGCCGCGCCAAGGAGCTCGCGACCCGCAGGCTGCACTACATAGACGCCGGCACGAGCGGCGGCGTCTGGGGCCTCGAGCGCGGCTACTGCCTGATGATCGGCGGCGAAACCGAGCCGGTCGGCCGGCTCGGCCCGATCTTCAAGACGCTGGCGCCAGGCGCCGGCAGCCTGCAGCCCACGCCCGGACGTCGCCCGGGCCAGAGCACCGCCGAGCAGGGCTACCTGCATTGCGGGCCCAGCGGCGCTGGCCATTTCGTCAAGATGGTCCACAACGGAATCGAGTACGGCATCATGGCGGCTTATGCCGAGGGCTTCAATATCCTTAAGCACGCCAACGCCGGTCGTGAGAACCGAGAAGTGGACGCCGAGACGACTCCGCTGCGTGAGCCCGAGCATTATCAGTTCGATTTACCCATTGCCGAAATCGCCGAAGTCTGGCGGCGCGGCAGCGTGATCGCCTCCTGGCTGCTCGATCTTGCGGCCGCCGCCTTGGCCAAGCAGCCGGGTCTCGACAGCTTTTCCGGCCGGGTGTCCGATTCCGGCGAAGGCCGCTGGACGATCAAAGCGGCGGTGGACGAGGGTGCGCCCGCGCCGGTCCTAAGCGCAGCCCTTTACCAGCGCTTCAGTTCTCGCGGCGAAGACGACTTCGCTCAGCGCGTGCTCTCCGCCTTGCGTTTCGAATTCGGGGGCCACGTTGAAAAGAAGGCCTGAACCGAACCCAGCAGCGCGGCGAACGGGCCGCGCCTCACTGGCCGTCGGATTGCCCCGCCTGAGGCGTTTGGAGGCGCTTGGCGCCCCAACCGCCGCGCGTGCGGTTCTGTTAGCCGCTGGCGTACCCTAGAACCATGAGTGCAAGTGAAGCAGTGGTGAGCGAAGCGGGAGCGGCCGCCGACGTCTTTGAGCTGGCAGGCGAACGGCTGGCGTCGCGTTTGATCGTGGGCACGGGCAAGTACGCGAGCATGGAGCAGACGGCGCGCTGCGTTGCGCTCTCCGGCGCCGGCATGGTCACCGTGGCCGTACGCCGTGTCAACATCACCGACCGCAGCCGCGAAAACCTGCTTGACTATCTCGACCTCGGCAAAGTCAAGCTGCTGCCCAACACTGCCGGCTGCTACACCGTTGAGGAGGCGCTGCGCACCGCGCGCTTGGCGCGCGAAGCGCTCGGCAACCGCTGGATCAAGCTGGAGGTCATCGGCGACGCCAAGACGCTGTTTCCCGACACCCACGCGCTGCTTGAAGCCACCCGCATCCTGGTCGACGAGGGGTTTATCGTCCTACCCTATACCAACGACGATCCGATCGTCGCGCGGCGGCTGGTCGACGCCGGCGCGTCGGCGGTGATGCCCTTGGCTGCGCCCATCGGCTCGGGCCTGGGCATCCAAAACGAGGCGACGTTGCGCATCCTGCGCGAGACGGTGACCACGGTGCCGCTGATCGTGGATGCCGGCGTCGGCTGCGCCTCCGACGCTGCCCGCGCCATGGAACTCGGCGCCGACGCCGTGCTCATGAACACCGCCATCGCCGCCGCGCAGAAGCCGGAGTTGATGGCGGAAGCCATGCGCCTGGCCATTGCCGCCGGCCGCAAGTCCTACCTCGCCGGGCGCATGCCGATGCGCCTCTATGCCAGCGCCAGTTCGCCCCTGGAAGGCGTGGTGCGCTAGCGGCTCGCGGGAGAAAGGCGCGCGGCCATGGCCTTGGACTTCACGGCCGATTACCTGCAAGATGCGCTCAGCCTCTCTCGGTATTACAAGAAGCTGATTGACGGCGCGCTGGCGCAGGTCAGCGATCAAGACTTCTTCCGCGCGCCTGCGCCGGAATCGAACTCCCTCGCCATCGTCCTCAAGCACCTCATCGGCAATTTGCGCTCGCGCTGGACCGACTTTCTGACCAGCGACGGTGAAAAGCCCTGGCGCAGCCGCGACGCCGAATTCGAGCGCGACGGCGACGAGACTCGCGCGAGCCTGCTAGCCGGCTGGGAAGCGGCGTGCGAGTTGGCATTCTCCACCCTAGCCGGCCTGGGCGCCGCAGATTTGGCCCGCGAGGTGCGCATCCGCGGCGAAGCACATTCGGTGCAGCAGGCTTGCAACCGCCAACTCGCGCACTTCGCCTATCACGCCGGCCAAATCGTGTTCCTCGCCAAACAATGGCAGGGCGCGAGTTGGCGCTCGCTCTCGATTCCCCGGGGCGCTTCAGCGGAGTTCAACCGCCGCGTCCAGACCCGCGCAGCCAGCGAGCGCTAAGCGCGCGGCGGTGCGCTAGCGCACGGTGAAGCTGGCGCGCAGCGGCACGTCCGCGGATGAGTCGCCGATATAGACCTCGAACCGGCCGGGATCTACTTGCCAGTGATGCAGCGCCGGGTCCCAGTACGCGAGGGAGCGCCGGTGCAAGGCGACCGAAACGCGGCGCGTTTGGCCCGGTTGCAGGTACACGCGCGCGAAGCCCTTCAGTTCCTTCTCCGGCCGCGGCAGCCGCGCCGAAGGATCGCCGACATAGACCTGGGCGATCTCGGCGCCGGCGCGCGTGCCGGTGTTCTGCACGTCGAAGCTCACGGTGTAGGGACCGTCCGGCGACCCGCTCGACGGGGTGACGGCGACATTGCGGAACGCGAACGTCGTGTAGCTGAGGCCGTAGCCGAAGGGGAACAAGGGCTTGACCGAGCCGTGGTCGAAGAAGCGATAGCCGAGCATCAGGCCCTCGCTATAGGTCACATCATGGGTGCCGGGTTCTTCGTAGTAATTGCCGTAGGCGGGATCATCCTGTATGCGGCGCTCCCAACTGATCGGCAGCCGGCCCGAGGGATTGACGCGGCCGAAGAGTACCTCGCCTAACGCGCGCCCGCCTTCCGTGCCGCCATACCAGGTTTCCAGAACCGCTGGGGCGTTGGCGATCCAGTTCGCCGTGGCCACGCTGCCGCCGGAAGTGATCGCGACCACGGTCTTGGGGTTGGCGGCCAACACGGCGTTGATCAGCTCCACCTGGCCGGGCGGCAAGGCGTAGGTGCGGTCGTGCGCCTCGCCCTCGCTCTGCGGATTGAAGCCGACGCATAGCACGACGGCATCGGCATGCCGCGCCATGGCGATGGCCTGCGGATCGACCATGGCCGCCGCCGGCAGCGCGCCGAAGCCCAGCCGCGGATGATCCGTCACCGGCTCGTAGTCGAGCCGCACCGAGGCGGGCTGGCCGGCGGGCAAATCGAGATCCACCGAGTGCGGCACCTGGCCTTCCGCGCTCGGCTGCTGCAGCACCAGCTTGTCATTGACGTAGAGCGAGTAAGCGTCCGGTCCGACTGAGGCGACGAGAAAGCGCTGCGGCCCCGCGGTCTGGGGAGTGTAATAGCCGGTGTAGCGCAGCGAAATGCGGTGCCGCGTCGGCGGCGCCCACTGATTGCCGCTGGCGCTGTCCAGATGCATCACGAAGCTGCGCTGGGGATCGCCGCTGAAATCGGCGCTGTCGTACTGTTCGACCAGGAGGCCGGGATGCTTGCCGGCGGCATCAACGCTGAAGCTGCTGCTCATGTAGCCGCCCGCCGCGAAGATCTCCGCCAGCGGCTTGACGCCGGCATTCCAAACGACCCGCATGTTCCGGCCTCCCAGGTCGCTGATGCCCGTTAAGTCGCTGATCGGGTCGAAGGAATCGATCTGCGCGCTGCCGCCGGCCGAAGGCACGGCGGGATACGCGTTGGGTCCGATGACCGCGAGCGTGTGAATCGCACGGGGGTCGAAGGGCAACAAGTGACCTTGGTTCTTCAGCAGCACGATCGCTTCTTCCGCGGATTGCAGCGAGGTGGCGCGCGAGGCCTGATCGTATAGCGGGATGCCGGGATCGGCCTGCGGCCGGTCCAGCCATCCCATCTCGACCGCCAGCCGCAGGATGCGGCGCACCTTATCGTCGATCGTCTGCTGCGTGACCCGGCCATCACGGATGGCGGGCAGCAGCGTCTCTGCGTTCATGAAGCGCGCGAAGGGCATTTCCAGATCCAAGCCGTTGTTCGCCGCCGCCACGCCGTCGTAGGTGCCACCCCAGTCCGACATGAGGACCCCCTGAAAGCCCCACGCGTCCTTGAGAATCTCGACGTTGAGCAGGTGGTTTTGGCTGGCGTGTGTGCCGTCGATCAGGTTGTACGAATCCATGACCGCGCCCACATGGGCCTCGCGCACCGCCGCCTCGAAGGTGCGGAGATAAATCTCGTGCAGCGTGCGTTCATCCACGATCGAATTCTCGTTATGCCGGTCGTACTCGGAGTTGTTGAGCGCGAAGTGCTTGACCGTGCAGGAGACGCCCTGGCTCTGCACGCCCTCGATATAGCCCACGGCGATGCGCGAGGCGAGATAAGGGTCTTCGCCGAAATACTCGAAGTTGCGGCCATTGAGCGGCAAGCGGTAGATATCCACGCCGGGACCGAGCAAGAAGTTGACGCCCCGGGCGCGCGCGTCCTGCCCGATCGCCACGCCGACGCGACGCGCCAGCGCCGGATCCCAACTGGCCGCCAAGCCGATGCCGGCGGCATAGCCGGTGGTCGGCCCCCACGTGCGCACGCCCAGCGGGCCGTCCGACATTTTCAGCGCGGGCAGGCCGATGCTGGGTTCGGCGCGGATGAACATGTTATTCTCCCCGCCGATCAGCGCGATCTTCTGCTCGAGCGTGAGCTTGCTGAGCATGGCCTCGACTCTTTGGTTGACTTGCTCGGGAGTCAGGCGGCTCTGAGCGGGAGCGATAGCGGCAAGAAAGGCGACGAGACAGGCTAAAATCGCGCTGCGGGCGGAATAGCTCATGACGGGGGCGTTCTCCGGTTTTGGAGTATATCAGCCCCGGCGCTGCTCCGGACTCGTGCTGCGGCGGTGGCCCGCGCTACCGCCCGATCCAGGTGCCGACCAGATCGTAGTCGTGGGCGGCGGTGATTTCGACCGTCCCAAGCGCGCCCGCAGCCGCCCCCGCCGCGCCGGCGAAGTCGTTGATCAAGACTTTGCCGTCGATCTCCGGCGCTTGCGATTCCAGGCGGGCTTGCCACAGCAAATCGCTTTCCGCCGCCGGGCCTTCGAGCAAGGCCGGCAGGCGCCGGCCGATTTGCGCGCGCCGCTTGCGCCGCGAGATTTGGCGTTGCAGCGCCATCAGCCGCCGGCGCCGCGCTGCGATCACCGGCTTCGGCACTTTGCCGTCGAGGCCGAAGGAAGCGCTGGTTTCCTCGTCCGAGTACTCAAAGACGCCCATCCAATCGAACTCGGCTTCCCGCACGAATTCGCACAACATCTCGAAATCGTTTTCCGTCTCGCCGGGGAAGCCGACGATGAATGACGTCCGCAAGCTCACATCCGGTATGGTGCGGCGAATGCGCTCGAGCAGCCGCAGGAATATTTCCCCACCGCCGCCCCGCTTCATGCGTTTGAGCACCGCCGGGCTGGCGTGCTGGAGCGGCATGTCCACGTATTTGCAGAGGCGGGGACGAGCGGCAAGCGCGTCAAGCAGCGGCTGGGTGACCCGGTTGGGATAAAAATACAGAGCGCGGATCCAGGTCAGCTCGTCAATCTCGGCCAGCCGCGCCAGCAGTTGCGCCAAGCCGTGCTGGAGGCCGAGGTCCTCGCCATAGCAGGTCGTATCTTGGCCGATCAGCACGATTTCGCGGACGCCGCCCGCCGCCAGCTTCCGCGCCTCGGCTACCACCGATTCGAGGCGGCGGCTGCGAAATCGGCCGCGAAACTGCGGAATTACGCAAAAGCTGCACGGGTGGTCGCAGCCTTCGGCGATCTTGATATAGGCGGTGTGGCGCGGCGTCGCCAGCAGGCGCGGCGTCAGCTCGTCGTAAAGGTACGGCGCACGCGGCCGAGGATCGAAAAAATCCGGCGGCAGCACCGGCAGCAGCGTCGCGCCCTCGGCTCGCGGCGGCGCCGTGGGCGCCCTTTCCGGCGCTACGGCGGCGAGAATTTGCTCGATCTCGTTGGTGCCGACGAGCGCATCCACTTCGGGAATCTCGGCGCGAATTTGCTCGCGGTAGCGTTCCACCAGGCACCCGGCGACGACCAGCCGCTGCGCCTTGCCGGCCTTCTTGTGCCCGGCCATTTCGAGGATGGTGTCCACCGACTCCTGCCGCGCCGGCTCGATGAAGCTGCACGTGTTGACCACCAACACGTCGGCATCCTCCGCACGCGGCGTAATCTCCAAGCCGTGGCGCGCCAGCTGGCCCATCATGACCTCGGAATCCACGAGGTTCTTCGGGCAGCCCAAGCTCACGAAACCCACCTTGAGCGGCGGCAAAGCCATCAGTTGTCTATTCTAAGGTCTCGGCTCCGGCTTCCGGCCGAACCGGTTCGCGGTACGCGCCTGGCGCTGAGCGGGGAGCCGCCCGCGCCACAGCGGAGCCGGACAAGGCAGGTCCCGGCGCTTCGGCGACGCGGGCCGCCGTGCGGCGATACGATGCAAGAATGGGCGGCCCGATGGATCATCGGCCGCCCCCGCGGGAAAGTTCGGCCTACGCTGTGCGCGCTCCGGCTACCCGGCGCCGGCGCAAGCAGTAGCCACCGATCATTAAGAGGCCAACCGCTAACAGGCCGAAGGCTGCGGGCTCGGGAGTGGGCAGAGGCGCGTCCAGCGCGGAGATCGTCCAGCCCGAGCCGTTCCAGTAGGCGATGCCGCTATCGGCGGCGTCGAAGGTCGCGCCGTCCCACATCTCGACCGCAATCGTGAAGGGTGTGGATTGGGGACTGGAAAAACCGAGGGTGAAATCCTGATTGCCCAGGTCCGCGGGACCGCTCAAGGTGGCGATGCCGCCGTTGTCGCTTAAGCTCCCGCTCCAGCCCGCCTCGGCGCTCGTCGCATTGCTCAGGCTGACGCCGGGGGTCTGCATAATGACCTCGATCTCAGTCAAGGCCATCGCGTTGTTGGAGCTACAGTTCGACGAGCAGAATTCCTGAGTCCAGTCGTTGCCGTTGGTACCGGCAGGTCCAGTGATTGTGCCGGCGGCGGCCACCGTTGTCATCCCTACGGCTAGTAATCCGGCACAAGCAAGATTAACCAACTTCATCGATTTCCGCCTTTCCACCGAGACGCGAGCACAGTAGCGCTGCCCTGTCACGGCGCGTTAAGTACTGCAATTGATCGGCCATATCGGTGATGGTTGATTTTCCATGAGTTGCGCCCCGTTATATCCGGCTATTAGCGCAGGCAATTGCACAAAATGTGCATCATGCCGTGACTTATATGAGTTCATAGCGCCGCTGCGGCTGCCAATTCGAGGCAGGACACCGCCGCAGCCGATTTCAATGTGCCCCGGCCAGGCCGATTTCCAAGTGAGCTGGACGGCTTGCATCGCCTCGGACGGGGGCGGATTGATTGCGTGGCAACGCAAGGGACCCAGTTCGCGCAGGCTCGCGACGGGCGCCCAACGCCCTGGCCGGAGCCCTGCCAATTTGAGCGTTCGGTGCCGGCCAGGAGATGCACCCAAGGCCTGCCAACAAAAAAGGCCGGCACGAGGCCGGCCCTTGGGCGAACCGTTGCGACGAAGCGGCTAAGCTTGACCGATCTGCACCAGCTCGGGCTTCTCCGCCGGCGCAGTCGAACAGCAGCCGGAGCCAGCGGCCAGCGCCGCCTTGGCGGCGTCGCCGGCGACTTGCGTCGTCTGCCCGTTGGCTGGGATCTGCATCATCGAGAGTTGCTTCTCGAAGGGCATCGAGTATTTCTTTTCGATCTTCTCGCGATAGACCGGTCCGGAGTTGTAGGTGCAGAAGGGATAGATCAGGCCGTTTGGCGCGGCGTAGTGAATGATGCAGCGCTTCACGCGCTCCACGTCGTAGTTGTAGCTATCCATGAAATGCATGCCCGCGACCATCAGCGTCTTGTACACGAAGCCCTTCTCGGCATCGTCGCCGCGGCCATAGCTCTTGTCGGTCATGCCCTGCAGCGTTTGCAGGAACTTGGTGAAGGTCAGGCCTTCGGGCGCCCGCTCGGCATGGAAGTGCTTTTGCAGCGAGTTCCAGGTCTTGACCTTGCTGAAGAACTTGAAGCGCGCCTTTTCGGCGCTGCGCGCCAGCATGTCGATGTCTTGGAGCATCGCACCCACGTCCACGAAGCGCGTTACCGGCACCGCTTTGCGCGTGCCCTGCTCCACGAACATGTAGGTGCCCATCGAGCAGTGCGGATGGCAGCTCAGCGAGGTCGTCTCTTCGCCCCGCAGCGCGCTGATCAGCTTCGAGAACGGCGTCACGCAGGCCAGCGGGAACCAGTCGTTATAGGCATCGGCCAGGCCGGTTTGCTCGTTTACGGCGTGCGCCAGGTCGGCCAGGGTGAAGCGCTTGGCTTCGAGCTCCTTGCGCGAAATGCGGCCGGTGAAGGTGACCGGCTGGAAGCTGATGCCGCTAACCACGTCGATGTTGTCGAGCGCCAGCTTGATGATGTCGCCGATCTGGTGATCGTTCAGCCCTTTCACGATCGTCGGCACGAAGACGATCTTCATGATGCCGGCCTTGCGGATGTTTTCGATCGTCTTGAGCTTCTTCTCGAAGAGCGACTCGCCGCGGGTGCGTTTGTAGATGTCGTCGCAGACGCCGTCGAACTGCAAATACAGCGTGTGCAGGCCGGCGTCGCGGGCCTTCTCGCAAAACTCCAAGTCGTTCCACATCACCCCGTTCGTGGCGACTTGGATGTGGCTGAAGCCCATCTCCTTGGCCAGCCGCACGGCATCGTGGAAGCGCGGATAGATCGTCGGCTCGCCGCCTGAAAACTGCACGACCCGGCCGGAAACCGGGCGCTCGTTGCGCAGCGCCTGGAGCATCTTGCGCACCTGATCGAAACTCGGCTCGTAGAGATAACCCGCGGCGTTGGCGTTGGCGAAGCAGACCGGACAGGTCAGGTTGCAGCGGTTGGTCAGATCCACGTTGGCCAGCCCGGTGTGGCTGGTGTGCATCGAGCACAGGCCGCATTGGTCGGGGCAGCGCGTGGCCGAGGGAATGGCCGGATTCGAAAGGCCGCGATTGTCGCCGAAGTACCACTGCTCCATCTTCAAATAGAGCTTGACGTCGCCGTAGATCTTGTCGCGGAAATAGCCGTGCGTCGGGCAAGTCTTTTCCATATAGACGGCGCCGTTTTCTTCGAACTCGCGCGCCTCGATCACGCGCGTGCACTCCGGGCAAAGTGACTGCGTGATCTTAGGCAAGCCCTTATGGATGGCATCGATTCGCGAACCGGAGTGAGTCGTTTCCGGCTGCATGACCTGAAAATCGGCGCGCTTCATCGGGGAGAACGTCTGCGTGCTCATCTATATTCCTCGCTTCCAGCGGCATAATACCCCGCCGCAGGTTAGGCTACGGGCCTCGCCGCGCCAGCCAAACCGGTTTGCGCCGAATGGCACGGATACGCCATCGAGCGGCAGGGAATGGCCCGTGAACGGTGCCGGCCCGAAGGCGCAACTGCTTGAAACGCAAGCACATCGTCGCTCATGCGGCCGGGGATGCGCTACGCTGATAGAGTCGATGGCGCGAACCGAACTCCCTGACCTCACAGCCCGTGCGGCCGAAGCAGGCTCCGATCTCGGGCATATGATGGCCGTGGGATTGACCGGTTTTTTTGCCTTCCTCGACGTTTACATCACCCAGCCCCTGTTACCGCTGCTCGCCCATCAATACCGCGCCAGCGAAGTGGCCGTCAGCATGACGATTAGCGCGGTGACGCTGGCGATTGCCCTAGCCGCGCCGATCATCGGCATGATGGCCGACCGCTTGGGCCGCAAGCGCGTCATCGTCGGCGCCACGCTGGCCCTGGCGCTGCCGACGTTGTGGGCCAGCCGCGCCCCCGACCTCGCCGCGCTCGTGCATTGGCGCTTCCTGCAGGGCCTGTGCGTGCCCGGCATCTTCGTGGTGACCATTGCCTATGTGACCGAGGAATGGCCGGCAAAGCGCGCCGCCTTGGCCATGTCCGTCTATGTGGTGGGGACCGTGCTGGGGGGCGCTTCGGGGCGAGTTTTCGCCGGCTTGATTACCGCGCATTGGGGCTGGCGGGCGGCGTTTGTCACGTTGGGCATGCTGACCATTTTGGGGGCGGCGCTGACTTGGCGGCTGTTGCCGGGCTCACGGCGTTTCGCCCGTCGCGGGGACTGGCGCGCCACCGCCCGCGCCGCCTTTGGCCATCTGCGCAATCCTCGCCTGCTCGCCACCTTTGCGATCGGCTTCAACTTGCTGTTCGTATTGGTCGCCGGATTCACCTATGTGGTCTTCAATTTGGCGGCGCCTCCGTTCCACTTGGGAACGGCCGCGCTCGGGTTGATCTATCTCGCCTATCTGCCCAGCCTTTTCTTCATGCCCGGCGCCGGCCGTTGGACGGGTCGCGTTGGCCACCGCCGCGCGCTTATGGCGGCGCTGGCGGTGACCGCCTTCGGCACCTTGCTTACGCTTTGGCCGCGCCTGGCGCCGATCTTGGCGGGGCTGGCGCTCTGTTCGGGCGGGCTATTCATGGCGCAAGCCGTGGCCACGAGCTATCTCGGCATCGAGGCGCGGCAGGCGCGCTCCTCGGCGGCGGGACTTTACGCCGCTCTGTATTACATCGGCGGCAGCTTGGGCGGGGTCATCCCGGGCTTATTTTGGGACCGTTTCCATTGGGTTGCGTGCGTCGCTCTGATGCTCGTTGCCGATGGCCTTGCCTTGGCTCTGGCTTCCCGCTTTTGGCGCAGCCGCCCCTTGCCCGCGCCGGGGGGTGGCGCCGTTCCCGAAGCCATCTGATCCTTGTCGCTGCCTGGGAACCGCGAAGCAACGCGGAATCCAATCGGAGCTTTTTAGCGCAGACGCGGGCGTTGCCCTAGCCGGGATGGGAATAGAGCACGCGGAGCGTGGCCAAGATCGGAAAACCGGCGGCGCTCTCGAGCGGGGAGAGGCGCAGGGCGGCATAGCGCAGCGCTGCCTCGCGCAGGCTCGTTTCGAGCACCTCGTCGGCGTCTTTCCAACTCCCGGCGAGCAGCGCCGGCGGCCGTGCGATTTCCAGCGAGCGGCGCGCCGCCGGTGCGAAGCCGCCGAGAGCGATCACGCCCAGGCGGTCGAAGTTGAAACGGCGGCGCAGCCGGTCCAGCGCGCGAACCTCGTCTTCATCCACGCGCTGCAAACTGATGGCTAATAGCCAAGTCTGGCCCGCGAACTCGCCGCCCACGACCCCGAGCGGGAACCACTCGTCGGGCGCGCGCCACCACAAGAGCGAGAGCATGCCCAGCCGATTCAAGCGTTCCGTTAGCCACACCAGCGGCCAGGAGTGTTGTTGGGCGGTCGTGATCAGCGGCTGCGCGACTTCCTCGATCGTTTCGTCCCCGAGTCCCAGCCCGCAATCGGGGCACTGCCGCTGCTGCACGGCGGCGTTGCTCTTTTGTTCAGGCGATGTGAGCAGCAAGAGAGGGCGGCCGCTGAGATGACACGAAATCAGCAGATCGCGGCGCACCAAGCCCGCGCGCGCCAAGTTGGCGAGCGCAGCGGATGCGCTTTCGGCCTCGGCGCCGGCGCATAAGGCCGCGACGCGCGCAAATCCTTCGCGTTCCAAGCGCTCGAGCAGTTGCCGTGCGACCGGTTCCATGGCGGCTTCGGCGCGCTCAAACTCCTGCAAGGTGGCGCGTGCCGGCTCCCATTCGGCCGCCTGGCGCAGACTTTCCATGCGCGCTGCCGCCGGCCGGCGCCAGGTCAGTTCCTCTTCGAGCCCGCTGGCCCGCAGGGCCTCGGCTAAATTGGCGCCGAACTCGGCTAAGCGCGTGCTGGTGCTGACCCGCGCCGGCGAAATCAAGCCGATTTCCAGCTCCGGCTTTTCGCTGCCGGCGGCGGGAGGCGCAGTGGCGGGCCGCCAAGCCGTCCGGCCCTTGGGCTTGGTGATGACGTAGAACAGCTCGTCGCCGCGGAACAGCATGTCGCCTAAAGGCTCTGTTTCGCCTGCCGCCAGCAGTGCGGCGGAGGCGAACGGCTGCGCCACCTTGGCTGACTCCAGTACCGCTTGCCGGGCTGCCAGCAAGGCGGCCCGCCACCCCCGCCCGGCTAAGCGCCCTAAGGCGGCATGGAGCGATGTGGCAGGCACCAAGCGGTCGGCGACTAAGAATCGGGTCTCGATCATCGGCAGGCGGCGCACGAGGGCGCTGCTCGTGGCTTAATGCTTGCTTGGACGTTCATGGCCGATTGCTGCTTCTTCGTAAACCGACGTGCCGCTCGTGACAAGTCCCTGATTTGATGGGCGTTTTGGGGCGCATCCGAAGGAGGAGCAAAACGAGTCTGCACTTCTTTGCAACTGACGTGCAGGATCCTCGCCAGCTTGCGTGTGGTTATACTTGCGCCGCCCATCTGGTGGCGGCGATGGCGCCAATCGGCCCAAAGCCTTCATCCTACGACCGCCACAGGGACTGAAAACCCGTCAGATCACCAAAGCCGTGGCACGACTGACGGCAAAACCGGTATGAACCCGGGCGTTCGTACAGCGTTCGGTTGATTACCGGCGGCTAGGAGCGACGATTGTCGGGTTCGGGCCGCCTCTCTACAATGGCTGTAACGGCATGGATTCTAACCAGCCCAAGACTCCGCTGCGCCCGGAGGTCGAGGCTGCCGGTTCCGCTACGCTCGCACCGGCCCTTTCCCTGGCGGCACCCGCGCCCGCATCGTATTCAGCGGGCAACGTGCCGCGCGCTCGCATTCAGCTTGGCGCCGACGAGCCGGGCATCGCGTTTCAAGGCGATCAGGGCGAGACCCGCGCCTGGTTGGGTTTGGCCGCCAACGCCAGCTATTTGACCCTCCTAGATGCCGCGCAGGTCGTGCGCGGCCAGCTCGCGATGAGTGCGGACGGACCGCGGATTACGCTGGCCGACGAGCGGCGGCGCGTGCGCGCGCAGGTGCGGCTGGGCGCGGAAGGCGCCGGCATCGCGCTCCTCGATGAAACCGGCGAGATGCGCGCCTGGCTCGGCTTGGCCGCCGATTCCGGCTATCTCGGTCTCGTGGATGCCAGCGGCAACGTACGGGGGCGGCTGCGCTTGGAGGCGGCGGCGCCGATGTTGAGTCTGCTCGACGAAGCTGGGCAGGAGCGCGCGCAATTTCGCATGGCCGAGGAAGGCCCAGGATTGGCGCTGCTGGGAACGCAAGGCACGATGCGCGGCTGGTTGGGCGTCGGGCGCGATCGCTGTTACCTGCGCTTGCTCGACGGCGCCGGCGAGGCGCAAGCGGAGCTGGCGGTGGGTTCCGGCGGCGCGATTTTATCGCTCTCCTATGGCGCGGGCGGGCCGGAAGCGCGCGTGAGCGACGGCGAACAGGGTCCGGCCATCAGCTTGATTGGCGCCGACGGCACGCTCGGGGCGCAGATTGCCGCTTCCTGCTTGGAGTTGTGGAATGATCGGCGGGCGCTGCGCGGGCATCTCGGGCTGGGCAGCGAAGGCGCGCCGAGCCTGCAGTTTTTCGACGGCCAGGGAGTGTTGCGCGCCGCGCTCGACACCGATCGCGCCGGCGCTTGCTTGCGGCTCAGCGGTGCCGCCGGTCAGGCGCGCGCCGACGTGCGCGTGGGCGCCGACGGGCCGGAATTGAGCTTTGCCGGCGAGGACGGCGTGACGCGAGTGCTGCTGGGACTGGGCGCCGAGGGGCCGAGCATGCGCTGGTTCGACAGCCGCGGCGCGCAGCGCATCGTGTTCACCGGCGGCGGCTCGCGGCGCCGCATCGAATTGTGCGACGTCGCCGGGCACGCGCGCGCGGAATTGCGCCAGGGCGCAGAAGGCGCGGGCATGGCGATGCTGAACCCCGCCGGCGAAGCGGAGGTGTGGCTGGCCGCGCCGGCGGAACATCTGCCGTTCGGCTGGGGCGAAGGCCAGCCCTTGCGGGCGCGTTTGGAATTCCGGGACGAAGGGCCTTCCATCACGCTGGAGGATCAGCCCGGCGTCCGGCTCGCCAGTCTCGATGCCGGCAGCGGCGGCGTGGTGCGGCTCGCGGCCACGGGCGCGGCGCGGCCGTGGCTGCGCGTCGTCGGCGAAATTCCCTGTCTCAGTCTTTTTGACGCAGCCGGGCGCGTGCGCGGCGAGCTGGCGGTGGATGACGACGGCCCGTATGTGACGCTGGCGGATTCGCAGGAACGTCCGGGCGCGCAGTTGCGGCTGCGCGACGACGGCGCGGGCGTGGCGTTATTGGCGCCGTCGGGCGAATCGCGCGCTTGGTTCGGCATCACCGCCGACGGCAGCTCGTATTTGGGCTTGCTGGCCGGCGGCGGCCAACTGAACGGGCAATGGGCGATCGAGGGCGACGAGGTCGCCCTGCACTTGCTGGACGCGGCCGGCGCGCGCCGCGCCGAATTGCGGGTAGATTCCTCCGGGCCGCGTCTCACGCTGGCCGGCGCCAATCGGCGCGCGCGGGCGCAGATTCGCCTCGGCAGTGACGGTCCCGGCATCGCGTTTCTCGACAATCAAGGCGAGACGCGCGGCTGGCTGGGCTTGATCGCGGAGGAAAAGGCGCCCGGCATGAGCGGCCTCCCGCCCATGGGCACCAACTTACAACCGATCGAGGGCGGCGAAAAGCTCGCCGGTTAGACCGCCGCGGCCGCGGCAGCGAGCGGCTGCGCCGCCAGGATGCAAGGGTCTTCACCGGGCGGCTGCTCGCGCGCCGCGGCCAGCGCGCGCAACGCGCGATCGAGCACGTCGGTGGCGATGTCCTCGGCTTGCAAGCCGAATTCGGCCGCGATTTCCGCCGCGCCGGCGGCCAAGATGAGCTGCTCGCCGTTGGGCCACGTTTGATCGTGCAGAATTGCGCGCAGCTTGCGAAAGACGGCGCGGCAGTTGGCGACGATCGTGTCCGGCAGCACGAGCACGAATTGCGTCGCCGAAATTCGGGTCAGCACGTCATGGGGCCGCAAATAGGCGCCCATGCGCTCGGTGACGGTGAGCATCCAGTCCTGCGCCTGCGGGGTCTGGGCGATGTCGCGAGCCGGCTGAATCGTTTCCAAGCACAGGACCGCGACGGTCGAGCCCTGCTGCTGCGCCCGCGCGCATTCGGCCACGAGCACCTCCAACATCGAAGACACCTTGAGCAAACCGGTTCGCTCATCGACGGCCGTGAACTGCTGCAGCAGCGAGCGCAGCCGCGCATGGCCCAGCACGAGCACTAATTGCTCCGCCAGGGCCTCGAGAATCTGCAGGTCGTGGTCCATCCAGGCGCGCTCCTGCAGGCAACTTTGCAGAACCACCGCGCCGATCACGCTGCCCGCCTCGTTGAGGGGTTGCGCCAGCAGTGAAGCAATGCCCAGCTCCGCCAAAAGCGCCAGGGTGGCGGGATCCTCCTTGGGGCGCGGCAAGATAACCGCTTTGGCATCGGGCGGCCGGAATTGCTTCTCGACCATGTTCAGCAGGCGGGTGGTCTCGGCGGCGAAGCTGGAAGGCACCCCCGGGGCGCAATATTCGACCACGTTGACCGGCTCCTGGCCGGATTGAAAGTTGGCGGCCACACAGCGATCCACGTGCCAGACGCGTCCGAAGTGATTGACCGCGCTGAAAAAAATGCGCCGCGGCGTGGTTTCGCGCGAGAGCGCGCGAATCACCGGCGTGATCTGCGAAATGGAAAGCGTCTCGCTGCTCGCCGGCGCGTGGTCGGACTTGCGCGGGGCGGCGGCGGCCGGGCGCGGCGCGCGCGCGCGGCTCACGCGCCGCGCCGCCGGAGCGAACGGAGAGGCGACCGAACCCGGCCGTGCCGGCGTCGAGCGCTCCACCGCGACCTTGAGGCGCTGCCAGCGCTCCGGCGGCAGGCGTCCCTCGAATTCACGCAGCCGCTCCGCCGGCTCCGGGTCGTTGGGATCCGTCGCCAAAATGCGCTCGATCAGATCGGCGGCGCGCGGCAGGTCGCCGGAGCTCAGCGCGGCATCGAGCGCCTGGTGCAGAATCCAGAGCATCGCCGGCTCTTCGCCGGCGCGGTTGAAGGCGTCGGCGAGAAAGTCGAGCATGCCCGGCTCGCTCACTTCGGCGCGCAGCAAATGCAGCTCCCGAACCCATTGCAGGTGACGTTTTTCGAGGCCGGATTTGTCTTCGATCTCGGCCGCGAAAGCGGCGGCCTTGAGGCTGCCGATGCGCGCCAGCACATGCAGGCACCGCAGCCCGCGCTCGAACCAATCGGCGCGCTTCAGGTGCGGCTCGATGAGGGCGGCGGCCTCCTCGGCCCGCTCGCCTGCCAGCAAACTTTCGGTATGCAAGGCGAGCAACTCCAGATCGGAGCAGTTCGCCCAGCCGTCTTTGGGCTGGAGCGCGGCCAGCGCCGCTACCGCGTCGGGTCCGTTGCCGGCGCCCAGCAATGCGCGCACATGGCGAAGCGCCAATCCGCGGTCGCCGGGCAAGAGGCGCCGCGCGCGCGCCAGCAGCGCGACATCCTCGTGGGCCAGGGCGGCGGCTTGGCCGCAGGCCTCGCCCGCCAATCGGGTGTCGCCGGTGGACTCAGCGCGCGCGGCGATCTCCAGGCAAGTGGAGTAATCCTTCGGATTCAGGCGAAAGACGGCGCGCCAGGCCTCCGCCTCCTGCTCGCCGGCTCCATCCCGGCGGAAGCCGGCCGCAGCTTGCCGATAGGCACGCTCGGCCTCCGTGGGCTGGCCGGTGGCCTCCAGGGCCTGCGCGTAGGCCCGCCAGCGCTCCGGCGGCTGCGGCTGCAGCCAGTTGAGCCGATTGAATAACGCGCACGCTTCGCGCGGCCGGCCCGACCTCAGATATTGTTCAAAACGTTCGGCTTGCAGCTCGGCGGCCTCGCCCAAAAGGCCGGCGGTAGCTAGCGTATCCGTGAGCCGTTGCAGTAGCGCGCTATCGTCCGGATAGTGCTCGAGGGCGGCACGAAATTCCCGAAGCGCCGCGCTGATCTCGCCACGCGCAAGCAGGGATTCGCCGGTTTCGACCTCGGCCAGGGAAACGGACACCCCTTAATTTTCGCGGTTCAGCCCGGCTGGCGATACCGACCTATAGGACGGCACCTGCCTTGCAACCGGCCCGGAAACGGTGCTAGCTTGGGCGCGAAGTCGGTTTTCGGAGAGCCGGCGAGGGTTTTGCCGGTTGCCTCCGAGGAGGGTACAGCCATGAATGAAGGGGCAGCCGTCATCCGCCAGGAATTGATGGCTAACAACGAACTCTTCCGCCAACTCGCCCGCCGCCATGCCGAACTCGAAGCTCAACTCCACGATTTTCAGAACCGCCGCCACCTCACTGCCGATGAAGAAGTGCAGGAACTGCGCCTGAAGAAGCTCAAGCTGCAAGTCAAGGATGAGATGGAAAGCCTAATGCGCCAGCGCCAATTTTCGCCCGCTGGCTCCGCCTGAGGACGCGCGCCTACGCCATCCGATTGACTGCAATGCTGAGCTTGGACTTGTAGCGGTCAGCGGCGCGGTGGTGCAAAACACCCTTCTGGATGGCCTTGTCGATCGCCGCCATCGTGGCCGGCAGCAGGGCGTGTGCCCCGGCTTTGTCCCGGCTGGCGACGACAGCCCGCAGTTGCTTGATGGCCGTGCGCACACGATGAGTATTGGCGCGATTGCGCGCCGTGCGGCGGCGGGTTTGCCGCACCCGTTTCAGAGCGGAAGCGTGATTCGCCATAAGGCAATAGTTTACGACAGAGCCGCAGCTTGCATCCGGGGAGGCGTGCTTACCGGGATGCCGGAGGTGCGGTGCCGCCGTTGCTTCCACGCGGGCGGTGCGATAGCCTGCAGTTAATTTCCGCCTGCATGAGGAAGACAATTGAATTTGGCGCTGGGATCGAGTCGCTATTCGGCACCCTCGACGAAAACCTGCGCCTGATTGAAGAGCGGCTGCAGGTTCGCGTGCATCTGCTGCCCAATGCCGTCGAACTGGAAGGCGATTTAGCCGGCGTCACGCGCGCGGAGGAGATTTTCGCCGACTACCAGCGTTTACGCCGCGAGGGTTTTGTCTTTCCAAACGGTGATCTACACGACCTGTTGCGCGTCGCGCTCGACGATCCGCGGGTTGGCTTCCATGCCTTGGCGCAGAGCGGGCGCCAGCGCACGTTTGGCAAAAAGACCGTCCAGCCGAAAAGCCTCAACCAGCGGCGGTACATGGAAGCCATCGCGCGCGACGACATGGTCTTGGGCATTGGACCGGCTGGCACCGGCAAGACCTATTTGGCGGTGGCCATGGCGGTGGCGGCGCTGCTGGCGAAAGACGTCAACCGCATCATCCTCGCCCGGCCTGCGGTGGAGGCAGGCGAGCGCCTCGGCTTTTTGCCGGGCACGCTGCAAGAGAAGATAGATCCCTATCTGCGCCCGCTCTATGACGCCCTCTACGACTTGCTCGAAGCGGAAAAGGTCGAGCGGCTCCTGGAACGCAACACGATCGAGATCGCGCCGCTGGCGTTCATGCGCGGGCGCACGCTCAACGATTCCTTCATCATTCTCGACGAGGCGCAGAACACCACCCCGGAGCAGATGAAGATGTTCGTCACCCGCCTGGGTTTCAATTCCAAGGCGGTGATCACGGGCGACGTGACGCAGATCGACTTGCCGGCGGGGCGAGCCAGCGGTCTCTTGCAGGCGGTCGAAGTGCTGGGGCAGGTCGATGGCATCTCGATCATCTATTTCGACGAGCGCGACGTCGTGCGCCATCACCTCGTGCAGCGCATTATCCGCGCCTATGAACTCCACCGCGGCGAGGCTGCGGGCGACACCCGGCAGCTTTCGCTCCTGCATGAAGGAACCGGGGAGAGCGGCTAGCCGGCGCGCCCGTATCGTGGTGCTGCGGAAATCGCGGCGCTGGCGCGCTTCGCCGCGCCCGCTCGTCCAATTCGCCGCCCGGATCGCCGCCGATCTGCGTCTCTCCGGCGAGATCACGATCGTGTTGGGCACCGACGCCCAGATCCGCGCGCTCAACCGCCGCTTTCGTGGCCTGGATTACGCCACCGATGTCCTGTCGTTTCCCGCCGCCGGTGGCGGCGAGCGGGGAGGCGATATCGTGATCTCGATGCGCGCGGCCGCGGACCAAGCCAGCGAGTTGGGTCACCCGCTCGCGACCGAACTCCGCATTCTGGTCCTGCACGGCCTCTTGCACCTTGCCGGCTACGACCATGAGACCGATCGTGGCCGCATGCGGCGGCGCGAAGAGCAATTGCGGCGCCGCGGGAGGTTGCCCAGCGGCTTGATCCAGCGCGCCCGCGGCGCATAGACAAGACGATTGGGGCTGCTCGTAGGGCGACGCCGCCCCGGAATGGACGAGCGGTCTTCCGCCGCCATGCCGTGCTCCTACGCTCCGGCTTGGTTAACGGCCGCTACTCATACCACGTCGCTCGGCCGAATCGGCCGCAGCGTGCCGGGCGCGAGCCCGCCCAGCTCGAGCTTGCCGATACGCGTGCGCGTCAGCTTCAGCACTTCATACCCCAGCGCTTGAAACATCCGCCGCACCTGACGATTCTTGCCCTCGTGAATTTCCAGCTCGATCCAGCAAAAACGGCCGTTGTCGCGCACGACCTCGGCTTTCGCCGGCCCCGAGCGCTCGCCCCGGCCGATCTCCAGCCCGGCGCGCAGCCGGTCCAGCTGCTCGGCGCTGATCTTTCCATTGATCTTGGCCAGGTAGGCTTTGGCGACCTTGCTGGCCGGATTGGTGATGCGTTCGGCGAAGATGCTGTCATTGGTGAACAAGAGCAGGCCCGAAGTGTCTTGGTCCAGGCGGCCTACCGGGAACAGCCACTTGCGCTGCAGCTCCGGCGGAAGCAAGCCATAGACCGTCTTGCGTCCCCGAGGATCGCCGTGGCTGGTCAGATAGCCTTTGGGTTTGCTGAGCGCGAAGTAAAGCTTGCGTGCCGGCTTCAGGCGCTTTAGGTCGAGAGTCACGTTCGCCGATGCGGGTGCGATCCAGCGCAGGGGATCGCGTACGATTCGGCCGTTGACGTGGACGCGGCCCGCGGCGATCAGCGCCGCGGCCTCACGCCGCGAAGCGACCCCATACCGCGAAAGCAGCCGGTCAAGGGTCATCTCCGGCTTTTGCCGCCGGGCGGGCTTATGGATGCGGGCGGAGTTGGCGGCCGGGCGGTTCATCGGCAGGGCGCCGGCGGAGCGGCTGGCTTCATCCTCGCATGGCGCGGCACGACCCGCCGTCGGCCGTGGCCCGGCGGGCGGCAGAGGCTGACGGCAAAAGCCGCGCTCGTGGATAATTGTAGTGAGAGCCAAGGAGACCGAGGGCGCCATGGACAATCACAAAGAAGGCGAACTGCGCTTGAAGACGGGGTTGGCGGAAATGCTCAAGGGCGGCGTCATCATGGACGTGACCGATGCCGGTCAGGCGCGCATTGCCGAAGAAGCCGGCGCTGCCGCGGTCATGGCGCTTGAGCGCGTTCCTGCCGACATTCGCAAGGAAGGCGGCGTGGCGCGGATGGCCAGCATCCGCAAGATTCGCGAAATCATGAATGCCGTCTCGATCCCGGTCATGGCCAAATGCCGGATCGGCCACTTCGTCGAGGCCCAGATCCTTGAGGAATTGGGCGTCGATTACATCGACGAAAGCGAAGTGCTGACGCCGGCCGACGAGCAGCACCATGTGGACAAGCATGCCTTCCGCATCCCGTTCGTCTGCGGCGCGCGCAACCTCGGCGAGGCGCTGCGGCGCATCGCTGAAGGCGCGGCCATGATCCGTACCAAAGGCGAGGCGGGCACCGGCGACGTGGTGCATGCAGTTCGTCACATTCGCACGATCGTGCGCGAGATTCGCGAGCTGACCTTGCTGCGCGACGACGAGCTTTTCACCCGCGCCAAGGAACTGGCCGCGCCTTATGAGCTGGTGCGTTGGGTGGCCCGGGAAGGGAAGCTGCCGGTCCCGAATTTTTCCGCCGGCGGCATTGCCACGCCCGCCGATGCGGCGCTGGTGATGCAGTTGGGTGCGGAAGCGGTCTTCGTCGGTTCGGGCATATTCAAGTCTGAGGACCCCGCGTCGCGCGCCCGCGCCATCGTGCAAGCCGCGACCCATTATCGCGAGCCCAAGGTGCTGCTCGAGGTCTCCGAGGGCCTGGGCGAGCCCATGCGCGGCCTCGATGCGGCGTCGCTGCGGCCGGAAGAGCAACTGCAAGGCCGCGGCTGGTAGCCTCGCGGGTCGCCGGAGCCCGCTTGCCCCCCTTGTTATGGCGGTGATCGGCATTTTGGCGTTGCAGGGCGACTTCGAGGCCCATGCGCGGGCGCTGCTGCGCCTGGGCGTGCGGCCGCGGCGGCCTGCCGACGAAATCCCGCGCCCTCCCGCGCCGTCCAGCCCCGCCGCGCCCGGCGCCGGCGACGAGTACATGTTCGTGCGCGATGCCGCGGAGCTCGCCCAGGCCGACGCGCTCATTCTGCCCGGCGGGGAAAGCACCACCATGCTCAAATTCCTCGAGGACGGCGGCTTTTGGACGGCGCTCGCCGAATTCGTCCGCCATAAGCCCGCCTTCGGCACCTGCGCCGGCGCCATCTTGCTGGCGCGCGAGGCCGGACCGCCGGCGCAGCGCTCGCTGGGCGTGCTCGACGTCGCGGCGCGCCGCAACGCCTATGGCCGGCAGCGCGAAAGCTCCATCCGGCGCGGCCGGTTGACCGGCAACGGCGTTTGCGAGATCGAGATGGTCTTCATTCGCGCGCCGCAACTCGGCGGCCTCGGTCCCGGCGTCGAGGTCTTGGCGCGCGAGGGCGGCCACCCGGTACTGGTGCGCCAGGGAAAGGTGCTGGCGGCGACCTTTCACCCGGAACTCACCGACGACTTGCGCGTTCACGAGCTCTTTCTCGCCATCGTGCATGGCGCGTCCCGGCCGGCAAGCGCCTGAACCGGCGGCGCGAGCCCGCCCGTTTCAGCGCCGGAGGGAAGCCCGCGAAATGCCGCAGGAGCCGCTGCCGCCGGTTGCACCGGGGCTCGCCCGCCGCCGCCGGCAAGCGCTGAATCCTAAGCTACAATCCGAGCGTGGCGGCGGCGAAGGGCAGACATCGCGTGCTGGCGGTCGTGCTGGCGGGCGGCAAGGGCGAGCGCCTGTTTCCCCTCACGAAATACCGTTCCAAGCCCGCCGTCCCGTTCGGCGGCGCCTATCGCGTCATCGACTTCGTTCTCAGCAATCTCATCAATTCCGGCATCGATGCGATCTATATCCTCGTCCAATACAAGGCGCAGTCGCTGATCAACCACATTCAGCGCGCTTGGTCGTTTGTCAGCCAGGCGCGCGATAGTTTTGCCACGATCGTGCCGGCGCAGATGCAGATCGGCGATATCTGGTATCGCGGCACCGCCGACGCCATCTATCAGAACCTCAACTTGATCGAGCAATACGCCCCGGACGCGGTGGCCATTTTCGGCGCCGACCACGTGTACAAGATGAACATCGGGCAAATGGTGGACTATCATTTCGATCGTGGCGCGGCGGCCACCGTCGCCTGTCTGCCCATCCCCGCTGCCGAGGTGAAATCGTTCGGCGTGGTGGCTGTGGACGGCGCCTATCGTATCAACAGCTTCGTCGAAAAGCCCGAGCCCGAGGCCGCCCCACTCATGCCCGGCCAGCCCGACAAGGCGCTGGTGTCGATGGGCAATTACATCTTCGACACCAACGTGTTGATTGACGTGCTCGTCGATGATGCCGCGCGCGGCGGCGGCCATGACTTCGGCCGCAATGTGTTCCCGGCCATGGTGGAGCGCATGGACGTCTATGCTTACGACTTCCTCAGCAATCGCATCCCCGTGCATCGCGGCCACGAGATCGAGCGGCCGTATTGGCGCGACGTCGGCACCATCCGCAGCTACTACGATTGCAATATGGATCTGCGCAGCGTCACGCCCGAATTGAACCTCTACAACTGGGCCTGGCCGATCATCGGCGCGAACTTCAACACGCCGCCGGCCAAATTCGTCTTCGAGGAACCGGCGCGCACCGGTCGCGCCCTGCAATCCATCGTCGCCGGCGGCTGCATCATCGCCGGCGGGTTCGTGCGCGATTCGGTTCTCTTCCGCAACGTCGCGGTGGACGAAGGGGCGGAGGTGAGCGAGGCGATTCTCATGGACAACGTGGTCATCGGGCGCGGCGCGCGCGTCCATCGCGCCATCCTTGACAAGAACGTCCACATCCCGCCCAGCGCCGCCATCGGTTTCGATCCCGAGGCCGATCGGGCGCGCGGCTACTTCGTGGATGACTCCGGACTCACCGTGATCGCGAAAGTGGCCGAAACCCCTGAGAGCCGTGCTCGCTATCTGTGAGCCCCGCCCGGCGCGCCGCGACCAGGTGCCTCACCCCGCGCCAAACCTGCCGGGTGAGGACTGGCCGCCCAGGTTGCGGCCGGCGCCCGCTGGGAACATCACCGCGCTGTCCGCTCTTCGGCTCGGGCGCCATTGGCGCTGTCGGCGAGCGGAAATTCGATCACGAAGCGGGTGCCCACCGGCGCATTGTCCTCCACGCGAAGGTTGGCGCCATGGTCGGCGACAATCCGGCTGACGATGGCTAGTCCCAGGCCGGTGCCGCGCCGCTTGCTGGAGACATAGGGAAGAAAGATGCGCTCCTTGTCCGCCGCCGAGATGCCGGGGCCCGTATCGGCCACGTATGCTTCGACCACGCCGTCGCCGGCTTCGGTGCCGATGGTGATTTCGCGATAGCTGCCGTGTTGCAGTGCCTCTGCGGCGTTGTCGATCAAATTCACGAACACGCGGTGCATCTCTTCCGGGTCCAAACGCAGGCTGGGCAGCGAGCCCAGGCGGGTGCGCACGCGGATGCCGTCGAGCCGGCCGTCGAAGTTGCGCAGCGCGCGCTCGATGACCGCGTTCAAGTCGCAGGGCACTGGCCGCGAGGCGGGGAAGCGCGCGAAGGCGCTGAATTCGTCCACCAGGGTTTCCAGCGAGCGCACCTCCGTTTCGATGGTCTGGGCGCACTCGGCCACCAGCGCCGCGCTCGGCGCCGGACCCGGCTGACGCTCCAGCCAGCGGCGGATTCGCTGCGCGGAAAGCGCGATCGGCGTGAGCGGATTCTTGATCTCGTGGGCGATGCGCCGCGCCACCTCGCGCCACGCGGCCACGCGCTGCATGCGCAGCACGTCGGTCAAGTCCTCGATCATGACGACGTAGCCGGCGGCGGGAGCGCGCTCCGCCCCGCGCCGGATGGCGGCGACCGTGACGGCGGCGGTGAAGCTGCGGCCCGGACCGCTGCCGGTGATTTCCATCTGGCCGGCGATGACGCCCAAGCGTTCGGACTTGCGAAAGAGATGGCTGAGTTCCTGGCGGCTTTCGCCGTCGAAAAGATCGTCCAGGCGGTGCGCCGACTGCGCCCGCTCCCCGAAAAGCCGGGTCACGGCGGGATTTACGTGGCTCAACGCGCGCTCGCGATCCAGCAGCAAGACCGCGCTGGGAATGCTCTCGAGCAGCGTTTCCATGAAGCGGCGGCGTCCGTCGAGTTCAGCATTCGCGGCTTCCAATTGCCGGCGGCCGATCTCCAAATCGGCGGCCATGCGGTTGAAGCTCTCCACCAAGGCCAGAATCTCGTCCTTCGCCTTGACTTCGATGCGGTGGCCGAGATTGCCGCGCGCGATCTCTTCGGTCGCCTGCGCCAGCGCCTGGATCGGCACCACCACGAGCTTCGAAAGGAACAGCGCGAACCACGTGGCGGCGAAAAGAATCGCGAGCGTCAGCAGCGCCAGGTATTCCGTATAGAGGTTGCGCAGGGCGCGGCGCTCGCGGCCCAACTGTTCGTAGGTGCGATAGTCGGCCGATAAGCGGGCGACGCGCGCCGCCAGCGGCGCCGGGACGGGCATGCCGACGTACACCCGCGATTCCGGCGGCGCGCCGGCCACGCTGGCCCCGGCCAGCAGATACGTGGTGGCGCCGAGCTGCACCTCGCCCCCCAGCATCGGCGGCTCCGGCGGCAGCGCCCGGGCCGGGGCCGCGCTCAGCCCGTAGGATGCCAGCCACCGCCCGGGACCGGTCGCGACCAGCGCGAAGCCGCCGCCGAGTGTGGTGCGGTCCGCCGCCAGCAATTGCGCCGCCCGCACCGCGTCGCCGCGGCGAATCGCCTCCGCCATGCTCGGGTTGGCGGCGATGGCAGCGGCTTCATCGCTGGCATTGGCGCGGATGTAGTTTTCCAGCAGCCCGGTCAGCCGCGCCGTGTCGTCCCGCACCGCCTCGACCGGCCGGCTGAACCACTTGTCGAGCGTGCGGTTGATCAGCCCGTAAGTGAAGGCGAACATGCAAACCACGGGAATCAAGCTCAACCCCAGCGCCCCGATCACCAGCTTGGTCTTGAACTTGGCGCCCAGCACATTCGCCCGCCGCTCGGCGTAAAGCTTCAACAGTTGCCGCAGCAGCACGAACGAGAGGATGACGATCGCCAGGAACACCAGCGCCGACAGCAGGAACAGCAGCCAGGTGTTTTCCAGGTTGGGCGGAACGAAGCGGATGCTGACCGCCTGGGGATAAAACAGCACCGCGATCAGGATCAGCAGCGCGCCGCCGACGAGCAGGATGCGGCGCCGCCGCGCGGAGCCACGAGCCCACCAGCGCGGCCGTTGCGAGCCGGGTGCGGGAGCGGCTGGAAACGCCATCCTGCGTTAGAGCCTATCAGAACCACGCCGGGCGGCGCGGCCGCCGCTGCGGTCCTCCGCCGGCCTGGGCCGCCGGCAACCCGCGCTTCGGTCCCCCCGGACCGCTCCCTAGCTTGATTACCTGCCCCGCCGGCCAGTTGCGGAAAGCGCCCGCGGGGTCCGATTCTGCTCATCTAGATTGCCCGGAGGCGGCGCGGCCGCCCTAGATCCGGACGCTGCCGCCGCGGATTGCGGTGGTGGTTCGGTTTGTGATCGCCGGCACGGGAGGTCCATTTGGCTCGGAGCCCTCGCGTCGCCGGAATCGGCCGGGGCTGTTTGGGGAACAATGTCGCAACGCCTAGGCGATCTCTTAGTTCGGGAGAAGGTCCTCACCCAAGCGCAGTTGGATGAGGCGATTGCCTACCAAAAACGCCATGGCGGGCGGCTGGGCAGTTGCCTGGTCAAACTGCGCTTTTGCAGTGAAGAAGAGGTGGCGCAGTGCCTCTCGCGCCAGTACGGCGTTCCCGCCCTCAACCTCAACGAATTCGAGATCGATCGCAACCTTCTGAAGCTCGTTCCCCAGGAGACGGCCGAGGCCTACCAGATCGTCCCCCTGTCGCGCAACGGCGTGTCGCTGACGCTGGCGATGTCGGACCCCAGCGATCTCAACGTCATTGACAACATCAAGTTCATGACCGGCCTCCACGTCGAGCCGGTGGTGGCGAGCGAGTCGCAAGTGCTGGCGGCCATCGGCCGCGCCTACGGTACCGACGGCGTCGAGGGCGACCAGCTCCAGCAAGTGATGGAGAGCCTCGAGGCGCAGGAGGCGGCCGCGGTCGAGGTCGAGGAGACCGAGGCCGAGCTGGAACTGCACGACTTGGAGCGCGCCGCCGAAGAAGCGCCCGTGGTCAAGCTCGTCAACGTGATCTTGACCGAGGCGGTGCGGCGCGGCGCCAGCGATATTCACGTCGAGCCCTACGAGAAGGAGTTCCGCATCCGCTATCGCGTGGACGGAATCTTGCAGGAAGTCATGAGCCCGCCCGTCAAGCTGCGCGACGCCGTGACCAGCCGCATCAAGATCATGGCCAAGCTCGACATCAGCGAGAAGCGGCTGCCGCAAGACGGCCGCATCATGCTCAAAATGATGCGCGAAGGCCGCAAGAAAGTCCTCGACCTGCGCGTCTCCACGCTGCCCACGCTCTTCGGAGAGAAGATCGTGATGCGCCTCCTGGACAAAGAGAATTTGCGCTTGGATATGACCAAGCTCGGCTTCGAGCCCGAGAGCCTGGCCAAGTTTCAGGAGGCGATCAAGAAGCCCTACGGCATGGTCCTGGTGACCGGCCCCACCGGCAGCGGCAAGACCAACACCCTCTACAGCTCGATCGCGCAGCTGAACACCCCCGACATCAACATCATGACCGCCGAGGATCCGGTCGAGTTCCAGTTGCCGGGCATCAACCAGGTGCAAATGAAGGAGCAGATCGGGCTCAATTTCGCGGCGGCGCTGCGCTCGTTCCTGCGCCAGGATCCGAACATCATCCTGGTCGGCGAAATCCGCGACTTCGAGACCGCCGAGATCGCCGTCAAGGCGGCGCTCACCGGCCACCTCGTCCTCTCGACCCTGCACACCAACGATGCCCCCTCCACCATCAGCCGCTTGATGAACATGGGCATCGAGCCCTTCCTGGTGGCCACGTCGGTGCACATGATCTGCGCGCAGCGCCTGGTGCGGCGCATCTGCAAGGATTGCAGCACGCCGCAGCAGGTGCCGGTGCGGGAGTTGCTGGACGTCGGCTACGCGCCGGAAGAGGCCAAGACCGTCAAGGTGGCCAAGGGCGCCGGCTGCTCGGTTTGCAACAACACCGGCTACAAGGGCCGGGTCGGACTCTATGAAGTCATGGCCGTGGACGAGGCGCTGCGGGAAATGATCTTGGTCGGCGCCTCGGCGGTGGAGCTGAAACGCAAGGCCATCGAGCGCGGCATGATCACGCTCCGCCGCAGCGGCTTGATCAAGGCCGCGCAAGGCCTGACCACCCTGGAGGAAGTGCTGCGCGAGACGGTGCTCTAGCCGGCGCGAGCAAAGGAAACGAACCTATGCCCCTGAATTACGGCTTGAGCGATCTTCTCAAACGCCTGATCGAGATGGAGGGCAGCGACCTGCATCTGGTGACCAATGCGCCGCCGATGGTGCGTGTGCACGGCGAATTGAAGCCGCTGAATTTGCCCGCGCTCAGCCCGGCGGAAACCAAGCAACTGGCCTACAGCGTCCTCACCGACGCGCAGAAGCACCGGCTCGAAGAGACCTTGGAACTCGACTTCAGCTTCGGCATGAAAGGCCTCGCCCGCTTCCGCGGCAACGTCTTCCATCAGCGCGGGGCGGTGGGCGCGGTCTTCCGCATCATCCCCGTCGAGATTCGCAGCTTCGAGCAGCTCGAGCTCCCGGCGGTGGTGGCCAAGCTCTGCGACCGGCCGCGCGGGTTGATCCTGGTCACCGGCCCGACCGGCAGCGGCAAATCCACCACCCTCGCGGCGATGATCGACAAGATCAATTCGAGCGAGCACGGCCACATCCTGACCATCGAGGATCCGATCGAGTTTGTCCATCAGCACAAGAGCTGCATCGTGAATCAGCGCGAAGTCCTGGCCGACACCAAGGGCTTCAGCCCGGCGCTGCGCGCCGCCCTGCGCCAGGACCCCGACGTGGTGCTGATCGGCGAAATGCGCGACTTGGAAACTATCGAAGCCGCGCTGCGCATCGCCGAAACCGGCCACCTCACCTTCGGCACCCTGCACACCAACTCCGCCGCCAGCACCATCAACCGCGTCGTGGACGTCTTCCCCTCGCACCAGCAGGCGCAGATTCGCGCTCAGCTCTCGCTCGTGCTCGAAGGAATCTTGTGCCAGTCGTTGCTGCCTCGCATCGGCGGCGGCCGCTGCATGGCGATGGAAATTCTCGTGCCCAACCCCGCCGTGCGCAACTTGATTCGCGAGGACAAGATTCACCAGATCTACTCCAGCATGCAGACCGGCCAGGAGAAGTTCGGCATGCAGACCTTCAACCAAAGCCTGCTGTCGCTCTATTTGGCCAAGAAAATCACCCAGCAGACGGCGCTCACCGCCTCGTCGCTGCCCGAGGAATTGCAGGAGATGATGAACCGCGCCGAGCAAGGCGCGGGCGGCGCCCGGCCCTCGTTGGCGGGCGCGGCGCGGAGGTAGCCCACCATGCCCACATTTACGTATCAAGGAACCACGCGCAGCGGCCAGCGCGTCACCGGCGAGCGCATCGCGCCCAACAAGCAGGCCCTGCAAATCGTGCTGCGCCGCGAGCAGATTCAGGCCACCCGCATCCAGCAAAAGGGCAAGGAAATCGCGCTGCCCTCGTTCAGCCGCGGCAAGGTGTCGCCGAAGGACTTGGCCGTGTTCTTCCGGCAGTTTTCGGTGATGATCGACGCCGGCTTGCCCTTGGTGCAATGCCTGGAGCTGATTGGCGGCAATCAGGAGAACCCCGCCTTTGCCCGCAGCCTGGGCTCGGTGCGCGGCACCGTCGAAGGGGGCGCTACCTTGGCCAACGCCATGCGCCAGCATCCCAAGGTGTTCGACGAGCTGACGACGAACATGATCGAGGCGGGCGAAACCGGCGGCATTCTCGACACCATTTTGCAGCGCCTCTCCGTCCACATCGAAAAGATCGTGAAGCTGCGCGCCGCCGTCAAGAGCGCGCTGATTTACCCGGTGACCGTCATCGGCTTCACCGTCCTGATCGTCTTCTTCCTGCTCTGGAAGATCGTTCCCATCTTCACCACGCTGTTCGCCAGCTTGAACGCCACCTTGCCGTTGCCCACGGTCATCGTCATCCGCTTGAGCACCTTCATCGGCACGTTCTGGTACTTGCTCCTGGGCTCGCCGATCGTCATATGGCTCGCCATCCGGCAAATGCGCAAGACGCCCAAAGGGCGCTTCGCCTTCGATAACGCGATGCTCAAGATGCCCAAGATCGGGCCGGTCTTGCGCAAGATCGCCATCGCCCGCTTCACCCGCACCCTCGGAACCCTGATCTCGAGCGGCGTCCCGATTCTCGACGGCCTCGCCATCACCGCTCGCACCTCCGGTAATGCCGTCATCGAGCAGGCGCTGATGCGCGTGCGCCGCGCGGTCGAGACCGGACGCACCATCATCGACCCGCTGCGGGATAGCGGCATTTTCCCGAACATGGTCGTGCAGATGATCGGCGCCGGTGAGCAAACCGGCGCCATGGACGCGATGCTGCAAAAGATCGGCGACTTTTACGAAGAGGAAGTGGACAACGCGATCAAAAACCTGCTGGCGATGCTCGAGCCGGTGATGATCATGATCTTGGGCGTCGCCGTCGGCGGCATTGTCATCTCGATGTACTTGCCGCTATTCAGCCTGCTGGCGCAGATGTCGCAGCAGGTCCATTGAAAATCGCCGCGGCCCGCCGCGCTGGATGCGCCGGGCCTCGCCCGCCGGCCGGACGCAAGCCCATCGTCCCGGCCGCCGGCGGCCCCGGGCGCACTCCGGACGCCCCGCATCCCCTCGCCAACCGTGGCGGCCGGAATGCGGGCCCTGCCCGCCGCGCTCCGGCGGCCTGCTCACCGATCCCCGGCCGCCGATCACCGATGGCGTTTCGCCCTCCGCCCTCCGTTTACAATGGCCGCGTGCCTTCGATTGTGGATTTTCACAATCATTACTACCCTCCGGCCTACCTCACCGCTCTCGAGCAGGGCCCTTCCGCGGTCCAAGTCACCGTGGATGACGACGGCAACCCGCGCCTGCACTATCCCGGCGATTACAACATCGCTCCCCCCGGCCAGCGGGATTTGACCGCGCGCGAGCAGGCGCTCGATGAACACGGCATCGAGCACCAAGTGCTGAGCCTCACGACGCCCGGCACCCACGTCGAAGAGCCGGCGACGGCCGTGCGGCTGGCGCGGCTGGTGAACGACGCATTCGCCGAGGCCGTCGCGGCCCGGCCGCGGCGATTTTCGGCGCTCGCCACGCTCCCGCTCAACGATCCCGCCGCCGCCGCGAAGGAGTTGTCGCGCGCCCTGACCGAACTGCGCCTCCCGGGTGCGATGCTCTTCAGCAACGTCAATGGCGTGCCCCTCAACGACCGCCGCTTCTGGCCGCTTTACGAAATCGCCGATGACGCCCAGGCCGTGCTGATGATTCATCCCACCTATCCGGTGGGCGTCGAGGCGATGCAGGAGTTCTGGCTGATGCCGCTGGTCGGCTTCTTGCTGGACACCACCTTGGCCGCGGCGCGTCTGGTCTTCAGCGGCGTGCCCGAGCGTTTTCCGCGCATCCGTTGGGTCTTGGGGCATTTGGGCGGCGCGATCCCCTACATGGCGGAACGGCTGGATCGCGGCTTCCGTGCTTTTTCCGAGTGCCGCACCCAAATCTCGCGTCCGCCGAGCGAGTACCTCCGCCGCTTTTATTACGACACGGTCAACTTCGACCGTCGCGCGCTGGAGCTGGCCGTCCGCTTCGCCGGCGCCGATCACATTCTTGCCGGCAGCGATTACGCGCATCAAATCGGCAGCCTCGCGCTGATGCGGCAAAGCCTGGAGACGCTCGACATCTCCGATGCCGAGCGGGAAGCCATCCTGGGCGGCAACGCGCGGCGGCTGTTGCATCGAAGCTAGGGCTCGGGCGGCGAGCGGCCGCCGTTCGCTCAACGAGGCGGCGAAGAGCCGCGGGCCGGCGCCGCCGGCGCCTGCGGCTTGGGCAGCGGATGGTGCCGGCGGAATTGCGCCAGCCATTGGTCGAATTTCGCCCGCTGCTGGGGATTGAGCATGGCGCGAATCTGGTTGTCGGCCTGTTCCCGATAGGGCTGCAGGTCGGTGCTTTCTTGATCCTGCAATTGCTTGAAGCGCGGCTCGTACTGCGCGTGCACCTGCTGGTAATGCTGGCGTAGGGTGGCGACGATCGCTGCAAATTGCTGCGTTTGGCTATCGCTGAGACCCAAGAGCTTCTGCATCCGCGTCGCCAGGTCGCGATGACGGTGGTCGGGCCGGTGCAGGCGCGGCGCCCAGCCGTACATGGCGCCGCCGCCCGCGATCAACCCCAGTATGAAGACCGCGATCAGGATCAATGTGCCATGGCGGCGCGGCGGCGCGGGCGGCGGGCTCAGCGAAGGCGTGCTCATGGCGTCAGCGCGGTCCGATTCCTAGTAAGTCGCCCGGCGCTTGTTCGGGGATTTCATTGGTGGCCAGGGCGCCATTGGGCGCGAGCAAGGCCTGCTCGGAGGGTGTGGTTTCCACCACGGGCGGCGCCGGCTTGAACGCCAGCGAGCCGGCGATGACGAGAATGCCCGTGATGCCCGCCAAGTACGGCACCAACCGGCGAAAGCTGCGCGCCAGCGCGCTTTCCCACGCGGATTCGGAGTTGCGGCGGATCGCCGCCCACACGGCCGCCATCGGCGGCGGCGCCGCTTGCAGTTCGCCGCTGTGCACCACGGCCGCCGTCCACCGCCGCAGCCCGGCATAGTCGCGGCAGCGCTGGCATTGCGCCAGATGGGCTTCCAGCGCCGCGCTCCCAACCTGCCGCTCGATGTCGGCACGTGCCTCTTTGCATGCATAGCTTGGGTTCATTGCCGCCCCCCTGCCGCCGTCAGCTTTCGATAGCTGGCCATCAGCCGCTTGCGCGCCCGGAACAATCCTACCTTCACCGCGGATAGGCCGAGCCCGGTAATGCTGGCGATTTCCTCGAGCGACATGCCTTGCAGATCTTGCATCACCAGCAACCCGCGATCCCGCGGCCGTAGCATGCGCAATAGCTTATCCGCCAGGTCGTGCGTGACCAAGTCCGCCAAAACGTCGCCGCCGGCGGGATCGGGCAGCTCCCACTCCAGCGTCTGATTGCTCGCCCCCACCGGCGGATCCGCCGCCAGCGGCTGCCGGCGACGCTTGCGCAGGAAGTCCACGCAATGATTGCTCGCCAGCCGATATAGCCAGGGCCGGAAAGGCAAGCCCGGAGTAAACCGCGGCAAGGCGAAATAAGCCTTGGCGAAGATCTCTTGCACCAAATCCGGCACCTGATCCGGATAGCGCACGATGTTCGCCACCATCCGCGTGATCGGGCCGCGATAGCGGGCATACAATTCCTCGAATGCCGCCGCGTCGTGCTGCTGTACGCGTTGCACCAGCGGCCAATCGGCGTCCTCGGCCCCCGCCGAGATGGGAACCCGCATGGTCAGTGCCGTGGCGGCCATCACTCTTGATCAACGCACGGTCTGAAACAAAAGTTACAGGCCCAACCGGGTCGGTATAGACCCGTAACCAAATGGTACTATGGGATTTAGTAGTTGTGCCTGGGCGCTTCGCCGGCGGCTGGCGAACGGAGCCTTGCCGAGCACACCGCTGGCCCGGGGCCGCCGGCAAGAACAAGGCCGTAGCCGGACTCGCGCAACGCGTGGCCAAGCCGGGAGAGGCTGCGCAACCCCGGCCAGCCGAACCGGCCACCCCGGCGCGCGCAGCGTGCGTGCTGGGACGGGAGAACGAAGCGCGGCGACGCGGATCGTCCGCCACCATGGATCTGCCGACGATTTCTCTCGAATTGATCGCCTTTCTGTTTGGCCTGAGCGTCCATGAGGCGGCGCACGCCTGGGTCGCCTGGCGGCGCGGAGATCCGACCGCGCGGCTGTTGGGCCGTATCACCCTCAACCCAATCAAGCATGCTGAGCTGTTCGGGACCTTTGTGTTTCCCTTGCTGATGTTGCTCTCGGGAACCGGCTGGTTCTTCGGCTGGGCCAAGCCGACGCCTGTGGATCCGCGGCACTTCAAGCATCCGCGCTGGGATGACGTTTTGGTGTCGCTGGCAGGCCCCTTGAGCAACGCCCTCCTCGCGGTCGTCTCGCTCCTGGCGATCTGGGGTCTTTGGTGGCTCGCTCCAGTGCAGGCCAATGCCGGGCTGGCGAATCTCGGACGCCCTCAAGCCGGCGAAACCTGGCTCGCGGCGCTGGTCGTGCTCGCTTACTACAGCGTCGTGCTGAACGTCATTCTGGCGCTCTTCAACCTGATTCCGCTGCCGCCGCTCGACGGCAGCCATGTGCTGCGGCATTGCCTTCGCGGCGGCTGGAGCCGCGCCTACCTGCGTCTCTACCATAACGGGTGGATCAGCCTTATGCTGCTGGTGGGCGTGCTCTACATCGGCGTGCCCAACTGGATGTTGGATCCGGTCTTGGGCTGGTTTCAGAAATGCTTGCCGTAAAGCGGACCCGGCCGGCCGGCAATCGTAACGATGGCTGCCTATAGCGTTCAAATCGGCGCCCTTTATGACGGTCCGTTGGACCTGCTGCTGGACCTGATCCGCAAGCAGTCCATCGATATTTACGACATCCCCATTGCCCGCATCACCGCCCAGTACTTGGAAATTCTCAAGAACATGACCGAATTGGATGTGGAAAGCGCGGCCGATTTCCTGCTGATGGCGGCGACCCTCATCCAGATCAAGAGCAAAATGCTCTTGCCGGCGGACCCGACCCTGCCCGGCGAGACCGCCGCCGAAGATCCGCGGCAGGAGTTGGTGCGCCGGCTGCTGGAATACGAAAAATTCAAGCAAGCGGCCGCGCTGCTGCACCAGAAGCAGCAGCTCGAAGAGGCGAGTTGGCCGCAGCCGGGACTGCGCGATTTTCGCGAGGATCAAGCCGCCGAGCCGGAGCTGGCGGTCGGGGTCTACGACGTGGCGCGGGCGTTCCAGGCCGTCTTGCAGCGGCTGCGGGAGCGGCCGCGGCTCGCCATTGATCAGCCCGACGTCACCGTGGCGCAGATGCTGGAGCGGCTGCGGACCTGGCTGGCGCGCGATGCCGCGCCGCTTTCCTTGCAAGCCATCTTCGGCTCGGCTTCCAGCACGCGCGCGCTCGTGGTTACCTTCCTGGCGGTGCTGGAGTTGGTGCGGCTGGGAGAAGTGCGGCTGCGGCAGGAACGCGTATTTGGCGAAATTTTCATCAAACCGGCGCCGCTCCGGGCGCGCCGGCCAGAGGATTCGGAATGAACGAGACCGCTTTTCCCGATGCCGCCCTGCTCGCGGCGGTCGAGGCGGTGGTTTACGCCGCCGACGAGCCGGCCACGATCGAGCAGATCGCCGGCGCGCTCGCCGCCGAGCCGGCCCGCGTCGCGGCCGCCCTGTCCGTCCTCGCCGGCCGGTATCGCGGCGACGAGCATGGGATCGAGATCAAAGCGGTGGCCGGCGGCTATCGCATGGCCACCAAGCCCGAGCACCATGAGGCCGTGCGCCAGTTCATCAAGAGCCTGAAGCCGCCCGTGCGCCTCTCGCTGCCGGCGCTCGAAACCCTGGCGGTGATCGCGTACCGCCAGCCCGTCACCGCGCCCGAGATCAAGGAGATTCGCGGCGTGGATCCGAGCGGCGTGCTCAACACCCTCCTGGAGAAGAAGCTCATCGCCGCCGCCGGCCGCAAGGAAGTGATCGGCAAGCCCATCCTCTATAAGACCACGCGCGAATTTCTCGTGCGGTTCGGCCTGAACGGGCTGGAAGAGCTGCCCACGCTCAAGGAATTCGAGGAGCTGGCGATGGCCGGGCTGGAAGGCTTGGAGCCGGCGGGCGGAGAAGCCGCCGGTGCAGCGCCCGAGACTCCGGCGCCGCCGGCCCCGGCGCCCGGGGCATGACCGAGCGGCTGCAGAAGATTCTGGCGCGCGCCGGCCTCTGTTCGCGCCGCCGCGCCGAGGAGTGGATCCGGCAGGGGCGCGTTGCGGTCGAGGGTCACGTCGTCACCCAGCTCGGAACCCAAGCCGATCCCACCACCCAACGCATCACCGTCGACGGCCGGCCGCTCCGCCCCGCCGAACCGGCGCGCTATTTCGCCTTCCACAAGCCCCGCGGTGTCGTGGCCACGCTTTCCGATCCCGAGGGCCGGCCTTGCCTGGCCGATTATCTGCCGCGCGGCCGCCGCGGCGTCCGCGAGCGGGTGTTTCCCGTGGGCCGCTTGGACTTTCACTCCGAAGGGCTGCTGCTGCTGACCAACGATGGCGCGCTGGCGCAGCGCGTCCTGCATGCCAGCGCGCACGTCCCGAAGACCTATCGGGTGAAGATCAGCGGCCGGCCCAGCCCCGAACAGTTGGAAAGACTGCGCCGCGGCGTGCGGCTGCCGGCGGTGCAGCGGCCGGGTCGCGCCGCGCCCGCCGTCCGCACCGCGCCCGCGCAAATTCGGCTCCTGCCCGGCCGCGCCGGTGAAGCCGAGAACCCCTGGCTCGAGGTGGTGCTGATCGAAGGCCGCCCCAACCAGATTCGCCGCATGTTCGCCTTGATCGGCCATCCCGTCGAGAAACTCAAGCGCGTCGCCATCGGCCCGCTCGCCCTGGGACAACTTCCGCCCGGTCGGCTGCGGCTGCTGAGCCGAGCGGACGTTCAAGCACTAAGCGCTCCACGGCATAGTGCGTAACAGCACAAATCGCAAAGAAATTGACTTGGCTCAACTTGACTGTTGCGCACGCCGTGATGTAAATACCTCAAAGCTTGGTTTGTGTGGTCGCAAGTGCAGCGGTCGGGAGGAGGCCTCATGAAGGTGTGGATGTCGCGTTTGGCAATCGTTATCGTGTCTTTGGCCTGCGCGGTCGGCCTGTTCGCGCAAGCAACCGGTTCCATTACGGGAACGGTCACCGATAAATCCGGCGCGGTCATTCCGGGCGCCACCGTCACCGTCACCAATGCCGCGCAAGGCGTGACACGCACAACGACCACCAACGCCGAAGGCTCTTACCTGGTCGGCGGACTTTCCGCCGGCACGTATGACGTCACCGTCGTCGCCAAGGGCTTCAACAAGAGCGTAACTACGGGCATTCCGCTGCATATTGGCGAGAACCTGCGCGCGGACGCGACCTTGCAAGTAGGCCAGGTGGAAAACGAGGTCACCGTCTCCGGCACCAGCGTCGGCCAGGTCCAGTTGCAGTCGGCCGCTTTGGCCGGCACCATCACCGGCACCGAAGTGCAGCAGCTCGAGTTGAACGGTCGCAACTTTACCCAATTGATCACGTTGACTCCCGGCGTAAGCAACCAAACCGGCCAAGACGAGGGTACCGTCGGCGTGTACGGCAACGTTGCGTACAGCGTTAATGGCGGCCGCACCGAGTACAACAACTGGGAAGTGGATGGCGCCAATGTCATGGATAACGGCAGCAACGCCACCATCAACGTTTACCCCAGCATCGATGCCATCAGCCACGTCCGCGTATTGACCTCCAACTATGGCGCCCAATATGGCCGTGACGCCTCCGGCACCGTCGAGGCCGATACCAAGAGCGGCACCAATCAGTGGCACGGCGACGCCTACGAATATCTGCGCAATGAAGCGCTGAACTCGCGCAGCTTTTTCGACACCGCTCGGCCGCCCTATCGCAAGAATGACTACGGCTACACCGTTGGCGGTCCGATCGTGAAGAACAAGACCTTTTTCTTCTGGTCGGAGGAGTGGCGCAAGGAAAAGAATCCCAGCACCTTCAACATGCTCGTGCCCTCGGTGGCGGAGCGGCAAGGCAACTTCAGCGACGTCTGTCCCGCGGCGGTCGGCGGCACGCAGACGGGCTACAACGAGTTCCGGACCGCCAATCCCGACTGCCCCGTCACCGTCGGGCCCCCTCCCGCCGGCTCTACCGATCCCACCTACACGATGTTCCCGGGCAACACCGTGCCGATCGATCCCAACGGTCAGGCGCTTTTGGCGTTGATCCCGGCGCCGAATGTCGCCGGCAGCGCCAATGCGCTGGAAACCAGTATTTCCGAGCCGACCAACTGGCGCGAAGAAATGTTCCGCGTGGACCAGACCTTCAACTCCAAGTGGTCGGCCTACTTCCGCTTCATCCACGACTCCTGGAATACCGTCGTAGTGCCGACGCTCTGGGGCAGCGGCAACTTGCCCAACGTGCAAACCGCCTTCACCGGCCCCGGCGTGGACATGGTCGCCCATCTCGCCACCACCATTTCTCCCACGCTGCTCAACGAGTTCGTCGCCGATTACACGGCGGATCACATCGGCTTGATCGATTCCGGCCCCATTGCGCTGGCTTCCGGCTTCACCATGCCCGGTCTTTTCGCCAACGGCTTCGGCGGCAAAATGCCCAGTATCAATCTCTGCTGCAATGCCGCCGATAACGGCGGCGGCGGCCTCGCCACCGACACCGGTGATGAGCCCTGGTTCAACTCTAACCCGACCTATTCCTACCGCGACCAAGTCACGCAGGTGATCGGCAATCATAATTTGTTCTATGGTTTCCAGTTCACCGCCGCGCAGAAAAACGAAATGGGCGGCCAGGAGTTGCAGCCTTCGCTCGCTTTCAGCAATACCGCCCCCATCTCCACCGGCAATGCCTTGGCTGACTTGATGATGGGCAACATCGCCAGCATCAGCCAGTCGAATCTTCAGCCCAAGTACTTCGATCGCTACAAGACGGCCGCGCCCTATATTCAGGACGACTGGCATGTCAACCCACGATTGACCCTGAATCTGGGGCTGCGGCTCGACCTGCTCGGCACTTATTACGACGACAATCCCACGCTGGAGTACAATTTCGAGCCTTCAGCGTGGGTGGCGGCGAACGCGCCGACGATCAACGCCGCTGGCAACGTCTCCCAGCCCAGCCAATCGGGCGGAGTCGCCAATTTCTTCAACGGCTTGGTGCAGTGCGATACCAATGGTGCGCCGCGCGGCTGCATCAAGGGCCATCTGATGAACTGGGCGCCGCGGTTCGGCTTCGCCTACGATGTAACCGGCGACGGCAAGACGGCCCTGCGGGGTGGCTATGGCATTTTCTACGACCATACCAACGGCAATGAAGCCATCGATCAACTCCGCAATCCCCCGGCGGCGCTGACCAGCACCATTCCGAATATCACCGGCTATGCCAATGTGCCCTCGGGCGGGGCGGCGCAGTTCGGGCCGCTCGGCGTGGGCGCGATTCCGCTGCAGGAACAGTGGCCCTACGTGCAGCAGTGGAATTTGGACCTGCAACGGCAGGTGATGAATACTGCGGTGACGGTCGCGTATGTGGGCAGCAAGGGCACGCATCTGACCGACAACCGCGACCTCAACCAGCTTCATCCCACGCCCTTGAGCCAAGACCCTTACAGCGCACAGCGCCGGCCAGACCTTGGCGGCCGATTGCAACAGCCTCAATAACGCGGGCGCCTGGTATAACTCCAGCGGTGTCGCCCAGCCTGTAACTTTAGCCAACGGCGCGACCATCTCCCCCGGCTCGGCCTTGGGTAGCGGCACCTGGGCGAACCTTTACGTCGCCTGCGGCAATTCCGTGGCGCCTCTCCGTCCCTTTGTCGGCTTTGGCTCGATCAGCCTGGTGGACCAGGGAGCGAACTCCAACTACAACGCTTTGCAAGTTTCGGCTCGGCGCAGCGCCGGCGCGCTCGATCTGAACCTGGCCTATACCTGGAGCCACTCGCTCGACAACGCCTCCGATCGCTACGACGGCAGCTTCGTCAATTCCTATTGCATGGCCTGCAACTACGCCAGCTCGAATTTCGACCAAACCCAAATGCTCTCGCTGGCTTGGGTCTACCATCTGCCGCTGATGGCGCAAAATCGCTGGCTGGGCGGCTGGGAGTGGTCGGGCATCATGACGCTGGATACCGGCACGCCCTTTTCCGTTACCAATGGCGTTTTCGGCGATAACGCCGGCGTCGCCAACGGGCAGGGTACCGGCTCCCGGGCTGACCTGGTCGGAAATCCCACCGCGGTTTCCGGCAACCCCAACGCCGTTTCTGCAGCCGAAATCGCCGCTGGCGATGTCGGCACCATTACCGGTCCCATGCTGTACAACCCCCAGGCGTTCGCCGAACCCACCGGCCTTACCTTCGGCAATTCCGGTCGCAACCTGCTGCGCAATCCCGGCCGGGCCAACTTCGACATGGGGGTGTTCAAGCAATTCCGGGTTACCGAGCGGCAGTCGGTGCAATTCCGCGCTGAAGCCTTCAACGTCTTCAACCACACCCAATTCAATGGCGTCAATAGCAATTTCGGCGCCTACGGCGCCAGCGAAGTCAATGTGTTTCGACCCGGCGGCGCCCATCTGGGCCGGGTGATCCAGTTCGGGTTGAAGTGGGCCTTCTAGACTGAACTTCGGCGGGGCGGCCCAGCCGCCCCGCCGAAATCGTAATCCGCTTTCCGCCAAGCCGCGTCCCGGCGACGCCGCATTCAGCGCGGCTAACGTGGGCTTTTGCTGATCCGACCTCTAAGCCGGACTCCTTCTGCCCGAGCCCCGCCGCTGATCTGTGCGCAAATCAACTTCGCTGTTGCGCAAATTCACCTTGACATTGCGCAACTCGTGATGTAAATACCTGAAAGCTTCGTCAAAGTGGACGAAAACGCAGCGGTCGGGAGGAGACGCCATGAAGGTGTGGATGATGCGGCTGGCATTCGTCGTCGTGTTTTTGGCCGGCGCGGTCGGTCTTTTCGCGCAAGCGACGGGTTCCATCACCGGAACCGTCACCGACAAATCAGGAGCGGTCATCCCCGGAGCCACGGTGATTGTGACCAACACGGATCAAGGAGTGTCCCACCAAGCGTCAACGAACGCGCAAGGCGCCTACTTGGTCGGCGGGTTGATCCCGGGGACGTATAGCGTCAGCGTTACCGCCAAGGGATTCAATCGCTACCAGGCCACCGGCATCGCCCTGCGCGTCGGCGAGCAAATTCGCTCCGACGCCGTTCTGCAAGTCGGCGAAGTCACCAATGAGGTGACAGTCACCGGCACCGGCATCGGACAAGTGCAAACCGAGACCTCCTCGCTTTCGGGCACCATCACCGGCACCGAGGTGCAGAACCTCGAACTCAACGGCCGCAACTTCACGCAGTTGATCACCCTGGTCCCCGGCGTCAGCAACCAGACCGGCCAGGACGAGGGCACGGTCGGGGTCTACGGAAACGTCAACTACAGCGTGAACGGCGGCCGCCTCGAGGAGAACGACTGGGAGGTGGATGGCGCCAACGTCATGGACAATGGCAGCAATCAGACGATCAATGTCTATCCCAGCGTCGATGCCATCGGTCACGTGCGGGTGATCACCAATAGCTACAGCGCCCTCTACGGGCGCGACGCCGGCGCGACCGTGATCGCCGACACCAAATCGGGCACCAATCAATGGCACGGCGACGCCTACGAATTCTTGCGTAACAATGCTCTGAACGCGCGCAGCTTCTTCGACACCACGCGGCCGGTTTACCGCAAGAACGATTACGGCTTCACCATCGGCGGGCCCATCAAGAAAGACAAGCTCTTCGTCTTCTGGTCGGAAGAGTGGCGCAAAGAGGCGAATCCCGCGACCTTCAACGACCCGGTGCCGCCGATGTCGCACCGCCAAGGCAACTTCAGCGATGTCTGCCCGGCCGCCGGATCGACCCCGCCCGCCGGCGTCGGCGACTTCGAAAAAGCTTACCCAAACTGCCCGATCCAAACCATCACCCCCCCGCCGCCGGGCAGCCCCAGCGGTACCCAAGGCACCTACACGCTCTTTCCGAATAACCAAGTTCCCGTGGATCCGAACGCCGCCGATTTGTTGACCTTTGTGCCCCAGCCGAACCAGGTCACCAGCGCCGGCAGCTTTTTTCACGGCTCCGTCTCCACGAATACGAATTGGCGCGAAGAGCTCTTCCGCGTGGATGACCAGATCAACAGCAAATGGTCGGCCTATTTCCGTTTCATCCACGACTCTTGGAGTACGGTCGTGCCGCAGACCTTGTGGAGCTGGTCGTCTTACCCGACCACGCCGACCAATTTCGTCGGCCCCGGCGCGGATATGGTCGCGCATATCGCCACCACGATTTCGCCGACGCTGCTCAACGAGTTCGTCGCCGACTACACCGTGGACCACATCGCGCTGACCAACACCGCCAATGTGGCGCTGCCCTCGAATTGGTCCATGCCGGGTATTTTCAAGAACGGCTTCGGCGATAAGATGCCGGCCTACATGATGTGCGGCGCGTCGGTGGATGGCGGCTGCTGGTTCGTGGACACCGGCGATGAGCCATGGTATAACTCCAATCCCACCTACGACTATCACGACACGATCACTCAGCAGCATGGCAACCACGCGCTCTACTACGGCGCGCAGTTCACCGCCGCGCAAAAGAACGAAATGGGAAGCCAGGAGGTTCAGCCCACGCTCGAGTTCGGTACCTGGGCGACCTGCACGACGAATAATGCTTTGGCCGACATGCTGACCGGCTGCATCGCGCAGGCGTATCAGAGCAACATCCAGCCGAAATACTTCGACCGCTACAAGGTCTTCTCCCCGTTCATTCAAGACGATTGGCACGCCACCAACCGCTTGACGCTCAACCTGGGCCTGCGGCTCGACATGTTGGGCACCTACCGCGATAAATATCCCGGCCTCACCTACAACTTCGAGCCCTCCCAATGGGTGGCCGCCGATGCGCCGGTGATCGAGAGTGACGGCACCCTCGGCCAGAACGCGGCCGGCACCGCCAATTTCTACAACGGCCTGGTGGAATGCGACGCCAAGGGCGCCCCCGCCGGCTGCATCAAGGGCCACCTGTGGAATTTCGCGCCCCGCTTGGGCTTCGCCTATGACCTCTTCGGCGACGGCAAGACCGCGTTTCGCGGCGGCTACGGCGTCTTCTACGATCACACCAGCGGCAACGAGGCGATTGACCAATTGCGCAATCCCCCGCTCGCCGTCACGCCCAACATCTACAACATCCAAGGCTATGCCAATGTCGGCCTGCCCCCTGGCAGCAGCGGCCTTTCGCCCTTCGGCCTCGGCGCGCTGCCGCTGCAAGAGACGTGGCCGTACGTGCAGCAATGGCACATGGATTTGCAGCACCAATTCTTTGGGAACACCGTCATCACCGCCTCCTACGTGGGCACGAAAGGCACCCACCTCACGGCGGGCCGCAACATCAATCAGCTCCATCCCATTCCCACCGCGCAGAACCCGTTCTCGCCGGGCGAGCCGATCAACAGCAACGACATTAACGGCAATCCCATCTGCAACACCTTCAACAACAGCGGCAGCGTGACGCTGCCGAACGGCAATACGATCGCCAGTAACACCCAGGCCGGCAATCTTCTGAGCGTTGCCTGCGGGAATAGCGCCGACCCCATGCGGCCGTACCTTGGTTATTCGAATATCAACTTGGTGGACCAAGGCGCTAACTCCATCTATCACGCGTTTCAGCTTTCCGCGCGCCGGGATTTTGGCGGTTTGGATCTCAACCTCGCTTATACCTACAGCCACGCCATTGACTCGAGCTCCGATTACGGTCAAACCAGCGTGCTCGACTCCTACAACATGTCCCTGAACCGGGCCAGTTCGGACTTCGATCAGCGCCACATGTTGAACTTCGCCTGGGTCTATCGGCTGCCGGTGCTGCCCAACAACGCCTGGCTGGGCGGCTGGCAATGGTCGGGGATCATGACCGCCCAGACCGGAGTTCCGTTCACGATCACCAGCGGCCAGGATGCCGCCGGCGTCGGCTCCGGCAGCAGCTTCCCGCTGGTCGTCGGCAACCCGCGTGCCAACGTCAGCTCGGCGGACCTGAGCCTGGCCAGCGCGCAATACGGTCCGCTCATGTACAACCCCTCCGCCTTCGCCGCGCCTACGGGCCTGACCTTCGGCAACGCCGGACGGAACTTTTTGCGCGAGCCGGGCCGCTTCAACTTCGACATGGGTCTGTTCAAGACCTTCCGCATCAATGAACGGCAGCACATTGAGTTCCGGGCCGAAGGGTTCAACGTCTTCAACCACACCCAATTCACCGGCATTGCCAGCGGCATCAGTTGCTTCGGCACGGATAACACCGCCGGGGGAACGCCCTCGGGAAGCGCGAGTTGCTTGACCTCGTCGAACTTCTTGCACCCGACGGGCTCGCACCTCGGCCGGGTGATCCAGTTCGGGTTGAAGTGGGCCTTCTAAGCTAAACTTGGGCGGGGCCGGCGCGCCCCGCCCAACGCGTGTCCGTTGCCGATCCACCGCAGTCTTCCGATTTCGCCGCAGTCCTGCGTTCGGCGCGGGTCATCGCGGTCGTGGGCTTGTCGGCGAATCCGGATCGCGACAGTCATGGCGTCGCCCGCTACCTTCAGCGGCATGGCTACCGGATCATTCCGGTCAATCCGAATGAGACGGAAATCTTGGGCGAGCGTTGTTACGCGCGCCTCGAAGACATTCCCGAGCGCGTGGACATCGTGGATGTCTTCCGGCGCCCCGACGCCGTGCCGGCAATTGCCGCCGCCGCCGTCCGCATCGGCGCGGCGGCGTTGTGGCTCCAGGAGGGCGTTACCCATGGGGCTGCGGAGGCGGCGGCTCGCGCGGCCGGCCTCTTCGTGGTGAGTGACCGCTGTATCGCCAAGGAACACCACGCGATCGTTGACAAATCCGGTTCTTCATGACATCGTGTTCGATCACAAGGTGGCGTATGAAATCCCACATTCACACGCGAATCATCGGTTGGTTGTCTTGGGTCGGCCTCTGTCTCGGTCTTGCCGCTCTCGCGCAGGCACAAGCCACGACCTCCCTCCATGGCCAGCTCACGGATCCCAGCGGCGCCGCTGTGGCCGGCGCGGTGGTGCGATTGGCGAGTCCCGCCACCGGCTTTGCGCGTGTGACATCGTCGGATGCGACGGGAGTCTATGAATTTCAGCAGCTCGCGCCGGGCACCTACACTCTGACGGTCACCGCCAAAGGCTTCGCGGTCAGCCGCGTCGCCAATCTCACCCTGCTGGTGAATGAACCGGCCACCGTTAACCTGAGTCTCAAGCTCGCCGCCGCCTCGACTGCCGTGGAAGTGCAGGGCGCCACGGCGCCGCTGATCAATACCACCGACGCCACCCTCGGCAATGCCTTCAACACCGTCCAGTTGACGCAATTGCCCATCGCCGACCGCAACGTGGTCGAATTGCTCAGCTTGCAGCCCGGCGTGGTTTATACCGGCGATAAGCAGCTGAAGTCCGACTACGACACCCGCACCGGCGCGGTCAACGGCATTCGCAGCGACCAGTCGAATGTCACCCTCGACGGCGTGGACGTGAACGATCAGAACAACGGCTACGCGTTCACCAGCGTTCTGAATATCCCGCCTGACTCCGTTCAGGAATTCCGCGTCACCACCGCCGACCCCAACGCCGATTCCGGCCATTCCGGCGGCGCCGAAGTGGCCTTCGTCACCAGAAGCGGGACCAATCAATTTCATGGCTCGCTCTACGAGTTCAACCGCAACACCAATCTCAGCGCCAACGACTTCTTCTTGAAAACCGCGGAACTCACTAACGGCCTTCCCAACCAGCGCCCGCAACTGATTCGAAACGTCTACGGGTTCACGCTCGGCGGGCCGATCAAGAAGAACCGTTTGTTCTTCTTCGCCAACTACGAGGGGCGGCAGGACCGGCAGCAAGCGAGCGTCGAACGCACTGTACCCAGCGCCCAACTGCGCCAGGGCTTCATCAGCTACGTGCCCGCGGACCCCTCCACCTGCCCCAGCGGCCACCCCGCCATCGCCGGCATTACCTGCTACATCACGCTCAGTCCGGCGGACATCCAGGCCATGGACGCGGTGAATTCTTCCAGTAACCCGCGTCCCGATGGCGGCGGCCAGGGCATCGGCGTCAGCCCGGACATGTTGAAGTACCTCCAGGCCTATCCCATGCCCAACGACCTCTCGGTGGGCGACGGCCTCAACTTCGTCGGGTACCGCTTCGCCGCGCCGACGCCCGCCGGCTTCGATACCTACATCACGCGTCTGGACTACAACATCACCGCCGATGGCTCGGAGAAGCTGTTTTGGCGCGGCCAGTTGCAGAATTTCAAGCAGAACAGCGCTCCGCAATTCCCCGGCATGCCGCCGGCCACGACCGACCTCGACGATAGCCGCGGGTCGATCCTTGGCATCACCTCGGTGATCTCGCCGACGGCAGTGAACAGCTTCGAGTGGGGGTATATTCGCCAGGGCCTGTCCACGGCCGGCGACCTGCTGACCTCTCGCATCATCATCCGTAACCTGACTTCCCTCTATGCCACCTCGCGCACCCACAGCGGCATCATTCCCGTGCACAACTTGGTGGACAACTTCAGCTGGATCAAAGGCAACCATACCCTGCAATTCGGCGCAAACGTCGAGTGGACGCGCGATAACCGCCTCAGCCTGGAAAATTCGTTTTCCGACGCCGTCACCAACGCCGATTACGGCGATACCGCCGGATTTGCGAATCACGTCAATCCCAGCACCGGCGAGCCCTCGCCGCTCGATCCCGTCACCATCGGCAAGCCGCAAGTGGATCCTTCGTTCCAGAACTCCTATGACTTCCCGCTGGTGGGCTTGATGGGAATCTTGACCGAGGGCGACGGTGTGTACAACTTCAACCGCACCGGCGCCGCCTTGGCCCAGGGCGCCCCGGTCAAGCGCAATTATGCGATCAACGAGTACGAGTTCTACGGTCAAGATGCCTGGCGCGTCACGCCCAATCTGACCTTCACCTATGGCTTGCGCTGGACCCTCGAGCAGCCGCCTTGGGAGATCAATGGCGAGCAGGTCACGCCCTGCGTGACGCAAAGCTATGGCAGCGTCTGCGAAAACCAGAATCTCGCCGACTGGTTTAACAACACCGGCGCGCTGGCCCAGCAGGGCAAGCCGGCGAGCGCCGCCGGGGAGGTCTCCTACCAACTCGGCGGTCCGGTCAATCATGGGCCGGGCTATTGGGGCTGGGATTACAAAGACTTCGCGCCCCGGATTGCCTTGGCCTGGTCGCCGGATTTCGGCGATGGCTTCCTCAGCCGCATCTTCGGCAAGAAGGGCACGGCCTCGATTCGCGGCGGCTATAGCATCATGTACGATCACTTCGGCACCGCCACCGTCAACACCTTTGACGCCACCGGCGCGATCGGGCTTTCGACCGACATCAGCAACGCCGCCGGCGTGATCACCGTCCAGTCGGCGCCGCGGTTCACCGCCTTCGATCAGCTCCCGGCGGCCTGCCCGTCCTTCACCTTGACCGATATGGCCAATGGCTGCATTTTCGGCCCCACGCCCGTCGGCCAATTCCCGGCGCCGGCGCCGCAAGCCTTCGCCATCGCTTGGGGTCTCGACAGCACCTTGAAGACGCCCTACGCGCACATGTTCAATTTTTCGATCGGCCGGCAGTTGACTCCGCGCACATCCCTGCAGCTTTCCTACGTCGGCAGCATCGGCCGGCGCTTGATGATGGAAGACGATCTGGCCATGCCTGCGGACGTCGTCGATCCCGCCAGCAAGATGGACTATTTCACCGCTGCTAAGGCACTCTCCATGCTGGCCGCGGCGAACACCCCGGCTCAGCAGGTTCAGACCATTCCGTATTGGCAGAACTTATTTTCGAACATCGCGCCGAACTTGGCTTCGCCGGGCGTGGATCAAAACGGCAATCCCTTGCCGCCGGCGCTGACGATTGCGGGCTGGAACTACGGTCCCACCAACGCCAATGGCGCGCAGACCTATGTGAACATTCCGACCGTTACGCAGTACATGTATTCGCTGTATGCGAATAATCTGCATAACGAAACCACGGCGCTGGCGATCTTCGATTCCTTCCCCAACCCCGCCAACGCCAACTCCGGTCCGTTTACGTATTTCCATGATCAGTTTTCGTCGCTGTATGCCTGGCGCAGCATCGGTACCTCCGATTACAACGCGCTGCAGGCCAGCTACAACGTACGAGCCGGCGATGTTAACGCGCAGTTCAACTACACCTATTCCAAGTCCTTGGACGAGGCCTCCGATGCCGAACGCGTGGGGGCTTGGGGCGGGCTCGGCGGCAACATCATCAACGCCTGGGATCCCTATGCGCTGCGCGGCCGTTCGGATTTCGACACCCGCAGCCAGATCAGCGCCAATTGGGTTTGGGAGCTGCCCTTCGGCCGTGGCAAATGGCTCGGCTCCGGCGCCGGCAATTGGCTGAACGGAGTGATCGGCGGCTGGCAGCTCTCGGGCGATTACCGTTGGACCACGGGATTTCCGGTCAATGTCGCCAACGGTTATCAGTGGCCGACGGATTGGCAGCTCGGCGGCGAAGCGATGCTGATCGGCGCCGCTCCCAAGACGCAGCACACTGACAATGTCGTCGATTCCAGCGGCCACGGCGAGGGCCCCAATATGTTCCCCGATCCGGCGGCCGCCTTGGCTGCATTCCGGCCCGATTGGCCCGGCGAATCCGGTATGCGCAACGTCATCAACGGCGACGGTATGTTCAATATTGATTCCGCGCTGGCCAAGACGTTTAACGTGAGCGAGGGCAAGGCGCTGCAGATTCGCGTCGCCGCCTTCAACCTCACCAATACTGTGCGCTTTGACGCCCAGCAAAATCCGCCGGAAATCGACCAGTCGTCTTCGTTCGGCAAATATACGGACACGCTGGTGCAGCCGCGCTTCATTCAGTTGGGCTTGCGGTTCACATTCTGATTGCGGCGACATTTAGGGCCGGTCTCGCCGTACTCGGCGAACTTCCCTTGCCGGCACCGCTGGTCCGTGTGCCACCGCCGCGGCCAGCGGGAAGCCGGCCGGCCTCTGCCAAGAGCGGTCCTTTTCTCGCCTTCGCATCCGCTTGTAAACTGAGCGGTGCATCTCCCGCCGACCCGGCGCCAACCTCTATCCGTGGCGCTGACCCCGCTGCGCAGGCCTGCGCTCGTGGCCGTGGTGGCGGCGCTGCTGTGCCTGGCCGGTTGCCGCAGCTCCGCTCCTGCCGCCGGTCCGCAAGGTAGCCCAACCCCGCTCGATCCCGCCCTTACCGGCGGGATCGCAGGCCGCGTCCTCTGGCAAGGGCCGCCCCTGGCGCCGGCGATGATCGACATGCGCGGCGCCGCCGCCTGCGGTGCCGCGAGTCAACCCGACGAGTCCTTGGTTGTCAATTCCGATGGCACGGTGCGCTGGGCGTTCGTTTACATCGCGCGCGGCCTGGAATCGTGGCGCTTTGCCGTGCCGGCCCAGCCGGTCACGCTGGATCAGAGGGGCTGCCGTTTCGAGCCCCACGTCTTCGGCATCATGGCCGGCCAGCCGCTTCGGATCATCTCGAGCGACGCCACCATTCACAACGTCCATGCCGAGGCCAAGTTGAACCGGCCTTGGAATGAATCCATGACTCCGGGCATGGCGCCCCTTCTGGAGCGCTTCACGGTGCCTGAGATCATGGTCCCCATCCGCTGCAACGTGCACGCGTGGATGGAGGCCTTCGCCGGCGTCGTCTCGAACCCCTATTTCGCCGTTACCGGGACCGATGGCGCGTTTGTGCTGAAAAACGTGCCCGCCGGAACTTATACCCTCGCCGTCTGGCAGGAGCGGTTGGGCACCCAAGAGCAGACCGTCACGGTCCTGCCGCGCAAGACAAGCCAAGTTTCATTCTTGGAAACGCCGCGCAGCTGAGCCAGGCTTCGCGCCCTTTCATCTCCGCCGCTGTGGTGGATCCGCCGTGTCGCGTCTCCCACCGCCGAGTTTCCTTGGTCATCTGGCCAACCCCGCTGGCCTAAGCTGAATCCTACTTTCGAGGCCCCCAAGGGGGATTCTCTGCGGGATGCGCCGAGGCGCTCACCGCCGCTGTTTGACAATTTAGAACTGCACCGTGCTTGACTCCAGCGGAAGCGAGGAGGGAACCGTCGCGCTTCCGGTTCCCTCCTTTCGACTACCTCAATATTGGTGCTTTCCGCCGTAGAGAAGCCCACCAGCCCGGGCCCTCGCCGTCCCCGCAGTCCTTTCCTGTAATCTGAAGTACCGCAATGGGTTAAGCGCATTCCCACATTCACCTGTACTATCGACCAGGAGACCATTTTCGCGACACCGATTTCCGTTGGCCGCTGATGCAAGTCATTGATCTGTTGGCACATGGCGGCCGCGTCGCAGCATGACCGCCACGGAGGTGGTCTCATCCGTTCGCGCCATGTTCCCGGCGTTTGCTCCCCTCCGAGCATTACCCCCGAAAAGGGGGCAGAACGCTTTCCAGTGCCAAGCGCTTCATCTCGCCGCCGTTCCCGCCATCGGAACCACGAGCCCCCACCCCGGATTCATGGCGTCAGTGCAAACCCGGCCGGGCTGCTGTATGTTAATGCATGCCCGTCAGGCCGGGCTTTATGCTCGCCATCTATCGCATCGTGCTGTACCTGTGTGCGGCGGCCTTTGCCGTCTTGGTCGCGCATCGGCTGTTGCGCCGCGGCCAGCCGAACCTAGGCTTCGCTCGGCGGCTGAACGAGGCCATCTGGACGTTGATCCCCGCCGTCCTGCTGTTCTTGCTGGTGCTGGCGACCGGCGGCGTCGTCCGGCCATAAAGCCGCGCCGCTCTCTGCCAGCGGTCCCGGCCCGGCACGATCGGCTCGGCTTAGGCCAGCGTGGCACAATGGATGGTTGGCTATGCCGTCCGTCGCAGTTTCCGATTCCGCCCCGCAAGCGCCGGTCCAGGAATTCAATTTCGCGCTCAACCTCTACGCGCGCGTGCTCTCGGTGCTTACGGTCGTCCTGCTGTTCGCGGGCGCCCTGGTGACCAGCGAGCAGGCAGGATTGTCGATTCCCGACTGGCCTCTGGCCTACCATCGCTTGATCCCGCCCTTCGTGGGCAATATTCGCTTCGAATACACGCACCGCGTCATCGCCACCTGCGTCGGCCTGATGACGATCGGAATCTTGATCTGGCTGTGGCGCGCCGAGCCGCGCCGTTGGCTGCGCTGGTTTGGGGTGGTGGCGCTGGGCACGGTGGTGGTGCAAGGCATTTTGGGCGGGCTTACGGTTCTGCACTTCCAGCCGCCGTGGCTCTCGGCCGCCCACGCCTCGATGGCGCAGCTCTTTTTCTTGATTACGGTCAGTTTGGTGGTCTTTACCGATCGTCGCTGGCTGACGCCAGTGGCGGCGGCGCAAGATGGCTCGCCGAGAGTCTTCGCGCTCGGCGTCGCGACCACCGCGGCAATCTATGCGCAGCTGATCGTCGGCGCCGGTTACCGTCACGGCGCGATCGGCGTTGCCCCGCATCTCGTGGGGGCGGGGGTGGTGACGATCTTGGCGGTGACGACGATCGTGCTGACCTTGCGCCGCCATCGCCAGCCGGCGCTGCGCAACGCGGCGAAGCTGCTGGCGGTCCTCTTGGCCGTGCAATTGTCGTTGGGCTGGATGGCGTATGACATCAAGATCGCGACACTGCGCGCGCTGCAGCCGCCCGAGAATCGCGTCCTGGCGACGAGCATCCATCTCGTTTGCGGAGCCCTGCTGCTGGCGACCGCGTTGGTGTTGACGCTGCGAGCGAGGAAGTACTTGACCGCATGAAGCCGGCGACTTCGACGGCGCGCGTGGAACCGGCCCAGCCCGGTCTGGGCGCCAACGCCTTGCGGCCCGTCCTGGCCGGCGGGCGCTGGCAAACGGCGCGGCGCGCGGTCTCCCCCTGTCTCGCGCTGACCAAGCCGCGGGTCACCCTGCTCGTGGCCGTGACCGCGTTGGCCGCCTGCTACGTGGGTTCGCAGCGCCCGCTGGCGCTTTGGTACCTCTTTGAACTGACGGCGGCGACGGCGCTGCTGGCGGGCGGCACCGCCGCGCTCAACCAGCTGTGGGAGTGGCGTAGTGACGCGCTCATGCGCCGCACCAAGATCCGTCCTTTGCCGGCGCATCGCCTGGCGCCGGCGACGGCGCTGATCTTCGGCCTGGCGCTTTCCGCCGCCGGCTTGGGACTGCTCGCTTGGCGCATCAATTGGCTGAGCGCGGCCATGGGGCTGGCCACTGCGGCTTCGTATTTGCTGCTCTATACCCCGATCAAGTACCGTTCGCCCTTGAGCACGGTCATCGGGGCGCTGCCGGGCAGCGGGCCGATCTTGATCGGCTGGGCCGCGGCCCGCGGCGTGCTGGATGCCGGCGCCTGGGCGCTGTTCGGGCTCCAGTTCCTCTGGCAGTTCCCCCATTTCCTCGCGATCGCCGCTCTTTACCGCGAGGATTACGCCAAGGCCGGCATTCGCATGTTGCCGGTGGTGGATGAGAGCGGGGAAGAAACCGGCCGCCAGGTGATTCTCTATTGCCTGGCGTTGCTGCCGGTCAGCCTGCTGCCGGCGGTCTTGGGAATCGCCGGATTCTGGTACTTCGCCGGGGCGCTGGCCTTGGGCGCGGGGCTGCTGGCCGTCGGCGTGCAGACCGCCCGCTCCAAAACGCGTCTGGCGGCGCGGCGGCTGCTGCAAGCTTCGGTGCTGTACCTGCCGCTGATCTTCGCCTTGATGATGATGGATAAGCGCTGATGCCGACGCCTCCCGCGGTCGAAATCGAAGCGATCGGGCACTGCTATGGCGACCTGCGCGCGCTGGATGGCGTCAGCTTCGCGGTCGCGGCCGGTGAGCTCTTCGCCCTCTTGGGTCCGAATGGCGGCGGCAAGAGCACCCTCTTCAAAATTCTTTCCACGCTGATGCGGCCGCAGGAAGGCAATGCCCGGATCTGCGGCCACGATCTGCGCTGCGAGCCTGCTGCGGTGCGGTGCCAAATCGGTGTCGTGTTTCAAGCTTCGAGCCTCGATCCCAAGCTGACCGCCGGAGAAAATCTCGAGCACCAGGGCCGCCTCTACGGCCTGCGCGGCCGCGCGCTGGCGCTGCGGGTGACGGAGATGCTGGAGCGCGTCGGTCTCGCTGACCGGCGGCGCGCCCCGGCGGAAACGCTCTCGGGCGGGCAGCGGCGCCGCATCGAGGTGGCCAAGGGCCTCATGCACCGGCCCAGCCTGCTGTTGCTCGATGAGCCGACTACGGGCCTCGATCCCTTGGCCCGCCGCGAGTTGTGGTCCTACCTGGCGCTGCTGCGCGAGCGCGACGGCTTGGCCGTGCTGACCACCACCCACTTGCTGGAAGAGGCGCAAGATTGCGATCGCATTGCCATCCTCCATCGCGGCCGCTTGGCGGCGCTGGGCACGCCGGCGGCCTTGACCGACGAGATCCAAGGCGAGGTGCTGGTCATGGAAGCGGCCGCGCCCGATCGTCTCCGCCAGCGCATCCAAGAGCGCTTCCAGCAGCCGGCGCAGGTGGTGGGCCGGCAAGTGCGGCTGGAGCGCCCCAACGCCCACGAGTTCGTTCCCGCCTTGATGCAAGCCTTCGCCGCTGACATTCGCTCCATCACCGTCGCCCGCCCCACGCTGGAAGACGTTTTCGTCCATCGAACCGGTCAGCGCTGGAGCGCGGAGAACGCCGAGGCCAATTAGACGATGTCCCTGCAACCGAGCGCGGTGCAAGAATCGGCAGTCTCCCTCGCGGCGCCCCAAGTTTCTCCGCCGCCGCCGGCGACCGGCCTGTGCCTCCCCGCGGCCACGCTCTGGTGGCGTGAATTGGTGCGCTTCTACCGCCAGCGGGCTCGCGTGGTGGGCGTGATCGGTTCTCCGATCGTCTTTTGGTTGATCATCGGCGCCGGCTTCGGATCCTCGTTCGCTACGGGCGCCGCGGCCGGCAAGCAAGGCTATCTCGAATACTTCTTCCCGGGCACGATGGTGCTCATCGTTCTGTTCACCGCCGTCTTCACGATGATGTCGGTGATCGAAGACCGGCAGGAAGGCTTCTTGCAGTCGGTCTTGGTGGCGCCGTGCCCGCGCGCCAGCATCGTGCTCGGCAAATCCCTCGGCGGCGCCACGCTGGCGACCTTGCAAGGAATCGTGTTCTTGGTGCTGGCGCCGACCCTCGGCATCGGCGTCGGATTCTGGCAATTTTGGTCGATCTTCGGAGCGCTGGCGCTCGTGGCTCTGAGCCTGACCGGCGTCGGCTTTGCCGTCGCCTGGCGGCTCGACTCGACCCACGCGTTTCATGCCATCGTCAATCTGTTCTTGATTCCCGCCTGGCTGCTCTCCGGAGCTCTGTTCCCGTTGGCCGGCGCCTCGCCTTGGGTGCGCTACGTGATGCTCGCCAATCCCTTGACCTATGGCACCGAGGCGCTGCGCGCCTTGCTGTTTGGCCGCGCTGCGCTGCCGCTGGGGCTCTCGCTCGGCGTCATCGCCGCCTTCGACCTCGTGATGTTGGGCTGGGGTTTGGCGATGGTCGGCGGGGAAGGCGCGCGCGCCGCCCGCCGATGATCGCGCCTTCCGCGGGGCTCATCGCCGCCTGCAATGCCGCCAGTGCCGGGTTTCTGGTCGCGGGATTCGTCTTCATCCGCCGTGGCCAGGTCGCGCGCCACAAGCTGTGCATGCTCAGCGCCTTTGCCATCTCCGCGGCATTTCTGGCGTTTTATCTTTGGCGGCATTTTGTCGTGGGCCTCGTCTATTTCCACCGCCAGGGCTGGATCCGTGATGCCTATTTCGTCGTGCTCGGCACGCACACGGTCCTCGCCGCCTTGGTTCCGGTCTTGGCGATCGTCACCTTGAGCTTGGCGCTCTTGGGGCGCTTCCCCATCCATCGCCGCTGGGCGCGATGGACGCTGCCGGTCTGGCTCTACGTCTCCATCACCGGCGTTGTTGTGTACTGGATGCTCTATCGGTCCTAGCGGCGCTCCCGCTGCCTTGCCGTCCGGACCCGCGCGCGCCTTACAGAGCGGCGCACTCCGCCGCCAGCACGCCGCTGACGATTTCCGGCGGCGGACCCCAATTCCCGATTCTGGCGCTGAGGATGGGGTAATTCGACGAAATTCCACCGATATGGGGCGTGGCGCGCCCGATGAGAATGCGGCCGATCCGCACCTGGCGCGCCGCGAAGGAACACATCCAGCACGGTTCGGCGGTAGTGACCAAAATACAGTCGGAAAGTTCAAAGCTTCGAAGCGCGCGGCAGGCCTCGCGCAGCGCCAGCAGCTCGGCATGCGCGGCCGGATCCAGCGTGGAGCGCACGGCTTCGATCCCCTCGGCCACCCCGCGGCCCTCGCGGGTTACGAGCGCTCCGACTGGGGTGTCGCCGGCCGCTCTCGCCCTTTGCGCCAGGCGGATCGCCTGCCGCATCCACTGTTCGTCTTCACTCCCGGCTTCGCTCATCCCACGTTGCGTCTAATGGCCGCTGCCGCCGCTTGCCTCGCGCGCCTTCTTCCGGGTGAGGGGCTTTCGTTTGGCCGCGCGCGCTTCGCGCCGCGCGGTCGAAGTGCGGCGTGAAGCGGTGGTCCGCCGCCGCGGCACATGCCTCCGTACATGCGGCGCTCTGCGTCGCGCGACGCGCGTGCGGGGCCGCGGCCGACTGCGCGCGATACGCCGGTGCGCCACGCGCCGGTGCAGCGCCGGCGCCGCCGGCACGTGCGCTCGCGCCGCCGCATAGCCGCTTGCGCCAATCGGCACCGGGCCGATCGCCGGCCGCTCGGCCGCGGGCGCCGCGGTTTCGACCAGGCTTGCTTCCGGCGCCACCGGCGCGGGCAACTGCGCCCAAATGCCGGGATCTTCCAGCCCTAGCCTCCAGACGGAAAAGCCGCGCAGATGATACTCACGGGCTAAGCTTAATTTGGCCGCGAAGCTGCGCGCGTCCTCGATCCACACCACGTGATAGTGCCGCCGGTTGCCGTAAACCCGGTAGGAAGATCTCAGCACCGGGTCCCAGCGCAGGTCGTCGGGATTGGCGGTCGAAGCCGGTTGCGTGCGGCCAAACAGGTGATAGGTCCACCGGAAAAACCGACGCAGCCGCCGCCCGATGCGCCGCCAAATGGAGATGCGCACGCGCCGCTCCGTCCAATCGGTTTGGTAGGTCGGCACGCCCAGAGAGAATTTGTCCGGCGGAATGTACTGCAACTCATGGCGGATCACTTGCTCGACCCAGGGATAGCTCGCCAGCGGGCCCGGGTCGCCGCCGCTGTGTTCCGGATAAGCCATCACGCTCAGAAAATCGGCCGCCCCCGCCAGCCGAGCGTAGTCGTAAACGCCGGAATACGTCTTGAAATTGTCGGTAAGGTCCTCGCTCGTGCGGGCCGCCACCGCCACGCTGAGAATCTTGCCATGGCGATGCAGGCCGGCGGCCAACTCCTCGATAAAGCGGCTGAACGCGTCGCGATCGGTCCAGAGCAGGCCCTCGAAATCGACCTGGAAGCCGGCCAAGTTGTCATCCCGCGCGGTCTCCAGCAGGCTTCCCACGGCGCGATCCCGCGCCAAGGCGTCGTGTAAGAAGTCATGCGCCTCGCGCCGGGAAAAGCCGTTATTGATGACCAGCGGCATTACGCCGACGTGATGCGCGCGGGCGATGGCCATGAGCTCGTCCGGCACCGAGCCATGCAGCACGCCGTGCCGGTCAAGAGCAAAGCACTGCGGCGCGACCAGGCTGATTGCATCCGCGTGAGCGCGAAAACTCTCGATCCCGGAATCCGCGTCGGTCGCATAAAACACCGCGCGCAAGTAGTGCGCCGGCGGCGGCGCGGCCGCCGCTGGAATCAGGCGATCCATCCAACTGGGCGTGGGTTCGGGCGCAGTCAAATTCGGCGCCGGCGGCAGTTGTGCTGCGGCGGCGATTACGAACACCAGGCTCGCCACGACCATTCCCAGGCGCGCGGCCAGCCTGGAAAAAACTCCACTCACATCTTCGAGTATAGCCACCCGGGCCGGGCTGCCATCCAGGCGAAAGCCTTAAAGTAACCGGACTCGCGGACAGTGCCGCGTGATCCGGCGAGGCTGGAGCTGCGTCCGCGCTCAGGAAATTTCCACGGGACGCCTGCGGCCCTTCGGTCGCGAAGTGCGGCTGCCTGCGAGTGGATGGCCAACGCTGACGAGCTAAGCCGATCCTGCGGAGCCTGCGGAATTCCAAAGCGTGGACCGCTGCCGGCCACCCACGCCGATCACTGCGTCATTCCTATTGGATCGGTCGCTCCGCCGGTTCCAGGAGCACGGTGCCCTGCATCTCGCCGCCGCTCACCCGCACGGTTCCATTCTCGAAGAAGAATACGAATGTGGCTTCTGGGTCGTGGCGAAACTCGAAATACTCGAGCGCACCCGCGCGAACCGCTTCGTCTTCGGCGCTTGGCGCCGGTTGAAATGAGACTTCGAACCGCGAAACGCGGTGCCAACTGAGCTCGATCCCGATCAGCGCACCCCGCTCGTGGCCGCGCCGCACTTGCATCTCCGCGGCTGCCGACCAGCCCATTGTCGCCATGCCTTCTTCCGGTCCGTAGGTCAAGCCGATGAATTGCAGGTTTTCTCGCAAGTCGAAGCGAGCTCCTTCGACCTCGAGCTCCACGGACGGTGCATTCGAAGCGGGCGCGGTGACGCCGGCGAATCGCATCGGGAGCCTGAGCTAGAACGGAATGTCGTCGTCGGTGATTTCGGGGCCGCGATTCGGCACCGGCACTGCCTCCGCCGGTTCCTCGCCTCGTGCTCGCGGCAGCGCTTCGCGCTCCGAAACCTGCCCCCGGCCACCCAACAGCACCATGTCGCTGGCGACGATTTCGGTGCGGAAATGCTTCTTGCCGTCCTTGTCGTCCCAACTCGAGGTTTGCAGGCGGCCTTCGATATAAACCTGCGAACCTTTGTTCAGGTACTGGTTGGCGGTCTCCGCCATCTTTGCCCACAGCACGACGTCGTGCCATTCGGTGCGGTCCTGCCATTCGCCGTTCTTATCCTTCCAGCGTTCGGAAGTGGCCAGCCGAAGCTTGGTCACGGCTTGTCCGGAGGCCGTGTACTTCAACTCCGGATCCTTGCCCAGGTGCCCGAGAAGAATGACGCGATTGACGCTGCGTGGCATGACGAAAGGCTCTCCGTTCTGCCCTCCATCATAAGGCGGAACGGCGCTTGCACCATCCCCCCATCAGGGATGATCTTTCACTCGATCGATTGGAGATCCTTGCCCGGCTTGAACCGGATGGCCTTGCCGGGAGCGATGTTGACCTGGGCGCCCGTGCGCGGGTTGCGTCCAATGCCGGTCTTGCGCGGCCGGACATTGAAGACTCCGAAGCCTCGCAACTCGATCCGGTCACCGCGTTCCAGAGCCCGCTTCATGCCCGCGAAGACGCTCTCCACCGCCTCCTCCGCCTTGGCCTTGCTGATGCCCGTGCGATTGACGACTTCGTTAATGATGTCGAGCTTGATCATGATCGCCTCGAACGTCGATGATTTACCGCAACGGCAGTCTATTCAATAGCTTAGGGCGAGGTCAAGGCTTTGGGCCTGCAAATTCAGCCCTTTTTCGTTTCGGTGAGTTCTAAAGACAGCACCGGCTCCGGCTGCTTGCGCCGTCGGCGCAAGGTGATTTGCAAGGGAATCGAGCCCAGGGCGAACGCCATGCCCGCCAAGAAAATCGCGACGGCCACGGCCGATTGGTAGTGATGCAAATCGCGCAGCAGCTTCCAGATCGCAGCTTCCAGCGCCACCCCAAAAAAGACCAGGCAGAACGTCCAGAACGCCGCACCCAAGAAATTGGCCCACACGAAACGCCGCCTTCGGAAATGCAGTATGCCGGAGGCGAAGGGGATCACCAAACGGAATCCCCACATGAAGCGGCCGAAGAAAATCACGCTCAGGGCCGAGCGTCCGTGCAGCCAGCGGCTCGCGCGCGCTTGGTGGTCTGGGGGCAGCCAGCCTAGCTTGCGGCCCCGTCCCCCAAGTTCGTACAGAGCTTCGTAGAGCAAGGCGCTCACGACGATCCCGAGGCCGACCACCCAGCGCAGGCTGAAGTAGTTCTGCTCGGCCAGAATGACCGCCGCGACCAGGGTCGCGTCTCCTTCGACAATCAGGCCTAGAACGAGGAAGGCGTACCCGTAATGGAGGAGGAAGTGCTGCAAGGTTGCGGGTAATCCCCTACCAGAATCAGCAGAACAGCCGGTCTGAATATATAAAAAATTGTAGCTTTCGGCAACTTGCGGTCCGGCCCAACCGTGCTGTCCAATGGGCTTCGCCTTGACGCGAGGGGCGCCGGTGATGTGCGACTGAACCGCTGCCGGCATCCGCAGGACCGGCGCCTCCTCCCGGCCGACCTCGCCCAAACCCCTTTGCCCTCTGCCAACTTTCCCTCGCCGCAGCCCTGCGCCCTGCTACGATCCTGAAATGTCGGCCGCGAGTCCTCCCAGTTCCCGAGCCCCGATCGCGATCGTGGGCACGGGTTTGATCGGCGGTTCCTTCGGTCTCGCCTTGCGGGATTCCGGTTACCAAGGGGAGATCCGGGGGTTCGACCGGCCCGAGATCCTGGCGGCGGCGCAGCGCCGAGGCGCGATCAACCGGCGCTCGCCGAGCCTTGAAGCCGCCTGCCGGGGTGCGGCCGTAGTCCTCTTGGCGTTGCCGATCGGAGCAATTCTCGACCTGCTGCCCCGCATCGCCGCCTCGCTGGACCCCGGAACCGTGGTCACTGACACCGGCAGCACCAAACGCCGCATCTGTGCCGCCGCTCGCAGCCTTTCGTTTCCGCCGGGTGCCGTTTTTCTTGGTGGTCATCCCATGGCCGGCCGGGAGACGGGCGGTATCGAAAACGCCGATCCGCGCCTATTCGCCGGCGCCACTTGGCTGCTGGCCGGCGAGCCGGCGGACTGGCTGCGGCTCCGGCGCCAGGCGCGGCGATTTATCACGCTCGTCGCCCGTGTCGGCGCCAAACCTCTCTGGACCGGCCCCGCCGATCACGATGCCGCGCTGGCGCGCCTTAGCCATTTGCCGCAGCTCGTCTCCACCGCCCTCGCGTGCCATCTCGACAAGGTTTTCCGCGATCCTGACCGACGGCCGCTGCTCGGCGCCGCCGGTCCGGGCGCGCGCGACATGCTCCGCCTCGCCGCCAGTCCCTACTCGCTCTGGCGCGATATCTTGCTGACCAATAGCGACGCCATCGATGCCGCGCTGTCCGAAATGCAGCAGATTCTAGAAGAGATGCGCCTTGCTTTGCGGGGACGGGAAATGCAGAGAATGTTCGCCGCCGCGGCGGGGCTGGCGCTCCGGCTGCCGGCGGTCCGGCCGGCCAAGACCGGCCGGACGCGCTCCCGTGCTTAGGCCCCGCTGTCTTCGGCCGCCGCCACCGCCGTCACTTCAATGCTGCCGTTGTCGGCGTCGAGCTTGCCGGTGACCGTGGCCCGGCCGCCCGCGAACTGCTTCAAGTCGTCGGTCTTGCCGGTGAGCGTGTAGACTTTGTCGCCCACGACCAAGGCCCATTGCGCCCCCTGGTCGATGCACTTGAGCGTGCACGCCTTGGCGTCGCCCTCGTGCTTTGCCCCGCACATCGAGTCGCTCACCGTTCCCGTGTAGGTTTGCGGCGCCTCGCTCGCCTGCTGGTCCTGCGCCGCCAACCATCCGGCGGCGCCGAGAATCACCAGCGCCGCCGCGATCATCGCCAACGTTGCCCTTTTCATGTCAGACCCCTTGTGACCAAAAATGGTCACGTTGAATATATAACGTGAGTGATGAATACACAATCCGGCCGCGCGCGTTGTGTGATATGGATCACGGATGCGCGGTGGAACCGCGGCGCGGCGGCTAGGCCGCGGCCGCGGCGGCGCGCCGGTACTCCGGCGTCAGGCCCAGGGCGCGCACGCGGGCGAGGAGCGACTCGAAGTCCAGGTCGATGACCGCGCCGGCTTTTTGCGTCACCTCGTCCTCGATCGGCAGATCGAAATCGTCGGCGCCCCAGAGCAAGCCTTCGAGCGCGTTTTCGTTCTGCGTTAGCACCGATGTCCGCAAGCGTTCCACGTTGTCGAGGTAAAGGCGGCAGAGTGCCAAGTGGCGCAAATACTCGCGGCGGGAGACCTCCGCGCCCCCAAGCTTCGTGCCGAAGGGCTTATAGGTCCAGCACAGGAAGCTGGCCAAGCCGCCGGTTTCATCCTGGAATTCGCGCACGCGCTCGAGATGCTCGATTCGTTCTTCGAGGCTTTCATCAAAGCCGATGACCATCGTGGCGGTGGTGCGCAGGCCGGCCTTCAGGATGGCTCGCTGCGCGGCGAAAAAGTCCTCCACCGTGTACTTGAACTTGCTATGGCGCCGCCGGAAGTCCTCGGTCAAGATTTCGGCGCCGCCGCCGGTGATCCACCGGACCCCGGCTGTTTTCAAGCGGAGTGCCGTCTGCTCCAAGCTCAGCTTGGCGCGATCGGCCAGATACAGGAACTCCGCGACCGTCAGCGCGTAGAACTCGAGCCGCTCGCCGTAGCGGGCGCGAATCGCGGCGAAGAGATCGCAGTAGTAATCCAGGGTCAGGTGGGGGTGAAACCCGCCGTTGAAGCCCGCCAAATCGCCGCCCAGTTTCAGCAATTCGTCGATCTTGGCGAAGACCTGCTCGCGCTCGAGCACGTAGCCCTCCGGGTTGCCCGGCAAGGCGTAGAACGCGCAATAGTCGCACTGCGCCACGCACACGTTCGTGTAATTGATGATGCGCATGATCAGATACGTGCAGCGGTCGGGCGGATGAAAGCGGGCGCGGGCGGCGGCGGCCCACCGCCGCAGTTGCGCATCGGAGGCCTCGCGCCACAAGCGAGCCGCATCCGCGGCGTTGAGTCGTTCGCCGGCGGCGACTCGTTCTCCGATCGCGGCAATGTCGCTGGAAGCCGTCACGCCTGTAGCCTAGCAGATCGCTCCCATGGGCCGCGGCCGCCGGCAACGGCAGCCGGCGAGGGAACCGCCCGCGAGATGCGCGGCGCGGAAGCCGGCGGCGCACGTAAGCGCGTGCGGGAACGAAGTCACCCGGCGCTGATCGCCCTCGCCGCCATCAGCCCTTGAGAACGCCGACGAGATGGTGCACCCGCGCCGCGTCCACCGGCGACTGCCAGTTCGGTTCCAAGCGGGCGGCGCGGCCGACGTGAAATTCGCGCACTTCGGTGCGCGTGCGCAGCAGCCGCAGGGCCTCGGCGTCAAGGCCGCCGCCGGCCATGACCGTAATCTCGGGCCGGGCCCGCGCGCGCAGCATTTCCAGCCGGCGCGCGCGCTCCGGCCAGTCGCCCGGGCCGCCGTCGGTCAAAATGCGATCGATCTGTTCGCAACTCTTCAGCGCGGCGAGAGCCTCCATCGGATGCGTGGCTTGGTCGAAGGCGCGGTGGAAAGTTGCGTTCAATAAGGGCGCGGCGCTCAGCAGCCGGCAGGCCAGGGCCAGATCCACTTTGCCGTCCTGGATGAACCCCAAGACCAGTCCCGCCACGCCCAAGCGCCCGAGTTCCTGGGCAAAAGAGTAGAGGTGGCGAATTTCGCTTTCATCGGCAGCGGCATAACTTGGGTTGTCGCGCAGCATGACGCGCACCGGGATTCGCACCACCGCCAGGACGGAGCGAATCATCGCCAGGTCCGGCGTCAGGCCGCCCTGCTCGATTCCGGCTACCAATTCTATCCGGCCGGCGCCGCCCTCTTCGGCCGCGACTGCGTCGGCGACCGTGCTGACCACGACTTCCAAAAGTGGCCCGCGGTGGAGTTTCCCGGCCCGTCCGCTTAGACTGGGGCGGCTGCCTACGACAAAAGGCCCCATCGTTTCCCCATTGTCCAGCGGTCGCTCCTGACTCATCGTTCAGCATTATCTCGCCTTTAGGCCAGGCGCGTTCCCGGAACAGTTGATACTTTTGTGCCCGCCATGGTTAGGCCGGCGCCAGCCCATGCCCGGGGCGCCCCATTGAAGTGACGAAAAGCCAAGAGTTTGCGCCTGCCGCGCCACTGGGACGCCGGCGTGCTCAGGGTCGGGTATGTTCGCCGCTCGCTTGCTGGCAGACCTATATCTGACGAGCCTCGCGGCCGCCATCGGCCTGTTGGTGCTCGGGCGCTGGCTGTTTGAACGCCACTGGCAAAAAGCGAGCGCCAGCCTGGACGATGGCGTGCTCGATCTCGAACCCATGGCCCCATCCGCCGATCTCTGGGAAGCGGCAGCCTGGGCGACCGCCGATCCCGGGCGGCCAACCGCCGCCGAGTTGGCGCGAGCCGAGTTGCTAGAACACAACGAGGCACGGCCGCAGCCGCGTCGCCCGCTGGCCCGCACCGCCTGATTTAATACGGCCGCAATCTTCGTGCTTCGTGCTTAGATGCGCGCCGCCGGACGCTCTGCTACGCTTGCCGGGTGTTCAGCGACGAACTCATGCGCTTGGACGCCACCGAGCAGGCGGCCTTGGTGCGCTCCAAGCAAGTGCACGCCCGCGAGCTGGTGGCCGAGGCCATCGCTCGCGTCGAGCGACTCAACCCCCAACTCAACGCCGTCATCACGCCGCTGTTTGAAAGCGCCCTGGCGGCGGCGGAACGGCCGCTCGCGGGCCCGTTCGCGGGCGTGCCGTTTTTCTTGAAAGATATCCTGGCCGCGTTGGGCGGAGTTCGTCAGGCGGCCGGCAGCCGCTTTTTGCGCGACTTCGTTCCCGGCCATGACAGCGAGTTGACGCGGCGCTTCAAACGCGCCGGATTGATCGTGCTCGGCAAGACCAATTGTCCGGAGTTGGGCATTTTGCCGACCACCGAGCCCAAGTGGCAAGGCGCCACACGTAATCCCTGGAGCCTTGACCGGACGCCCGGCGGTTCAAGCGGCGGCTCTGCCGCCGCCGTCGCCGCCGGCATGGTGCCGATGGCGCATGCCAATGACGGCGGCGGCTCGATTCGCATTCCGGCCTCCTGTTGCGGCTTGTTTGGCCTCAAGCCGACGCGCGGACGCGTGCCCTTGGGCGCCGATCTCGGAGACATCGCCGGCGGACTCGTGGTCGAGCATGCCCTCACTCGCTCCGTGCGGGACAGCGCCGCCTTGCTCGACGCCATCGCCGGTCCTATGCCCGGCGATCCCTACTCGGCGCCGCCGCCCGCGCGTCCCTTCGTGGAGGAAGTCGGCCTGCCGCCCGGAAGATTGCGCATTGCCTTCACTACCACGGCTGAAGGGGTTGCTGTGCATGAGGACTGTCGCGCCGCTGCTACAGCGGCGGCGCGGCTGTGTTCGGAACTAGGCCATGAGGTGACCGAAGCCGGCCCATCCTTCGATCGCGACGCCTGGCGCGACAGCTTTTTCGTGATTTGGACTTCGAGCATCGCCTGGGCGCTCGATCAAGCCGTTCGCGCCGTGGGCCGCACGCCTGCTCCCGATGAGATCGAGCCGCTCACGGCAGCGCTCGCCGAGGCCGGACGCCAGCACTCCGCCCCCGCTTATCTCCGCGCTTGGGAAGAATTGCAGCGGCAGAACCGGCGGTTCATGGCGTTTTTCTCCGACCACGATCTCTGGCTGACGCCCACGCTGACCCAGCCGCCGCCGCCGCTTGGGGCTTTCGACGCGCCGGCGGATTTCCCTCTCGCTGCGCTCTTATCCGCGGCCGAATTCGTTGCGTTCACCCCTCTCGCCAATGTCACCGGCCAGCCAGCGATGTCCGTGCCGTTGGCGGTCAATCCGTCGGGCTTGCCCATCGGGGTCCAGTTCCTCGCCCGTGCGGGCGACGAGGCCACGCTCTTCCGCTTGGCCAGCCAACTCGAACAAGCGTGCCCATGGAGCCATCGTTGGCCGGCCCTGACGCTCGAGGCTAGCGGCCGGTCAGCATCGAATCTTTGATCTTCTTCGCCAGTTTTTCCACCCTATTGGCCGTATCGATGACGTCCAGAGAAAGGATGTTCTTGTCACTGCGATCGACGCTGGTCTTGAGCTGTTGCGCCAACGCGAGCAATTGCGCGGCATCCTGGCGGAGTTGCTTCTGCTCTAGCTCCCGTCGTTTGCGCTCTTGCTCGTGAAGGAGCTTGGGATCGATGCTCAATTGCGGCGACGTGAGGACCGGGGGTGCGGCGCCAGGCGGCAGGGAAGGGATTGGGTTCTGCGCCGCCGTCCGGCCCCAAGCGCCCACGCCTGCCAGCACCAGCGCGAGCACCATCGTTCCCGCGAATTCGCGCATAGAGTCCTCCTGGAATTCAGGCTAGCGCAATTGTCGCTGCCCTTTGGCCAGGAAAAGCCACCGTCTCCTTTCCACCACGATCATTCCCGCGCGATCGCGCATCACCCACTCGCCGGCGCCATTCCTTTGGCGGCCCTCACCCGCGCCTGGCCTCGACCGCCGCCCGCCATTCACGTCCCGTGCCCGAACCACCGCGCCGCCGCCTGCCGTGCTCGCCTGCAGCGCTAGGGATCTCTGCCGTATAATGACCGCTAATCTCCTCTGCATGCCTCCGCTGCAACTTTTGTTTGGGACCAGCGACGATCTCTTGCGCTGGCTGCATAACCACGGCTTCAAAATCTTGGCGATTGTTATCGTCGCCCTGATTTTGATCTGGATCGTCCGCCTCATGGCCGCGCACATCGTGCGCATCGCCGCGCATCGTCCCGATAGCGGCCGGGAGCAGCAGTTGCGCACCCTGGCGACGGTGGTCAACAGCAGTTTCACCGGCTTCATCCTGTTGATCGCGGCCTTTGAAATCCTCGTCGCCTCGAACGTGCCCGTGGGGCCGCTGCTGACCGGCGCCGGCGTTGCCGGCTTGGCCATCGGCTTCGGCGCGCAAACGCTGGTAAAGGACCTAATCACCGGCTTTTTCGTGCTGCTCGACGATCAATACCGCGTCGGCGACACGATTCGCGCCGCCGGCGTCCAGGGCACGGTCGAGCGGCTGACCCTGCGCCGCACCGTGTTGCGCGACGGCGACGGCTCAGTGCACTTCATTCCCAACAGCGACTTGCAGGTCGTGACCAACTTGACCCGCGATTGGCGGCTGGCACAACTGCGGGTAGCCGTGCATTACCGCGAGGATCCCGACAAGGTCATCGCCGCCTTGCGCGCCGCCGGGAGGGCGGTGCGCGCCGATGCCAACTTCCGCAATCGCCTGTTGGCTGATGTCGTGGTGCCGGGAATCGACCGCATCAACGGCGACGAAGTCGATTACTTATTGCAGTGCCGCACTCTGCCCTCCGCCCATGACGATCTCCTGCGCGCGTTGCGCGCCGCCGTGCGGAGAGAGCTCGCCGCGGCGGGTATCGCTGCGTGGTATCCGCAAGTCAATTTGCCTCTGCCTGTTACGCAGCCGGGGAATCCCTGATCGGCCCCGATGTTAAAATTGACGGTGGCGGGTCGTGTCCCGCCCTTTTTTCATGTTCGAGACCCTAACCGATAGGCTCCAACGCGTCTTCAAGAGCTTGCGCGGCGAAGCCAGGCTCACCGAGGCCAACATGGCCGAGACGCTGGAGGAGATCCGCCTGGCGCTGCTCGAGGCCGACGTCGCTCAGTCGATTGTCGAGGCGGTGGTGGCCGATATTCGCGTCAAGGCGCTCGGTCAGGAAGTCATGGCAGCCCTCTCTCCGGCCGAGCAGGTGATCAAGATCTTGCGCGACGAGCTGCTGGACGTGCTCGGGGGCGGGGAAGCGGCGCGCGTGAACGTCAAATCATCCGCGCCGCCCGCGGTCGTGCTCATGGCCGGTTTGCAAGGCTCCGGCAAGACCACCACGAGCGCTAAGTTGGCCGCCTGGCTCAAGAAGCGCGGCCATCGCCCCATGCTCGTTTCCGTGGACGTGTACCGCCCCGCGGCCCGCGAGCAACTGGCCCTGCTGGCGGAGCAAGTCCCGGCGCCGCTTTTCGCCGGCGCGGAGCTGGTGGCCCAGGCCGGCGCGGCCCTGGGCACCGCCGTCGTGCTCGATCTGGCCAAAGCCGCCCGCCGCGACGCCGTGCGCTCCGGCTGCGATGTGCTGATCGTGGATACCGCCGGCCGCCTCCACATCGATGAGCCGCTGATGGCGGAAATGCGGCAGCTCAAACAAGCGCTGGCCCCGGGCGAGATCCTGTTCGTCGCCGACGCCATGGTCGGGCAGGACGCGGTCCACTCCGCCGCCGAGTTCCACCGCCAGCTCAGCTTCACCGGCGTGGTCCTCACCAAGCTCGACGGCGACACCCGCGGCGGCGCCGCCCTTTCCATCCGCCGCGTCACCGGCCAGCCGATCAAGTTCATCGGCACCAGCGAGCGCTTGGACGGCCTGGAGGTGTTCCATCCCGACCGCATTGTCGGCCGAATTCTCGGCATGGGCGACATTCTCAGCCTGATTGAAAGGGCCGAAGAAACGATTGATCGCCAGCAAGCGGCGGAGATGGAAAAGAAGCTGCGCAGCGACGCCTTTACTTTGGCCGATTTCCGCGATCAGTTGCGCCAGGTCCGCAAGATGGGGCCGATCGACAATCTGCTAAAGATGATGCCGCGCGTCGGCATGTTTCAAAATCTCCAGCGCGCCGCCGCCCGCGAGGTGGACGAAAAGCAGTTGACGCGCATCGAGGCCATCGTCAACTCCATGACCGAGCAGGAGCGCCGGCATCATCAAGTGATCAACGGCAGCCGCCGCAAGCGCATCGCCCGCGGCAGCGGCACCAGCGTGCAAGAAGTCAACCAAGTTCTCAAGCAGTACGTGCAAATGCGCAAGATGTTCAAATCCGTCGCCGCCTCGCCCTTCATGGCTAAGCGGCTCGCCAACACGAAATTGCCCGGCGCCCAGGGCTGAACGCCTCGGCGCGAAAGGAAGCCATGCTTGTCATTCGCCTCGCCCGCGTCGGCGGGAAGAAGAAACCCAACTATCGCGTGGTGGTGCTGGAAAAGAGCGCCGCCCGCGACGGCCGCGCCGTCGAGATTCTCGGCCATTACAATCCCGTGCCCAACCCCGCCCAGATCGAGCTGAATCGCGAGCGCATCGAGTATTGGCGGAGCAAGGGCGCGCAAATTTCCACGACCGTCGGCCACTTGTTGCGGCGGCAGGACCAGCGCGCCGCCGCCGTGCCCGCCACGGAAAGCTAGGAGCGCGAGGTGCAAGACTTGATCACCGCCTTGGCTCGCTTGCTCGTCTCCGAGCCGGACGCGGTGCGGGTCACGGCGAGCGAGCTCGGTCGCGACACGCTGCTGGAACTGACCGTCGCGCCGGAGGACGTGGGCCGCATCATCGGCCGCCAGGGACGCACGATCCGTTCTTTGCGTACCGTGCTCGCCGCTGCCAGCCGCGACTCCGAGCGCGGTTGCCAGTTGGAAGTCCTCGATCGCGACGAAAGCTGAAGAGGTCTCCGCTTGCCCTCCGCTGCCGCGCCTCCCGGCTTCATCACCGTCGCGCGTGTGGTCAAAACGCAAGGGCGGCGCGGCGAATTGGGGGCGCAACTAGCCACCGATTTCCCCGATCGCTTCGCCGTGCTGGAGCGCATCTATCTCTGGAAGCCGCCGGCGCCGCCCCGCTCCTTTCCCCTGCTGCACCATTGGTTTCACAAGCGGTTGGTCATTCTGCAGCTCGGCGGCCTGGAAGACCTCAGCGCCGCGGAACCCTGGGTCGGAGCCGAAGTGCAAATCCCCGCCGCCGAGCGCGTCGCCATACCGCCCGGTAGCTACTTCACCTCCGACCTAATCGGCTGCGATGTCTATGCCGGGTCGCGGCCAATCGGTCGATTGTGCGGGCTGCAAACGGTTTCCGGCGCTCCCGACCTGCTGGAGATTGCCGCCGCCCAGGGCGGAGAAATTCTTATTCCCTTTGTTGCCGAGTATTTGCAGGAAGTCGATCTGGAGGCCCGTCGTATCCGCCTCCGGCTGCCGGACGGCCTTTTGGAGCTGAACGCGCCCGACCGCCTCCCGGAGCGTTCCTAGATGCGCTTTGATCTCGTCACCATCTTTCCGGATATGCTTCGCGGCCTGTTCGATTATGGCGTGGTCGGCCGCGCCGTGCGTTCAGGTCTGGTCGAGATCGCCGCTCACGATCTGCGCCAATATACGCGCGATCCGCACCGCACGACCGATGACCGTCCCTTCGGCGGCGGCGAGGGCATGGTCATGAAGATCGAGCCGATTTACGACTGCCTAGCCGACTTGTTAGGGCAATCGGAGCGCGCCGCTCGCCAGGCCAGCGGCCAGCAGGAGCAGGTCCGCGTGATTCTGCTCTCGGCCCAAGGTCATGTCTTCAACCAAGCGGTGGCGCGCCGTTTCGCTGGTCTGGCCCGTATCGTCCTGATTTGCGGCCGCTATGAAGGCGTGGATGAGCGCGTTGCCGAGCACTTGGCCGACGAGGAGCTCTCACTGGGCGATTTCGTGCTCAGCGGCGGAGAGTTAGCCGCCGCCTGCGTGCTCGATGCGGTGGCGCGGCTGCTGCCCGGAGTCGTCGGCCACGAGCAATCGATTGTCAACGAGAGTTTCGCGGCGGAGGCCGGCGCGACGATTCTCGATTGCCCGCAATACACTCGTCCCGTGGACTTCCACGGCTGGATCGTCCCCGACGTCTTGCGTGGCGGCGATCATGCCGCTATCGCCGCCTGGCGCCGCGAACAGGCACTCTACAAGACGCGAGCGAATCGCCCGGACCTGCTGGCGGAATCGCGCCGCTAACGCCTAAGCGGCGCGAATGCGCTTCTTAAGCTCTTCTTTCTGCTTATCGCTGAGTTGCAGCCCGTGCGCTTCGCGCCCGTGTTGCTCCACTTGGCGCATCACTTCTTCTTCGGTCTTGCCGCGGGCCTCGAAATCGCATTGCGGCATGCCGGCGTCGGCGCAACGAAATGACTTTTGTGGCTGGTCGGCCATGGAAACCCCCTCTTGCCGTCCAGTATATGGAGAAAGCAGTTCCCGATCGCGGCAACTTGAGGGTTGCCCGAGTGAAACGGGCCTCCGTTGCCGGTCGCCGCGGCCGGCGAGCGCCGCCCCGCTGCGCGATTCCGCGCTACACCCCACCCCCGACGAAGTGGACCACCTCAAAGCGATCCCCGGCCGCCACCGGCGTGTTGTCCCATTCGCGGAGCGGCACCAAAGCCAGATTGCGTTCCACGGCCAATCGCTCCTGCGGCAATCCCAGATGCCGCAACAAACTGGCGACCGTTAGGCCTTCCGGCACGTCGCGCGCTTCGCCGTTGAAGACGATCTGCATATTCGTCGCAAGCGCTCCGCTCGGCGCGGCCTTGGCCGCGCCAACGGCGCCCCTCGTCATTTTGTCTCGGCCGGTCGCGCGTCGCAAATGGGTCTCGCCGGCTTAGGATTGGCGACGGCTGTCGTCGGGCTCATGGCTGAGCCGGATTGATTTTGAGACTTCCCAGCGGCCGGCAACCCGCTGCTTCCAGGCGCGCCAATGCTCCCGCGGGCACAGGCGTTGGCAAGAATGCGATCACCGGATAGGAGGCGCAACTGGGGCGATAATGCGCTGCGATCGCGGCCATCGTGGCGGCGTCGTAGTGCGACAGCCCGCGCCAGACGGTGTTGACCGCGCCCGTGCCATCATCCAGCAGCAGCACGTCGAATCGTTGCGCCGCCAGGCTGCGAGCCAGTTGTCGCGAACTCCAGCGGCCGTTCACTTCCAGCGTATGCAGCAGATAGGGATCTAGATACGCCGGGTCGCGGCCTTGCAGCGCCAGGTAGGGCACGTCCGACAAAACACGCCAGCCGTGGACGGCCTTGGCCAATTTTCCGTGCCCCGCCGGCTGTGCCGTGAAGGCCTCGTGATGCCATGCGACCACGCCCGCGCCCATGCAAACCGCCACCCAGATCACGAGCAGGGCGCGCGCCGCCGCCGGCGTCTGCGCCCATTGCCGGCTCAGCGTCGCCACCGCATAGGCGGCGAATACCGCCGATATGGCCCAGCCCTCGATCAAATAGTTTTCACCGCCGCCGCTGTTGGCGAGCAGCATGCCAATGCCCAGCAGCCACGCCAGCATCGCGTAGAGCGCCAGCAGCCGCGCCGGCCGCCCCGGGCCGCTCGCTCGCCAAGCCGCCGCCAGGCCGACCGCGGCCAGCGCCAGCAGCAAAGTATGCGGCGCGTAATCTTCGAGCGAACGAAGGACGATGCCAATGCCCGTGGCCACGGCGGGCCGCGCGCCGCGCAGCGCCAGCAGGTTGGCTGCGACGCGATCGCCGTGCGCCGCCAGCGCGCCCAGCACCACCGCTGTCGTCCCCAGCGCTGCGCTCGCGATGCGCGCCAGGCGCGCCCACTCGCGCTGCGCGGCGAGCCATATCGCGATTGCCAGAGGCGCGGCGATATACGATTGCTTGCTGAGCACGGCGGCGGCCAGCAACAGGCTCACGCCGATCTCGCGCTTGAGCGCGCCCGCCCCATTGCGCAGCCCGCTTGCGGCCCAGACGGCGGCCAAACTGGCCAGCAGCGCCGTCATGTCGGGGCGCGTGGTCAGATTCCAATGCGCAAACCCGAGATCCGACGCCGCCAGCGCCGCCGCCAGCGCCGCCCATCCTAATCCCGCTTCCAGCCGCCGGCAGCAAGCGCCGGCCAGCGCGATCACGCCCAAAAAGCACAGCAGCGTGAAGAGGCGGGCGGCGATCACAAGGCGCGCGAAATGGGTCCCGGTAATCTCGCTCAGCGCCATCACCGCCCCGTAATAGACGGGTCCGTAGGGCGTCGGCGTGTAGGGCGGAGCGCTCCAAAGCGGATACAAGTGGCCGGTCTGGCGAGCCCGCAGCGCCGCCGCGACCACCACCGAGTCCGGCGTGGTGATATCGGCGGCCAGCGCCATATCGCGGCGCGCTTCCCGCAGCGAGCACAGGCCGCCGATCGCCGCTCCCACCGCCAGCAGTGCAATCAGCGCGCGCCAGCTTGCGCGCGGCGAATGCCATGCGCGCTCGCTCGGCCGCGCCAGCACCGAGGCGGAGGCGCCCGGATCGGGAGAGAAGGGAAGTCGCGCCGATGCCAAGCCAGATCTCTTCCTCGGCCGCTCCGCTCTCGAGGGGAGCGGCCGTGCTCACACGGGAACTTGCAGGTTTGTCGAATGGGAAGGCTGCCGGGCGCTGGAGGTTTACGCTGAGCGGAATTGTCGCGTGGCGTGGCTGCGTTTCCATGCTCCTGCGATGACTCTCAACGCAGCCGCGCTATGTCCGTCGCGGCTAATTCATTGCGCGCCCAGCGCGTTGCGCGCGGCAATGATCTGCCGCGCCACGGCGGTCAGCGCCCCGGCGACGACGCGCTCCTGCTCGAGGGCTTCCGCCCACTGCTTGCCTTCAATCGCTTGCCGCAGGCCGGGCAGGGTCTTGGCGCCGTAGCCGGTATAGGTTCCCGGTGCGTAGATCACGTCTTTGTACCAGCCGCGGCCATCAGGCAAGCCGCCGGGAACCGTCATCTTGCGTTCGGTCTGATATAGCAGTTGATTGAGCTGCGCCAACCGCGGCGCCGGCAGCGCGAAGACCTGACCCGACGTGCTCGCGGCTTTCCACGCGTCGTGGTATTTCGTTATCGCTTGGTTCAACTGCGCCAGCGCTAGATCGAGGGCGCTCCAATCGAAGCTCGGCGCGCCTTGCGCCGGCGTCGTGAGCGCCTTCAGTTGCCGGGCATAGAGCGCGATGGTGTCGCTGAAGTCACCGAACTCGAATGGCAGCACCGGCGCGTCGGCGAGGCGCAGGACCGCCGTTCCCATCGTCTGCGCCAAGGCGCGCTCATGCACGAACGTCGTGTCGCCAAAATGCGTGTACCAGAAAAAGTCGTCGTAAGCCGAGTGGTAGACGCCGCCGCCCCCGTCCGGGTTCGCGAAACGAAGGTCGGCCGAGGCGATGCCCAAGTGATCGAGGAACGCCGTGTAATCGGAGCCCGATCCCAGCGCGCCGATGCGCAGATCGGCGCGGCCGGCGATCTCGGCCCGCCGCTCGGGGGTCGCCCGCTTCAACTCCTCCGCGCGCAGCGTTTGCCACTCCGACTCGCCCGCCGCCACCGGATCCGGAACGTCCCGGGCCACTTGATTGAAAAAATGCTCCAGCGTGTGCGAGCCGGCAATGCGCAAGAAGCCGGTGTCGCTGTTGTCGGTGTTGAGGTAAGCGACTCCTCTTTGTTCCAGCTCTTTCGCATGCACCTCCGCCCATTCCGTCGAACCCAGCGTCATCGGCTCTTCGCCGTCCCAGAACGCCAGCACAATGGTTCGCAGCGGCTGCCAGCCCTGCCGGCGCAATTCGCCGAGCGCCCGCGCCTCCTCCAGCAGCGAAGCCGTGCCGCTGACCGGATCGTCGGCGCCGAAGACCCAAGCATCGTGGTGATTGGCGCGTATCACCCATTGATCGGGAAACTCCGTGCCGGGGATCTCCGCGATCACGTCGTACAGCGGCACGATCTTCCAATCGAACGCAACTCGCAGATGCACCACCGCCGGCCCGGGGCCGATGTGGTACGTGATGGGCAGAGCGCCCCTCCAAGCCTCCGGCGCAACCGGTCCGGCCAGCGACCGCAACAGAGGTTCCGCGTCGCCGTAGGAGATCGGCAGCGTCGGAATCTTGGTGATCGTGGGAATTTCGCCCGGCTTCAGCCGCGGCGGATCGAGGTTGCCGTCGGCCAGAGCCGGCGTGGAAGGATCGCCCTCGCCCAGGCTGATGTCGAGAACGCTGCCGCGCTGCACCCCGTCCGACGGCCGATACGGGCCTTTGGGAAACACGTCGCCGCGGAAGTACCCATCGTCGTGCGGATCGGAATAGATGATGCAACCAATGGCGCCATGTTCCGCCGCAACCTTGGGCTTTACCCCGCGCCACCCCTCCCCGTATTTGGCGATGACGATCTTACCGCGCACGTCCACGCCCATCTTTGCAAGTTGCTCGTAGTCCTCGGGCGTGCCATAGTTGACGAACACTAATTGCGCGATGACGTCCCCGTCAATCGAATAGGCGTTATACGGCGGCAGTTGGCCCGCTTCCGCCGAGGTCGGATCGCCCGGAACGGCGGGTTCCGAGAGCTTGGCTTCATAAGACTCGGGCGCCACCAGCACCAACTGCCGCAGCTTCGGAGTTGGAAACAGTACGTGGAAGGTTTCGATATGCGCGTCCAGCCCATCGGCGTGGAGTTGCTGGAGGATCCATTGCGCATTGTCGGCATCGTAGGGCTGGCCCAGCGCATGCGGCTCGAGCGTCAGCCGGCGCATGTCCTCGCGCAAGCGCCCCGGATCGGGTATACCGCGATAGATCTCTTCCCAATGCTCTTCCGCCGCTGCCGTCGTCGCGGAGAAGCCGCGTATGGAGCTGGGTGCGAGAGCGGTTTTCCGGCCAGCTGCGAGCCAGGCGGCAAGAACCACGACAAAAATTGAAAGGCGGATCCAGGGCCGCATCTGTCTGTCTCCGAGGATGCCCCGCTATTCTACCTGCCTTGGCCCGCCCCGTGCGGTGGAATCGCCGCTTTGTCCGTTTCAGATCCATCTAGTTGCAGAAACCATCCCTTGCCGCCGGTCCCACCCGAAAGAGGGGTATGTGGTGGCAGGCGGAACTGGCAAAATTATGTCAATCGGTCCGGGGGTGTTGCGGGGTTAGGATTGCGCCGATGATCACCCGCGTGCGAGGCTTAACTCCGAGCGAAGAGCGCGCCGTCGAGGAGCTCAAGGCTGGGGGCTCCATCAAGGAGATCTCCGCGCGCCTGGGCATCAGCCCTAACACGCTGAAAGAACGGCTGAAGAATGTCTACGCGAAATTGGAAGTGCACTCGGCTCGCGAACTCTTGCTGAAACTCTACTTGCAGCCGCAGCCGGGCCGTCGCAACGCGCAGGTGCACGCGCTGGCCGCGATCTTGGACGCGCCTTCGCCCAGGTCCATCCTTAGCGCTCTGGCCGAAGCGGCCCAAGCGCAATTGGACGTTCGTGCGGAAGTCATCTTCATCAATGAGCTGCATCCGCCACGAAGCGGAGGATTCCTCGGCATCGCGCTCGCCAAGGGCGAAGTGCGTTCCGACTACGGCATCGCGGAACTCCCCGGTTGGCCGCCGCCCGTGATCGCCATCCGCTTGCTCTGGCCGGCGGGGCGCGCGCTGTTGGTCGTGAGCGATCCCCGGCGTCTATTCCCCGCGGATGCCCGGCGCCAGGTGATCTTGCTGGCCCGCTTTACGGAAGCTGTTTTAGCGCAGCATCGCCTCGCCCGCGTGAGCGGCTGAGCGCTTGATCTTACCCGCCTGCCACGGCCAAGTCGTCGCGGGTGGTGTTCTTGACCTGGTACATCAACTCATCGGCCCGCCGCACGACCTGCGCCGCCTCGCGCGCATCGTCTGGAAACGAAACCATGCCCACGCTGGCGGTGACTTTGATCGAGACGTTGTGGCCGACCGCGTAGCGCCGCGCGCGGATGGTTTCCAGCAGCCGCTGCGCAACGACCCGGGCATTGGCCTTGCCGGTTTGCGGCAACAAAATCGCGAATTCATCTCCGCCATAGCGGAACACCCAGTCAATGCGGCGCACTTGCGATTGCAACAAATCGCCGAACTCGCGCAGCAATTGGCTGCCGACCAGGTGGCCGTGCCGATCGTTAACCCACTTGAAGTGGTCGAGATCGAGGAACAAGAACGAAAAGGCGTAGCCGAAGCGCTCGGAACGCCGAATTTCCGTCTCGAGCACCTGATACAAGTAGCGGCTATTGAACAAGCCGGTAACGTCGTCGCTGATCGAGAGCTGTCGCAGTTCCAGCATCTCCATCGCGTTGGAGAGTCCAATCGAGCCGTAATTGGCCACCGCCCAAAGCTCGTTGCGGTGCGTTTCGAGCGGCCCCGGTGGCGCGGCGAATAGCACTTGCTCGACGCCCAGCAGCCGTCCCTGATGCCGCAACGCCAGCAACAAGACCGATTGCGCGAGCTCGGGCGGATGGCAATCTCGCAGCGGCAGCAAGGATGCCTCCAGCGATTGCGTGAACACCTTGCCGGTGGCCGTGCCGGCCAAGTCCGCCGCTTCGACCAGCACCGCCCCCGACAAGCGCGAAAGCGGCACTTCGCGTTCCGCCAGGTCTTCCCAACCGGCGCCGCTGACCGCCAAGGAACGTAGCACGCCGCGCCGGCCATCCACGAGCATTAGACAGCAACCCAGCGGCTGGCAGTGCTGCTGCGCTTCGGCGTTGATTCGCTCGAGGAGGCCGTCAAGCTGCAGAGTCGACGTCAGGCGTTCGGCGATATCGTGGGTGATGTCCGTGCACGCGACTTGGGCGGCATCCGGCATGGCGGCTCAGGAAAGTGGCCACAGTATAGCCGATGGCCCCGGCCCGCGATTGCCCCTTAAGTGTAGGACCAGGTAACCTTTAGCGCACCCATGCCTGGCATTGCGGCCAGGCGAATCGGCGCTTTTCTCAGAGGGTCACGCAGAGGTCGATTTGCTCGGGAGGCGATCGAGCCGAGCGCGAAGGTCGAGACCTTGCTTTGGGATCGCCCGGTGCGATCCTGGAGAATCGACGCGGAGCGGGCCGTCCTGGCCGACGCTGGGCTTCTCCGTGAACGCTCCGGCGCAGCGTAAAATGAAGCGGGGTGGTGCAACCCCGCCGATGGTTGTTCCGTTCGTCCGCGATTTCTTTCTGGGACTAGCCCCTGCCTCCGAGGGCTGGGAGGCAGTGGTGTCGGCGATCGCGGCGGATCGGCGGGCCGCTCTTTCCGGCTTAGTTTCTCCTGCGCAAGCGCTGGCTTCGGTGCTGTTACATCGGCGTCTGGAGCGCCCGATGCTTCTTGTCGTACCCGACGACCGCGCCGCCGAGCGGCTGCGCGCCGAAGTTGAAACCTTTCAGACCCTGACCCAAAAACATCCTGAGGATCGGCCGCTGGTGCTCCCGGCCTTCGAGGTCGACCCCTACCAGGGCCTCTCGCCCCATGACGAAATCCTCGAGCGCCGCGCCCTCGCGCAATGGAAGGCCACGCAAGGGTTGCCGCTGTTGGTCGTCCCGGCGGTGGCGGCGGCCACCCGGCTGGCGCCGCCGGCCGCTTATCGCACGCTAGCGCGCGTCCTGCGCCGCGGCGACATTCTCGATCTCGATGGTCTCGCCGAGCACTTGACGCAGGTCGGCTATCAGCGCCAGGAGCCGGTCGAGTTGCCCGGCCAGTTTTCCGTGCGCGGCGGCTTATTGGATGTTTACAGCCCCGAGGCCGAGCATCCTGTGCGCATCGAACTGCTGGGCGATGAGATCGAGTCGCTGCGCGCCTTCGATCCCGAATCGCAGCGTTCCCTGGAAGAGCTGTCGCACACCACGGTGCTGCCGCTCACCTCGCTGCCGCCGACGCCCGAGCGCCTCGCCAAGTTGGCCGACGCCCGGCTCGGCGACTTTGCGCCCGACGCTCTGCCGCCCGGCTGGGAGTTTCTCGTGCCCGGCTTGGAAGGCTTTCACCATTCCGTCTTCGATCTCGCGCCGGAAGCGGCGGTGCTGGTGCTCGAGCCCGAGGCGGTGCGCGCCGAAATCGAGGCCTGGTGGCGGCGTCTGCGGCAAAAACATGCCGCCGCCCGCCCGGGCGCGCCGCCGCCGGAGAGCGTTTTCTACACCCCCGACGAGCTTTTCGCCATGCTGAACTCCGTGCCCGGCGCCGAATTTCGCGAACTGCGATTGGAAGGGCCAGCCGCGCAGGCCGCCTGGCCCTCGCGGCCGGCCCCGCGTTTTCATGGCGGCGTCACGCGCTTAATCGAGGAAGTCAAAGCCTGCCTCGAGCGTGGCGAGCGCCTCGCGCTCGTCGCCGCCAATCTCGGCGAAGTCGAGCGTTTGGCCGATCTGTTCGGCGAATACGGCGTTGCCTTTCAATTGGGCGTGCGTCCCGCTCGCCGCGACGATTATTTGGCGGAAAAGTCCTATTACACGACCGAGGTGCCGAGCAATGTCTTGCTCCGCGGCCGCCTGGCGCATGGCTTCGTCTTGCCCGAGCAGGAAGTCACGGTGCTGGGCCACGCCGACCTCTTCCCCGGCGACGAAGCCGTGCTGGCGCGCGAGAGCGAGCCCCGCCGCAGCCGCGCTTCTTCCTTCCTCAGCGACTTTCGCGACCTGGCCGTCGGCGATTATGTGGTTCACGTCGAGCACGGCATTGGCCGCTATCTCGGCCTCAAGACGGTCGAGGGCGAGAGCGACGGTGAGCGCGGCCATCAGGATTTCATGCTGCTCGAGTACGCCGAGGGCGCCAAGCTCTACGTGCCTCTGCAGCGGCTCGATCTCGTGCAGAAGTACCGTTCCGGGGGCGGCGCCGGCGCCGAGGCGGAGGTTCCCCGCGTCGCGCTCGACCGCCTCGGCGGCACGCAATGGCAGCAGCGCAAGGCGCGCGTGCGCACGGCAATGAAGGACATGGCGGATGAGCTGCTTAAGCTCTACGCCGCCCGCCAGGCCGTGCGCCTGGAGCCCTGCCAAGCCGACGACCGCTTCCTTCGCGAATTCGAAGACGCCTTTCCCTATGCCGAGACCGAGGACCAGGCGCGCGCCATCGCCGACGTGCGCCGCGACCTCGCGCAGGCCCGGCCCATGGACCGCCTTTTGGTCGGCGATGTCGGCTACGGCAAGACGGAAGTGGCCATGCGCGCCGCCTTCAAGCTCGTCAGCGAGAATCGGCAAGTGGCCGTGCTGGCGCCGACGACCGTGCTCGCCTTTCAGCATTTCGAGACTTTCAAGCAGCGCTTTGCCGCCTTCCCGGTCACGATTGAAATGCTGAGCCGCTTCCGCGCGCCGGCGCAGCAAAAAGACATCCTCGAGCGCCTGGCGGCCGGCAAGATCGACATCCTCATCGGCACCCATCGGCTCTTGTCCAAGGACGTGCATTTTCAAAATCTCGGCCTGCTGATCGTGGATGAAGAACAGCGCTTCGGCGTCCGCCACAAAGAGCGGCTGAAGCAGCTCAAGCGCGAAGTGCATGTGCTGGCGCTCTCCGCCACCCCGATCCCTCGCACTCTCAATATGTCCCTGGCCGGCTTGCGCGATCTCTCCGTGATCGAAACGCCGCCGAAGGACCGGCTCGCGATCCAAACCGTCGTGGCCGCTTGGGATGAAGGGCTGGTGCAGAGTGCGATCGAGACGGAACTAGCGCGCGACGGCCAGGTGTATTTCGTTCACAACCGGGTGGAAACGATCTGGGAAATCGCGGCCTTGGTACAGCGGCTCGTGCCCAACGCGCGCATCGCCGTCGGCCACGGGCAAATGGAGGAGAACGAACTGGAGCGCGTGATGCTGCGCTTCATCCGCCACGAAGCCGACGTGCTGGTGGCCACGACGATCATTGAAAACGGTCTCGACATTCCGCTCGCCAACACCATGATCGTGAATCGCGCCGACCGCTTGGGGCTGAGCGAACTGTATCAATTACGCGGCCGTGTGGGCCGCTCCAACCGCCGCGCCTACGCCTATTTGCTGGTGCCCGCCGACGTCGAGCTGACGCCGATCGCGCGTAAACGGCTGGCGGCGTTGCGCGAGTTCAGCGATCTGGGCGCCGGCTTCAAGATCGCCGCCCTCGACCTGGAGCTGCGCGGCGCCGGTAATCTGCTCGGCGGCGAGCAAAGCGGCCATATTGAGGCGGTGGGCTTCGACCTCTACGTGCGCATGCTCGAGCAAACCGTTCGTGAACTCAAGGGCGAGGAGACGCGCACCGAATTCGAGCCGCGCATCCAGTTGGGCTTGGACGTGCGCATTCCCGCCGAATACATCCCGGAAGAAAGCCAGCGGCTGCGCATGTACAAGCGCTTGGCCGAGGCCGAAGACGACGCGCGCCGGCAAGACGTGGAACGCGAACTGGCCGACCGCTATGGCCCGCCGCCTCCGCCCGTCCGCCACCTGCTCGAATACGGCGCCCTCAAAGCGGCCTGCCGCCGCGCCGGCGTCAGCCAGCTTGAGCGTAAGCGCGACAGCCTGCAATTTCACTTCACGCCGCAGACTCCCGTCGAGCCGCGCGCGCTGGCCGAACTGGCGGGGTCTACGCGGGGCGCGCATTTTTCGCCATCCGGCGTGCTCCGCCTGCCGCTCTCACCGGCCGCTGCGGTACTTGAACAAACGCGCGCCTGGCTGGCCCGCCTTGAATCTATCGTGCCCGCCCCCGTCGCCTCCTAATCCCGCTTGCCCGGCGAATCCGGCCATCCGCTAACCACCGTCCTCCACCCTCCATCGCCCCCTGCTCCGCCGCCTCCAGCCCCCACCCGTGAACTGCGTGGTGACCGATGAGCCCGGGGACGCGAGCCAGGCGCGACGGCTCTCTAAGGCAGCGTCCGCTGCAGCAAGTTGTAAGTCTCGGCTTGCGAGGCCGCGCGCTGCGGCAAGGTATCCGCGGGCGGAGGGGCGACCCCCGTGTCCAACCGCACCTGCAGTTGGCGCCGGGCCAGCAAGCGGGTGGCCAGCAGCCAAACCGAACACTGCGTTCCTCGCGGCAGCGTTGCCGGCAAGTTCATATCCAGAGTGACGGCATGCTGGCCGGGGACCAGCGGCACGGAGAACCAATACCATTGTCCGCGCCCGCCGTTTTCGAGCGCCGGCGTTACCGCCCGGCCGTTGTCGCTGGCCGACGCGGTCACGCCTTTGGTTTCCACTGGGGGCTGGAGCAGCACGGCGAGGCGCGCCTCCGCGAAATCGGCAGGCACGGTCGCCGCCACGCGCAAGCGCGCGTCGCGGCCGCCGTTCGGAGCGGTCCTGAGCATTAATTGCGGGGCAGTAAAGCGCGGCGCAGATGGCGTCTGCGTCTTGGCGCTGCCGAAATGGAGGGTCAGCGCGCCTGCCATCGTCATCCCGGACGTTTGGCCGCCCACGATTCGGACCGGCCGAGTCGCTCCCTCCGGGGCGTAAAGGTCGAGCGTTACCCCGTTGGGACCGGCGTCGCTCACCTCGTAACGTGTTCCCTCGATGGACAGAGTCCGTCTCCGCAGCGGCCGCAATTCGATCACTTGTTGTTCATACGCGCCCAGATCCACATTCAGTGTGTCCCCCGCGCGCCAAGTGCCGGGCAAGCGCTCGCGATAGGGATATACCACCTCCGCCTCCAGCGGTGTATCGCCGCCAGTGAACCCGTTATCGGCAGTAAGCGCCAACGTCGCCATGCGCGGAACCACGAAAGGGTTGCGCAAGGTCACGATGGTGTCGGCGGGCGAGGCGTGGACGAAGCCATAGGGTTCGCGGCGCGCCGGATCGCCCAAGACGAAGGTCGAATTGTCGAGCAAAGGATGCGCGTGCGCCTCCGCCCAGCGAATGCCGCCTGCCAGCGCATCCCACTGCGCTGACGAGAGTTCGTCGGGGCTGATGTAGAGTTCGTACATCATGTTCCCCACGCTGAAGTAGTGCACGACGGCATCATCCCAGTCCTTCGCCGTTTCCTGCGTGCCGCCCAATTCGTTGTAGCGGCCTTTGATGATGCCGTGGGTCATGATTGACGACATCGGGAACTGATAACGCTGGCGCACGAAATCGTCGTAGAGCACCGAATCGCGATAGCTGATCGCGCTCTGCCGCGGGGTGAGCGTGGGCACGGCGGGCAAATAGCCGCTGTCCTCGCCGCCCATCCACACCGTGTCCGCGTACTGCAGCCACCAAGGGCTCAGCCAGATGCTGGTGGTGATGTTGAGAAATACCTTCGGATTTTCCTGCCGCAAGTCGCGCAATAAGCCGATGAGCACGCGCATGTCGGCCTCGCGCGAGTAGATGCCCACCGGGTGGCCATGCGAGGGGTCGTTGCAGCCGAAGGGTGTGCCGTCGATCTTGAAGTAGTTGATGCCGTATTGCTTTTCGTAGCCGGTGACGGCGTCGGTGAAATAGCGGCTGTAGTTGCGGCCTGCCAAGCAGAGGAATTGGCCGTTGGTGGTGATCTCCATGCCGATCCGGCGTCCCGCCGCCAGCCGCAGTTGACGATGGCTGTATCCGCCGATCGGGCCAAACCACAGGCCCAGCCCGCTGCCGGCGCTGCGCAGTGCCGCAGTCAGATCCGAGAAGCCATTCGGGAAGCGCTTCGGATCGATCCGCCAGAGGTTCTGGAAATCGTCCCAAGAATCGTCGAGAACGAACGAATCCAGATGCAAACCATAATGCTCAATCAAGATTCTCTTGAATTCCGCCGCCCGCTCCAGCGTGTTCGCGCCGTTCATGTGGGTGGACTGCAGGTCGTACCAGGTGTTGTAGAGCAGGTAGGGTCGCACCGGCGCCACCCGAATCCGGTCCACGTAGGCCATGAACTGCCGGTGCAACGCCGCGCCGCCCCCCGGCGCCACCCCGATCACCGCGGGCTGGGTCACGAAGCCCTGGGGCGGGATGTTTTCCCCGACGATTCGAGCCAACGAGACAACCTCGCCGTCTTCGGTGTTGAACGACGCCGGGTATTCGAGGCCTAGGAACAAATCACCGGCGAAGAGCGGTTGGCCGAAGCCGCCCAGCGAAACCGGCGCGCCCGCCAGCCGGTCGCGCAGCACCGCCACGGAATCGATGAAATAGGTTCCGGTGCCGCTCACCGCCAACTGGAGCCACTGCCGCGTGAAAAAGTCTTCCGGCCGGATCTCATAGACCAGGTCCACGGTCAGACGCGGCCGCCGCAAGCGGCCCCGCCGCAGCGCCAAATGGTAAGTCACGCGCTGCCCGCCGTCGGGCTCGGCGGTAATCTCGCGCCCTGCCACTTGAAAATCCCGCGCCGTAAGTACCCACGGGTTTTCACTGTCCGGGCCATACCCAACCCGTTCGTAAATCAGGCGCAAGGCGAACTCGGCGCCGGCGAGCGCGTAATCGTGCCCGGTGAGTTGGTTGCGCAGCGAGACGGTGCCGACGATACCATCGCGCACCTCAATCGTGCGTTCGAGGAAGCGGTTCCCCAGCCGCACCTGGGCGCCATCAACGTGGGCGTAGGCCTGAGCTTGCGCCAGCGTGCAACCCATCAGCAGCGCGGCGCCAATCGCGATCGTTCGGTGGTTCACTTTCCGCGCAGGGAGCATGACCTAGGCGGCCGTAAAGTGCAAGCCCCTTCCGCCGAAACGCGCGGCGCGAATCCGGCGAGCGTTCCGGTCCAGCCTGCGCGGGGGCGCGGATTTTTACGCGCTCCCTCGCAGAAATTCCTTGCTGCCGGACCGGAATCGCTGCTGATTCTCGTAGCTATGTTCCTGACTGGCAAGGACATGCCATTCGCGGGAGTTTGGCCCTCCGCGTGTACGAGATGGCGGTGGAGGTCAGAATCCTCCGTTTTGGCCTAGCAGTATTGGGCCGAAACGAGTGCTCCGGAGCCGAAAAGGATCCGCTCCCCCTTTCGGCTCCGACACCACCAAGGCTGAACGCTTGGGCCATAGGGGATCGGGGGAGACTGAAAGAGGGAATCACATGATGCGCACTCAAACATCGTGGCTGGCCATCGGCGGACTCGCGGCGGCGCTGATGGTGCCCTGCGCGGCACAGCAAACCCAGCCGCAACAGGACCAGACCACCGCTCAGGCCGCCGCCCAATCCACCAACTCCACGCAGGCAGCGGAGCAGGAATCCATCGACAAGGCCAACCAAGTCGAAGCTCAACCGCTTAAACCCCAGACGCATGAGGGTTTTTGGGGCCGCATCAATCCTTTTGCGCGCAAGAAGTACGTCAACAAGCAACTCCAGCCGGTTCGCGACCGGCTCAACGAACTGGATGAGCTGACCGCCGACAACGCGAAGCAACTTAGCCGCGTGGATGCGGAAACCCGAGCCGGCATTCAGCAGGCGCAGAGCCGCGCCGATCAGGCCAATCAAGAAGCCTCCAGCGCCGCACAACAGGCACAGGAGACCGCAACCAAGGCGCAGCAGCTGGATCAGCAGGTCAATACCGTCCAGAGCACCGTCGAGAACGTGGACCAATATCACGTGGCGCAGACGGCGCAACTCAACTTCCGCCCCGGCACTGCACGCCTGAATACGGCGGCTCAGCAATCGCTGGATCAATTCTTGGCCGGTCTCGCGAACCAGAAGGGCTACATTGTCGAAGTGCAGGCATTCTCCGCCGGCCGTGGCTTGCGAGCCATGGAGAATAGCCAGCGGCTAGCCGATACGGTGGTCCGCTACCTTGTGCTCCAGCACAACATTCCGCTCTACCGCATCTACACCATGGGCATGGGCAATGCTCCGGTGGCCGCCACCAGCACCGGCACGGGTGAGGCGCGTCTGACCCGGGGCGGCCGGGTGGAGATTCGCATCCTGCACAATGATCTAGCCGGGGCTGCGCCGCAGCCGGCGAGTCAACCGGCGGCGAATTCGCAGCAGCAGCCTCTCCTGTAATCTCCAGTCCATACGGAGTCCCAGAGGCAAGGCGCCCCAGACCATCGGGGCGCCATTTTTTTTCCACGTCGGTCTCTGACTGCCATCCGACGGTCGGAATACGCCACTTGCAGTGCAGCGGCGCTCGCCCTAGGCGCGGCTCAGGGCGCGGGGTATGGTACGCTGTTGGCATCGGAGACGACGCCAATGTCTTTCGTTTTGTTGGTGCTGGCGGCGGTGGGAATGCGCTTCCTGCCGCATGTTCCCAACTTCACTCCCATCGGCGCGATGTTGCTGTTTTGCGGCGCTTGGATGGGCGCCAAACGGCTCTGGATCCCTATGGCCGCCATCATCGGCAGTGACTTCCTTTTGAACGGCTTGGTGCTGCACGCCGCCCCGAACGCTGACCAGTATTTCCAGTGGGCCGGCTGGCTTGTCTATCTCGGGCTCGGCTATCTCCTGCTGCGCCATAGCCTCAAGCCGCTCCGCATCGGCGGCACCACCGTGCTCGGAGCGGCGGCGTTCTTCTTGATCAGCAATTTTGGCGTGTGGGCTGCCGGCGTGCTTTATCCGCGCACCGGCCAAGGTTTGGCGGAGTGCTATGTAGCTGGGCTGCCCTTTGCCTACCGCATGGCCGCCGGTGACCTGATCTATGCGGCGGCGATCTTCGGCGTTTACGCTTGGGCGCGCCAGCGCGCCGCGCGGCGGGCTGCGGCTACGGCTTGAGAGAAGCCCGGGAAGTTCCTAGGAAGCGCGGATGGCGGAGCGGGCTGCTTCGAGAATCGCTTCGGGTTGTGGCTTGCTCAAGTCTTCCAGATTGGAAGCATAAGGCAGCGGCACTTCCTGCCCGCTGACCCGGGTAACGGGCGCCGCCAGATCCCAGAACGCCTCCGCCATCAGCCGTGCGACGATCTCGGCGCCGGGGCCGTAGCTTTGCCACGCGTACTCGACCACGACGGCGCGATTGGTCTTGGCCACGGACGTGAAGGCGCAGCTCATGTCGAGCGGGCGCAAACAGCGCAAATCCACGACCTCGGCCGAGATGCCTTCTGCCTCCAGGTCGCGCGCCGCTTGCAGGCACAGCGCCACGCTCGCGCCGTAACCGATGAGGGAAATGTCGGTGCCTTCGCGCTTGATCTCGCCACGATCGAGCGGCACAAGGTAATCATCCTCGCCAACCTCGCCCTGCTTGTTGTTCAGCGGCCCGGGCTCGAGAAACACGACCGGATCCTCGCTGCGAATCGCCGCCTTCAGCATCCCTTTGGCATCGTATTGGTTCGAAGGCGTGACGACGCGCAGTCCGGGGCAATGGGCGAAAAGCAGCGTCAGTTGCTGGCCATGCTGCGCCGTCAGCCCCGGATTGGGGCCCGGCCCTTCCGGGCCGCGCAGCACCATGGGCACGCTTAGGCGCCCGCCGGACATGTAGCGGATCTTCGCCATGTGGTTGTAGATCTGGTCCATGGCGCGCAAGGAAAAGTCCATGCGCATCATCTCGACCACCGGCCGCAGGCCCATGATGGCCATGCCCACGCCCACGCCCACGAAGCTCTCCTCCGAGATGGGCGTGTCGATCACCCGGTCCTTGCCGAACTCGGCCCACAAGCCGCGCGTGACATAGTGCACGCCGTTGTACTTGCCGATCTCCTCGCCGATCAGCACCACGCGTTCGTCGCGGTGCATCTCTTCGCGCAGCGCCTGGTTTAGCGCCTCGTGCATGGCTAGTTTTTTCATGGCTTCGAATCTCTCGCGTTTCCCCGCCTTAGGCCAGCACATCCCGGTGCAATTCCGCCGGGTCGGGCAGCGGCGCCTGCTTCGCGCGCTCCACGTGCGCTTCCAGCTCCGCGACCACTTCCTGCCGCATGGCCTCGATTTGCTCGGCGCTCATGATTTGCTCGGCGACGATATGCGCCGTGAGCAGTCCGATCGGATCGCGCGCATGCCATTGCGCCTCTTCTTCGGCGGTGCGGTAGTTTAGCGGCTTGTCGTGGATGCCATGGCCTTGGTAACGGTAGGTCAGAGCTTCCACGAAATAGGGCCGTTTGTTTTGCCGCATGTACTTGAAAATGCGCTCGGCGGCTTCGGCGGTGGCGAAAATGTCTTGTCCGTCCACCTGCTCGGTCTTCATTCCATAGCCCTGCGCCCGGTCGATCAACTGCGACAAGGAGGAATGTTCGTCGATGCGCGTGCCCATGCTGTAGAGGTTGTTGACGCAGACGTATAGGGTCGGCACGCTCCACAGGCTGGCCATGTTCATGGATTCATGAAAGGTGCCGGTGTCGAGCGCTCCGTCACCGAAAAAGCACACGCAGATCGGGTCGCCGCTGCGCCGCTTGAGCGCCAGCCCCACCCCGCAGGCCACCGATAGGCCGCCGCCGACGATGCCGTCCCCGCCCAAGAAGTGGCGTTCCGGGCTGTACATGTGCATGCTGCCGCCCTTGCCCTTGGAAACACCCGAGGCGCGTCCGAACAACTCCGCGAAGATCGCTGTCGGGTCGAGTCCGATCAGCAGGCAATGGCCGTGGTCGCGGTAATGGTCCACCACGTAGTCGCGCGTGAGATCCAGCGCGTTCAGAAAGCCCACGCCCACCGCTTCCTGGCCGGCGTAGGAATGGTAGTAGCCGCGGATTAGGCCGTTGCGGAACTCGCGCTCACCCAGCCGCTCGAATTCGCGAATGGTCAGCATTTGCCGCAAGTACTTCCGCAGAGTTGACGCGCTCAAGGGAGCGCGCCCCAGGCTTGGTTGATGTTGAACGCTCATGGCTTGGCAAATCCGGTTGGCTTGGCAGGGCGGCCGAGCTTTCCCCCGGAGCGGCGGCGCAACAACCCAGCTCCGGAAAGAAAGCAGTTTACTCCCATTGCCGCCGCACTGCCGCACTCGCCCATCGGGGGGCGGCACGGTTCTCAACGTTTTCCGAGCAGCCTAAACTCCATATTCTCATATCATTCCGGCGGCGGGCCGGCAGCGCACCGGCCGGCCGGCCAGGGTACTCTGGATCTGGGCCCCGGCGGCCCGTTGAAAGTTTTCCGGGGACTTCGGCGTAAGCATGATCAGAGGAAGAAAGCGAAAACCGGTGCCCGCCTCTGCCGCAGTACCCGAGCCCCCAGTGGCTTCCGCACCGGCGGCTGCGCTGTTGCCCGACGAAGGCGAGTTGCTCCGTCGCGCGCGCAACGGCGATAGCGCCGCCTGGGCCGGCATCTACGCACAGTATCAGCCCCCGATCATGCGCTTTTGCCGCCACGCGCTGGGACATCGGGAAGACGCCGAGGATGCCGCCGCCGAAGTGCTGTTCAAAGTGCGCCTGGCCCTCGACCGCTTCGACCTTTCGCGGCCTTTCGCTCCTTGGCTGTACCGCGTAGCCGCGAACCATTGCCTCGACATCTTGCGCCGCCGCAGCCGGCAGATGCGCGGCGAAGACGACATCGAAACCGTTGCCATCACCCAGCCCGGTCAGAATCAGCTGGAGCGGGTGATTCAACGGCAAAGCAGCGAGCGAGTGCGCGCAGCTTTGGAGCGCTTGCCCGCGCGCTCTCGCATGGTTCTGTTGTTGCGCTACTACAGCGAGCTGAGCTACGACGAGATCGCCTCGGCGCTCGCCGTGCCCCGGCCCTATGTCGGGGTGCTGCTGCTGCGGGCGCGCCAGTCGTTGCGCGAGGCTCTCGAAAGCGATGCGCCGGGAGGCGAGGCATGACGCCGGACCCCGGCCATTTCGATACGCTCGTGGGCTTGCTCTACCTCGATGGCGAACTGCCCTCCGAGCGGGCTCTGGAAGTGGCCGCACACGCCGAGCGTTGCCGTGCTTGCAGCCGTTTGCTCGGCCAGCTCGAGCGCGAATCGCGGTGGCTGACCCAAACTTTGCAGGCGCCCGAGCCGGCTCCGGCCGTCCCGGCTTCCGCTTGGGCTCGCCTCGGCAGCCGGATCGCGCCCGGGTCGCTTTGGCTGATCGGCGTGGCGGCGGCCGCTTCGGCCGCCGCCATGGCGCTCGGGCCCTTGGAGCGCTGGCTGGCCAACGGAATCAGCTTCAACGATGTGTTGTCGCTGGCCTTCTTCAATGGCTTGTTTTGGCCGCGCTGGGCGCGGCTGTTTGCCGATTTCCAATCCGTCGCGATCATTGCCATCGGGGCGCTGGGCTTGGCGTTGCTGCGCGGACGCGGACGTCGCTCCTGGCGCGTTTCCGCCGGCGTCTTGCTCCTGCCCGTATTGCTGGCCAACCCCGGCCCTATGCAAGCGGCGCGCGTGTTTCGAGGGAGCGACTTCGTGCTTCCGGCCGGTCAAACGCTCCATGACGATCTTTTCGTCGAGGCGAACTCGGTCCGCATCGACGGCACGATCGACGGCGATCTGGTGGCGTTTTCCCGCAGCGTCACCGTGAACGGCGTCGTCGCCGGCAACGTCTTTACCTTCTCCAAGTACCTGAACCTTCCCGGCACCGTCAATGGGGATGTCGCCAGCTTTTCCGACTATGTCACGATCTCCGGCGAGGTCAGCCGAAGCCTCTATGGCTTCATCCACCACCTGCGTGTAGGCGCGGCTGGGCAGTTGGGCGCGGCAACGCTCGCCTGCGAAAGCCTCGACTTGGAAGGTGCCGTCCGGCGCGACCTAATCCTAAGCACCAACTGGGCCACGATCAGCGGCCGGATCGGCGGTGACGTGAAGGCGATCGGCAATCACTTGCAAGTCGCCTCCGGAGCCCGGATCGGCGGCCGCCTCATCCTGCGCGGAGCCCAACCGCCAGCGATCTCGCCGGGCGCGGCCATCGCCGGCGGCTGGCAGTATCTTTCGCCGCGCCCGCACGCAGCGTGGCGCACGTGGTCGTTCTATTGGAACCAGGTGTTGCATTGGGCCGCGGCTTTTGTCCTGGGTTGGCTGCTGTTGGCGCTGACTCCTGGGTACCTGCGCCGCTGCATCGGCGGCTTGGGGCCCTCCGCGAGTGCCGTCGGCGCCACCCTCGGGCTGGGCATCGTGGTTTTGGTGGCGACCCCCATCCTTGCTATCTTAGCGGCGTTTACTCTGATCGGCATTCCCATCACCGTTATCTTGGCGATGGCCTATGCGGTAGCCATCTACCTCGCCGGAATCGTAGTGGGCTTGTGGCTCGGCCGCGGCTTGCTCGGCGAGTTGCCGGTGAACGCTTCTTCCTGGCCAATGCTGGGGCTGGGGCTGGCTATCGAGCGCGTCGCGCTCAATTTGCCTTTCAACATCGGGCTCGTGATTTGCGGTCTGATCTTGGTCGTGGGGCTGGGCGCGCAGGCGCGCGCGCTCTACCTGGGCTGGCATCGCGGCCGCGCGGCGTCGCTGCCGGCCCCGGTGCACGTCTAAGGCAAGGTCACGTCGAGCGCCCGTCCCGTGCCTTCCAACCGCCAGGGCCCGGCGGAGGCCGGAAGAATCGCCGCATGCGCCGGGCGCAGCGGCAGCGGCGTGCTCTGCGCGCGCGTGAGGCGCAAGCCTTCCGTAAACGGCACCAAGACGCGAAATCCCGCGGGAATCGCAACGGCCGTGCCCGTGAGCTCCAGCACCGCGACTCGGAAGTATTCGCATTCCAGCACCATGCCTTCTTCGTTGCCATGCCGGCCGACCCGCCCTGCCTGGGTCCGTGGTCGCGCCACTGCCAGCCCGTGCTCCAGGTGCAGTTCGCGCAGCCGCCCCTGGGCGTCGCGGCGTCCGAAATCGTCGAGCCGAAAGGTCACGTCCGAGGCCTGTTGCACCTCGCATAGCACCAGCCCTGGGCCCAAGGCATGAATCGTTCCCGCCGGCACGAAGAAGGTGTCGCGTTCCCGCGGCTCGTGCCACTCCAGCAGGTCGCGGCTCTTGCCGGCGCGGCAGGCCGCCAATAGCTCCTCAAGCGTTTTCCCAGGCAGTAGATTGAGGCCGATGCGCGCGCCCGGTTCGGCGCGCAAAATATGCCACATCTCCGTTTTGCCGCCGCTCCAGCCATGCGCGCGCGCGTAGGCATCGTCGGGATGGACCTGAACGGATAAGAAATCGGTGGGAAACAGAATTTTGATCAGCAGCGGGAAAGTGTCTTGCGCCGGCTGCCCTGGGCCGAAAAGTTCGGTCGCGGCCTCCGCCGCCAACTGCTTCAGAGTTAACGCCTTGCCCAGCACGCGGCAGCTGTCGGCAGTCAGCCAGGCCTCGCCGATCGGCTGGTCGGGGCGCTCGGCGAAAAAAGGCCGCAGATCGCGGCTGCCCCACAGCCGCGGGCTAAAGACAGGCTCTGCGATGAGTGGCGCTTCCAAACCGACTACCGGATCAGAACGCAAAGACTTCGGGCAGTAGAAGCGAGTGGGTGAATTCTAGCACGAGAAAATCGCGGCTCCGCCGGAGCGGAACATTCATTGTTACCCCCGCCGGGCTGGGCGGGGGCAGCTCGCTTGCAGCCCCGAATGGCTGTCACAACCGGGCGCGGAGCGGCGTTTTAATGGTGTCGAAAGATTTCGCGGAAACTACCATGGCGGCTATGAACGAGGCCATCCCGGCGGCGGCGCCTTCCGGGACCCGCGCCTGGCGGCCGGGCGAATTCGAGGGCTTATTCTTGGAGCATTTTGCCCGCGTCGCCGCGGTGGCGCGGCGGCTGAGCGCCGATGGCGTCCAAGCCGAGGAATTGGCCATCGAGGCCTTTTGGCGTTTGTTTCGTGCCTGCCCGCACGACCGAAGCCGCCCAGCCGACTGGCTATTTCGCGCCGTGATCCGGCTGGGGCTGGACGCCGCGCGCGCCCGCCGCCGGCGGCTGCGCTACGAAGCGCAGGCTGCCGTCATGATGACGGCGGGCGCGGCCGGAACCACGCCGCTGGCGCAGGCGATGGCCGCGCAGCAAGCGGCGCAAGTTCGCGCCGTGCTCGCGCGCCTCGGCCGCCGCGCGGCGGCGCTCTTGATCTTGCGCCATACCGGAGCGAGCTACGCGGAGATCGCGGCGGCAACCGGCGTCAAGGCCGCTTCGGTAGGTGCGCTTTTGGCCCGTGCCGAAGCCGCCTTCGAACGCGAATATAAGCGACGCTACAAGACCGGTTGAAGGAGTCGGAGGCAGCACGATGGCTTGCATGAGCGAAGGTGAACTGAGAGCGCAACTCGACGGCGGGCTCGCCGCGGATCGCGAAACCGAACTCGCCGGGCATTTGGCGCATTGCCCGCACTGCCGAGCGCGCCTGGTTGAGTTGCGCGAGCGCGCGGGTTGGGTCGCCGAACGTTTCGAGGCAAGCGCCGGCGGCGCCGCGCCCGAAGCCGCCGCGAGCTGGCGCCGGTGGCAGGCGCGCGCCCGCGCCGCTCGGACGCCGCAGTGGCCGCGCTGGGCAGGGGTGGGCGCGGCGGCGGCGGTGCTGGTGACGCTGGCGATCTGGCCGGCCGCGCGGTCCCGTGCCGCCGACGTGCTCGCCCTCCTGCGCGTGGAGAACGTCACGGTCGCGCCGGTCACGCCGCCTTTGGCCGGCGAGCCCGAGGTGCGGCGGCAAGTGGGGCAAATGATCGAGCAACTGATCTCGAGCCGGCTCGTCGTGACGGTTAAGCCCGGACCGCCGCAACTGGCCGCCTCGCCCGCCACCGCCGCCGCTCTCGCCGGATTCAAGCTGCGCTTGCCGGCCGAGGCCGCGCCCTCCCGCTTGGAAGTCAGTGGCGCCGCCGCATTCCAGATGACCGTCGATCGCGAACGAACCCAGGCGATCCTAAACGAAGCCGGCCGTCCGGATTTGCAGTTGCCGGCGAACATTGACGGCGCGTTGATCGCCGTCCAGATCCCTCGCGGCGTCCTCGCCGATTACGGCCAATGCCAGATGGAAGCGAAGCCCGGCAATCCCCGGCCGCGTCTCGTGGATGCGAATTGCTTGCGCCTCCGCGAGGTCCCCTCGCCCACTTTGAGCGTGCCGCCCGGCCTCGATCTGAATCAACTGGCCGAGATCGGGCTGCAATTCGCCGGAATGAGCGCGGAGGAGGCGGCGGCGTTTTGCCGCGCCGTTGACTGGCGCTCGACGCTAGTGATTCCCGTGCCCCGGGACAACAGCACCTATCAGCGCTTGCCCGTGGATGGCGTTTCCGGCATCTTGCTGCAACAAACCGACGCGCGGCGCGCCTTGCCCGCCTTTGCCTTGATTTGGGTGCGCCAGGGCGTGATCTACTCTTTCAGCGGCCGAGGCGATCCCGCGGCCGCGCTGAACTTGGCGGGTCAAATGCAGTGACCTATCGTAGGAGCAGATGACTCCGGCCCGCGACTTTGCCGCCGCGCGATCGCCTCGCCAGAACCGCGTGGGAGCGCCGGCCGCGGTCGCGGAAGGCGCCAGCGGCGCATCCCCGGCGCGGCCCGAGGATTGCGCCCTGTGGACCGAGGGGCTGTGCAAGCGGTATGGCGAAAAATGGGCGGTGCGCGATCTGAGCTTGCGGGTCGCGCGCGGCGAAGTCTTCGGCTTCTTGGGCCCGAATGGCGCCGGCAAGAGCACGTCGGTCAAGATGCTCCTGGGACTGGTGCGCCCCAGCGGCGGCGCGGCCTGGGTGCTGGGCTATCCGCCCGGCGACAGCGCCATTCGCGCGCGAATCGGCTTTCTCCCTGAGCATTTCCGCTTCTATGATTGGCTCACCCCGCGCGAGCTCCTGCGCCTGCACGCGCGCCTCTTGGGCGGGGCAGCGGAGTTGGGCCGGCAGGCCGACGAATTGCTGCGCTGGGTCGGGCTGGCCGATCACGCCGACCGCCGCTTGCGCGAGTACTCGAAAGGCATGCTGCAGCGCGCCGGTCTTGCGCAAGCGCTGCTCAACCGGCCGGACCTCATCGTGCTCGACGAACCCACCTCCGGGCTCGATCCCGCCGGGCGGCGGCTGGTGCGCGAAATCCTGCGGCGCGAGCGCGAGCGCGGCGCCACCATCTTCTTAAACTCGCATTTGCTCGGCGAAGTCGAGGCCACCTGCGACCGCGTCGCCTTCTTGCGCGACGGCGAGGTGCGCGCGGTGCGCAACGTGGGCGCCGCGGCGCGCGGGCTGCGTGTCGTGGCGCGGGTGGCTGGGTTGTCCCCCGCCGGCCTCGCCGCTTTGACCGCTTGGGCCGCCGAGATCAGCCACGTGGACGGAGAATTGAGTTTCGTCGCCCGCGACGAAGAAGCCCTGCCCGCCATCCTGGCTTCGCTGATTGCCGGCGGCGCGCGCGTCTATTCCTTCGCGCCGCGGCCGGTCACGCTCGAAGATCTGTTCCTCGAGATCGTCGGCGACGCGGTGGGCCAATGAGAGGCATAGCCGTCATCGCGCTCGTGACCTTTCAGGAAGCCGCCCGCAAGAAAATCTTGCTGGCGGCGGCCTTGCTCAGTACCGCCTTCGTCGGCCTCTTCTCTTGGGGCCTGCTGCGCTGCCCCAGCTGCGCAGCGCCGTCGACCAGTTTGCTCCGGCGCGAAATCGACAGCGGCTTGTTGATGGTCGGGCTGTACGGCGTCGCTCTCTTTACCGCGCTGCTCGCGGTGCTCAGTTCCATCGATTCCCTGGCCGGCGAAATCGCCTCCGGCGCCATCCAGACCGTCGCCATTCGCCCGCTCGAGCGCTGGCACTTGGTCCTGGGCAAATGGCTCGGCTATGCCGCCATTCTGGCGCTTTACGTCGTCCTTGTCGGCGGCGGCACGGTGCTGGCCATGCGCTGGACGGAGGGGTTCACGCCGCCGCACCTCGCCGCCGGCCTGTTGCTGATCTGGTGGGAAGGCCTGATCTTGCTTACCGTGACGCTGTGGTTCGGGACCTTTTGCTCCACGCTGACGAGCGGTATCTGCGCGGTCGGTCTTTATGGACTTGCGTTTCTTGGCGGTTGGGTCGAGCAAATCGGCGCCGTCACGCATCGCCCCGCGGCGCTGCGCCTCGGCGTCCTTGCCAGCCTGGTGATGCCCAGCGAGGCATTATGGCGGCGCGCGGTCTTCGAGATGCAGTCGCCGCTGCTGGGCGCGATCGGCTTTTCTCCCTTCAACACCAGTTCCGCGCCGAGCGGCCTGATGCTGGCCTACGCGGGCGTTTATCTCTGCCTGGCCCTGTGGATCGCCATGCGCCATTTCTCCCGCCGCGATCTGTAATTCCCCCCGGGGCGCACGCCCGCGCCGCTCGCCGCCGACGGCGCCCGGGGGCGCCCGGCGCCGGGAGACTGGCGCCTCCTCTAGCTTCGGCGTGGCCCGCCGTTTCGCAAACTTAATGACCCTGGTCCTGCCGCCATGCACCCATGTGATTACACGCGACGGGTGCGCGCGGGCTGGTCTTTGCCCGGCAGGCTTTTTACAATGAGAGCATCTCGTGGCGACCGTCGAGTGGGGAGAAGCGCTGGCGCGCGCGCGCCGGGAACGGGGTTTGTCGCTTAACGAGGTAGCCGCGGCTACCAAGATCGGCGTGCGCTTGCTGCGCGCCATCGAAGCCAGCGATGCGCGCGCATTACCGGGCGGCATCTTCAACCGCAGCTTCATTCGGACCTACGCGCGCTACTTGGGGCTGGACGACAAGCCCATCGTCGGTGCTTACCTTGCCGTCAGCGGCGAAGAGCCGTCCGAAGCGGCGGCGCAGCCCGCCCCCGCGCCTCCCGGGCCGGCGTGGCTGTCGCCGCAGCTATTGCTGATCGTTGCCGTCGCGATCGTCGTGGTCGTCGGCGGCTATGCCGGCGTGGGGCTGTGGCGGCAAAGCCGGCGCGCGGCTCTGCTGCGCTCGCGCCGGCAGGCCCCCGTGACCGCGGCGGCAACGCCGCGCCCGGCTCCGCCCGTGGCGCGCGATCGCGGCGCCGCTTTGCAGGCGACGCCGACTAAACCGGCCGCTGCGGAATCGCGGGCGTCTGCCTCCGTTGCCGCCGCACGTGCGCCTGCCTCCAAGCCGGCCCCGGCCGGAACCGTCAGCTTGCAGATCTCGGTGACGGCGCCGGCTTGGGTGAAACTGCAATCGAATCACAAGCTCATCCTGGAAGATACGCTGCAGCCGGGCCCCGAACTCAGCTATCAGCTCCTGCCGCCGCTACGCCTGGTGACCGGCAACGCCGCCGCCGTGCATCTCACGCTTGACGGCACGACCCAGCCGTCGTTGGGCGGTGATGGCGCGATCGCCTATTGGCTCTATCCGCCGGCCGCGGTTCCCGCCGGCACGCCCTCGGTGAAGGGGGCGGCGGCGGAGCCGACCCCGCATGCCGGCGCCGCCGGCACGGTCCAGCCCTGAGCCGAGGCGGCGCATGCCGGATTTCCAAGCCGCCAACCGTCTCGTGGAGCTGATGGCCGCCTCCGGCGTGCCCGCCGAGATTGTGCGCCAAGCCGCGCTCGGCACGCTCAGCCTGCCCGCCCCCGACCGTCTCGCGCTGCTTCTGTATCTGGCCGCCGGCGACTCGCCGCACGCCGCCCTCGCCGCCGGCACGCTGGCGCGCTTCGATCCCGGCGCGATTGCCGAGCTGGTGGCGCGCCCCGATTGCCCGGCCTTCGCCAAATCCGCCGTGCTCACCGCCGAACAACATGCCTTGCTGGCGGCGGCCGAAAACGAGCCGGCGGCGTTCGAGTTGGTCGAGGCGAGCGAGGAAGAGCGCGCGGCGTTGGCGGCGCTGTCCTCGGCCTCGAATCCGAACGAAAACCCGCTCGTGCGCCTCGCCAAGATGTCGGTGCCCGAGCGCGTGCGCCGCGCCCTGCTGGGCAGCCGCGAGGAGCGGCTGCTGCTCGTGCGTGACTCCAACAAGGTGGTCCAGCGCGCCGTGATCACCTCGCCGCGGCTCACCGAAAGCGACGTGGAGCTGATCGCCGCCATGCGCAATGTTAGCGATGAAGTGCTGCGCCATATCGGCCAGCATCGCCGCTGGCGCCAATCGATGACGATCATCAAGAACCTGGTGAATAATCCCCGCACGCCGCTCGAAATCGGCCTCAATCTGGCGAAGCACCTCTTCATCAACGACCTCCGCCTGCTGGCCTCGAACAAGAACGTCAACGAGACCTTGCGCCGCGCCGCCGCCAAACTGGTCATTCAGCGCCAGGCCTGAAGAACGCGTGTAACGGGCCTTGCGCGCCTGGCCGCACGGGCGATGGCGACCGCGAATGCCGCCGTTTAGCATAGGAACATGCGATCGGCGCGCTCCGTCTCGATTGCCGCTCCGCTTCTCGCCACCGTGCTGCTCGCGGCCGGCTGCGGCCGGCAAAGCGTCTCGCCGCCGCCGCCGCCCCCTCCAAGCGGCGCCGTCAACGTTTTGACCTATCACAACGATCTCGCGCGCACCGGCCAGAATCTGGCGGAGACGATTCTCACCCCCGCGAATGTCTCCGGCGCGACGTTCGGCAAGATCGGCTTCTTGCCGGTCAACGGCTTGGTGGATGCGGAGCCGCTCTATGTCTCGCAGTGGACGATCGCGGGCGCGGCCCACAATGTCGTCTATGTCGCGACCGAGCACGACGAGGTCCACGCCTTCGATGCAGATAATTTCACCCCGCTCTGGAGCGTCTCCGTGTCGCCGGCGGGCGAAGTCCCCAGCGACGATCACGGCTGTGGGCAAATCACGCCAGAGATCGGCGTGACCGATACCCCCGTTATCGATCCCGCGTTCGGCGCCCACGGCGCCATCTTCTTGGTCGCGATGTCGAAGGACGCGAGCGGCGCCTATCATCAGCGCCTGCACGCGATGGATCTGGCGACGGGCGCAGAATTGCCCGGCAGTCCCGTCGAGATCCAAGCCCGTTATACCGCGCCGGGCTCAGGTGTGACCGATACCTTCGATCCCGGGAATTACGCCGAGCGAGCCGGCTTGCTCCTGCTGAATGGGAAGATTTACTTGGCCTTCACCTCGCATTGCGACCAAGGCAGCTATCAGGGCTGGGTGATGGCCTACGATGAGGCGACGCTGCGGCAGACGGCGGTGTTGAATCTGACCCCGAATGGCAGCGAAGGCTCAGTCTGGATGGCGGGCGCGGGCCTCGCCGCCGACGCCGCCGGCAACGTCTATTTTCTCGACGCCAACGGCACCTTCGACACCCTCCTGGATGCGCAAGGCCGCCCCGCGCAAGGCGATTACGGCAACGCCTTCCTCAAGCTCTCCACCGCCAACGGCGGGTTGGCGGTCGCTGGCTATTTCACCCCGTCGAACACCGTCGCCGAGTCGAATGCCGACGAGGACCTCGGGTCGGGCGGCGTGCTGGTGCTTCCCGATGCCAGCGACGCCGCGGGAACGGTTCGACATCTGGCGGTGGGCGCGGGCAAGGACGGCAACATCTATGTCGTCAACCGCGACAGCATGGGCGGCTTCAATGCCGCCGGCGATGCGGTTTATCAGGAGATCGGCGCCGGCGGCCTCGCCGGCAGCGTCTTTTCCGCTCCCGCCTATTTCAACGGCAGGGTCTATTACGCCGCCGTCGGCGATGCGCTGAAGGCCTTCACCGTCTCTTCCGCGCTGCTGGCGGCCCCGCCCGCGTCGCAATCCGCCGCGACCTTCGGCTATCCCGGCGCGACGCCGAGCGTCAGCGCGAATGGCGCCGCCAATGGTATCGTCTGGGTGGTCGAGAACAGGGGCGGCGCCGGTATTCTGCACGCGTACGATGCCGCGAATCTCGCCCACGAACTCTACAACAGCGCGCGAAACGCCAGCCGCGATTCCTTCGCCGACAACAAGTTCATCACTCCGATGATCGCCAATGGCAAGGTCTTCGTCGGCACGCCCACCGGCGTTGCCGTATTCGGCCTGCTGCCCTAAAAGACGGGCGCCGCCGCGGGTGATACCCTCGGATTTTGCCGCGCATGGCCGAGGCTCCTTCGCACGTTACCAATCCCCGCCTTCGCTGGCTGATTGCGGTCGCGGTCATGGCCAGCGCCGTGATGGAGCTGGTCGATACCTCGGCCGTCAACGTCAGCATCCCCTACATCGCCGGCAATCTCAGCGCCTCGATCGACGAGGCCACCTGGGTGCTGACCTCGTACCTGATCTCGAACGCCATCATCCTGCCGCTTACCGGCTGGCTGGCCGGGCGCTTCGGGCGCAAGCGGCTGCTGCTCACCGCCGTGGCCGGCTTCACCCTCGCCAGCATGCTCTGCGGGCTGGCGCCGACCCTGCCGGTGCTGATCGTTTGCCGCGTGCTGCAAGGCTTCTTCGGCGGCACGCTGCAGCCGACCACGCGGGCCATTTTGCTCGAGACTTTTCCCCGCGAAGAGCGCGGCCATGCCATGGCCTTGTGGGGCGTGGGCATCGTCGTGGCGCCGATTCTTGCGCCGGTGCTGGGCGGCTGGCTGACTACCGAGTATTCCTGGCGCTGGGTGTTCTTCATCAACGTACCGATCAGCGTCTTCGGCCTGCTGATGGTGCAGGTGTACGTTTTCGATCCGCCCTACCTGCGGCGCGTCTCCCGCGGCGTGGACTACTGGGGCATGGGAATGCTGGCGCTGGGCGTGGCCAGCCTGCAAGTCGTTCTCGACAAGGGCCAGGAGGCGGATTGGTTCAGCTCGCGTTACATCGCCGCGCTGGCCATCGTCGCGGCGGCGTGCCTCATCGCGTTCATCGTTTGGGAGCTGCGCGCCCGCGACCCGGTAGTGCACTTGCGGCTGCTGAAATACCGCACCTTCGCCGCCGGCGTCTGCCTGTCGGTGGTCTTGTTCTTCGTGCTTTACGGCAGCATCCTTCTGCTTCCGCTCTTCATGCAGGAGGTCTTGAACTTTCCCGCCATCACCGCCGGCTTCTGGAACGCGCCCCGCGGCATCGCGACGATGATCCTGATGCCGCTGGCAGGCTTTCTCATCGGCCGCCGCTGGGATATGCGGGCGATGATCTTCGGCGGCATCTTGGCTTCCGCCGCCGGCGTGCTCCTGTTTTCGCTGCTCAGCTACAGCGCCGGTCCCTGGAACTTCCTCGTTCCGCAGTTGGTCATGGGCGCCGGCCTTTCGTTCGTCTTCGTGCCGTTCGCGACCATCACCGTCGACCCGATTCCCAATCACGAGATGGGCTACGCGACGAGCATCACCGCCTTCACGCGCAACATCGGCGCCAGCTTCGGCATCTCGATCGCGGCGACGCTGCTGGCGCGGCAATCGCAGGTGCATCAGAACCGCCTGATTGCCGAGCTCAGCGTGGCCGATCCCCGGCTGCGCCAGTTGCACGCCGCCCTGCAGTCCTACCTCCACCACGCCGGCTCCAGCCTGGTGCTCGCCGGACATCAAGCCTGGGCGGTGATCTACTTGCTGGTGCAGCGCGAGGCCGCAATCCTCAGCTATCTCGACGAGTTCCGGCTGCTGGCGTTTCTGTTCGTGCTGATTTCGCCCGTGGTCTGGATCATGAAAAAGCCGCAGTTCAAGCGTGAGGATTAGCTAGGCGAAGGCTGCGGGCGCATGGAGCGTCAGTTCGGCTGCAACAACCGAAGATCGTGGACCGGAGGTGGGCGGACGCGCCTGCCTGGGCGCTAGGACGGCGGCATTTGCGCGACCTGCGCGTGCACGATCGTCCCGGAGATGCGCAGCGTTAGGTTGGGATTTTTCGCGGCGCGGAACAAGCGCACCAGCGCGCCCAGCCAGCCGGCCGCTCCCGATTGGCCGGGGAGCGACCGCAAGTGCACGTGCAACAAGAATTGCAGGCGCTGGTCCGGGCGAATCCAGCCCGCGCCCGTCACCGTGCCGAAGTTCGTCTGGGCGGCGAGACTGCGCATCGAGAAGCCGTTGGGGCCATTGCTGAATTCGCAGCGCAGCCGCTCGATCTTCATCTCGCCGCTGCCGCCGGTCATCGCCAGTTGTGCCAGCGGCCCGGTCTGGGGAATGGCCAGCCGAGTCAGCCGGATGCCGTTGCCGCGAATGGTGCCCGCCAGGCTCGGCGCGCCGACGGTGCCCGTCACCAGCAACTGCGCGTCGACCACGCCGCCGACAACCGCGAAATCCACCGGCGCGTAGCCCAGCAGTGCCGCCACTCGCGTCAAACCCGCCGCCGGGAGCGTTTGGGCGGCGATCTCCAGGTCCAGCGGCGCGCGCCGCGAGTGGCGGTCGAGGGGCCCGATCGCGCCGGAAGCCTGCGCAGCGCCATTCGGAGCTTCCTGCAGGTTCATGCGCACCGGGAACCGCCGGTCGAGCGAGACTTCGCGTGCCTCAATCTCAGGCACGGCAAAACTCACGTGTTCCTGCGTCCCCTCGCGCGCGGCCGTGATTCTGCCCGACAGCAACCGCAAGCGGCCGATTTGCGCTCCGGGCGCGGCCGGCGGCGGCATGCCGGCGTAATTCCACGCGCCGTGCGCGGAGCGGAGCAGCCGCGCCACCGGCCGCTCGATCACCACCGACTGCGCTTGCAAACGATGGGCGAAGATCAGCGGCCAAAAGTCGAGCCGTGCGCGCACCTCCGCGATCTCCGCCAGCGGCGCCGGCCCGAATTCCGGGGGATTGGCGATCGTGATTTGCCGGGCGTCCAAATTGCCGCCGCTGAGCGAGACATGCAGATGCCCGATGCGCACCGGCCGGCCCAATCCTGCGCTCAGTTGCCGTTCCACGCGGTGGCGGACGACGTTGTTGCCCAGCGCCGCCGGCAAGACGATCACGACAACTACGAAGAGAATGGCCAAACCGGCCACGATCCATAGTGCGGTGCGGCCGCTACGGCTCATTCTTCCAGCGATGCGCGACGAGCAAGACGGGACGGAGATTGCAGAAATCGTGGATTGGGGAGGGAAATTGCGTGGACCATGCCCGCGGTGCCGCCGCGAGCCACGACGCGAGCTGCCGTTCGACGTCACCTAGCGTCCGTGCGTCGTGCGCCGTCCGGGAGCCCTGAACCGCGAGCCGTAAGCCGAATCCACAGGGGTGGAAGTGTGTTGGCGGAGGGACCACGCGGAGACGGAGCCGCCGGCGTGCGAGGCCGGCGCGTCGCGGAGTTATACTGGAGCCGCACTCCTCCCTCTGCGCGGGGGTCTATGCAGCAGCGGGCCTTTCTTGCTTCCGTTCTCCGCCGCCGCGTCTTTGCCGCTTCGCTGGCGTGCGCCTGCTGCGGCCTCGCCCTCCCGGCGCTGGCCCGCGCCGCGAGCCGGCATCTCACGGAAGCCGAAAAGATTAGCCTCATTCGCGGCATCGTCGCCGAGGTCGGCATCGCCAAGGAGGCGTTTCCCGGCGACAAGAAAGGCGTTGTACTCGCCGACGGCCAAGTGGCGAACCAAGCCGACGTGCATCAAGAGGTGATCGACCGCGGTCCTGCCGTGCGGCCCGGCGACCGCGTCGAGATCACCAAAATCAGCTTCGGCAGCCACGACATCGTGCTTGAGATCAACGGGGGTCCGACTCGCACCCATTGGTACAACCATCTTTCGATCGGCATGGGCTCGACCACCAGCCCGGTGGCGCTCGAGCGGGTCAGCCACGGCTCGGTGATCACGCTGAAGTTTCCCGCCGGGATTCCCGCCGGCCTCACGGCGGCGCAGCTCAAGCGGCTGTTGTCGCCGGTGATCGAATGGAACTTGCGCGAAGCGCCGATCGCGGCGCTTGCCCGTTCCATGCCGCCCGCGGTCAAGAAAGCGATCGAGAGCCACCAAGTGCTCGTCGGCATGAACAGCGACATGGTGATGGCGGCGAAGGGCCGCGCCGACGAGAAATATCACGAGACCGATCCGAAAACCGGGGATGAATATACCGATTGGGTGTACGGCCATCCGCCCGGCGACACCACCTTCGTCCGGCTGGAGGGCGGGCGCGTGATTCGCGTCATCGATTACAAGGCGGATGGCACCAAGGTGGTGCGCGTGACACCGGAGATCACGCTTCCCGCCAACACTGCGACGGCGGCGAGCGCCGCGGCAAACGGCGACGACCAGCAGCGGCCGACGCTGCGGCGGCCGGGCGAAGTCGCACCCGGCGCTTCGGGGCGCGAGGCCGCGGGCCCGGCACCGATCTTGATTCCGGGCGCACCCCTTCCGCCGGCTACGCGGAATGGCCAGCCGCAGATGCCGCAGCCGCTGCCGCAGCCGGGTACGCCGGGCGCGCCCGCGCCGCCGGCGCAATCCGGCCCGCCCGCCTGCTGCGCGCTCGCCGATTAACGCGCCGCGTCCCTCCCGTCCGCTCGCCGCGTTCGGCACGCGGCGTTCCGCTCAGCCGCCGGTTGCATTCGCACGCGCATTCGACTTTAATATCCGAGCTATGACCGATTCCGCCGCTGCTTCCTCCGCGCAATCCGGCGCTGGCCTGCAACCTCCCGCCTCCGGCCGGCGCATGTCGCCGGTGGCGCGCATTTTCGGCGTATTCTACGCGCCGGTGGCGACTTTCGAAGACATCGCCCGCGAGCCGCACTTCATCTTGGCCTGGGTCGTCTTGATCGTCTGCAGCATCCTCATGGGCTATACGCTGGTGCATCGCGTCGGTCCGGCGGAGCTGGCGCGGCAGATGGTGGCCGCGGGCGGCGCGCGCATGCAGTCGCTGCCGGCGGATCAAATGCAGCGCGCGGTGGCGCTCGATACCAAGATCGCACCGATTATTTTCCAGGCCCTGCCGCCCGTCTTCGTCATCATTTTTACCTTGGTGCTCGCCGCGATCTTTCTTGCCGTCGAAAATTTCTTGCTCGGACAGTCGGTGCGCTATAAAGGCGTGCTCGGGGTCGTGGCCCATGCCTATTTGCCTAACGCGCTGATGGCGCTGCTGGTGGTGCTGATCTTGTTTCTGCGCGCGGATCCGACCGGCGTGAACTTTCAGGCGCCGATCGGCTCGAACGCGCTCTTTTACGCCGACCCCAGCACGACGTCGCCGGTGATGAGCAAGCTGCTCAGCCAAATCGATCTTTTCGGCTTTTGGATCATGGCGCTGCTGGCGCTGGGGCTGGCCAAGCTCGGCAACAAGCTCAAGTTCGCCACGACGCTGGGCGTGATCGTCGGCCTGTGGATCGTGTGGGTGCTGTTCAGCGTGGGCATGGCGGCGCTGTGAAGGCCGCTCGCAGGCGCGCGTAATCCTCCGCGGTATCGATGTTGGCGAGCACGCCCGGATCGTCCACGGCAACCAGTTCGGCGCGCGCCGCCCATTGCGCCTGCAGCGCGCGGGCGGTGGCGTCAGCGTCGGCCGCGGCGATAGCGGCGAGCGCTTCGCGCCCGTATAGCACGGGATGGCCGTTGCGCCCCTCGCAGCACGGCTTGACGAGCGGCGCGCCGCGCTCCCGCCAGGCGCGAAGCAAGGCCCGCGCCGTCTCGATCGCGAATGCTGGATGATCCACCGGCGCGACCAAGGCCGCCGGCGCCGGCGCCAGCGCCAGCACCGCGCGCACGCCGGTCTGCAGCGAGCTGAATTGCCCGCGCGCGGGATCGGGATTGAGCACCCAGCGCGGCGCGAAGGCGGGCGCCTGCGCCTCGACGCGCGCCTGAATCTCGGCGGCGTCATGGCCGAGCACGGCGAAGACCTCGGCGCCCGCCGCGCGCAGCTTGCACGCGCACGCCAGCAGAAAGTTGGGAGCTTCCGGGCCCGGCCAGCCGGCCAGCGGCGCCGGATATTGGAGCAGGGCTTTGGCGCGCCCCATGCGCTCCGAGGCGCCGGCGGCAAGCACGATAGCGGCGATGCCCTTCATCGCAGCGCTGCCGCGCCCAGGGCGAGCGAGGGTGCACCCGCCGCCGCGCCCCGCCGTGCCGCGATCATCTCCGCCACCACGGCGACGCCGATCTCCTCGGGGGTGATCGCGCCGATGTCCAATCCGATGGGTGCGTGCACCCGCTCCAGCGCCGCGGCCGCCACGCCTTGCCGCCGCAACTCCTTGTAGCTTTCGATCACTTTGCGCCGCGACCCGATCATGCCGATATAGCGCGCCGGGGTGGTCACCGCCCAGGCCAGGGCCCGCATGTCGCCCTTATGGCCGCGCGTGACGATCGCGATATAAGCGCTGGCGCCGATGCGCAGGCGCGGCAGCACCTGGTCGAGGTCGCCGACGTGGAGCTCGCGCGCGTGGGGAAACCGCTCGCGGCTGGCGAAGGCCTCGCGATCATCCGCGACCGCGGTCGCGAACCCGGCCGTCTCGGCGACTTGCGCGATCGCGCGCGCCACGTGGCCGGCGCCGATCAGCCACACGATCGGCTGCGCCAGCACCGGCTCGACGAAGATCTCCAGCGTGCCGCCGCAGATGAGCCCGTTCTCCTCCTTGGCGTCTTGGTTGAGATGAAAGACCAAGCGGCGCGACTTCTCCTCCCGCATCACCTCCCGCGCCGCCTGCCACACCTCCGCTTCCACGCAGCCGCCGCCGATCGTGCCCAGCGTCGAGCCATCTTCACGCACCAGAAATTTGGCGGTTTCGAAGGAAGGGATGGAGCCGCGCACCTGAATGATCGTCGCCAGCGCCGCGTTCTGGCCCGCCGCTCGCAATCGCGCGATCTCGGCGTAGATGTCGTCCATCGGCTCCATTTTAGCGGGCGCCGGCCGCAGGCGGACAACGGAAGCACGCCGCGCGCCGGCGGCCGGGGAGCCGGGATCGGCAATCCGGCGCCGGGGCCGGCTGGACGCGCCGCCCGGGGCCGCCAGGGCACCCGCCGGCCCGCCGCCAGCCGTCCGCCGCCGGCCGTCCACCGTCAACTGCCGTACTCTGGCGTCATGCAAGCGATCCGATTTCACGAGCATGGCGGACCGGAAGTGCTGCGCTTCGAAGCGGCCCCCGATCCGGTCGCCGGCTGCGGCGAAGTGGTGGTGCGCGTCCGCGCCTGCGCGCTCAATCACCTCGATCTCTTCGTGCGCGCGGGAATTCCCGGGGCGCGCATCCCCATGCCGCACATTCCTGGCAGCGACGTGGCCGGCGAAATCGCCGCCCTGGGGGAAGGGGTCCGGGATCTGGCCGTGGGTCAGAAGGTGGTGCTGTCGCCGGGGGTAAGCTGCGGCCACTGCGCGGCTTGCGACGCCTGCCAGGAGAACTTCTGCCGCCACTACACGGTGCTGGGCTATGCGTTGGATGGCGGGTGCGCGCAATACGTCAAGGCGCCGGCGGAAAACGCCTTGCCGATGCCGCCGAACTTGGATTTCGTGGAGGCCGCGGCTGTGCCGCTGGTATTTCTTACCGCCTGGCACATGCTGGTCGCGCGCGCCGGGCTGCGGCCGGGCCAGGATGTGCTGGTGCTGGCGGCATCGAGCGGAGTCGGCAGCGCGGCGGTCCAGATCGCGAAGCTTTTTCATTGCCGCGTCTTCGCCACCGCCGGCGGCGAGCGCAAGCTGGAGCTGGCGCGCCAGTTGGGCGCGGATTACGTCTTCGACCACTATCGCGAAACCTTCGCCGCCGAGGTCAAAAAGATCGCCAGCCGCGGCGTGGATGTGGTCGTCGAGCACGTCGGGCAAGCCACCTGGGAACAGAGCGTGCGCGCGTTGGCCTCCGGCGGCACCCTGGTCACTTGCGGCGCCACCAGCGGCCATCAAGCCACGCTCGATCTGCGGCACCTCTTTGCCCGGCAGTTGCGTTTCGTGGGCTCTTACATGGGTTCGCGGTCGGAGTTGCGCGAGCTACTGCCTTTCGTGGCCTCGGGACAGCTGCGGCCGGTTGTGGATCGCGTCTTCCCGCTGGCCGAAGCGACCGCGGCGCACCGGTATCTCGAGGAAAAGCAGCAGTTTGGGAAAGTCGTGCTGTCGGTCTCATAAGGCGCGGCGAAATGGGTTTGGGCCTGGCGTCGCGGGGCGCGGGCGCGGTCGGCGCCCCAGCGTTGACGCGCCGCCGGGAACCCTCGACGCGCCGCCCAAGCGCCCGCACACGGGCGAAATCGGTGCACGCTCGCCAACCCCTGCCCGCTCCCGGCTGCCGACCGCATTCGGCCAGTTGTGTGCGATTTCCGGCTTGCCGCGTGCGGCGCGGCGGCGGATAATTTCTTCAGCCTGAGGGGCTTCCCCATGCTGCGAATCAAAGTCAACGGTCGCGATTACAGTTTCAACGGCGATCCCAATATGCCGCTGCTGTGGTATCTGCGCGATGAGTTGCGACTGACGGGCACGAAATTCGGCTGCGGCGCCGCGCTTTGCGGCGCTTGCACCGTCCACCAAGACGGCCGGCCGATTCGCTCGTGCGTTGCCTCGATGGCGCGGGTGGCGGGCAGCGAGATCGTCACCATCGAAGGGCTGGCGAACGGTGAGCTGCATCCGGTGCAGCGCGCCTGGATCGCGGAAAACGTGCCGCAATGCGGCTACTGCCAAGCGGGACAGATCATGCAGGCGGTGGCGCTGCTGCGCGCGCATCCGCGCCCGAGCGACGCGCAGATCGAGGAAGCCATGAGCGGCAACATCTGCCGTTGCGGGACCTATCAGCGGATTCGCGCCGCGATCAAGGCGGCGGCGCAGGGAGGCGCGCAATGAGCGCCGCGCCGGTCACTCGCCGTCGTTTTTTGGAGGGCGTTTTCTCCGCCGGGGCGTTCGTGCTCTGCGCGGGGGCGCTGCCGCGGGGCGCGTGGGCGGAGCTGGTGAATCCGGCGCTGCCGCTGGCCGATACCGCGTTTCATCCCAGCGTCTGGCTGGGCATCGAGCCGGATGGCACGGTGCTGATCGTGGCGGCGCGGTCGGAGATGGGCACGGGGATTCGCACGGCGCTGCCGCGCGTAGTGGCCGACGAACTCGAAGCCGATTGGCAGCGCGTGCGCATCGTCCAGGCGATTGGCGACGAGAAATACGGCTCGCAGGATACCGACGGGTCGCACTCGATCCGCAGCTTCTTCGAAGTGATGCGCTGGGCGGGTGGTACGGCGCGCACGATGCTGACGCAGGCGGCGGCCGCGCGCTGGGGCGTGCCGGTCGAGCAATGCGAGGCGCGGTTGCACGCGGTGCACCGCCGGGCGTCAACCGCGGCGGGCGGCGATCCCGCGCTCGGTTATGGGGAATTGGCGGCCGCCGCGGCCCGGTTGCCGCTGCCGCCGCGCGAGTCGGTCCGGCTGAAGCCGCGTTCGCAATGGCGCTACATCGGCCACGACGCGCCGGCCTACGATCTTGAAGCCATCTGCACCGGCCAGGCCGGCTACGGCATGGATGCGCGGGTGCCGGATATGCTCTTCGCCGCCGTCGCCCATCCGCCGGTGCTCGGCGGAACGGTGGCCGGCTATGACGCCACGGCGGCGCGGGCGGTGGCGGGCGTGCGCCAAGTCGTCGAGCTCCCGCCGTTTCACTTTCCTGCCGGCATGCAGCCGCTCGGAGGCGTGGCGGTGATCGCGGACAACACCTGGGCGGCGTTCGAGGGCCGGCGCAAGCTCCAGATCCGCTGGGACGACGGCCCCAACGCCGGCTACGACTCCGCCGCCTACCGGCAGCAGCTCGAAGCCACGGCGCGCCGGCCGGGCAAAGTGGCGCGCAACAACGGCGACGCTCTGGCGGAACTGGCCGCGGGCGGGCAGATTGTCACCGCCGATTACTACGCGCCGCATCTCGCCCACGCTTCGATGGAGCCGCCCGTCGCCTTGGTGGATGTGCGGGCGGATCGCGCCGAGGCGTGGGTGCCGACGCAGGATCCGCAAGGCGCGCAGGCGGCGATCGCGGCGGCGATCGGGCTGCCCAAAGACAAGGTGATCTGCCATGTGCCGCTCTTGGGGGGGGCCTTCGGCCGCAAGTCCATGCATGATTTCGCGGTCGAAGCGGCGCTGCTTTCAAGGGCGGCGGCGCGGCCGGTGAAGGTGGTGTGGTCGCGTGAGGACGACATCAAATTCGACTACTACCACTCCGTGGCGGCGATGCACTTCGAAGCCAAGCTCGGCGGCGACGGGCTGCCTACGGCCTGGCTCGCCCGCACGGTGTTTCCGCCCATTGGCTCGACCTTCAACGACGCCACCGAGTATGGCGGCAGCGGCGAGCTGGGCATGGGCTTCACTGACTTGCCCTTCGCCATTCCCAACGTCCGGGTCGAGAACGGACCGGCGCACGGGCACCTGCGCATCGGCTGGCTGCGCTCGGTGGCCAACATCTATCATGCCTTCGGCGTCGAGAGCTTCGCCGACGAGCTGGCGCATCGGGCGGGCCGCGATCCGCTTGAATATCTGTTGGCGCTGCTCGGGCCGGATCGCATCGTCGACCCGGCGCTGCTAAGCGTGGATTACAAGCCGCGCCCCAATGCCGGCAACAATCCCTATCCCATTGATATTGCCCGGTATCGCCGGGTGGTGGAGTTGGCGGCGGAGCGTGCCGGCTGGGGCAAATTCAAGCCGGGCAACGGGCGCGGCATCGGCATCGCCGTGCATCGCAGTTTCTTGACCTATGTGGCGAGCGTCGTGCAGGTGCATCTCGATGAAAATGGCCTGGTGCGCATTGACCGCGTCGATACCGCCCTGGATGCCGGCACGGTGGTGAACCCCATCAACGTGCGCGCGCAATTCGAGGGCGCGGCCGTCTTCGGCGCCAGCCTCGCGCTGTATGGTGAGATCACCGCCAAAAATGGCGCGGTCGAGCAGGCGAATTTCGACACCTACCCCGTTTGCCGCATCCAGCAGGCGCCGGCGGCGGTGCACGTGCACATCGTGGCCAGCGACGCGCCGCCCGCCGGAGTCGGCGAACCGGGCGTCCCGCCCTTCGCGCCGGCGCTTTGCAACGCGGTGTTCGCCGCCACCGGCCGCCGCATCCGCGCCCTGCCGCTCGTGCACGCCGGCCTGGCGTAGAACGCGGGCAGGGCGCGGCGGGGCGTCTGCGCTGCCGCCGCGCGGCGCTTGCCCTCCGTCCGCCGGTGTCCGCCCCGCCCGCCCGTATGTCCGTCTCCCGGATCGTTGTGGGAGAATAAACTCATGAGCCTCGGCAGCGAGCGCTACCAAAATCTCGATCCGCACGACTATCGGCCGGCGGGCGTACAAGAGGTCTTCTATGGCAGCCAGCAGCACGAAGGCGTGGTGCTGACGACGATCGACCGGGCGATCAATTGGGTGCGCAAGAACTCGATTTGGCCGATGACGTTCGGGCTGGCCTGCTGCGCCATCGAAATGATGTCCATGTCGGCGTCGCGCTTCGACATCGCGCGCTTCGGCGCCGAGGTTTTCCGGCCCTCGCCGCGGCAATCGGATCTGATGATCATCGCCGGGCGCGTGTCGAACAAGATGGCGCCGGTGATCAAGCAGCTCTACGAGCAGATGCCGGAGCCGAAATACGCCATCAGCATGGGCGCCTGCGCCACCTCCGGCGGCGTGTACAACAACTACGCGTTGGTACAGGGCGTCAACCAGGTGATTCCGATCGACGTGTACGTGCCCGGGTGCCCGCCGCGGCCCGAGCAGTTGATCTACGCGATCTTGATGCTGCAGAAAAAAATCGACGCCGAGCGCGGCAGCCTCAAGCGCGCCCTCAACTTGCCCTGATCAATGGACCGCGCGGCAGCCCTGGAGTTGCTTCACGAGTACACGCAGTCGCCCAGCTTGCGCAAGCATGCGCTGGCGGTGGAGGCGTGCATGCGCGCCTACGCGCGCCGCTTCGGCGAGGACGAGGAGCGCTGGGCGGTCACCGGCTTGCTGCACGATTTCGACTACGAGCGCTGGCCCGATCCCCCCGACCATCCACAAAAGGGCAACGAGATTTTGACGCAGCTCGGCTGGCCCGAGGATATCCGCCGCGCGATCCTCTCGCACGCGGACTACATGAACGTTGCCCGGGTCACGCCGATGGAAAAGAGCCTGTTCGCCTGCGACGAGTTGGCCGGCTTTCTCACCGCCTGCGCCTTGGTCAAGCCGAATAAGAGCCTGAACGAGGTGGAAGTGGCGAGCGTAAAAAAGAAGCTCAAGGACAAGGCGTTCGCCCGCTCCGTGCACCGCGAGGACATTTATGCGGGCGCCGAGCAGTTGGGAGTGAGCCTGGACGAGCACATCCAAGTTTGTCTCGACGCTATGCGCGCCGCCGCGCCCGCGCTGGGTTTGGCCGGCGCCGCCGGCGTCTGATCCGAGATTCGTGGCGGCTAATTCTCCATCTTCGGTTACCGCGGGTTCCTGGCGGTCGCTCTGGCTGCCCATCGTGCTGGTGGCTGCGGCCTTGATCTTCGCCATGGTGGCGAGCGTGGTGGTTTGGCGGCTGGAGGCCACGCGCCTCTCGCCCGCACAGCCTGTGTCCACGGCGCGGCTGACGGCGGCGGCGGTCTTTCAGGTGGATAAGCCGCCGGTGGCGGTTTCCATTGCCGCTTCCCAGGCGCCGCTCGCGCGCGCGCTGCTGCTCTATCGCGACGATCGTTACCGGGCGGCGGCGCAGGCGCTGGCGGCGGTGGCGCGTTCCTCGCCCGGGCAACCGGAGCCGTGGTTCTATCTCGGCGTGAGCCGGCTCTTTCTCGGCGACAATCAGGCGGCGGCAGCGAGCTTCGCGCGCGCCTCCGAGCTGGCCTCGGGGTCGCTGGCGCAGAGCGCCGATTGGTATCGCGCGGTGGCGCTGGTGCGCGCCAATCAAGTCGCCGCGGCCGAACCGCTGTTCCAACGCCTCTGCGCTTCGGGCGGGCTCTATGCCACGCGCGCATGCCAGGCGGCGGCGCTGGAAACCGCGCACGCCCGCGGCCACAGCATGCGCTAGGCGCCCCCCGGGGGACCGGTGGGAGCGCGGGCAGCAGGCGGGGCGGCTACCAGTGCAAGGTAGCGGCGTTCCAAAGTAGATGCGGCGCCAAGACGCCGGGTTCGACGCCTTGCAGTCCGGATTTGACGGCGACGACCACATCCGGCGTGACCAGCGGGATCAGCGGCAGCTCTTCGCGTTCGATGGCTTGGATGCGGCGGTAGATGAGCCGGCGGCGCTGGGGATCGAGCGCGACGCGCTGGCGCGCGAACAAACGATCGAGCTCGCGCTCCCATACACGCGGCTGGCGCGGCTGCAAGTCCCAGACGTGCAGCGCGCCGTCGAGCGGCCAGATCGCCGCTTCCACGTTGGGATCGGCATCGGGGAAAGAAAGCCCGAGCAGCGCGGCGTCATAGTCGCGGCGGTGCAGTAGTCGATCCACGTAGGTATCGAAGTCGAGCGGCACGACGGAGACGGGGATGCCCACGCGGCGCAAGTCTTCTTGAATGAAGACGGCGATCTTCTGCCGTTGCGCGTTCGTGGCGGGCACGATCAGCGAGAAAGCCACGGGTTGGCCGGATGCGTCATAGAGGCCGTCGTCGCGGTAGTGAAGGCCGGCGGCCAAGAAGTCGTGCCGCGCGGCGGCGTCATCGCGCGCCGGCGCCGGCCGGCCGTCGGCCCAGCCGCGCTCGGCAGGACTGGTGAGCGTGTTGAGGCCTTGGGCTTTGCCGCCGTAGACATTGGCGGCCAGGTTGGCGCGGTCAATGGCGGCGGAGACGCCCTGGCGAAATTCCCGGCGCGCGAACCAGCTCTGGCGGTGTTGCAGGGCGGCATGGCCGGCCACTTCGTTGAGATTGAAAAGCAGCGTTTCCGGCTGCAAGCTCGGTCCGGCATCGAGCACGCGCAGGCCGGCGCGATGGGCGAGCAGCGGCAGATCTTCGGTGCGCACGGAGGGGAGCCCGTCCACCTGTCCGCGCAGGAAGAGCGCGGTGCGCAGGTTGGCGTCGGGCACGATGCCGAGGCGGATTTGATCGAGATAGGGCAGCGGTTGGCCGCCCGCGTCGCGGCGCCAATAGAAGGGATTGCGCGCGAAGACCAGCGCCCGGCCGGGATCATAGCGGCGCAGCGCGAACGGCCCCAGCCCCGCGAGCTCGGGCGGCGGCGTCGCCAAGCCCCATGCGGTGCTGAGCTGGCCGGCGCGAAAGGCCGCATCCAGGCGGTGCCGGGGCAGCATCCACAGGCTGTCGAAGAGCCGATCGCCGACGGCGTCGGGCGAGGGCAGGGTCAGCTCGACGGTGTAGGCGTCGAGCGCGCGCGCGCGAACCGGCGCGCCGTGAAACACCAGCAGCGCGCGCTGCGGCGCGGCCAGCTTGGGATCGGTGTAGACGTCGAAGCTGAAGACGACGTCCTCGGCGGTGAATGGCGCGCCATCGCTGAAGCGCACGCCGCGCCGCAGCTCGATGCGCCAGCGCAGCGGCGTCTGGTGGATGACGCGCAGCGCCAGCTCCGGCTCGACTTGCTCGGTGACCGGGTTGATGTGCATCAAGTCGGCCATGGTGAGGCTGGCCGCCAGGCGCGAAACGTTGTCTTGCGCGAAAACGGGGTTGAAGGTCAGCGGCGCCGAAGCTTCGGGAATCGTCAAGATGCCGCCGCGACGTGGCGACGGCGCCCCGGCGGCGGCCGCGGCGGAGGCGCAGCGCGGCGCGCCGCCCAGCGCAAAGACCACGAACGCGCTGGCGATCGCCAGCGCGCGCCCGCGCCGCCGCCGGTTCCGCGCCGCGCTCGTAGCGGCACGAGCTTTGTCGCTGACCTTCGTCGCCCGATAGGCTATGCTGGCTTCACTCTCGCTCATGGCGTCTTGGCGCATTCGTCGCGTCGCGGGCCGCATGGCGACCCTGTTCGCGACGATCATCGCATCTTTGCTGGTGTGTTTTGCCCTGTCCGCAATGACACCCGGGGATGCGTTCACGCAATTGGAGCTGGATCCCGCGATCCCGCCGGCGACGCTGGCCGCGCTGCGCGCGCGCTACGCGGCGCAGAGCGGCGTGACGGCGCGCTTGCGCGCCTGGGCGACGGGCCTGGAGCGCGGCAAACTGGGTTATTCGTTGGCGTTTCATCGGCCGGTGGCGAGCCTGTTGCGCGAGCGCGCGCCCGCGACGCTGCGGCTGCTGGGGCTGGCGTTCGTGCTGGCGTGGCTGCTGGCGCTCTTCTGGGCATTGAGTGAGGCGCTGCTGGCGCATTCCCGCTGGGGCGGGCTGCTGCACGGAGTGAGCGGCGCGCTGGCCGCCGCCTGGTCCTCATTGCCGGTGGGCTTCGTGGCCGTCGTCGCGCTGATCGTGGCGCCCGTCGCCTGGCTGGCCGGGCTGGCGGATTTCGGCGGCGGGAGAGCGGCGACATGGCCCTGGCTGGCGGCGGCGGTCCTGGCCTGCGAATTCATCCCCGCGCTGTATTTACAAACCGCGCAAGCCTTGCAGACCGCGCTGGGCCAGCCTTTCGTCGTCGCCGCGCGCGCCCGCGGCCTCAGCCGCGCCCGCGTGCTGTGGAAGCACGTGGTGCCCAATACCTTCGATACGCTGATTCCGCTGGGTTCGCTGACCGTCACGCAGCTCTTGGTGGACACCGTGATCGTCGAGACGCTGCTCGGCTGGCCGGGGCTGGGGCAGCTCGCAGTCTCCGCCGCCGCGCAACGGGATCTGCCGCTGCTGTCGGCCATCGTCTTACTCACCAGCTTGTTGGTGATCGCGACCGGCATCGTCTCCGACCTGCTGCAACTTTGGACCAATCCGCGGCTGCGGTTGGAAGGCGAAGTCTGATGCTGGCGTCGCGCCGGTTCTGGGCCTTCGCTGCCGTCGCCGCTTGGGCGCTGCTGGCGCTCGCGGGTCCGGTCTTCGCCCCTTACGCCTACAATCACCAGGATCGCGCGGCGATCTTGATCGCGCCTTGCCGCGACTGCGCGGCGGCGGCCCCCGGCACGGCGGGCGGCGCGCACTGGCTCGGCACGGATCAGTTTGGGCGCGACGAGCTGTCGCGCTTGCTGGTGGCCTGCCGCGTTTCGCTGCTGCTGTCGCTGGCGATGGCGTGGGCGGCATTGCTGGTGGCGTTGCCGGCGGCCTTGCTCTCGGTCGGCTCGGCGGCCGCCGACGGCGCGCTGCGCTGGTTGGGCGAGCTGACTCGCAGCCTGCCCTGGCTATTCATGCTGATCGCGGTGCGCGCGGCGCTGCCGCTGGACTCGCCGCGGTGGGTCATTCTCGCGGTCTTGGTGGCGCTCTTCGCCGCCGGCTCGTGGGCGGTGCCGGCGTGGGTGCTGCGCGGCGCCGCGCGCGACCTGCTGCGCCGCGACTTCATCACCGCCGCGCGCGCAATGGGCGGCGGCCGGCTCTACCTCCTGCGCCGCCACGTGCTGCCCAATCTGGCGCCGCTGGCGGCGACCTATTTCGCGCTGCTGTTTGCCGCCGCCGCCACCGTGGAAGTCAGCCTCTCTTTGGTCGGGTTGGGCGTGCCCCCGCCGCTGCCGAGCTGGGGCAACATGCTGCTGCCGCTCAAGGATATAGCGCTCGCGAGCCGCGCCTGGTGGCTGTACTCGCCGCTGCTGGTGCTGGTGCCAGTGGTGACATGCCTGAATCTCTATGCCTTTTCCCAGGCGCGCCGGAGGACCGGGTAGATGGCGGCGCGGCTCGAGGTCGAAGGGCTCACCGTCGAGCTGCGCGCGGGCGGCCATCGCCGCCTGATCGTGCGGGACTTGACGTTCGCGATCCCCGGGGGCGCCATCGTGGCGCTGGCCGGCCCGTCGGGGAGCGGCAAGACACTGACCGCGCTGTCGCTCTTGGGGTTGCTGCCGCCCGGCGTTCGCGCCGCCGGCCAGGCGCGCTTTCGCGCCGACAGCGATGGCGAGCCGGTAAACCTGCTCGCCGCCGGCGAGCGCCGGCTGCGGCGGCTGCGCGGGGAGCAAATCGCCTGGATTCCCCAGGAAACCCTGGCGGCGCTCGATCCGCGCCGCACAATCGCCGCGCAGATGCGGGAAGCGCTGCCGCGCGCTTGTCCGCGGCGGGAGGCGCGGCGGCAGATGGAGGCGTTGCTCGCCGATCTCGCGATCGCTGAGCCAAACCGCTGCCTGGCCAGTTATCCGTTTCAACTTTCCGGCGGCGAACGCCAGCGGGTGTTGATCGCCAGTGCGCTGCTGCCGCGGCCGCGCCTGCTGCTGGCCGATGAGCCGACCACGGCGCTGGATGGGAGCGCCGCCGCGCAGGTGCGGGCACTTTTCCGGGCGGCGGCTACGTTTTTCGACATGGCGATTCTACTCATCACCCACGATTTGGCGGTGGCCGCCGCGCTGGCGGATGCGATCGTCGTGCTGCACGAAGGCACGCTCGCCGAAGCGGGACCGGCGGCGCAACTCCTTGCGAAACCGGCCAGCGAATACACGCGCGCCCTGCTGGCGGCCTCGCCGGTTCTGGGCGCGCGCGCCGCCTCGGAGATAGCGCCATGACGGCGCCTCCGCTGCTCGAGTTCCGCGGCGTTTCCAAGACTTTTCGGGCGCGCGGCCGCCGGGTCACCGCGCTGCGTGCCGTTTCCTTGGCCGTGGCGCCCGGAGAAACCCTGGCGATCGCCGGCGAATCGGGCGGAGGCAAGACGACGCTGGGGCGGATCGCGCTGGGCATTCTCGCGCCCGACGAGGGCCGGATTCTATGGAATGGAGCGGAGCGGGCGCCTTCACGTCTCGCGCGTCCCCAGGGCATTTTCCAGGATCCCGGCACTTCGTTGGACCCTCGCTGGCGCGCCAGCGAGATCGTGACCGAAGCGTTGGCGCTGGCGCGCGATCCCGCCGTCCGCGGGGCGGCGGCGCGCGCGCGCCGGGCGGCGGAACTGCTGGCCGCGGTGGGGATCGATCCCGGGCGCGCGCGGCACTATCCGCACCAGTTCAGCGGCGGCGAGCGGCAACGCTTGGCGATCGCGCGCGCCATCGCGCCGCGGCCGCGGCTGATCGTGGCCGACGAACCGCTGGCCGCGCTCGACGTCTTGACCGCCGCGGAAATTCTGGCGCTTTTGCGCCGGCTCAAGCAGGAGCTCGGGCTGGCGCTGCTCATGATCTCGCACGATTTGGCCTGGGTGGCGCGGATTGCCGATCGCATCGCGGTGATGCGGCAGGGCGAGATCGTCGAATGTGGCGCCACCGCCCGCGTTCTGGGCCAGCCCCAGCATCCATATACGCAATCGCTGTTGAGCTCCTTTACGGCACTCAAGACCGCCGCCGGCGCCTGAGCCCGCGACTGGGGTCAGGGATTGGGCATCGGGAGCCGCGGAAGACCTGACGAAGCCGTGGCCAAGCCGCTGCCCGCGGAGGGTTGATGATGGGCGCTTGCCGAAGGCGGGAGCGGGGGCGGAGGACCCTCGTCAGAAGCCGGGAGGACAAAACGCCGGGGCCAAAGAAGGGCGCGCCGTCGCGCCAGCCGGGACCGATACTGCCTCGTAGCGTTCAATTGCGGCGCAAAATCGCGGCAGGAGGCAGGCGGGTTACTCGAATCACCTGGGGCAGCGCGGCAGCGAACGCGGCAGCGCAGATCAGCCCGGCCACCGCCGCGACAGGCCAGGGCCCGGCCGGGAAGAGACCGAATACCAAGGCACGAAGGGTGCCCCCGGCCCAAAAGGCGAGCGCGGATCCTAGCGCGGTCGCTGGCAAGACAAGGAGCGCCAGTTCGCCCAACACCAAGCCCGCCAGGTGGCGCGGTTCGGCGCCAATAGCCGTCCGGATTGCCATCTCCTCCTTGCGCTGGGCAACGCCGCTGGCGATGAATCCATAGACGCCCGCTACCGCCAGAGCGATCGCGATGCCCGAAAACACCCCGAGCACCAGGGCAGCAGCGCGCTCGGAGGATAACTCGGACAGCGAAGCGGCACGCAACTTCCGCAATCCGTACACCGGCACACCTGCTGCGGCGCCGATTCGGTTCCGCAAAGCTGCCGCGATTGCCGCAGGCGAGCCTCGGAAGCGAACCACGACGGAAAAATCACCCGGCGGGTTGGGATAGGCTTGCAAAAGTGGCAGATAGACCTGCGGGCCGGGCCCTACAAACAGCGATTTGGCACGAACATCGCCGACAACCCCAACCACCTCCCTTTTCTGATCGCCCACAACGATAGTCTTCCCGAGGGCATCAACTCGGCCCCAGAACCTTCGCGCGCAGGTTTCGTTTACCAGCGCAACCAAGCGGCCGTCAGCCGAGTCGTCGGACAGGGACTCGCCGCGCAACAGTGGGATGCCCATGGCCGCCAGGTAGTCGCCCGCGACTTCAAAAACGGGTCCAGTCGTTCCGCGCTGTGCGTCCTCGGCCGGCGCCACCCACAAGCTTCGGATCCCGCCGGAGAGCGGCAGCTGGTTTGCGGCCGCCACCGCCGTAATCCCCGGAACGGCCGCCGCCGCGGCCAGGACCGAGCGCAGTGCGCTCGTCACCACCGCTCGCCGGTCCTGCGCGCGGCCGCTGCCGACCGACACGCGTGCCGCTAGCGCCTGGGCCGTTGCAAATCCGGGTTTGACGGCGGCCGCCCGCGCCAGTCCCGCGCCGACCATAAGGGCGCACCAACTCAGGGCTAGAGTCAGTGCGATCTGGCATACTACAAGACCGCGCCGCAGGCGCGCGTGGGGACGCGCGCCTGCCATCAGCTCCGAGCGCAAATCGCGCGCTAGTTCGGCCCGACGCAAACGCGCCAGCCCGGGCAGGCTGGTCGTCATCGTCGCCAACACGCCGGCGGCTACCGAAAAGGCGGCCGTTTCGGCCCCGATGTGGGCGTGCCCTACCAGCGACAGGTCGCCAGCTAGCCAGTGGCGCGCCAGAGCGGTGAGTACCGCCGCTACCGCCAGGCCTAAGCCTGCCGCCAGGGCACCGCCGACTAACGCCCCTATTGCTCGCTCTCGGATGAGCCGCGGCCACGTCGCGCCACAACAGCGGCGCAGCGCCATTTCGCCTCGCCGCATTTCATACGAAAGGCTTTGCAGGAACGCGGCGCTGCCTGCAGCGATCAGGAATAAGAGCGCAGCGCCCACGCCGAGCAACTCGAGCATCCACTGGGAGCGTTCGGAGAGGAACTGCCGCAGCGGTATGGCTAGTACGCTGGAGCCGAAGTCCAACCCACTCCTCGCGAAGCCGAGGCTTTCTCGTCGCAGGAGGGCCTGCAATTCTCGGTCCGCCGCCGCAAATGTGACCCCGGGGCGTAGCCGGCCGAGCATTTCGATCCTGAACGGCGGCGCCTCGCCTTCCTCTGGGCTAGGGCCGAGCCCCAAGGCTCCCCGGTATCCAGGGCCGCTGCGCGGCACCCAGACCTGTGAACGGTCGGGGAAATTGAAATTCGGCGGCATCACGCCAATAATTTCGAAGCTACGGCCGTCGAGCATGAGATGGCGGCCAAGCACGCGGGGGTCGCCGGCCAGGTGATCTCGCCAAAACGCATCGCTGACGATCGCGACGGCCGCGCCGCTCCCGTCCTCTGAATCGGCGAAAGCGCGACCTAGCCGCGGCTCGACGCCGGCGAGCGAAAAAAATCCCGCGGACACTGCCGTGACCCCGATGCGCTCGGGCGTGCCGCCCGCAAGGTTCGCGCCACCGGTCCCTGCGATCGCCACGGCGCCGAAGGAGTGAGCCCGGCGCCACCAGTGCAGCGCGCGGCCGTCGGGCGGAGCCGCTGCCCCGGCGAGCACCGCCAGCCGGTCGATTTGGGGGAGCGGCGCCGGCCACCAGAAGGCGGCGCCGATCACGGAGAACGCTGCGGCTGCCACGGCGACGCCGGCTGCCACGACTAGCACAGGCCACCAGCCGCCCGTCTGCGAGCACGCGAAAAATCGGGCCGCCCTAGGCACGGTCGCACCACCCCGGTAGGTCGCGCCTGCCGGCCGCACCCAGCTTCGAATAGACGTTCTTAAGATGGAATTTCACCGTCTCCCTGGAAACGCCGAGCATGCCCGCGATCTCTTGGTTCGTCAACCTCATCCGGGCGAGCTCCGCAACTTCCGCCTCGCGGTGAGTCAGAAACCCACCTGCGCGCCGCGCCCATTTGGCTTTCACCGGCAACCAGGAGCGACCCGTAGCGACCGCGCGTACGGCGGGCGCGAGGTCAGTGCCGGCCTTATGCGCGGCCACAACCCCATCAACATACGGAGCCCAGGTCTCCCTCGGCATTCGGTTCCGTGACAAAATGACCACAATTGGCGGGCGGTGCCGCGGGAGGCCCGCGAAGAAGCGCGTCGTGGGGGGGGAGGGAGTCCTCGCTGACGACCATCACGTTCGCATTTAGCGCCGAGGGCAGGTGAGACAGATCGGCTAGGAACGGGCGAAACCCAGCATCCGCGGCGATTACCCCCAGGATATAGCTTGCAGCGAGCTCATTTTTCTCGATTACCGCGACGGTAATTTGTGCGCATCCCCGGGCTGGCATAGAACCAGATCTCTGCGGGGATCATACCTAGACGTGGAGATCAACCGCAATGGCTCCCCGCGGCGGGGAGGCCGGCACCTCCCTCTGAGGGTTGAGCTCAAAAATCACCGGCTATAACTTTCTCCTTCATGAGCGTCGAAGAGGCCCCGCCCATCCGGCTTGGAATCGTACGACTGCTAGTTGCTGCCGTCGTGCTTTCTGCGGCGGTAAACGTTATCCTCGCCCTTCGTTCCAGACAAGCTTCTGCATCGGCGGCCCTGACAGACCATATCAGAAATATTGCGGCCAAGACTGTCGACATGAGGCCGGAGATGATTGGGCTGGCGGGCGCACCCATACCTACGCTCCTTTACGTTTTCGCCACCACGTGCGACTGGTGCGCGCGAAATTCATCGAATATCAACGCCATTGCAGCGGGCGCCGCGGGCCGCTTGCGGGTAGTCGGGATTGCGATTCCTTCGCCCGACCTGCGAGATTATTTGCGCCACAATCCGATGCGGTTCCCCGTCTTCACTGGAGTATCGCAAGAGGTCCTCACCCAACTCGGCGCAACTGAAACACCTGACTCCATCCTGATCGACCCGCTTGGCAGGGTGGAGAGACGGTGGCCGGGCGCCTACGTCGGCGGCACCCTGCTCGACATCGAGCAGACTCTCCACGTGATCCTGCCCGGGATATCCCCGGTCACAACGAATGCGCCGACAGCTCAGGGACCCCAATACTGCTTTCAGGGTGCGGGCGAATACTCTCCGGGGGCTGTCCTCTGCTTCGGAGGATGGCTGAGGCGCTGCCGCGCAGGCACGTGGACGCGGCTGCGCCGGTGCGCAGCTCGAGCACCCAAGACTTCAAGGAGGTAATATGATCTTTTCTCACAACCAGACAGCCAGCGGAAAGGTGCTGGCTTTGGTGGCGATGAGTGTCGCCGTCGCGCTTGGGTCCCTTATCTTGGGGCTCGGTTTGCGATCAGCGCCGGCGGCCTCGGCGTGCGGAACGGACCAATGCGTATACAACAACGCATGCTACTCCAATTCGGCATGCAGGGGCGGCCAGCGATGCATCGGCGGAAGCGACCCCTACTGGGAGGACGACAGCAGTTGTCCGAAGAGCAGCTAGCGCCAGCCTAGCGTGAGACGCCGGGCGCGAGCTCTGGCGTGTGTGTGGTCCGAGGCGAAGGTTGCTGTGCCTGGAGTCTCCGGCGCGCGCGCGCCGGGCGGCGGAACTGCTGGCTGCGGTGGGGATCGATCCCGGGCGCGCGCGGCACTATCCGTACCAGTTCAGCGGCGGCGAGCGGCAACGCTTGGCGATCGCGCGCGCCATCGCGCCGCGGCCGCGGCTGATCGTGGCCGACGAACCGCTGGCCGCGCTCGACGTCTTGACCGCCGCGGAAATTCTGGCGCTTTTGCGCCGGCTCAAGCAGGAGCTCGGGCTGGCGCTGCTCATGATCTCGCACGATTTGGCCTGGGTGGCGCGGATTGCCGATCGCATCGCGGTGATGCGGCAGGGCGAGATCGTCGAATGTGGCGCCACCGCCCGCGTTCTGGGCCAGCCCCAGCATCCATATACGCAATCGCTGTTGAGCTCCTTTACGGCACTCAAGACCGCCGCCGGCGCCTGAGTCGCTTCCACGGCTTGGCGCGCTCACATGGAGGCCGGAGCCGAGAGGACTGCGGATCGCGAGAAGCGGATGACCGGGGTCGGCAGGCCGATGGCGCTCCGCGGACGGACATGACCACCGGCTAGCGGCGTGGGTGAGAAGCGCGCAACGAAAGGCTCGTCCCTGTGGGAGTGGGCATGATTGCGGGCGCCGTCAAGCTGGCGCGTGTCAGGGAAAGACCTGAGATGGCTCCTAACTACTGTGATTGCAATCACATGGTGATGTGTTGCAAAATGTTCCCTGTCCGTTACCTGTACTAAATCATAGGCACGGCGGGCCCTGAGTCCAGGTAAACTGAAGCTTCGCTGGTTCCCCCCGGAACGCTGCGTATGGCAACTTCGGCAGCTGTAGTCCGGGAAGACGCAATGACCGCTCCGAGGCGCTCTGACGAGCAGCTCGTACGCGCGTGCTTGCGGGGGGAGGAAGCGGCGTGGGCGGCGCTCATCGCGCGCTACCAACGCCTGATTTATTCCATTCCCCTCAAATATCGCTTCAGCCGCGACGACGCCAACGACATATTTCAGGCCGTTTGTCTCGATTTGTTGCGAGAATTGCCGCGCTTGCGCGAAGTGGCGGCCCTGCCCGCCTGGTTAATGCGCACGACGCAGAACAAATGCTTTCACCACAAGCGCATGGCGCAGCGGTTCGTGCCCCACGACGACTCCGATGACGCTCGGCCGGTGATTGCGCGCGGCCCGGCGGCTGATCAAGTGCTGCAAGAGGTTCGGGAGGAGCAGATGCTGCGGGCTGCGATCGAGACGCTGCCGCCACGCTGCCGCGAACTCGTTCACATGCTGTTTTTCGAGCAGCCGGCGCGGCCGTATGCGGAGGTCGCCCGCCGGTTGGGCCTGGCCACCGGCTCGATCGGCTTCATGCGCCGCCGCTGCCTGGTGCGGCTGCGGCAGGCGCTCCGCATGCAAGGCCTGGAATAAGCGGCGAGGCGGCGACGCCCTCAATAGCCTGTTGCCTTCGGCCGAACGTCCACACGCCTGGTGCCCGGGGCGGGAATCGAACCCGCACGGCCCTCGCGGGCCTCGGGATTTTAAGTCCCGTGCGTCTGCCAATTTCGCCACCCGGGCATCGTCTTGCAACTACTTATTGCACAATTGTTTGCGCGCCATTCGCCGCTGCTTCGGAGGATGGATCCAAACCCGTGGTGCTACTTCTGGTGCTACTTTGTCCCGAAGCGGAGCAGCCCCATCCGTCCAGCTTCCTCACGGCGGCAAGCTTGTGCTGGGGCGCGAGGTGGGCGTACCGGAGGGTCATGGCGAAGGTCTTGTGCCCCATCAATTCTTTCACGTCCGCCAGTCCGACGCCGGCCATGACCAGCCGTGAGGCGAAGGTGTGGCGGTTGCAGTGCCACGTGTAGTCCGCCAGTCCGGCCCGGCGGCAGGCGGCGGCGAACCATTCCCTCGGCGTCTTTAACGGCGCGCCGGCCAGCTTGCCATGACCACTGACTCCGGCCACCATCACCGGGCCGACGCCATCGCCACGGTCGCGCAGCGCCAGCAGAGCCGCGATGGCAGTATCATCCAGTTCGATGTAGCGGATGCCGCCGTGCTTGGAGCGCCGGATCGTCAGTTGCCGCCGCTCGAAATCCACGCAGTCCCAAGTGAGTCCGTATTGCTCGCTGCGCCGCATCCCGGTGTGCAGGCTCAGATCGAAGGCCGCCAACTCCGCCGGGTAATCCCGCGCGATCACCGCCCGCAGGCGTGCTTCTTCCTCCGCCGCCAGCCAGCGCACCCGGGCGTTGTTTTCATGGCGTTGTATCACGAGCCGGGCCGGGTTCGACTTAACCGCGCCGTTGGCAATGGCCAGCCGGTAGGCCAAACTAAGGAACGCCTTGTAGCGGTTGAATGTTGCCGGGCGCCATTCCCGCTCCGTCGCCGCCGCGCTCAGCCTGCGCTCCAGCTCGGCTGGCGTCAAGGCGTCCGCCGCCGTGCTGCCGAACAGTGCCAGCAACAGCTTGGACCGGTGATTGTCGCCGCCATGGCTGCGGTGGTGCTGCTTGCTATAGGCGATTGCGGCCTCGATCAATTCGGCGACGGTCACGGCCTTGCGGCGCAGCGTCTCAGGCAGCTTCACGCCGCGCCGCCTTTCGTCACGCCGCTTGTCGAGCAGCGCCAGCGCCATGCCGCGCGTGCCGGCCTTTTCTCGATGCAGCCTGCCCGCCGCGTCCCGGTAGCGAACCCACCAAATTCCGCTGCCCGCCGGGCGCTCGAAGAGGCCGCGCACCTTGGCCGGCGCGCGCCGCGCCTTGGTTCCGGCCGGCGCGATCATCTGGAGCCGCCCTGAGTGGCGCGGCTGCCCTTGGGCCGCCCGCCGAGCTTGCCGTTTTGCCGAGCCGTGGCGCGAATCGACTGGATGCCGTGCCGCGCCAGCCGTGAGCGGTATCCCTTGCGTCCCATGGCGGCGGCGGCCTGGCTGATCTGATCTTTGGTCATGGCAAAATCCTAGGCGTCTTGGTTGAGCGCGTCAAGAAAAAAATCACCTCCCGGCCGCGCCTCCACAAAAATCTAAAAAAAGTTCTTGACCCGGCGCGCAACCGCGCGTAGAGTGACCTCGCCTTAATGAGGCGAGCGGCTGCCACCGCTAGACCGAACCCCTGCCAGGGGGAGAGAGTAGGTGCAGGACAGATCATCGCTAGAACAAATCATCGCGCGCCTGGACGCCATCGAGGCGCGTCTCGCCACTGTAACTACCGAGCCCGGGCTGCTGTCGCGGCCCGACGCCGCGCGCTGGCTGGGGGTGAGCCCCCGCACGCTGGACTCCATCATATATGGCGGGCAGCTGCCGACCCGCGTGATAGGCCAGCGCCGCCTAGTTCCGCTCGCGGCGCTGCGCGAGTACGCCCGCCGGGATCACCCTGAACCCACTTCCGCGCTGCGCAGCGGCAGGCGCGCCGGGGTGGCCGAATGAGCGCCGCCGCCGTGGCCGCCGCCCTCCGTATCCCCGCCGACCTGCTCGCCGCCGCTGGCTGGCGGGACGCCAGTGACGCCGAGGTGCGCGACGCGCTCGGCTACGGCGGCCATCGCAACGCCGACCTCGCCGGCATCATCCTGCCGCTGCGCCATCCTCGCACCGGCGCGCACTTGGGCGATTGCGCGCGGGTGAACAATCCGCCGACTGGCGGCGGCAAGTACATGCAGTCGCAGGGCTGCCGATGGCTGTATGTTCCGCCGGTGCCGCCGGATCACCTCGACGATGTATTGGTACCGGCCGTGGTCGTGGAAGGGCCGAAGTCCGCGCTGGCGCTGCTGGCGCTGGCCCAGCGCCACGGCCGCCGCATCGTGCCCGTCGCTACGGGCGGCTGCTGGGGCTGGCGACGCACGGTGACCCGCGAGGCTCGCCCTGACGGCACGCTGGCTCGCGTCACTGGGCCGTCACCGTCGCTCGACTGGCTGGAGTGGGCCGGCCGCGACGCGGTGATCGCGCTCGATGGCGATGCGCGCAGCAACCCATCCGTCGCCGCCGCGCTGCGCAAGCTCGCTCACGAGCTGGCCGGGCGCGGGGCCGCCGTGCGCGTAGCGGCGATCCCCGCCGATGCTGGCCCGAAGGCCGGGCCGGATGATGTAGTGGAACATTGCGGCGACGATGCGGCGCTAGCCATGCTCGACGCGGCGCGCCCGTGGGCCGAGTGTGCCATCGCTGCCGCCGAGGCGGCCGTCGCGGCGCTGGATGCGGCGGAGCGTCGCACGGCCGACCCGCTGCCCGCCATCGAGGCCGTCGCAGCGGTTGATGACCTATCACGGCGCGACCTGCTGGTCGGCCGGCTGGTGGCGCTGCGGCTGCCGGGCGTGACGCGGGAGACGGTGACGCGGCGGATCGCGCAGCGGCGCACCGAGGCCGAGGCCGCCCGCCAGCAGGCCGCCGAGGCGGCGCGGCTCGGCAAGCTGCTGGGGCTGCGGGTGGACGGCGCCGCGCTGCTGGACGAGATAGCAGCGTGGCTGCGCGGATACGTGGTAATGAGCGCTGCGCAGGCCGACGCCTGCGCGCTATGGCTGACGCACAGCCACGCGCTGGAGGCCGCCGACTACACCGCGTATCTGCACATTACCGCGCCCGAAAAAAGATGCGGCAAGTCGCGGCTGCTGGAAGCGCTGGAGCTGCTCGCGGCGCGCGCCTGGCGGTGCGACCGCACCACGGCCGCCGCGCTGCTGCGCTCCGTCGAGCGCGACACGCCCACGCTCCTGCTCGATGAGTGGGACGCCGCCAAAGGCAGCGGCGAAGAATACGCCGAGGCCATGCGAGGGCTGCTCAATAGCGGATTCAGGCGCGGCGGGGCGTACCGCATGTGCGTAGGCGAGGATCGCGAGCCGCACGATTTCCCCACATTCTGCCCGAAAGCCATCGCCGGAATCGGGCGCCTGCCCGATACGGTGGCGGACCGCAGCATCACCATTGCCCTACGCCGCAAGGCGCCCCATGAGCGCGTGGCCATGTTCCGCCGGCGCGAGGCGGAGCCGCGGGCCGCCGAACTGCGCGAGCGCTGCGAGGCCTGGGCCATGCAGGCGATGGAGCGACTGCGGGCCGCGCGGCCGGAGTTCCCGGCGGCGCTGAATGATCGGCAGCAGGACATCTGCGAGCCCCTCCTGGCCATCGCCGACCTCGCGGGTGGCGAGTGGCCGGAGCGGGCGCGGCGGGCCATGGTGGAGCTCTGCACGGGCGCGGCCGCGCAGGATGAATCCATCGGCGCTAAGCTGCTGGCCGACGTGCGGGCGATATTCGCTGACCGTGGAACGGACCGCATCGCCAGCAAGGATTTGGCCGAGGCGCTGGGCGGGATGGAGGATCGGCCGTGGGCGGAGTGGGGGCGGGGCGCGAAGCCGATCACGCCGCCGCAACTGGCCCGTCAGCTGGGGCGGTTCGGCATCGGCCCACGTGCCATCCGCGATGGCGGCGACGTTTACAAGGGGTACCACGCCTCCGACTTCGCTGAGGCGTGGGCCCGCTACCTGCCCCCCGATCCGCCGCCTGGGAGTCCCCCACCCCCTGACTCTCCGGTTCCGAACGGTTACACGGTTACAACCCGCGATTTTCGCGGGGGAAATGCCAATTTCAGGGCGGTTACACCGCTTGCGTGTAACGGTTCCGAAAATGAGGTTTCGGCCAATAAAGACGGGCATTGTAACCGTGTAACCGTTCGGGAAGCGAAAAACGGGGGTGGGGACACTCAGGCCGACCTTTTCCCCGTGGCGCCCCTCCCCAAGGCCGGGGGCGAGACCTGGGGGGAGAGTATCGCGCGAGCCCGCCGCGAGGGTAGGCTACCGAGCGTCCCGGAGGGCGACGTATGAGCGCCGCCGCCGAGCTGCTGGCCGAGGTCCGGCGCCTAGGTGGCGTGTTGGAGTTCCGGCCGCCCGACAGAATACATTACCGGCTTCCCCCAGAGCAGGCCGACCGGCTGCTGCCGGCGATCCGCGAGGCGAAACCTGAGTTGCTGCGGCTGCTGGCCGCCAGCCCCCGCGATCCCGACCCGCGCGCCGCCCGCTGGGCGGGGGTGACGCTCGCCACTCTCGGCGATCGCGCCATCACGCTGACAGCACCGGCGCGCGACCTTCCCGCGCCGCGCGAATGGGTTAAGACACCTGCCGGCCTGGGCGACCTCATATGTTGGGAGGCGAGCGGCGCCGAAGGGCTGGTGAGACTATTCCGCCCGCGCCAGGGGCAAGCGGCACTGGTTTGGTTCCCGGCTGAGCGCATCGTCGGCGAGCTCGAATGGTCGCGTAGACGCGCATGACCCAGCACAGCCCGATCCCGCTCTGCCCGCGCTGCTCGCAGCCGACCGCCTGGCCGCTCAGCGGCCCGAGCGTGTTTTGCCGCGCCTGCCGCTGCTGGTTTCGCGAGACCGGCGCCGGCATCGAGAGCATGGCCGCCGGCTGGCCGCTCGGCGAATGGCGCCCGTTAGGCGAATGCCCTCCGGTTTTAGCCCCCCACCAAAAAACCCGCGATTTCCGTTGCGTCCGCGGCCCGGCAGCCGTAGAGTATCCCCGCCGTGGCCGGCCGAGGCGAGCACGATCATTCCCATTCTCCATCGCGATGGTCCGGTTCGTGCGCGGCCGGTCACCATGTGCGCGACGCCGACCTTGAGCCGGTCGGCGCCTCTGGGGGCGCGACGCTTCCCCGCGCCCCCACAATATGTCAGTGAGGTGACCTAATGGCGGCGATCCAGACTCTATTTCCGGGCG